>JAABUM010000025.1_pt1:0-417500 | contig 424263 bp, 380 predicted proteins | sample 5559161 | NCBI WGS metagenome assembly JAABUM01 (sample SAMN10711868, study PRJNA513369) | rock metagenome | isolation source: Antarctica rocks | place: Antarctica: Victoria Land, Siegfried Peak nord | reverse complement strand
GGTAGTAGGCCTACTATTATAGTAGAACTAATCTCTAAGGAACTTAGAAGAATAATAGGGGATAGTTAGAAAGACATATATCTACTAAGTATAGGCTTAGCCTAGGCCTCCCGTTACTAGGACATCACCCCGTATTTCTAAGGAAGGTTACCTAAAGCAGGTTATAAGATAGTATGTAAGGCGTATATCTACCTAAGCCTAATAAGTACCTCCCCTCCTAGGCTGTAGTCCCTAGGGCTAATAAGATTAATTGGAATACTCGTTAAAAAACCTTAAAACTACGTAGGAAAAATAAGGGAAAAGAGTTATTTAATATACTACTACTAATATAGCGTTAATATTAGCTAGGCCGGACGCGCGTACTAAAACCTTCTATAAGGTAGTAATAATATTATTTAGTAGTCGGTAATAGAGTATATTAATAATTTATCTAGATAGTATATATATACTTCTAAACTATTTATATCTTTTAATTATACTAAGATAATATATAATATAATTTAGAATTATTCTAATTACCTTTAATACGTAGTTAGATACTTAGCTTATTAACTTTAAGTATTAAGGTATATAATATTTTTATATAATTAATATTATTATATATTAATAGGGAATAACTTATTAGGTATAGATATTAGTAATATATATTAGTAATAATATAGAAATAAGAAGGCGATATTAATTAGTAGGCGCGTATACTTTATTATTAATAATAGACTAAATATCTATAGATATAAGATGTAACAAGTAACGCGTTACTCTAATATATTAATTATAAAATTAGATAGAACCTTTATTATTATTATTATAATTTAAATAGTTAAAAAAAGGAACTACGCTAAGATAGCGCCGTAGGATATTAATAAAGTTCTTATCCTAATATTTAAAACTTCTTATAACTCCCTTAGCCTCTCTTATAAGTACTTACTTTAACTTAATAATATTATAAAATATATTTACTAATATATATAATATTCTTATTATATATTATATATAATATTTCTCTTATAAGTACTTATAATATCTTATTAATATCGCGTTATATTTATTAATATACTAATATTATATATAAATATTAACTTATTTTAAGTATATTTACTTATATATACTACTAGAAAATGCCTATAAAAATTCAAGATTTTTACTTAAGAAAAGTATACTTAGAAGTATAATTCTTTTATTTATTAGTAAGTAATAATAGTTATAAGGTAAATTTACGTATAAATATAATAGATATTTATATAAACTTTTATAAATACTAAGGCCCTCCTTAAGTATTATAAGGGTTATAAGGTAAGTATTACTAAAAACGTTGACTTAAAACCTAAGGGATTATTTATAATAGTTACCTAGTACTAGAGTATTAATAAATAGTTATTAGGCCTACTTATATTATAACTCTACTATAATATTACCGTTTAGGACTAATAGGGTATAATTAAGTATACTATTATTAGACGACTCATCGTATTAGTTATTACTAGGAAAAAATATTATTATTATTAGGATAGAAGCGTTAAAAAACTAATACTATCTACTAGGTACCTGACTAAGTACGGGATATCTAGTATAGTAATATTCTATTCTATTAATAACTTCTACGCTACTAGACTATTTAATGTAATTCTTAAATTATTATATCCCTTATATTATAATATATCTTTTATACTTTTATAATAACTATTAATAGTCCTACTAGATTTATTATATTAATATAGAGGAATCTATTAGATATAGGAGTTAGTACGGCCTAGTATTTATCCAGCCCTCTAAAGTTTAACCGGTAGTATTTAATAAACTAAATAGTAGAATAGCTTATTTTTATCATTAGAAAGTCTAATATTACGGTCTAATATAAAGATATAACTATATAATTAACTATAGTATTAGGCTATTTTTATACTTTTAATATTATAATTAATATTTTTATAAGCTATTAAGTAGCTATTAATAGGATCTAGGCGTATAATAAGTTACGACTAATATATTAGTAGTAGTCTACCTATTATCTAATAGTACCTACTTATATATAATATTTCTTATTATCTAGCTAGATATATATTTAAGAGTTTTAGGCCTAGTAATATAGAGGTTTCCTTGTCTTATTACCCGTAATAGAGTTATATATAGCTAATTATAACTGAAAGTAGGCCTTATTTATAAGTTAATACCTACGTACTTTATTAATTAGCCCTATAATTTATTAATAGTTATAGTAAATACCAGTTAGATAGAGTACTACTTATAGATAAAGGGGGTAGGAATCCGCCTATTATTTTCTTTAGACTATAATAGCGTCTTAAATAGTATTACCCTCTCGCTATTATAGGTACTACCTATAATCTCCCCCTTAAAGATATACTTACTACACCTTATTACCTATAGTTAGGTCCTATTATATAGATATAACGGATTAAGGTTCCTTAGTAGTATAACTAGTACGCCTAGCTTAATATATAACTTATAAGATAGTAGGGAGGGTTTATAGAACCTATAAAAGTACTTAGGGGGGAAGTGTTTATTATCTTCTTCTAATATAGTACGATTAATACTCTAGTATATTATTATATCGCTAGGGATACGCGATATTATCTTAGTATTAATACTAGTAATATCTTTATTAGTAATAGCGAGAATAGCCCGTTCTAGTAGATAATCCCTCTAAGAGATATTTATCCTAATATTAGTATAGATATTCTTAACTAAATTATTAATAGCGTTTCCTAGGGTATAACTATATTTGTAATATAATACGTCTTTATTAGTAGTAGGGCTCTTCTAGATATTAATACTATTACTAATAGCGAGGAGATTACTTATAAATAGTCCTATTTTATAATATATAATATCTATTAGGTCGGGATTATTAAGTTACTTATTAATAGTAAGATTTAAATATATAACCTTATTCTAGAAATAGGCCTTCTAAAGATACGCCTTAATAACCTAGCTACTAAATCCTCCTAGAATAACTAGGAGTATCTATTAGAAGTTACTATAAATGTTATAACCTACTTAATAGGCTATACGTCGTATACGCTTAGTATACGTTACGCCCTTACGTTAACCCGTAAGGGGAAATGATATACAAGGCTTACCAGTCTCTTCAGGGGGTTTATTAGATCCCTTATAGAATAATTCTTAGATTTCTTAAGAATTAGTCTTACTATAAAAATGGACTGATTTCATATTACTATATAACCCCTATAATTTACAATTATAATAATATTTTAGAGAGGAGGTAATTGTTATAACCTACTTAATAGGCTATACGTCGTATACACTTAGTATATATCACGCCCTTACGTCAACCCGTAAGAGGAAATAATATATAAGGCTTACCAGTCTCTTTAAGGGGTTTATTAGATCCCCCGTAGAATAATTCTTAGATTTCTTAAGAATTAGTCTTACTATAAAAATAGACTAATTTTATATTACTATATAACCCCTATAATTTATAATTATAATAATTATAATTCTTCTACCTATTTAAGGGTAGTAATCTATTATTAGTTATAATAAATATAACTTACTCTAATAGTATTATAAGTAATACGCTATTATAGTAGAGTTAAGATAAAAGCGGTTTATTAAATACTATTAATAATAATCCTAGCTAATAGGAAAGGGAACGGGAAAGTTATATAAAAGACATAAATAAACCTAATAATACTAAAAATACCCCTAAGGGAGATTTAGAGAATTATAAAGGAAGTATTCCCCTTATAATAGAACGCCTTATATAGGTAAAGCGTAAGCGAGAAGAGTTACTATAAATCTAGTAACTTAAAGAAGTTAAAGTAGATATTACCGCCTTAGAATTAAGGGAACGGATTTCTCTTTATAGTAATAGTAGTATAAGTTAGAAGTATAAATATAATAAAGTTAAGGAGTACTTAAGTCTCTTCTAAAGTATATTAAAGCTAACCCCTATTCCTAACTATTATAGTAAGAATATTTATAAATACTAAGACTAGATATAATAATATAATATATCTTTTTTATAAACTCTATTTAATTTTATTATATAGATATTATATATTCTATTTATAATACTAGCGCTTAAGAGTAACCTAGAATAACTTTAAGCTACTTATTTACATTCTTATCTATTAGAAATATTAAGTTAGAAGGATTTTATAGACTTTTTACTGCATTATATTAAGGATCCTATAAATAGGGAGTTAAGCGTACATTAATAGTATACTAATATATATTAACACTTAACGCAGGCGATTTATAAGTTTAAAATATACTTAATATCTTTAGAAGCCTAACTTCCTAAAAAAAATTAAAAGTAAGCGGGTAATAAATTTATATATTAAGCTTATTAAAGAGCTTTAAATTACTCTTATAAATTAGGGGTCCCTACCTAATATAAGAGATAAACTCCTATTATTAGTAGTACGCTTTAAGACTAATATTAATAAGACTAGAGGCCTTAATAAGAAAAGCTAGTAAAACATATTATATAAGCACGTAGATCGCGATAAAGGTAAAAAACTATAAATAAATAGGGATAATACTATAAAAGGATAAGGAATAGGCGGTTATAATAATAAGAGTAGTTATAATAAGCCTAAATCACGCGACTTATTAGATATTACTTATTAGAATTATAATAAGAAGGGCTACTATATTATAAGTTATCCTAATCTACTAAAATAAGGCGGATTCTAATAAAAACGAAGATACCTAAACCTTATTATAATAGGTAAATAGGGCTAACACGTAAGCGAGGAGTAGGGAAAAGGCTAGACTCTATTAAGGACTCTAAATTATCGGGGGAGAGGTTATAAGGAGTAGAGGTTAAACCTCTAATATTATATTAATATAAAGTTAAAGTAATACTAAAGCGTAAGCCTCTTAAATATAAGGGATATCTTAATGATAATTCCTAGCTAAATATTATCTTATAAGCTTATACTATTAAAGCGAGTTTAAAATATATTAAAGATACTAAGTTATTATAACTAAGCTTTATAAATAGTAAGCCTATTTTCTACTATAATATATATAACGTAATATATTAAACTACTAATAGTCAGGGTTCTTCTAGACTAACCGCGTCGGGTCGGTACTTCGAACTCGAGTCGGGTTCTCGACTCGACTCTTAGCGAGTTAATACCAAATTCCTGGCCCGAGTATTCGGGTTAGTACCAATAGTTAGTACCGAGTATTCGGGTCGGTACTAAGGGGTGGTACCGAGTATTAGTACTGAAGTATTAACCCGACTCGCTAAGACATTAGTTCCACCTATATCATTTTGCCAAGACTATTATATCAGGAATATTTTTTATTTATAATGATATTTCATATTATATATAATACTTACTAATAGATTACTAAGCATTATTATTATTACTAACTAGGTAATTCTTAATAGTAGATAAGGTAATATAAAAAGGTAATAGCTAATTAGCTATTCCTATAGAAATAATAAATATAATAATATTAATATTTTCTATTTATAGTAGTATTCCTTACTATATATAGGATATTACTAGTTATCATTATTATTATTACCTAGGTAATACCCCTAAGTAGTAAGGTAATGCAAAAAGGTAATGCATATACCTAGGGAATTAAGGGGGGTATTAAAATTCTAATTAAAAAAAAATCTATTTTTAGTATAGAGGTAATTCTCGAAAAAATTTAGTGTCCCTTACTATTTTATCGGGGGCTTGGCGTCTTGGCGATACCTTGGCGAGTCGGGTCGGTCCAACCCGACTCGTCAAGGTACCGAGGGGTTTTCGGGTCGGTACCGGAAACCGGTACCGAGTATTCGGGTCGGTACCGGGAGGTGGTACCGAGTATTCGGGTCGGTACCAATCCATGGTACTGAAACCCGACTCGACGGTCAGTCTAGGTTCTTCTTATTAGTACACCTATATCTTCTATTATTAGTAGACTTATATAGTATATAGTAGGTGTTAAGGTTAATATAAGTATAAGGAAGTAGTATTTTAGAATTAATAAGTTATTATTCTAATTAAATAATCTATAATAGTTTATAAAGTTCTTAAAGAAATAGCCTACTATCTATATACTTCTTATTTCTAATATTATTAATCTAGAACCTATATAATTAAGACTTAGAGTAGTAGGTATAAGCGATCTAGATAAGGAATATATAGTTAATTTATATATATTACCTCTAGAGTTTAATAAGTTCTTAGATATATTCTTAGTTAAAGAAGCTAGATATCTACTATCCTATTAAGGAAGTAATTATACTATTAATATAACTAGTAACCCGCCTTATAAACCCTTATATAACCTATTAAATATAGAGTTAGTAGAATTAAGACGCTATCTAAATAAAGCCTTAATAAAAGGATAGATTAGGTACTCTAAGAGTCCTAGAAGATTACCTATCCTATTTATCCCTAAGAAGGATAGAGGCCTACGTCTATATATTAATTACCGTAAGTTAAATAAGGTAACTATTAAGAATAGATATCCTTTACCCTTAATTAGTAAAATGTTAGATCGCCTAAATAGAGTAAAGGTCTTTATAAAACTTAATCTTAAGGATACGTATTATTATATTTATATCTAAAAAGGAGATAAGTAGAAGACTATATTTTATATGTAATATAGTTATTTTAAGTATTTAATAATACTATTTAATCTTATAAATACTACGGTAACCTTTTAAGCTTATATTAATAAGTCCTTAATAGGGTTACTAGATAAATTCTATATTATTTATCTTAATAATATTCTTATCTATTTAGAATCGCGTACGAAGTATAGGGATTATATATATAGAGTACTTAAGCGGCTTTAATAGTATAAATTATTTACTAACTTAAAGAAATATTAGTTCTTTATAACTAAAGTAGAGTTCTTAGGTTTTATTATCTTAACTAAAGGTATTATAATAGATTAGCGTAGGGTAGATACTATCTAATTATAGCCTAGGCTAAAGAGCTTCTATAAAATATAGATTTTTCTTAGATTTATAAATTATTATTATTATTTTATTTATTAATATTTATAAATTACGTTACTCTTAATAGGGCTACTAAAGGGTAGTATAAAAGGCGTTAAGATATGTCCTTTTAATTAGCCTAATAAAGCGGAGTATATATTTAATATACTCTATTAAGTATTTCTTAATATATTAATATTAAGATATTTTAGTCCTATATTACCTATATAAGTTAAGACTAATATATTAGATTTTAGACTAGCTAGTATTCTATTATAACTCTAGGAATTAGGTTAGTAGTATCCTATAACCTTTTAAAGTAAGAAAATAAACTTAGCTAAAGAATATTATAAAACTTATAATAAAGAGTTACTTATAATAATTATAATCTTTAAATAGTAGAGATACTACCTAGAAGGTAGTTTCTATCTAGTTAAAGTACTTACTAATTATAATAACCTAAGGGGTTTTATAAATATAACGGCCTTAAATAGTTAATAGGTAAGATAGGTAATAAGACTCTTAACCTATAACTTTATTATTAAGTATAGGCTAGGTAAGACTAACCTAGCTAATACGCCGTTAAGACGCCCTAATTATAAAAGCGAGGGTAGGGCGATAAATAAATTTATCCCTATATTATAATAGAAGCTATTAATAGTAGCGGGTTTATTAAACCCTATTTTCTATACTATAACTAAAGCCTATATATTTCTTATATTAAGATAGGGCTTATAACCCTCTAGTAATAAAGGCGAACTTACTATAATATAATATATATATATAAGGTAGTTATAGATACTAGGAATTATTAATATAGCTATTAGAATAATAGTTTTAGATAGAGTATATCTATTAAGATGTAAAGACCCTTAACCTAAAATTATAAGGAGTATAAGTAAGATACTACCTTAATATACCTATAATATAGTTAAGAAATAGCTTAACCCTATTACTAGAACTATTAATTATAAATAACTTATTCTACGTTTTCTAGCTAGTATAATAGTAGAGAATAAAATAGTATATATTATAGCTTTAAAGTCTATAATTAAATTAATTAAAGTACTTTAATAAGAAGATATTTTTATTAGCTAGTAATATATAGGCGAAATAATAGATAGATAAGTTAGGAGAGCTAGTAAATAGATATTTAATAGTTAAGGTTTACTTAGGTATAATAAGAAGTTATATATTCCTAAAGACTTATTAGTTTATAAAGAGCTGTTAAAATACTATTATAACAACCCCTTAGTAGGGCATTTTAAGCTTAATAAGACGCTTAGTCTCCTTTACTAAAAGCATACCTAGATAGGTATAAAGGTAGATATTAAAGAATATATTAATTCTTATAATATTTATCAAAGAATTAAGGTAAAATAATATTAACTATATAATAACTTAACTACGCTTCCTAAACTAACTAGGCTATAGAGGTTAATCATAATAGATTTTATTATAGATCTTCCCCTATATAAATAGTATAGAGGTATTTATAATACTATCCTTATAATTATTAATAGGTATATAAAGATACTTTACTACCTTCTAGTATAAAAGGATTATAAGGTAACTAATCTTATAAATATCTTATTTAAGGAAGTCTTCCTAAAGTATAATACACCTAATAATATTATATTAAACTAAAGGAGTCTATTTATAAGTACTTATTAATCTAACTTATACTACTATTTAAAGTTAAATTATAGGCTAAGTATAGCCTTCTATCTATAAACTAATAGCTAAATAGAATATTAGAATTAAATATTAAAATATTATTTAAGAACTTACTATAATAATAAATAAGATAATTAGGTAGGGTTATTACCCCTAGCTGAATTTATATACTATAATATAAAGAATATAATAATAGGCTATAATCCTTTTAAACTTTACTATAACTATTAGCCTAAGATTCTTATATATTCTAGGGATAGAACTTACTAAGAGGAGGTACTAGATATAAGATAATATATCTAAAAACTTTATAAATTATATAAAGACCTATTAAGTTAATAATAAGATATACTAGAAATATAAGTAAAGTTTTATAATAGGAAGTATAAGCTAATATCCTTTAAATAAAGAGACTTAATTATACTAAATATAAAGAACTTAAAGTAAAAGTAACTAAGTAAGAAGTTATTATATAAGCTTATTAATCTATTCTATATCCTTAAACCTATTAGTAAGTAGGCGTATTACCTAGTATTACTAGTAATATATATAATCTACCCTATTTTTTATATTTCTCTCTTAGAGCTATATACGCGTAGGTAAGGTAATACCTTTATACCTAAGTTACTACCTCTAGAACTTATTAATAATAATAAGTAGTAGGAGTTAGAAGAGATTTTAGATAAGAAGATAAGGAAGGGTAAACTCTAATATCTTATTAAATAAAAGGGATATCCTCCCTAATATAATTAATAAGTTCTAGAAGAAAATCTAGAAGATATATAAGAAATACGCGAAGACTTTAATAAGAAGTAAAAGCGCTATTATTATAAGTAGGAGTTATAAATATTAAGATAGAATTAGTAAAGGTAGAAAAGGATATTTGATTAATTACCTAAAAATAAGTATAAAGAGTATTAATCTCTTTTATCTTACCTACTAGGAGTAGGTAAAATACCCTAGGGGCGCTAGTATATAGGGATAACTTAGGAAAGAAATAAAAAACTATCTAATTAAATTAGGAGAAGGAAACCTAGCGCTAAGTAGTTAAAGCTTACTTAGCTACTTATATAAACGCAGGTAATATAATATTAGTATACTAGGTACCTACTCCTTATTATCTATATCTATCTTCTCCTCTAGGCTAGAGGCTAAGGGCTTAAGGCCTATTTAAAGATATATAAGTAATAGTTATAATAAGTAATAAATATAATAAAAGTATAAAGGAGTATACCTTAACTTACTTAATATTATAAATACCTATAAGGGTTTTACTAATATATTCTATTATTTAAAGAATTATAATCTATACTTTTAATATACTTATTAATTTCTTTTTACTACTAAGACGTATTATAACGCGGCTATAAGAAGCTAGCTTAAAGTAGATAGTAATTATAATATTTATAAGGGTAACGCCTACTACTTAAAGCTTTAATTTATCCTCTAAAGTATTTAAATAATCCGCGTTATTAATTAATTAATAGAGCTTAATTACCTTATTATAAACTAGGATTAAATTATTAAGAATCTAGAAATTAATTAATTAGTATATACTATGACTATAAAAGTAACTTAAGAATATAAGGAAAACCTACTAGTTTATAATTATAATAGACTTTTAAATAATAGTTATACTACTTTATTATCTTCTTCCTATTAGTAATTATGAATATAGTATTACTTATACTATTAGTATATATACTAAGTATAATATAACTATAAATACTTATAATCTATAAATCCTTTATTAATATAATAAATACACCTCTTATATATATTTTACTTAAGATAGGGAGCTCTCTAGGAATATATAGTAAAGGAAGCGGGGGTAAGAATAATATATTACTTTATATTAGCCACGTAGTTAAGACGTACCTAAATACTTATATCTATAAAAGAGGGATAATAAATAGGTATAACTAGATTATTATCTAAGTTAAACGGGTTATTAATACTTATAATAGAATTAGGATAAGAAGTAGGGTTAGGAATAGGCTTACGCGTAGGAGGAATAGGCTCTTTAATAGGATCTTTAATTAAAATCTCTATAGGATTTATAATAGGAGTTTCTACTAGGTCCTTATTTATTTAACCGCCTAACTAGGTATTAGGATCTACTTTAACCTCTATTATAAAAGCTAGGCGTACTACGTATATTATATATTAGATTAAGCTATATTATATTAATTATATTTATATAAAGAGCTAGTAAACTAACTTATAAGTAATACCTAAGATATTAAGATATTAAATACTATACTATATAATTAGTTATTATTATATATATTACACGCATTATATACGTATAAAAAGAGAGGGTACTAAGTACGTCGGCAATTTCTGAAAACCCGGAGGGGTACCCGGGGCCGGCCCCGGGCCGCCCCGGGCCCCAAGGGCCGTGGTTTGAGAAAGCTTGCCCCAGGGCCGCAGGGGCAGACACGAGTCCGCCCGGGGCCGCCCCAAGATTAGGCTTCCGGGCACTAGGTGATAGCGTCGCGCCACCACAAGATTAGGCTTCCGGGCGCTAGGCAATGGCGTCGCGCCACCCCACGGCTAGGCTTCCAAGCACTAGGTGATAGCGTCACGCCACCCCACGGCTAGGCTTCTAAGCACTAGGTAATAGCGTCACGGTTCCCGCAACCAACGCTGTCGCATCATCATCAACACCCCGAATTGACATGATTACTACGCTGTCGCCCCCCATTATGGCCCACCCTGGCGCATCACCCCCGCGTAGAAATCGGCTGAATCGATTGATTCCAGGGTCGCTTTTAGGGTGGCGTTGGGGGTGGCTCCGGGGTACGCTACCCGAGTCCCCCGTCGATCATGGAACATTAAAACTTTTGAAGTTCTACTTAGTAATCAGTCACGTGATATGGTCTCGCTTAGTAATCAGTCACGTGACTTTAGAAACTTTACGAACTAAGGAATTCTAAAAATACTGCTTAGTTAGCAGTCACGTGACGCTACCCTTGGAGCCCGGAGCGGCCCCGGGGCCTTACGGCACGCTGCGACAGGCCCGGGGCCGGCCCCGGGCCTGCGGGCACAAGGCCTTTACCAAGGGCATAGGGGCGAGTTAAGATCTTGCCGACGTACCTAGAAAAGATATTAATAATAGTTATAAAAGATAAAGTATTAAAGAAAATTTTAGGTATTATAATAATAATATTAAGGCGCTAAGACTATATTAGTATAACTATTATTATTATACACGAAAAATTATTATATATAATATATATACTTTAGATTATAATATCTATATATAATAGATAACTACGTTATAATATAAAGTTATAAATACTATATATTATAACTACTACGTAGGTTATAATCTTACTTTATTAAGTTCTTTTCCTTATATCTTATACTAGGTTTAAGGGTTTTTATTAAACTTAATTAAATAGGCTATTTATATTAAACTTAAAGGCGAGTTTCTTTTAAAGAGGAGGTAATTATTATAACCTACTTAATAGGCTATATATTATATACGCTTAGTATATATTACGCCCTTATATTAACCTATAAGGGGAAATAATATATAAGGCTTACTAGTCTCTTTAAGGGATTTATTAGATCCCTTATAGAATAATTCTTAGATTTCTTAAGAATTAGTCTTACTATAAAAATGGACTGATTTTATATTACTATATAACCCCTATAATTTATAATTATAATAATAAAGGTAGACTATCTTACCCCTAAAATAAGCCTAGTCGTTATTATAGATATCCTAAAGGCTATAACTAATAGCTTCTATGTTATATTAACTCTATATAAGAGACTTATCCTAAAAGATAATATAAGCTCGCTTAATTAGCTTAGCGAGATTAGTCCCCTTCCTAATCCTATATAAGGAGGTAGTATCTAAGTCTAGGGGTATCTTAAACTATAAGTAAGTAGTTTAACCTCCCTATAATAGCGTTAATATAATACTAGAAGACGCTACTATTAAAGTAACCTTTTACTAGGAACGTAGCCTTTCTATAATAGTATTTTAAACTATTATCTTACTAGTCCCCCTAGTACTATTAAGGAAGAATAGTATACCTAGAGTACTAAATTTATTATTAGTATTAGCGTTAATAGCGGTAATAATCTAATTAGTAGCGTGGTATTAGTTAGTATTTAGCCTATTCTATAAGACCTTAGCCTTATTAGGGGTAATTTAGTAAGATATTTCTTCCTATAAAAGTCTATTTAGAATATCGTTAAAATTATTAGATAGGATAGTTAGAATAGATAGGCTATAGCTATTAGATCCTTAGTATATTTAAGGGTTAATTAATATTCTAATTAGCCGTTAATTAGGTAAAGGGCGTACTATTCTATAAATAACTATTACTTATAATAATTATCTAGTATTTAAAGCATTAAAAAATCTCGTTATAGGAGGTATAAGTAGTTATTTAAGATATACTCCTTAAATTTATTCTATAATATAAAGGCGTTAGTAGGTTAAAGTTTAATTAATACTAATATAAAAAGACTATATAACCTATAACCTCCCTAAAAATCCTTTCCCTTATTAAGGATCTTATTAGTATATCTATTATTTTTAGTTAACCTAAGCTCTACGTAGGCCTCCTTCTATCCTATTAGCTAGCTATCTACTATCCGGAGGTTATTAAATAATATAGCCCCCTTAATATAATAGAGGAGTAGTTAGTAATAGTAGAGATCCTTTATTTTCAGACTAATAAAATTAATATACCTAAGAGTCTCCCCCTTTTTATAGATTTTCTATCGTTTATTTCTTTTATTCTATATAAAGAACTTAGGAAAATCCGCGTACAAATAGTTAAGTAGATCCCTTATAATAGCTAGACATTTCCTATTCTATTTTATAAAAGGTAATAGCTAACTATTATTATAAGCTTCCTTAGTAAGATAGTTTATATTAAAAAACTCTATTAATATAGTTCTATAAAGCTTATTACTATCTATTAGCTTTTATTTAGTAGCCTTATTAGCAGCCTAGTTATTAACTAGCTTAAAAAGGGTATGCTATTAGTCTAGGAGGTAGATCTATAGACGCTTTATATAATGCTTTATAATACCTATATTAAATAAGAGTATCTTCTAGATAGCCTTAGTAGACCTAATCTAGCGAGCGGACTAGAACTTTATAATCTTATCTACTAACTCCCCTTATTATCGCGGCTAGCTATTAAAAGTAGGGTTATTATTATTATATATATAATTCCTAGTAAGGGAGATATTAGCCTAATTAGGTCCCTTATAAATATGTTTATATAGATAGAAAATAGACTTAATAGAGCCGTAGATCTTAATATTAATAAAGGTACTATATTTCTTTAATAGGTACGGGTTATAGGGGATAACTTACCTATTATTAATAGAGGAATTAGGTTTAGGGGGGCTAACTAGACACTTATAAAGAGGATAACTCCTATTAGATATAAAAGACATCTCTTAATAAAAATCCTTTAGAAAAGCCTTATTATAATAATTCTTCTCCTAATTAAAATATCTATTACTAGGAACGCTAGTATAATAATTATAAACTATATACTATAAGACTAACTCCCGTAGTATATTATTATCCTATTAAGGGGGGATAAATACTTAAATAATACTATTAATATTACTAACTATCTAGATCTAATCCTCTTCCTATATAATAAGGAGAATATAAGTATATAGGAGACCTCGCTTTTAAAACTTAATAATATAATAGTAGCCTATATAAAACCTAAGGAAGTATTACTTAAAGAGGTCTTTTATTAGCTCCTAGAGCTTTTAATTAAAGATATAAGTAATTAGGTTATAATAGTACTCTAATATTTAACTAGACTCTAGTAAGCTTTAAATATTAGGCTACTTAAGATTATATATAAAGGTAATAAAAAAAATTAGGTTTACCCCTTTTTAGACTATTATTATAATATCTTATATTCTTACTTTTATAGTATATAGGCTTCCTAGTATTATTAATAGGAGGATAGTTACCTTACTACTAAATCTTTAAGCGAGATATCTAGATTAGTACTAAGCCTATCTATTAGGCCGGAGTAGTAGTCCGCTTAAATAGTCTATTAATTCTAATAATATTAATTTAAGTTATTAAGCTCTATTAATATCTAGATATTAGTAGCCTAGTAGTTAAATAGACGTCTACTATTAATTATATAATTAAAGAAATCGGGCTAGATCTAGATATTAATTAACCGATTATTTAAATTATATTAACTATCTCCTAGCTAATATCTAAATTATTTATAACTATTTATAACTAAGCGGATTTAGGTCTAGAAAATAACTAGGGAAATATATTAAATAGTCTTACTTATATCTATTTTATATAAAATTAATATCTTATTACTTACTAAGACCTATTATAACCCTAAGGTATATACTTATTAGTAATATACTAGTCTAGTTCCTACTTAGAGTTACTACTATCTTCCTACTCTAGTTTATCATTACTATTAATTAAGGTATACTAGACGAGCGTATTAATAATATAGTTCTATTATAATATATATAATAGATAGTCACCTAAAAGCTAATAGCCGGCTAATAGGAGGTAGTTATACTACGACTATTAATTATATAGAAATAGGAGTAGATATTAGAGGGCTATATAAGAAGGATACTAATTAGGGATTAATATAAGGCCCCCCTTAATAGTTTTAATATAGATATCCCGCTTAATCTAGCCTCTTATAGTATTATTAGGAGTTACTATAATACGGGCGACTTCTATAAAGGTATGGTAATTATAAGTACCATTATCTTACTATTTAGGATTTAGCTCTTAGATATAAACGCTTATAATATTAATAGGATATTATAGTTTATCCTCCTTAAGGCGGTTATAGTAGGATTTAAACTCCTAGACGTATAAATTAATAGACTAGAGGGTATACTAAGTAGAAGTAAGGGTATATTAATTTAAATTATTAAATTATTAATAGTAAATATCTAGTTACTCCTACGTACTATCTAATATATAAATCTAAGTAAATTTTAGCCTAAGGCTATTATTAGTAATAAGAGGACCTATTAAATAATAGATAGACCCCTAGATCTAGAAGGTAGTTTAACTAATATAGGTATTAATATTAGTAGTACCCTTATTAATAAAGGAGAGATAATTATTATAGCTAATAATATTATTTAAAAATTCTTTACTATATTTAGTCCTCCTTCTTATAAACTATCTATTAATAATAATATTATCTACGTCGCTAAGTAATTTATTAATAAATTATACCCTAAGCTTAGCCTCCTATTAAGGCCCCTTAAGTAATAAGTTAATATCAGCTAGCTTATATAACTAGTTAGGGGATAGCTAATTATTCTTCCTACTATTATAATATAATTATTAACCGCCCCTTATACTAATTTTTTTTTTATAATAGTATATTATAGTATAAATATCTATTTATAAAGGTATTAAATAATCTATTAACTAGGTAGGGTACTATATCTCCTACTTTCTAGGGATCCCTATATACTTAATATTCCTAGCCTAGTATCTACCTCTAATATATATTATTCTAATACCGGTATAAGCCTTATTAAACGGGGGGTTAGTACTTAATATTATTATCTTTATTAGCCTATTAATAAGTATACTAGTAACGCGTTTCTAGATAATATTTAAGAGCTAGTAGAGGAGTAATTTCTTAGGGGGTCTCTTTAAAGATAGGGGGAGTAGGTTATTAAGGGTTCCTAGGTAGAATAACTACTTAAATACTTATATTAGCGAGAGCTATACGCTAGTAGGGAGTAATACCCTTATTAAGGTAGTTATAAGGGTTAGTACCTAATAGTATTTCTCTAAGGCGAGGTTCTATTAACGTAATATCTCTAGGGTTTACTAGTAAGTTACTAGACTTAACCTAGGTACCTAAATTAATCTTCTTTAGGCGTCTAGTACGCCTTATACTATTAGTCTTATAAGATCTAACCCTCTTATTAATAGTATTAAGGTCTAGGTTAGAAAGAGCTAGGCGCTTAGAAGGTATTAGTAGGGAGCTAGAGGAGCTAAATTTAGTATAGGAAGGGTAATACTATATTATTTAAAGGTAGCTAGTATAATTTATATATCGTAGATTATCAGGAGAGGTATTAATATATATATAATAGTGTTAAGAATAGGGAAGAGATAGGAAGAAAAATTTATTAATATAATAGGGAGGCATTAAGATATAAGATAGTTAGATTAGAATAGTAGGGAAATCTATTTACTTAGATATATCTTTTAAACTAATAGACTGATTTTAATTATTTTTAAAGTATTAAGTACCTTAAAGTAAGTCGAGTAATATCATCTATAAAGAAAATATTATGGAGTATTAGTATAGATAAAGGTAGAATAGGAAGAAATATCAGAGTTTTAACATTCGCGCTAGTCCTAGAGGGGTAATTAGGGTACTTATTAACTAACCGATAAGGTATGATAAGCTTAGGGTCTGAAATTAGGTATTTTCTATTATAGTAAGAAGATATAGATTATAAATACGCGATTAATATAAAGGAGAATAAGGAACCTCCCTTTAACCTACTTTATAACTTATTAGAGAAAGAGTTACGCGTATTAAGGGAGTACTTTAAGTAGGCTTTAAAAAAGGGGTAGATTTATTATTTTATAAGTCTAGTAGGTATACTAATTCTTTTTATATTAAAAAAGGATAGAATATTATACTTATATATGAATTATAAGGCGCTTAATAAGATTATAATTAAGAATTACTATCTACTTCTATTAATTAATAAAATATTAATAAGATTAGTTAGTATTAAGTACTTAACTAAGTTAGATCTTAAGGATATATATTATTACTTATAGATAAGAAAGGGTAATAAATAGAAGACTATATTTTATATAAGGTACGGCTATTTTAAATATATAGTTATACCTTTTAGACTTACTAATATACCTACCTTATTCTAAGTATATATTAATAAGGCCCTAGCGGGACTACTAAATATTATATATATTATTTATCTAGATAATATTCTTATCTACTCCTAGGATAAAAAGTCTTATATTAAAGCTATAAAGGTAGTATTATAATATCTTTACGAATTTAAACTTTATATTAGCTTAAAAAAATATAAATTTATAGTAATAGAAGTAGAATTCCTTAGCTTTATTATTAGCCGCGACGGCGTATATATAGATTTATATAGAGTAGATACTATAGTAGAATAGCTAGAACCTAGAAGTATTAAGGATATTTAGATCTTTTTAGGGTTTACTAATTTCTACTATTATTTTATTAAGTACTATTCCTCTATAACTATAATATTAATAGACTATCTAAAAAATAATTATCTATATATTAAAAATAGAAAGTTAATATTAAGTAATATTATAAGAGCGGCGTTTAAGTAGCTAAAGTAACTCTTTTAAGAGGCGCTATTACTTATATATTTTAACCTTATAAGAGAAATCTAATTAGAGATTAATACTTTAATTCTAGCTATTATAACTATTTTATTATAAAAGTTCCTAATTAGTATTAAAGGGGTAGAAGTAGAATAGTATCCTATTACCTTCTACTCTTATAAGTTATATTTAGTAGAAACTAGATATAAGACCTACGACTAGGAACTACTTATAATAGTTAAGGTATTCTAGGTATAAAGGTACTTCTTAGAAGGTAGCTTATACCTAATTATAGTAATTACTAATTATAATAACTTAAGGTATTTCTAAATAATATTATTATTAATAAAGAGATAAGTATATTAGGTAATAAAGCTTATAATATATAACTTTAAGATATACTATTATACGGGTATTAAGAACCTAGCTAACGTCCTATTAAGGTAACTAGATTATATACTAGTAATAGATAAAGAAGATACTTATCTACTAATATTATAAAATAAGTTAAAGAATATTAGGTATATTCCTTTTAATAAGTACTATATATATAGCGTTTATAAAGGTCTATAAGATAATAAGGCTTATAGCTATAAATAGTATAAAAGGTTAGAGAAAAGGCTTAGAAAGCCTTATACCCTAAAAACGGGGGAGAGTAACGCGCTCTTAGGGATATAGAGTAGCGTAGGTAATAACTTAAACCCTATTATAAGATAGTTTAATATTAATTAAATAGTACCTAGAAGGTATATTATAACCGCGTTAATAATAGAGCGCGTATAAAATAAGTATAGTAACTTAATATTAGAGATACTCTAATATCTCTAAGAGGGAGATAAGGATATTTATAATAAGAAATAATTATTAAAGTCTTAGGGCCGTAAAAAGGCTACTAATATATCTCTATTAATAGATAAGATAGGGGTCCTTTATAAGGGTGGCGTAGTTTTTATACCTAGTAATAAAGTAATTAGATAAGAAATCTTAAAGCTTTATTATAATAACCCTTATACTAGCTACTACTTATAGAAGTATACGTAGGAGCTTATTAAGTGGAAGTTCTATTAGAAATTAATAGGATAAGATATTTATAATTATATATAAGAATACTTAACCTACTAATTAATAAAGCCGCGTAGATATACTATTTATAATATACTATTACTATTATTAATACCTATAAGACCTTTTTAGGAGATTATAATAGATTTTATTATAAATCTCCCTTTAAGTAAATAAAAGGGCGGCGTCTACGACGTGATCTTAGTAGTTATAGACTATTATATTAAGGTAGCTAGGTACTTACCTATTATAAAGATAGTTAATACTATTAGCGTCGCTAACCTATTATACTATAAAATCTTTTTAAGATTTAATTAGCTAGAAGGTATTATTAGTAATTAAAGAATAGTATTTATAAGTAGCTTCTAGGTAGTTATATATTATTATACTAATATAAAAAGAAAGCTTAATACTACTTTCTACCCTTAAATAGATAGTTAAATAGAGAGATAGAATAGCACGCTTAAGTAGTATTTATACTACTATTCTACCTAGAGATAAGATAACTGGGTAGAGTTACTTTATCTAGTAGAATTTATATATAATTATATAAAGTATACTAGTACTAGGTTACCTCCGTATAAGGCGCTTTATAACTACTTACCTAAGCTAGATATAGAGCTTTTAGAGCTACTATTAGGAGAAGTCCTATTAATATAAAAAATGGTTAAATTACTTTAGAAATAAAGGTAAGGTTTAGAGTAGTACCTATATTAAGTATAAGCTATATAGGCGGAGTATATAAATAAATAGTAAAAGTAAAGATAATATAATATAGGTAATTATATCTTATTAAATATAAAGTATATTAGATTAATATAAGTAACTAAAAAACTATTATAATATTATCTAGGGCCTTCTAAGGTCCTTAATTATATTAATAGTTAGGCGTATAGGTTATAACTACCTAATACCTTTTATATATATAATATCTTTTACGTCTTACTTATAAAGCTATATTAAGGTAATAGTAAGAGTATTATAAAAGCTATGTAAGTAGAGCTTATAAATAATAAAGATAAATAGGAAGTTAAAGCTATTCTTAATTATAAAATCTCTTATAATAAACCTTAGTATTTAATAAAGTAGAAGGGTTAGTCTTATAATTATAATTAATAGCTACGTAAGTAGGACTTAATTAATATACTAGATATATTAGAAAGATTTAAGTAGGATTACCCTAAGGTATAAAGTTTATATTATATAAGAGGGGAAATAATTTCTATTATTATAAATAAAAAAGAAAAGATACTTAATATAACTAGACTACTAAAGGTATTATAAGAGAGGGCCGCTATATTATACTAGTAGTAGTACTAGGCCTATTATTATTACTACTATTAATAATAGAAGTATCCTCCTTATTATCCTCTTCTTTATCCTTTATAATAGGAGGGAGGCGCTCTTATAATATATTAATAAGGCTTTAAAAGTACTTTAAAAGGGGAGATAAAGTAATATATATATACTAATAAGGGATATTAAGAATACCCTTTAAGGTATTTATAATATAGATAGTAATAGCTAGGTTAACCCTAATAGGAGCCGTAGTAGTAGTAGGGGTAGAGGAGGCGTAGTAAAGGTAGTAATAATACTATTAAATAAGCCTATTTAAGATTCGCTAGAATCTAGTAAGCTAAGGGAGGTTAGAGCTAGTATTTAAAGTAGCTACGGCGTCTAAGGATTAAAGAAGGCGTATATAAGCGCGGTAAGTATAAGTAGGGATCTCCTATTAATATCTAGTATTAAGATCTTTATAATAATTATATCTAGTAGAGCTAGGGGAGGCGTATATATAAGTTATACTATTAAAGGGGTAAGTAAAGCCTTAACTAAAAATATTAGACTTATAGCTTTTTAAATTAGAATATAATATAATAAAGGTATATTATATAAGATAATATAAGAATAGGCTAGGAGTGGCTTAATAGGGGAGGTTATATACTATTATAAGTAGAGGGGGTAGTAGTAGTCTACTTTTAATTAATAGTAAGGGTAAGTTTATTATTAAAGATTACTTATAAAATAACCGCTAGAAGTATAAGGAGGTATAATAAGGCGCGGAGGGGGTAATAATATAAATAAGACTTAAAAAGGACTTAATATAATTAATAAAAAAATTAAGATATTATAATTAAAAGAATAATATTAAAGGTATATAAAAAAGGTATATCTTAAGTACTTAATAAACCCTTAATAGTAATAACTTCCTATTTACTTTAAAATACTAAGACTTCTAACTACTTCTATAATAAATTAATAAAGGATAATAAGAAGTATAATAGGAATATATTATAGTATAAGGATTATATATAAGAATAGTATCTATAATTATTATAATTTAATAAAACTATAGATTCCTTAAAGCTTAGCTTAGAGGGCCTTATAATTAATTATATTATTATACTCTTATTAGAGGTATATTCTATTACTAAGGGAGTATCTTCTATAGATTATAACCCTTTATACTCTTAAAGCCTAAGAGCCTAGATAGGAAGATAATTATAAGGACTAATTAGGAATATAATACTACTATTAACGTAGCGTTTATAGTATATAATAGTACTACGCTACCCCTTTACCTATAATATATAAAGGAGGGGATTCCCCTTAAAGGGAAGGGTAGTAATTAGTTTTACTATTAATAAGAATAGAGAGTTCTATATATATACGTATACGTACTATTTATAATACTTAATAGCTATGTTATTATATAGCACCCTTATAGATATAGTATCTAGCTTATAAATATAATAATATCAGCTATATTATATATATCTATATACTAATTTTAATAATTCTAATAGTATTAGAATCGTGTAAATAAGATATATCTATATATATTTAATAATATATATTATATATATTATTAGTTAACTTAAATAGTAGGGGGAGTATATTAGGTATTTACTAAGATACTAGTATTAGTAAGGTTTTTATAATAATATATATTATATTATATATACTTATACACCGATTTTAATAATTTTAATAGTATTAGAATTACTAGAATAAGATGTATCTATACGCGTATAATTATATATATTATATATATTATTAGTTAAGTAGGATAGTAGAGGGAATATATTAGGATTATAATATTTATTACTAAGAAAAGCTACCTAAAGTAAACCTAGGTAGCTAAATTAATTAAGTTGTAATTAATATCTAGTAGTATCTAGAGAATACTTCTATACTATACTATATAATAATAATAGTAATATTAAATACTATATTCTAAGTACTACCTTTAGAGGTAGGTATAATAATAAAGAAGGTCTAGAGCTATTATAAAAGATATTTAGATATTTAGATATTAATTACCTAGGTTATAAGTAAAATATTATTATAAAATACTAGAGGTCTTTTATACTATTATTAATCTATAAAATAGCTTTATAAGATCCTTATTAATAAGTATTATAATATTTCTAAAGGAATTAAGGCGGTCCTTATATAATAGGTAGGTATTCCGCGTATATAATATACTACTAATAGTCTACCTTATCTCCTAGTCTCTTAATTATTACCTTAGTCCGGCGTTCTTACTCCTAATATTCCTCTTTAAGGGTTATTAACTAGAATAGGATTACTATATACTTATAGTCTTCCTATTCCTTATACTATTTCTTAACTTATTTACAGTAATAGTATAGGGCTTCTACTTAAACCTCCCTCTTAATTAATAGCTTATTATTATAAAGGATAGTATTCTTAAGTAGTAGATAAGTATATTTAGTATAATAGCTTTATCTTAAGGTTATAAGACCTAATTCACGTCATTAAAAGGTAGATATAAAAAATACCTTAAGGGCGCTATTATAACGCCGTATAAAGCTTTCTAGCTAGATATTATTAATATTAAGGTCCTCCTCTTCCTAGACTTACTCTATCTTATTATTAATAATATTCCCGAATTTTTCTAGCTCTACTATACGCTAATTAGTCTACTCCTAGTATTATACCCTAGTAGCCTAGGTATTATAATAATTAGACTTAGTAGGATTACTTATTTTCTAGATATTAAATATTAGCTAATTAGAGGGTTACTAGTAGTCCTAGAATAAATAGGTAGTATAGCTTTTATATATTACCTAAGCGTCCCCTTTCTTAATTTACTAGCTATCTATAATATATTAGGGTTCCTAATAAGGCGTAGATAGTTACTATTACTATATAAAAAGGATATTTTAGTTAGGAGGAGGAGGTAGTAGATAAGGGGGAGGAGGGATATATTAATAAATATACTATTAGTACTAAGACTATAATTACTTATATTACTAATACTTTTATATATAAGTCCTACGCTTCTAATATTACTATATAATAGCTTATAATACTTTACTAGTACTCTTAAAGTCTATAATAGATTAAGATATAATATAGTAGTATTAAATAGTAGGTAGGATTTACTAATATTATTATTAAGAAAAAACCTAGTAATATAAAAACTTAGTTATTAAATAGGTTAATACTAAGATATAGGAATTTAGCGTGTAAATACTATAATATTAGTTATATTATATATACTAATACCCTAATTAATATAATTTTAATAGTATTAGACTACTTAGAATAGGGCGTATCTTATTACTTATAATTATATATATTATATATATTAGTAGGTAACTATAATAGAGGCGGAGTAATATATAGAGTTTTTAATATTTATTAATAGCTATAATCGTATTATATTTAGTAGGTAAAATCTATTTATTCTAAAGTATCTTTTAATCTAATAGACTGATTTTAAATATTTTTAAAGCCTTAGCTACGTTAAAGTAAGCTATAAAACTTCCTTTAAATAGATAATTATATAAGGCGTAGGTATATACGTAGAAAGAATACGAAGAAAGTTAGGAATTTAATATTCCTCGCTTTTCCCGCCAACCCTAAAGCGGTAATTCGGGGGACTTCTCTACAAATCTATTAGCTATATACTTAAAATAATTACTACCTAATCTAGTATAATATATTCTTAAAGAGAGACTCCTAGTATATTCTATTATAGTAAGAAGATTTAGATAGTCCTTTCTCTACTTCTTTAAAAGGTAGAGATTAGTTCTTTTATATCTATAAAGTTACTAGAGTATTAAATCTACTATTATAATACTACTTACTTACTAGTAGTTTATACTATCTATTCTAATCTTTAGGAACTAGCCTTCTAGTCTAATCCTTAATAAGAGTTTAGTTCTTTTATATTTATAAAGATACTAGAGCCTTAAGTCTATTATTATAATACTACCTACTTACTAGTAGTTTATACTATCTATTCTAGTACTTAGGAACTAGCCTTCTAGTCTAGTATCTAATACTTTAAAATTAGTCCTATATTATAACTAGATTAAACGTATCTATCTACTAACAAAGATATTTACTCTGGAGATGTTAATAAGGGAAAGATCTGACTGCCAAGTAGATACCCTTAGGCATTCACATCTTCGTTGCTACAAGCGATGAGAGAGAAACTCTCTCACTATCACTCTAGCAGGCTTGTGAATCGAATCGGTATGTGACTCATACTTCCGACGACGGATCCCACGCCGTGACATGAATTATTCTTTCGACACGTGATCTACTACAGGCGAGGAAAGACCATCATATTCCTTTGAAGTAACCCGATAGAGTCTTTACAGAAGACTCGCGTAGTATTCGGGTTCGGTCACGTAGTTACACTCGATAGAAGACAAGGGGAATAAACGTCCGATAATATGATAAGCTGTAACATGCAGGCCCGGGTGTTTTACGATGATGTTGACCGTAGATGCCAATGCTATGCTACCGGATCATGTAATGCGGATAACTTCGAAGATAACCGGTCCGACTATGTTCTGTACTTATACCCTTGCCTTAGTCCTCTTGCCACTTATGGCCACGGTGATTTTTCCTTTCTTCCGTGACTCTTTCGGAACAGTATACTCATCATCGTCGTTGCTCTCGATACCGGAGTCAGGCGTATCTTGTGGTGCAGCTCGCTTTCGAGGCCTTGCTTTACGTGCTGATTTAGTACCCTTCGGATCTTTGTCGACTCCATCAGCTTCGGTCAGAGTCACATTTGCATCAACATTGAGTTGGCTGTTCGCTTCAAGAGGAGTCTCGCCTTCTCCGATGGTTCTAATTCTGGCTTGTTGATGTAGCCTTCCAAGTGCAGTCTCCATACGCTTGCTTTTCCCGTCCGCTCCTCTTCTTCTGGGCGCAAAGGCACTCCCACTATCTCCATTGGGCTTGCTACCTACGCCAACGCTGCCCCCATAGAATTGCGTGATATTGGCTTGGGTACCCTCATCCTCTCTTCGGTTCATGTCTTTAATCACAGGTACCAGGACCTCATCTGTCCTCTCCTGGCTCCACCCGATCGTTGCCATCAGGAACGATCTCAAAGCATTGAGATCCGGCACACCCCATTGGAACGGTGAAGGATCCTTGTTAACTTCCGGATGTAGATAGGCGTGATCGACACGGGTGTCAGGAAAGATGGTAGGTAAGAAAAGCTTTGTGGCATTCTTTCTAAATTTTCGACGAAATGGGTTGGCTGCATCCTCAGCTGATAAAGGTTGTCCCATCTGCACCGTTCCCCACCATTCGGCGAAATGCTCAAGAGTGTCAAATTCGGAGAGAATTTCAAGCGCCGTGACCGGACCAACGTTAGGAAGGCCTTCGGTATAATCGCTACCAAGAAGGTGCGCTATACGAATGAGCTTCTGGCGATCAAGGGAATACTCCTTTTCCAGGTCTGAAGAAAGATAGCACTCTACAAACTTAGCCTGGTTGAACATATTCTTGTATACGCGTGTACCACCAAATAGAAAGACATCGGAGTCGTCCGTTACGATACCGTCAACGCTACCGAGATGGACGAGTTCGGCACATTGGGCTTCAGCTTCCATAGGCGCGGTGACGTATGGTAGGCCGAAGAGCTTAAGCAACTGCTGGCATTCTGTGATCATGATATGGGTGACTTCATCAGCATCACGACGGTCTTTCCGCTGTTGATTGCGGAGCTGACGCAGCTCCTTCTCATAATCTTCGGCGTTCTGTAATTGAGTCTTTGAATTGAGGGTAGATGCGAAACGGGCATGCTCTTCAGCTTCGACGGCAAGTTGCCGCATGAGATCTTCTTCCTCAGGGTCAGAGTACATATCTTCGTCATCTCCTAGCAGGTTGTCAACATCATGCCCCACTGAAGACTGGCCCCTCGACAGCGCTGGAATTAGCCCAACACCGCTGATGGGGAGATTTTCCGAGCTCAGGGGCTGAGTTGGGGATCCTACGTCTTCGAATTCGGGTGAGGGCGACTTCGATAGCTGTGCTTGTAGCGTGCCTGACGCCGGGGTTGGCTCAGCTATCTGTCTTGCTGACTTCGCTCGTTCCTCTTCAGCTTCGCTCTCAGACCAGTCTATCGGTGCCTCGTCGGTCAAGTCCGCTCCAGGATCGACATACATACTGGACCTCAGACTTGGTGACTGATCATTTCGCGTTCGCTCATTTCTACCTGAAAGATCAGATATTGGAGGCTTTGCTCTGTTAAGATCTGCAACATCACCCATTCTAAGCTCTGGATCTACAGGCTTTACTTCGTGAATAATAATATTGTGTTCATCTCCGTCTTCCGAAGAGTCGACCTCGATAAATTCACTAGGTCTTTCATTCGGCTCGACGAGGTCAACGACCTCTCCTGTGTTTCGATGCTTCAAGACTGGTGGCTCTTTCCCGGGCGGTGGGTTATTTCCAGGTCTATCTCCTTCATGCTGCTTTTCTTCGACAGTCCTCTGCGCGGCAGCGGCATCACGGACATCGCCAGAAAACCAAGGTGGTAAGGTTTGGGCCGGTTTCTCCTTTTCCCATTCCTTTTCGAAACCACCTGCTTTCTCTTCCATTCTCTCTCTCATCTTCTTCTTGCCTAATATAGAGGTGCCCAGATTTAGTGACTCAAAGGGAAGTGGACCATCAAACCCAAGAGGTTTGGGGATCATTGTGGACGCTAAGGAAGTGGACGCTTGTATCTCTTGGAACATTGATTGCTTGGGTGGACTTGGTTCTCTTTGCCCATAAACCTTCGGTCCGCTATTGGTTGCATGTTTAGGACTTCTCGAGTTATCAGATGTGGCATGCAAAGCAAGATCATCGTCATCGTCGCTATCATCTGCGAAAGGTTTGGGAGCCGACTGATGTGCCCTTGCATTTGTAAGATGGGCAATGTTACGGCCAGCTCTTGCATTCTTCTGATTGAATTCTAGAGGCTGATCGATCCCTGGGCCTGAACGAACTGGGGCTAAGGATAAAGCTAAGTTATCTTCCGGCTCCCTACTGTCCGCATCATCTAGCGACATCGCTATGGCTAGGTTGAGCTCTTCGTCCTCTTCTTCCCCAATTGGAGGTGGTACTTCCTCAAACAGGCTTTCCATACCTTCTCCCCCAATACCGGCTTCGCCAGCTTCTTGAGGCACAAAGAGTGAGTCTGTTTCTTCCGAGACGGTAGCGTGGCCAACTTCTGTGTCCGCCATCCGGGTAGCTTTCATTTTGGCTTCATATACAGCCTTTCTCCGCCTTCGTACGTCTTCGGAGTCGAACGGGGTGTCATTGTAACTCGGCGCTCTCAAACGTTTCCGCAAACGGTTCAGTCCCTCGATCGGAACATCCTCAAACCCTTCGTCCTCCCAACCACTCTCATCATCCAAGGGTTCCTCAGCTTTATCAAGCCGTTCGACATCTATTGGCTTGCTCTGTCCTCCATCGCGTTTGTTGCTTACTACTCCCAGAACCCAGCCCCCTTCGACGCCGTCGTTCTTTACTAGTACGTACTCTTTTCCCTTCTCACCAGCGACACGGCCCCCATTATTGGCACCAAACATCGCGTCCTCTCCATTCATTCCATTGATATTCATCAGTCGCTGCGTAAGCTCGTTCCTTTCAGCGACCCGTTCGATCTGAAATCTAGAAAAGTCCATGCGGTTGGGAAACATTGTATCCAATTGCTCTTTGCTGTAGCCCATCCTCAATCTCGACCTCAGTCTTGCCGCATTCAGAATGTTGTATCGATCACTGGCCGGTAGGCTCACGAAAAAGGGACCATTGAAATCTATTTTGCTGAAATCGTAAAGGTTGACATCCTCTCCCATATGAAATTGCCTTGCATAATCCTCCAACTCTTCGTGGCTCATGATTCTAGGATCATTCGGCGCACCCATGTCCGCTAGATCCACGTCCAAGTTCGGCAGGTGGTATGCATCCTTCTTCTTAAAAGTCCTGTTCAGTTGCCTTTCGTGTGCCGTCATTTGTAGTTCATCGACGTATACTAGATTATCTGGTACTTCCTCCTCATCTTGGTCCGCGATAGGCCTGTCCCTCGTATCCCTTCGCTTTCGATCATCCTCCTCGGCCCTCCTTTGCATTTGCACAGCGAGCAGCTTCCCTGCCGTCCGGACAGCATCTTCTCTTCGTCCTTCTCTTTTTGCCCTCCGCCCACTGACCGTTTGTCTCTTGAGTATGGGAGCCCCTCCGTCGAAGACGAATACCGGTTTGATGCCGATGAAGAGTAATTTGCAGATACGACGAAAGAAGCCTACGACATGTGAGTTGCGAAGAGCGTTTCCTTCCTTGTCACGGACAGCTTTCAAGAACTGATAGATCCAGATGGAGGCGTCAACAGCGAGACGTTTTTTGTTCAAAGTCTCAATTCTGATAGGACGAGCACATGGTTGGACGACTGTCCAAAGGCCAGTGACTCCCATTGCTCAGAGAGTCTACACAGTACCGAAGAGTGACTAGGATTACAGACATCAGGAGAGCTGTACTGCAGTGTTCAGTAGAATATTGTCGACACAACAAAAATCATGATCAGTTGTGAAGATCAAGGTGTTACACATAAATGCAATGCGCGATTGATCTGTATTGAATAAAACGCTAGTCTGCTAGTGTAATGTTTGAGGTCGTATTCTATCGTCGCGCTACGGAGACGCGGGTTAGCGTGAAATTGAGTGTTGGATAGCAGAGTGCGGAGCAGGTCGCATTGGTTACAAACCGACCTGTCACACTTGTATCTCTTTGCACTCATCGTACGACGTTGGAAGCTACAAACCAGTCCTGTACACACCTCCAACCTCCAGACTCTTCGGCAATTAGCTTACCACCCCCTCAGCGCCCACGATTACGATCTTGCTGCAACGCATATCAGGAAAACCATCCTCTGATTGAAGCCAGTCCTTCCATAATTCCACCACTTGCCATATTCAAGGCACCTTTCGCATGGTGCCACGCCAACATGAAAGCTTCACCGCTCCTGATATCCTGGCATAACGACAATACCCCGATTTACTCTGCTCACTTTGAGCCCCACGGCAAGGGACGGTTGGCCACAGCCGGAGGAGATAATAACGTTAGACTTTGGATAATTGAACGCGATGGGGAAGATCGGAAGCTCACATACCTGACTACTCTGATCAAGGTGAGATGCGGACACTACTGGGTGTTTGCACTCCGCTGATTTTTTAGCATACTCAAGCCGTCAATGTCGTTCGCTTTGCTCCACGAGGTACATGCCTAACCATTGCCGAAAGCCTTCCGCTGAGTGTTCATAGGAGAGATGTTGGCGAGCGCGGGTGACGACGGCAATACTTTGCTTTGGGTACCATCGGAAGGCAGTGCTCACATCCAAGCATTTGGTGAAGATTCTCTAGACGACAAGGAAACCTGGCGGATAAAGCATATGTGTCGTTCCTCAGGCTCTGAAATATACGACCTTGCATGGTCACCCGATGGGATCTTCTTTATCACTGGGAGTATGGACAATATTGCGCGGATATACAATGCCCAAACTGGTATGGCGGCACGGACGGTGTCGATTCAATATGCCATCACTAGCTGACAAGGTTTAGGGCAAGTTGTACGACAGATAGCGGAGCATAATCACTACGTACAAGGCGTCGCTTGGGATCCCTTGAACGAGTACGTTGCAACGCAGTCTTCGGATCGATCGGTCCATATCTATAGCTTGAAAACTAAAGATGGCCAATTTACACTTGCTCAGCACAACAAGGTTACGAAGATGGATCTCCCCACTAGAAGGATATCGTCGAGCAGTCCAGCACCACCAGATTCGAGTCTACGAGGCCACTTGGCCGCCGATACATCTTCGTTCGCCCCTGGATCTCCGGCACAGTCAATGCCTGGGACCCCAACATCTCTTGCGCTCCCAATGAACCCTCCCACTATCTCACACAGCCGGCGCTCTTCCTTTGGCTCATCACCTGCCATGCAAAGATCCGCTTCTCCAGCGCCGTCAATGCCTCTGCCTGCCGTCCTTCCAATGGCGAGGTCCCCGAACCCATATCTTATGGGCGGTATGGGGGTGAAAAATGCAGCTCTTTATGCCAACGAAACGTACACGTCCTTCTTCCGTCGGCTTACGTTTGCCCCAGATGGAAGTCTGCTGTTTACGCCGGCTGGTCAATACAAAACCTCAAACTCCGTGGATGGAGCTAAGACGGCCGACGATGTGATCAACACAGTTTATATTTACACGCGCGCTGGTTTAAACAAACCTCCTATTGCACATCTTCCCGGGCACAAGAAGGCATCAATTGCCATCAAATGCTCCCCTATCTTCTACACTATGCGCTCAACATCAAAGCCTACGATCAATATCACCATTGATACTTCCTCCGCGGAAGAGGCAATCTCCCCACTACCTGACGCGTTATTATCAATGAAGCCATTAATCACTCACTCCGCCATGGAGCCACCGCCACCTGCTGCCATGCCTTCGCCCATGGATTCGATCAGACCAACTTCATCGCCAAGACCCTTGGAGAACGATTTGGGTACTTCGGCACCCGGACCCGCTCCAGCTTTCGCTTTGCCTTACCGCGTCGTCTATGCTGTGGCGACGCAAGACGCGGTGCTTGTATACGACACGCAACAAATGACTCCCATCACTGTCGTGAGCAACTTGCACTTTGCAACTTTCACAGACCTTACCTGGTACGAAGCGTGAAAATGTGTGATCGAAGCGAGCTGACAGGATCTCTAGGTCAAGTGATGGACTTACGTTGCTCATGAGCTCGTCAGACGGCTTCTGCTCCACTCTAACCTTCAGCCCAGGCGAACTTGGGCAGATATTCACGGGCCATGTACCGAGGGCCCACCATCCATCTCCCGCCCCTGTTTCTACGGGATCTTCATCACAGCCGACCCCGGTACCAACCCCAACCGCAGCATCCGCCCCTCCAACCTTCGAAAGGCAATGCACACCTGTGCTGGCACCTTCGCCAGCGCCACTTCCACCACCAAGTCCAAGTAGGTCCAACTCGACATCGTCGATTGCCACGCAGTCGTCACAGATGATCAACAGCAACCCAACGCCTACTTTTGGTAGCGTTCCGAGCGTGGCCGCTACGAATCCATCCTTCAGCGGCTTGTCTTGGACTACTCCTCCACAGACGCCAATGTCGGGGTTGATCAGCAGTCGGCCTAGCTCGGTGAGCGGCAGCGTACTTGGCAAGAGGGACACGAGCGAGTCGGAAAAGGATGAGCCGGCAGTCCCGAAGAAGAGGAGGGTTGCCCCCACCTTGATCAGACCGGAGGACACCACACCACATTCTTCGCACTAGGCGCGTCCGAGGAAGTGGCAAGAAAGTTGTTGCTCTATCTGCGTGTCTGGACCTGTGACAGCTTCCGCAACTCGCAGAGCGGTCGAGGAGAGATGATTTAGCAGGGCGCTGGAGGGAAGATTTGGCTATCCAATCAATGAATGGGTTGGATAGGTTCGGAAGATGGACATGATCGGTATACACGACACGGTGAATCTTCGAGGCTTGATATCGTAGACCAAGGCATCAGTAGATACAGTACCTATCCATGAGCCGGTACGGGTGTGTTCCTGACTAGACATAGATTGGCGCTCGTTGAAGAATGCCGTAGTTGAGGAGGTGTCACGTGCACGTGCACATGCATAACAGTTATGCAATGCACCATGGTGATCCCCAGGCCAACGTCGACACTTTACCTATTGAGGCTTAGCCCATAACCCGCTTGCTGCCTTAAGGTAGGTACAGTACTTGGTACCTACTAGTAGTAGTATGTACAGTACGGACTACGGTACTTTACCTGCCAGGGGGTGACCTGCGCACAACATAACTCTCCCCCACATTCCCCTGCGCATCCATCCAAACGCTACGGCTCTGGTTGTCCACTCGGATTGATCAGTGAAAGGAAGTAAGTTAAGACCCATTCCCATAGCCATCGGCTGCGACGAAGGACGGCATAGCCACGATCGTTCGTTTCAGGGCTCAGGTTGGAGTTGGGGGCGGCTTGATATCCCTAGGCTTTAATACGTCACCGTCAGCGGGAGGCGCCAACTGGAATCTCTTCCCCCAAACAATCACATCAAAACACCACATCACCTTCATCCTCCCCACCTCACAATATCACAATATCACAACATCACGATATTCTCCTCCGCACGAAGCTTACCGCAACACAGACTCCAAAGGAATACAGTACATCTCGATAAGCTAGACACAACAGCCCATCATGCATCGCACATACTCCATGCGCCAGTCGCGCGCTCCCACCGCCTCGCAAATCCAGAACCCACCTCCACCATCCTCATCAACCAAGTCAGGTCGTTTCTTTGGCAAGAGCAGCGTTGGTGAGTCAATCTCTACGAGGTCCTGGCTTTGACGACGCATTCCAAACACACTCTGCCGTCTTCACTTGTTTTGTCGGCCTTCTGCCGTATGGTGATTGCGCTCCAATGTCTCGCATTCTACAGCTGCTTTAGTCCGCAAGTGCCTGAGAGAAGGCTGCGAATGCCCGCATCATCGCGCGTTCCCTGCTGCGACTCATTCACTGGATCCTGAGCTATCTTCATCGCCCATTTCCACGTACCATAACCATTTGTCGGGCCACTCCATAGCTATCGGCTATCCATACACTTGTCGTTACAAGCTGACATATCCATTTCCGAGGGATGTAGGCCATGCATTCCGTAAATCTACCGCTGGTGCCTTCGGCCCAGATCTCGCGAAGAAGCTCGCGCAGTTGGTGAAGATGGAGAAGAATGTCATGCGCTCCATGGAACTTGTTGGTCGTGAGCGAATGGAGGTTGCTGTAAGATCTTTCACCAATGTGGATTCTATATGTAGCAAGCTAATCCCAATTCCAGCAACAACTCTCCATCTGGGGCGAAGGGTGCGATGACGATGTTTCCGATGTTACCGATAAGCTTGGTGTCTTAATCTATGAAGTCGGCGAGCTCGAGGATCAGATGGTCGATCGCTATGATCAATACCGCGTGACCATCAAGAGCATCCGGAACATTGAAGCTTCGGTCCAGCCCAGCAGGGACCGTGAGTATCCTCAGCCGATCCACTGCCTGCTTTTCACTTATGTAACGTGTCCACGCAGGCAAACAGAAAATCACCGATCAGATCGCCCAGCTCAAGTACAAAGAGCCAAACAGCCCCCGCATCGTGGTTCTCGAACAGGAGCTTGTCCGTGCCGAAGCCGAGTCCCTGGTCGCGGAAGCCCAGCTGTCCAACATCACCCGCGAGAAGCTAAAGGCAGCGTTTACCTATCAGTTCGACGCGCTCAAAGAACATAGTGAGAAACTTGCTATCATCGCCGGATTCGGAAAGCACCTCTTGGAGCTTGTTGACGACACCCCAGTCACGCCAGGAGAAACTCGTGAGGCATACGACGGATATGAAGCTTCCAAGGCGTACGTTCCACTCCACGTCACGAAGTATCTTTACTGGACTATCTCGTTTACTGATCGTGGGCCTATAGCATCATCCAAGATTGTGAAGACGCCCTGACAAATTGGGTCACCGCCAATGCCGCCATCAAGCCATCCCTCAGCACACGCGCTCGCAACCTCTCCCAGCGTCGCCACAAGCAGCTAGGCGAGGGTATCGACCTTTCTGGCCAAGACTCGAGTATGAAAGACCGTGAGAGCGGCCTGTGGGTTCCCGCGGGCGCCCACCGCGAGTACCCAGGCAATGAGGAAGAAGAAGAGGAGGAGGAAGAGGAGGAGACGGCAAACCACGAGTCAAGAGGCCGTGAGGAGGAGAGGGCTACCGAGGCATAGAGAGCGATACAGTCGATGGCAAGCAGGAGTTGCAAGGGATGGATGTTCGAAATACCCAGCTTGAGAAGAGCAATGCAGTTTTCCTTTGTCCCCTTTATTGGTTAGTCGCATTGCACGGATGCTGATGAGGAAGATAATGGATGAGAAGTTGGGCAGGTTCGGTGGAATAATAGTTGATCTTACCTCGATTGTTGTCCTTTCTTCCAAATCTGCATAGAGTTCGAAGTATCCTATCATGGGAGAAGTGTTCCTGAACTGTGCTGTAATGGAACATAGACTACTCAAGCAAATTGTCAAATTTTGACATTCTCCTCCATGGTTGACCACCATCTGCTGTTGCCAGTATTGTTCTATTCTATACGTCAATACATAGCCTTCAAGCGATAGCTTCCCCAGCACCAATTACAGTATCCATCAGCCCTTGTGACCTGCCCTCCAGATTTCATCTAGAATTACACGCCATGACTTCCTCTTAGAAATATGACCACCACCATGCGCCCAGACTATCCGACAGAGCTCGATGCTTCGGATGTGGAAACTCCAGAGTGGGTGTGTGGAAAATATACTACACCCCCCACATCACTCCGAGCGTCGATATCGCCACCGCCACCCAGAATACGGAGGACTGATATGGATGTTGCAGCTACGTCGAACAAAGGGCGAGGCAGTGGTCCCACACCGGGCATAGCAGCCGTAGAAGCAGGCCGTGATCAAATCACCAATCACCTTGACCACTTCTCCTGCCACCTGTTGCCTCTTGTTCGGCCAGTGCCCAATAGCTGTCCTCAGCTACCAGGAATGTCGATGCGTGACTGGAAGGAATTGTACATACGCAACCAGCACGCCCACGGCCGCCACTGGGTCGTCCATCAACACGACCACCCTATAGCGGGCGTACACTACGATCTCCGGTTGCAGATCAGTGGGACCAGTTCGATCAGCTGGGCTATCATGTACGGACTTCCTGGAAGCAGCAACAGCCGGCGATTGAACAGGAATGCAACGGAGACGAGGGTGCATAATCTGTGGGTAGGTGTGTAACTCTTCCAACACATGGATCGGGTGGAGGCATGCTGATGGTCGGCAGAATCATCTGATTGAGACTGCTTCAGCTTCTACAGGTAGTCTACTCATTTGGGATACCGGAGAATATGAAGTCTTGCCGTGGCATCAGAAAAAGGAGAAGGGGACCGACGACGAACTCTCAGACTGTCCCCAGGAGGATACGCAGGATAGCTCGAAGTTGTCGGACAGTGAAAAATTGCAAATAGAATTTCAGAATGTTTGTTTTCTACCCAATCGTTGTCATCCAATTACCACTGACTCACCATGTCAGCGAAGGATCCGGATCCGTCTCCATGGCACACGTCTTCCTGAAAATTACACCCTCTCCATTCGGCTCCTCACCTCCGAGAATCGCCTCGTCCAACCCGCAAAACCCTCCAGGAAACGCCGCCGAAACCCTTCAACGGCACATGCCCCGACCCAAGTCACACCTCCAACATCCGACATGGACGAGAGCGAAACCGTGCCAGATGGTCAGCCGACCTCCATGTCCCCTTCCGCGACCCCTCTGGAACGTGAAATAGCGGAGCTCGAAGACGACAAGGTTAGACAAAGCAATGCCTACCCGGGTGCGGAGAATAGCATTGGGTCCATACATCAGCGGCGGTGGTATTTGAGTATGGATCGCTACGCCTCCGGCTTCCGTCCGTTGCCGGTTGACAAGGCTAGCACAGGTGGTCGAAAAGAATGGGATCGCAGGTGGGAGGAGGGAAGGCGGCTGGGCTTTGAACCGTTCTACGTCATGGGCAGGGACGTGGAAAAAAGTATGCTGACTGGGAGGACTGCTGATGAGGTGATGAGCGACAAGGGTGTGGAGGGGTTTGTGGGTAGGAAGGGGTGGAGGGCCGTCATCGACTGAGGTTGAGAACGGCGGAGGTTAGGCAAGCAGCGTACAGATGTCAATAGATCGTAGAGATCTTGTCAACGTCTCCCCTTTGGAGTTACGTGCGTGATGCCTTTGTTCCTGATCGAGCAGTCCAGCCGTAACCAATCCACAAAGCATCTATACCACGCTTGATCGCATTGTTTGCCATCCATGTATGTAGCCATAACTACTGTCGTCTAATGATATAACAGACCACCTCCCGCCAGTATTCCCATCATCGATCCCATGTGCCACGCGACGATCAACAATGATGAATAATAAATATTAAATATTGAATAATAAATAATAAATAATAAATAATGATGCATAAATAGTTAAAATACCAAAATCTCGCCTCGACGTTATCGGCTCTTCCCTCGCAGCTCTCCTTCCTGTTGGGGAAAGGATCGGTCCGCTCATGCACACACACACACACACACGCCATCGAGAAACCTCCGATATTATTGAGGGAGTGAGTGACTCACTACTGCTTGAAAGGTGGGGAGGAACGGCGCTGCATCTCGTGCATGGTCCGATGCGCGACTGACGGAATCACTGTGTTCTAGGATACATATTCAATGCATGTCGCAACGTTATTCAGCTTGGGGTGTTGTTCGTGATGCGGGTCAGATTCTGTTAATGACATCGACATTTTAGGATTTTTGATTGGTTCTGACTCATAGTTCTAACCTCTTTTTTTGTTGGCGGTGGTGTTATTGTTGATGGAGGCATGGTTTCGTGTGCATGTTGATTCTTTCTCTTGTTCTTGTCTTTAGTGTTTTGACAATGGGCAACTCGTAGCCCAATTACTGCTTCATCGTTGGTTTTCGTGTCAGAATGGGGGCTTTTGCAAGTGCGTCTACTGTTGCGGACTTGGTTGCACTTCTTTTGATCTTTCTAATCACTGTGCCGACTTTGTTGAGCTTTTACGGGAGAGTGAAGAGGAAGGCAAAGGCCAATGGCAATGGCTATGAAGAGGTGCATAAGCTCTATGAAGACCGGGACGGTGTCGCTACGGAAGAATCTCAGAGAGAGTTTTCTGCTGCGATTCCCACATATATCGCTCTTTCTGGCTGTGTTGTTGGCTTTCTGGCATCTGTTGTCATGGCGGTATTCGCATCGATCCGTTCGACTGGAACATTGATCATCGAGGAGTGGCTTATATTTGGTAGCTGGGTATGGATAATGCCGATATCGCTGCTGTCAAGGTACTAAGATAGGTGCAGTCGTTGCTCGTCGTTCAGACTGTTTATCTCGCCATCGAACACCACCCTATCAATAGATACAATCATGGATTACGTACCGCATTAGCATTCCTCCTGCTGGCGGCCGCGATTTGTGTTCGACTTGTGGTCCTGCTATTTTACATTTCGCCTCGCCCGTCATTCAACAATTTCGTCCTGGTCGACATCCTCCGATTTCTCGTCACCTTGATGTCCCTCATTGCGTGTCTGTCAATACCCAGACGACCATCGGTGTTGGCAGGGAACAGCGTCGTTGATGGTCAATACACCGTTTCCGCCCTGAGCTCGTACACCTTCAGTTTCGCCGGCCAGATCCTATCGCTCGCAAGGACGATGAAATCCCTGGATCTCGTGGATCTGCCCCAATTGCATTTCTGGGGTCGCTCCTCGTACCTTTTACGCAACTTTGGTGACATCACGACGAAGACCGACCGGCTGTGGAAATCTGTCGTGTTCGCACACTGGCCGGAATTGCTCTTCCAAACCGCGTGGGCTATGATGCATTCTGTCCTGCAATTCGCTCCGCAGCTAGCGATGTATCAGCTCCTGAAGCTACTCGAGCAGCGATCGCAGGGTGTTTCGGTCGATCACAAAGCCTGGGGTCTGGTTGTAGCCCTGGGTGCTTCCATTATCCTTGAGGCTGTAAGTTTCACGCTTGGTCAATTGAATCTTTTCATAACCTCTCTTGGTAAACAACAATCATGTTTGATTGGCGTCCTGCTCTAAAGGCAGGTTGTGTAATAATTTGACACACTTCGAGAGCACGCTGACAGAACGACTTTTTAGTGGACTCAAGCTTGGGAGCACTGGATCTGTTGGGCTCGATTGGGACAACCAATGAGAAATGAGTTGTCCGCCATGATCTTTAGTAAGTCTTTACGACGAAAGGATGTCAAAGGCGCCGGGAAAGCCAGAACTGCTGAGGATTCAAGTCTTCCCAAAACAACCGTAGTCACGAATGACCCTGGTGATGGGAGTCAAACAGACCCACTGCTTGACACCGAAGCTCCACAGATTCCCAGAATCGGTGCTGCAAATGTTGATGATGAAGAGTTTCAGAAGAGCCGCCAAAGCACGATAAACCTTGTCGTGAGTGCTTCTATCTCATCTGTAAAGCCTGTCTCATACTTACCGCTGCTGTGACTATAGGGCGTCGATGCCAAACGAGTCTCCGACTTTTCCGTTTACTACACTCAGGTACCAGAATCTATTACTGAATTGGTCGTTGCCATCACATTTTTGGTCAAATTGATTGGATGGGAAAGTCTTCTCGCCGGGCTCGCCGTCTTCGCAGTCATCATGCCACTCAATATATATGCGTCAAAGCACTACAGTGACGCCCAAGACGAGCTCATGAAGGTTCGAGACCAGAAGATGGCGGTGGTGACCGAAGCCCTGCAAGGCATCCGACAAATCAAGTTCTCCGCAGATGAACAACAATGGCAGAACAAGATAGGTAAGAAGCGAGACCAAGAACTCAAAACGCAATGGCGAGTATTCTGCTTGGATACTTGCTTGATCGGTATCTGGATTCTGGGACCTGTCATGCTGAGCGCTGTCTCTTTGACGGTCTATGCTATTCTGAACGGAAGTCTGTCAGCATCTGTAGCTTTCACAACACTCACCGTGATGGGTTCTATGGAGGCAACGCTTGCGGTACTACCAGAACTCATTGCAGATGGGTTGGAGGCTTGGGTATCGATGAAGAGAATCGACGAATATCTTCAAGCTCCAGAGCGGGACGAATACCTCACGCCTGGCTCCCAAATTTCTTTCAAGAATGCAATGGTAGCTTGGCCATCCGACTCGGAAGAACGAAATCCGGACCGCTTCATCCTGAGAGATCTTAGTTTACAATTTCCCACTGGAGGCTTAAGTGTTATTTCTGGTCAGACTGGATCTGGTAAAAGCTTGCTGTTAGCGGCAATCCTTGGGGAAGCAGACAAGTTGTCAGGTGATATTGAGATTCCGAAAGCAACCGCCGTCCAGGATTGTTATGATTATAAGGTTAACAAAAGTGACTGGATTATGACTTCTGCTATCGCATTCGTCGCACAGATACCATGGATCGAAAATGCATCTATTAAGAACAATATATTGTTCGACTTACCATTCGATGCAGGCCGCTACAAGTTGGTCCTAAGCTGCTGTGCTCTTGAGAAAGATCTTCAGATTCTGCCAGATGGCGACCAGACTGACATCGGTGCCAACGGGATAAATCTTTCGGGTGGGCAGCGCTGGCGCATCAGCTTTGCCCGGGCGTTGTACTCGCGAGCGGGAATACTGATTCTGGATGACATATTTAGGTGAGAACCGAATATTACCAAGTGTTTGTACGCGGGTGCTAACTCTCCATAGTGCGGTCGACGCTCATGTAGGGCGACAACTCTTCGAAGAAGCGCTGATTGGGGACCTTGGTAGAGGAAGAACTCGGATCTTGGTCACTCACCATTTTGGTCTAGTCATGCCCAAGACTGAGTATGCGGTTATACTTGGCGAGGGCACCGTGCAGCACGCCGGGTCTGTCGAAGAACTCCAGCGTACGGGAGTCTTGGGGCGGGTAATGAGGCAGGAGCAAAAAGATCTGAAGGGCGACAACGGTGAAGAAATGCAAGGCGTGAATGAGAACCTCAATGGCACTCTCCATGAAATTCTTTCGAATGCGACGGAAAGATCCCACAAGTTTGACAGTGGCGAAATAGATGTTCAGGGAAAGTCAAAGCCTAAGAAGTTTACCGAAGACGAGAAGCGGGAGAAAGGGGCCATTAAGATCGGTATCTACCGAGAATATCTTACAACCAGTGGTGGCGTTTGGTTTTGGCTACCCATAATGTGCCTCTACGTTGTGTACCAGGGTGTCATCGTCGGAAGATCTTGGTTCGTCGGTTACTGGACACGATCCTACAAGACAGAGTCAGCGCTGCTTCGACAATTTGTCTACCAGTATGGGTTCCAAGGCAGCAAAATCAGGTTCGAGACAGAGGCTGTCGATCATGATTTGTCCTTTTACCTAGGCATTTACGTTGGGCTCAGCATGTTCATATGCATCTTCGGGACGTTGAGATACTTTCTCGTCTTTCTCGGAGCCATAAGAGCTTCGAAGAGGTTATTCGACAAGCTGACATACGCCGTGCTTCGGGCGCCACTACGATGGCTGGACATCACGCCAGTTGGGCGGATCCTGAATAGATTCACTGCAGACTTCGCCGCCATCGACTCGCGACTAGGCAACGACTTTGGTTTCATGCTGTATCAAGGCGTTCTCTTGGCAGGAATCGTAGCTGCGGGACTCTTTGTTTCACCGTGGATGCTTCTCATCGCGGCAGTGCTGCTGATTATATGCGCGCTGATTACGAGAAGCTTTCTGGCTGGTGCCCGAGAAGTCAAGGTAGGGGCAGTGGTCCTTGATTTGAAGACTAGCGCTGACTTGACATATAGCGACTTGAGAGCAACGCCAAGAGTCCTATATTCGAACAGTTTGGCTCCGTTTTGGCTGGCATTGGGACCATTCGTGCATTCGATAAAGCTGATGCCTACCTTGAAAGGTATGTTCGCAATCCAATCCCCTTCGGAAAGTCGTTCCCATGGCTCATGTGTAGATATGGGAGGTGCTGATGTATGCTATAGGATGTTTGACAAAGTTGATACCCATGCAAAGACGTTTTGGCACATTTGGCTCTTCAACAGATGGCTGGCTCTGCGGCTGAACTTTATGGGAGCCTGCTTCGCAATTCTGGTCGCTGCAGTCATCGTCTATTCTGGCATCGAGGCCTCTTTGGCCGGCTTTGCATTGAGCTTCGCACTACAGTACAGCTCAGCTATTGTTTGGGCCGCCAGATGTTATGCAAACGTCGAATTGTCCATGAACGCCGTCGAAAGAGTCACAGAGTACTCCAATAACCCGATTGAAGACCAGGGCGCAACGGTCGACATTCCAGCAGTATGGCCGACAGAGGGGCGCATCGAAGTCTCAGGGTTTGTTGCCGGCTATGCTCCAGACCTTCCGCCGGTCCTCAAAGGTCTATCTTTCACCGTCGAGAAGAATCAACGAATTGGCGTTGTTGGTCGAACAGGGGCTGGCAAATCATCTCTGACACTGGCCCTGTTTCGCTTCCTTGAAGCACGCGAGGGCTCAATACATATCGACGGTATCGACATCTCTACCATCAGCCTTCACGCCCTTCGGAGTAGCCTGGCCATCATCCCTCAAGACCCGGTCCTCTTTTCTGGCACAGTCCGCTCAAACCTTGACGCATTCGACGATCACAGTGATGCCGAACTGTACGAAGCACTAGAACGCGTCCATTTGATCCGCAGCACCGGCCACACTTCCAGAGATGAACCCAACACCTCGCGCCCAGGCTCCAGTCCTGCCCTCGGAACCACCACCCCCGCCAACCCCGACACAAACACCAACATCTTCCGCTCCCTCTCCTCCCGCATCTCGGAAGGCGGCCTCAACCTCTCCCAAGGCCAGCGCCAACTCCTCTGCCTCGCCCGCGCCATCGTCTCCCGTCCCAAAATCATGGTCCTGGACGAAGCGACCAGTGCGGTCGACATGGCCACCGACGCGCTGATCCAGCGTAGCATCCGGGACGCGTTCCAGGATTCGACGCTGGTCGTCATCGCGCATCGGCTGAGCACGATTGCGGACTTTGATCGGATTCTGGTGATGGAGGATGGGCGGGCGGTGGAGTTTGGGGAGCCGGGGGTGTTGATGGGGGATGAAGGGGGGGTGTTTAGGGGGATGGTGGAGCAGAGTGGGGAGGTGGCGGTGTTGAGGGATGTTATTGGGGGTTTGAAGGGGGGGGATGGGGATGGGGAGGGGAAGGGGAAGGGGAGGGTGGGGTGAGTTTGCGAAAAGGGGGTGTGGGCTTTACGTTGCTTGTACGCTTATAATTGAATGATCGATGAGTGATGGTGGCGAGGGTTGGAGCTTTTGCATGGCGATGGTGTTGGGTAGCGTAGAGGTCCTACGTCTTTTTGTTGTTTGAGGGGATCGGGAGATGAAAAGTTATAGACATTGGGGTTGTGATTATGATGATATCCTATCCGTCTTAGATTCTAGCCATGGCTTTCTCTACTGTTTTACCTCTCTACCTCTCTGCCCGTACGTCTGCTTGTCTATCTAAAAAAGTCTGGTACCCTTGTTAAACGTTGGCGTTTTCTTGACTAGATGTCTTATACTACTCCATCTATAATACCTATCTAACCACCTCTTCCTATCAAAGATTAGACACCAAGGAAAACAGTCCCTTGCCACCCCGCTCGGCTCAGCAACATATTGACCAGCCATCTTTCCTGTATATAGACAACCTACCAGGTCTATCCACGAAAGATCAGCTCTACACTCCAATACCAATATTGCTAAACACCTCTTCCTTTCTATCCATCTATCTATCGAAATCTGCCTTCATCTAACAAAGCACGGACCCCGAGTGAAGAACTGACGAATGATGGAATTCTCTTTACCGCGTTCATGTTGTTGATATGGGCGAGGGTGAGTCTGGTGTTTTGTGCAACGGTGGACGGGGTTTGAGGGGATTAGTGGCATGATGAGGTTCTTGTTTTCTTGGTTCTTTTGGTGGGTCTCGGATGGTGTGGTGGGAGGGTTTCGGTTTGTTTTGATGTTTGTGTTTTGGAGGGGTTGAGGAGAGGTGGTTGTGGTGGTGGTGGTGGTGTTTTGGAGGGGTTGAGGGGTTGGTTGTGGTGCTAGGGGATGGGGATGGGGATGGAGGATGGGGGGTAGTGTGATAGAGGTTTGAGTGGGTGGTTTGAGTGGGTGGTTGGTTGGTTGGTTGGTTGGTTGGTTGGATGGATATATAGGTATATATATAGATATATGGATACAGGGATACGGGGTAACAGGGATACATAGATACAGGGATACAGGGATATATGCACGTATCAATTCATTGCAATGGACATCGGATGTATTGAAGACGCGTTAGTGGTCAGGAAAATAGGCTGGTGTACCCGTTATAGATTATGAGTACGATAGGAATGGATAAGTTCATGTAGTGGAAGAGGTGGGATGTTATATTTGTTTTAGGATTAGGGGAGTTGGGAGGGCTTTAGTGTGTATTGGTTGGGGTGAGCGGGACGTGTGGGTGGAGGGAGAGTTGTAGTTTTATTTATGAGGTGATAGATTGATGGATTGTGGTTTGTGAGTGTGTGTGATTATTGGGGTGATGGCTGGATGTTCACAGTTGGTATCTGGATGGGTTACGCGTTGTGGGGTCATGTCAGATGGAGTGGATGATGAGGTTTCATTACTTTCCATTAACCGTTGACGACGCCTGCTATATCTTGATATTGTTTTCGTCGTTTTAGTCAGTTTTTATGCCACCATCTCGTTCTTGGAATTCATTTCACTCAAACTTCATGATCGTGACTGATCTACCATCTGGGCCTGTGCATGAGGATACTTTGGGCATTCAGCGTACGAACACGGCCACCGTCACCTCGTTCCCCCAACCTGCGACCAAGCCCAACTCATGCCACGCCGTCTCGATGTCGATTTCCAATACGGGTGCTCGATTGCTGATCTTTACTGTATGTACGGGTATCACTTTACCACCTGCAGAATTCGAGGTCAATATGATGGCTATGCCAAGTCATGCGCAACAAGTAAAGGAGCGCGTACCCAGCATGATCAAAAGATCGTCTCTGACAGACTTTTCGTGGATCGTGGATATGTAAATCCCTACTACGCCCAGCGCTTTCAGGACCACTTCGATTTCCAATTTCCCACCCGTCTTGACTTTGGTGGACGTGTTCAGTACGGCGGCTGCGCCAGTCATTTTGCGCAAGAGGCCGAGAACACCAACTTTCGTTGCAGCTGGAATAGAGTCCTTTGTTTGAGAGGGGACATCGGTGATTGAGCGGAGAGGAACCGCCGAAAGAATCTCGTAGCCTTTGACTTCCACTTCTAGCGAGACAACGGGCGTTTCGCTGTCGAGCTTCATACACTGACTTACCTCGCCAGTCGTGTGTGCGTGGACAATATATTCTTGCTCGCTTTCGATGCCGGGGAAGGAATTGATGTTCACAAGTTCTGAGAGCGGACGCTGGCTGACGTTGAACAAGGCCAAGATACCTGTACCCCCTGTGCCGCCAGTGAAAGTGCCCACCTTCAGTAACCGCTCTTCTTCGTACCCAGTGTAAATCTCCACGGTCTTGCCAATGACAGGTGGGCGGAGGATGATGGTTTTGTCCTTTGTGGTTCGAGCGGTCATTTCGGCGAGGAGAGCGAGATTGTGTTGACCCGGCTCGTCGGTGAAGTAGATTGGGCCGCCGGAGACGCAGCGGCCGGCGGCGTGGAATGACGAGTAGGGATGAGAAGTTTGGAACATGTCCCAGTCTGGCAATATGTTCAGATGGGACGTTAGTAGGGAGTTGTGCGCGTTCACGAAAATGTGCCAGGGGTGCGAGGTTGGTATGCCGGGGAAGAAATCATCGCTGTTGCGGACCATCATGCGTGGTTTGTTCAGGGGGAGTTGGGTGTGAAAGAGAATCTGAGGAATCTGGGACATGCAGGAGATGGCTTTTATGGAGAAGTAACGGAGGCTGTTTATGGTCCAGGCATCTTGAAAGGCGGCGATGGTACGGGAGCGGTCGGGGGCGTCGGCGAGGAGGTCGAGTACAAACTGAGCGTCTGTTTTTACGGAGTCAACGCCGCATTCAAGGAGGAATCTGGACAATTAGTTTTCCATCGAAAAGGCAATAGAGGCAAGCATCCTGGGTAAGATACGCACTTGTAGAAGTCATTGTACATGCGATCTATGTCGTCCGGGTCTACGATCGTGACTGAATCACCTGTGATGAGGCTGCTCTCTTTCCGGACTTCGACCGTTTTGTAGTTCTTTGCTATCTCGCCGCGTGGGGAGACGCCACCCCAATATCCGGCCTATATTGATTGTCAACTACTACATTGCTTCTCCGTTACTCGGAAACGTACGATAGCATGCCAAACAGCTATATGCTGAACGTCTGGATGTTGGTCTCGAATATTTGTAATGGTGTGCTTCAATCCATGAGGGAAGCCTTCTTCATTCGCTTCGAATCTGGTCCAGCCACGCTGGAACTGTGACTTGCCTTCCGGGTCCTTGCACGCCTCAGTATGTAACGAGTAAGGAATTATCTCGCACGACTTACAATTGATTGCCAATTGTCATCAATGATTAGATTTGTGACTGATCGAATGAGCACACATATTATACTTGGAACAGACGGACGTACTTTTGATATTGTTCTCCTTGAGAACGGTCAGAGCATTGTAGATCTTGTCCTCATTCAAATCTTGTCCAAGAGCGTTCCACGTGCAGTAAGTCAGACCATCGTACCAATTTTCCATCCATTTGACTCTGACATCGTTCTCAATAGCAACTTTCATTTCATCCCTGACTTTGTTGCTTACAATTTCGTTTTCGCAAACAATCTTACGAGCGTGATACATCACAGCAGCGTTGGCTTTCTCGAACGTGGTTCCTACAGCTGCAATGGTATGCGCTGTACTGGACTCGGACCTATCGTTCCTCGCGGAGACTATGACATTACCTTGGCCATCTGGTTTGAAAACGGTCAAGACATCGTCTACTCCGCTAACGGCCAAGATTACCAAATGGAGTCCGTCCCAGCGCAAGAAGGAACACAACACGGCATCTTCGGTTGGAGAAAAGTTGCCTTTCCCATGTCGCGGTGCCAGCCAAGGGCTCCAGATCCTCACGAGAGAAAACCACCTGGTGAAGCTACGAGGCGTGCCAAGACTGATGCTGGCCCAGCTAGACGACACGCCTTCAGCCGCCTTTACAGGGGCGGTGATGGACCACAGCTGCGTATCAGAAGTATCACTAGGAACTGACCGTACAGCGAACTCGGAGCTAATGCCCTTCAAATAGTCCTCGAGCTCAGACGGTGGCTTCTGAGGCTGGAAATACAGCTCTCCATCTGTCAGGGTCGATTGATCATTGACCCATTTCCAAGCACTCAAGGTTCCAATCCGATACTTCAAAGTGAAACTCACTCGTTCCTGGTTATGACCATCAATGGGTAGATCAATGGAAAAGTATCGACGGTATACATTGGCTCCAGTGGATGAGCTGACAGCAAACTAATTCTTCAGTAAGCTCACATGGTTTCATGTCGATTCACAATGTCATTACGGGTTTGATTGCTTTGGACTGCTCCTGTAGATGCAGGTCCTGCCACTCTCTGTTCTCATGGCCGTTATGCCAGATGACAGCATCCCAGCTTTGTTCTGGAAAAGATCTACTAGACTCAAGAAGTACGGTGAATTTGACCTAGCATTCTTCAGCATGTCGAGAGGGTTGAATACTCGTCGTCAGTATCATCATCGTAAAGCGCACCGTCTTTCCATGTGGTACAACCGTGGCCTGCCCCAATGGCGGGTCACAAACAGCATTAGCGAACAGCAACATTTGGGCTGGTCTTACAAATTTCAGCTGAAATGGTTTCCCATAGAGGTCGTTGGTGACCATGCTGACTTCCGAGTCTCAGCGTCGTTTGCAGGCTTGAATGGCGGCGTCGCGATTGCAGCGGAAATGATTCCGCTTCGCCCATTGCTCGCAGCGATCTTTCAATCTTTACTGTTGTATGTAACCCTTGACATTACTTGGATTCAGCGATAATCCGATGATAGTCAGAAGTGCCGCTGGGCTGCGACTGAAGTCGCCTTACATCTGTCCATCATGTGCTTTACGCCTTCGCCCAACAAGCGCCGTGCATCAGAAGAGAGGGATCACCCAAAACTATCTCGAAAAGACCATAGAGGCGAAGTTGGACTGGACAAAGCGGGCTACGGAGATCAAGTCTGGCAACCAAGAAAGCATGTTGACCATGCTGGAGAAAAGAGGGTATATAAATCAGATTGTTGGGTAAGCGACAGAAGTACAGTGAAGCGTCCTGTAGGCTAAGTCTTCCACCAGCGACCGAGATGACCTCGATAAATTGATGACCGAAAAACGAGTCGGCATATATGTTGGCATCGATCCGACAGCGTCATCTCTGCACATCGGGCACCTGCTTCCACTGATGGTTTTATATTGGGCATATATCCAAGGCTTTCACGCATGCTCCCTAGTATGACTTCTCCTACCTGCTTGAAGCCCCATGATCGCTGAGGAGTCCAGCTTGGTGGCGCGACCGCACAAATCGGTGATCCCACAGGGCGATCGACTATGCGAGAAGCTCAGCACAGAACGGTGCGGAAAATCAACATGGCCAAGATACATCTGCAGCTCAGATCTATGTGGATGAATGTGGAGAGACGAGCGAGGGAATATGGATATCGGTGGGAATGGGCGTGGAGGAGAGAGTTGACAAACAACAATGCCTGGCTGAATAAGATGCCGTTCCTTGAAATGATGAAGCTCCTTGGGCAGGGCGTCCGAGTAGGGACGATGCTGGGGCGGGATTCGTAAGCCGGTCTTTCTCCAATCGTCGTCGTGATGGCGAATTTGGTCTGAATGCTGATTTTCCTTCATCGTAAGGGTCAAGGAGCGCATGAAGCAGGGAGAAGGCATGTCATTTGCTGAGTTTTCGTATCCACTGCTACAAGCGTGGGACTGGTGGCACATGTACTCCACAAAGGACATCCAAGTTCAAGTCGGAGGATCTGATCAATTCGGAAACATTCTAGCTGGTATTGACGCTGTCAATTACATCAGGTTCAATCATTTTGATCCTGATACTAGGCATGACGAAAAGAAAATGAGAGCGGAGCAGGCCTTCCTTAAGAAACCCATGGGCTTTACTGTTCCGCTATTGACGACCAAATCTGGTGAGAAGTTTGGGAAGAGTGCGGGAAACGCCGTCTGGCTCGATCAAGAGTTGACTAGTGCATTTGAACTATACCAGGTAAGTCGCATCATGCTGAGTTTCTACCATGGCCTGACGACATTCAGTTCTTCCTCAGGATGGCGGATGCAGACGTTCATCGATACCTCAAACTCTTCACCTTTGAACCACTCGACGTACTTGACAGTCTTATGCAAGAGCACAACAAGGATCCTTCCAAACGAGTGGCCCAGCATAAATTAGCCCGTGAGGTCCTCGAGCTTGTTCATTCAGACAAGATCGCCCGGGAGACCGAGCTACAACATAGAATCCTATTCCAAAAAGATTCAGCATCTGTCCCAATGGGGCTCTCGGAGGATGCGGGGAATCCTATAGATCCGACAAAACAGTCAGATCAAACGGACCCTGTCGAGAAAAAAGTGCCTACTCCCGTACGAGACACTGCGGACAAAACGCCATTTCGGAGCCTTACCCTTCCCAGGTCTCTGGTCTACAATCAACCAATCTCTCGAGTGCTCTACCACGCAGGTATGGTTTCCTCCCGTAGCGAGGGCCATCGCATCGTCAAGAACAAAGGAGTCTACCTTGGGGCTCGACCCAGTGCCGCTGGAACCATGGGAGATCACCTTGACTGGTCGCCAGCGCTGACCTGGGAGGGTAGTGAGACGGAGAAATACATTATTGGAGAAAACACTCTCATGCTGAGGGTCGGGAAATGGAACGTGAAGATCATCAAGATCATTAGCGACGAGGATTTCGAAGCTGAAGGACTTACTGCCCCAGGATGGAAGGAGGAGAATGAAGAAAAGCCGTTGACGGAGGGCTTGAGGAAGATGAAGTCCTGGCATGCTAAGAATTACCTTAAGCAGGCGTCGCTTCACCAGAGGAGGCCCGGTCCAAGGAAAAGTGACGAAGACTGGGACAAACCACTGAGATCATATATACAATAGTGTACAAGTAATTCAATCATACTCTCATCAATAGTCAACCTTAATTAGTAAGGTTACATGGCGGTGGATGAATATGATAGCCAAAAGTACACAAGTGGAATAAATCAGTGCCAAGAAATCGCGTCAAGCGCGTCCTCGTTCACGTCTCCACGAACCTATTTCTTGACTATTACCCACTAGAAACTTTACATCAAGCGATATCAATGCTCATAAGTCTATACAAGTCCTTTTAGGAGCTTGCTAAAGTCTTCGGTAGCATGGCAGGCCCATCCAATTCCTCCCCAGCAGCGCCGCCTACGCTGAAAAAGTCAACATCGAGCTCCAAGAGCCAGACCTCCATTGCGGGCTTCTTCAGGAAGAAAGATTCAGTAGCTTCCGCAGACGGTACGCCAATAAATACTGCAACAACCTTACCCAAGAGCAACGGAATCAGGATATCCTCTATCTCGTCGAGTCAGAGCTTGACGCCGGCGCCAAGTAGTGATGCTGCAGAAGACCTTGGGGGAGAGGTACAAACGAAGCCTGTCAAGAAGAAGGGCAATCACGCTTCCAACGGCTTGCCATCGCCAATAATGCCTGCAAGTGTGTTTGATGCTAGCGACCCAGGGCAGGAGAATATAGTGCCAAAGGGTTTCTACAGTCCTTCTCGAAAGGTGAGCAGCTCATCGTTCACGCTTGTGGATGGCATCACTGATATCACGCCACAGGCTAAGAGGACAGTCAACTACGCTGTCGATCAGTCCTCTGGAGAAGAAGACAATGAAGAAGAGGCATTCAAGTCTAATAAAACCAGAGGACGAGCTGCGAAGCGCAGAAAAACCCAGGTTGATAGCGAGGATGAGGACGTCTTCGTAATGGATGCTCGAGCCGAAAATGATATTATTGACGAGGGTAACCTTTTCGGTCCAATGCAATAACAAGGTTCCACTTGCTGACGACCATTTACAAGGTGACTTTGTTGTAGACGACGAGTCAGACGATGTCACAGCCTCCAAGTCGAAACGAAAGCGACCTTCTGCTGCAAAGGCATCCTCGCAAGTGTTCAGAGCAGCTTCCGCTCTTGACGAGGAAGACATGGAGGAAATTGAAGAATTACCCGCGGCATCCACCGCAACGCAGTGGACGTTTGACCCAAGTGCTGCCCCTTCTTTGCACCATCAGCCTCGAACTACAAACAAAACTCTTCAGCCTGATCTTACGGCTAAGACCTGTAAGGCCAAGGAAAAGGCACATAAGAGCGATCCTGAACAACGTTACTCGTGGCTCAAAGACATCCGTGATATGGATGGAAACAGACCGGACCATCCAGACTACGATCCCAGGACAATATACGTACCGCCAGGTGCCATGGCAAAGTTCACAGCCTTCGAAAAACAGTATTGGGAGATCAAGCAGAAATACTGGGACACCATCGTCTTCTTCAAGAAGGGGAAATTCTACGAACTTTACGAGAACGACGCCACCATAGGACACCAGCTCTTCGATCTGAAGCTCACCGATCGGGTCAACATGCGCATGGTTGGTGTACCTGAAGCGAGTCTCCACACTTGGGCCAATCAATTCGTCGCTAAGGGGTTCAAAATCGCTCGTGTAGACCAAGTCGAATCTGCACTAGGCAAAGAGATGCGAGAACGTGACAACAAACAGCCTGGTAAAGCTACCAAAGATAAAGTGATCTCTCGGCAACTGGCCAGCGTACTCACAAGTGGCACCCTTGTGGACAGCGGAATGCTCCAAGACGACATGTCCACGTATTGTGTTGCAATCAAGGAGTCAGAGCAGGATGGCCAACCTACTTTTGGCATTGCGTTTGTTGATGCCGCCTCGGGCCAATTCTTCTTAACTCACTTTACGGACGACCCAGAATTGACCAAATTTGAAACCTTCGTGGCACAGATGAGACCTCGCGAACTGCTAGTGGAGAGGTCATGCATGTCCACGAAAGCTCTGAGGATACTGAAGAGCACCACTGCGCCAAGCACGTTGTGGAACCATCTGAAACCTGGCAAGGAGTTTTGGACCGCAGATACTGCGAATCGAGAAATCAGCGCTGGTAAGTACTTCATCAACGCTGAAGGCGATGACCTAGAAGCGTGGCCCGAGGCTCTTTTGGAAGCTCGGGAGGATGGTATCGTGATGTCTGCATTCGGTGCTTTGGTGCAGTACCTTCAGACTCTACAGATTGAGCGCGACCTCTTGACGCTCAAGAACATCTCATGGTATGACCCAATCAAAAGCGCGAGCACTCTGATTCTGGACGGAAAGAGTTTGCTCAATCTAGAAATCTTCGCCAACTCATTTGATGGTGGCATTGATGGCACCCTGTTCACCGTCCTCAACCGTTGCATCACTCCATTTGGAAAACGCATGTTCAAACAGTGGGTCTGCCATCCATTGACGGATGCCCACCAGATCAACGCACGCCTCGATGCTGTAGAATATCTCAATGCGGATGCTACTATCAGGGAACAATTCATTTCAAATCTCACTAAACTACCCGACCTTGAGAGAATGATCTCTCGAATCCATGCGGGTAGCTGCAAAGCGCAAGATTTCGTACGTGTCCTAGACGGATTCGAACAGATCGATTACACAATGAGCCTTGTGCGAGATGTAGGTTCAGGAGTGGGAATCGTGGGCCAATTGATCTCGAAAATGCCAGATTTGAAAATCCTCCTCGGTCATTGGAAGTCGGCGTTCGACCACGAGAAGGCGAAAGACGCAGGTCTGCTCATTCCAGAACGTGGGATCGAAGAGGACTTCGACGAAAGTCAAGATCTTATCGAGGGTATCCTTGCTGATCTTGAGACTTTACTGAAGAAGACGCGAAAAGACTTGGGGTCTAGCGCCATCGAATATAGAGACAACGGTAAAGAAATTTACCAATTCGAAGTTCCCCTTAAAGTCAAGGGCGTGCCGAAGAACTGGGACCAGATGTCTGCTACAGCGAAGGTGAGGCGATACTACAGCCCAGAGCTTCGCGTTCTTGTCAGGAAGTATCAAGAAGCGCAAGAAACGCACGGGCAAATTGTCAAAGAGGTCTCAGGACGATTCTTCCAGGCTTTCGATAAAGACTACAATACCTGGCTAGCAGCGACACAAATTATATCGCATTTGGATTGCCTTATCAGCCTAGCCAGAGCATCCTTAGCACTTGGCGAACCAAGCTGCCGCCCCAAATTCGTGGACGATGACCGCAGCATTCTCGAATTTGAAGACCTCCGCCATCCTTGCATGTTAGGAAACGTCTCAGACTTCATTCCCAACGACGTCAAGCTCGGTGGCGACACAGCCAACATCAGTCTCCTCACAGGCGCCAACGCCGCCGGCAAATCCACCATCTTACGAATGACGTGCATCGCGGTCATCATGGCCCAAATCGGTTGTTTCGTCCCCGCCACCTCCGCCCGCCTGACTTCAGTCGACAGGATCATGTCCCGGCTTGGGGCCAACGACAACATCTTCGCCGCCCAATCCACCTTCTTCGTCGAACTCGCCGAGACGAAGAAGATCCTCTCCGAAGCCACCCCACGCTCCCTCGTCATCCTCGACGAGCTCGGCCGCGGCACCTCATCCTACGATGGCGTGGCGGTGGCGCAGGCGGTCCTCCACCACGTCGCCACGCATATCGGCTGCGTGGGCTTCTTCGCCACGCACTACCATTCCCTCGCCGAAGAATTCTCCTCGCACCCTGAGATCCGAAACCGCCGAATGCGTATCTACGTCGACGACGAGCATCGCCGCGTCACGTTCCTCTACAAATTGGAGGATGGCGTCGCGGAAGGCAGTTTCGGCATGCATTGCGCCAGCATGTGCGGCATCCCGGCCAAGGTGGTCGAGAGGGCGGAGGTTGCGGCGAGGGAGTGGGAACATACGTCGCGGTTGAAGGAGAGCTTGGAGGTGGCGAGGCGGGGGTGTTGGGTTCCGTTGGGAATGCAGAGTGATGTCGCCTGGATGCTGAAGGAGGCGCGGGACAGCGTCGGGGGTAGAGGGGTTGAGGTGTTGAGGCGGGCTATTGAGGCGTTGTGAGATTGACAAAGAGAATGCTGCAAAGGGTGACTACTATGTTGTACGGGATCCGAAGTGAGCAATTTGCTGGGGGCTTTGGCGAGCGCTCTCCTGTTTTGCATAGTGAGCGGCTTTTTATCTTCTGCTTTATCTGCTTTAATTTAGATGTTACATTAGCGTTCGTAGAGGCGATGTATGAGACCTTCGAGCTTGATCTCATGAACCTAGCTTTTTGTCGGTCATATACAGTATTAGTCCGCATTTAAAGTCTTCTATTTGAGAATCGGGTCTTGATCAACTACTACATCGTAATATACTATACATGTACGTACAAGCTACGTCCTCAGCCGTCAGCGATAGTGTAGTGGATATTTTGGTGGTGGGTGTTGACACCACCGACTCCCTCTTCCCAATGGAGGATGTTCTCTGTGCGTTGTAGAACTTGGAGGTCCTTGGCTGTACAATGTGGCGGATACCTACCCACTGGTTCTATCGTCTGATTATGTTGGACGTAGGTATCAAGGGGGTATATCAGTTAGTAGTAAGTGTCGGAAAGCGTATTATGGGTTGACTACCTTCTTCCCTTGTGGTGGTGGATGAGGGTGGGGGTTAGGGGATTCAAAGAAGGGGAAGAGTCTATTTTTTTCCCTCATGAGCTGCGCTTTTTTGATGCGTGGGAGGGAGACGGTTGGTTGTGGAGTTGGGGTTGAGAGGGTTGCTGGTTAGTTGGTTGTTTGTTGGTGGATGGCTTTTATACGCTGGGGGATTTGGATATGTACAGTGGGTTGAGTTTATGGTGGGGGATGGATTGGTTGGGGGAAGATGTGGGGTGGGAATGGGATTGGGATTGGATCGGGGTTTTATTTTGTGGATATGATTGTTGTGTTTGAGGATTTTAGGGTTTTGAGGGTTTTGAGGGTTTTGATTTTGAGGGGGTGGGATGGATAGGATTTATGGGAGAGATGGGATAGGGGGGGATGGGGTGGGTGGGTTAGATGGATGGGGTGGATGGGAGTAGGATTTGGATCGGGGGTGATAGGTGGGCTGGGATGGGATTGATGGGTTAGGTGGGATAGATTGGCTAGGATCAATAAGATAGGATAGAGAGCTAGACTAGGAGACTAATAAAGTACTTAGGCAGGCGCTTGCGCGGATGGTGCGTGGGTTTTAGTAGATATGATGAAGTATGTTTCATTGAGATGGGTGGGATGGGATGGGATGGGATGGGATTAATGGGATGGGATGGATAAATGAATGGGATGGATAGATGATTGATTGGGACAGATAGAAGATGGGATGGGATGAGTTGGAGCTGGATTTTAATATACACGCGAAGTTGGGTAGATTAGATTTGTGTCAGTATGCTGTTTGACTTGGCGAAATACCTAGCTACTTTAGCTAGCAATTTGATCGATTCATCGCTTAGTGCACTTTCTACCTCTCTACCATCCTGTGTTGTTGCTTCGCGAGTGGAATATACCTTAACGAATGATGATACTAATACGCAATGAGAGAGCGTGCCACCTTTCGGACTATTCCGTCGGTTATTCCGTAAAGAGCGATGAGATAGTAAGGGGGCGTGGGAATGATGTGAGCGGACCGTTACCATTTCCAAATGAGCGGAGAGTCCAAGATGGAGGCGAAACTGGGGATCTTGGAGGCTTTGGATATGGTATGTTGGGGAAGGTGCTAAGAGCTGTTAATTAGGTTGGGATTTGGGGTGCGGAATGAAGTGAGGTGATGGAATCAGGTATGAAGGGCAACATGCTGGTACAATTGGATAGATGTAGGAACATACCTCAAGCAGCGACCTCGTCGCCAGTAGACTTGTATGGGTCTAAGCAAAGGTCTGCTCATCGATCGCCTTCTGAGCAAGGTACATCTCCTCTTCGGTCAACTCATCAGGACCTTCGACAGCAATGTTACCGTCACCGAACATCGACAGATGTTCGCGTTCGGTCTCCACTTGGCTAATAGCTTCGTCCTTGATCTTCGAATTTGCTAAGTCAGTGCCGTCATTGTGGGTCGCAGCTGCAGTGGTAAGAACCGCTTTGCCTTCCTTTTTGACGCGAGGCTTAGAGACAGGAGCGTCGGGATCTTTAGCCTTGCTCTTGTAGACGCGCTTCTTCTTGGCTGGGGTCCCATCGGTCGCAGCGTCTTCTTCATGGGCGGTAGCGTCTTCGGCGACGGCGTCAGTATAGTCTTCGGCTTTGATTGGCGACGAGGGCTCTGGTGCCTTGCGCTTAGCTGCCCCTTTCTTCTTTGGGGTGTTGGTAGGGCTTTGCTCGTCATCGGCTGCAACCCCGTTCTCGCCTTCAGCTTCGGCCTCAGCCTCAGCCTCAGCGCCCGCTTTGGCTTTTGACTTGGTAGTTGCGCGCTTCTTCGGAGTCGCCGTGGGCTTTGAGGGAGTGGCAAAGCCAGATGAGGTCAGAGCAGCACCATCTCCTGGGTCATCATCAAAGTCTGTCTCCTCGAACGCATCGAGCAGAGACTTACCCGTGGATGTGGAGGCCTCAGTCCCAGAGATGAGCTTCTTCTTTACCACATTCCAAGAAGCGTTGGCAGAAGCGGTGGTTTTGAGTTTGGCAAGATCCATGAATTTCTTGTAATCGACCTTGATGATACAATTGGTTAATTTTAGTTCGAATCATGCGCAAGCTTCGAGTACATTGGATGACAGCGTACAACATTCGTCATAGAATTCAGCATGGATCTCACACAGAAACAATTGGTTGAAATTGAAATACAGTGGGAGTGTAAGTAAGAAAGATATAAGTTCGATATAAGTGATCTTGGTCTGAGCTCACCTGGAAGCTGTTGGGATCTTTCAAGCACTGGAATGCGATAGTGATCAACTCCATGTCGCGAGGAGTGAACGTTGGCTTTTCAGACATATTGTCAAGTATGGAGTTCTGTGTTGCGTTGTACCTTCGTCAAAAGCGAAGTCGAGTTGCGATGTACCTTGGATGAGAGCGAAATGCTGAGGAGTGAGGTGAGATGTTTGTAGATCTTCGAGATCACCAATTTCACTAGCGCAGTTTCTAGGTCACTCAAGATAGGGTGAAGTGACGAACGAAGAGGTACTTTCATGTATTCGGAGGGACTTGAAGTACCGTTATCAACAGTGTTAGGCCTGGCTGACCGAATTTTTTGATGTCCGGCGGAGTTGGAAAGTGAAGAGATTGAATTCTTCCGCTTTCCCACCGGATGGTACTGCACACGAGGGGTTTGATCGCCTAGACAGGTTAACCAGCGACTTGGTCCCTCATTGAGACTGACTTCATACGACTTGTAATCCTGGGCTCAAAGTTCAGTCAATCTCCTCCGCTTCTGGATGCAACACAGCCGAGGGTCATTCCTCCCTGTTGCGAATTTGATTGAAAACTCGTTGCCATATAGCAGCCTCGACAGTCTTCCTTCGCCCATTGCCAACGAAAAATGAGCGCTGCTCCTTCGGTGCCCACCATGGCCTTGGCCTGAGCGGGAGCCTTGGTTCTCGAAGAAGATTCTGGATCCCGAATAGAGCCCTGGTGGGCTGTAAATCTGAAATCTTCATCCTGGAACTACGAAGGCTCCCATACGATTTGATAGTGGTCATCTCGACTTCTGTGGCTGGGGCTATGTTTTGCGACCACTTCATCAACTGCTCTCTTGATCGTCGAGCAAACATTGGCAACCTAATGTGGACATATGCCACGAAGGGTGAAGAGTAGTATGTCATATAAATCAATGGAACAGCCCCGGCAGCGGCGACTACATGCGTCAGTCTGTGTGCTACTCTCTATCCTTGATGCGGCTATGAAAGTTACCAGCAGGAGCAACCCAAACAGGTTGTGCTTTGTCATTGTAATATCTTGGAGCAACAAGAAAAAGGGTGGTGGAGAACAGAAAGATGGTGGTGACTTTCAGGATACCAAGGAAAACTATTCTTCCGGTGCCGGCATGGTAGATCAGAAGACGCTCTGGAATAGCTACAAGTCAAAGTCAGTCTTCCTTACTTCTTCGGTCTTTTCATTGATCCTACCTGCTTTGTGAGGGTTTTCATAGACTGATGCATAGGCTCTGCACGGGATGCGGAAAGGTGTGGGACGAAATCTGAGCCAAGCTCGAGGCTTCCTGAGAGCGCTGGACAGTGATGAACAGGCTGCTCGCTCAAACGTACAAGACATGTCTATTCTAGTGCGAGGTTGTTACGTGGCCATAGTGACATTGTAGGATCATTCCAAAGAGACAGCCGTTCCATACCTTACGTTACATAAAATACTTTACTTTACTTTGTAATTAATTCGGCTATTGCCGCCAGACGCGGGTTATCGGAGATCGACAGCAGGGTTCATCCATTGGAAGCTTGGCTCCTCAACTCGTCAGCTTCAATGAACAAAGTTGCTTTGAAAGGCTTCGGCCACCAGTGCCATATCCAGTCTTTACAGCACAGTTGTTGCAATTGATCGATCATCCTGCAGTATATACTGTAATTCCGGACTGCAGCTTGACCATGAGCTTTGTTCGGTGAGATGCGGCTCCTTCCGAGTCATGCTAAATACTATGACCTTGTTCATCGCGATCTACGCCTTGCACATCTTGCTGCTGGCTCGTACTGGAGGAGCTTACACTGTTCTCTCTGACGATGCTTTGAAGTCCATTCCTCGTCCTGGCGCCGATTTCAACATCCAGAATGGCAAGCTTCTTGCACCAATCTTGCAGCCGCGAGTACCTGGCACCTCAGGCTCGACGGCGGTGCTGAATCACTTCGCCGATTTCTTCCAGCAGGATTTGCCTCAATGGCATGTCGCGTATCAGAATTCCACTTCCAAGACACCCGTGACCGGCGATAAGGACATCCCCTTCGTCAATCTCATCGCGACCAGAGATCCTCCTTGGACGAATGCTGGCGAAGTCGGCTACCTTACCTTGGTCGCTCACTATGACAGCAAATTGACCCCAGAAGGGTTTATTGGTGCCACGGATAGCGCTGCGCCATGTGCAATGCTCATGCATGTTGCCCGTAGCTTGGACGACGCCATGACTAGGAAATGGGCTGCTATGGACAAACTAGGAATCAAGCAGGAAGACTACGATCTTGGTTTAGAAGAGCACAAAGGCCTTCAAGTTATACTACTCGATGGCGAGGAAGCGTTCGAAATCTGGACAGAAAAAGACTCCATCTATGGGGCTAAAGCATTAGCCGCGGAAATGGAAGCAACGTATCATCCAGCTCTGTCAACCTATCATAATGCAATCTCCTCCATACATCTGTTTCTCCTGCTCGATTTATTAGGCGAGGGGTCTCCCAGTCCTACAGTGCCGTCGTACTTCAAGACGACCCACTGGGCATATAAGAGTATGGCTAGCTTGGAGGATCGTTTGCGACAACATTCATTGTTCGCTTCTTCGCCAAATCATCCTTCGAAGCAAGACGCAAACAAAGTGAAAGGGAAGCGCCAAGAGCCAACGTGGCTGCACGACATTGACAAAAGTAACGACAGATGGTTGGGCGGTTACATAGGCGATGATCACGAACCGTTCATGGCAAGAGGAGTGGACATTCTACACATGATCCCGCACCCATTTCCAGTAGTATGGCACAAGCCCACCGACGATGGTGAGCATCTGGATATGGACACTATAGAAGACTGGGCCGTCCTGGTAACGGCATTCGCCGCGGAGTGGATGGACCTCGAGGGATATATGAAGGTACAGGCGGGTGGAAGAAGAGGTATGCCCGGTATTCAGGCCAAAAAGATCGTTAGCAAAACAGAACTGTGAGTGCGTTGCAGCAGCTCCATGTCGTTACTCCGAGGCTCATCTGTCCCGAAGGACATGAGATGCTGTAAGCAAATCGCCCACAAGCATGTCCCGTCCAAGGACGACCTACCCTGACAACCACCACGATTCACCAGCCGTCCTTGCCGAAAATCTTCCTAGACTATTATCAGACAGATTCAGACATCCGATTCGGAACTCCGAGGAGTCAAGAATTTCGGTCTGAAGTGGTCAACCAGGCACGCCAGGCTGCCCAGTTAGACAAGGCTGATGAGATCGGAGTTCCTGAATCTAAGGATGGGGGATCACTACAGGTTGGGAAGCGCAAGAGAAGGAGCGGAAGGTGGAAGAGGCAATGATTACGCGATGGGTACGACCATAGTCGCGCTGTGAGCACGCGAAAGTGTCTTCCCATGCTGCCGATGCATAGGTACACTGTTGGGGTTCAAGTGGGAGAAATTGAGTAAGCGTAGCTTTCCCCGAGCTTCTGCCTACTCCGAATCGCCCTGTTTGTAAACGGATTTTAGGGAAGTTGTAAAGATATCTTTGGAGCACGGCGTCCTGATAACTACTTTAGACAGCAATGGGAAGAAGTCACAGCTGGCAAAGGCTAAACCTATAAAGGCCATGATAGAGCTAGTGCCCTTAGCTTATCGATCTAGCCCCATCGGACTAGCACATACCAGGGATGATTTCCCGCTACGGCTTTACCCCACATCGACAACCTTTACAACAATTGCCGTAGCGGGGAGCAAACTTCTCCGCCATGGAGCAACGGCAATGACGATGTTCTCGCCAGTGGGTGTGATGGAGATATCATAGCCTGCATCAGGCTGCTGTTCCCTTTCCTACAATGCAAGTCCTTCGCACCACAGCGACCAAAACATTCCGATCACACTACCAGCCATTCTCATTACCACGCATTACAGTCAGAACATACGCAATGCCCAATGAAAATATCCCAAAGGTGTTTCCCGATACCAACCAACCCTGTTCTGGCTATTGATCCGCTAACTCGACTTACCAGCTGAACGACCCTTCCCTTTTCAAGCAGAATGTCGCCTACGTCAACGGCGAGTGGATCAAAGCCAAGTCAGGCAAAACGTTTGAAGTACACGGTAAGATCACATCTTCGCATCGGGACCCACCATTGAATGAAGCGAACAGATCCCTCGACTGGGAAGCTGATAGGCACATGCCCTGAATTCGACAAGCATGACACCGACAATGCCATCGCGACCGCCGCCGCTGCATTTCCCTCGTTTCGACAGACGACAGCCCGCCAAAGAGCACGGATGCTGCATAAATGGTACCAATTGATGATGGATAATCAGGAAGATCTGGCGAAGCTTATTACTTGGGAGAATGGGAAGCCGACAGCGGACGCCAAAGGCGAGGTTGCCTACGCTGCCGGCTTTTTTGAATGGTTCAGCGAGGAAGCGCCACGGTCAAACGGCGATACGATCCCAGCGAGTATTGCTGGGAACAGAGTGTTCACGTTGAAAGAGCCTGTCGGGGTTTGCGGACTGATCACACCCTGGAACTTTCCGGCTGCCATGATTACGAGGAAGATTGGGCCGGCCATTGCTGCAGGATGCACAGTGGTAGCTAAGTCACCAGGGGAAACGCCGTTCACATCCCTTGCACTTGCTGAGCTGGCTCACCGTGCAGGAATTCCCAAGGGTGTTATCAATGTTATTAGCGCTTTGGGTAATACCGCAGAAGTAGGCTCTGCCCTCACTTCCTCCCCTACCGTCCGAAAGGTTTCCTTTACCGGATCGACAGGCGTTGGCCAGCTTCTCATGAAGCAATCTGCCGATACCCTAAAGAAACTTTCGTTCGAGCTAGGAGGCAACGCTCCGTTCATCGTCTTTGATGATGCTGATCTAGAGACCGCTGTTAATGGTGCCATCACCTCAAAATTTCGCAGCTCAGGACAAACTTGCGTCTGCGCCAACAGAATCTATGTCCAGAAAGCCATCTACGAGAAGTTCGCTTCATCTTTTGCCGAAAAGGTCAAGGACTTCAAGGTCGGTGGTGGCTTCGATGAGGGCGTCACTCACGGCCCCCTGATTCACGATCGTGCGCTCTCCAAAGTCGATGCTCACGTCCGGGATGCGGAAAAGAAAGGCGGCAAAGTCGTTGTTGGGGGGAACAAGATGCCAAACATGGGTTCCAACTTTTTCGAACCAACAGTTATCACAGGTATGAACATGGACATGCAATTGGCCTCCGATGAGACGTTTGGTCCTGTTGCCGGCCTGTTCGCTTTCGAGACCGAAAAGGAGGTTGTGGAAATGGCGAACAGCGTCGAAGTTGGGTTGGCTGGATACTTTTTCAGCAACGACTTACGGAGAGTTTACCGTGTCGCAGAGGCGTTGGAGGTGGGCATGGTGGGCGTGAATACGGGCTTGATCAGTGATCCAGCTGCACCGTGAGTTCCACCCTGGATGATTTGAAAAGGGCATTGGATTCTAACGGATTGCAGATTTGGCGGGGTGAAGTTGAGTGGCTTTGGACGCGAGGGAAGCACCGCTGGTATGGCAGAATACCAGATCACAAAGATGGTAACGCTGGGTGGGATGGGACAGCCTCTGCAGGGCTCCTGAGGGATAGAGCTATATTGGCATTTGAATGTAAATAGGATATTTGTACAATATACTCCGTATCAGGAAAGAAGTAAAGCATGTTTAGCGTGGGATCATCCTGCCGCCGCCGAAGGATTATCATATTCCGTTGTAGCCTGCCTTGCAGATTTGTCTCTACTTATAGAAATGTGACAGCTAGGAACAGTGATCTACCAAGTCTCACCCCATTATGAGAGACTCGCTATCAGAAGAAAGTACAAGTTGGGATGGCGCGATCAGTGAAATTGGTGATAGGGCTGGACCGACCAGTGCGCCTCGGCCGAGGCCCCTAGATGCCTTTTCGGACGCTAATGGGAGCTCGATAAGTATTGAGCAATCACATGGAGTTTGCGAGCGCATGCTGTGTTCGATGTATTCGATGTAGTAGCTCGCTCTATGGGACAAGAAGTATGACTTCCTCAACATCACCCACCTATTACCATCCGTACCTTCAAGTATGCCATGTCTGGACAGTCTAGCGGCCAGACGCCGCGGACTTCGACCTCGTCACGTCCATCCCCATCTTCATCTTCGGATCCCAACGATCCGTCCAACGTGGATGGAGACAGAGACCCCGGAACACGAGATGGTTCAGTCAATCGCACGGCTGCAGCAACCCAGGCTTCGGATGAACATCTTCGTCGAAGGCACCGGCCGCGGAATTCAGGGGGTTTCCTGCTGCCAACTGCTCCCCCATCGATCTCCAACCCTCCGACATATGCTGAGCCGGAAATCAGTGAAAAGGTGAAAGGCAAAAGGAAGGTGGAAGATGGCGATCTGGTTGTGTCCAAGCGTGCAAGCGCTCATCAAAGACATAGGCAGAAACCATCAGTGGGGAGCTCGCCGCTAGCTATGGAAGTCTCGAACGCCCATGTATCAGAGCAGCCAGATGGTAGCACAGGATCGACGAATAAGCGTACTTCGGGGCTACATTCCAGTCACAAGAGCAAGGATACATGGGCAGCTTCAGCCCTCTTAGACGAGGAAGAATATCCGGACAACAGAACAAGCACCCTTGCTTTCGACACAGACCCTGCTCAGATCGTCAATCTTGCGCTGAATCTTTCCGAAAGTCGACGCAGGAACTTCAGTAGTGGTAGCCATCTGGTTCCGCGGGAATCGATTGGATCCAGGCGTCTTGTTCCAATAGGCCAGCCAACGTTGGGACTACCCAATAGTACTGGTGGTGGAAGTCTTCGGCAGCACTTGCAGCAACAGAGACAGATTTCGAGAAATGTATCACCTAGATCAAGCAGGTCCGTTAGCGGCAAAGGAGCTGAGTCTCCAATGCAGCACAAAGACAACGGGGCCCGCAGGCGGACATCGGCATTACCTGATTTTGGCTGTGGACAAACCGATGCTGTCATCATCGATGCTTCTGATGCCACTTTTGCTCGAGTGGAAAAGGCGAGGACGGCTTTGGAATTAGCGTACGAATACCGAAGGCTATTGCAATATCTGCCTAAGCTACCCACGCCTCCTCAGAGTAAGAAGAGTGCTCCAAAATCCCGTACCATTCCCGCCGAAGGGCTGGGAAGGGTCTACAATCCTCTGCAGTACATTCGCAACAGGAAAGTGCGGTTCAACGAGAAAAGACCTCTGGATATAGAAAGGGAGGGGTGGAATGTCCTTGAAAACGTAAGACCCTGGGTTGACACTGTAGCGCTTGAGCGCGAAGATGGCCTATCTCGTGTTGACAGAAGATTTCCCTTGCCACCTTTCAGCGCTTCTCAGCATGGCCTTGCTATCACTGACAATACGCAAGCTGTAAATCCTCAAGTAAGGAAAATACCAAGGCCGCATACGGTCTGGGAATTTGCGGCCTCGGATTTGCTCGCCGATGCCTACTGGGTGCATCAGGACGATAATGCTTTGGACATGGAGGACTCTAGTGGACACAAGCTTATTACAAATCACCGTTCACCACAATTTAATCAAGCATGGATGAACAAGGACTTTGGAAGGGATCCTACACGCCGCTCAGAAAGCATTAGTAGGCTCAATGGATCACCTGAAAGGCTTCGAGCCTCCTTTGAGAGCTTTCGCACTAGGTCTAAAGATCGCGGTCGGCGCCGGCAGGAAATGAAAGAACCTCAATCTCCTACCTCGGATGATAATGGATCTCGAACTCGCACAAGTAGATGGCCGAAAAGATTCGTCCGATCGAGAAGCCCATCGAGCTCTGAGGAGTCTCATGGAGGCAAGCGGCGTGGACATAAGCGAAGCCATGACCACCTAGGAAGCCGAGATGATTACGACAGCGCCGCCTTAGAAAAGCACATGATGGAGATGCTTGCCAAGGAAGCGGAAGACAGCGACGGAGCTATCGAGAAGGTCATCGAGCAAGCGAAAATAGAGGACCCACAAATGCCAATCGACCGCAGCAAGACGAACGCACAGATCTTTGCATTTGCCAAACGTCGTCCCAGCGCACCCCAGCGATTGAGAACCGACATGCCAGCCACGAAGAAGCATGAAATCGCCGCGAGAGCAAGCTTGGATGAACAGATGTTTGCACATCGGTATATGTCTTCAGATGATTTTGACTCAACTGCGCCCAACTCACCCACGACGTCTGGCCTCGTCCCCAGCATAGCCATCAACCTGTCACCTCCAGCAAGCCCGCCGTCATCTGCGCCATCGCTCAGAAAGCCACTGCCAGCCAAGTTACATACTACTCGAAAGGCTCGCTCTCCAAGCGTCAACAGGCCAGTTGTTAGCGAGGATGACTTTGAAGCAGGTTCCGGGTGGTCTGCAGACATTTCACGACAGGCCACCAACGAGTCACAACCAGCAATTACAATGGGCAAAGAGCAAACCACGTCTCCTAGAAACGGGTTGCTCTCGCCCAAGAAAGGCGAGTCTTTGAGAGGCTCAATCAAGAGTATCAAGAATGGCAATGCGCCAGATTCGAGACTCCGAGGTCTGTTCAAGGGCGGCAGGATAGCAGAGCTTGTTGGAAGCGAAGTCTCCAGGGTTGGAGATATGTTGTGGAAGAAAGACAACAGCAGCTACTCCTCACAGATCAATTCTCCAGTTGCATCAAGCTTTGCGTCCGAAGAATCAGTTTTGGATGACGGCGATCTTAGCGCTGTGGACAGCAGTCCCAAGGATAACCTTGCGCGAAGTAAAAGCAACACGGAAGATATCGGTAAATCGTCACAAACATCACCAAACGGTGGGAAGCCGAAGTACCATATGAGCAATCTGCCCAACTTTCAGTCATCGATCAGCCGAGATAAAGAGCTGTCCAAAATCAGCAAAGCACATCTGGACCACGATCACATAAGCCGTCAACAATTGGCGTTGCGCGAAAGGGGTCGTTCAAGCAGATTTGATCGCCTCGCGCCACCAAAGATTGACATGAAAGAGGTGTCCCCTTCGCATTCCCGATCACCGTCCCCAGAGCATGCTGAAAGTCAAGCGACTTACAACGAGGAACGTCAGAGCAGCAGCAGCAGATCAAGACACCGTGTGCGCAGCGCGGATCGGAGACTCAATGCTTTGTTGGATAGTCCTGGTAAAGTAGGTAGTGGCAGCCTCGTACGAACTGGTCTCTCTGGGCTTGCCGTCGGTCAACCGGAACCCCAAGAGCGTTCGACACTGGGCGAAAAGCGGGACTGGAGCATATCAGACAGGGGTATGTCTGCTGTGCGTGGCTCGATTACCAAGCGCGATATCGCCCGAGTCCGAGCACTGCTTCTGTCGTCAGGAGTGAAAGCCAATGAAATAGCACGCCGTGCGGAAGAGACACCCGAGAAACCTTCGCTGTTCTTGCAAGATCTCGAAGAGCTATTCAAGGGCGAGGTACCTCACTTGCCTCGATCGCAAGAATACATACTCGCAGGGCGTACCTTGGTCAGCAACATCGAGATGACTATCCAACAGCTGAGAGACACAACCGACCACTTTGCACACAACACTGTCGACAAGCTGCACCATCGGATCAAAGATATTGACGATCACGTCAACTACAAGCTTACGCCCCTTGTACGTGCGGCCGCTGATGACGCCGATGCATTCAGCACTGACCTTACCACTACGCACACGCTGGCTGTCAAACAGTTGAACGACAGTGTGGACGCCATATTGAGGAGACGACGCCGTCGAATACGGTGGGCTAGGAGATGGGGCTGGGCGATGCTCGAGTGGACTGTCCTGGGTATCATGTGGATGGTTTGGTTTGTGGTGATGATTGTACAATTCGTGCGGGGCATTGTTACGGGAATCATTAGAGGGATGAGGTGGTTGTTTTGGCTATGATTAGATTATGGATGGTATTCCTCTTTTGGTCGAGCGACTTAGCGAGCGTTATGACTAGGTGTCATTGTAACAATTCATCGTAATATCCTTTACTATATCATTCATTCTTCGACATGTATTGTATGTACAACGCGACGAGGTGCCCATTCACGCCATTCAACCGCTTCTCTATTTTCCACAGCTGTCTTGGAGACTAACCTGCTTCTGCCTAGCGTAGAATTAGGAAATCGGCCAACCGGCTATATTCTACTATAGTGGTGAGCTCTGACGAATTCTACTCACAAGCAAAACACTCCGCCTGAGGGCTACATCTCTCGCAACAGCGCGCCGAGCGCAATATGCTGCGTCAAGGTCTGCCTCTAGCTAGGCAGGTCACTGGAAGATCAATTGGGCGTAATGCCATCGCCCAATGGCCAGTGACGCGCCCCAATCTAGATCTGCAGGTACAGTACCTCAACAGCTTAAGGATTAATTCGGTGCTAACATTGCTTCCAGCGGACATTCGCATCCAAACCTGGGAATACAAACACCAAACCCAGTATCCATGACTCCGACGCCATTGTTCTCCCTGGAACCCAAAGCCGCACTGCAGCAAAGGTGGAACCACCACCGCCGGGGCCGGTTCTGTCCGCCTCTCCCACTGCTCATGGTCCCAAGCCGACCTCGGATACGGTGATACCGCCTCAGCAGGTTCCGCTCATACCTCCGACTCCTCCGGGAGGCAAAATCCAGACTGGACCTCCCACCTCTATACCACCCAGCTCTGGCAAAGTCAGCCCCATACCTCCAACAATACCTCCGCCGCCCAAGCCCGATGCTGGAAGCGTTCCTCCTGCGTTACCGCCTCCACCGCCGCCAAGACGAAAATCGAGGTGGTTCCGACGGTCTCTACAGACACTGATCATCCTGACATTCCTCGGCTACGCTGGTGGGACATATTACTCTTTGGTCTCGGACAACTTCCACGACTTCTTTACGGAATATGTGCCATTTGGCGAGGACTGCGTTTTCTACTTTGAAGAGCGAGAGTTTCGTAGGCGTTTCCCAAACGCAACGAACCCGGCGAATCGTTCGTCGCCAGATCCTGGAGGAAACAAGATCACTATTCCAAGCAAGAGCGGGCTTTCTTGGAAGCTGGCCGGTGATGAACATCAGGGGAATGATTCACGATCGAAGGGTAGACATATGAGTGCTTTGGATGCAAATAAGTCAGATGTCAAAGCTGGCTCTGTTCAACAAAACCCTTCTGTTGCAGAAAAGCCCGAAGACAAGACAAAAGCGGTGGAGAAAGCAAAGACAGACGCTCCCTCATCATCATCCCCTGGAACTAAACCGGTAACAACCACGCCAAAAGTGGAGACTTCGCCTCCCAAGAGAACAGACCAGGAGAAGCCTGTGCCCAATACTACCCCTACTCCTGTCCCCGCCTCTGTACCTGCTCCTAAGCCAAAAAGGAGCAGAAAAGAATCGTCGACGAGAGCACCGGAGGTTGATGAACCTAGCGTTGTCATGCCTTTGCAGCGGATTGACCTACTCAAAAATCCATATGCCAATGAGCCACTCGTGCAAGATCTGGTCAAGATTGTCAACGACATTATCACTGTAGTAAACGATGATAATGCGTCACACAAGTATTCGTCAACGATCAACAAAGCCAAAAATGAGCTTGCTGGGGTTGGTAACAGGATCATGTCGCTCAAGCAGGTGGAGAAACAGGCTGCCGAGGAAAAGATCAGATCTACTCAGGTCGAGTTCGACAATGCCGCAAAGGAACTTGTACGGCGGCTCGAAGAGGAGATGAGGAGTGAGCAAGGTAGATGGAGAGATGAGTTTGAGTCGGAGCGCGAAAAGATCTCGCAGTCTTACCAAGAACGTCTCAAGACCGAAATTCAACGTGCACAAGAGGTTTCGGATCAATTGCGACGGAACGAGTTACTCGAGCAAGCCGTAGCATTGAAGAAGCAGTTCCTGTCAGAAGTCACCGACCGCGTCGAAACCGAGCGCAATGGCCGTCTCTCCAAACTCTCCGACCTCTCATCCAGCGTCAAAGAACTCGAAAAGCTCACCGCGGATTGGAACGCCGTCATCGACGCCAACCTCAAAACCCAACACCTCACCGTCGCCGTCGAAGCCGTCCGCTCCAGCCTCGAAACCGCCGACCGTCCACGCCCATTCATCAGAGAACTCGCCGCCCTCAAGGAAATCGCCTCCGACGACCCCGTCGTCAACGCGGCCATCGCATCCATCAACCCCACCGCCTACCAACGCGGCATCCCCACCTCGGCCCAGCTAATCGACCGCTTCCGCCGCGTCGCCGCCGAGGTCCGAAAAGCGAGCCTCCTCCCCGAAGACGCCGGCGTAGCGAGCCACGCGGCGAGTTTCGTCCTCAGCAAATTCATGTTTAAGAAGAAAGGCATGACGGTCGGGGACGACGTGGAGAGCGTGCTCACGCGGACGGAAACGTTGCTGGAGGAGGGCAATCTCGACGAGGCGGCAAGGGAGATGAATATGTTGGGGGGGTGGGCGAAGACGCTGAGTTGGGATTGGCTGGGGGAGTGTAGGCGGGTGTTGGAGGTGAGGCAGGCGATGGATGTTATTGCTACGGAGGCGAGGCTGGAGGGGTTGAAGGTTGATTAAGTGAGTGGGTAGGGGGGAAGGGGTTGGGGTGGTGTAGGTGTGGGTGTGGGTGTGGGTGGTTGATGTATTGATATCTGTGTATGCTGCCTCTTGTGCTATATGCAAGGAGAAGAGGCTCGTGTATCAACGATCGTGGCCGTGGATTTCTGGATGTAGCATCAAACTTCCTTGGTCGCTTCATCCTACTCCTTTCGCTTGGAGCCTCACGCCCTTCTATCTCCAAATTTATTCGTAGGATATCGTGCTATAATATACCATAACTTGAACGCCATTTTATCGACTGAAGAATGATTACCGAGAAAGTTCTACGATGAAAAGCAGTCTAAGCCTTCTAACCCCTCCTCTCCGGTCCGCGAAAATAGTATCGACGCCCGTTCTAAATTCAATTCAAGTGGGGGTGTTTCGGGGTTGACTTAGGATTGGGATTGGTGTAGGTGTGGGTGTGAGTAGGGATGGGTAGATGGGTAGATGGAAAGCGGGATATTATATCTATGCATACTGCCTCTTATACTATGCATGCTACGGCAGAAGAATAGCGTATCAACGATCGCAGCCGTGGATTTCTCAGGGACGTAGCATCAAGCCTTCTTATACAACATAAATGTCCCCCTGCTCCGTTTCCCCCAAGACTTCCCATCTTCCATCTTCCATCTTATCAGGTATCCCACGACTTCGCTAGCACCGAAAATCTTCTACCGTGACCTTTAGTCGTGGGATCGAGAACGCTGATTGGTTGATTGAATGATGGATTGTTGGAGGTGAGATGTGAGAAGTGAGATGTATATATGTTAGAAGCGGCTGGATGTAGAGTATTTGTATAGGTTTAAAGGGTACTATTGTGGGTATGGTCTAGTAGTGATGCGGTTTTTTTGATATTGATGCTATTGATGCTATTGCTAATGCTATTGCTAATGCTACCCCATTGCCCCTATCTCATCCCCTGAGCCCCGTATTCTGAGCCGCTTTCCTTAAAGCCTAATATCTATTAAATATTCGGCCCTCGACTTTATTCGCCGGAGGATGTCGTGCTATGATATGCTATGATTTGATTTGATATGATATATTAGCTATGCATTGAGTAATGAATTGTTAGCGAGGTGGTTCGAGGATGTTTGTTGGAAAGCAGTCTATGAAAGATGGAGGATGGAGGATGGAGGATGGAGGATGGGTCGCGGGTGTTGATAATGGTGTTGGGGTATGTGGATGGTTATAGGATATAGAGATTGATAGTGATTATGGTAGTGATACTACCAGCAATCCCAATCCTTATCCTTATCCACAAAACCCCGTATCCCACTCCATCGCCCATCCTACCTCTTTCCCCATTCCCACCCTACCCCCTTTCCCTTCCTCCTTTACCCTCCTCCTTTTCCCTTCTCCCTTCCTCTTTCCGTTCCTATATCTCCAACACCCTCGCGGTGATCGATTGATATTGATATCGATATCGATATTGAGAGTGGAGGCGTGCGCGTGTATCTACTATGATTACGAAAGGAGTGTTTTGACTTGTTTTGTTGGGATATGGGATTGTTGGTTTAATGAGATGGGAAAGGGGATGAGGGGATGGAGGGGGAGGGGGAGGGGGGATGGAGGGGGGAGAGGGGGATGGAGATGGAGGGGGAGAGGGGATGGGAGATGGAGGGGGAGATGGGATGGGAGAGGTGAGGAGAGGAGATGGATGAGGGGATGGGAAGATGGGAAGGTGGGAAGGTGGGTAGGGGGGAGGGGGGAGGGGAAAGGGGGAGGGGGGAAGGTGGGGAGATGGGTAGGGGGAAGGGGGAAGGGGAAAGGGGTAGGGGGGAGGTTGGAGGATAGTTTTTAAATGTTTTGTTTGTTGGGTGGTTTGGTGATTTCCGTGTCTTTCGTAGAATAATGTGCTGGGGTGAGCATTATCATGGTTTTCTTCATGAGTTCCTTGCCCCTCTTATATTTAGGATGTGAGTATCCTGGGGTTTTGAATGTTGGGTAGTTTCCAGAAGGACTACCGTTGAATTCTCCACCCCATTCCACCATCCAACACTGCACGCTACCGAGGTACTATAGTTCGACAATCCAGCAACAGAGAGGGACGAATCAGGAAAGAATAGGCAAAGACAAGGACAGTCAGAGAAGATAGTTAAAATGAGTAGATGTAGACACTTGTTTCACTGGAGATTCCTTGATATTCCTCTCGTGTGTTTGATAAACGAGTTGCTGATTGTGGTCCATTTCAAGTGGCGAGCTGTGAGTAGAGCTGTTACTAGGATGTATATGACCCAAATTTTCGAGAGTGAGGTTTTGATGGAGGTGGAGCATTAGATGAGCGGGCTGGCTATGATATGTTTAGGGTGCTGGATATATTTGGCTTTGGATGGATTATGGTAAGGTGATGGTAATGGTAGTAGGATAGGAGGTGATGAGAGGTGATGAAAGGAGAGTGATTGGTCATAGGCAACGGTAAGCGAGGTTTTTTGGGAGAGATCAAAATGGGGCAGGGCTGGACTGTAAGAGGGCAGTATGCCGAGATCTGTTGTAGAATACTCCATCTGGAATGGTCATCTGCTGCATTTATCTGGCTGATGATGCCGCATTGTGCTGTGTCGTATTATAATTGACTATCAAGCAGATTCCCTAGATAACCAAGCATCCGTATCAATTGGATCATTTTGATGCTTCTCAACCACACATGTAGTCTGATAGCCTAGAATCTGGTCTCGAAGTGTGAAAGGGGATGGAGGGGATTGGATAATTTGCAGGAAATTGTGCGTGATGTACCGGTGTAAAAATTGGTTCAGCTTTTTGTTTTGGCTAGTGTTGTGGCATTTCAAATAGGCTTCGATCTGAACCATGATGGTCGTAATAGGCTCAGGGATGTATCTTGTTAGAAGTATAGCCGCTGTCTCTGCTGTGACAAAGACCAGCTATCGATGTCAGAGTCTCTCTCGACGGGGAGTGATTTCTCAGGTAGGATCTGACCGCTCTTTTCAGTATCCACATCGTTCGGTGATGCATCAGGGGGACTGTCAGTTTACTCCATGCTTCATGAATCTCTGTATTTTCCAGCCATGCATGCCCAATTGCCCAAGTAATTCCACTTCGCTAATTATGGAACAAGCTGCTTTCGTGTATAGTGGAACTCCCTTCCCTTCGTTTCATTGACAAGCTCAATATTAGGCTTAGTCCCATGGAAGCGGTCGTATTGCTACGGACTTATAGCCTTGTTTGGCTTGAACGAAGTGTATGTGGGTAATCCAAAGGTGGCTAAGATGCTATAAAGTCATCGAGTGTCGGATCCCAATATCGTTCTCGCTCGATTATATTTCGCAGCAACGCTTGGACATCAGTGTCTTTCTCATCCGTGACCAAAGGCCAAAGGAGATGACAAATCTGCTCGCCTTTGTAGTTCCGCATCTGTAGGTTCCTTTTGGCATCGGGTAAAGACTGTGTAGCTAACAGCTTTCCTGCCATCTTATATCTCCCAAGGAGCACCGCAAGGTGGAGGGGCGTATTGCCGGCTTGATTTAGCGCCATGAAAGGCTCAGTTTGGCCATAGAAGCGCTATAGTAGTGAATCTAAAATAGTTTCATGCTGTTTTTGACTTTCCAAGATTACTTAGTGAATCGGCGTGTTGCCCGTGAGATCTACCGCAAGGATGGGCTGTGGCCCGTGGTCCAAGAGCATCTCGACGGTAGCCAAATCCGAATTTTGGATTGCACGACGCAACAGCTTGTGTATCTTGTCAATGCCTAATTGGGATAATGCTGATGCATCGGCGCCACTGCTAAGTAACATCTTGAGGATTGCGTCGTTAGATGCGACAACTGCAACATCCAGCAGCTTCCTCCCATTTAGATTTTGCGCCTCGACGTTGGCGCCATCATGAATCAGAGCCTGTAAGATCGATTATTTGCATTAGAATCCTGCGATATACAACGGTGTTGCATCTTCATTGTTCCCAGCCTTGAGCTTGGCGGCATGGCCAAGCAGGATGTCGACCATTGATCTTCGTCCTGTACATACCGCAATAATCAAGGGCGTTTCCCCTTGACTGTTCCTATCTTGGACGTCGGCGCCGCGTTCCAGTAACAACCTCGTCGCGGGCTCGTGCCCTCGCCTCAGAACGTAAACTTATAACGTGTCACCTCCAGTTTTCGGCTCCAAGTCTGCTCCATGTTCAAGTAATTTTTGTGCTGCAGCTATGGTACCACATTTCAACGCCACACCTAGGGCAGACGTGCCCTCATTGTCCTGCACCTCGATGTCTATTCCCCCTTCTATCAGAATTGAGATGATCTCTGTCTCTATTCCTTCTGTCCTTGTCGCAGCTTGGTGCAATGCCGTCCTGCCGCGGCAATCACGAGCGTTGACGGCCGCGCCCTTCGTAATCAGAAGCTGTACCATCTTTGTATCTCCAAATTGTGATGCAGAAATGAGCGGCGTATAACCCGAATCGTTCACTGCTTTCACATTTGCTCCAGAGTTAATTAGCTGTAGCGCAATCAGTATGCAGTCGTGGGCACCGGACCGCGCTGCCACAATCATCAAGGGCGTGGATCCAATGAAATTTGGAGCGTCGATTTCGAGACCGCAGCTCAACATCGAACTTGTAAGGTCTGAAGTCCCGTACTGCACTGCTAGGCTGAGCGTTGTCTGCCCCAAACAATTTCGAACCTTTACGTCCGAGCCCCTGTCAAGTAGGGCTTTCGTAATACCGAAAGCTTGTTCTGATGTTTGCGCTAAAGCGAGAAGCAGCGCTGTATCACCTTCTCTATCGACAACCTCCAAGTCAATGCCTTTATCAACGAGTAATTGCACCATTGACGCTTGACAGTCCTGCACTGCTATATGCAAAGCTGTTCTTCCATCTTCGTCCGTTGTATTGATATCGCAGCCGCTGGAATTGAGTAGTCCTTCTATTAAATGGGTTGCGCCTGCTGCAACAGCAATGTGCAACGCATTGTTCGGAAGCTCCATTGGCTTGGTGAGACGGTTCCATGATTTGATATTCAGGGCCGCTACACGAGAAAACATGATAGTTCGGGCAAGGTTAGCACCGATGGGTCCATCATCACCATGCTGAATGGTAGCACTCCTTATCCTGTTGTAGAAAAGGGTATATAGATGGCGAAGCTTGTGAGCCTCTAGAGTGACTTTATCCTCACATTCAACGCCAGAATTGATGGTCCATTGAAGTAAACATTCTTGGGCCTCCTCTGCTGCAGAGAAATTGCCTGTCTTTTCGTATGTCAAGACGAGGGTAGACAGAATGTCAAGTGATGTCATCGTGGAATATCGTAGCTCATAGGAACCGAGGATACGGGTGTAGATGTCTTCAGCATCATTGGTTTTCCCCTCGAGCGTTAGGTGCTCAGCTCGCTCTCGGAGCATAGACTGGACGACTTTCATTTTTCGATTAAGTTCGTCCTTCCATCCCCTAGGTTTAGGGATGAATCTTTCCATGTCTATATTCATCATCGTCCGCATGTCTCCCATTTCTTGGAGACTTTGATGATACCATATTAGTGACAGCGTACTTCAAGTACCTTACTTGCGTAGGATAACCCACAGTTGACGAACATTTGGTTCGGAGACAGGTGCGAACGAAGGGGCATGGGCGTCTAATGAATCTCCTCCTTTCCCTGCTGATTGTTCTTCCACTATTGTCCGACTAGCAGAGCAGACATAATCATATCTTTGGCATCTGTCGCATCTACTCCCAGGCCACATTCTCCTCTCGGGCAAACACTAACTTTCCGTCAGCAGATCTTCATTCATGATCAAGATACTCAATCCTACTTTCTGCTTGTCATGCCTGCATTGATGGCACTTCTGGAAGGAAATGAGCTTTTTGGCCTTTGGCATGGTCCGGACAGATTGGTTGGGTACACGCAATTCTCAGTAAGCTAGACTTGTCAGTTCGCAAATTAGTGGAAGCTGTGAGGGCGACGCTGATGTAGTTTCGGTCAACCCAGATGTCAGGATGCGTGAGCACGATTTTGCTATTCATAGAATAAGTCACCGTCTGTCCGTTTTGCTCAGCAAGTTGTCCGGGGAATGATATCCTAGCCACCACTATTAAGTCTTGATGTCTAACCGAGATTAGCTGCGGTTGTGGCAAAGGTTCAGGGGCACTCCAGATGAGGCATTGTATCATAGACAACAAACACCACCTTCGCACTTGGGCTTCGCACACTTTTGTCAGCCTTCCAAGCTAGGCAGCCACTTTGTTTGCGATCCAATTCGCCTGCGCTAGCCATGCACTGATCAACAGGCTGCAGCACCCCACCTTCCCTCCTTCGCAATCAACTTTCCTATGTTCGCACCAAGTTGAGTTTCCAATAGCGCAGGCGCTAGGCGTGTTCCCTCACCTTCGCACTCTCACCTTCGCACGATCCTTCAGGAACTCAACAAAGGATACTAACGGCAGCTATGACAGGCCTCCGGAGCACCGAGCTGCAGCCTCTCCATAGACACTGCGACTGCATCCAATTAGGACCGTGAACAAAATGGAACGGATTCCTTCCCATATTCGCATTCTCTCCTTCGCGCACTGTCGAGTCGTCTTCGAATGCCCGAGGCTGTGCCAATGTGCATTTGTCTGATCCTGGTGATTATGTTTGTACTTACTTGTGCGCTCCATTTCCAATATTGCGCCCATGCTATATATTCGGTCCACCTCCCGCCAATTAACCATCCGTTCTCTACCATATATTTCTTAAGATTACCGCTATTTCTATTTTCCCTTCTTGCCTACAGTTATATGTTCTTATACCAAAAGCAAGGGGCACGATGGAACAGTCACCTACCGATGTCGAAGCTCAAACCGATCCCCCACCACTGTCACAAGCCTCGACCATCGCAAATGGCCAACCTCAGTCTCCACTATCCGGTACGAAGCATTGGGCTGTCGTCGTCCAGGGTCTGGATGAAAGCTGCGCCTTATCCCATGTCACCCTCCAGCATTCCGACACCAGTGAACAAGCCTGGGCGCGCATACGATACAGCGTTCGCAGCTCTTCACTTGCGAAACGTCTGACAGCCTGCGTATTGATGCTCTTTACAACCATTGTGGTTGGTATAGGGACCATCCGACATGTAGGAAGGCTCTTACGATGAAGTCTCGTCGATCTGGCACTGACGCGTCTCAAGATACCCACGTGGAACAGCGGCCAGAAGGACTCACGCTTGCGGGTATACCTTGAAGACTATAGCCACGACTGGTCACTTACTGAGGCCTTCTACGATCCGTACACGATACTGCACGACATCACCTACGTCGCCGATAACGATCGCTTCTCCATCAAACCATCATCGTTCGGGAGCAAACACAGTACACAAAATGTGATCGTAATTCGCACAATTGTCAACAAGACCAAGATCGCATGGATCCTCATACTTCTGCTCACCATCTCACCAGGCTTAGGTGTTGGCATTGGCATTTATACCCGCAAAGCTGAAGTTGGTGTTGCAGTCAGTGCTGGTGTCTTCGCTCTGGCATCATTCCTTCAGGGCCTCGCAGCATGGTTCCATGGGTGACTCGCCATTGGTGCAGAAGGGATGTTCAATAGTGAGTATACTCCAATAGCACGACCTCGGAACTCAACTTGGATGCGGACATTCTCCATCCCTTAGTCCCCCTGCGTACTAATCTTACCCTAGCCATCCGTACCACGCTTGGTCGAGTAACGTCGCGCTTCCACCATGAGTGTTGTACCTACATCATCTTGGACATGTAGGTGGGCGATCTGGACCCGCGGGTGTGCTTTTCGGGTAATCGATGTGGTATTGCTGTTGTACGACGTTGCTATGGAAAGCGAGACACCACTTTCAGCGCTGATAGGGCTTCCTCCTCCCATCACTCCCACGACGATAATATTTTCAGAATTCCAGAAGACGAAGAGGTATGTATGCACACCATCAGCCTTGCATCGAGAACAGAGGACGTGGTGTACAAGGATCAAGTGGGTAGACGTACTCCGTACATCTCAACATAGATTTGCTCGCAGTGTGGCTGATGGGTGACTGGAATTCACGAATGCCTTCATACATCAGTCAACTGATTGTGTAGTGATGCATGTCGGGTTTTCTTTGAGGTGCGCATCTGTTTGTCCCTACCTTGTGATTAATATCTCATCAACGCAACCAACCTATGACTCGTAATACTCCAGAGACTTCATCACCTCATCACCTCATCACACAAGAATCTTTTACCCATCTATCAGAAGTCACAGGCTACCGGCCCACTCATGTTGACAAGTGCATCGATTGATGAGATGGAAAGAACGATAAGACGTGTCACGAATAACCTAAGGAGAGTGCCAAGCGCGCCAATGAGCGCTAAGGAGCTGATGAGGGGTAATTGGACTAGCGTTGGAAGTATGTATTTACGGAGGGAAATACCCCTATTCTTCCTACTCTTTAGCAACCCCCATAGTAGCAACAATATCAGAAGACGACGAGACATATCCCACCTTTTCTGGAGCTTAGCGGGTATAACGGCGGAATACTTATGCAAGTTGATGAAGGGTAATTGGACTAGCGTTGGAAGTATGTATTTAGGGAGGGAAATACCCCTATTCTTCCTACTCCTTAGCAACCCCCATAGTAGCAAGACAATTCAGAAGACGACAAGACTTTCCTCCCTCTTCTCAAGTCTACAACGCCATTTATTATCGATGAAATATCTCCGATGACAATCTCACATGCGGAGGGCATACTTAACATACATGCTACATCCGCGTATGAAGCCGATCGTCGACACCAGGCGTTCTCACAGCCCGAAAGAGTACCATTATTCACTGACACTCCCCCTATCAACGCACATACACAGATTCAAGTCTAATCCTAGCCTTAGTCCAGGATCCACACACACTACCCACACCAAACAGAATTCTCCTATATCCTCATTCCTCCATACCCCCATACACATCACCGCCTTTTCCCCTGACACCCTTGCGTAGGCTCTTCGTCTTTTCGTCTCTCATACCCACAGCACCGATAACCAGAACGAGAATGCTGCGTGATGTCCCGTGATATTACTAAAAGCGACATGTAGCGGTTCGTTCTTAGCGGAAGCCGTCGGGTATCCTGGAAAAGGTCCCCTACATCTGACTGTCCGTATCTGATCCCGTGGTAGGCTGGGGAATATGATGCGCTCGGGGAGCTGTTATGTCGGGGACGCGTATGCGTAGGCTATGATGCTGGTGACTCATGCGTTGGGGTGCTGATATCCTTAGGATTGAGGGCCACTTAGTAATCGCGCCGAGGAGTTTAGGCGATCTTGCAACGTAGGTGCCGCAGTTTTTTCGGAAGACTGTGGGGTGTTATCTCTTGCAATTCGCCGTAGATCCCATTCCATTCCGTTCTAGCCAAGTGCGACAGGAGTCACTTCGTGCCACCGCAGTAGATGGTCCTCTCCCAACGCGTCCTCAAACGTGCGGTGCCCGTTTTACAGGAGACCGATCCAGATTCCAACCCAACCGAGCAAATTCCATCAGTCCTTTTCGACGATGTGGCTTCTTTCAATGTGTGGTTTGATGACCCCGACCCGGTTTTCCAAAGCGTCTCTAGGATCTTGGCGTTAGGCGACTGTCGGACGCGGAGCCTGTCCCATTCGAATTCTCCTGTGCAAACCCGATTGATGGTGTTGATGGTGGGTTTCATTGAAGCGAGATTTGGGGTGAGGCAATGTAGAGGGGGGAATTTCTGCTGGACCTCCGGAATAACTCTCACCTTCGTTGAGTTCGGATCTTGATTGTGAAGGATCCCAGATATCACCACCCTTAGAGGTATGCTCGACATTCCCCGCCTCGGCAGCAGGAAGTCTGACAGCTGCGCCCTTTGACACCAAGTATTTCATGGCCTCCACTTCACCACGTTGATAAGCAAAGCCACAAGGCGTTTGCTGAAACCCATTCTCAACTTCAATATCAGCGTTGTACTCTTCAGCCAAGTCCCGAATGAGTTGGAGGAAGCCATTGCGGACAGCGACGTGCAGCGCCGTGTTACCAGAAATTTCTTCTCGGAAGTTGATATCACGAGGCTGAGCGAGACGTAGGAGCGCGCATATGCTTTTCTCGTCAAACCTCCGTATAGCAAGATTGAGCGCTGTATAGCCGCCACGGTCTCTGTTCGACCATTGCAGGACTTTTGGCGAGTGGCGAGGGACACCTTCCCACTGGTCATCGATTGTTCTGTCTGCATGTTGAATTTCGAACTCGAGTAGTGTCCTGACGATGTCGTCTTGACGATCTTTGATTGCTATAATGATAGGAGCTTCATCAAATTGTGGGTCATGGAAGAGTAAGTCCATGGTAGCGCGGTTGTCGTGGCCGTACATATAATGAGTGGCTTTGAGGATCAGCTTGACAGTAGCGTTATTGCGTGTTAAGCATGCGATCTGTAGCGCTGTCATTCCAAAATTAGAGGTCCCGAGCGTGGACTGTCCTCTGTAGAGGACATGCTTAGAAAGTTGTTGGAAAAGCCAATCGTCAGTCACAGGGTCTTCCTTCGAGCTTGGAAGCCGAGAATCAGAAGTGTCGTCATCGTCCGTAATCTCCAGCCAAGCCAAGACGTGTGAGGTGAAAAGTTCAATATGTCCCTTATATTCTCCAATAAGGTTTCTGAACTCGACCGACGGGATGTTAGGCCATTTGAAAAAGGGAAATTTGGCAAGCAGCCCAACGTACAGAAACGCCGACTGGGGAGATAGTACCAGCTTATGCAGGACGTCTTTCCACAAATGATCAGACAGCGATCGCTTTTTGGCTGCCTCAGAACAGTGTCTTAATCCATATTGCACTATGTAAGGCAAGATGTTTCCCTTCCCATCTAGCTTGGCCCATTTCGAATACTCCGCAAACCAATAGCTGAATCCAATGTGAACGAACTCTCGCCACTTTGAAGGGTCAATATCCACATGTTGCCAGACCGGATGATTAGCGCGTTTTACAACTTCGATATACAATTTAGCGGCACTCATATGGTTCCTCTTCTCTGAAAATTCATCTACGTCCTTCGATTCGGAGCCAACTGGAACTTGGATCTTCAGCTTCCTGACAAAATCCTTTGCAGAATCATGGACGAATACAAGTTTACCGGCGAGGTTTTCGGTGAGAAAGTTTGAGTAGAGCCGTTTGACCTGTTCCACTGTCAGATCCTCGTCGTATAATTCATCCTCGCTGTCCTTTTCAACCCGAATACGCAGTGCATGTGTAATGCTAGCTAGCGTTAGAGGTTCAAAGGAGCAAAGAGCGAGGTGGAAGAGGCGGGGTCGCAATTCGTCAGATCTCATGACGTTGAAATCCCAGAGACGTTGGTAACCGGATTTGAGTTGAGCATATGCCTCATTGTGTTCACTGGAAGAACTCTTCAAGGCTTTTAATAGCTTGTTGGCTTCCTCTTTGCTCTGAACATTCCTCTGATCGTTGTAGGTCGGGAGCAGGATCTTCAACCAGATCTCAACCCAGACAAACCTATAAGGATGAGCGAGAGAATCCAATTGGAGCATAATGACTTACATTCCCTTAGCGTATTTGTTCAAGGATTGCTTGAGTGAGTCTAGCAGATCGATGTGCTTCGCCATGACTGTATTATCGGGTAAGCTTTGTAGGTTTTTAATATTTTATTCGTCACCAGCTTCACTCACAGAATATGCTGTCCTCTTTGATTTTTTTTCTCAGGTATTCTATTTCACCATTGATGAAAGCCTTCATATCCTCCGCAGTTGCGTCCGCGACCACATCTACCGTATGGAGAATCTCCGTGCGGATCCACTTGTTAACTCGAACGTGTTGGTGTGAGGAGCATAGTAGTTGGACATGAGGACAGTCTTCCATGATTTCGCTCATGAATTCAAGGAGCCGTTCTGCGTCAGTGGAGTCGCATTCGTTAAGAGCATCGACAATAAACACAATCTTGGTTGAGTCGGTACCGCATTTAAGTAATTCACGCAACAACTGCTCCCAATCATCGGTCGTAAGAGACTGGTGTAGACCACGCTGAGTAATATTGTGGAGATTTTCGGCTGATTTGGCCAGCGTGAAGTCTGGCATCCAGGAGAGCTTCTGGGACATCGAGCGAATGATTGTTTCGTAATCTGGTCGCCTTGACGTAGCAACGGTGCAGAAATATGGTACAACTCGCAGGTCCTCGTCACCAAAAGGAGCATATACTGTTTCCTGTAGAGAAGAAAAAACGCGTTGCCTGCATGCAATTGAGCAAAAATCATGCACAACAGGCGTAACCTACATCATAGTGGTCTTGCCGGTGCCGTAGCTTCCTCTGATCCATAACGCCCGCTTAGGCTCATACTCAGCCTCCAGGGCCTGGCGGCCCATGGACCAGTCTCGATATTCGGGCGCGTCCAAGAACCATTGTCCGTAGCTTTTGTATCTGCCTTTCGAAGTCACTTTCAGCTTGATATCACCAAGCGTCGGTTCCGGATCATCTTCTTTCTTAATCCACTTGAGCACTTTGGTGGCTGCCTCATCGGCAGAAAGCTTGTCCTCTAGGACAACTTTCGTAACCGAACAGTTTTTCTTGCAAATCATTAATTCGTTCTTTCGAATTTCCCAATCCACGAATTTATTGGTAAGATTAGCAACTATGAAAGTCTGTTATTGAGACAGATCTGGGATAAGGTATCATAAACTGTACGCACATCTTGAACGGATTTTTGATTCATTTCCTTCCGTATTAAGAGTGTGTTCAATATCAGACACTATTATCAATGCTCGAAGGTATAGGTCGGGCAACGATCCTTTTAGACTGGCGATCTCATCTTGAATTGCAGGATGTGTCTTCCGTGGGAACCTTACTTCGAATGATACCCACTCATCGATAGCATTGCTGCACTCCGAAAGAGCACTCAGTATTTTGACTTCCTTATCCGGCTCTATTTGATTAAGTGCGAACTGCTGCAATTAGTGAAAGATTGATCAAGGAGAGCACACAACACTAACGTCAATCGAAAAAAAGATTGATGCGCAAATGATAGGTGCAATCTTATGAGGATCAAGAGCCGAAATTGCCATAGTGATACCCCTCACCGCAGCAAGACTTGGTAGCCATCGCTTCAATCTCTCCAACATTCCACTTGTCTCCGGGTTCTTCAACATTCTCTTTGTCATTATCTTTTCGAATACATCGCTCGCGATCCTATCAGAAGAATCGGGAATATTGCTCATCGCATTTTCAAGTGCTGCGTACAGTGGAGAGTGATGTTTCTTCAATTCCTCAAGGGCCTGGTTCCATAATGGTGCCCCTTTTGTGTGTAATGTAGGTCGTGGTTGTGCAGCTTGGTTGGTGGTACCGTCCGGATTGGGTTGACGTGCTGGGGCTGCGACAGGGGCGATTTCAGGCTGTATTGCAGTGTTGGCAAGAGGCTCTGTCTCAGCTACAGTAGCGCCCATATAAGGCTCAACCTGCACCGCAGACATGCTTGGTAAAGGTTCTGGCAATCCTGTATCCGTAGGAGGATTGGAAGAAGGAGGAGGAGGAAGTTCAGGCGATACTGCCGCTTCTGCGGGACGTTGCTCTGTGTCCACCTCATCTACTGTCCGAGACTCTGTCGCAAGTGACAATGACGAGGAATGATTCAACGCCGGCGCCGATTTACCTTTCGAAAAGATTTTGTTGATTTTCGCGATAGGTTTGCGAAGACGTTGCGCAGATCCGCCAGACAACTCCATAGTTCTAGTTTCACGTCGCTGAACAAAGGGATAGAAAAGGGAGTATGAAGCTACTTATAACAGTGCGTGCCTGTTCACAATTCAGCTCGCTGAACGCTGGAACTTCAGCCTGACTATGAGGTGAGGTCCATCCAAGAATAGCGGCTTGGGTTGGGCAGCGCCGCAGCCTTGCGTTAGTGACGCCGCCTCGTCATCCCCACCTTCATCGGGCGTATGCCATAGAAAAGGTAGGATAGTCTTGTCGTCTTCTGGTTTGTCTTGCTACTATGGGGGCTGCTCAAGAGTAGGAAGAATAGGGGTATTTCCCTCCCTAAGTACATGATTCCAACGCTAGTCCAATTACCCCTCATCAGCCATCATGCATATATGAAGTAAAGATTTACCAAGAAAAGGAATGGCATAATTAGTATTACTAATGCATAACTCATTTACAATGCAAGAAATACTACAAAAATCCTTCGACTACTTTATCGATGCTTTGGAAGATGGGTAACCTCCTTCGGCTTGTGTCGTTCTCCCGGTACCCAAGGTAAAGCTGTTCCCAGCCCTCTACAACAGTAATCTCATCTCGCGAGCGTACTTCCTGAATGTCTCTTCAACCATTATAGCCTATATCCTCAAACAGTACGAATATACCCACTAGATTTGTCCAAAGCTAAAACAACTAATAAAACCCCACACAGAATTGAAGGATATCCTCAGCGAAGAGTAGATGGAAACATATGAGTACTATACAACCACTACTAACGATACTGCTAACGAGGACTAAATGTGGCAATAGCGTTACAGCGCGGCTGAGACGGGTGACAAGGGAATAAAATGGGCGTTCAGATGGCGTTCGCGAAGCTGGACAATATACACTAATCGAGATCAATCATCACCGGTAAGCTCGAGGCGTGAGAATGTGTTGGATGGAGATTCTTTGTTGCGAGGGAAGACGTGGATACGTAACATGGGGGTGATATAAGAAAAAGAGATATGATCATGCCAGGAATTAGTCACATGATCTTCGATCATACCATCATAATTGCCCACCGGAAAGGAAGACTCACAGAGTCCTGCTGTACACACAACGATTTCGATATTATAGGGATAGCATGCCCATTCCGATCAAATAGAGTCAGTTCCCACTTGCTTGTAGTCCTCCTCAGCGTTACCTCGAAGCGTTGCGGCTGTAGGGCGACTCCTGAAACATTTTCTCCAACAGGAAATCTACATAATCAAACATACCACATCCGCTCAATCAAGCCTCCCCACCTATTCTCATTCCCTCCCACGCCAATGCTCGACTCCGGTATCGTCCCATCCATCGTCCTGTCCATGTGACACCTAATGCGGCTCAAAGGCAACTTCAGCCTCCGCCCTAGCCCTCTCATACATGGTGTTGATATCATTCTGGAAGTTATTCGTCTCCTTCAAGATCCTCTTGATCTGCGCCAGATGCAGTCTCTTGTCCTTCTTGTCTCCTTGCGCGATGGAGACGGCGGAGAAAAGCACGTTTCTGATCTGCCGTCCGTTGAGCAAACGGAACGGCAGCTCATCGTTCCACTCTTCACTCTTTGGCCATTCTTTGAGTGCTTCATAGTCGTATGTATTCTCTTCATTGAGCTGATTGATGAAATTGGAATAGAGGGTTTTCTTTTGCTTGTCGTCCAGGTTTTTGAACGTGATGGCGAAGTTGACACGGGATTGTACTGCGATATCGAACGTTCTGATTCGATTCGTTGTGAGGATGAGTATGCCGTCGTAGTACTCAAGTGCGCGCAGTAAGACTATATCAGTAAGTAGAATACGGATCAGTATAGACCCAACTGCAGAAAGCATACCCGAGACTAGAGCATTCCTTTCAAGATTGGCCGTATATTGCTGGATCTCGACTCTAGAAACACATCGGCTTCATCGCTATGGGATCATAAGCGTCGCCGAAAACCCGTTAGGTGCTCAAACAACATAGCTGACTCAGATAACGCTAGCCCGTCGTAATCGAATAACTGCTGTCCACGATCTTTGATACACAACGCACGATACATTTTGCCCCGCTCGACCAGATCCTTTTTTAGAGCTTCAATTGTGCTTTGTCCGCTGTCCTGATCTTTAGGGACTTCGTCGTTCTCGGTGCTCTCCCTATAGAATTTGAGAGGATAGCAGCGCAAGGAGCTGATGGAAGTTGTGCCCTTGAACTCTTCGAAAATGAACTTAACCGGCACACGTTTAAATGTGCGCCCATTGTAGTCATAGCCCCAACACTTTAGCTCCCAGATCTTCGATGAGCTGATTCTCGAACGCATCATGAAATTATCCGTACTTTCTCTGACAATGAAGGCTTGGGGCTGCCCCATGTATGGCCATGAAATCACCACCTCGCCGGGAGGAAAGATTGTCCAGATATAGTCGAAAGCAACCGTGTGAGCTGTTTCCTACATCTCGCGCGCGCCAAGAAAGTATCTCTCCAATCCCGGACTGTCATGAACCTGATCTAATAATTGTCTAAGATCCGCCGAGGCCTTGTGCAGACTACCAACAGGACCTTTCAGTGACGCCAGCGGGTGGGTCAAATTGGCTGATGTGACCGCTTTGCACAGATTGGTGACCACAGGTTCTGATTGATCATTGTCAGCCAGAATGTTCAGCAAGGACCAATTATGTATGAGAGGTTCGAATAAACTTGTGAAGGACAATGTGGTTGAATGTTTGTAGTAAGGATGGTGTGATAGAGCATATAGCAATAACGCTTGTAGCCCTTTGTCTTGGATAATTATATAGGTTTGCTCCCATCGTCCCGCATCGTTGTAGCTCCTCAGTAGTGTCATCGCATGCTTGGTCGAATTTGGAATGGACTCGTCTGGCTTGGGCGTCTTAGTCGCAACATCCTTTTCTTCAAGCGAACCATCTCTCTTGTATCTTCTCTCTCGGAAACGAATGCGTGAATAAGCCAGTGGTTCATCGTCAAATTTTACCTCCACCATCGTTTCGTCGACGTTTGGCTAATCGTCGCGTTAGTGGGTCTAGATCGTCCCAGTCTCTCGTACAGTTACTTACAGAGTCTGCAGTGTCATCACTGGCAGTTTTCAACGAGGCCTCCGAGGTTTTCTTGATCTAAAATTGATCAACCGTCTCCTCAATAATAATTGAAAACCATTGGCCTACCGATGAGAGGGGCTTGGACTGATGGTTGCAATCTTCATTCTCTAATCTTAAGATCTTCTTTTCGAGTAGCTCAATATACCTTTGCTCCAGTGTCTCGATCACGCTGTTCGACGACATCTCGATTTTGGCCTCTTTTCCCACGTTCTGTCGAGGGATTGATTTTGAAAGTGGGGAACGATTCAGCGAAAATCGGGGAATTTGCGCAATTTAAAATCGTAACGATGTGGGACATGTGATGTACTTGCGGTTATCGTTCAGCATTTGGTGAAGCCTATCAAGCGAAACGCTGCGAGAACTCCTCCTCTCACAGATACAGCCCGAAGCCTATTGGATCTTGCCCGGCCATTATTAATGCAGGCGGCCGTCGCTCAGCTTCAATGCTACACTCTGGTTAGCTCAGCTTCAAGCGGAGTCTCGGGAAGCCGCAGCGGTGCTGGCGATCAACTCTCTAGGATAGTCGGAGCAATTCCAACTTTCCAATGGCTACCGAGTTCATAGCCTGCTCCGAAGTGTCTGTGCCAGCAGCACTCAACGACAGGCACATTCTTATTTGGTCTCCTTGATTTCTAACATTTGGACATAATATGGATTCGATGAGCACAAAACCCCATGCCATGCATGGCGATTCTCCTGCTTCGCCTCGATGGATCCAATTTTGGGGGAAGAACGTAAAGGCTAACCAGTACGCTGTATCATGACTACCACACGATGCATAACTGACTAGCGCAGGGCTTTTTGTGAGCCAGCCAATAAAGTTCTCGATGATGCCAAAGATTTCCGGAAGCAAATGGAGGGCAAAGTCACAATCAAAGAGCACCAATTTGCGCAATTTGCTGACGCCAAAGCTTTGGAAGATCTCTTATCTGATTGCCTTGATGCGCAGAAACACCGCGGCGAGACTCAGCGAACTCCAAGTATGATGAAGAAGGTGGGAAAGAAGACAGTTGTGTTTGCAAACAACTTCTCAAGCTTTTTGCAAGCATATTCTGGTATTGTCGAGATCATGAAGGGTACCGATCAACAGTATGGAGGCTTAGCATACTCAACATTGTCCCTGCTACTGATTGTTCGTAAGCCTTGAGACAAGAGAACGTGAATAGCTTACAAGGAAGAGTTGTAGGTTGCCGTTAACAAGCAGCAGAAGGAAGATCGCATTGATTCGGCCTTGCTGACCTTACAAAGAGAGTTTGCCCGACTCGAGCTTTTGAGAGATATACATTCTAGCGATACAATGAAAAGAGCTATTGCTGAAGCTTATAGTCTGTGTATTGATTTCGCTCAGGAGGTCACGCTTTACTATTCGCGCTCAACGTGGCGGCGAGTCCTAGAGGCGATTACCAAGCCTCCGCAACTGGGAATCGATACCAAGGTAGCGGCGATCACGGATGCCATGACGGAGATCAAAATGGAAAGAGCGACCCTGGACAGCAAGCGGCTCCATCAGGTTCAACAGAGTGTGGATGAGGTTCATGCTAGAATGGATAAGGTGCATCGTAGTGTGACCAGTATCAATGGTGCCGTAGAGGGTAGGAGAAGATACCTCGAGATCCGTAGAAAGTCAGAGCTAATTGACTTCAAGCTTTACATCTGCAGAACGAGAGTAGACTGCTTAGCACTTTGAAAGAAAAATTGCTGCCGGGCGGCTACGACACAAATGCGGTTTTCGAAGAGTATAGCATACTAGTCGGGGAGTCATTCCGAAACACAGGGCGACTGACTCCCCTGAACATCGATCGACTGATGCGTAATCGCTCCGTCAAAGAATGGGAGGAGAATAGGAAAGGGTGTATGTTGTTGCTGTTCGGCAGAACAGAGAACACATACACGGACTACTGCTGGTTATCGCCTGCCGTCTTCCATCTAATCAATCTATACCGTGGTCAAAATCGCGTCGTCATCTTCCACTGCTGCCATGATCGAGTCTTCATGGAATCAGACACTCAAGCTCAGGCTGTCTTATCAAGCTTGGTATATCAGCTACTCCAAGCCAAGGCAATGATCTTGCGGGATCAGCCACGGTATCAAGAGCTATATCGCAGATTCTCGGATCCGATGTGGCGCGCGTTCCCACTAAAAATGCCATTCATCGTCCTTGGTGAGCTGCTAAATGAATTTCCGGAAGTGTATATGTTACTGGATCGGGTCGACCGAATCAAGGGCCAAGCCGATCGCTTCTTGGATCCCTTGACAGATATGATGAAAAAGTCTAAATGTGTAATCAAAGTGTTCCTTGTTGCATCTTCGAACAATCATGCTGATCCAAATGGGAAGATTACGTCGGACGTGTTGAGATGTGCCGAAGATGAGCTTGGGTATGATTGCTTCTCGGGTCTGCGACTGGATCAGAGGTGAAGACAGTTTGCTTCAGATGTGTCAAGAGCGCCGATGAAGCTTGTGACCGGTCAATGGCGCTTTGGACGAAGTTTCAGGATAGTAGTTATCGAAGAAGGTCCGTCCCTTCCATTCATGTTCCTCATTGCCGGAAACGCTCTGGACGCGCTCCCTGAAGATGAAGAATTCCTAGAGTAACTACGACATACAAACACTCTAACGTAACCCAACATATATTACCTTTGACAGGCCAATTCACGTAAACAGATGATATACACAGCCTCCGTGCAGATGCTATGCTGAACGCCGGAGTGGACCCGTCTAATTTCTCTGCTCCCAGTCTATTTGGTTAGCAGCGAATGGTAACTACCTCTTATGCTTATCAGCCTGTGCTTTTTCGTATTTTGCAACTAGCTCTTTCCTAAGCATGATGTTAGCAGATATTGATGTTCGAAATTTCGATGAGCTTACTGCAACTGCATGGGCGCGGGGCTATAATGGCTGAATTCCATCCCAAATTCGCCCTTTCCCTGAGTCGCTGCCCTCAATTGTGTACTGAAGCCGAACATGGAATTCAGACTACAATCAGCATATAGTGTAAAATCCTCGGGTCCGATTTCCGTGTCGCTAATCACGGCATTACGCTTGTTCAACAATCCAACAATATTACCCTGGAATTCATTCGGCGCAGTGATGGTAGTCTTCATTAGTGGCTCCAGCACCTGTGGCCGGCCTTGGTTGAATGCCTTTCTGAAAGCTTGCTGTGCTGCATTTTTGAACGCCATTTCACTCGAATCGGTCATATGGGTTGCACCGTCGTTGATGATCATTCGCGTGCCTAGGACTTTGTGTCCGACAAGCGGCCCTTTGTGGCAAGATAGCTGGAAGCCTTTGTCACAGGCAAAGATAAACTTCTCGGAGATGGCACCACCAGTAACCTGGTTCTCGAAGTTGTTTTCTTCGAGAGCGCCACTTGGCTCCATCCAGCCAACCACTCTCGCATAGTCTCCAGCACCTCCGGTCTGTTTCTTGAGCGTGTGATCGAACTGGACTTTCTCTGTGATGGTCTCGCGCCAAGCGACTTGAGGTTGCCCGGTTTCGCAGGCTACCTTGTATTCACGTCGCATACGTTCGACGTAGATATCCAGATGCAATTCGCCCATGCCGGAGATAATCGTTTCCTGGCTTTCATGATCGACATGAACCCGGAAGGTAGGGTCCTCACGCTGGAAGCGGGACATGGCTTTCGAGAAATTTGGTAGATCTTTGTTGTCCTTGGGTTTGATGGAGAGAGAGATGACGGGTTCAGGAACGAACATGCTCGTCATACTGTACCCTAAGGTCCCATCTGTAAAGGTATCTCCAGACGCACATTCGATGCCAAATACGGCACAGATCTCGCCAGCACCAATTTCCAGAGTATCTTCCATCTCATTTGAGTGCATGCGGACAATTCTCGGGACCTTGACCTTCTTGTTGGTGCGGGCATTGAAAATGTTGCTACCTTTCTTCAACGACCCTTGGTAAACACGAATATAGGTAAGCTGGCCAAAGTTGCTCTCCTCGAGCTTGAAGGCCAGACCGACGAAAGGAAGAGAATTGTATGAGACTAGCTTGACTGGTGCTTCCTGCCGCCGTCTATCCAGAGCTAAGTTCTCAACTTCGGATGGATTGGGGAGGTAATCGCAAACCCCGTCAAGCATCGGTTGCACTGATTTATCGGCCAGTGCTGAGCCCATGAAGACCGGGGTAAATTTCAGCGATATTGTAGCTCGCCGGACCGCGGCTTTGATCTGATCTACAGTCGGAGTCTGCTCTTCAAGGAAGATCTCTGCAATCTCGTCATCCACATCCGCCAAAGTCTCTATTAACTTCTTCCTCTTCTCTTCAGCAAGTTGTCTGACAGCCGAAGGTATATCGTCCGTGACCCGTATGGTTTCTCCCTTGAGCCCCTCACTGTAGATAGCTTGCATCTTGACCAAATCAACCACACCTTTGAACTCATCTTCCACTCCTATCGGTACCTGCATGGCTGCTGCAGGTATGCGCAATTTGTGAGTTATCTGATCTACGATCTTGAAGGGATTGGAACCTGCCCGGTCCATTTTGTTCACAAAGGATATTCTAGGCACGTTGTACCTCTTCATCTGCCTATCCACCGTGATCGTTTGAGATTGTACTCCAGAGACCGCACAAAGGATCATTACGGCCCCATCAAGCACTCTCAAGGCTCTCTCTACCTCAATGGTGAAGTCGATATGTCCGGGGGTATCGATTAAATTTATGTGGTATTTTTCATCCTTCCCATCCACCTTCTTGACCCAGTCGCAATACGTAGCCGCAGATTGAATCGTGATCCCTTTTTCTCGTTCAAGATCCATCGAATCCATCTTTGCACCCACTGCATCTTTGCCACGAACTTCATGTATCGATTTGATTCGACCAGTGTAGTATAAGACTCGCTCGGTGGCGGTCGTCTTTCCGCTGTCGATGTGTGCCTACAGATATGAGCGTCCACTTTCCCTAAACATGACGGGTAGGCCTACAGCTATGCCGATGTTCCGCACACGAGACAATCGTGCAGCCTCCTGAGGCGCAAGGTTATCGATGATGGTTTCCTGTGCAAGGTTCTCTGGTTCCGCTGCCTGCTCTAGTCTACGCAAGACATTAGCAACACAACGATATTAATTAGCTAAAAACATACACCGCCGCCGCGGCGCTTGCTCGGCGGCATTGTTGCCATCGTCGATCTAATGGAACTGAGATTGCTCGAAGTGGACGGCGGAGGGCTGTAGATGCGCATCGTGTCGTATCGGCAAGTGCCAATCGTGAAGAATGGACGTGAGTCTTCGAATTTATCGGGCAATGCCTAGGTAGTCTCAATGCACGCTGCGACCGCATACCTATGTGATAGAGCGAAGCGAGCAAAGGGTCGATTTCGGCCAACTAGCCCTAGATACAATAGATTACCATACACCAAGACAACTAGTTCTAGAATAAGATACCTTAAGTCCGGTGCTAAATCCCGTGAGTTTCGCTCGTACTACACTTATAGCAGAAATTGTGATCATAATCTGTATCCGGGACAGATATGGAGGATTCTGGAGCAAGGTGAGAGGATTAGAATGTGTTTGATGGAAGTTCCTGTTGTATAACTTGACTCTTCTTCGAGTCAAGTACCCATAAAAGTCAATAAATGCCGCCTCCGTTTTTCGCCACCCCTATTGTCTTTACTTCTGCAATCCTCCTTCGAGTCATCTTACTTCTCTATGGACTCATTCAAGATCAATACGCACCTTTGCCGTACACCGACATCGATTACTATGTCTTCACAGACGCGGCGCGCTATGTTTCAAACGGCCACTCACCATATCTGCGAGAAACGTACCGCTACACGCCACTCCTATCCTGGCTTCTATTACCCACAGCATGGCCTGGCATAGCATGGTTCTCTTTTGGCAAAGTCCTTTTCGCCATTGCCGATGTCGTGGCTGGATGGCTCATCGTTCTGGTACTTCGCTCGCCGGCAGGAGGGGGGATGGCTACCAACAGAGCATTGAAATTTGCAAGTATTTGGCTGCTCAATCCTATGGTTGCTACCATCAGCACGAGAGGAAGCTCAGAAGGCCTGTTGGGCGTGATGGTTGTGGCTTTGCTATGGGCCGTTCTCAATCAGAGGATTTTATTGGCTGGGGTGCTGCTCGGTCTCGCTGTGCATTTCAAGATCTATCCTTTCATCTATGGTATCTCGATCATATGGTACCTCGAACCAGCGACACGAGATGCCCCTGACAGACCTAAATCAAGTCTGGTGCGCTTCTCACTCGCATCGATCCCTCAACGATTTATCGCCTTCCTCACACCCACCCGCCTCACCCTCCTCATCTCCTCCCTCGCCACTTTCACCGCTCTTAACGTTATCATGTACGCCATCTACGGACAACCGTTCCTCACCCACACCTACCTCCACCATCTAACGCGCATCGACCACCGTCACAATTTCTCACCATACAACACTCTCCTGCATCTTAAATCTGCCATCCCAACAACGCACGGCATCCGCTTCGAATCCTTGGCTTTTATACCACAGCTCATTCTCTGTGCTGTACTGATCCCACTCGCGCTCGCGAAAAAGGATCTTGCGGGCACAATGTTAGCTCAGACGTTCGCTTTTGTGACGTTCAACAAGGTGTGCACCAGTCAGGTATGTCCAGATACATTTACTTGGTCATGCATTTGCGTACCCGAACAAGATCGCCTATATATACTCTTATAAGGACATCTTTTCACATACGGCCACAGACTGAAGAATACTCGGCATCCCGTCCGCTCTGCCATTGACAAGCTTCAGATCGAACAATTAGTAGTTGGGTGGGTGACCACCAGCGAATCCTGTTTGCTGTATGTTTTGTTTGCTGTATGTTTTTCTTTTTCGCCATTTCCAACCAATCCTCCAACCCCACATGAATATCCCACATTCTACATTCTACAAGGTTATTGAAGCATATTCTGCCTCTGATTTAATTGGCATCGCCGAATACCCTACCCTTGGCGCAAATCCGTACCGCTCCGCGGTGGGAGACGACGCACCTTTCAGCCTTGGCACCTCTACTCGAATATCTCTGTCCCTCCCCCTTAACCTCTCCCTCGCTAACCCGTCCCTTCCCACAGTATTTCCTCTGGTACCTGATCCTCCTCCCCCTCCACCTCCCGCACTCCACCCTCCTCTCCAACCCCCGTCTCGGTCTCCTAGCCGCTAGCTTGTGGGTCCTTACACAGGTATGTTTCCTCCCTTCCTATCCCCTGCTTCTCCCATCTTCCCCTCCCCACCATCCACTCATCACCACACAGGCATCCTGGCTCCAACAAGCCTACACCCTCGAGTTCCTCGGCCAGAGCACGTTCTTCCCTGGGCTGTTCGTGGCGGGACTGGCGTTCTTCGCGGTCAATTGTTGGGTTTTGGGGATTATGGTTCGGGATGTTGGGGGGATGGGTGGGGGTGGTGTGGAGGTTGGGGGAAGGGGGAAAGGGGAAGGGAAGGGAAGGGAAGGGGATGAGCGGGGGGGGAGAAGGGTGAAATGGGATGAGGGGATGAGGTGAAAGAAAAGGGGGTGAGGAAGGTAGAGAGGCGGAGCGAAAGAATGAGTAGATGACTCTATCAAAAAACGCGGCATGGGAGAAGCGGGAAGGGCATAGTTTCCCGAAGAAGATAAGCAGGCTCAGGGGCGCGTGGAGAGAAGAAGTGGCCGGATATCAAATCAAATCAAATAGATATTCGACCACTAATACTAATGCTTCGATATCATACATCAAAAACCACGCACGTACTCTATCAAGAACGTTTGTTCGTGGACCTCACATACCGAATATATATGTCTATATATCTACATATATTTGGTATATACAACCTCGCCCTTAGAATTTATAATCACTGTCCTCGATCTCGGGAGCGAGCACGGCGCGAGCGCGAGGCAGCACGAGGGAGCACCAAGGCAGCAGGGAGGAGCAGGGGGCAGCGAGGCCGTCTCAGAAGGAGCACGGGGGCCACCGCGCAGCACAGGGTGTGTAATTATACAACCTTTGGTCTCTCGCCTATGCCCCAGTTGATTCCCATTTAGCGCCCATGGCCAGCGACAAGAAAGACCCTTATAACTATTACTACCTTACGTTAAAATAGGGAGGTGCTTAATGCCGCATTATCCGCAGCAACTACAACATACACCGACTAGAACTACAACTTGGGGAAGCTGGATGGCGACGCCAATTCGATCTTTGGGGGAGTGTCTGTATTCCTCCTCCTGTTTCTGATTCGACGAGAGTGGTTGTGAATGGGGATGTAAACGGGGATGTGGGACGGGGATGTGGGATGTGGGATGTGGGATGGAGAATGGGGAATGGATGGTCTGACAAGGGGGTTGTTCGTTCACGTTGTTCGTTTGCTGCGATGGAGATCTAAGGTAAAGGGGGAGTAGATGATTATTTTTGGTTTCTATGGCCGGGCCTGGTTTTTATTTTCCGGTGGTAATATGGTTATTTTAGGGATGGTTTACTTCGTTTACTGATATCTGTCGCTGTCTATACTTATGCGAGGTTTTGTTCCTAGCTCGAAATCCGGCGTTTTCTTTTTAGCTCTACCCTCAAATCAAGCCGAACGCCACGCTCTGCCATGATGTGGATTGTCCCTATAGTGACTGGTGCGATTAGCATTGAATCTGCGGTGCTGTTTCGTTGTATGATTGGGTGAGCGCATGTGTCGCTTCTATGATTGGTCTGCACTCCGGCATTGGAGTTTGGATTCGGCGAGAAGCTCCCGTCAACGCCGATGCTGCTCCCTTTGTAGGCTGCGCTCATTGTTCTTTATTTATTTACATTCATCATCCGAGTGGCGTCGAACAGACTTCTAGGAGGTTATAGGACCTCTGGGCTTCCGTATACTTTGCTCGCAAGTAAGAAACATCACTACATCCCTTCGACTTCCTTTCGTTTGAAGTCGCTGAAGTCACCCCAGGAGCGGTCGATCCGAAGGAGGAGAGACTGCGAGCGCTTGAGATCCATACGAGGTCGGGTGTTGTGTCGCGCACAAATCTCCTCGGAAGCTTTGTGTAGGCGAAACCACGCACCCATATACTCCCTGTCCTCATCCTCTTCAATATCTTCTGTAAGAATCGAAGCGTATTTGGCTGCATACTGCATGGGACTATTACCCGACTGGTCGATACTGTGAGGACTCGCTCCGGCACGTAACAAGCGACGCACAAGCTGTGATCGTCCTGCTTTGGCAGCCCAGTGGAGCGGTGAGGCCCCGGAATTGTCCACGATGTGAGGGCTTGCACCCTTCATGAGAAGCATAACAGCATTGGCAGGATCGTCGATCTCAGCAGCGCGATGGAGGGGTGTAGCTCCTTCGCTATCACGTAGGGTGTGGTCAGCACCCTGGAGGAGCAGCCGCATCACGTGGTCAGACGGCGTGGTACAGGCTATATGCAGCGGAGTTGAGCCTTCATGGTCTGCTGAATGGATATTGGCACCGGCTTGTAAAAGGTTTTCTACCGGTTCTTCCCAAAAACAAACGGCTGCGTGATGTAGAGGGGTCTTGCCTTGAAGGTCTGGTATATTAGGGTCCGCTCCATTAGCCAAAAGCTCCTTTGCAGCAATGACTGCGCTGTACAGACTAGCAGATAGACCTGAAGGTAGAGAAATTAGGGAGATTAGCCGCGTGCTTCCGTCGTCAGCACGTCGATTTATATCGATGCGGCGTTCTAACAGGAATTGGACTGTGCTTTCTATCCTATTGATCATTATATCACTTTCATTTTTTATCTGGTCATATATATCTTCCTGAGACCAATAAGATCCGACAACGTGAAGGAGCGACTCTCCTTTATTATCGACGACGCTCAGGCGATCTGTGAACGCCTGATGCGACTGAAACTCATCAGGACGACGGGGCTGATCATCCAAGTTTAGGAGAACCTTGGACAGGACTTCGAGACCGAGAACGTTACCACGGGCCGCGGCATAGTGCAAAGGTGTCCGGCTGTTCTGATCCCTAGCTGTAGGATCCACTCCTTGATTCACCAGATATTGTATGATCGTAGGATGATAGCTCCCGGCAGCGAAGTGGATTGCCCTTTGTCCGTTCTTGGTTTCTGCCTCCAGGTTCACATTTTTTGCCACCAATTGTTGTACAGTGTCTTCAGAGCCAATGGAGGCTGCCACATGTAATGCAGTAACTCCTTTGTTGCTGGTAATGGACGGATCAACGCCGTATCTTAGCAACATTGACATGATAGCTTCGCTGTCATCAGACTGTGACCCTTTTCGTTGCACTAAGTAGTGCAACGCAGAGCGTTGGACTTCATCCGTGGCGTACAAATAAAGTTCGTGCGCCTCTGGTCCGGTTTTCCATAAGCCCCCAATTTTGGACGGGGTCTTCGATCTGGCTCTCTGGAGAGAAGCCTCAAGCAGGGAGCTGACTATAGTCTCCTCCGCATACTCAACGGCAATTTGGAGAGTTGTAGATTCATCAATGCCTCCGTCGGCCCGAGAAGATCGTGAGTATATATCTACTCCTCGCCAGATCAAAGCCTGAGTGGCTTCGGACCAATTGTTACGCAATGCGTCATACAAGGCTTCCAATTTCCAGTCAAACCCAACCTTAGAGGCTACATTGGGTTCATCTTTGTGCATGAGCTCAACTTTTCTTACAAGGGCTTCGAAGATATTGATATCTTTAACCTCGATTGCTCTGTGCAACGGCCCTGATATCCCTTTATCGTGGATAGAAAGCGGATCAGCACCATGTTCGAGTAAAAGAGCGACTAAGTCGTGGTCTTGTGTCCAAACAGCATCGTAGAGAGGCGTAACATGTTCATGTATTTCGTCGACATCAAACACTTTGTGTTCAAGCAGCCACTTGGCGATCGCAAATTTCCCGTTGCTGGTCGCTGCATAGAGCGGTGTAGAGTGAGGTCTTCTCGAGTAATTTTTCCATGGCACCAACTCAAGATCTCCCAGAATATGAAGGACACTCAAGAGACCGTACTCACAGACGGCGAGGATGCCATCTCCATCATCTAATTGCATATCCTGAATATACGACGGCACGTCCTTGGAATCCTGCAACAGGAGTGATTCCTCACAGGATCTATTTATGCTATTCCATTTTTTGTAAGCCAGGGTGGGTTTGAAGAGATGGTCGAATAGAAATTCTTTCATCGACAGAGCTGTCGTTGACTCTGCTCTTTGTAGCTCTGACATCGCAGCGTGCTGAAAAAGGTAGACAGTATAATCGCGCAGCCCGTCAAAGGCTTTCATTCCTCCTTCTGGAATGCCTGTGTAAAGCCACGACTTCGAATGAAAATCTGCCAGACATCTTGAGACCGCAACGGTATGTATCTGTTCCTGACAGAAGTCTGGTAGACCCTCTAAGAATTCTTTGACAGAGAGATGGGCCCACTGGAAGCTCATAGTCCTTGAGGCACTGTCTAAGGAAACGGTTGTGACAAAGTTACGGCATATGTCAAGAAGACTACTTGTGTCAAGCCCATGGTGGTACTCGCCATGATCGTCAAGAGCTACGGCAGATATGAACTCTTCGACTGTAAGAGGACGCCACGCCGCCAGCATCCAAGAAAAGGCTCTCCGGGCTATAGCCGCTGTAGCTGGACCGGAACCAAGTATGTCATTGTAGATGACAAGATACTGGTTCTTCAACTCGGCAGGTAACATGCCAAGCTCAGAACGCACGTCTTTTTCCACTGCCAGTCTTCTGGAACTGGACAGTGTCTCAACACTGAGTTCAACCCACCTGAACCTGCAAAGGTCAGCGAAAGCACTTCGACAATGAGGAAAACCCACATTCCTTGCGCCTTGCCAGTCAAAGTCTTGATTATGTCGTCACGCAGGGAAACCGAAACGTTGCCTCGCAGAATTTTTCGCGCCTTGATAGCCTGATCGACTTTGAAGATGGTGAAAGCGTTTACATCGTTGCGATTGAATTTGTCACCAATCTCGAGGTTGGGCCACTGCTCAAACTCATCAACAATGTCCCCGTCATTCCGACTGGATACAAAAATTTTGACCAGATTATGGGATTCTTCCACAATTCGACGAAGTGCATCAAAGAGGGTCCCTCGCTGTTCGTAATTTGCTTCATCAAGTGCGTCGATGACTAGCACGACTGGGTCCTCGGCAGTGATATCCAGAATGTATTGTATAACCTCATCACTGTCCAGGTCAGCCAGCTGTGCGCCTGTTTCTTCAGCCCGCTCTTGTCTCAGCTGATATTCCTGCGCTACGCCTCCTCTTAATGGCAATGCCGAGTCTCGACCAGTAAGCTGTCGAAGCAGCGCACGTAGGATTTGCACCGGATCGGCAGTTCTCGGATCTGAACTCTTTTTTGAACAATAGAAATAAGCTAGAGGAATGGCACCAACTTTCGCTACCCTCTGCTGTTCAAGCAATGCCTCAATGACAATTGATGTGAGTTTAGACTTTCCAGCGCCTGGTACAGCATGCAACCAGAAAATTGCGGAGGAGCTAGATCGTTGCCATGCGAGGAGCTCTGCGCGATCTAGAAGCCATCGACCGGTGCCTTGCAAGATTTTCTTGCTTGCTTCTAGGTGTTGGGATTCACAGGGCACAGTAGAAATCCAGCGAAAAACTTTCTGGCGCTCGCTCTTCAGGAGATTGTCATGAAGATTGGACACAATCTGAGCAGTACGCACAATCGGCGCCTGCGTTTCTCTCTGGAAGCTGCTGAGGGCTCTCCTTGTCGCTCCAGACTCGCTGACTAGAATTCGAGTCTGCACAAGGCTCACAGTCCTGAACGCTTCGTCGTCAGCCTTTGAGACAGCTGCTTGCAAGGCTTTGCTTTCCACCTCCAATCTTTGGAAGACAGCCTTAAACATCCTTTGAGCTGTATTCTCGGACCAGAACTTGCTCGCTCTTGACAGATACGTCAGTACGGCGGCATAAAGCTTTACAATACACTGGTCTAGGTAGGCCAGTTCATCCGAATAGAGGCACGACGCATCAGGTGCAATAATCTTCTCTAAGAGGGCGTAGCGAGCCATCACGTCGGTAACGATCTCGATGCCCTCACTCAAGCAGCCGAAGGCTTCTGCATCGGACGTGGACGCCTAAGGGAAGATGAGTTTGATAAGCACAATCAGTAGATTGTCAATCGAATTCCACATGTGCTTCCTTCTTCTTGGTAGATCGTAACATCGGGTGTAGATGTCAACCAAGTCAAGCGCGTCGGCATGCGGAAAGAAGCCTCGAAAAAAGGCCAAACGGTAACGTAAAGAAATCTCATATTCACTACCCCACACATGAGTGTTTTGTGAAGCTGCATACTCGGCGGAACATGTCTATAGCGTGCGGGAAGGTTCAAGGATGCTCCAGTGTCGGCCTGTGTGAAGATGTACCGAATGTAATGCCTACGTCGTAGAAAAGCAATTCAGGCTCACCTGTAGTAGAAACCGTACCACTGCCCACACTGGGTTAATATACATCGGTTCAACGTTGGCAACAACATCTACCGCCGTGGCATATTTGGTGACCCATTGTATGATCTTTTCAAAGACATCTCGCACAATTACGACTGACCCATCGCTTCTCTTGTATTTCCACCTCTTTGAATGGACCGTATCACGCTTCGTTCGAGCTGCCTGCAGGACATCGTCGACGACTGACTTCTTCGACAGACCACTTGATAACGTTGCGATACTTTGAGTTTCGTCTGAGGAAAGGGTTTGGAGAGCCTTGTTCCATAGATCGGCAGAAGCCATAAAAAGTCGCACTTTCGGTGCGCTCGCACCTCAAGCTGATTCACTCCAGGACTTTCGTCATGTACCCCCTCAATGAACAAGAAGCCTAACCATGGACACTGAGAAGCTTGTGTATCATGCTTGGAAGAGGACAAAAGAGCGGTCTCGGCATAACCTCGGAAGATCTGCGGCAGGGATCAGTTCTATATATTATACCTAAATCCCGAAAATTACCACTTCCAGCAATACAATATCAAAGAGTATCCACAATCCACATCAAAATATACCAAGTACCCTCCATGAACCTTTTAAGAAGAATAATAAGGGGCGATAACCCTTCTAACATCTCGCTAATCATTATTATAGGGGGACTCAGGAATCGGAAAGACATCAAGACTCGTCGTTAGTTACCCACTTTCAGCTCAACACGAATGGCTACGCGACGGAGGAAAAGCCTATATTCGGAATGTGAGAATGTTTATCTCATATTAAGTACGAGGCCCCTCATCGCTCCGACTTTTTCCGTGTGGTTGTCTGTCTGTCATATGACTCTAGTGGAGCTGAGCACGGATTCAAACCTACTCCTGCTAGTCTTCTCCGCATTATAGCTATGAAGGCTCGTCCACATAACACCTCGGCGATAATTGTCCATTTTGCTCAGCTGGCAATGCACATCGAGCACCGCTTGGAAGTCATCATGAAAGAGAATTTGATCTCAATTTGCATCTGCGTAAGCTACAGCAATTTCGACTGCTTTTGCATAAGGTAGATATTCCCCAGCCCAGCACCCGCTAAATAGGTATTCGTCAAGAACGCCATCCACATCCACGCATCGAGCCATTATCTTTCTGTCGTGATGAAGTAAGGTATGACACATCCCGGTATTATCTTCAGCAAACGCCCGCTCCAGATCCCGGCATCAATTTCTCTTTCGACATATGGAATAGAAAACATGACCTTTCATATCAAGCCCCCAGCATGCGCCAACATCTTGTAATAATCCATGCTGACGCATCTGTGCTTACCCGTATGCTGCAGACTTTGCTGCGACACTTCATTCACCGTCTCCGACGAGGAATGATACCCAATATCTCCCGGCAATCTTCCAAAGTGGACATGCGGTCTCACGTCCATCAGGGTCTCAAGTATCTCATCGCTGTACATGCCCCACGCATGGTTGCCTTCGAGATGGAACATCGGATTCAGTAGCGGCGCCGGACTATCCAGATCGATGAAGCGGATGCGCATCGTCTTGACGCCTGTGTAAGTTTGCAACGAGCGCACGGCTTGAAGGACGAGTTTCTCAAAGGCCTGGATGAAGAGCCAATTATGGATACCCGTGCCGTCGTTGTGCGAGTTTGGGTCGCGACAGACGTTGTTGACGACGATGTCGACCGAGATGAGGCGCGTACAGCTTTGTCGCGTCTCCTCTGCTGCGCTGACTGCAGAGGAGAAGAGACAGCCGCACACCCGCCCAGTGTAAGTCAGAGACTCAAGCTGAGGGGCTACGGCGCCCAGAGTGCGGCAGATATGGCGATATGGATATAGCTTCCGCCATTTCTTGAGGGAGGATGCATTCTTGGTGTAGAGGCCTTCGAGGCAGAGGTTGATGTGAGTTATGGTTGAGGGGAACTCGAGTCTGAGCGCTTCATCTATGGTAGCGTAGGCCATCGTCTTGGGCTTGTGGTAGGTGCAGTGGAATTCGCGTAGCGAGGGCAGAGCGGAGGTGAGGATTTTGAAGTCGTGGTGGCAGCGGATCAAGTTCCAGGCGCCTTTGAGGATGAGTGTTTTGGTAGTGAGTAGGATGGGGAGCGTAGGTGTGGTGTCTGGTCGTGACCGTCGAGGGAAGAACAAGGATTCCATTGAGTAAGGTGAGAGGGGAGTTCGGAATGCTGGCATGGACATGCTAAGAATCCTTGACTCAAAAGTGTCTTCACGAGCTGGTGATCTGCGGGACATGTATGTTCGTGTAGCATTAGAATGTGAATCTTGGCGGAAATATTGGACTTGTGGTGGGTGCTTGCAATGGCCGCCTTCAATAGTGAGAGCGCAGAGGCCTTCGAAGAGAAATTGAGCAGTTCGAAATATATCCTCTAGTGTAGCGTTCTTCGACGCCAATTGAAAGGCACTTGTAACTTGCTGTGCATCACCACCTAGATTAGTATTGATTGCAAGCCCTTGGAAAGCGCGAAGGAAAGGATGACCATTACGGTCCGCACGTTGCTCGGAGTAGAGGCTATCTTGGTGTCGTCCAGGCTTCATTTCCCATATCGGTACAAGGACCTCGAAATGTCGAACGTATCCTTGCAGATGATGGTTCTTGAGAAACCAGTCCGCACAGTCTTGGAGAGCTGCTCTCGTTCCCTGGATCTTAACTGCAGCCGTGTAAGTTACACCAACATGAACAACCGGATAAGAGGCGTCCTACTGTGTCTATACACTCTCTCCTGTATCAGCCTCCTCCACGTGTATGATACCAAAGCTAGATCTGCCACCTTCTTCCTCCTAGGATGCCGCATGATTGCGTTCCAGTTCCGTACCGTATGCTGAGAGCCTGACGGGTCTGACGTCGTGGAACCCAGATGACCCACAACGTGACCAACAATACCCTCCAGTATTTCCGGAGGCAGCATTTCGAGATGCGATTGTGAACATTGCCATTCTTGCCGCGGCTCCGAGGCTGGTATGAGGAAAGGGTCGTCTAATGTGTCTATGATCTGGTCGTCAGGCTGGGACAGAGGCTGCACTGATATATCATCTTCGGTCTGATGTTTCGCCCTTGACCTATGTGGCGGAGGTTTGACGGTGAGAGCTCGTGGTGTAGATTTACTAAGGGATCTAGGGATTGGTGTGGTAGGTGTGCTGAATGAGGGGTCATTGCGATCGAGAGGCGTCCTAGAGGTGTCCACAGGCGAGACTGCGCGTAGGGACATTGATAGTGGTCTAAAATGACAGTGTTCGTACTGTCTACTGTCTCCGGGGCTGGGATTGTTGTGTAGAGATGATCCGGTGGGGTGTGGAGAGGAGGGAAGTGCGGTAAGGCTTGGGGCGAGGGCAGAATAATTGATTGTGTAACGTCGAACTCAATCAGCTGCTGACACATCAGTCCAACGCTGAGCTGATTACTGTGTGAATCAATTTCAGAAAACAAGATGGGTTGTTAGCGGTTGAAGAGAAGTTCATCGCTGCGTCTTGTGCCAGTCCCAAAATGGTAGAGCTGTCGTCTACTTTTAGCTTCGGTGGCTGTGTTGCATTAGCGCCGGCTGTCAGCGGCAGATCTACATTCTCAATCTTCATCAAGGTCTGACGGTTGGGTACGTTAGTACTTGATACGGGAGCACAGCTCAAGAAGATGCAGAATTTCTATGTGCTGGCTTATGCCGCCTACTGTGGGCAGCCACTGAATGAACAGCTGCACAGTTCTGCATTGCCCAACCACCTTGAGGATGAGGGGATGTCTGGACATCCAGGCAACGAGACGCTACATTTCATCAAGTTGTCGACATGAACCAATGGGCTGCCTTCAACAACCACGATCGACGGTGAGAAGCTCCTGGATACAGCATGATGTCATCACCTCAGCCGCCAAGTTATAATACTCAATATTAACAACTAAGAGCAAGTCCGGAACCTCCCAATCCTACTTTGACAGGGTCATCGGAGTAGCTAACATCATCTGTGTCGTGGAACTCATAGCTCATTCGGTTATCTCTAGGACATCCATCCGATCCCGCCTACCCATTTCTTTCGGCTCGAAGTCTTGCATTGTAGGCATTCCCTCCCGATACCAATCTCAATGACCGCGCACATCCCACACACTGGTCTACCGCACGATCGACATCTATACGCTGAGAGTTCACTATCCTGGCTTTCCATTCCTCCCATCGATATATCAGCGTCTGAAGACTCAAGAGGAGCTTCACAGTCGTCGCATGAAGATGAGGTCGAATGGAGCGCAAGTGGGAGCTCAGAGAGCGCTGGCGGTGGGGATTCAATCGACCAATAATTATGGAGTGACGGTTGTCGCTGAATTGGCTGCGGGCGGGCATGGATGACCTGGGTAGGTGTTGGTTGAGCAGCAGGTGGGGGAGATCGAGCAGCGGCAAAAAGTCTTTGGTAGGTTGTCTCTGGATTGGTATAGGCTGATTAGCAAGCTCTGCTCTTGTTTTCGAAAGCCACGGTGCGCAGACAGTGGACGGAAATTCCTGGAACGCATACCGTGTATTACACCCTCTTCTGGTCTGTTGTCGCGGAAACGTTTCCGCGTGCGAGAATCAACATAGGAAGGCGCAGACTCAGGTCGCTGCACAGGACGTGACAAATGAAATGAATCGTCGAGCATGTGAACGTCAGGGCAGGGACTGTTCGAGGGATCGCGTGATGATATTGTCGCAGAGCTTGCAGAGGAGAACGGGGAGATGGCGGAGGATGACCTTTTGCGTTTGAGAGTCATTGTTGCAATGGGTTTATTAGATTGAGAAAGGCTGTTGTTGTTCAATACCATAGTATATCCCAAAAACCGTACATAAAGCTTTAGAGTTGATGACGGCTCCATCTCGGGTAACGCGATGTCTGGCGCGCATGCATGATCGACCGCTTACCTCGATTGGAATTAGGCAATTACCTTAGCTTCCTCTATCTTTATCCGGAGCTACGCACGGAGGAAATGAAGCTATCTTCGTCTACTTTGTTAAGGTAACATACATTCCTTCCTCCCCGAAAGGCAAGTGGTGTTTTATCCAATCGCAGTTTGTTGGTCGCCTTCGGTCGAATCCGCTCTCTAACATCTAAAGCCGTTCCAACTGAGTCACTTCGCTGTGAAATATCCAATGACTATACGCAAAGCCAGCCATGCAGGGTCATGGTACACAGGCAACGGTCCAACTCTGTCAAAAGAGCTTGACGGTTGGCTCAGCCAGGTCGACACAGCCATTGATGATATTGGCCAAATACCACGGCCTGGGGCTAGAGTGATCATCGCTCCGTATGATCAATTTACATCCCTTGGTATTATTATTATTTCGGGCTGATGAGTATGCTTGTAGACACGCTGGCTACGCATACTCGGGCCCTGCGGCAGCGTGGGCCTACAAGTCTCTGGATATCTCGCGAGCGTACACTACACTTCTCCACTGGAACATTGGCAGACGCTAATTTGCACCTAGTAACCGTGTATTCCTCCTTGGTCCTTCCCACCATCACTATCTCACCAAGTGTGCGTTGTCCAAACACACCCACTATAGCACTCCCCTCGGCGATATCAGATTGGATACTGCCACGATACAAAGTCTACGCTCTACAGGTCAATTTCAAGACATGTCTACTAGAGTTGACTCGGACGAACATAGCCTTGAGCTGCATCTGCCTTACATCTACCACATCTTTAGTGTATATCATGAGCAAGAGAAGCACCCTCCTTTGGTCCCCATCTTAGTGGGAAATACGAGTCCGAGCGTAGAAAGAGCATTTGGGGCAATATTAGCGCCATATCTTGCAGATCCGGACAATGTCTTTGTTATCAGCAGCGACTTCTGTCATTGGGGCTCGCGGTTCAGTTATACCTACTACCTACCTTCAGCTACTTCGGATTCAGCAGAAGGAGTATCGCTCAAATCTAGAGATAAACCACGGGATCCACCTGTCTACGAAAGTATCGCACGAATTGACCAGCTAGCTATGGAGAGTGTGGAGTCAGGTCAACACGACGCCTTCTTGGCTACGCTGAGGGATACGGGCAATACCGTCTGCGGGCGTCATCCGATTGGCGTGATGATGGCGGCAATCGGAGTGCTAAAATCAGAGGGAAAGATCGATCAGGACAAAGGCAGATTCAATTTTGTGAGATACGAGCGCAGCAGCGACGTTCATGATGGTAGCGATAGTAGTGTCAGCTACGCCAGCGCCTTCGCGATATTATGACATTGATCCGCACTTTTGCCGTCGAGAATTGCAATTCATAATAGCCGTTCCATCTACCGCCTAAGATGGCTCGCACAGTAAGCCAATCTCGAAATTGCAGAGCCTCATGTTGACACGCCAGCTAGAAATCAACAAGCAAGCCCTAAGTATCAAGGCAAAAGTCCATGAGACAGTATACACAAACTTATAACGATGAGCTCATCCAAATATCTACTGTCGACTCGTACAATCCTACAAAACAGCCATATCGGTTTCCCGTCGATGGATTCCATAAATCGAAGATTCTACCAACACGGGTAACGCGACAATTTCCAAGCTTACGTTCTATGGATTAATCTTGAAATCTCTTGGGGCTGCAGTAACAGCATCTTCCTTCATTTGCACTCGAGACAGATCCTGTTTGGGATTCCATCCTACGCGGCATAATCAACTATACCTTAATATCAATCAGGTCCCCATCGAATCAGGTTGATGTGCCAAAACTTTAGGACCACCTGAGTCGTAGTGCAGTGCGCCAAAATCGGAAAATGGGGTGCAACACAGTGTCGAGGTATGCTGAATCAAACCTTTGAAGACTATCACTCGATGGAAGTGCTGTGTTGTTTTGCTGAGAACGCTGAGGCTGCTTTCCACTTCAATATCACTTTGAACTCGGTCCCGACGTGATCTGTGGTTCTCCACATGATGGGCGCAGTGCATGCGAAGTGGACAGTGAAATATGCCTCTTGGGACAGGCCCTAACAGAAACTAAAGGCCTGATTGGCCTCGGGCAAACTCGGCAAACTCGGCAAGCTCGGCTAGCCTTTGGGTAGGGTTCCCGGGAACTACATTGTACTGCGTTGTCTTTGTACTACACTGGTTTTGAAGTACGCCGTTCTTGTCAATTCAATCGAGTCCCGTGCGACGGTTCACCTCCATCAGCGATCTTGAACAGTTCAAATGTACCCTCAGAAGCAGCACATGAAGTAAAAGGAAATGTCTGAAGTATGCCCTGGTCTCGTTTCGAACTCATTGGCTGAAATTGTCGACGAGAATGTGATTGCTGGTCAGTAAGTAATGATCGTGACCATTGAGAATCTGACAAAGGACTTGGTAGCGCTTCCCACCGGATCGACGGTCCTAGCAATCAACAATCATGGAGCGAGCAACTGGGCTCGTACCGCTCGTGTTAATACACGATCTATAGACGGGGTGGAGAAGAGCTACTTCCTCAAGGTTGCCCAAGGGAACCTTGGCGGCGGTATGATGCTTGGGGAGTTTGAGTCCATGGCGGCGATATACAATATAGTGCCGACCTTCGTACCCAGACCGATTGCCTGGGGTACATCCAAGGTACTTGACTCGGGAGTTGCATCGTGCTTAGTCCATCACCAGGTGCACTTCAAACTTGATATCGAAATGGAATGCTGATAGTATTAGTCTAACAAAGACATGCACTTCTTCCTTTCCAACTTTCATGAGATGGACCTGGGTCTGCCCGACGTCACCAAGTTTACAGCTCAATTAGCTATGATGCACCGAAAATCGAAGTCGCCTACTGGGAAATTTGGCTTTCATGTCACAACATATAATGGAAACCTACCTCAGGTCAACCAGTGGACAGACACCTGGGAAGAATTGTTCACCATTAATTTCCGGCATTTCTTAGAGATGGAACAGCAGATGCAAGGGCCTGCAACCGAGGAGCTGACCGGCTTATCAAACGCGATGCTTGAAAGGGTCATTCCTCGACTTCTACGACCTTTAGAGACTGAAGGGAGGCATATCGAGCCGTCTTTGGTCCAGTAATTCATCCTTCTATGTTCGTGAACGCTTCGTAGCCCAAATCGCTGATGATGGTTATTAGCGGTGACATGTGGTATGGCAATGCCGCAACAAACATTGCAACGGAAGAGCCTATCGTCTTCGACTCCTCAGCCTTTTATGGGCACAATGAATGTACGTTACCCTTCACAACCAACCGATCATGGCATTTCTTACCACCTACTAAAGGGATCACGAATTAGATGACCTGAGGACGATGCGCCCGGATGTCCGCTTCAAGTTCGGTCGTAGATACTTGGAGACCTATCACGCCCACTTTCCAGTGGCTCCACCCGAAGAAGACCACGCCGACAGAAATACCTTGTACGCCTGGTCAGTCTTTGATTCAATCCAATGATGCCCATCACCTGACTGATCTGGAATAGTCGATCCCATCTGCATGATTCGTGCCTCTTCCCGTCAGATCCAAAGTATAGAAACTGGTAGGTTCGTCCATTAAGGTGAAGCCAGATGATAAAACGCGTCGAAACCCAGGTGCTGATATGAGATCGGTGACGCCTAGGCTGATGCAGATGATGAGAGAGCTTGTCGACAAGTATCCGGATAGATACGAAGGTTACCGAGACGAAATAAATCCATCAGGGCACATGCTTCCTGGCAGCGGCAGAAATGAGCAAGCAGAAGTCAGTGCTGCTCCAGAGATTGCATCTCGGATGAAAGACATGAGCATCTAGCTTGTTCTCAGATCCATCGACTCTCTAATGTCATGTATGATGATGAGCTCCAGAGTCTACAGGTCATAGGGCTCGGTCGATTTGCCGTCACACTGTTGTGTCGAGGGAGCATGAGCCTCATTCGTACTACTATATTCGCTAGCACTACATATTCTGCATGATAGGGATGAGAAGCGAAGTTGTTGAATGCATCACCGGATCCGATGGAGCTTACTATTGATAAGTCAGTGACTATGTTGAGGGATCGAAGGTTGGTCAAAACGTGACATCGAATTAGCTTCGCAAGGCTCTGATCTCATAACATTGCCCCACTTCAATCGAAAAAAGGTAACTCTCGTCTTGTCGTCTTCGAAAATCGTCTTATCACTATGGGGGGTTGCTAAGGAGCATGAAGAATGAGGGGCATCTGGCCCCCTATATACAGTCCTTCAACGCTAATTCAATTCCCCTCATCACAATCCCTTCCCTTCTCTTCTCTATAATGCACCAATCCAATTTACGATAAATACAATATATGAGTGACGAAGCTGTGATTGAAGACACATGTTTCGGGCTTTACATGAATCCGTCATCTATAAAGCCTGCTTACCCCACCTCACCTCCTCCAAAAAGCAAGTCACGACAAGCACGCATTTATTGCCATCCTCTCCCTAACCACATAAATACCTAATACCCCAACACCCTAACACCTCACACCTTTCCAAATAGCCACAACTATCCCCCTCTCCCAAAAAACCCCCCAACACAAATCTCCCAACCCGCACGCATAACAGTCCAACCCCCTGCACCCTCTCCTACGAAGTCCGCGAAGAAGAATATACCCACCTCCCATCCACTCTGCTCCAACCCCTTCCAACCCCCTTCTGCAAATTCAAAAACGACTGACCCATCTACAAAGATATCCAGAAATCCCCTGACAATCAGCCAATCCCCCCTTAGTCGCAGGAAAGGTTTGGGATGGACTTGGTCGCCCTTGGGTAACGGCCGAGAGGAAGGACGGTATTAGAGTACGTACTTATTCCCTCATGATTGCTTACAGGTAGGTATCTACATCCATCCATCCATGCCTCCGAGTATCAATCAATAGTCAAGAGGCAAATTACCATACAAACGAGCATGTTCCGTTGCCAGATCTCACGATAGATACCAGCAGTACACCTTCAACTACGATACTCATCCACACACCCACCACCTATCGATAATCTGCACGATATATAATACACCTACGGCATACCCACTCACACTTCTTTCCATCACTCGATGACTAACTCACGCTCCTTCGCATCGATCCTCCATCCTCCCTCCTCCCCTCCACCCCTTCCCATTGCCCCCTCCCCACCCATCCGTCTTCCCCCCATCCTCTCTTGCCCCCATCTCCCCATCCCCCATCCCCCCTCCCCCTCCCACCCCTCCCCACTCTCCCTTTCCACCCTGAACCCCACCCCTAAGCCTCGGCGACGCTACCCTCCGCATCCTCCCTACCGTAGCCGAACTATCTGCACCACTCCATTGCACCATCCCCTCATCCGCCATAACTCTCCTCGGATGAGTGTTGCTGTCACTTCTTCCCGAATTCAAGCATGGAGGGTCCGCGTCCCTTGCGAAGAGTGTACGGGAGCGGGTTTGCGATGTGCGATGGCGATGTGGGAATGGGAATGGGATGGCGATGGTGATGGTGAGCCTCAGGAGGGTGAAGGAAACAGGAACGGAGAGGACCTACTACTATCGAAACGCCTCGTTGCAGCGCTAATGTGGCGGAGATAGCCTGTCCTCGATTGACCGCTCCTGCTAACCGTTGGCTTTGTACGCGATATCGTCCATTCTCGATGATCGCGTTGCGCTCTTGCTCTGCTTCTGGTCTCGGCTCGTTGTCTACTTCTGCAATGGAAGGTTCGCCACCAGACCCGCTCAATATCGCCCGCTCGATGCTTTCGTCCCACGAATTGCATGTGCTTTCTGGGGCTTCTGGCTCAATCGCCGCTGGCCTTGTAGGGACGAAGGGTGCGCTCGGCCTATAGGTCTCCCTGTCGTAGTGCCTCGTTTCGGTCGGTAGGTCATCACTTAGGTCCGATATAGCCAATGCCGCACTCAGATCCTCAGTCAGCGCTGGCCAGAGATCCACTCCCGCTATCTGTGGCTGTTGTGTTCGATCTGCTTGCAATTCTCCGCTCTGAGTCTGTGATATTCGAGACCACATTGCGGAACGTCCGTTTTCTCTGGTAGGTGAGGTAGGAGTGAGTGGTTCAGCTCTAATAGTGTACGGTGTCCCAGAGGTGTGGGATCCGGAACAGCTCTCACAGCGACTCAGCAGGCACTTGTCATTTGCAGTCAAGAGCGAGAACCGCAGATGAAACCAATATACCACCGCAGGCAATGAAGTCTAAAACGATGACCGTAAGTGACCATCTTGTAGGCTTGGGGGAAATGTTTCTCTACAGTCTTAGTCTTTTAAGACTACGAGTGGTCTCCGAATGCTAGAGAAAAGGGTCGAAACTGACAAAATTTGATGTAAGAAAGGGTCGATATGTGAAAGAGTCGATATGGAAAAGGGTGAGCAAGATTAGTAAAGAAGAAGGTTGGATCACCGAAGAAGGAGTTCGGTGGATATATAGTCCATAGCAACCACTGAGTATGTGATGTCCACGCCAAGTCGCTAGCGGCCCGGTGTCTCCACAATTCAATGGGAAGACTGCAATGTATCCCACGCAAGGGAGCGAGGGGTTGAAATTTGCGGTAACAATGATGACAGGGGTAAGGCTAGAATAGGACAGCACGTCTCCACTGAGGGCTTTTTATGCACAAGTTTTCAGGTACACAAAGCTTGAGTTAGCAAAATGTCAAATGGTTTCCACTGAGTGCTTCCTGAGAAGGCGATTCGGTAGAACACCACTGAATATGAATCGCCGAATTTTACCGACTCTGAACTTCGCAACTATAAAAAGCTTGAATAGAGAAGAAGTCACGATATGAGCACGCTTGCCGTATTAGGAAATCCACCTACATCTTTCTTGGGGATTCATACTGTTGTCACCACCTTGAATGTACTGCAGAGGTATACTCGAACGACAGCCTTCCTTCACGCCATAGGAAATTCACTGTTGCTGTGTTACCGCAGCTATATTCATATGCGATCATGACTTTCGAGCCGCTGAAGCGTCAGTCATAGAGTAAATGAGTGGTGTATAGAATGGTAAGATGACTGAGTGGCTTAAGATAGTCGTAGGGTGGTTTTCAGGCCAATAACAGTTCGGAAGGGAGGATCTCACTGCGGCGAGTGGACAAGAGCTGATGTATCAGTCACATGAGCATCTTTACTCATCCAATCATATCGCCAGATTCACGTTTGTTGATCTAGGCTGCTAATGGCATGATTGAATTAGGTGGGGAATAGACTGGCCTTAGAGAATGAATACCCGGTAGCGTTGCTGTCTCTTGTGTCTCAGTCTCCTCAGTAATTATGCTTCGTGGTAACCTCGTGGCAAGAAAGACAGCCTCAGCAGGGCTTAGCCTATCGAAATAATCATCCATGTATCTTCGAGTCTCGTCTGGAGGAGCAACAACTCGAGCAAGCGGCTCAAGAACTTTCGGATTTGCGCATGTCAAGCGTATAGTGATTGGTTGATAATAGCTCATGGTCCCTCTGTACTTTCCAGAGGCTGCCGTGCTACCCCTCCGAATTAGAAGGAACGACGCAATGACTTGGGTACCGCCGTAGAGATACTCGAGGATGCTGAACCGAGGAAAAGAGAACCGATCGCCTGTACCACCAAGATCAAAGACAACGCCGTCGATGTCAGACTGGGTTTGGTCATGAGCCGTTGTATGGGAAGATGCGGGCGTCAATGTGTTGTGCGACATGGTTTCAACCTTGATTGGAGTCGGTCCTCGATAGGGGTGAGGATAAGTGGGTTTTGGCCCAGCCTGGCTCCGTGGCGCGCTGAAAGGGGTGGTATGGTAGGGGGGACGGAAAGTTTGTTCCGGTCGATTGTGTGGGACCGCGTCAATGCCACGCTCATCTACATATGGCGGAGGAGGACTCCCGCGAGACTTCAGTATGGAGTTGAGCTCGTCGATGTGGCTTTGGAATTCTTTGAGCTGATCTGGAGATGCCTGACCTGAGGCCACCACTTTCATCAATGTTTTGAGGGCCTGGTTGGAAGCCGCGCGGGTGGCTAGCATTTGAATGACGGGATCGGGCTTGGGCTCGCCATTCTCGCCGTGCGATATAAATTTATTGGTGCTTTCCGATCTCGACAAGCTGGGGGTTTTGGCAGCTGGAGCAGGTGTAGGATTGGATATTGGTGCACGATAGATCGGAGGTAGTGTTTGTGGTCCAAAAGATCCAAAACCTTCACGAAAGGGAGGTAGTGACGGCTGGGGCGGATGAGAGTGCTGCTGGGATTGATACGGTGGATGAGCTACCGACGATGGCGTGATATTGATAGGAGCGATATAGTTGCTGTAGGGAGGAAATGGATTATATTGGGGTGTTGACAATGAGGGCAATTGTGGTGATGCTGGCGCATAGGTGACAGGGAGGTCCTTCACTGTGTATAATGTAGCCTCAAAGACATGGGGGTCGATGATGATCGAGCAATTGCCGAGTCTGGTCATGGTTTCCTTCGCAGGATTTGGAGCGTTGACCATGTTGTTCCTCTTGCTGGGCTTCGTCCAGTAGCGTTCGAACACTCCATCCAGTAGCCACTTCTGCCGTGACCGCTCTATCGATGCCGCCAGCACACCACTGGGGTCTGTCAGTGCAGAACGCCATTCATGGGAGTTAGATGAAGTGACCTCTCCGAGATAGTCTGGTAATTTTTGATTGGTAGATCTAGTTCTTGCCGCTCGGACAGTGTAGGTAGTGGTCGACCTTCTCTGAGCTTGACGGGAAGTCCCTCGACAATAGGCTCGGAGGGAGGCAGCGGGGCTGCTGGGGCAGCTGTTGGAGGTGGGGGTGTTATTGCTCTCTTCTTGAGCGGAGGTTCCCCCCTGTTTCTAGTCGAAATCCTTCTATTCTCCGACATAGTGTCAAAGCTCGATGGGATGTGGCTCGAGGCTGGAAAGCCAACGTTGCCAAGTGTTGTTGTCGATTCGATCTTTTTTCCGGAGAGCGCGTCACATTGATCTTTATCTAGAAGAGTTCACCTAGTAACCGTCCACACTTAGTAATCGTCCGGCCTTATAGGGCTGAACCCCTATAAGCGTACCCTAGAACATTACAAATGTGGTCCATAACGTCCATTTCATGCTACAAATCCATAAAGCGACTATTTCTGAGCTATTTAAATCATCCTTTACGAGGTTTTCTTGTTCGCATGCCTCGTCCTGATTGGCTGATTCCTCTGATCACGTGTCCTTCCTGTCCTTCCTGTCCTTGCTAGCTATTTTGCCCTCGTAGGCCCCGTTCCAACTCCGCCGTAGTTATTCTAACAGGTAACCTGATAATGAGTCTTTTTGGTCGCTTAGTCGTCATGCGGGCGATGGTACAGTCCCCCTTACTTGGTATTTCTTCCTGTATCGCCGTCGTCGGGGGTGCTCTGGTTCCATATGGGATCGCTGTTGCGGACGTGGCTATAGGGGACCTGAAAGGGGTAACGACTGCTGGCCTGATTACCGGGGGTAATGGCTTCTTCCTGGGAGTAGGACGTGATTTGGGACCGGGTTTTTCCTTCGGTTTGAAGATTTCTGGACCGAGTCTATTCAGGGTAGTAACGACAGCTTTCCACGCTTTATTGGCCTGATTGGTCTATCGTTCCATGAGTACCGCTTCGTTCATGAATCTAGCAGCCCTATAGTTCCCCTTTAGACGATTAGATTTCTGTTGCTTCCGTCTATTAAGTTCTATAAGTTCTGCATTAGTGACGCCCTGGATTATAGACTTAGCCATTACTTGAATAGCCGCTTTACCTACTTTTTATAGAATATTTGACAGATCAGGTTATTACGTCTTAACTCCGGTCTACGTGATATGCTGTAGGATTTATTAAATATGTAGAGCATTAGCTGGCGTCAATGCGAGGTGAAATTTCCCGTTAGGGCCAATTAAGGTGATTGTTACCTCAGGAGGTGTAGTAGGGCGGATCTCAATATTATACTGTTGAGGTAGCTGAGTCGTAGGAAAATGTTGTAGAATTAATTCAGGCCTGAATGGTAACAGTCCTACTGCAGCCCAGGCCTTCTTTATATTAACTGCTGTCATCGCTTCTTGCCGGGCCTGTTGATAGATATCCAAGAAGTCTACCTTATCGATGTGGTAGCTTGCCCCTAGACGTGTGACTCGCTGGACGTGGGATTTATAGGCTGTCGCTAAGGGAGAAAAAACACCAACGTCTAATGGCTGAAGTAGATGCGTTATATGTGGCGGTAAGTAAAGAAGAATAATCTTATAGTCTATATAGTACTGAATCGCTGCAGTCGTGATATAAGAAGCATGGCCATTAACTAGTAGCATTCGATATTCTCCTTTTTGGTACGCTCGTGTCTCTTGATTAAATCCCCTCTAAAGCCATTCAAACCCGATCGTATTATCAGTCTAACCATTCTCGCTAATATAAATTTCGCCTGATTTAAGAGCTTCTTTCCAAGATTTCTGGATTAATTTGCCTTTGAAGATGATCCAGGGGGGTAGAGATCTACTATCCATTGAGACGCACTCAATAAGCGATACCCATTCACGATTCCCACATTATGTCATATAAGCCTTCTTCTTATCATACTTAGGTATTATGACTTTAAGCTTAGCGATCACCCCTTACATAAAACCTTTCTTATCCATATTATAGATATCCCTCTCGTCTACCTCGTACTCTGTCTTGATACGTAGGTAGAGATCAAACCAGCCTAATAGTACCTCAGGATCCTGTGCCATAGCACGTTCCTTGTCGAGTGGCGGAATATAAGCTGTCTTTACCTCCGGGTGTCGTGACATAAATTTCTGGGGCTAGTTCAGTCCGATTAGGGTTTTATTATCCTTTATAAGAAGGATTTCGTTCGCTATAAAGCGTATTTACTCTATCCTTGGTGGCCAACCCCATGTATAAAGACGGAGAACCCAGGCTAGAAGTACTGCTTCTTCTCTAGGAGTAATTCGCTGTTGGCCTTTATGAGCATCAGATGTTGGTTTACGGCCCCTGATCCTATCGGCGAGTGTACTCTTTGGTATACCATATTGCTTAGCTGCCTTCGTGATTGATAGGATTCTATTACCGTGTCCCCCAGCCTCGATCCAGGCCGTGTAGGCTAGTTCTATGCGATCTTCCCTGCCTAGTTCGGTCTCGCATGATGGAGGAATGGACGGTAGCGGTGCGTTTGACATGCTGAATAGATTTATAGACAGCGATTTTGCAGAATTCAGGTCATAAGAAGTTGTAAATGATAAAATCTGAAGCTCTAGGGTAGCCTTATAGGGTACTAACCCTATAAGGCCGGACGATTACTAGGTGTGGACGATTACTAGGTGAACTCTTCTAGAATGTGCAAAACACTTGTACCCAGTCACGTGCTATCCTACGCCAAGTAGAATACTTTACTCTACTATAAGTCTTTGGCCTCTATTCAAGTCTTCTGATATTATTGTATGCGTGCCAATGAAATGCAACCTTGAGCACTCACTTTCTCTATTCTATCATCACCTTTAGTCATGATGCGTCGATTTTAAATAGAACTAATACTAAAAGTCGTATGCACGTTTTTGCGGATGACGCTATAAGAATAGTTCTGTATTCTACCGTACAGAGCACAAATGGCATTTGCACCGATATTGAATAGAGCATATTGGTCACTCGCTATTGCTGCCAGTCTCTACCTCCTCTTCATTTCGCTCTTGCTCAATGGCTGGATCCAACGACAGTAAGGCGGAACTCCCAGATGCCTGTATCTTTCAACTCATGCAAAATCAGAGCTTTGTATGCACCCAAAGTCAGATCCTTCTGGCAAGATACGAACAAGACCGAGCAATTTGGGTTCTTGAGTATACTAAAGACTCTATGACTTGTTTTATATGCGCCATCTGATCTATCACAGAAAATCAAGTCCGACCGTTCAATATCAACACCCCGGATGGAGAAGTACTTTATGCATGGCATATCCTACCCCTTTCAACTTACGCCAGACATGAAAAATCACTCGCCGAAGAGCCCGTCAGTCATCGTGATGATCTAGCAACATCGATAGCCTTCAGACTGCTGGCCAAGGACAAGGACAGCCGCCTTGTGATTAGTTGTTGGTCAATCTCGAGTCTCGTTGCGATGAATACCTTGCTTACGGTCCACAGTCCACGGTAATGCAGGTACAGTCGCTCAAGGATGGCGTACTGACACGTACCGGGCGTTGTCTACGGGAGCTCCGGAAAAAATCCACGTTTTGACTGTAGACTATCGAGGCTTTGGCTATTCTACAGGCAGTCCTTACGAAAAAGGACTCATCATTGATGGCGTCGCTGTAGTCAAATGGGCGCTGGAAGTCGCTCGTATCCCTCCGGAGAGGATAGTACTCCTTGGGCAAAGCCTTGGCACTGCAGTGGCGACAGCCGTAGCAGAGCATTTCATTGTTGAGTATGGAATCGACTTTCAAGGTATAATCCTTATTGCAGCGTTCTCTGACATCCCGACGCTCATGTCCACATATGCCGTCGGCGGCGTCATACCAATTCTTTCGCCCTTGAGACCATATCCGTTCCTCCAGCGGTTCTTTGCCAACCGCGTACAAGAAACGTGGTTCACTGCAAGAAGATTGGCAAACATGGTACAGAAGAGTAGGCACGTCAACTTGCAGCTGATTCATTCGAAGAACGACTTCAACATACCTTGGACTCACTCGAACACCCTGTTTCACGCCGCAGCGAATGGGACGAGTGAGAGAGGTCTCACCTCGAAACAGATCGACGCTACAAAGATCCGTGAAGATCGGGGCAGTTCTGGACACGTTAATCTTTGGCCTACAATGGGCGAGGACGGTGCCCGGAAGCTCGTGAGGCAAGAGATTGTTCATTATGGAGGTAAGTGGCACATCATCTCGATGTGAATGGTGCTCTCGGGTAACTGAACAAGGGCACAGGTCACAATAGGATTCCGACATATCCTGTAGTCGCTATGGCAGTGTTACGCGCCTTCTATGGAGACAATCCCCAGAGACAACAACACCATGACACTATGTGAAGCGAAGATGGCCAGGTTAGGGCATGCATGGAACGGCCACACCCCTCCTGCATTACTTGAAAGGCCAGATTGAGTGCATTACTCGACAGGCTAGATTGAGTCAATACCTCCAATAGTCTCACTCTTCACGCAGCGCATTTGCATGTTCTAGAATATTTCAAGGTCGAGCAGCTTGAAACATGCCTAGCTAATCTGGCTATTGGAGCAGCGTATGACGGAAAGGCTTGATACGGCAATGTAGAGAAGCCCGGGAAGCACATGTTGCTCTAGAGCGCTGGTCCACAATGATGAGGCATGGTTGAGTAAGAGCTAGCTTTCGAAGTATAGGAAGTGAATGTCACGAAGATTACAAAGAACATAGTCTCGCATTCGGCTACACCATATGACCAATTGAACAAAGACTTATATACTTCACTTCCCAATTAGAATGCATTCAATTATGAACCTGGAATCTAGCCAAGTAGTACCAGGTCTTCATGATCGTTGCATCTACAAAGCACGCTTAGGGTTTCTCACATCCCGCCAAGTCAACCTCACAAACCACACATCCTGCACTCAACCATGAACACCGAGTCCAAGATCGCCGACCCTGAAGTCGATGAAGAAACCACCAAAGATGTCCTTGGCCAATCCAATACTTCAGATCACGAGAGCGCAGAGGAAGCCGACACCACCGAAGATGTCGACCCCACCAACAATAAAGATTCCGATGCCGTAGCAGCGGGTTCTGTGGCGAAGAAGAAGAAGTCGAAGAGAGCGAAGCTGAAGAAGGCATTAGGTGTCAGCAAGCGAGATGGAGAAAATGATACGGGAGAGGGTGCGTCGAACCCAGCTAGCAAGCTCACGAGCGGACAAGTGGAGCAGCTGTTGGAGATGAACCCCGCGTTGAAGGGCGAGGTTGCCGGAATGGACAAAGAGAAAGCTTCGGAGGCGATCAAGAAGATGGATGTGGCCGATTTGCTTACCGGCATGTCAGTGAGCGGGACCAATCAGAAAGACATGGCTTCATACAAGTTCTGGCAGACACAGCCCGTCCCTCGCTTCGACGAAACAACGAAGAAGATCGAAGAAGGCCCCATCAAGATCATCGACCCGGAAGCCGTGCCCAAAGAACCTGCGCGAATGACCGAAGGCTTCGAATGGGTAACGATGGACCTCAGCGACGAGAAAGAGCTGGAAGAGGTCTACGAGCTCCTGAACGGCCACTACGTCGAGGACGGCGAGGCCATGTTCCGCTTCAACTACTCGCAATCCTTCCTCAACTGGGCCCTCAAGTCCCCCGGCTGGCGCAAGGAATGGCACGTCGGCGTCCGCGCCACCAAGTCCCGCAAACTCGTCGCTTTCATCTCCGGCGTCCCCGCCTCCCTTCGCGTCCGCTCCACAGTCCTTAAGAGCACCGAGGTCAATTTCCTATGCGTGCACAAGAAGCTTCGCTCGAAGCGGCTCGCGCCGGTTCTTATTCAAGAGATCACTCGCAGGTGTTACATCCATGGTATCTTCCAGGCTATATACACGGGAGGTATCGTGCTGCCCAAGCCTGTCAGCTCATGCCGATACTTCCATCGAAGCCTCGACTGGCTAAAACTATACGAAGTCGGCTTCTCCCCTCTACCATCCAACTCCACAAAAGCGCGACAGATCACCAGATACCACCTCCCACCCAGCACCTCCACGCCCAGCCTACGCGTCATGCAATCCAAAGACATACCCTCGGTCCAAGACCTGCTACACCGCTACCTCAAGCGTTTCGACATGGCCCCCGAATTCTCCCACGAAGAAGTCGAGCACTGGCTCCTCCACGACGACGCGAAAGCAGCCGAGCAGGTAATCTGGAGCTACGTCGTCGAAGACGACAAAACGCACCACATCACCGATTACTTCTCCTTTTACTGCCTCGAATCGACCGTCATCGGCAACCAAAAATACGACAACGTCCGCGCCGCATATCTATTCTACTACGCTACCGAAACCGCCTTTGCGAAAGAAGAAAAAGGGTTGAAAGAGCGATTGAATATGCTGATCAACGATGCCCTCATCCTAGCCAAAAAGGTACGTATCACATCACCTGTCCAACCTTGACCTATACCCCTAACCATAACACTCCTTATAGTTCAACTTCGACGTCTTCAACGCCCTCACCCTCCTCGACAACCCCCTCTTCCTCGAACAGCAGCGTTTCGGCGCCGGCGACGGCCAACTCCACTACTACCTCTACAACTACCGCACGGCGCCCATAGCCGGCGGTATCGATGCGAAGAATGCGGTCGATGCGTCGAAGAGGGGGGGGATTGGTGTTGTTATGGTGAGTTTTATCTGATCTGACTGTGGGATGATTGGGCTAATGGGTCGTAGCTCTGATGGGATGGTGCAGTTGAGGAGAGATCATAACCTAGGTAGGCGGGGCGTTGATGAAGGATGTGAGTGGGTCAGAGCGAGATGGGCGAGTAGTGGTCCTTCTTCAAGACAAACATTAGACTCGATCAAGAAGAACAAATATAGCAGAATTATACCCCCCATCCACCCACCTCACCCCATCCCAAAATTCTAACCCCCAAAATCACCACTCTCGTCCCCTAATCGGGCCATATATCGCATAGGCAAAAAAAAACCAAAAACAATGAGAATCCCCAAAGGAGCCCTAGAGATACCTCTCATCCATTAGATTTTGCGACTCTTGTATGTTGTATACTATGAAATCGCAGATACGTATTCCATAAGGTACTTTTCCTTCAGAAGGGCTATGTATGTATGGCCAGGGGAGAAGAATAAGGGAAGATAGACAGGACGACAGGTGGCTGGGTAGTAAGTACTAGGAGCTTCAGTTACTCAGGGGCCATTTTTCATAGCCCAATTCCTATAATGTTACCTATTTCCATCTCCCCATCCTCCTCCCTCCACCCATCAATCCCTCCCAGGCGCACACTTCCCAAGTATGTAGTACTCGTTCTTTCCTCCCACCCTCCACTCCATTATCCCACCACCCCTTTCCCATCTCCACACCTTTCGCCCCCATCAATGATTCCCCTCCCCCATTCTCCCCATCCCCACTATTGCACTTCCAGTAACACCCCGTCCCATCCCTACTCTACCCTCAATGACACTTCCCTACCATCTCCTCTGCTCTCCTCACATTCCAAATCCGACCCTCCTAATACCCCCTCCACACCCCTACCCCCCCCTCATTAATACCCTCACCCTCACCCTCTACCCCGCACCCCCTCTTCCCTCCCCTCCCCTCCCCCCACCATCCCCACGCCCCCTACACAACAGCAAAATCCCTAATCCACACCCCCTCCATATCCCCATCCCCATTCCCAGTCGGCAGCCCCACACCGTCCGCATCGTTTTCGCCCCATTTCGTCCCGTTGCCGCCATTGGCATTGGGATCGAGATTGGAGTTGGGATATTGATTGGGGTAGGGGTGGAGGACTTCATAGATTGATTTCGGTCTGAAGCGGAGGATTGGGGAGATGTTTGAGGTTGGGTGGGGGGTTGGGCGGGGGCGAGCGGGCGGGGGGGGAGAAGTTTGAGGGGTTTGAGAGGTTTGAGGGGTTTGTGGTGAGGATGAAGAGGGTGGTTGTGCTGGTGGTTGTGAGGACGGAGGGGGCGGATGTGGCTGTGCTGGTGGGAGTTGAATAGCGGCGACGGTGCGTCTCCTCTTGAACTTGGCCATCAGTGTCTTGGGGTTGAAAGTCGGGCCTGTCGCTCTTTGCGCGGATTGGGGTTTGTAGTTCCCTTCCACTTGGATCGTGTTGCCGAAGCCGATGGTGGCGGGCTGGGTCAGCGACATTGGAGCTGGGGGGTTGTTTTACATCGTGTTAGCGGGGAGATGGTGGCGAAGGTGATGGTGGTGGTGGGTTGGTAGGTGGGTGTTTCGAAGTCTTGTGGGGTTTGTTGCTTTGCGCTTGTATTTTGTAGGCGCTTGGGTGTGGAGGGAGAAGAGGTTGGATGTGGGTGGATGGATGGGTATAGGCGATGGGTTGAGACGCACCTATTGAGGTGAGAGGTGGGAGGGTGTGCATTCTTGGGGGTTGTGATCTTGAATGTCTCTGGGGACGTATGGGTTAAAGAGGGATATTTTGCGTGACGCTATTTGGAGAAGTTGCCGTACGTGAATGATCAAGCTTGCCTGGGGAACTGAGGAAAAGAGACAAGCGGCTGAGTATATTGCGCGAGTGATGAGCTTTGGAGAGGATCGGCGATTGCATTGTGCAATAGTAGTCATGAACCTGTGAGTGAGATTGATAGCAAGTATTGTGGAATGACATGGATAAGTCTTGGGTGCAGTGTACGGTGTATATGGGTGTCTGTCAAACGACATGGTAACGACCGGCGTTGCCGCCGAAGGATACAAGATGTCATTGAGACCTAGCATAGTAACACTGACTTGCTGTGCTATCAAAAGGAGATATCGTAGTAAACGCGCCACACAGGTGTATTCTCCACCCTAAGGTCAAAGATGAAGTCACAATGACAGTATATCACCTGTCATTGGGCAACAGTTTGATCTGATATGATGAAGGTTTCGCCTTTTCTCCGGAAAAGGTGGACCGAGAATGGTGTCCCAATATGGTCAACCTCAACATGGTAAGCCACGGGATCCTGTTCGAAGATTCAGTGTGGAGTCTATTCAAAGATATGAAGATGTGTTAGGATCTAGGTTTATTTGACCTTGGCTCGAAATCAGTGCCGTCAGAATCATTCGGTTCCTGAGGTCTTCCATTGTATGACAATGTTTCCCCCATATGACACGTCATTTTGCTCTCACTTGGCCTACTTCCGGGGAGTGCGCGACTGTTTCATAATTGAGGGACAAGAAGCTCAAGCGTGGACAAAGCAGATCAGCCGGCATCGCTACGGCACGGCGAAATGTAGGCTAGGGCTAGACTGTTTCATTGCAACTTGCCAGTACAGTGGACCTGAGTCATGTGTGTAATGCGTCATGCGGGTGGATCACTAGCCAAAGTGAGTTTTCTTGGGGACGACGATCGCTCATGGTAGCAGAGAAGTCTGTTACGCAACCCAGCGCCCGTAGATAGTATGCCTACGCGTGAATGGATGGAGTATCATGACAATTGGTCTCTTGGTACTGCCTGGAATGATTGGGGCGAAGAACGTAGGACAGGATTGTTGACGTACCAGACCAGTCGCCTAAGGTCTGAAATGAACATTCTTCTCTCATGGGAGTCATCTTCAATCTCAAATCTCCAGAATCTCAAATTTCCAGTCTCATTCCTATTGCCCGAGCGTCCTCCAACACAGCCTTCATACGGCTTGTTGACATCATCCAAGTGACCAATTTGTAGAGATCTTGTTTTGCAGCTGGAGCCCTATAAGACGCCCTTTTTCCGGTCTTCGTTTGCGCCTCTCACTCTCCCGCCCTGGTAGAGGGGACCCTTCCGTACCAGCACTTCTGATTTTTCAAGGATGATCCGATGCTGATTTAGTGGGGCGTATGACGGTGGAGGGCGCTTGGGGTCGGACGACTTAGGCCCAAGAACGTGGATGGCCACATGGGACAACGCGACAGTAACGTGGCTGTAACGTCACGCGCCCTGACAGCTTTTCGAATACCGCCTCATAAGTCCGTTCCGCCGTGGATGATGAAGGCAGGAAGGTGTAATAGCACGATCAAAGACTCCGAGCTGCAGGGGTTCCCTTGCTGTCGTGGCAGGAGACAACTCGTCTCGTTGCCACTGTATGTTCCAATCTGCATCTTCGATGTCCCAATAGCCCGTCCAATGATGTCTTCAACTGATCTCATAGGCTATCGTTTCAGTTCGTTATTCGAAAAAGATCCCATTATGCGGAGAGAATGGAGGGCGTTTCGAGTGTGTTGAGTGATAGCCAAGGTCTGTGGTCGCCGCGCGTCAGCCACGTTGACCGTTTCGAAGGCTGGTCATTTGTCATCACCACTTAGATCCAGGGAGGTCATACGAACTCGGAACCGTGACAACGGCGTCCTCCGGCGACATTGAGTTTCCATCCATCAAATGGAACCTTGGCGTTCAAGCTTACCTAGCACCGTTGCTTGGCGAGACGTGATCGTATTTAGCAGAACGGGGTTTCAACCTCGACCGGTCAGTACGGACGGCAAACCTACTTAGTGAGTCACCGCGAGTAGAACATTAGTTGCGCAAAACATGCAAGAAAGTTCTCGTATCACTGCTGACGCAAGCAGATCCTCATCACACGTTTGAGAATATGCACGATGTCAGGGCAGCCCCATGGCTTAGATGGAAGAAGTCACCTTCTTCATCACGCAACGCAGGGCGTAACTCAGTGCATGCATAGCCTAGCTTTTCCCAGCTAATCATTCTGTTACATTGCAGTATCGGCAAAGCAGTCCTCATGCATGCACCAAGCCTAAAGGCATGCATTTCTTCATGGTAGGCAGTGCAGAGGACATGGTAAAATAATAAACACGCGTCCTAATAGGATGAGAATGTCGTTGGCGGCTCACGGCCTTGCAGCGGGCCGGATTGAACGCTCATTGGCTGGGCTAGCGCGATCCAACAATAACGCCTGGCCGACGCTAGTGGAGTGTTGCCTGACGCCAGTCAAGGCACTTTACCACCACAGGCTGCAGCAAACTCATCAATCTTGCCAATCACCACTCTGACAGCGAACAGCAGTTCTCGAATCTTCTCGTACCTTGCATCAGCATGGCGCAAGACTATCTTCAGACGGTCAACGCATCCCGCATCCCACGCGATCACCGAGATCCAAAGGCTGCAAGGGCGCAGCAGGAGTCATAGCGAACACGATTATGAGTCTTCAACCCCTGATCGCGCCCTTTATTCGACAAGACTGCGAAACGTGGAGTTGGCCGAATGATACTGCCTGCGCGCTAACGCCCTTTGGGCTTGTTGAGTCGATGGATGCCTGTGACTTCAGGGCGCGAACGGTCCTCTTGGTTAGGCAACATGTGTCAAGTGGTGATCTGTGACGAATGCTACCGAGGTCCCACCGTGCCTCTATTGGGCAATGCAAAGGTAGATAAAAGGTCAATTGTTCCTGTCTTTCCTCCTTCCTTTTTCAGCATCAGTGATCAAGTGAACCCATCTCGAAGTTATCTCCGCAATTCTATCTTCAACTGCATTCAAGAACCAATTACTCCTCCGAATCCATCGTCTCTACCATCCTTATCTACCCTTATACTCCATAGCTTTCATCGTAGCCACTGGTGCTCCATTGAAACATCGTGACATTGGTCGCCTAATCACATATCAATTGGGTCGTGCCGAACCTTGACATACCTACTACACTCCAAAGGCACCTACCTTCGTCACCCACCTCCACCATGCCTTCTCGCAACAATTACAGCAATGGTTACTCCAGCTCCAGCGCCTCAAGCCGTTCCTCATCTTCCTCATCAGCCGCACTGGCCCGAGAACTAGGTGGCCTGTCCATAAACTCAAAGAAAGGTAAGCTACTCCACATCCCCAGCATTTCCACACGCAATACCAACACTTCCACAGCACCCTCCTACGATCCCAAGCACAGCTCGCAACTCCAGCCCAGATACGCCGAGCCAGAGCGCCAAACAAGCTCGAAGCACACTTCTTCCCGATACGAAACCACCCTCATCACGCCCGATACCTCCCGATCACGCCCATCAAAGTCCAGCTATGACGAACCTTCCGTCCGCTACGTAGGCGAACCCTGCAGAGACCCGAAGAGCTCCAAGACAGACGACAGCCGATACCACGCTAATAGCTTCAATGATGCGAGATGCTCTTCCAACAGGGAAGATTCGAGGTTCTATCCCAAATCCGCCTACTACGAGCGGAGACAGTGAGGGTGTGGTATGAATGGCAATATGAAATTTAACGAGATCCTCTGCTGCGGGAGTTTGGTCACTAGGGCTTCGTCATGTGTATGGAATTCAGCTCCAGAGAACCAACCAACGGCAATTTGGCTTACGGCATCTTCTTCCTCGGGTATAGCGTCGGTGTTCGGGAGCGGTATGGAATCTTTATAGACGATCAACATTGGCTTGCTGCAGCGCAGCAAGCTACAAAGACTTTGCTCTTCATGTTTATCTTCATCGTGATGTGTAATTGCAGATGCTTGTAGAGTAGATTTCATAGTCAAGCTATCTATGTCTGGCTAGCGTGCCAAGACTTCCTATGCTCCGCCGAACAACATCCCATTAATCGGCGCCCCACCCCCTAGTCGCTATCGCTCCTACGACTAGGGGTGGGGCGCCGGACAGCGACTAGGGGGTGGGGCGCCGATTAGTCCACCTTGATCCGCTCAATTAACGGTCTACACACACTCAAGTCCAATAAATCTACAGCACTAAGCGCCCGAGTCAATATGGACATTAACCTCCCACCCACTTCCTCCGACGCCCCAAACCCGCACTCATGCTGATAAGTGAGTACCACCTTACTTGAAGAATAATTGGTCGAAAGTCTGACGCCCCTGTCACTATGGTCTTTGAGACCTTTTTGAGGATGGCCAAGCTGGATTTAATATGATATGGCGATTTGGACGTGCGTTGTGATAGATTGATACGGTCTTGTGAGAGGGAGGGTTCGAGGATTAGGGACACTTTGACAGTGGATTGGTGAGTTGAGTGGGCTTTTCAAATGACTTCTATTATGGTTATGAGATGGGAGCCATTACATGATGATTGATTGATTATCTAGAAAGAGATGTCGCAGGACGCAGGCTGTTATATGACTGCCAAAGCACTAGGATATGGCTGACTTGGTTCACTTGTACTGCTATCGGACGAAAACATTTAAAATCACTACGGTGAGATGGGCAGGAATGACACAGAAAAGTAAGGAGGGATTGGAGACAGCTGAGTAACCCGCGATAGGAGAAGAAGTCATGATTGATGAAGGTCTTATCGCTCGCATTGGCTTCATCTGACACACCCGCACCAAGTGATTGGAAACAGCTCAAGGATTGGTGATGGGGGCCGTAGATCTCGATGCTGTCGCTGATAATCGCACGAGGTCGACAACTTCGGGCGCAACTGACCATCGTGCGTCTCGACATCATCGAGCAAGGCCGTATCCTTGTGGCTGAGATATTCGGGATGCGAAGTGAAGGTTACAATCACAAGCTTTTTCTGTGTCACTAATCCTAAATCTACTGGTGATCGCTGATCGTATTGGAGGAGATCGGACTTCACACGGCAAGTTGAGTTGTGACGGTGACGGGGACTCGGGGCAAGGGTCTTCATAACCTTCTCTTCGCTCGTTCGGCTTCTAAGTGTCCTATATGTTCTTCTACTATCTTTCAAACTTGCACCTTCTCTTTTATCACCTTTGTAACCCTTGAAGATACTCTTCACGATGCACATTATCTGCAAGAACCTCTAGTAGTACTTTCCAGGATATTGCGACTATATATATATCAATATATCTTTGTCATGTATAGAATTTACCCAGCCAGCTCAGCCCCTCTCAATATGCAGAGTTGTTATTTGAATTTCCTAATCAAGCCCCAACCAAACAATTCTATCTTCTAAGTCCAGTCATGCACACAATCGTCAATCCCGTTTGTAGTTATTCCACAGGTGACTTCAAACTTGGCATCGTTGCCTCCATCATGGAAAGAACAGTCTCCAGAACATGGAATTAGATAACGGATGGTCAGCCGAATGTAATGACACAGATTTCGCTCTCAAGCAAGCAGGACCTGATTGAACATTTATCAACTGCCTGGCTGAATAAGGTCCCGACCCCATCCCAGCAACAACAGCAACGACAACGATTGCCTGAGGAATTAGTACCCACAGAAGTGTGATTCTCCAGAAGGGTCCGAGAACAGGCGAAGAGACCAATAGATGGGGATTTGAGAGCTCAGGGTTTAGACTGAGAACTCGAACGCCAGGATTCGCCCCAGCAGCACTTCGGCAAATTTTAGAAGCAAAGCATTCACCGGTAATCTACGCATGACTCGAGTCAGTTTATAACATCGACATACTAAAGCTTTGAGACGACCTAGACGGCCTGAGAGAGCTACCTAAATTTATAGCAATATTGCTAAACTCGGATTTGGACGAAGGCGAGGTCGACTGAGGTGGTCAAGTGAGATCGACGATGGAGAAAATGCAATTCAGAGAGGAGTCAGTTTTTATTACGTGTCTCTGAGATCCTATGGAAGGATGTGTCGAGACCAAGTCTCAAGAATCTGCCTTCTCGCCATTCACTCCTGATCATCGACAATCGGAAAACCTCAACTCGCAGCAGTCGAACTGGGCATAATTTGGTATTTCCCCTACCAATCAGAGATTGACCAGCCGACACGTTTAACTCTGCGAGTAGTCGTCTATCCTTCAAGAAATAGGCCAAGCAGACGATCTAGGAGCGTAGGCAGATGACACGCTGGCCCACTTCAATTACAGCCTTCATGTGGCCAACAGAGTGAAAGGTCATAGTCCTGGGCTTGGCTACATCACCAAGAGGATGTTCGTCTACTGCAGACGTTCGAGGTATGAAGACGCCATGGAGATTCAAAACGAACTGGCAAAGGCTGGTTTACTGGCCTGTCAGAGTTTGGGATGGTATAGTAGGAGCGTATTCGGTAATGTGGCTTGGATGACCAACGATGAATGGACATTTACGGGTGTTGCGATGACGCGGAAACAGCGACTACCTTATTTCCCCTAAAAATATAACTTCAATCACGACTTTCTTTATTGAAATAATATTACAAAATCATATACACCTATCATTCCACCAAAAGGAATCAACATACCCCATATATATATATAAACATATCCCACCCCTCTTCTTCCCGTCTCATAATCCCCCCCCCCCCCCCCACTGAAAAGAGAAAAGCTCATCCTCATCTCAAGACACAGCCGCAATCAAAGACGCTTAATAATCGTATGAGGAATCACGAACAATAAGTCCTACTAACTAAGTCTCTCTTATGGAATTAAGAATCGCAGCACCCCCTTCCCGTATGCTCTGGTGACCCGGGTGGTGATCACTCAGCCTGTTCTGTCGTGACAAAGATTCATCATTTATAAAATCCACGTATAACGTATCCACGTCGTGGCGATCACCCTTTCTCTCTTACTGTTGGGCTGTATTCTGGTGGCAGGGTGGGGACTTGTACCGGAGTTGTTGAGTTGGGGTCGTGTTATAGGACGAAATTATTCCAAGATATTTGGTGGGAAATACGCTCTCCCGCCTCTCGTTCTCGCTCCTTCTTCGCCTCCCGCTATTCCTTCTCTTATCCTTTCCCCATTTCGGGTGGCCGCCTCCGGCCATTACCTGTTTTACTACCTCTCCGTTACCGCTATCATCCTCCCAGGTACAAGATTAGGTGATTGATGGTAGAATAATAGAGATAGTGAAATTAAAATCTATATCCCCCTTGTTAATTACGTGCAATTCCCCACTCGACAACAACTCTCTCTCCAATGCGGGAACATTGCGTGACGAACGCACTCGGCAAATCGCGACATCAGCGAGTACACGTCAGAGAAACGATGAGATGGACGAAGACATGGAGGAAAGCGTCATAAAGAAAATAAAGACGGGTGAGGAAGGGGACAAGGAAGTGGTTAGTCTTCCGTGAAGGTTGAGGACATATCTCGCATATGCTCAATCCTATCTTATAATTGACCAGAATTTTAGACTACTTCCATTGAAGGCGGGTGATGTTGGGAGTACATTTACCAAATTCAACCTGCCTATTCTACAGATTATTGAACAGAGGTTCATGCATCATGGGGGGGGGATTAGAAGAATTGAAGGACGCAAAGGACCCAGATGCTATACACGCCTATTCTGAATTTGCGATTCCTCTAACGCCTAGTCATATAATCATATGTGAAAGTTTAATAAACAGTGCTTCAGTCATTATTGTGAAGCGTCAATATTTCTTGATGGTCGTGCGGTCAACAAGGGCGTCAATATCAAAACACAGCGCCTTGATCGCAAGATCAAAGAGACCAACGACATTTGTGGCGGACTTCGGGCACGTCAATGCAAAGCGACCTTGATCCTGGCGCCATCTCAGGCGGCCCACGTATGGAAGACAGAGATTCGAACGTACTTTCCAGACCTGAACCCCAAATACTTCTTCGGACGTCACAAGAGGGTTGCTTCAAGTCTCGAACGATCCGGGACACTGGGTAGTAACATCCTCGATCTGCTGAAATGGTCGGTGTCTCTTCCCGACTCACCAGCTGTCGCCCTGCAACCAGTCATATGCTCGTACAGCACCTGGGCATATCGCTCGACGTACTTTAGTACGCAGACTCGAGACATGAAGGCAAAGGTTGCTATAGTTGCGAAGGGCCTTCGTGCCGACGACTTGCCTGTCGAAAAAGCTTGCTCGGGCCAATGCCTCGATGCGTGCCTTGGAAGTCATTGGGATCTCTCACGCATCCCAGCCTCCTTGGGTGCGCTTGCTGACTGCTGAGCAGGGTGATATGGTTGAAGTTGGTAGTGTTGGGCAACAACCCAATCACCCTCCGCCGGTAGAGGAAATGAATAAAGAATGACACTCCTACGAGATTGAGAAGCTTGTGGGAAGACGACAAAGGAAATATAGTCGGGGTAAGCTAATAACAGAATACTTAGTCCGCTGGAAGGGATACGGTCCAGAACATGACACGTGGTATGTAGAGAAGACCTCCTCGAAGATGTAACTGAACTACGGGTGTCGTATGATCAAGCACATGCGGACACACAGCGGCGCAGGGTACCTCGCCGCAGTCAGGCATAAACCTGACTACCGTCCATGCAACTCGGGACGTAAAACTGCCGTCTCCGACGTACACCGTATTTTCAAATGCAGTTTAGGGCGATAAAAGCGTAGCAGAGGCTTAGTAGAGTCTTAGCATTTATATCCAACTCACTTTCGTTTTGATAATTCTTACCCTTTGCACGATTTCATAAAGCTCATACTAGGTATAATCTCACTTACATTTTACCGCTGCGCAGTGCTTAAAAGACGAATTAAAAACAAACAACTGACCTTACAATCCGATCCAGACTATAAGATGACCCAGTACACTACCAAAGACGATGAAGAAGAGGAAGGAGAATATGAGCCAACTAATGCTAGTGAGACTGAGAGTGAGGAGGACGACGGTGGGGAGGACGAGGGTGACGAGGATGATGTTGAGGGGGACGATGATAAGGAGGACGATGGTAAAGGACAGCTAAAGTACGTAAATCTTTGCCCGCGTCAGACGTACGAGGTGAACAGATCGCGGAGGATGTTGTGATGACAGATTGATCATTGAGGAAGCAATGGATCGATGACGATTCGATACAAGAGCCCAAGCGTCGTGCAGATTCGTGTTTCTACAGTAAAATCGGTCATTTGTCATTGCTCTTCGTGGTCTTTGGATATACGCTTCCTTACAGCTCTTCGATTCTCGAGTACTTTGTTGGCTTCTTCTCGTCCGTGTTGAGACATTCGTGAGTTCTCTACAACAATCTGCTTCTCCTCAACCAAATTAAGATCCCACCATGAGCGCCTTCATAAAGTCAACTTTCAGATCAGCCAGCCCGTCAGCACCGATTAGCGTTGACAAAGGACGCGTCGACGATGCTTCCGTCTTTTGTCGAATGCGTTGGATTGGCCACTCTGTACAGTCGCTGCATGGCGCACCGCCGGGCGTCGTCTACAGAGAGAAGCAAGGAGCCACGCGGGTTCCGGGGCCGCTACGAGTGGCTGGCTTGCGCTATAGAGAGACGCATGAAACTACGTGCAGACGCCCGCGACCACGACGATCGAGCGTGATCCCATGCTATTCTTCACTCACATGCTGGCGTATAGTGCCATCGTCTGCCTCGACGGGACGGTCCAGAGGAGGCCGTGGCAGGCAGCCGAGCACCAGCTCATGGCCCCGGCCTACGAGGAACGCATCAGCTGGGCCACCGCCGAGATCGTGCGCCTGAATAAAAGGTTGCCGTCTCTCAGCTACTTCAAAGCCCACCCTTTCTTGCCCAACCTGCTTTCTTCTGCTGTCACCTTTTTTTTACCCCAGTGTCCCATAGAGTACGATCAGGCTGATGTTGAAGTTCTACTCTGCCTGCTAAAGAATCTGCGTGATGTGAACAGCCTGGCCCTCAAGATCTGTTCGACATACGACGGGCCTCGTTCCTCATTGCTATTACAACGTAATATGTAGATAGATAATTTAGAAGGCAACAGAGGTCTTTTAGAATATCAACACCATATCAATTTTCGTTGAACAGTTTACTAATCAGTCCCTAAGACAAGGCCAGTCATCTCGGTGAGCGAATCGTAGATCTGCTTTCCGGACTTGTCGTCTAATAGCGAAATCCACATAGACGACTTCAAGATTTCTTGCCCATCTTTCCACGTTTTTACTCCACATCTGTCGGCTTGTCTTCGCAAGTAGTCAGCCAACCATGGTTCATCCGAAACGCTAAACAATGAAAGAGCCCCGATTATGAGGAGCCACAGTGATATCCGAGGGGGAATTGTATCCCCGAGGGCGTGGACTTGGAGGTAGTTTCGATAGGACTCAGAAAGAGGTTGACAGGGAAGTCTCATGTCCTGCCACTGCAAGAAAACATGATGAGTAAAAGCCAATAGGCCAAGCCGTAAGGACTCATCGAGCGTGCCGGCTGCAAAGCCCATGCGAAGAAGGCGATACATGACCGCCGTCATGGTTCCGTAGATTGTTGCAGGTTGGATCAGCATTCGAGTCTGTGTCCCCAGGTTGGCCAACAAACAAAACTTCCTCGTGACGAGCCAAACTTCCGCCAAATTTGCATTCAGATCTTGAACGAGTTGCATGTCCTCCTGGGAATATATACTGGGGCTAAAGCTCGAGATCACCTGCTTCGGATAGTCAGGCAATGGTTCGGCCGGCTGACGGTAAAACACAGGGTCTGAGTTGGCAAGCAATGCAATACCAAGGTCACATCTGCGAAGCATCAGTACAGAGGGTTTATCGGGGAACTTGCATTTTCAGTACCTCCAGACCTCCACCAGGAGCTTCGGGTTGTCTTGAAAGACTCGCAACCCCCCACGCAAGTTCATCATCTCCCAAAGGCCACGCATGTGCTGCCGAGCGATCTCAACATGTCCACCAAAATGTGCAGCACTAGCCAACTTCAAGACGACGCCAATCGTAGCATCCGAGATTTTCGCTTCTTCGTCATCCCCATCGAGTCTCTCACGAATGAGTTTGAGCCCCTTCTGGTGGTGTAGCGTCGCTACCGGGTTGACCATGTCCTCCGGTTGGCGGCGCAAGACCCTGTCAATGAAGCTTTGGACCGCGAACGCGTTGATATACAGGGCCGCGGCATCGCGTCCGATCGGATAATGCCACGCTTTGCCTTCGGGTTGGAAACCCAGCTCGGTTAGCAAAGGGAACATGATTCGCATAGCCACAGTCGAGACTGACAGTCATGTTAACATCTTAACTCAGCGCAACTCATTACAAAGCCTGTACGCCACGCACCTTGTTGCATCTTCCAAATAATCGAGGGTTCTATCTCGATGGGAAAGTCGACGAAGTATCGATGTGTACCAAAGCAGTCATGCTGCATTCGTGTGTACATGTCAAGTACTTCTTGTAGCCTGATCTGCGTTCTGGGCTTCTGGATCGAATCCGCCGATGCAAGACCTGCTCTTTTCCTTTTTTTCCCGCGCATAACGTGTCTTCTGATTAGCTTTCGGGTGGCCGGATCAACTTTATCAATGTTTGCTGAGACAATGAATGGCATCTTGCATGACAAGCCAGAGGCCTGCCCTATTGATTCGCCCATTTCGACCTCACCTCTTGGCACGTTTTCTTTTGTTTCCTAGAAGTGGTTAAAGGATGAGGGGGCCTAGGAGGGAGGAGAATAGAGGACAAAGGAAGGGATGATGTTCGTCCGCCCCTCTTAAGGTGACGGAGGATCTGCTGCATTTACTCTCACGGTGTCGTGCCAAGCTTTTACTGTTTGCCGTTTCGAGTATAGCGGGTCTCGCTTCAACGTCTATTTGTTGATTGTACATGTACCAGAAACCTCAAATGGACCTTTATTATCGTCATGATTTCCAATTTCCTAATGGCTTTCATTACTTGTTCCTACATATTTTGTCTCGGTGTTGATAAAAGCTCTACTGACTACGGCACCAAGCCTGAGGCCGCACAGCAACAACGCACATCAGAGGAAGAATGCCTTCTCTCGGAAAATCCGTCCTCATCACCGGCTGCTCAGCTGGAGGCATTGGCGCAGGCCTAGCCGAAGCCTTTCAGAAGAAGGGATATCATGTCTTCGCAACTGTACGGAACCCAGCCAAGGCTCCGCCGAATCTCTCCCAGGCACCTCACGTCACAATCCTTATACTTGATGTTCTGTCCGCAGAATCCATTGCTGCAGCAGTGGATAGCGTCACGACAGAGACCGGTGGTCGACTCGATGTCCTCGTCAATAACAGTGGCCAAGTCCTTGTTATGCCGGCGTTGGATCTGAACATCGACGACGGCCGCAAACTGTTCGACCTCAATTTCTTCGCCCCTCTAGCAGTGCTGCAAGCCTTCGCTCCTCTTCTTGTCGAGGCCCGAGGCTGCGTCGTCAATCACTCGTCTGCCGCCGGATATGTGCCCATGCCTTTCCTAAGTCAGTACCATATCTCCCCCTGATTTTCATGTCCAATTCAGTGTCGATGGGCTGATGTGGCTTCTCATCGCAAACCAGGCATGTATAACGCCTCCAAAGCCGCTCTCATCATGGCAAGCGACATATGGCGACGCGAGCTCGAGCCTCTCGGAGTCCGGACCCTCACCCTCATCACCACCAGTGTCAAGACCCGGGCCTTTGACAACGTGGAGATGCCCAAGGTCCCCGAGACTTCGTATTACTATGTGATCCGCGACTATGTCTACCGCCTCGCCGATGGCCACCTCCAAGATGGATCGCCGGATCCGCTGACATACGGCCTCAAGGTCGTAAGCGAGGTCGATAAAGGTACAGTAGGGGAAATTTGGGTGGGGAAAGATGCTGGTATGAACCACTGGGCATGGAAACTGTTACCAAAATCAGTGCTTGTAAGTTTTCGATGGTATAAACTGTTTCTTTGCTCCAATCACTTGCCTAATTACGAGGACTATAGGACTCCATGATAGACGGCTTTCTCAAGGTTTCCGCCGAGTTGGCCAAAGTCTCAGAAGCGATGAAGACTCGAAAATGATGCGGGTTTCTACATACGAAAATGATGTTTCGGTATATCTTATGATGGCACGGATACTAGCATGGCATTGATGTGTATTCATAGCCGCTTTGGCTACTGGTTGCTTCCTTTAGTCTCGAGAGACACATCACAATATGTGTCTAAGATAACTTCCATCATCATGCCCCTGTATCTACATACTGTTATAGAGGATCAATTCTAGTATAAGGCGGTTACATGTAGTTAGATTTTATTAGAGTTGATAAGCAAACCATCTCTCCTTTCTACAACCCACGGAGCTATCCTAATACTGATAATTAGCAGCCCCTTAGTTATATACACAGGGATACTTTCTGCAATACACTTTTGTTAAGTATGTTATCGTATAATATATTTAGGCCTAATAACCTTGAATATACTATTGATAACAAGTGAGACTTAAAGAAAACCCTTGTTTTTAATAAGACTTAGAACAATGCGTTTGGTAGGGACTATACTCGACTGTATCCTGCAGCGATGGACGATCCTATTGGGCCCCACTGCGCTCATCTACGTAGTTCTCGTCCATGCACTCCGCTACCGACGGTGCAAAAGCCTCCAGAAGAGATACAGTCCCGCTGGCCGAGAAGATTTTGGAATTTGACTAGTGAAGATGCTCAGGCTATTCTGAAAACACTGGCAGAGTTGGAGTTTCTAAAAATTTTACGGGTTCTCCATGGTTGTGGCTCTGTTTAGGGTAGGTAGACCGCGGCAGGAGCTCTAGATGCGCTCCACTGACTCCACCACTTACACATATGGCATACCAACCGTCTCGTCACTGTTAGTGGCTACCGGACAGCTCAAGAATACTGAGACCGCTTCGAAGTGCGCTGCAGATACTGGGGTGCTTCTCCGCGAGTTCGGACTGAACAAGCTAACCTCCGAAAGAGCTATCGAGGCTATAGCTCGCATGAGCTTTTTGTATTCGCTATATTAGAAGTCGGGTAAGATCTTAGATGATGATATGCTATACACGTTATCTATATTCGCACTGGAGCCTGCCAGGTGGATTGATGGATATGAGTGGCGGACTCTGACACCTGTGGAGATGTGTTTTTCCGGCACCTATTGGAAATGCATGGGTAATGTAATGCAAATACCCTATCCGAAGCTTCTATCTTCTACTAAGGGATGGGAAGATGGGCTGCGGTGGCTTGACGAGGTCAGAAATTGGGAGCGAGGCTTACGAAGAGAAACATATGGTTCCGGCCACTACAAACAAGCAGCTTGCGGATGTCCAGCTGCATGGTCTGCTGCACAATTGGTCGTCTAAGTACCGCAATCCTTGTAAGAAGATGGTTACAGTTCTCCTTGGAGAGCGATTACGAGAAGCCATGATGTACCCTGAATCTCCTGCCATCTATCGCCATATAGTCAACGGCGCGCTTGACGGCCAAAGACTGATACTTCGCCATCTCGCTCTACCTCGACCAGAGTTCGTGCGCAATCACTGGATCAAAGCCGGAACTGACAGTCGAAATAGAAGATATTGGTTATTCAACTATCTGGCACATCCTTGGTACGTCAAACCCACCATCGTAAGACGTTGGGGACCAGGCGCTTGGATAACGCGACTTCTCAGTTTCGAACTTCTAGGAGACGATGGCGACAAGTACTCCCCGGATGGTTACACTTTCGCCGAGATTGGGCCTCAGTCACTTAGCGGCAATGGAGTCAAAGAAATGGAGGACACCCGTGCTCGCTTGGTGCAGCAGAGGAGGGGAGGCTGTCCCTTCAGCACCCAGTAGTACACAGGATGTGACCTCTTGAAAAGATTGGCAGATTGTGCACGGGGCGAGATGGGGCGCACAGTAACCAGTGGCCGTCCACCGAATCCCTGATCTGCCCCTTGACTTGGAGATACACATAACGATTAAGCACGCAAGGCTGACTGTAAGTCGGTTCTCGACCATGAAAGGTCAGGTTTCACATGTGAGTGTGACTGCAATGCGACTCCAGTGTTCCATATCCTTATCAATATATGCAAGCCACAATAATCCTCGCCAATGGCAGATTGGTAGTAATCCTGTAAGCGCCCCGTTTTTGTACCATACTGGCTAGTTGCCTTTTGTTTTGCAATGCGCTTTTCAGCCTCACGCTGTTTCTCATATTAAGGGTGCTGAGCCTTCGGTCACAGCTTCGATGCTCGAAAATGCCGTACAGACTGCGCACGCCTGATAGCTATATTTAAAAGACAGGGAACTGAATGCTCATCGGAGAATTGCATTACCTCCAAAGTGATGAGCTAAAATCAGTATGCGTCAGCGGCGACTTCATACCTGAAAGGAGTTCTGCGTAGAGTGGCGAAAGCCTGGTAGCAGCTCCTCCGTCGGCCAGCTATTATGCCGCTCATGATTCTCTGGATTACCACAATCGAAATTCTCTTTCATGCACATCCCATCGCGAACCTTCTCGTTTCATATACCCGAGTACCCGGGGTTATATGATAGAGAAGATGGACGGATTGACCCCTTCCCGGACTCTAAAAGGGCGAAAAGACGTTTGCTCTGTAATTCGCGGTCGAATCAGCATTTAGAGCTACCGACGCGAAGGTATTACAGCTAGGAGTGATTCGACTCACCTATTAGAAACACTCGTCTACCTTATGCTGCTCAATACCATGGTTGTAAAGCTGAATGAAGCCCACCGGGCCTAGAGCCTCGTCGATTTCAGAGGCAATCCGCTGGCGGTCGCCAGCAGAGCCATAAAGGAAGGGTTTAAGATCGAAATACGGGACAGTTGGACGCATCCGAGCAAGACTAAAGCTCCTCGCGAATCGCAAGGGTATTGATAATGGCATGTTGCAATGATGTTGCAGCAAGGAGGTGGATGGGGAGACTCAGCAATACACGCAGCGTGTGGAAAATGACGTATATATTATATATACCACGAATTTAAGATCGAAGACTACCGTTTTTAATTAGGAAAGGTAGTAGGGCCGCTTTTAGAGCGAGTAACGAGGGAGTAAGAGGGAGTATAGAGGGAACGGGGGAGTACGGGGAAGCAAGGGGGCTTAGCAAGGGAGCAAAAGAGATGGAGTACAAAGAAGCCGAAAGCGGTAAGCTTACAGTATTGCACCCCTGCTCCTTCAATTGACAACCTCTGTTCCTGAGGGTAGTTGAAATGCATGCTACTTGGTGGCGACTGGTGTATCTTCTCGAAGTCGTCGCCACCTGGTGATATCGTCCAGCCTTGCTCCGTCCGGATTTTTTTGAGAATGTGCTTGTTTGTTCGTCGTCAAAGCTATTAATACGCGGAAGCTTCTCGCCTTGCCATAGCAGACGGTCGGGGAAGACAAGCCCGCGCTCAACCTCTAGCGCTCCTGAACACGAGGTTGAGTATAGTAATGGAATTGCAGGATTTCTGTAACCATGCTCCAGCAGCTCCACCTATTACAATCTCGAATTGAATGCAGGCAGGCTTACCGTAAGAATGTGCGCGTATCACCAGCGACGCCACCCTCCATCACGGGATAAGTGCTTCCTGCCGCGACTCACTCAATAACATGCTCACTTCACCTAAAGCCTTGGGGCGACTGAGCGATTGGGCATGTGGCAGCCACGTTCTCGGTCGCAGCGGTGGAGGCTTACCCTGACCGGAAGATCTACGCGAACACATGTTTCGAAAGGATGCGCTCTTCATGAGCCTTCCTCCATTGACCGGCGAACATTGCACATGATTACGTACCTGTTGCAGATTAGATCGGAGCCTGCAAGGGGCAGCGAGGCTGGCGCTTAACTATACATTCGGCCATCCTATGATAACCCCAGGAGGGGCACCCTCAGAGGAATCGGCGAAGCAGGCTGATATAAGAACTGCAGGGTACTGCGGCCATACTCGTGTAATTACTTGCTTGATTGAGAAGAAAGAACTATTAGTAGGAGTGTTGGATGAAGACTCGGGATTATACATAAGGCTGTAGTCCATGCCAAGCATATAGAATAGGGCTGAAACAGATATCCAACAAATTATAACTGCTGCGCTTAGGTATCATAACGTTACATAATTAGGTCACACAGGTTGTTGGAGTTGACACAAAGCAGCTCAAGCTGAAGGCTGTGGAGCCGTCCAAGATTAGACAGGTCACTTCGAAGGACAGCTCAAAGATCGTTTGTGTGCGAGGATCCAAGTGCTGTTGACATTTTAGCAGTGCCGAGATTTTTGGCCCTCCCCCCCCCTTCCCCCCCACCCCCTCCCCCTCTGAGTCTCCTGAATGGTTTTTCATCTTGAAAAGATTACTATAAAAGTCTCACTGCTCCTCATAGACGTTCTTTTTACCGTCATGTTTCCTTTCATTTCAATATTCGTTTTCCCTTGAAGCAGAAATTTTTGCATTACAGATCTACTCTCCCACGATGAGCAATATTCCGAGTTCACCTAGCGCCTGCGCGGCTTGTAACCAACCAGTCAGTTGTGATTTCTCTTTCTACGCTTATGCGACGAACCTTCAACCGAATCAAAAACTCGCTCCAGATAACGAGATAAGTGGACGCTCGGTATCGTCATTCCTGCCTTTTCACAATGTACTTGGAACATGCAGCTTATTCAGGCAGATCTCTCGTGCTTTTATAATCACCGCCATTCTCTCCATCGTCATGGCATTCCTGCTTCTAGTCGACGAGGCGCGTCTTTTGAAACGTTCCCGCGGTCCGCCTCAATATACCAAATCAGAGTAAGCATATGTCTCCATCTTGAAGCGTCGGATCCTTACATCCTCCAGGGAAAAAGAGAACAGAAAGCTCAAACACGGTGCCGAATCGCTCCTCCACACCTTGAGCGATCAACAAATCGTCACCGGGATAGCACTTATTATTGCAACGGAAAAGAAAGCCTGTCAGATATCTGCCTACCACTACAATCTCGTCTGTGTGATGATGTTGATGTCGATGATCACACACCTTAACACCATGATTAACATAACCCAGTTCTTTCGAAAGGGGTACTTAGTCGGCTCACTGCGCTTCATCTCCATATCTGCGACCATGGTTTACACCGGCATCCTTTTTCAAAGCCGGAACACCCCATGGTTTCCTCGTGATGCTGGTACGCTCTCGATCCTCCCCGCGGCATGCTTTGAGAACAAGAATGGTAGCCAAGGCTTAGGCTTCCACCAGTACATCAGTGATGTGACGTCCAACAAGACCATGGCGGCCGACCGGCTGGCAGGTGGATTCACTCAGTATATGATTCTTTCTACCTTCTGTGTCTTTGCTATCGTAATGCTCGGGATCTACTCTTTGGAGCCGTGTCTTGGATCCCCACCGGGACAAGGAAGGCGCTGGGTGTCTTTGGGACTTCGTGTCCTCTCTACATTCATAACGTCCATGATCGTCATCTACGCAGTCGTGAAGTACACACAATTAAGGAACAATATGGAAGTGGAGAAGTGGTATCAAGTGGGACAGAAGGATACCTGGACCTTTAGCCAGCTCCTTCCGTATGTGCTGTTAGGTTCTTCAGGCATTGCAGTGATGAAGGCTTTGGACGGTATGTCCTATCTCCATTCAATGAAAGTGAGGCAACATCTGAATCTAACCACCTCTGCAGAGACTATTGGTGGGCCCCGTGGCTCGCGCCATAACAAAGGACGAAAAGAGGTCAAAGCGGACGACGAATATTTTTCTGCTACATTGCGGCTTAAGCGCACATTCGACGAAGGGATGCAATATTGAAGAGCTCTACGGAGAGCGCAAAGCGTACGGTCAATCCTTTCTATGGTAACTAGAAACCAAGAAGTAATCAGAGAGGAACACTGGGGAGCAAGAAGGGAGCATAGCGTTGTATCGGAGAGTATAAGGAGATTATGAGCAAGCAGCGAGGGAGCATGAAGGAGCATATAATGATTAGACGCATTGGATGTTACCGAGACGTCTGCCCAATTGGTATATATGATGATATATATATATTCCACACCTCTTCTTACTTCCTACAGTCCACTCCGGTCACTAACAGAGAAAACAATCATCCTCATCTCAAGACGCAGCTACACTCAAGGCCGCGTAATATTCGTGAGAGGAATCACGAACAAGAAGTGTCTGACAGATCTTTGTTATGGGAACTGCAAATCGCAGCACCGTATTTCCGAATGCTCCTTCAACCCGGGAGTAATTGTAGATTGCTTTCTGAGCATCTTTCTCTTATCAAGATACTTTGTCGCTCAAGAACAGTACCCGAGATCTTTTATCGCAAGGGCGATCATATGATCGAATCGGTAGCGAGCGAAGTGGGAAGGTAGCGAAGAACGGCTCTGGCATCTTTGGCCATTGTCGATTGATTTTCTTCCATTGGTAGCAGTTCGCGCCGTCACTAAGGATTCTGATATGGCTGGAGAGCTTTTTCGAAGAGAGTGATAGGGAGGCTTGAATGCGAACATTTCGCTTGAAATGTCATCGTCAACGTCACTGAGACGATCTTCCTCACGGATTAGTCATGGTTAACCAATCCTCTGACAAGCATCTTCGGTAGCGTCGGCTGACAGGACGCTCCTTCAGTTTCATGGCTGCCACCGCCTCCCGTCCTCTGAATTCTCCCCTGGCTCCTGTTGTTCATTTTCGTATTTCCTTGTAAGCTCTCTAGTCTTCCTGTATAAATCCGAGCTCAAATTCCAAATCTGTCATCATGCCTTTTTCACGAAGGTAAATTCAGCAAACTCTACATATACATATTCAGTCTCTCCATTCAATTCTCACTTCGCATTGACACAGAAACGGCGCTGCATCCCCTTACTCAACTACTACCAACACTATATTATCCGAACTGGTCATGTCACATAATTTACACCACTACCGGGCTACTCAACGCCTCTCATCGAAATGCTGCAATAAGTCATCTGAAAGCATTCTGAACTCACCCGCTTCGGGTTGTTGTAAAGGTACTGGAGTTCGCGGAGGTTGAGCTGAGCTTGCCTTGCCGGATTGCATTGTACACCGGTACTACTGTACCTGAGAGAGACCTCGAGAACGCCACAGCCAACAACACTATCACCAAGGGATGATTTCAAGATTGACTATAAGCCACAGCGCTGGAAAATTGCAGCATCAAGTCTATTGACGCCGCTTTCATGGCGTACCTCGCTTCTGGCTCGGCAGCCACAAGAATAAATGTGCTCTGATGTTTACTGGGATATGTTTATCAAGCTTAAGTCATATCTAACCAGTTACCCTCCCTTCGTTTCAGACTCTATATATATGATATACTCACTCTATTGATATTGCTGCTACGAAGAGTCCAAGACATCAGACAACCATCTCTTCAGCTCACCTTTGAATGATAATGGGTGGCATGAATCGTGCCTCCCGAAAGCTCATTTATCCATATTGTGAATTACTTGAAGATATGGAATTGCCATGTAAGAAGCAGTGCACCTCAGCAGGTCCGAGCGGAAACTCAGGTGGGAACGGTGGTGGCTTACATGCATCGAATCTGTCGGAGCGTTGACAAAGACAACGAGTGTGTGAAAAATAGAAGGACGGGAAAGTCCCAACGATGTTCGACCGACTACGACGAAAAAAGCCTGGTGGCAATAAGGCGTCACATGGGAAGGGCAAGGGAGCTGCGAGGGCGGGAGGACAACGAAAACCAGCACACACGATGGCACTTCGTGGGCGGGAAGATTCAGGCGAAGCATGTGACCATGATCTTCGGTTGTCGCAGCTCGCAGAGAAGGTATTCAAACACATAGAAGCCTGGTCCATTGAGGACGCGATACTTACAAGAGGAAAAATGGTGGCACGTATGATATTCGATACCTAACCAAAGTAAAATACTACTGGTATCGGGGAGTTTACCTCTTCACGTGCTCAGGAGTATCTCGCACGGAGTTGGAGATTATATCACTCTGGAGATACCAAGATGGATCAATCGACTGCGCGAGATCAGATTCAGTCAGCCTGAGAAGGCTGTATATATATACGGTATTGATATGCACTGGCAAGTATCGATGAATTAAGACAATCGGAGAAGGGAGAGCATGGTACTTGACAACATATTATCGCCGCTAGGGGCCTAGCGTGCCGTGAGGAGGTCCTCGAATATGTTCTTTTCACTGATTCAACCCCGTTCTTGTGGATTCCAAGTTCATAGAGGACAAAGCCAACTACGGGGCCTGGCATGATTCCTTGCAGGACTTGCTTCTTGAAGGGTTTGGATGATTGCGATCGAGGTGATGCTCCCCCTTGTCCTCGTTGCGCTAATAGCCATCATGGCATTGACCGTTAGATGGAGGTATGCTCATCACACTCAGGCTCTGCAACGTCGCAAACACTCATTGCAACAGGATCCGCTTCCCTTTCAGAGGAAGGCAAAATCCGTGGCGCCGTTGCTAGAACTGATTAGGCGGCTGCGTATTTGGCTAGGAGAAAGATGACCGGCAAACAGATAACCCGATGGCGGGAGGCCCATCTCTCTTTCTGGGGAAATCTAAGAGGACGAGATCTATACGTCTTCATCTTACGAATGGGTGATGGGTATGAGAGAGGAGCATACCAAGGGGTTCCTGGATAGGTTGATCACGTAATCGTGGAAAGCCAACGGGCAGACAGTGGCTCCGGGCAATTCTGCTCACAACAAATGTTCTAGCATTAGACCCTTGAATCCTAGTCGTTACTTCAGGATTCCGTAACTCAGGAACCTACGCAGAACACAGTCTGCATCGAAAATAGCCGAGATCTGTGATGTACGTGGTAAAAGATGTTCAATATATCATCATCCATACAACTTGAGATGTTCGGACGTGACCCGAGAGTAGCGCACGGTTATCGTTCCATACGATCGAAACCTAAGCCATAAAGATCAACGTCATGATTGGTGATAACGTTGGTCTTGTGGTCGCGCAAATGGCCTACGACTGGCAAGCATCCGTTCAAAGTGATCTTTGGCAGGTACTTCAGAGATTGAGGCTCTTTGAATCATGCGGCTGATGTGCTTGAATTGTTGTGTGGTTCTGGAAAAGTGCGTTCGAAGAAACGAGGCTTGAGAGCAAAAACTAAGTTGACAAATATATCGATCCAGTCTAGCTATTCAATGACATGGAACATGCAGGATAAGGTAAAACCCACCAAGGTCGGCGATTGTGCAAAAGACCCTAGTACCCATTTCCGCATAACATTGGACGCGTCCACGATACCGCTAGACACGAATGATCTTCGGAAGCAACATTGAAGAGGAGACGTACGGCAAAGGCATTGACATCATTTCCGATCGTAATTCTAGCAGCGTAGTCTCAGGGCGCACTAAGCCACCCTCAAGGCTTTCTGGTATGGCCGATATGAAGGTGCACTTGACATGTATCCCCAGGGTTCTGCTTGACCGGTCGATTACGGATGTCTTACCTTTCCAGGGGAAAAATACGTGCGCGTTAGATATCTATCTAGTAATAGGTCGTTCGATGCTTGTCGGATTGAATGGCTGCGATCAGATGCCGCCCTCCAAACTAAGTCATCTGGTGAGCACGCGACCTTTGGCCAAGTGGATAAGGGCCACCATTTCCCGTCCCTGGCCTGGGAAGAAGATATGACAGCTAAGTTCCACCTTAAATTTACTACTATCGGCTCCAATGAATGGGGACATACTGGCCGCTAGGGACCAGGAATTTTGACGGCGGAGACAGAACATCGACAAATGCAGTGTCCGGCCTCAGGGTAGCATTGATAGCTTTTGCATGACGGATGCGGACCAGTCCCGACCGGTTTTGGCACTTGACTGGCAAGATTCGTCATAGGTGCTACGATCTTGACGCACCTATATATATATCAAATTAGAGGAAAGTGATATAGCGGAAATTGCCTATCCATAGGGTCAAAGATGGAACTCATCTCCTAGAGGCCAACGATATTGATCTTTCGACTTTTTGTAATCCCAGACAATAATTTACTACCTTCTTCGAGACAAGGTTATGCTTGCGTCGCTGTCCGAACCTGCTACTCTCATCAGATGGCTATGCAAAAGCCCCATCGGTTCCACCTCCATCATTGAAGGCATCGAAACGTCCAGTAACTTCAGTTCCTTCTATATAACCTCGAAGCTCGCCTCGTCAAGAGCTATCGGGAATGGTATTGCATCCTATCCGTGGCCCTTACCGGTCTGCCAATTCTGATTGCTAGCAGCGCATACATCTTAAAGTGAATACGTTGAGACCACCGACGACGTTTTGGAGACAATCCATGAGACTTGGCGTGTCTATATGTATCAACATCGTCCACATCAATATTTCCAGGACGCCTTCAACACGTGTGTCTGATCCCATTGGTAGAGATATAGCGGCTCACCGTTTCTTCATACTACTCAGAGGGTACCTGGAGAGAGTTTGATAGTGCACTGGCTTGGAATTATATGGGTGCCATTGTTAGATTAGATATTCTAATTGGCCAAACCTTCACTTCTCTCGGAGAGAAGACGCCACTAAGTGGATGCTGTATTAGATGTTACGATATAAACCACGAAGTGGTTATAGTAGAAATTTCAACCTTCTAGAAATGATCAATAGGAAGTCTTGAAGCCAAACGGCCGTGGATGGGTACACAGTAGGTAATTTAAATGTCGGACTCTAAGACACGTCTCCTGGGGTAGGTCGATTCTGCATTGTTCTTGCTGCATGCTCGGGTCAATAAAGGGCTAGAGATAGTAAGTGACTTCACAACTAGTCACCAAGCGGATCGACGTATTAAGTTCTCTAGCAGCGGTAGGATCATATGCAGTGGTACTTCTTCATGCCATGTTTACATTCCATTCTTTATGGGGAGATGATTCCCTAAGACCAAGCTTTGTGACGATTTGATGTATATGTCACATATGGCTATGATTATCCATGCCGCAGACGCGCTGTGGCATGATGCAACTTGCATTAAGTAATCTTGCCGAAGTCATGTAATTCGTGAGCGAGCCACGGACACCTGGAGAAGCCCGTCTCTGACTTCGACTGCCGTGAACATATATTCCAATACTCTTGACATTCATCCAGAAGACGACGTACTAACACTGAGCCCTCGTACTGCAGACAATTATTATGATTAAGAGAGCCATATCGGTATGGTCAAGCAGGTAGATGTTTGATGATTCAATTGAGGTACTGGTACTCCGATGGTAAAGGCTGCATTGTTCAAGACAATTGCATACTCTATCATCCATGAAAGGTCAGTGATAGGACAGTGTATGTATGATAACGCCAATAGTAAGATAATGGTCGACACATTGGAATAGTGTGTGAGTGGAGTTAGCATGATCGCCGTGGCGACGGAGCTGCCAAGGCCCTACTCTATGCTAGGGCTAGCGTTAATTTTAGGCCAATCAGATGATACCTGCAGCTACTTCTACGCATTTGTACAAGTCGCTGGACCTCCTGTATCATTCATCCAGCTCAAGAGCAGGCAGTGCAAAGAGCATTCGTCTCAAGCTGAACCCTATTATTAAGGCTGCGCGCAGCAGTTCATTGGCGACCCAGGCGCTCTCCAGCCTTGTCCGCATGCTCCTCATGCTCCGCCTCCAAGGTTGAACGTTGGACTTTCCAGACTATGCAGGAAACCAGCCAGTAACCACCATGTTCCCTTTGGCCAACACACTTCCGCGACTGTCAGCGAATGACATCCTCCATCGCTCTCAGGGTGTTCCTCGTTATGCCTTGCATGGCCTCTGCTCAGCACGGCGCGCGCGTCTGCGCCTTCTTCAAGCCCCCCGAGCTCGGCCACCCGTCCACCATACGGGTGTGTGCTACGTTAGCATAGCCATGATAGAGAGGACTGAAGAAGTCATATATCCCAGATTCCATGGTCCGGCCATCTTTCGTCTCTCAGAAATCGAGGCTCTGGTCGTACAAGCTTAGCCGTTTCGGGCTCACCGGCCAGAGGGGACGGCCATTCCGTGGCCATGGCCAGGGCGTAGCATGACCGGCCAGTCTTTGTCTTTAGGCAGCATTAAGATAGCTAGGTCTGAAGATTCACCGGGTGTTTTGCGTAATGGACTGCGTCTTTGTATTTGTATATATATTCCTGAGGCACACGTTTCCTACATTTCTTTTTCATCCTACTTATATCAACATTCAGCGTACGCATACAATACCACTGCATGATTTTCATCTGAGTACATACGTAAAGACTATTCTCCTTCAAGCAATATCATCAGTCTATACGATCCTCTGCTACAGTCTCAATCCTGCTTTCATCTCACATCTCCGTCAGCTTTTTTCGACAAGCATTGGGGTTGCCTGTCCTTCTTTGACCAAGATCCAACCCTAAACCATCCTTTAACTACGCACCGCGGATCCCGATCACCTTCAACTCCACCTCTACCTCCGTCCCTCCCACCCAAGCCAATCACCACCAACACCCCACCCCTCCCACACACCACAACATCCACAATGTCAGACAGAGGCTACCACTCAAGCGGCTCCAGCCGCCCCTCCACCCCCTCCCCCCGAAGCAGCAAAAGCTACCTCGAACCACTCTCGATCCACAGAGGTACTATCCTTCCCACTGCTTCACCGCTTCACCGCTTCAACCCCCAACTAATCATCTTCCCAGAACCCAAACAACAACATTATCATCAACAACAGCAGCAGAAAACTCCAACCTACCCCCCCGCCTACCCAACCACCTACCTCTCCCCTCCCCGCACCACCTCCATCCACCCCCGCAACCCCACCCCAACAACCCAAACCCGCTCTCAAGATCCATATCCCCCGCACCACACCAGCAATCCAAAATCATACCTAAAGCCACTCTCAATCCATCAATCCGACCGAAATCCCTACACCCCCCGCGATGCCGATATCCAGAGCGACAAGCGACAGGACTCGCGTTATTATACGAATAGCTTCTTGGAGAGCGGGAGTGATGGTAGAGGTAGGGATTCGAGAAAGGATTCGTACCCGTCGAGGAAGGATGCGGATGCACGATACTATCCCAATTCCTCTTATAGATGAAGGTAGATAGTCTTGGTTTTCTTGATTGGGTAGCGCCTGTCGTTGGTTGTTGCTAGAATATTGCGCTATAGTAGTCGATGGGCTCACGCCTTTATGTTTATCCTTTTGTATCTGTATTGTGGATGGGAATATTGGGGAGGGTGTGTGATCGTTGGATGAGGGGACTTGGATGGTGTGTGTGTGATTTTCAGGGTTGAGATTCTTCTTTGTATGCTACACAACACTGTATATGAAGCATGTTAGCGTATGATGGAATGTTCTGTTTCAATCCTTTCCTTCATGTTATTTTTGTTGTATGTCATAGCAGTATGTGTACGATTATAGAAAATCACGGGGTTGCAAAACCTGTCTCTATCAATGGTCGTCCTCGTTCTATCATTTTATATCCGTTGGAAAATCGTCACTAAGCTGTACGGTATGTTGCAGAGCGCCTCATCCTCGAATGCAATTTCTGAAGAGGCTATGACAGCCAGGATATAAATACGTGAGTCGTCCTTGAGTGGACCATGACCCATGGATCTTCCAATCCAAAGACGAAGCTATACAACATATTGCCTCTCCGCCTCCATTCGCGCTCCGTGTCACTAATTGCGAATGTCAAGCCTCCACGTCTATAATCTGCAATCGGCCATTCCACTCTAGCGTATTGAGAAAACCGTCACGTGATAATATCGGGTACTCGAAAATTCTGCTTGACATCTCACGACGTCCCACCAATGCTATAGGCTCAATTGACCCTCCAAGATTCCTGCGGATCTTGAAGCAGATCTCAAGAGACTGTTAGTCTAGCTGCTATACTATCACCTGTCATCGGTCATTCAACATCGCTTCCATGAGAATGGTCTACGATGCCTACTGGGTCCCGCACCTGATGTATTCAATTGCTGCTCTGGGTCCCTGTATAGAGTTGCGGGATGCTTGTTGCTATCGAAGACAAAATTGATTCTGGTATAAGAAGTCTTTCTCATAAGAGGGCTACAAAGGGGTGGGACACTTATGTGATTTCGATCGATGAATATCGTATATTTGGTGTGTTGTGTACTTCCAATAATTTGTTGATGCCTGTACAGGAGAGGTTTCTATTATCGCATCATCGAGACTAGTCTTTCTCTAGGAGCTTAGGACGATGTACACGGACTTCGTCATTATACTTGTACAGTTACAGCTCAATAGGAGGCTTCAAGCTACCCCATAGGGTCCTTTTTGAAAAACAAGACTTGGGTGAGTCAGTTATCAAGTCCTTGGACAGTCCTTGCACACCTGGATAATGCTTCATATGCGAAATGTACGCAACGTCCGTGACTCTTCTCGGAGTAATTCGATAGCTACTATTAGTTACCGTCATCGTAGGTAACGAATAAACTCCTAAGGCTTGCCAATCGCTTAACCCCTCTCCACCAAGCGATTGCAACTATCATTACCGCTACCAGCCACTCCTGATATCCTACCACAAGCAGCTGTTCCGTTGGTACCGACTGGCAAGCTCAGCTTCGGACGGTGAGAGTCCCACCAATCAGGAGCATGGTCTCCACGATACATATGTTCGAGAGAAGTAGCAAGGAAATCAGCCCGCTTCTCCAATATCGTTCGTTCTGCAGTTCCACTAGGGTGCATTGAGGCAGCGATATCGAGTTTTTCTCTAATGAGACCTCCTACAAACGGATCTTGATTGCCAGGATTGAACCACGGATCATCTTCTTTACGCCTCCAAATCGACAGTGTCCAAAACGCTGTTTTCGCAGCTTCAATCACGTGTCAGTACAACCAAATGCAGAAAAGACATCGCCGCACTCACGAAAGTCATCATTGAAATCAGTGAATGGGTCGGTTACGAAGTCCGTTAAAGCATGAATGCCTTTGGTTATATACCCGCCCTGATGTTCCCCAACGACGCACTGGTCGAGGACCCGCGCCGCCATGGAGCGAATTTCATCGGGCACGAACTGAATACGCCCAACATGGAAGGCGCCAAGGCCCGATAATTCGAAATGAATCTCACAATTCCCTGTCATATGCCACCTTAGAAAACGGTTTTCAAGATTGTATATGATGTTGCTAGATGACGAAGACTAACCACTTGCTATAACTAACGGCACGCCAGGTGGAGTATGGCTTGGGTACAAATGGGTGATGAACGTGACTGGAGTCGCGCCACTTGGTAGCTTGTCGTATGCAGAACGGCAATCAGCTAAGTTGGGTAAATTCGCTTGCCAGCCAGAGTACCAGGCATTGCACAGTGATAAATCTGGATATAGCGGTGCTGCTGAAATGAAAGCCATCTGAGCGATGGATATGCCGCCGGGAGGATCAAGATTGTGGGACAATAACGTCGATAAATAAGAACAGCCGTTACTCTTGGATGAGATCGTTCTTTTCGCGCATAGATCGCATCTTCTTTCGCTATATATCCGAAGACGCCCTACTACTTGCGCAGCATTGGAGAGCTCGAATAAGCGACCATGTCTCACGATCGTTAATGGAAGTAAGCAGACTCACCAACTCAGCCACATAAATAAATGCGCAGAGGATCAGAAAAGCAACACTTTCGTTGATAATGGGTTGTACTCAGCTCGAGAAAGGACCATACACCTGTCGTGCTTACAATATTCGCTCCTTCAACAACTTCTTGTGAACATCAGCATTTATGACTAGGTAGTACTAGTGTATTGCTATATGGTATGCTTTGAGAAACGTTTTGGAGGCATGGAAGTAAGGAGGCAAGGAAGATATCAACGACTTGGGGACCTTCGGCATGCGATTCATTGTAGGCTTCGCAAATCATCAACGAAGAATAGATGGGAAAACAGAAAGAACGATGCAAGGAAAAAATCTGTTGATCTAGTATACTATTGGGCTTATGATCCCGATCATCTGTGACTTACCATCGTAAGTCGTTCACCAAATTTAAAAAGAAATCGGGTGCCTACAAAGTCTCACTTGCAAAACATGTTGGAAACCAAAGAAGTCCGGTGATAGTGGTGGTCGATGTAGCACACATATCAACGAACTTGTCAAAAGTAGGCAAATTATGCTACAGCGCCGGGAACAGAGCGATCTGTACCGGTTGTAGTCGATGCACAACCAGACCCTTGACAGGACACAGTTACGTCTTAGATTATCACTTCGATTCAGATGCCGTGAGCCGGGACCGATTCGTTACAATCTATTCTCTTCCAGAGACTCTATCTGGGCAGAACATCAGGCTATGAGTCCGGATTCGAAAGGGGTAAACCTGACAGGGACGGAAAATCAGATCTTACCCAATTAAAGCTCTTTACAGCTTGCAACAAGCTTGCCAGCAGATGTTCGACGAGATTGGGAATCAATTAAGCAGGGCTGTGCCAGTGGAGACCAATCATCGATGACATTTTGCCTCAATCTGAGGATATATTCATATTTTCATGACTGCGAGTTCGATTTTCAAGGCTTACATGAAAGAGTGCAAGTAAAGTGCCAATAGAAGGACCTGACGACTCAGTAAAAGAGGAAGAACAAACGGTATTCTTTCAAGTCGCCTCCATTACAGGCCATGAAGCCATCACAACCGCCTTGGAGAGGTGACGCCGACATGGCGTAATCATCGCAAGGGATCGCTGTCTAACCTACAGTCGCCCGTAATAGAGTCGAAGGAGAATCAGCTTTTGAGCCACCCTAAGCTAAGATGTAGAGAAATCAAGAGGCTGATATCAATGAAATGAAAATATTCTTGAATGGTATGCTAAGCAAAAGTCATCGAAGGGGGCTCGGAATAGAGTTCACTGACAGACTGATGAAAAAAATCACGTTGGAAATTATGAGTGAAAGGCCAAAATGTACCCCGAGAGGATTCAAGTGAGATGAAGGACACCCAAAATATGTTGCCGTCTACTCTTCCACCACCTCGATTCGAGCTCAGACACGTAACTTACGACCTCTATCAAGCTCAACATGGCCAATGCTGGGATCATGCCAATCCCAGATGGGCACATCGGTCATACTCAGTGGCTAACACTCATGTGATTGTATGTATTCAAAAGTGCCTCCGCAGGTCTTTTCTATTTCTTGGCAATAGGATCACCGAACGATACTCTGGTACTATTGTGTGGTTCTATGTATGTACCGATTAGGTAGCTTCGGGAGGATGGTATAGGATAACTGACTATCTACAGTGATGAATACTGAACTCGACTGATGGCATGCATTCGACAACGGTTGCATTGAGTTTCTTTCTCTTTAGTACAGAAGGGCGCCGGGAAGTGATCTCTGTAGCTTCATGATCGTCTCTCGTATCCATACCGTCTGTACTGTTACCAGATTTACAGGGGCTGAATTGTCATACTTCATATCAGTCGACACCGTCTCCGAGACTCCATGGAAGGTAAGATCCTATCCTAGACCCGAATTCCCAGCTTTTCGCTGAGTTGATTGGATTCTTGCACGCGGGTATATTATCCGCCTCTTCGCATGTACCAGAGCACCGGGCACATGGTGGCACGCAGCGCATATAGCGAATCGTGGCGCAACTCGTCACGTTGGGATGGAAATCTAACAGCATGCATCGACTCTCTCTTGGAACTGTGAATCTTACCGTGAATGCTCCTCGTTTACAATGCGCACCTCCCTGTTGTGGTTCTTGCTCTACCTGTCAGCTCAGACCGCTACCTCTTTGTCACCACCAGCTTCGATACCATCTCTTGATGTCTTGAGTCTGCCTCCGAATAATGGCGTCCACGCGTCGAACATTTCGCATTTTGCAAACGTCACCGACATAGCATTTCTACCCTACAAGTTCCACGTCCCCGACACGCGAATCTACCTACACCTCGGTTTCGGCCTTCGCCGTCGTCCCCTCGACCCTGTGAAGATGGGTAGTCTGATCGCGGTCGCCGAAGATTTCGTGAATCAGGGCGTAGAGGCAGTGGGGCGACAAAGCACATATCCTCCAACAGTCGACGGCTGGCAGAGATTCGCGTACGACCTTGGGGATGGTATCGAATTGTGGGTCGAGAACCTCGCACCTGGATTGTTCTGGAGGTGGGGTAGTCTGAAGGATGTCCTGGAGGGAATGCGATTGTACTTGATCGAGGGGATGAGGTTTCGGCGGACTTATCTCAATTTTGCGTGAGTGTTGCACTGTAGTTCCATTCCAGAGGGAAAGCTGTGGGTTGGAAACGGAGATGGATACGCGCTAACTCTGATACTAGGTATGGAGATGGATGGAATTCAAAAGTAGCGCTTGGGACTGCATACATAGGATCGAGCGATACCATCAGTACAGAATAGGAGGGAGTAGATTCCGGAGGATTATATGGATTGTGGGAGCACCTTGTCCCATTTCCCTCCTTTGTCGTAGGCTTCGATGGCTGCCTCCGCCTCAGAGCTGGATTTAACCCAAGGTAAGTGGCAAAGATGTTTGAATAATGATAGACTCCGAATGTAGAGATGAAGTAAAGCATTGTTGCTACTTAAAGTACTCAATCCCCTACAAATGAACAGCCGCGCGGCGCCCGAAACCGAAGTTCCAAGCGAGCTGTCAATCCTACAAACTACCTACAAGCCTCCAACAATCCCAAATACAACATCATTGAACCTCACACTGTTTACCTCCCCTTCCCCTTCCCCCTCCATCTCAATTCTCCTCAAATCACTACCACCACCACTACCCGCAACGATGCGTCTCCCCACCTCCCTCGCCGCAGCTGCTTTCCTCCTCCCCCTCTCGGCACTGGCAGCAGAGGTCACGACAGAATACACAGTCCGGAACACATGCGAGCGGAAGACGCAGCGTGGAGATGCTGTACGTCTCCCATCCCATATTCCCCTACCCTCTCCAACCCATTCCGCATCCCCCAACCTCTTCCTCCCCCTCCCCCCACCCTTCCCGCACAACCTCTCCTCCATCTAACCCCCACCCCCCGCCCACAGATACAAGTCCACTACCGCGGCACCCTCGCCGCCGACGGCACCGAATTCGACACCTCCTACACCCGCGGCCAACCCCTCAGCTTCACCGTCGGCAAGGGCCAAGTGATCAAAGGCTGGGACGAGGGACTGCTGGAGATGTGTATCGGCGACAAGCGGGTGTTGACGATCCCGCCGGCGTTTGGGTATGGGGATCGGGCTATGGGGCCGATACCGGCGGGGAGCACGCTGGTGTTTGAGACGGAGTTGGTGGGGATTGAGGGGGTGGGGAGGGATGAGTTGTGATGGTCTGTGGATGGATGGATGGATATTTGAGTGTGGAAGGGGGAGGGTGGCAGGAGGGGAATTGGGGTAGAGGGAGGGGGGGATAAGGGGTTGATGGATGTGGAGACATGGAATTTGGGGGTGAAGATCCGGTCGTATATTGTATGTGAAAGCAGGGTATCTTACAAATGCAATAGATCGTCTATGTCGTCAAAGAAATTCATGATCGCGCGCTCGCTCGCTCGCAAATGCCGTGGAGATGGTCGGAACAAGTGCAGTCTCCTCTGTGCTAGTCCATCTCGTCCATCTGACTCTCCCCTTCCTCTCTATCGGCCTGCGCCTCATTTTCACTAACGAGAATCCCAACCAGGCATTCCCCCAGCATATTCTCCCAACTGACCCACGGATGGATCTCATTGAACAGCTTTTCACCCTCCTTCTCCTTCCCCGCGCCTCTCATCAACTGGTCCACGCCTCCAGGGTGAAACTTCATATACGGGCTCATATTGTACACCTTGCCCTGATATACACCCCAAGCATCCTTCCCCTTTCGTCCAGTATGGTATTGCAAGGCGGAAGGTGGAACACGGATGAGGTTAGGAGGGACGTCGGGGCCCCGCAGGAAGGTTGCATTAGGTGGGTTCGCGGTCAGGTGTGCCCAATCGAGGGGTGAGTGGCCGGGATCTAGGAGGACCTTTTTGGATGGCCGAGCTGAGGGTGCCAAGGTGGATATCGAGGGAGCGAGAGACAGATTGGATGCCTTCGGAGGGCCTGATGGTGGCGCACGTAATGTTGAGGCTGCTGAAGGGGGCGGGCGAAGAGCTGTGGAGGACTTGGGTGGGGTTTTGAATGTAGCGGTGGTAGAGTTTGGGCGAGAGGGTGGCGACATGAGGCGATCGACTTTCTGGTCGGCTTTCCGTCTGGCATTGGGTTTTGTGTGAACGGGAGGCGGCATCATTACTCGGTCTTGCCATAATGGTGGTTGCGGTTGAGGGGCGGGCTTCACAATGAAGTTGGGAGCTATGGCAGGAATCTGATCTGGCGCAGACGCTCCTTTTGCCGTCTGTTCCTCGCCATCATCGAGTGTAAAAGTCGGTATGCTGTCTGGCTTCTGGTCGACATGATCCTGATCTTCAACCTTTGATAGCACTGCTGCGGCCTTCTCTTTACTCCTCCATTGGAGTTGGGGTTGAGGACGCTTCGAAGACCTATACGAGTATATGGTGACTGACAGTGTGACCACTAGGACACCAACCGCCAAGTACACCATGATAAGTTCCGGAACTCATAGACAGTTCAGTTGGGTACTTGTGTAATCAATCCTAGCGCGAAGTAAAGGTTCATGGTCGTGAACCATGGTTATACTTGTTCTACCGAACACGCAGAATACGAAAAATAACATTATGTAATCAACTGAGATGTGGCGCTAGAATATACTAGCCTTTTCGGGCTTGGCTCTAGGTGCAGCTAAATTCCGTCTTTACAACATACCGGAGTTGGTGTCTCGTTTTCAATTCAAAGAAGCCACAGCGAAGGTGACAGGTGCGGGCTCTTCATACATGGGTGGATCACGGTCGGCGCCGTAGACGGGCGACTAGCTGCTTGCCCTTGGAGAAATTTGGCGACAGATTTGATAAGCAATACCTTGTCCCTGTATTCATTGATTCCCTACAACTTTCTCGAGAATGTTTGCACGACATATTCTTCGTTTCTCTTATGTAACCAATTTCCATCCGCGGCCCCGCATCATCCCACAATTTCCCCATCAGTCTCACTCTGCAATACTTCGCCTCCCTATACGCCAAGCCTCCCAATCTAACAGGACTCCCGTGGACGAAAAGATAGAAGAGATCCAAGAGCTGTACATCCTCGCCCCTCAAACACCAAACACCGTATCATTACTGAAACTTCTCCAGCTACGCAACAGCCCGCGACGAGTTTGAGATCGCTTCAGAAGAGACTCTCAAGAAGACTGTCTACGCAGCTGATGATCGTGCCGCCGCTGCTGAAGAGCTTACGAAACTGAAACAAGTGTTTGACAAGGCCGTCGGTGAGAGGGGCGGGGAGGAGATCAGAACGAGGGTGGGTGGAAGAATTAGAGAGCTGGAGAGGGCGGTGGAGGCGATGGAGGAGATGGCTATAGAAAATTGAAAGAGGGAAAGAGGTGGAAGCCGGCACATACGCAACAGAAGAGATTTCAAGGACAAAAGCTCATATACTGGGTTTACATCATCTCGTCATGGTATGACACAAGTACAGAAATGCCCAAGAGTGAGCCAGAGTTTCACGGTCTTCGGCTACACAGATTGTTTCTGCGGGCCTATTCTTGAAAGTGCGTATTCCTATTGAGTTTACTTCACGTCCGATACTAGCTTCCTGGAATATCCTCCCGGTCTCAGTGACGGCGATAGCGACAGTGACAGCGAAACTGACAGACTTAGAAAGCACCCCAATGTTAATGAGCAGAGGGAGGAATCACTATCATTCCTTACCCAAGCAGTGGGTACTAACAGCAGATGTTCAAGAAATGATAGATTGAATCGGAGTGACAAAAGGCCTTGATACATCAACATTCGAGCCATGTGCCACATCGCTGGGATTGAGGATTCAACACTCTCTTCGTGACAGCTTTAACTGTCCCATCTTATTATTCTTCAATGACGCAAGTGTCACTGACTTCGATGAAGCATCAATGCACATACAGATGCGTCTTTCCGTCAGTGACCGTGCATAAGGAAATCTCAGCCGGTAGCTGACGGTATTTGAATATCTCCACACTCTTCCTGCTTTCTACAACAGCTTACAATCTTCCATCTTCTAATCTTCCATCTTCTAATCTTCCTTCTTCTATAGAGATATTAGCGCTACCATTATTTTTTTATAAAATCTTTTCATGCTTCCTCTTACACGTCCTTGATAATATTACACGCCTACTTTTATAAATAATCCCGGTTAATATATATTTAGCGTATTCAGGACTCATGCGAAACCTTGGCACCAAACAAGAAAAAATCCCCCCCCATTTCGTATATGAAAGCACAGGATAGTTAATTATTACGGGTTTACCAGTCGATTATATCTTCTTCCGTCGTATCTGAAGTTATTAGAATTATACGTAACCTATAGGCACTACATTTAGAGGTAAATAAATCTATTAGCCTTATCCTCTATAGTACGGTTCGCTCATAAGGCATTCTTAGACGAAGGAGGAATAGAGGTATTTACAGCGATAACTACATCTTTCGCGCAACAACGGACATCTTACTATATCTTACCGCAGCCCCAGCCCTGCTCTCCCTCGACGCTTTTGATACCATACTCCTCAACTGTTTCTCCTTTTCCGCATCGCCCGTCTTCAGCATCACGTCTGCGAATTCATCGGCGGAGAGGACCCATCTACTTTCGTTAGCCGTGAGTGTACACAGGATCCTACATTCCCGTAAACTTCAAACTGAAACGCAAGACAATAGCGCAAATGCGATCTTGGTCACGGCGTTCGAAGACGTGAAAAAGCGGCCAAAGTGACAGTTGGGGACTGGACGGCTATTTAGGGACTTGACGTACACATCATTCCAGAAACCAGCCATATGCCGGGCCTCGCAGTAAACATGCTTCTGCACGCTACAGAATCCATTTCTTCCAAGAATGTCTGGGATGGCTTGGATCCAGTCGCGGGGGCCGAGGAGGGTTCTGTATACCAAATAGTGATCAACGATGGCTCTTTCGAATTGGGGTTTCTTTTCATCTCGAGGTCCATACTCGCCATTCCGCCCTTTCATCGGCGATATCAATAAGTCGCGCAACTGCTCCAGCGCCTCTGTTTCCAACTCCGGTGCGGCGGACGTGACGTGCGCGGTGGGGGTGTCGAGTTCGTCCCATTGCAGATAGCCGCCCGGCTCTATCACCAATCCTCGTCAGCCTCACGTACTCCATGACCCATTCATGTCCGTCTCAAATCAATAGTTGAAATGGTGATATCAACATACTCAATAGCCTTGCGATATTGTTAATCACTTCCGTTGGGTCGTTGTTCCTAATCGTCACGGCAATGAGCCGTATATGCACCACATCGTACTTTGCGACTAGGTCGGACGGGACCTCGGTGAAAAAATCCCAGGGACGAAATTGGATGTTTGGGGGGAGCCAGGCGGGGGATGGACATTGCGCTAGACTTATGTCGAGGCCGGTAAAGTGGTTTGTGGGGGGAAGGGAAGATGCGAGGTCGAGGAGCCAGATCCTGGGGGATGGGGACGCATGTTTAGTTTGGTCACGTCTGTGAGAGTATTAAGGGAGGAAGGAGGGGGGAAGGAGGGAAAGAGAGAAAGGTGATACCCCGACCCTGTCGCTACGTCCGCAATGTGGGCGTCGGGGGGAAGCGGGGGGATCCTAGGATGGAGGTGGAAGCCGATGGCGTTTTGCCAAAGGTAGTATTGGTAATTAAGACTGTAACAGAAGACTTGATTTAGTGTTGTCTCATTTCCAGATATTACTGAGAGAGGTTGACTGACCGTGAAGTTGCAGCGTGGTTGCGATCAAAAACGTAGGTGCCCTTATCAGCGGGCTTTTTTGAGGCCATCGACATGATCGAGATGGAGCGCCGTGATGTCCGTAAGAATGCCTGTGCTGCAGATTCCTTAGGCAAGCAAAGATGGGCAGATTAAAGAGACTAGGACAAAAGATAGGGAAGCAATGTGCTTATAAATAGGTAATGTCCGAGGGGTCCTGCATTGAAGGATTTTTGTAGCTTTGCTCGTTGATGAGAAACAAAATTCATTGGGGATAGGTGACATCATATAGCATGAGATCTACAGCGGACTCCACAGCAAGCCAGAGCACCGATAAGGCACGGGAGTGGACGTTCGACGCCAAAGGGTAGATCGCTACTTACGAAGACATAACAGAATGATTATCATCGTGTTTGTTGTATGAAAGTCTCAGTGATGATAACTTCGCTATCTTCCAACCCCAAATATATTTGACTTTTTATTGTAGATGGGTTTGTACTCATGTGTGATTGAACTAGCAATATCCTCCTTCAGTTACTGTTGTTGTTACCCTCCTTAGTGCTGATGGTTCATGCGTGTGATGCCTGTAAGTGTTGGTACCAGTGAGCACAATCTTCTATACTCTATTGCATCCGTATATAATCTCTCAACCACGCGGCGCTATCGACTCCGTGATACTTTCAAATCCATCATCTAAAGTAATGTCGTCTCCACTCACAGGCATCCAATCCGGGCCCTTACGAAAATGCTTACGGACCTCAGGCCAGTAAGACGAATCCGGCGGGCAGAATTTGAAGCGCTCGAACTGATCGATTTGATCCGCTTCGTGGCTGATGTAGTTGTAACAAGATGTTCGTTCTTTGGCCCATTTCTCCAGAATCGCCCAGTTTCTGCACTGCCGTAGCTGTCCCACAGCGCTCTCCGGCGACTTTGTGGCCGTTGTATAACGAGGTGTGTCATCAGCATGGCATATTATGTCGCCACGCAAGGCATCCATGCAATGGGTTATGTGTATTAGGGGTAGGGACTGCGGTAGCCCCAGATAGTGCTGTCGAATGGATCGATGGATATTTTTCTGAAGGGGCATTAGTTTGGATAACGGATAGCTTTGAGGTGCGCTGCACCAGGCAGTGAAGAGCGTGATAACCATTTAAGACGTACAGCCCTTGGCTTTTGTCCCAAGGGAAGGGCTGTGCGCGTGGTAATTCTTTTGAATCGGTCCAGTCGTAGGGTAAAGCAACGAAACCCGGATCAAAATCTATGCCGTCCCAAAGTTCGGCTGCTAGAGTAAGATTCTCGGTGGCATAGTCCGTCGCCCATTCAAAAGGAATATAGTTGTGGCTGGGAAGGCCAGCTGGAGCCTTCGTTAGTACAAGTCCGAAGACATTTCATGTTGGACATGCAGACCGTAAGTGGAACGCTCATGAGTCACATGGCTTCTAGAAACCAATAGAGATACGCACAATGCAATGTTGGTTGTCACAGAGATCAAGAAGAGAATAGATGAGGCTGACTTGTTGTACCGAGAAAGGAAGCCGTTGCGAGAACTGTTTGTCCTTCCCTCCTGGCTGTCTTTGTCGGCCGTCTCTCTTAACAAAGGATTTTCGTCAGACTTTGAAGCAGCGGAGAAGAGACTGATATCATCTTCTCTGGCTTCCATGTTGAGACCCCCGAATGCTGTTCAATTGACTGCTGCACTATCGATGCCAAGGGTATTGGTATTGAAGTGTTTCACATAGCGAAAATATATGGTTTGGAGAGGAAGACAGAACCCGTCATGATAATTTCGTTTGATACCCGGCTTATATTGAAAGATAGCTCTCAAGAGTCGCTCATAGGCAACCTTCGGCGATGTGAGATTCCAAGAGAGCAAAGCCTCCCTGGGAGCACAATTTTAGCTAGGGTAGAGACGAAAAAGGTGGGGGAAGTCTATGATCTGAACACCGATGTAGGTGGTTTGGAACCCAGCTCCCCCAACTGACGGTGCAGTGATGGTGCAGACACTGGGCGAATCATAGGCGCAGGCTCCCCGTGTCGGTCTTTTGGATTAATTGATGGTTACATCTCCCAATCCCGATTCCACTTGCAAGGCTATCATGCGAGACAATGGCACGGCATGCATGTGCTTTCAAGGGGATGGCTGGGCAGAAGTGTAAAGTCGCTGCAAGTAACCCGATTCCGTCGTAAGTAGCGCCATGCTTTTGCCGTCGGTGTGCAAACAATGTGGGCAAATGCCAACTCTGTTGGCCGCTCTAGTCTAGGTTGGTTTATGGTGGGCAGAGGATGACCAAGGTTACATCAGTGGTGCAGCGCGATCCCCTCACCAGACATGGGATTACGACGCTACATATAAGACAGTAAAGATACAAGGAAGATTACCTGCTGAGGTATGATACCTTAGCGTACGCGAGGTTGCGCGAGTCTACTCGCCGATCAATTCCATAACCCCCTCTAGCGAGAAACTTCTCAAGCCAGAGCGCCGATATCCATTGAGGGCTACTACAAAGCCAGTATCTCAGTTGTGGTTACAGCTCCATAATGCCCTTCGATGCCAGCCAAGTCAGCGCGGACGATGACTTCGACGAGCTGGTCCGGGTGGAATGGGCTTCCTACGAACAGCCGTACTGTAGATTGATACGCCTATTCTTCCCCATCTTCGGCGATGGTCCCGAAGCTCGAGCAGCAGCATTGAAAGAGTCAACGGAACGTCAGCTTCGCTGGCACAGAGGAGATCCGACCAGCCACTGGATTAAGGCTGTTGACAGTGAGACAGGAAAAATAGCTGGTGCAGCTTGTTGGCATATCTACGAAACGAATCCATACGGCGTTCAATCTGAGGAGGAGTGTACATGGTATCCTAAGGGTGAAAGTAGAGAGATGGCGAATTCCCTCATGGGCCAATTTTTGACGCCTCGAATGAAGTACATGACAAAGCCCCATATTTGTATGATTGCAACTTGCCGTGATGTGTACTTTACACTCTTCACTTTGGCTGATAAACTACGTTATTTAGTTCTTGATATCTGCTTTGTCCATCCACACTATCGCCGTCTCGGCGTCGGCAGGCTTTTAATGGCATGGGGTATCAAGAAGGCTGATGAATTGGGGTTTGAGTCGTATATTGATGCCACTGAAGCTGGAATACCTCTCTACGAGATGTGTGGATACGCCAAAGCATCTAGAGTTGATTTTGACGCGTCAAAGGATGAGGCAAGCCAGCAATGGAGGGAGCTTCGAGAAGAACTGTTGCCTTTTTCCTTCTGGCCCATGTGGAGGCCAGTGGGAGGCATATTTAAGGACACAATGAGACCGTGGGAGCAAGTGGCTTGAGTTTCTATTACAAGAAACTATCTGATATAGGTCTATCTAAGCAACCCTGTGGAAACATACCAGAGGCATTGATAGAATTTCGCTTTGCATGACACTGTGTACCGCTCCGAGATGGTTCCCCAAGGGAGCATCTATCCCTCCGCTATACTGAAGGTGAGGTACTAGCCATGATCCACCACCACCACGAGAAGCCATCCGAATCGTACCATTGTTGAATAGCTTCTCTGACGGCAGGCCTATCTAAAGTCCATATCCTGGCAAGTATGAGTTGTCCCTATGGCTAGATACATGAATGAATGAATGACAACGTATTAGACGTGATGTGCTGATAGTCCGTTATAGATATCACTACTAGGAAAACGGTTGATCTCGGCGAATATACGCAAGTGCTACTACTGGAACGGGAATTCACTTCCAGAGAGTCCGATCAACCAAGCGATCATGACACCAATCAAGTATGGAAACGACCGAAGAGAAACACGCTGGCACTTCCATCGAGGCCGGTACATGCTGGATCATGGGCGTGCACACACTGCCATTAAAGTGACGCTCTATCACAGGATCCCTATATAGCCCTATTCTTGTCTAAAACTTTACATCCTCTTCACTAGCTTTTCCAGTTCCATCCCAACTCCCAAAGACCTAGCCTTCCCTTGACCGCATCTCAAGCTTTCCATTCCTTGGAAGAAGCTAGATGGCTGCTTGAACAGCGAGCAATATATATCCATTTTCTTCCCCATTACGCCTCCAGCGTCCCTGAGTACTTTCAGGAAGAATCAATACCTTGGACCGCCTATTATATATACATGAGTAACATGGCAGTAACATCATTGTTCTGTCAGACGAGATTACGGACTGCGGGTATGGTCTCCAAGAAGCGTCTCTCTCAAGACTTGAATTCCAGGCAGGTTGCCCGCGGTGTCCGAGAATTCTGAAATATTGAATTATTCAGAAAGACCTCTCGAAGTGTTTTTCATAAATGGCAGATATCTCTTGATATTGGTATACGGCTGTGAAGTCTCAAGATCACCATCAGAAATTCGTGCATGGATCAGTATCCAGCCCTACCTTCTATGTTCGGATCCTCCTTCGACGCAATTAGTGGTACCTGTCTTCTTGAATATCGAGATCATTCCCCTTATTCTCTATCTTACAGTTCTAACATTATTGCAGTTTCTGTACTTGTCCTCGGCAGAAAGTGTATCTGCCTCACCGTCTACGTGCCAATTCTGCGCAAGGTCTCCCTCTTGCCTTCCTCACAACCTTTCCTACTTTCACCTGTCAGGCCATCGTGGCAGAGCAATCGATTTCGCCATTATCCTTCCTGACATCTAACACGACAACACATACTATATATCTATATATATATAACCTCAGTGTCACGGTCTGACCTGAGGTCACGTGACTGGTCACATGACTGAGGCGTGGCACGTACATATGCTGTCCGCCTTCTTCATAGATAGTTTATCATTCATATTCATATTATCCATCACATCCACGTATCCACGTCGTTGTTCCTGACACTCAGCCATAGTGCGCCATAGCCATTCTCTAGTCGATCATCCATCCATCACATTGAGTGAAGTGGCTTGAACGACATTTTCCCTCAACCGGCCATCTATCAATAAGTTTTAATATGTATTCCCTCTTTTTTTGTCTCCTTTCCCTCCTCTAGGCCTCCTACCCCTAGTATAATTGACTAAGACACACCTCCTACAAGCCACAGAGGCAAACCTGTGAGGAATATGAATATAGCATGGAGTCCCTCAACATTGGGCACGACAATGAGATAACAAGGCTCGAAGATCGAGCAGCTACGTTGGAGACAGCCGTTCAAGCATACCTGAAGCTATACTATGGGCCGTACATTGGAATTCTGACTTGATGCAGACGCGTGCCTTCTTTCTTTTCATTCTTTCTTTTCATTCTTTTGATTCGTTCGCTTACAGGACGTTGGAGCGCGGTAGTAGAGTCCTATTGAGTGAACGATGGCCGTCACCATCCTACGAGCAGAGCTGACGCTTAGCAAGACGATAATGGGGAATAACTCTCCAAGACAGAACAGCATTTACACACCTTCAAGTGCCCTCACACAAGTCACTTCTGATAAAATCAATCTGCGTCTTATCATTTTTCTTCGCTCGCATCATCCCCCTATATATACATATATACACCAAATATGGTACAGAGATTTTCAATATATATTACACGACATCCAGCCAGCAGATTGGTTTAGAAAGGTTGACCCCCCCACCCAGGCAAGCCGTTGCTACAACGGAACCATGTTCGACCCACGGAGGGGCGACGGGTCACTCAGTCGCGCCTTGGGCAGGCGCGCCCCCGAGTATAGGGGAAAATAAAATGCAACCTCTCTGAATAATGATAGTACAACCATACTGAACCCAATCGCCGTGTCGTCCAACGATACTGCACGAAGAATAATGAAAGCCAAATTGGTTATTAGCTCTAGCGACGCTGTACACTCGGCTTTAAGCCAGAGTGATAAGCGTTCAGGGCCTATACTAAGGAAGAGAAAGAAGGTTGAGTTCAAAAAGTCAAACCCAAGCCCCCCTTCTGAAGCAATTGGTGAGGTGCTATAGGGCTCCGAGTCTACTAAGGTGGGCTCCGAGATCCTTAATAAGAAGGCCTCAAGGAGAAAAAACAAGCATAACACATAAGGGCGCCTGCCCCCCGCTCCGCCTGCTCCTACGAGGGTTGTCAATAAGTCTTTCATCCCTCCGCCCCCGCCACCCATCATCCCCCCGACGCCTAGTGCGCCGTGGGCCCCTGCGGATCAGCTCCAACAGAGCGAAGAGGATGAGTGCTCTCCACCTAAAAACCCCGTCGCTTCCAAGTCAACTCTGGCGGCCCTTGTGACCGACCATTTTGACTGGGCAGGTGATGTCGAAAAGAAGGTTCATCTCCAGGACCTAAAAGCCGGCAGGAAAGCTAGACAGAGGGACCACAAGCAGCGCGACGAGCGTCTGTGGAGAGAGGCATGATTAAGCCGATCGCCATCGCGTCCGACAACAACGGATCCCCTCGCCGCCTAGGATGAGGATTCCGGATCGGGTTCGAGGGCTCCGGCGACGGATAAGCTGGGAAACACCATTAGACCTGTTAAGACCGTTAAAGGCATGTTCCTCCTCCGTTATTCAAACTCGCTACATTTAGAATACTATTATGCTAACGGTATATACGTAGACCGACCCTTCACGTCAAAGGTGGTGGCCTATGGGGAAGCGCTCAAGCTCATGCCGGCGGACAAGATGGACCTCTCGCTGGGAAATGGATCCCTTTTCGTCTCTTTACCGTTCTCTCTTTAGACCAAGGAAAGGGTCATGGTAGTCAGGGCATTGATCAAGAGCAACACCGGAGAAGGAATGATACAGATTTTTCCACCGGGGACCTACTACGTGGTGAGGTGCGACAATCAAACGTCGTCCGGGCAAATGAGAAAATCATTGGCTATTAGAAGACATTTACAACGACGCCTAACGCCGGCCTGCAAATTCCCCTCTTCCTCTGTATTGATCCGTCGGTCCGATCTTAACATCTCCACTCTACACCTGAGAAGCTCGAGACATGAATAACCCTACAAGTATGGCTCAGGATGCGCTCTACGGCATTAGACTAGCCGTGGGGTGCTACGACTATTCACCGTCCGAGGTGTTCGGCGTCATTCGCGCTGCGATGGAATGTATAGATAGCCTCCGCCCAGTCGTTTCAACACCTGGCCAGCAGTACACATGCTGACATCTAATGAAGCCGCTGACAGGTTGGGTACACGACACAATATAGGCCGACAAGCACTCTAACCGTCCTGATCAATCCCCCTCATTCAGGCTAATACCATGTCTGGCAAGTCGCGCACATCAGAATACAAGTTCGATGAGGATATAGTATTGCACCGACAAGCACTCTAGACGTCCTGATCAATCCCCCTTATTCAAATCAATACCATTTCTAGCAAGTCGCGCACATCCGAATACAAGTTCGATAAGGATGTAGTATCGCGCCATAGGGGAGCTAAAGCCAGAAAAACGAAACTCCCTCTTTATGCCCTGTGGCCATCGACGGCAAATGGGGCGACGTCCTCGCTCGATCGCTGACAGGTTCAAATGTCTCGCAGCCCGTCACACAACGATCGTGTCACCTTAGAACCGAGCGCGATTACAGCCTTACTTTGGTCGCAATAGTACTTCGCGCAAGACTAAGGATATCTCGTCCGCGCTTTTTGGAATCACACCGATTATGACGGTTGTGTATGGCGATGTGGTCACGGATGTTGAGGTTGACTTGGCTTGTTTGAGACTGTCAGACCGAAGAATCAGACGACTATGAAGAAGGATAGTGGAGGAGCTTCTGTGTTAGGTGTGGGCAGGACAGCACTTCTTTGGTCGGCGACGATTTGGTTGCGGCTCTGGGTTGGTACTGTTTTCGTTGATTCTGCGTAAGTTACGGTGAGATTTGGTACTCATTGGTCTTCTGCAGTAGATGTGGAAGGAGTTCGCCGCATTTTGTTCCATCATGGTGTCCGGCGTTGCCCATCCTGTACTTTAGTCATCCATCCCGGTCTCTACGAGCTGGACTCGCAACGTTATGAGCTTGAATACATAGTTGAGAGACGCTCTTGAGAATTCAATAAAACAGTATGTGGAAATGTCAGTGAGCCCTTCATTGGATGGACGACAGATCCCGGTATTGAGCCTTCGCCCTTTCAGCTCGGCAGTATGTATTGTCCCTTGGATAGTACCCTTCAAGCTATCAAGATTGGTGCTCGTTCTGTCTCCATGCTGCAGACAAAATGCTAATGTGTGCCCGAGCGAATGCATGTCTCTTGCGCTTAGTACAGGGTACAGCATGCGGTGGCGATATCGGTTCTAACTCCAGACCATGGACGCAGCGAGACGATGAATCCCACTTTCACCATCCCGATCATAATAATCATCATCAACGTGGACATTAATTTTTGGTTGGTCCTCACGAGCCACATAGCGGCGGCCCACGTCTTGATAGGTAAGGTATGGGACGCATCATGCCTTGGCGAGCGACTCGTATAAGTAGCCGCAGGTTTGTATATTTCTTGTTATAATGCTGAGTGAAAAATATGGCCTTTCCTTCTGGTAACTGTGAGGTGAGTTGTCATGTTCGTGACCTTGATCTTGCCACACCATCCCCTACACGTTGCTGTGACAAAAGTGAGAAATTCAGGTTTGGGCAACATATGTATGTAGCCAGCACTAGCAGGTCACACTCTCGTAAGTAAGCAATGTGGAAAACGACCACATCTAGTCTCGTAGTGGGTATGTGCCATTCCGGAACTCTTCGGCGTACTTGGTCTTGAGTGGATCGACATCCACGGCTCCATGTTCCAAAAGTACCTTGACCATACGATGGTAACCATGTATCTTGGCTCGAAGGATAGGAGGATCGCGCTGCTTATTGCCACCATCAATATCAACGCCTAGTGTCAAGAGCATTTTAACAACCTCCTCCTGGCCCTCTTCGACAGCCGCCGTAAGAGCATGACTGTAGTACTTGACATCAACGCCATTTTCCAAGAAGAACCGTACCATTGCTACTTCACCGCTCCTAATCGCACAATGAAGATCGCGCTCCATATTTGTAGCATCAATACTGGGGCAACTATCGAGCAGCATCTGCGCAACCTGTGTATGTCCATTCTTGGCAGCGAGATGAAGTGGATCACCAACCCTGGACTCGTAGTACTTGGCGCCGCGGTCTAGAAGTAAGCGAACAACACGAGTGTGGCCGAAACGACAGGCAAAATGTAGTGGGCTGCCGTGGGAAGTCCATGCGTTGATGTCGGCCCCTGAGTCTAGCAGAAAGTCAACAGCTTGCACATGTCCGTTGATGGACGCCCTCCACAGTGAATCGGATATGACTTCTTCCCGAATCGCCGCAGGGACTCTGTTCAGGAGTAGCCTTATAATATCGCTGGAACCACTGTATGCAGCATCATGGAGCGCTTTCTTGTAATGATCCTCCTGAGCATTGCCAACGAGAGGGAGAGCTAGCATATACTCGACGATGTGTTGTTGCCCTGCACGGCAAGCTGCCGAGAGCGCTGCATCGATAGACCCGTTTTGAGATTCATTTACCGTATTTTGAATGTCACATGCCAAGATCATGGCCAACATTTCTAGATCTCCGATCCTCGCAGCATTTGCTGAGGCATAACCGAATATTTCGCTTCCCGTGTGCAGATGAAAGGTCTCTGGGATGAGCTCTCGCAGTTTCGCGATATCCCCGAGAGCAGCAGCAGCAGACGCGAGGTCTTTCGCTGGCTCATAGGAGCCCGCATCCATCTTTTTAAAATCCTGAAGAGCTACCCGAGCATTGAAAGCAAATTTGTGTGCCGCAGCATCGCACAATAGGTGAACAATTTGTAAACGTCGCTTTTCTAGGTCATCTTTCGGCGCTGCTTCTAGCAGATGATCCGTGACCTGGCTGATTACACTGCGGAAAAATTGACCTTTGTTGTTCATGCTTGGATTAACAACTCTCGCCACTAGAAGGATTCGCAGACACCGTGGCGATATCTTAGATGTGCGGTGAGTCCTAGTGAAATCAAAGATGTTTGTCGCGAATACGGCACGTAAAACTTCGGCATCGAACGCTTCTAACACGACGTGTGAGGAAGGCTAGGGTGGTATCTTAAATGTGAAGAGGCTTACTGCATACTTGTCGAAGTCTGACAGCTTTGATTAGGCCGACCGCTAGGACCATATGCTCGATTACGCACTCGAATGCTGGTATTGGAAGATCGAGAACCTGCATGGTGAGGGTGGTGATGAATATAAGGAAGGTTGATGAGAGATGACAATGCTTTGGATAGTGTATCCCATCGTTCGGCAGGAAGTTACACCCCTAGGAGCTAACTTTTTGAGGTTTAACGCTCACATCATCTAAGCCCGTAATTGCTATTTTGCCTAGAAATTAAACCTCAAAGAGTTAGCTCCCGAGGGTGTGACTTCCTGCCGAATGATGGAATAAGGTATGCTTTGGAGATAGGTGTATATATCTGATATATGGGGTTTGCATTCCAGAATCACCAAACGACACGAGGCGTAGCTTATAAGGGCGATAGTGGCAGGCTATCTGTTCCACTTGTACTCTCAAGAAAAGTAGTGTTCCGTGCACACGACTCAGGAGCCCAATGTAGAAATGACAGCCTCCAAAGTAGTAGTATGAGGTCAATCTTTAATACATTCAAGTTCATAATCCCAGCGTATCGTCTATCCTCCGCCCTTGGCTCCAGAGCATGCGTCAACAATTTCAGACATCCTATTTATGCCTGGTGTATCGTTTCCCATCTTCCTCATTCCCAACATGCTCTCTTAACCTACCACGGGCAAGAAGGAAGAAAAGGAGATGTCGTTCAAGTTTCACTTACATAACTACTTAGCGACCACACGGGAGGATGAGGGTGAAATGTGTGTCTCAAATTCATCGCGTGGAAGTCAATTGGTTGGTTGTAAGGAAGTCCAGGGTTATTGCGTGGATCTTTGACGGGTTAGGGTTCTGGATATGAAGTTGTTTGTCATACCAATGTGCTTGTTTGAGTTTGTGATAAGCGCAGTGCTGAGATCACTGCGCTGGGCTTGGCTGTGCGTTATGCCGATTATCTGTAGCACGAGGGTCAACAACACATGGCTTGAAGGATTAGAAACGCTCGAAAGGCACGTTTCTAAGTTAGTCCTGTGGGAAGGGGGCTGAGAAGCTGGGGAATATCAGTTGTGACTAAATCTGGTGGTTTCAAAGATCCTTACTAGGAGTGTTGAGCAATGTGGGGCCAGTTCACTCTTTGTGGAAGGCCGGCAGAAAGGCATCTGGAGCCTAAAGGCTGATGTGGATGGGCCGCACAGGAACCTCTCCATAGCACAGTATACTAAGAATAGACAGGTATAACATCGATAGCACTATGCAAGTATCTTGGACAACTCCACGTGACCCTCCGGCAATCGATACGGCCCTAGTGGTATGGGTATATTACCCGAATATCCCACATCCCCCTGCGCCGTCTCCAACTTCTTCGTAACCTTTGCCACCATCTTCGCAATCCACTGATCATTCACAATCCCGCCCACAACCGCCTTCTTCATCCCGTCTTTCATCCCCTTGGACAGATTCTTCGAGAAATCCTTGATGCCACTCACCTCTCGGTCCATCGCGCTGGGCTCCTTCTCCATCTCTACCACCTTGGTCGCCTTGACTAGTGCGGCGATGAAGTTCAGCAGCTCCTGATCAAAGCATGCCGGTAGGGAGGCATGTACCGACATTTTGACATTTGTCTCGTCTTTGACTGCTTGCTCTAAACTCTGCTGCGCTTGAATGGTCTTGGGTAAGCCGTCCGCTACTTCGACTTCCTCCTCCATCTGCTCTTTATCCTGGCGCGTGGGCACAGCAGGCAAAAGGTGCTCGTGGTGGGGAAGCAGGAAAGCGGGGATGGCGAATGTTGCGTTCATGCCCCCAAGTCGCGTAACTTGTTTGAGTTCTATAGATGCCGGAAGCGAGCGATAGGCCATGACGTCGTCGACTTTGAGCTGGCAATTGATGTCGAAAACGGGGAGGAAAGGACTTTGTGCCAAACCAAGGATATCCGCAAGCTGTAGTACGAAGTTTGCCTCTGAGAGCCAGGAGGTAATCTTTTGCTCCAGCCGTCGGATCTCTGCAACGTCCTGACCGTAGTCTTGAAAAATGTGTTCGCCTAGCATATAGCTGATCCAGCGCCCCGAACCTGCTGCAGTGATAGATGTGATATGGATTGGGTGTAGATATGTAAGTGGGCTCAGCAGCAGGCGGAGCAGCATTGGAAGCCGATGCAGAATTGTTCGCACCCATGGCGGTGAGAGATTCTGAAGAGTTGTCACTTTTATAGACCTCTGAGGCGGGTGAGAAATGGATGGCTTGTTGTGCAGTTCAGAGCAAACCGCGGCTCTCAGGTCCTTCTCGTTGCCGGAATCTAGGGTTGCGTCTGTATCCTGGGCTGCGGCTGCTCTCGACAACTGCTTACGTGCTTGACTGATGGAATTGGTCTTCTCGATCAGATCGAGAGTTTTCTGGTAATACTCGTTGGCCTCGTCGGTGTCAGGAGATAATGCTGTGACACTATTGATTCCAGCCTTAGTGGAGGAATCCTTTGGAGTAGAACTGCCTTCGGTCATCTTACTTATCATCTTGATCGTATCCGCGTCCCCATTAGCAGTCGCAGCTCGGAGTAAAGGCGTATCAGTAGCCATAATCGGATCGCCGTCTCTGTCTTTGGTGCTCTCTTCCAGGTTACCGAAGGTCATTTCGTATTCGCCGCCTTTGATGTTGGCATACACGTCGCCAATTTCAATTCTGCGGAAGAAGGGGATTTTGACAAAGTCCACTTGGATTGCCAGTTCCATGTCATCGGATAATTTGATCCCCACCTCGACGCCATGCGCTATGCAAGTAAGGCTCGAGAGAGAAATTGTCAACCCACGCACGACCATCAGGCCGTCAACCGTAGTGTCGATCTCTAAAGCCGGAAGGTCGAAAAAAGCAATCTTGTCATTAACAAAATGTAGTTGCCGGAGTAGCGAGCGCAGTCGCTTCCGCACAAATCGTGCCATGGTATTGAATTGAAATAAACATGTCAGGAATATGAGCGGATAACAATTAACCATGAATACCCAATAGAGCAGCCAAGAGGTCGCTGCCACGGCATATGCCAAATGCAAGGTCGCGAGAAGGGTCCATATCGGGATTATTGGCAACACGCGACAGCTCTTCGAAGAACCGAGAAGCAAAACGTACGTCAGAATGGGTGCTCCCGAGAGCAACCAGCGCCTCGACCAGTCATAAAGAGCGCTGAGTAGAATGGTCGCCCCAGCAAACAGTAGGGGTGTTGCATAGAGGTTATGGGCGTGCGCGACTGGATCGGTCCTCTTTGGAACGGGCTTTCGCTTCGATGGGTTAAAACCCTTGCGTTCATGGGTCATATTAAGTTCTTGATGACCGAGATGAGCGGACAGCAGTCCAGCAAAGAAGAATCAATCATTACTATCAGAGATCTGCGACGGGAAATGCGCTGTACAACCTATCCTGAATCTTCGAGTGGAAGGCGTCTCCAGAGCGGCTAGATATGTACCAAATGCAAACCATTTTCTTGGGCTGATATCAAGAATTGAACGATTGACCAACCTTTGTTTCCTTATGACAGAATCTTGGTGTTTTCATAAACAAGGAGAGACCAAATATGTCACCACGCCAAGACGTGGCTGCGCTATTCTAGTCCCAGTATGGCCAATCTTCACGGAAGTGGGAATGACGCGCGAGGAACTGAAAGCTGGAGAGTATCATCTGCATCGCACGTTGTGTTGGCGTGGTAGCATTAGAGTAGTTCACAATGTAGGACTCCTGAGCCTGTGGCTCCATTGACGCGAGTCACATTGTTATGAATTGCATTCCCCTTGATGTTGCAGTGAGATTCATGTATTCGTCATTATTGTCTAATGAGTAACGATACGAATATGCACAGAAGCTAGCTACAGATTTCTACGCAAGTCCACCTCCTATCTACCTTTCTTCTTGAACCTGAATTTCAGCTCGTCCTCGCTATCACTATCGGATTCCTGCGCAGCAAATTTCCTCTGCTTCTTCGCCACAGTCTCGCTCGCTTGAGTAGCAGCTGGTCTTTTGCGGTTTCCATTGAGAGCTCTACCAGTGCTGGGAGTTTCCTCTTCCTGCTGAGTGTGTTGCTGATGCCGAGTAGTCTTTGGTGCGTCAACATCAATACTCTCAGGTAACTCATCGTCAGCGGCTGACTCGGGCAGTACTTCCACGGCATGAGTTCTTGCTGTGGTGAATGGCTGACTCTGCGACTGTGACTGCGTAGCACGCTCTTTCTCCTTTCGTTGCTTCTTCGAAGGCTCCCTTTCCAGCCAATAATCCTCACCGATGCCGAAATCTTTCTTCTTGACCTCTTCCAGTGGGACTATGAGGCAGGTGCCGCGCCTTGCTACATTTCCTTCTCCCTGCCGACGGAATTTCTTGAAATTCTTCCTCCCGTTCCAGCGCTCATCCCAGCGATTGTTGGTCCCGCCGTTAGGCACTGTGCGCTGGGGGTCCTCTGCACGGTCTGGAAGTTCCATCTCCTCAATAACCGCCAGATTCTTCATTTCTTCCACGTTCAGGCTATCCAGGTTATCCCTCAGATTCTCTTCATCGAGCTTCGCCGCCTCTTCTTCGGCTTCTCGTCGCTGGCGTACAACGTCTTTGATGTTGATCTCCTTTTTGGGCTCTCGAGCTTTTTCCGGCTTGGCTGCTGCCTGCGATGTCTCGGACGATTGCTCACTAGTCACACCGTTTCGCTGATCTTCTTCCGCTTCCTCAATTCTCCTTCGCTTCAAGGCGGCTGCCGCTGGTAAAAGTTTATCGACCACGTCCTCTTCGTCATCTTCATCCGAAGATGGTGCCGAACGTTTTCTAGGATTCGCAGCCCGGATGTCGCCATTCGCTTGACTTGGAGTGTCTACCTCCATGGCTGAATCAACATAGGATGCATTATTCTACTCCCGTCAACCTCGACACAACCAAGCTGTATATATCTTTGACCTACTAAGTTGCGTTGGGATCTTCCACTTCTCCGAACACTTTCATTTTGGGATGCGGGATGAGCAAAAAGTGAGGGCGCAGAAGCAACGGAAGCATCGTCGTCATCGTCGAATCCTTTAAATCGGCTGACGATAGCACCTCGCGTGCGAGCACGCCTTGGCCTGGACTGAGGAACTTCGGCCTCCGTTGGTTTGTCGGCTTCAGCAGCGTCCTGTGATGGGGCTGGTGCACGATCACTACTAGCCTGTGCGGAAGCTAAAATGATTAGAATCTCGACGGACAGATTTTGAGAAACAATGGCGCTCACAATCCTGTTCTTCTACATCCAGAGCTTTCCTCAGTATGCTAGCATCGCTCATCAAGATAGCATCCAGAAACTCGCTTTGCTCGATCAGCCGCTGGCCGAGAGCTAGAGCGGTATGAGTTGTCAAATTTGCTGCCCACTCTTCCAAACCTTTCTTCCCTCGAAATGCGACAACTACGACCCCTTTACCCTCGCTCTCATCCTCGAATTCGCCGAGTCCTTTCTCGCCAGCGACACCTTTGACGTAGCGTACAATCTCCTGAACGCTTGTCTTACCTGGCTCCAAAGTATATTCTAGCGCTTTCCCCCCTCCATTCGTGATGGGAGCTTGCAGCGTTTCGAATTGGAGGGCGTCGCAGAAGACGAAGGTGTAACCATCGAAGACGTTACCCCGCTGCAGCATGGGAGCGAAGTCTTCAGCGGGTCGTTCGCTTGGTTCTTTACTCTTAGGGGGTAGATGCTCTCCGGCATTTGGCCAATTGGCATCAAAGTCTGCTTCCAGCGGTGAAAGGCTTTCCAACTCATCGAGATTGTCCGGTGTTGTCGCGTAGATCAAAGCGTCAATGTAGGTCTCCGTAACGATGTACTTGGCGTTTATGAGCGCTTGAAGACCCTTAGCTGTGTTTCGCTTGGTGCTGACAACATGAGTTGTTGCCCCGATGACGTAAGGTATGAGCACCTTGATATCCAGATCTTCAAGGCGAGTTCGATAGTTCACCAAAGGATCTTTGCCTGCTTTCATCTCTTTCGAGCTGAGCGAGAACGTGAAGACGACCGGGTGCCATTTGATCCTTCATATTGTATGTCAGCAAAATCCACTCATTATAGGAGCCGCAGTCATACCGAAATACGATGCTCGATTTGCCCAGCTTGAATGTAAATTCATCGTTCTTCATTGCCCGGGTCTCGCCTCTTATTTTATCCCCGTCGATCTCCGTGCCGAATTTGGTGTCCTCATCCTTAAGACTGACTTCCGAGCGAGTATGCACAAGAGACTGCGAAGGTCAGATCAAGTCCCAAAGGCTCCGGTGTCTGGAAATATCTACTCCATCGCCTGGCTTGACATTTGCAACCGACAAGGTAAGATGTTGTCGCGAGACGGATTTCTCATCTTTGATCTGAAAGGCACCTATAGCCTGGTCAGCCAGCATTCTCAAAAAGATAAGCTGCGCATGATGGCAGTACGAGGTCAATTGTACTGACCATTCCTCCCGTTCTTGCCCTTTTCTGGAAGTGTTCGCCCAAATAGATACTTTTTGCCTGGACGCAACCAGATTCTCTTGTCTAGGGTTGTGAGTCGGCTTGTGGTCTGTGATGCTATGTTGCTTCCTGCTTACGTGCTAGAATGTCGCCATCGCATTCTAATGTCCACATGTTGTTGCGGGCAGTGTTCGATCTCTGACAGAGAAGCGCTGCGTACAAAGGCAAACGAACGCGTTTCACTGTCACTGGGGAGAATTATGAGCATGGTAGAAGCTTCACAGAAATACACGGATGAATAAGATGGTAGCGATGTGTCAAGTTTTCCAGTTACATCCTATTTGCGTGTTCCAAAGCTCACAGGTTGTCATAGCGAAAAGATCCAGTAGAGCGCGTGTCGACGGCTTTAAAACGCCCAATGTCCGAGAGTATTCTAAATATAAGCTAATCCGTATTTGGATGTTTATATTTGGCTGCGAAATACTGCCAACAAAAACCCACACGCTTACAGTTTGGTACACACCACAATTCGACCTTGCTGCGGAGTATTCAGTGTGGAAACATGGTAGCGCAGATCTCACAACGGTCAGATCCTTTTGATTCGGCGCACTCGTACTGTACTACGGACGGCATATCATAAATCCTTTGCAACCTCAGACTCGACGCCTTACATGGCTCTTCCGATGCAGATCCCTCGCTCTCTCACGCATTCGATATCATGGTATCTGACGAGTCTATCGGAGTAACTCCATCAACAGTTACGTTGCTGTTCCCAAGCGCAATGTATACATTCCCAACCCCAATATAGTGGGCTGGGTTCAGGGCACCAAAATATATGTCGATTGCAACTGTGTAGGAACCATAGAATCCGACGAGCTCCCAGATACCTCGAAGTATCGATGCGGCCACACTGTATGTGATATCGACCTTCCCTGGCGCAGAGGATTTGAGGGAGATTCCGACGCTAGAAGGTGCAACCGCAACACCACCCGCAGGAATCTTGGGATCCCCCTTATGGAGGGCACATATTTCGACTGCAACGTTCATACCGTAGACCACGGCATAAGTCATAGGGTACGGCAAGTACGCCATCCGATGGCCAGGACGGACTTTAAAGATGATCTGTGGGTTTGTGTAAGAGACATAGTAGACCGCGGGAAAGATACCAGTAACGCTATGCCATTGATATCAGCTCCAGCCTTCGTGCATCATCGAAGATAGATTACCTACGCCGTAGTTCCTGGGGGAGACGACTGGATCGGGCTTCCACTGAAGTTCAACGCCGGCGCTGTTCCTGATTGATCCAACGATCCGAGGCTCACCAAAGGTACTGCTGCAATACCTGAACAAATCACTTGCAGCAAGAAAATGATGTGAAAGCCATACGCCATGGCCATTGATAAAACTTCCTTAAGATGAAGAAACACAATGTGATGCAGTGAAGTTTACAGTCCAAAGTCCCCATGGTCAGATCCCTTACATAACGGCAAAGAGTTTTCAGGCCTTGCGGCTGTGCAGGTATGCAGGTATGCGGTACGTCAAGCCGACGCATGCTATGTGCATGGAATGAGTAACCTCTGGGTTTTAAGTGGTTCCTTGTAGAAGGTCAAGTTAAGCTTAGCCCCGCAACATCAAAGCTCCTGTCCATTACGCGTCAATGCTCCCAAGCGACACACATCAGTCCGTGCGGTGGGTCGAACCCAGATTTCCCTCGCGGACTGAGCTGAACATAAGAGGTATCCTGAACAGACAACAAGGTGGGTTTTTGGCGTGCCTAATCCAGGGTCTCAACGCGACATTTACGAAGAGCTCTCGTTTTGTGCCAACGGGCAAGGCAGGCTTATACTCTCTCCGTATGAGTGGTTCTGTGAGCGTGAGACTTGCTTGGCCAACAGATGCAATGGTGAATAGCCTCAAGCATATCATGAATCGGTCAGTCGTACCGAATTCCCAAAGAAAGTCAGATATTATCAAGATTTGAGATATGATGGATGCATCCGCAAGATATAGACCAGTACTCCCAGCTTTATATGCTTATAATTTCCAGACCTTATACACGATTGTACATGGTAGTAAACGATATGAGACAGCGACTGGGTCGCCATCTGATTTCTGTCAAACCAAGGTTCAGCCACGAAGGATTCCAAGCCGTTCACCGATGCTGCTGGTAGACCAATGGGTTCTGAAAGCGGGAGACCCAGCGACGCTCCCGTGACACTAGGAGGATATGAAGTCTGACAAATATTTAACATTGTTCAAGCAGGCGATGGTGAACGATGCAAAAGATGAACGACGAAAAACAATCCAAAGTAAAGAAGGTAGCAGTCCCGAATGTTAGAGGTCAGAACAAGGGATACAGCCGCAACCCGCCGCTAAGCCCCGCAATCCGCTGCCAACGGCGCCAAGACATCCTATCCTCCAACGCTCTCTTGCCCCACCTACCCTCCCCCACCCTCCCCAAACATCACCCAGCTCTCTCCAACCCATACACCCTCCATCCCCCTACCTTCCACCCCAAACAACCCACCCACACTCCAACCATGACAACCCAACCCCCCACAACTTCCTCCTCCTCCGAAATCGACGAAACCCCCCTCTCCCCCCTAAACAGCCAGCACTCCCTAGAAAAACACCTCCAAATGCGCCCCGAAGCTCAAGACCTCAAGAACAGGAATATCCTTCACGACACCAATGCCGCACCGTACGTTCCCTAACCCCCACTACCACCACCATCAGCATCATGAAAAAAGCTACAATGACGGCGAAGACTGATAGTCGCACAGGGCGATCCAAGCCGCACAAGCAGAATTAGAACGTCAGCAGGCCGTCGATAATTTGCGGAAGGGGTTGGAGAAGAGGCCGGAGAAGGAGGAGTTGGTGGGGCGTACGTCTTTCCTTCTCTTATAAACTCTGCTGTTCCGAATGTGAATACATGGGTTCTTGCTGACGCTTCTTGGGGGCGGTGTTTCAGGCAACATCCTACCCAATTCCACCGCTGCGCCATCACTACAGGAAAAGCAGAGGGAATTGGCGAAGCATATGCGCGCGGATAGCTTGGAGCAGAAGATTGAGAAGAGGCCGGAGAAGGAGGAGTTGGTGGAGCGTGGGTTGCTCTCATCCCTCCCTCCCTCCCTCCATCCTTTCGTTCTCTCGACCTTCGGTTGGCGTATCCATGACTGATGCTATGTTGGAGATTTTAGGCAACATCCTACCCTATTCCACCGCCGCGCCTTCGCTGCAGGAGAAGCAGCGAGAATTAGCGAAGCATATGCGCGCGGATAGCTTGGAGCAGAAGATTCAGCAGAGGCCGAAGGCGGAGGAGTTGGTTAAGGAAGGGATTCTGGACGAGGATCCGACGGAGGGTGTTAAGGGGTGAGGATGTGGATGTGGATTGATGCGGTGCGTGGGTGGGGTGATGGGGGTGGTGGAGGGGCTTTGGCAGGAGAGATTTCCAGACCGAATGCTGGAGAAAATCGTTTGAGCAGCAGCCGAGGGGAGCACGCTGGATCTCTGCTAGCTAGCTCTATGGATAATGATACTTGCAAACATCCATCATCTCCACACCCCTCCCCCACCTCAATAACTCTCCACCGCCTCCCTCCTCTCCTCCCCACCCAAATCCGGCACCCACCCCTTCGGCCTCTCCCGCCCCCGAATAATCATCCCACACACCGCCCCCTCCACCTTCTCCACACAACTCCTCATAACCTCCATCTTCTTCTCCACATCCCTCTTCCCGCCCCCACCACCAGCCGTCGTATCCAGATATTCAAAACACGTCCTCAGCGCCCTCAGATCCGTCAAAATATCTCTCGCCTCGCCCCCACCCCCCGCGGAAGCCATACCCCTCGGCAACTCCCCATTCGTAGCCATAGTCGTGATTGCGAAACGCATTAGTTCGCCTACGAGGTCGAAGAGACCGAGGATGTAGTCGTCTTCTGGGAGTGGGATACCGGGTGGTAGTGTTGACTGGGCCTGCGCGTGGGTGATGAGGGTTTGGGTCTCGAGGTAGTGCTGGAAGGAGATGGCTTCCATGTATTCTTGTATTCCGCCGGTGATGTTGCGCTGGTAGCGCCAAGCGTTGATGCCTTGTAGGTCTGGGACTATGGAGGTGAAGAGGTCTGCTATTTGCTGTTGTCGTGGGGCGTTTTCCTGAGAGACTTTGGTCGGGATGGGAACGGCGAGCTGACGGACTCTGGATGGTAGTGTGTTATTGACATGCGTGATTGTTGGGGGGGGGGGGGGGGGGGGTGGGGGGTATTAAAAACCCATGCAGCGAGAAGATCCTGACTGGTTATGAGCCTTTTCTTGCTCATAAGCTCGTTGTTATGGGCTGCTCACATCTTCTTGCTAAGGGCTGTGATGTCTCTGGAGGCTTTGATAATGCGCTCACGGCGGGCTTGATGCTCGTCCAATTCGTCGCGGAAGGTCTCAAAGATTGACAAGAACGGGGACAATGCTGGAGTGTCCATCTCTTCGTCACTACGAGGGCGCTTGATGCCTGCCATTGCTGAGAAGTCAGCACTCACGCCATGTGTGAGGTTGCATGGTGGTTTGACACTAAACATTTGTAAGTGGAACGGTTGATACGATGAGGACCTGTCTCGCTTATGTCCTACTTTTAGTAGTGTCTGCCAGAAAATAGGACTGACTACAACATATTTCCAGAGCAATAAGAGACAGCGTAAAACTCGAACATCAGCCTAAATTTCATATAGGTCATAGATTGACATTAAATCGGAATGTTATGATTATCTGCAGAGGAAAATTGGCACGTCAGGAACTTGCAGTGTCACCAGCCCTTGAAGCTCCTGGATTTCGCTTCGCATACTTCAAAGCCCCGGACGCAAATGCACCTCTCCGTTCACTCGATACGAAGAACATCGCCTCCTCCCACGCCTGGGTTTTATCATAGTAGCTCAACAGCCCGGCTAGAATGTACACCACATCCTGCCAGGTGAGATCGGGCGCGTAGATTGTCGAGGCGACTCCGAAGCGAGCTCCGCCCCTGGGCTCATCGTACCACCAAACTTCCGGCGCTGCTTCTATTTGGACTTTCGCTCTGGCGATTACTTTGGCGTTCGTAAGGCATGTCACGATGTGATTTGCTATCATTGGAGAGTCGGAGTCGCGGATCACCCTGAGAATCATGTCGCTATTGGGGATTAGATAGCGATCATCGGCGCGTCCTGCACCCACCGTCAGACTGCTTATTCCGTGGTCCATCTCAAAACGCGTCTTTGTGATGTTAGAGAGTTGACGAGGCCAAAGAACTGCTGCCATGGATGGTGTCGGCCTGTAATAAATCATAGAAAGATGCAGTGCGAGACGGCCAATGCGGCGAAGAAAATCATCTTGAAAGGTCCTATTATATGTTTGGCATTTGGTCGGGCACACCTATGATAATATAGGTTTTCTCCCCAAGTTGTCGCCTCACTTTTGAGATGCGACAATGACGCGCACACAGATTGGCAATGTCCATGCGCGCTCATTCTGGTGCACGGTATGATGTTTCTGGGCTTACTTCCGAGAGCTGTCGCAAGCAGTGGCACTCTTCAGCACTACTAATCAAATTTATGCGTGTAGTGATTTGGTCAGATATATGGACAACAAGGGTATCAGCCCAACAAATTAATGACGAGGGTAACAGAAAGTCCAATTGGTCGAAGGAGCTCATCGCCAATTTGTCATGATAAGAGCTGAGCAGTCGAAAGTATGGAGGCTTTATAGGCCGATAGAGATCAGAACTCACCTAACATCCAATGGCTTAGCTTTGATGCCCCGTTGACAATGCTGAGGAGTACCGAGGTAGCCAGGACATGGGATGGTGCATATCGAGAAAGAGCCGTGAACTCCTGGAACACTGGAATCTTAATTCGACATGCACAGTGTAGCCTGGCTTTGGCATGTCTACAACATAGTCCAGGTACCCAAGCTTGAAGCGCTTCTTACTCATGTTGTGTAGGGCACGTAAGCAGTCCTATTCAAACCCTCTTTGGGATGGTAGTGACACTTGTCCTCGATCCTATCAACCTTTACATTGTCCGCTTCTGATCCGAACCAAAATCTTTATTGATGTTCACTGTTATGCTTCAGACTGGTACTTCTTTCACCATTGTACATGGGCACTTACTTCTTTTGTGGTCCTAATGCTGCAATCTTGGGCATCGCAAATTTGTGGTTCGATCGAGCTGTCCAGCCATTCATGCTCCTGCGAACACCAAGCGTCTTTCTGGGAATGCTTGCTGCTGAATGTAGGTGTGTCATGGTCGTAGTATGATGTGTTGTTGCCGGCCTAATATCAGTATGATGTGATGCTGATTCGTGTTCTAAAATGTCTACAGCAAGCCCGTGCGACGGCTCCTCGACTTCTTTTTCCGCCTGTTCGAGAAGCACCTCATTGTCTGATGGCGAGCTTGAAAGGAAACTATACTGCTTCTTTGCAGGCTCATCCCCCCGAGGAAGAAGGTAGGGGCGAGAATTGTTTGAGATCGTTGGGAGTCTATGGGCGGAAAGCGTTTGTGGTATTGCGGACAGTGGCGTTCTGCCGGTAGGCCTCCCAGTCTCGTGCGGCACCGAGAGGGTAAGTGGAGTGGGCGCTCCATGTACTTCGTACCGGTTAAGCTGGCTGTGATTTACTAGTGTTTCTTGAATTGTGTGTTCTTCCTTTGCTTTTACCACGACCGATTTATCAGATTTCCTGTTAGTCTCATCGCCCTTAACCCAGAAGCTCATCAGACTTTCTTGAGCTTTAGCACTATTGACAGGCTTGCTGTTGCCTCTCATTGTTTCCACCTTCGAGGTTTGCAATCTACTGGCCGCGCTCTCTCGCCTTTGATTATCATTATTCAATTGCGAGGTTGCCGAGGTAAAGCCCCCATACGAAAAGGTGGAGCTGTTCTGCATCGTAGTCATAACGCCGACGTTAGCGAGCGTATAAGAGTTTCCTAAGACGGTGGCCTCTTGATTGCCAACCCTCGCATTCGAACCTTCCACTTCGACCCGACGTCGCTTAGCGCCATGCTCACCGGAGTTGTTGTCCCATTTACTTCTCCTGGACGTTATTGACTTGACATCTTCCATGCCGTTCAGAGGCCAGACGTCATCGTGAAGACTGGTTAGCATCTTCGAGGCTTCAATGATGCGAGCCTGGTTTGGGTAATCTCTGCCGAGAATCTGACATATGTCGTTGACAGTTGCCGAGCCTATCGTGGGCCCTTGGTTCGTAATATACTGGCCAACCTTCTTCGTTGACAAGAATGATGATAGCGTGGTCTCTTCTCTCTGCGAATTTTTGGTCGGGCAGCTCATGTACAACAGCGCTTGTGCTCGAGTCATTGCAACATACAGTAGTCTCCGTTCTTCGTCAGTATCTTCTGCTCTGGAGTGCGGAATGCATCCCTCGTATGTGGAAGGCACGAATACTACAGGCCATTCAAGACCCTTGGCTGCGTGTATTGTAGAGATAGTGACCTGTGACTGAGACTTATTCCCCTCTGGGTCTTCATCGTCTCGCTGAAGCTCTGTTGCCAGTGCAACGTTGGCTAAGAACTTCGACAAGGCTTCCTCTGCAGCACTACCCTTGTCTTGTTTCAAGCCTGCAATTGGCGGCAGACTATCGCCTTCCTCGAAATCGCCCTCGCTGTTTAACATGGGGAACTCAGATGCTTGAACAATAAGCTCTTCGATATTTGCCCATCGATTCTCATAATCATCCGTTTGGGTCCTTTTTAGATGAGACTGAAAGTCGAGCTTCTTGATGATCTGTCTTAGGAGGTCCTCGGGTGAGTGTTGCGCAGAGCAATCGAGTACTTTGGTTCTGGAGGTGAGGATAATGCTAGTGAGGGTTCCTACCCCATTTTCTGCGGCCTTGGATAACTTTGTCTTTGGCTTTTTGTGTCCTTGGGCAGCTTCCCTCAATAGCGTCCACAAACTTGTCTTTCTTGCCTCTGCTTCCTCTAGAAGTCCCTTCGCAGTCATTGGGCCTATACCCCTAGCAGGTATGTTCATGACACGTGCCAAAGCGTCATTGTTATATGGTTGACTGATAACTCTGAGGTAGTCCAGTAGTATCTTGACTTCGACTCGATCGAAGAACTTCTGACCACCAACCATTCGGTAGGGTATGCCAGCTCTGCCCATCGATGATTCGACATGTCTAGATGGGGAGGCAGAACGAAGAAGTATGGCGTAGTCGGAAAAGGTGAAGAGGTCCCCTGTCAGAGCATGGACTCTTTGTATTTCCGAGACTATCCATGATGCTTCGATTTCAGCGGACGGTAGCCGGCGCAGTACTGGTACTGTGCCTGGGCAGTGTGTCGGTAGTAGGGCTTTGGGATGTCGAGATTCGTCTTGCTCTATGACTTCGTGTGCGGCGAGAAGAATAGCTCCTGATGACCGATAATTGGTTTTGAGCTCAATGACTAAAGTATCTGGGTATTGTCTCCTCATTCTTTTCAAGTTCTTTATTTCTGCTGACCGCCATCCGTAGATGCTCTGGTCTGGATCGGCAACGGTAGTGACTCGTTTGTTATAGGCGGCAAAAAGCCTCATGAGATCGAATTGTACAAGATTGGTATCTTGAAACTCGTCGATCAATACCACCTCGACGTTCGACACGCAACTTGGATATAGCCCCAATAGGTCGACGCATCTGAGAAGGAGGTCGTCATAATCAAGGAGGCTAGACTGAGCTAGCTGGTCCTGATATGCTTGGAAGACGGATTCGAATTCCTGCTGCTCGACATTGTTCTTCTTCGCCTCTGCTTGAGCCAGCTCTGGGTAGCCCATTCCTTTGGACTTTGAGCTGGAGATCCTGGAATGTGCTTTCCTGGGATCGACATTGATTCCTAGTCGCTTGACAATTCGTTTGATGATGCTCAAGGAGTCGGAGCTATCTGCGATGCCAAAATCTTTCTTGAGGCCGATCAAGTGGCCGTAGGTGACGAGGTATCGGCGGCAGATAGAATGAAAGGTGCCAAGTATCAATCTTGACTCGATGCCATTGCCTAACAGCTTTGAGAGTCTCTCCCTCATCTCCCGCGAGCTCTTGATGGTGAATGTAAGACATATCACGTTCCACGGTTTGTAGTGATGGTGCTGAAGGAGGTATGCGACTCGGGAGGTAAGGGTTTTCGTTTTGCCGCTGCCCGGAGGAGCGAGGATCTGTAGGACATTTGAAGGTGATGTCACTGCTGTATGTTGTGCTTCATTGAGATTCTCAAGCATTGAAGCCATATACACGATGAGTTGGATGAGATTACAGTATTGTCTTGGTTGAGCGGACGCGACTAGCGACATAGCGGGGTATTCTAGACACGGAGTCACGTGACTGGTCAATTACAACCACGGATCAATCGAGATTTGACCATATCTTTGACCACCATACACTATATTAGGAGATGGTGTCTGTGTATCTATCTCCAGGACCTCCGTTGCTCAACAGATATCGTCTCGCGCATTATGGTCATACTTGTCGTAGCTGCACCTTTCGTCTTTTCTCTTACTCTTCCCATGCGTGGGGACAATATCATTGGAATATCTCGAAAGATAATACTATAGGCCACTCTTCATCGCAACCTCCCGGGAGTCTGGTTAGGAATGAGGAACACATTGGAATTTCTAGTCTGTTCAAGACACAGGTTCGAGGAAGAGCTGACCGTGGTCTCTGAACATATCGACGATATTCTACTTATGGGGTTGATACATTCATCGTTTCATCCCCATCATTGCTCATTAATTCCACAGAGTCGTGTGACTGCCGTTAAAATAACTAAAAAATTTCAGCTTTAGCGAGAAAGCAACGCCGGAAAGGGTCAGGAGAACCGACCTAGCAGCTCCACGCATAACTATGACGAAGAGCTCATACTTGGTGGGCTGTAAGTCTTCAGCCATAAGGGCTGATAAGTCCACTTTTCTTTCGATACCTGACTATCCTATCGTTGCCGAGACAGTGTTTTCCTTGACATTGCTTTCGGTCCTATGCTATTTTTCCAGCTTTGCCTCAATTTGAAGCACTATGCCATTGGGAACCCTGAAAGGTTCTTCGAGTGGATGGTGCCCAATGCTGCCATTGCGAATATTACATCGGGTGTTCGGGCATTAGTAACTTATTAACAATCTGACCGCTTCCTGTGGAAATAGAAGCTTGGAAGTTCAATCCGTGAGACGTAACGCCGGTGTTCTATCAAGATGCTCTGATATACTCAAATTGAAGAGCTCCTATGTTGTAGAGTAAGGTCAGTCTGTCCTCCTCAAATCCGGTACGGCTTACTCTAGCTTTTCTACCCTATTCGCGCGAGCAACCAAGTCATAGGTTGATCTATTTATTTTATTCTTTTCCCTATTCGATGGATTCTCATAATCAGGCCATAACGTCCTTGAAGGAAGAAACCGGTTGTTCTTCCTCGAACACAGCTTTAAGGACAAGCACTCTCAATTATGCGCTCAAAGACTCAACAAGCACTGTTTAGGAATCAAACACACCCCTCCTTGTACTCTTTAGAGATCGTTTTCTCTAGCTACCAACGATCAAGAAGCAGATTCTCCTAGTCAGAATCAGGACCCCTGTCAGCTACCTCTTTCAATTTTTCAAAAACTTCGTTCGCGATAGCTTCGTAACGATCTGCGGTTCCTACTCTTTCTAACCAATACTGGTGGGGAGCAATCGCGAAGTAGGCTCTCCATATTGTGTCGAATCAGTACAGCTTACCGACGCTGACTTTCTCCCTCGGATGGTCTGAACCTGCTTCATCCTCCGATCTACACTGCAGTACTTTCCAGACACACTGATGGTCCGTGTTCTATTCCATCTCTTTCCTGCGTATCCACTGTGTGCTCGCTTGGAGCGACTGGTCGAGGCTGCTAGTCTCGTCAAGTAAGCACACGTACGCGCTGAATATCCGGCCTCTGCATAGACGAGTCAGTCAGCTAATCGACAAGTCCAAATTGACCGAACTTACTCTGGGTCTGGAGCCTTTTCCGAAAATAGCTTCATGATTGATAAGATTCTGGGCGGGAGCAATGGCTCGCTTTGAGCCCGCCGGCCGAGGGTTCGTATATGGGCCTATGTTTCCCTTTGCCATCTTAGCCGTCGAGCCTTCTAGGCCTTCTTCGGCCTTTCTCTTTCTGTCAATTGGCTCGACTTTGCCTACCACCATGTTCTCACCGATGCCCTTCCGAACCAGTTCCGTCGCCGGCCTTGAAGCAGTCGACTTAGGAGGCCCGGTAGAGAAAGACCTTTGCCAATGTGGTGTACAATCATTTCCTCTCATACACTGAGCCAGGGGCATTGCCGATTTAAATGTCTTTGGCAAAGCCGTACTTCGCCGCTTGTCGACCGCATGGCGTAATTCTTTACTTCCGTTCTTGTCAGATCGAACATCCTTCTCTTTATCAATTCGAAGCTTCCGGTTCTCGGCATCCTGGATCTTTTGATTCTCCCTCTCCTTCTCGATGCGAAGTTTCCGGTTCGCAGCATCCTGGATCTTCTGACCTTCCTTCTCTTTCTCGGTTCGAAGCTTCCGACTCGCAGCATCCTGAATCTTCTGATTTTGGAGAGCTACCTTATTGCGTTCACTCATCTGATTAAATGCGCTCTCTGCTCCGACTGGCGGTTTCGGTGCTACTTGTGGTCCCAAGGAAGGCTGCTTCATGTCCTTTAACCAGCTGAGACCAAGGAATAAGATGGCATACGTACCACTGAAGGCCGTGCTGGCTTCAAGGCCTCGGAAATCTTATCTGATTGTCCTTCAGTGTTGACTGGCTTCTTCTTCAAAGCCAAGTCGGGCTCTCCTCGTCCAAGCGTGACCTTACCATTCATGGCCTGACAAGCTCGTTAATTCTGAATATGCAGAGCCTCGTTACGTGATGACCTACATGCTTATCTTCTAGTACCGACCGTTCAAGGAAACCGCTGGGACGCTTCTTGTCTTTTATGATTCTATTCACTGGCTTCCTGATGTTACGCTCCCTTGGCGATTGAAGTCGTCTGACATCGATCATGGTCTTTTCGAAAGGATCTTTGCCATGTACAGCAGGACCCTCGCCAACCGCACCGAGATCTTCTTCATGCTCGTCTTGGAAGCGTTTGTCTGGGGCCATGTGAAACGAGGCTTTTTGCTACTCAATCGAATCAGCCACCGTCAATTCCGCGAAGCCGTGTCAATATGTTTAAGGAATGACTGTATCACTACCTGGCATAACTTCAGAAAGACGGTACTTACCTGTCTCTTCGCGTAAGGTACATCCACTTCGTCATTCGCCTTCCGCTTCATGGACGAGAAACTCCCAGCATCTTTGTACACCGAGATCTGCAAAGCGTTCATCAATCAACCAATAACATGTGTTGAGTCTATGATAACATACCTTGGATCTCCACGAGCCTGTTGACTCCGAAACTGACTCCGCGGCCTTAGATGGTCCTTGTATATATATATACTCCGGATCGAACAGCTCTCCTTCTTCGAGATCAACTACGGCCTGCTTGTAAGCAGCCTGTTCAATCTTCAAGAGAGGTCTGAGTTGCGCTTTGAGTTCGGAACGTCGCTTTATCATCTCCTTCGCTTCGGTTTCTGTCATTGGTACCCTGTCCGATATGGTGGGGGCGTATTGGCTGTGATGGGACATTGTGATGTGAAGGGGTGGAGAAGTGTGATGAAGATCGAAGCCTTGGCTGAATCAGGTAAGTGGGTAAGAGATAGCGATGTGTTGTGCTGTTTTGTGTGGCTAGTGATGCGTGATGGTGGGATAACGAAGTATATGTCTTGAAGCAATGATGGAGCAATATCGTCTCATCAAAGGAGACCGTCTGTAAAGGGTTCAAGTTTCAGGCAGGAAGGAGATGTCGGAAAGATGTCGGGCAGATCGAGCAGCTGGATGTCAAGAGCAGAAGAAAATTAGTGTTCACTCCCCTACCGCTATTGTGGTGTCGAACGTCTATTGTGTCTATTCAGGACCCTTTCCACACTTCACTCAAAGGCAACACGCATCTATTCTCATGCACGATCACCTATTGTCATGAATGATTTTAGCTTTACTTCACTATTCGCAGCCTCGGCATCTCTTACGGAAGCAACAGCATCCATAAATAATCACATCCCACATCTTAGAAAACGTAGTCCCTCACCACCCCCCCAACAACACCACCACAATACCAACCCTCACACTCACCAACACCTTCCTTTCATATCCAGTAACTCCATCCACCGCAAGCATCAAGCTCTCAACCACCAGCAACGCACCAGAACAACTCACCGAACAAAGTAAGTATCCTGAAGCTGCATACCCATACCCATTCCAATCAATCACAACATAAAGACATTAAATTCCATCGCGATACCAATCAGGCCTATTCTAGGATATAGATATACGCATGCATGCTAGCTTTAATAGATAATGCGGATAGTCCCTATCTATCTCGTCCCTTGACGCCGCTGGCAGATCTGACATGTGGCTGTATCGTTTAAACCTCTATAGATATCTGGGATGACGTTTCTATTTATTACCTACCCGATATATCCCCCCATCGATCGTATTAGATAGAAGTCTACATACATACCGACAGTCCGATATTATATTATGTTCTCCGTATATTTTATAGAATAGTAGATGAATTGTCATATCGTAAGGCGGATCTTTAGATATACAACAATCTTTGTTGATAGGGATGATAATTACCCATTTTTGCTGTGCTCGTGGGGATTTTAATTCGGTGTATAGGTATGGAGGTTGGGATCGGGTGACTAGAAGTGAGGAGAGAGGGGAAGTACGTATTGCTTGTGATGACTGGCCGGCTTGGGGTGATGCTAACTATCATAGTAGATATTTCTGAGCGTGGGATACTGCTAACGCGTCCGAGCTGTGCTTAGAGGAATGCCGTGACTGGCATTATCCGCAGCTTTATAAGTTTATCAAAGGTTCAGCAGCGACCCATTTTCAAGGTAGGGAGCTCTGTAAACGACCTTTTCGTCTCTCACGCATATAGATATTTATATCTGCGGTGAGGGGTGAGGGGTGTAGATATTAGTAGCTTTTATCAAACATCCGCATATGTTTTTAGGGAGGGTTAGATCAGAAGATACGATGGGGTTGGGTGGGAGGTAGAAAGCAGATGGGTTTGTTGAATTGAGTTCAGGCATGGGGGACTGTTAAGGGAGGGAGGTATATCGCAGATATAGGATGGGGTTAAGATCGGATAACGAGCGTATAACTCAGCGGATTGTGACAGCGCCGTGAAATTTAAATACAAACACCCTGGTCTCTCCCTACACCTCTCAATACCAAACCACAAATCGAAAATATAATCTTTATCCATCCCCACAAACCATCATGTTACCCAGAAAGCGCCGCCCACCTTCCAGGACAGTCTTCGATGTTCCCACCAACACTCCCATCTCCACTCCGCTTACACTCCATCAACCGCGACACACACGCCAGATCCAACCAGCCCGTCGCATTAAAGTTGACCACATCCCCCGCATCAAATCTCCTCGCCTCCGCACACGCATATGGCCCCGCAAACAGCGCCTCCTTCGTCGTCCATTTGTTGTTGAGAACATCAGTGAGTGCACTTTTGGCACCTGTACCTTCCAAGCCGATGCTGAAGCTGAGACCGGTGCTGTTGTCGGTCCAGGTACTTTGGTGCTGGGTGGCTGAATGGTTGGTAACTTGGGCGATGTAGCCGTTGGCGCTGAGGGCGGAGGAGGCGATGTACGTTCGTAGCGCGTAGTCCATGCCTGGCACTTGGGGGGGAAGAGAGAGGGGAGTGGAGTCCGTGTAAGCGCCCGAGGAGGCGAAGGCGATGAAGGTGGGCATGTCGCTCATTATGAGGTTGAGGCCGGCGTTCAGGGTTGCGGCGACTTGGTTAGATTGGTTGGCGAGGGTGGAGGTTAGATCACCCATGGGGGTTAGGGCGCCCATGGGGGTCTGTTTTGTGTTGGTCGTGCTTGGGGGCCAGAGTGCTTTGGATACGGCGGGGGCCTCTTGCAAGCTGTTTCGGAGTGCTTGGCTGGTTATTTAGGCGATGGGCGAGAGGGCGGGGACGTTCGCCATGTACGGGGTGGTGAGGTAGGGGAGGGCGGCGATGGTGGCGGATAGGAGGGCGGATACGGAGAGCTTGGTTTTCTCTTGGGGGTCGATCTCGGTGATTATGGGCTGGACGATGAAGGATGCCTGATTGGAGGCGGTTCCGGACGCCGTATACCACGTCGTGAAGAGGTCGTTGATTGCTGGATTGTCTAGGCGTTAGGTATATCCGCACAAACGGTCCTGAAGGGGGTTCTTACCATAGATGGCTTTCAGAGTGTATTGATACTTGGGTTGGAGGGCGGGGTCGACCTGCCCGGCTGCAGGAAGCTGGAAATTGCAAAATCGGCCGTCGATCTGGGAACAGTCGTGACCGGGTGAGCCTAATGCTAGGCGCATGAAGCAGTTTGACCAGTTCTCATTAGGCACGCAGCAGTTGACGCCGTCAGCGCTCGTGTCACATGATTTAGTGGTTGCGTTCCACCCTGTCTTGGGATGGTTCAGGAAGTCGACCATCCCAAGTTCTGCCCAGCAACGACTGTCAAAGACTGCGTGGATATCGGTGCAGTTGTGGCTTTGCTGTCTTGGCTCAAGAGGGGAAGCTGAGATGAGTAGATGACTGCCCGACAGGGCAATAAACACCAAAGTGGATCGAAGAATGTGCTGGACCTGCATGACTGCTCAAGGTGATCAAATTATATTGAGCGGAGATCTTGCAGGAGAGAGCTGATTGTAGAAAGAGACTTGAAATTTCTTTATACAACTCCCAACAGAGATAGTTTCATTCGTGGCAAGGCAATAGGACGATGTCAACTGTTTCAAAGACACGGGACATAGCAGTTATTAGGAAAGGTATACCCGTACCACGTACCTTTCGGTCTGAGCGAGGCTGAGCAGGCGAAGGATTTGAGGAATGAGGCTCTACAACATATTGGCGAAACGAAACATCCCAACGAATGGAGGAAACCCTCTTCCTCATCTCGTAGCCGCTGCATTGGGGAGTCAGAGGTGGACGACCTACCTCAGATATCCATGTGTGAACATGTAATGAGCTCTTTGAAGAAGTGTTCTATTCCTTCTGACGTGGCTGTGAAGCATGAGGTGAGAGGTGGAACCTCAGCATCAATGGTGAAGCTCTATATCGGTATACAGGCGACTCGCGCGCCTAATCAGGGGTACGGCTCAGGAGAGACCCCGTGTGGCTAACGAGAGACCCCTTAACGACAGACCCCTTCCTATTATTGGTCCACCTAAAGATGGTGCTTAGTAATTTTGATTAGTAAGCATAATTTTAGCTGACTAAGGTAGCCAATAAAAAGGAGGTCGCTACTGTTCTATTATGATTACGAAGTCGTACTTTAAAGACTAATAATAGCTGTATGTAGCAAATATCTCGTACTGATGATGCTACCAAAGATGTCAATGAATGTGGTAGGTAATGATGCCGGAATACCTCAAAGTAGCAGAATATTTGGAGCGCCACAGCGCCAAGTCAACATCAGTCCCCCGTAACAGCGACAGTGAGTAACAGCGACAGCAATCACATGCGGAACAAGCATAGTAGATACATCAATTGATACCTCCATTGCTACGTAGATCTATGTATATCGCGTGTGCATTGCGCACATCATTCAAGGGGTCTTTCCAAGGGGTCTCTCGTTAGTCATGCGGGGTCTGTCCAGAGCCGTACCCCTAATCAGACACTCGAAAAACTCTTCGACAACGATCCATCAGTCCTGTCCCGCCCTCAGAATCCTCAACAACCCTATTCTTCGGTAGCCCATACAGCCTGTTCAAGGATTCCGCTCATAGTGGTCGCGCAACTACTCCCGACAGTCCCGTAGTAGCGTAAGGGATTACCCCCACTTTATAAATAGACTTGGTAGACGTACTCATGAAATCAGTCATATGCTTTGCGCTTAGTAATATGTCGTCTCATGTAGAATGGATGTCCTGAGATATATCATCTTCGTAGACGGATGTTTATTACACGAGCACATTTTAAACGGTCTCAGGGGTATGATGGATGATTTGGCTATTCTACATGGCTGAAAAGGTGAAAAGGTGTCTAGGAACAAGATAACAAGACAACAAGACCTTGTAGACATAGCCACTCGCTTATTGTCTTGGCAGAAGGGCTTATTTCTAATAGTATATAGCTAATAGATATCTATTTATAATACATTATTATTTAGCTACTAAGTAGCTAGTCTACTATTATTAGACTTATATAATAAGTATATAGACTAACTAATTTTTAGTACTTAGAGGTAATTTTAAGTATTAACTCGACTTACTAAGCTACTTATAACTAGCTTAATACTTATAGAAGTTTAGTATTATATAATAATTATAAATTCAGTTCTAAATAGAACTAATTTAGTTAAAACTAAGTATAAGCCTTTTATTATAGTTCTAGTACTTAAGAAAACCCCTTATATCTAGGTAACTTATAATACTAAAGTAAGCCTACTTAGTTATATTATAATCTAGAGGTAGAATAGTTAGAAAAGATAAGATATATAATTTCTAAGTTTTATAAGAATAAGAAAGGTAATTATCTTTTAAAGTAAAGAGTAGTATTATTAGTAATTATATTCCCTTTTATTAATATTATTAATCTCCCTCTTATTAACTTCTAGTTAAAAACTAACTTAACTAATAATATTATATCTTATATAAAATATATTCCTTTAGATATATTATTAATTAGTTATTAGGAACTAGACTAGAAGACTAGTTCTTAAAGGTTAAAAGTAGATAGTATAATAAAAGAGTTAATCTTTATTTTTTAAAGAGATAGACTAAGTAATTATATTAGATTAGTACTTTAAATTTAAGTATTATATCTTACTTAAGTCTTAGTAATTTAATACTAAAATTCTAATCTAAATATATAGTACTTTATAAGAGCGTTATATATCTATTTTCTAGAGCTAATAAGGGGTATATAGACTAGCGTTGTAAAGTATATATAATATAGTCCTATTCTTCCTACTCTTTCGCAACCCCTATAGTAAGAAAATCGGACGACGACAATACAAATCCTACCTTTTCTGACTCGTCCTCTAATCCTCATAGCTAATTAGCTGCAGAAGACTTTACAAGTTTCACCATCCTCATCCACCATGCTACTCATTTTCATGCCCGTCACCTGATCAAGCGGTTCGATCTCCCAATCTTCAAGCAAGATCTTAGCGACGTCCACATCACCTTCAACATCCGTTTCTAAATCATACAAAGCGGCTTTGTTGTAATCCCCCTCCTTGAAACATCCTTCCTTCTTTGGCTTGATCTTGATAAGTCGGAAGGCAAACACAAAATCCTCCGACCCACCGAACCCAATCCCCTCGCTACTCTTCGAACTCCATTTTCCCTTCGGGCCCCCAGAGACGGGTACCCCGCCCGTAAACGCGGTGGCATCTACGCCCACCTTCCCTCCCACACCATACTCCTCGCTAACCTCAGTTTCTGCACTCACGCCTCGCGCAATCTTGAGGCCTGTAATCATATAGACAGATTTCTTGACCGGCCAGCCCGTCTTGACATAGCCCTGCACCCGCGGGTTTTGCAAGTTGGCGAGGATGTACGCGTCGTCCGGCTGGAAGTATTGCGTCTCTAGGACCTTACATCTGTAGACCTCGTCCTTGCCCTTACTTCGGCTGACATCGACTTCTGCACTAAGGCCGATTATCGTCTGCAGGAAGCTGGTCCAGATGCCGCCCTCTACAGCGTGAAGCTGGCTTCGCGACGCTGTCCAATCGGTTTTTGTCGTCGTGAAGATTGCATGTGCCGGGATTGACACAAGCTCACCTTTGTTGAGAGAGCGATCTGGTTTCTTGGGGTCGGTGATGATGCTTCCGAGATCAATGAGCCCACTGGGGGGAGGGGGAAAGTCGAAATTTGGGGCTAAGAAGTACGTTTTGGTCGAGGAAGTCATGGACGTGCAGGCATAGTCTCAAGGAACTAGCTCTGACTGAGTACTCTGACTAGATTTGTATGTATTGTTGATTTGTTAGTAGAGAAGAAGTCTCTTGCAAGGGTGCAAGGCTAATATTTGGCCTGCGGAAGGCTTCCGTCTCCGCCCGGTAAGGTAATAGTCCAAATAATCTATAATACATAGAAATTAGAAATTAAACGACTAGATTTAGAAACCTAAAATCTACTATCTAGTTTTATTAAGTAATAGATATAAGTTATAGATAGGATACTAGTATATAACAACTATATATAATATATATATAACTATTCTCCTTTAACTTAAAATAATATATTTTTAATATAATACTAATATAGCTTTAAGGTTAACTACTATAAAGTTATAACTTACTTAAATTTAGTTTCTTAAAAGATTTGAATTCCTTTATCTTTTAAAAGAGATATAGATAGTCTTAAAGTTAGCTTATATATAAGACTTTAAAATTCTTTATATAATAAAAGTTACACTTATCCCTAATTTAAACCTTACTTAAAGAAAGAGATTCTACTTAAGATATCTTTTATTATTTGAAAGGTTGCAAGTAAAGTAATAGAACTTATACATTCGGTTTCAGTTCGAGTACAAGAACCTTATTCGCACTTCATATTTTCCCCCACATAGCGATATTAAGTGACTAGGGCACCTGCTCGAAACATAGAAAGCACATCCTGATGTACGCTTACATTTCCGAAAAGCGACGTACACACGTACGGCATCATCAGGTCTGTGTCCGCAGGTCCTGCAGAATGATGTCGCAGACCGTAGCGCTCATCAGCCCTTGCGGACGAGCATCGAGAAACTTCCACGGCACAACGTAATCGTATCCTCCCCTCTTTTCCACCATACGTCGAAAGACAGTCTTCATCCCGGCCGTGGTCCGCAACCTGCTGAATATCGCTGCGTCGGCGGCCGGAAGAGGTTGGGCGCGTCGCGATAAGGATGACTTGATGTATGCGAGCACGGTGGCCCCAATCGAGGCTGCGATTGGTGTTGCGGTGGATGTGACGGATTTCCGCACCTCGTCGCCTTGGCCCAGGTGAGGAGGCCAGCTGGACTTTACGGCTTGCCCTGATCGGCCACAGACGGTCATTGAAAGGATATAATCGCCGAGTTCGGAAGTTTTGCTTACCCAGAAATGCAAAGTTGTCGGAGTGTGGGTTTTCGGTAGGTGTGAATTCGCACCTATTACCGAAGCTATCTGTAGCGTACACACATATGAAATGGTCCGATCTAGCTGGCCAAGCTATACCGCTGTTACCTCCACTGTTCGAAGCGGCCGCAAGCATCACAATATTTTTGCTCTCCGCTATTCTGATGGCATTTTCAATGACGGAAATCGACTGTTCAAAGCCCATCGATAGGCTAATGATGTCGACTTCCCATACGGTCGCTGCATAGCTGTGTATTTTTCAAAGTCAGCTTTATTCAATATCATCAGAAAGACAATTGGACTCGACCAGATCTAAAGAATTGTGCATACATGATCGCGTCAGCAATCCGTTGATGAATTACTTCAGCTAACATGCTGTTACTGTGAAGCTCATGCCTATCCCTTACGACTCGTCCCACGTAGACGTCAGCATTAGGAGCTGTCCGAAGCAGTAGAGCTGCCGCATGGGTTCCATGGCCGTCATAATCGCCGACTGCGGCGTAAAATTTGTTACTAGCAGTATCTGGTTCATGCATGATAAAATCCTTGACATCCTTAAGCCGATCTTCATAAGCCCAAGCTAAAGTTTCTGGAAGGGTAATTCCAGTATCCAAAACAGCAATGCGTATATTGCCAGCACGGGAGAAGACTCCTTCGTATCCCAAGGCTTGGCCTTCACTGATTGCTTCACTTGCTTCGACCAGAATATTGACCCGTTTATTGAGATTATCGAACCAGCCATCAGCGCCTTGCGAGCTGCAATCCAAGTAAGCCTTGGTACAAAATTTGCATGGTCGCTGCCTTACTCTTGAAGGGTGGCGATACCCGTTGTGTAGTGTTCGTCATAGAGACAGACCTTGACGGGTTCCTGTTCATGAGTCCCAGTGCTCGACTTTCCAAATAGTTGAGGCGGTCTCACACTAATTTTTGGAGGAAGCGTGACTACTGGCGAAGAGGAAATGGATGCATTGCGACGTTGTGAATCGATGATTCTCCTAAAGAGATGATCAGTAGAACGGAGGTTATCTAGGTCTTCGACCGAGAGCCCAGAGGTGGCTTGGAGTTCGTCTTCCAAGGGCTTTACAACACCAAGGTATATCTTTTTCCGGAACATTATGTCGTCAAATCCAGCATTTCGATCGTGTTCCTGAATAGTCATCCAGTCAGTGGTATATTTCGAGGCTATTCTATCACTTCCAAGGCTAGTATCAAACACCTTTGAATGGTAATAGCTGCTCAAGATACACTCACTTCTCTGAAGGTCGACTCGTCTAAGCAAGCTTGAACAGCTTCTACGAACCCGGTTGAGGTGTCGTATTCGCATTCTTCAAGCATCCTGCCCGCTTCTGGAAGATCTGATATCACGTTGAACACTCCCTGGTTGTTCGGATGGTCTTGTGACCGTTCCGATTCGAGTGGTCGACCTAGTTCAACTTCGAGCAATAGGATGCCTAATGAAAGGATGCTAGGATACGGGTGGATTTGCAAGCTAGCAGTTACCTCTTCATGTGACTATGGTTAGCCTTGCTATTTCAAATGGTACATTGCCGCCAAAGGGGCAGAAATCCATTTCGAAAAGAGAGAGGAAAGTAGCTGTATGGGCCAAGTAGCTAGTAGAGAGTGAAGAAATTGGCTGAATAGTTATCAAGCAACAAATTCCCAATATTCGAAAAGCTAGGCGGAATGAAGGACCCTGGAGAGTCGCAAGAAATAGAGCGTGGAAATACATTTTACAAAATATTATTACACCCGAGAATTGCCGAAGAGAACTAGGCTCCAATGCCTTGGAAATCTTCATGTGGAGTTTCAAATCCCTCAAAATACCAGCTGGCAAGCCTGGAAATTGCAAGTTTAGGAATGCACGTACCGTCAACCTTCTGGTGGCATTTCCTATCCTTGAGAGATATACACTGAGTAGATAGATATAGTCTCGCCAAATTCGGGGAGGCGTGATCGTTGATTAGAGAGAGATAGATATTCGACTTCGTCAAGTCCTCGGAAATCCAAGGTCCTTCGCATAGATGGAGGAAGGCATTAGCCAAGACGACCATGAGAATCAGCCGTCCAGTTCGTGTCACTGGGTTCTTCTGAGACCGCGAGTGGCCTCCCAGAAAGACTCCCAAGGACACAAATCGTTGAACAGAGTCACGTTCCAAGCTCGGGCTGGCTGTCAAGTAGTAGAGTATATCATTGTCGATAAGTAAGTTTAAGCGCAGAGAATTTACCTGGGCTGCTGTCCGGATTAGCTCACAGATATCCTCTAGCACCCACCGCTGTTGCCTTGCTACTGTTCTCCTCGGATTCATGCTATCGCTGTGCCACTCGACACGCTTTTTGAGAGGTTGGCTCGACTTTAATCTATTCTCCTGGTGAAGCAAAGGCCGCCTAGTAGAAGTTCAGTAAGCTCTCCGTCTTATACCACGTGATGGCAACATTTTTGTCATCTTTATACCCAATCCGACAACATGAATGAACAGATAGGCCTGCCGGTGGCTATCGAATGCCGAAACAAATTCCAAATCTTCTATCAAGTACTAACACAAGGCCTATTTCCACATTGACAAGCCGAGATTATTCGGATAAACGATAAACGACTACGCGATCCGCCCATCCATAGATTACGATCAATGTTTGTATTTCGGTTTTCCAATAATGGGTGAATCTCATTTAAAGAAAATGGATTATAAGAATTGATGTAACAAAAACCGCGGCAGCTTTGTGATTGTTCATACGAGTAAAATCGAAACGTACCCTTCACTAATGATAATTTTGGCTTCAGCCTGCTGCCACTTGAGTGAAGATTCAGTCACTGCGCAAAACAACATATCGAAGTGGGCTTCTTCTGCATCGCTACGGTGGGTACCGAGGCGAAGTTTGATGGTGGAGTGCTCATACTGGCACTCACACTTGAATTGTAGCGTGAGCAGTCTGTATAAGAGATCCGCATGCTCCCGAGTTTTCGAGGATGGCAACTTTGATCGCGTAGTGCTCGTACCGTACGAATCCGTTGGATGCCCCTTCGTAGCAGTCTTGGCGGTTCGTCTAGCCTTTGTAATTTTCTCGAGCTCTCGATTACAGTCGGCGATCCGGTCAATCATAAGTTTACGATACCGGGGCCGGCCTTCTTTGACGCGAATTACTCGTCGCAAATCGATTATGTCTAAGCTGATTCCAGATCCTTGGTTCTTTTGGAGCTGCTCGCGGAGCATCTGCAATCTGAAGTACTTGACGGTGCACGCACCATCTCTCTCGTCGCGTGACGTATCAGACCGAGGAGATGTATCACGCTATAAAGATCAGAGTCGGGAAGACACTTGATCAGTTCCAAGTCTTTCCCCTCATACCTGCCTCATCTGCACTCTGCTCACGAACCGGCTCTCAAAGAGCTCCAAAACACGTGCTAAGATTGGCTCAGGGACGCGCATGGTCTGGGGCCATGTTGACAAGGCGTCGTTGAGCCTTTGTAACTCATCGTGCAATTTAGTGAAAAATGGTTCCCTAGGACCAACGACCGCGCGGGCGGCTATTGCATCCTTATGATCACTTGTGTAGAAAGCTGCAAGATCCAAGAAGGCTGGGACGATGATTGTGAGTAATGATATATCGTCCGTATTCCCGGGGGGCATATCGCATCCCTTCAGAGACAGGTACCAAGCAGGCCGTTACTTGGTAGTGGTGGTCGAGTGATTGTGTATATATATGTGGAGATGGTGTTGACCGTGTCAGCGTGAACGCCATCACAACCAGTCTTGACGCTAGAGTAATTCTAACCGAGTCAAGCTTAGTAACGGGAGACCCTGTGGTCTAGTGAGCTTGGCGAGACGTAATGCCTGACTAGGTACTTTACGTACCTCAGTACGTGGTCAAGGTAAAGTAGTGGGCTTCTATAATCCTCGGATAGATGCAGAGGCTCTCCGCCATGATTGTTCATGTTAAGTTTTAATGATTGCATCAGAGTGCCCCCATGGAAAGCTCGACTATTGTTGCTTATGCAGCTACTTGCATAGATCTCTTTAGCCAATTCCAGTCAACAACAGATGCGGTAAACTGCAATGCTACGCCATTCGACCACGAGTCTTGTAGGTACACCCAACATATCCTTTGTCCTTTATCCTTTATCATTCCAGAAAGGGGCCTTCACAATGTAGCACAAGAAGCACGCAGGGGGATACTGTCTCAATGTCTTGGCACTCCCTACGTGCACTCCCTACGTGTTGAATCATTTCCATGTCAATTGACGACAGGGATGGAATAGGGGCTGAAGACCAATTGGTTCGTTTCAACATATGGACCTCAAATCTTGGCGTATTCGCGGAGGGTCACGCTTCGGTCGAACACAGACTTAGAGATCATTCGATCGCCTACAAATTGATCGTCCAGCTACTGGAAGCATTGTGTGCGAACCTGGCCCATGGTAGGTAACAGCCTTCTCCGGTTGATTCTACTGACGCTATGCCAGTAATTGGAGCAGGCCGACCTTTATCAGAAGATGGCTCATCCCCAAGCTGTCGCGAGAACGATGCAGAGCGCACTGTGAGATTTCTACATGGCAAAAACACAACGAGCCATGGTGCACCTCCGCATTCTCGTAGTACGTCACCCAGCGATCTCTCGCCCGCCTTGTCGGAATCATCACTTTTCATATCCTCTTCATCATCGTCTTCGTCCTCCTCAGGTCTTGATGGGTTAGATCGTGAGGATATCGCAGAAGCAAAGTCGGAGGTGGAAGATGTCATTAGCCGCCTGATTAGGCTATCGGCTTCCATCCGGCAATCTGGATCGCTTCACCGGGATTCAAAGGCAGACAGATATATTGATAGAGACGAAAATGGCAACGACCTAACAGCACAATTCGCGAATATAGCGAGTCTCGTTGTCGATCATAAATTTCCAGACGCGGACGAAACAATTCGTAATCGATTGGCTCAGTCTATAGCAAGACGGAGGAATCGCTTCGCGTACCGCCGGAAACACCAACAAAAGTTAGCAAGGCCTTATCCACTAAAGCAGCAGTTGCCCACTTTGCAACGACCTGGTTTAAGCGGACGGGTGCCGCCGCCAGCGCTTCCAGGAAAGTCGATAGCTCTACCAGCGATGTCCGAGCCTAATCTCCAGCAGGTAGAGCCGACTGAACGGCTTCCATCTCACACATCTGCCTCGTTGCTGGATCCAGAGCGCTTCAAGATGCCCTCGAAACCCACGTCCTCGAAGGCCTCAACGGTTCTGTCAGGTAGCCCTACACAGGCAGCTACGCTCAGCTTCCCACGAGCACCTCACGTTGGAAGGAACGACGTTTTCGAATGTCCGTATTGTTGCATTTTGTACCCAGCGAAAGAAGCACGGGGAAAGTACTGGAAGTAAGTTCTGCATTCACCGCGTACTGCTCAGAGCGCCCCTGACTTCCACTCTATTTCATAGACACCATATCATGAGAGACCTAGAACCATACATTTGTGTTTTTCCGGGATGCGCAAGACCACAGGATGTATACCGCACCTTTAATGAATGGACTGAACATATGCAGCTGAATCATCTGAAACCCTTATGGACTTGCGCTGCGCCGATCCATGGAACTCAGACTTTCGAGGATCCAGATTTGTATGTCCAGCATATGACACAGGTCCACTCTGATACTTTCGCGCCTTCACAGCTGTCGTCCCTTGCTCATATGAAATCACGATCAGACAGCCAGGTGTTCCAGATTTGCCCGCTCTGTTGTGCATTTTCTGAAGATTTGGCCGAGCGGCACACTGTCCTCGGCACGAATGATGCTCAGGAGGCCTTGCAGATCCATGTTTCGCAGCACATGAAATCACTTGCTTTGATGTCTTTGGCTTGGTTAGACTCCAGGTCCAGCGAACCGATTGACGACATAGGTGATCAAGAACGCCTTCTCACAAATGATGAGCAGCTTTGCGTTTTGGAGTTCGAAGATCCTCCGAGCACCTCATACAAAATAGTAGCAACCGAAACTGACGTTGATGTAGATTGGTATGATAGCAGACCCTCATATGAACAGACCGCGTTAGATCCAGCTTGGCTTGAAGATCTGGACGAAGGTTCGGAGTGGAGGTTTTGCGAAGTACAATACCGCAAGCCACGGGACCCTTTGCACGACGACAAACTATCTAGTTTCGTGAATCGATGGCTAAGTGATGGCGAGAACTTTGAACAAAATTTTATCCGCGTTGTGGTCGCAGCCAGCGATTGGGATGCACTGTCTCTAATCGAATCCTTGGTCTTGAGCAGATCGTCAAATTTCCTGACAGAAGAGATGTTCGTGGCAGCAGCTGCTAACGAAAACATTGGAGACCACATTCTGCGCAGGCTGCTGCCGACTTCGCCGGAAAGAGGAAGAGATCTTCCAATTACCGAGCGCGTGATACATAAAGCTATGATGAATACGCATCTGAGTCTCCAGATGTTGGTTGTCTTACTACCTCATGTTCATGATCAAGACGTGATTACAGATGCATTGATTGCACTCGCCAAGCTGAAGGATGCTCAACTCTTCAACTTGGGCACGAGGAGGCGGCTCCTCGGCAATCGAAAGACGGAACTGCTCATTTTGGCAAAAGACATGGCAAACGAATTGTCGGCTAGAACTCTCGAGTGGACCCCGCTTACAGTCACACGCGTTCGTGCACTGTTTGACTTTGATTCCACTGAGCCTGGCGAGCTTCAGTTCCGCAAGGGTAATCTAATCGCCGCCTTGAGGCAAGTGTATCGAGACTGGTGGGAAGGTTCTCTGGGCGGCCGGACCGGTGTCTTCCCCGTCAACTATGTAGAGGAGATTCGAGATGTCACTGCCCCGGAACTACGACACCAAGCCGGAATGGAACGTGAAATCCACTCGGAGGTCGACCATCTCGAGCGCCTGCTTGACCTGCTGGACGTAGGTGACATTGGTGACGAAGCTACGTCGCTCTATCAAAGCGTACTCGCCCAAAGCCCGCTATTGATCGAGCTCATTGAGACTTACGCACAGAGAGAGGGTGAATCAATCATGCGTCAACGTGAAATCCAAGGCTGACAATGGTCTTTTGGCAGATGATCTCGAGTCCCTCGATAATAGAGCCATGGAAGCAGTGAGGCAGTACCGCCTTCTCTTCAATTAATTGATTGATTGATTGATTGACGGACCCTGAAGCAAACCCGGCCCCGGCATCTCGAGGCAATCGACTTCCGAGAGAAGGGTAAGGAGAAACGTCGAGAAGGAAATCTCGAGGCATTCCGCTCCACAGTCAACTCTCGAGGATGATAGATGCCGATAAAGGCGGATTGATGGAACCGGTGTTAGGTAGCCTAGGACTAAGGCGGTGCTCTCTACCGCTCAACCAGCTGGCAAAAAGTCGCTCTTAGCAATATCCATATTGTACCCACACCGGGAGAGAAAGTGACGCGGCCGGCTGCGAGCCACGAGGTGATCCCATCAAAGGTTTCTCCAGACGGTCACTCAAGCGAGCCCGTCTCTACTCCAACCTCCACGCTAGTCTCGACAACCTTCCCGACGGCGATAGCGTTCTTCCGACCAGGCGGGGGGGGGACTCTTGGAAATCAAAATATCAAAGCTATATGATGAAGCTGTCAGGTTCGTTCTTAAAATGATCTAGCACGTATTGAGATTCCATGTCCGTCAACTACGAAAGCTGGTTCGAATCGCTTGGCTAAAACAATCGTTCCCATCGTTAGCACCTCTTCGGGCCTAAAGCAGTACAGAGTCATAGTAATAGGATACGATACGATAATACTTTCATTGCGTTCGCTAATGAAGTAAGGTATGTATGCCACCGCCAGGCCCATCCAATCATCGCATCAAGCCCTTTTTCAAACCCCCAAAAGTCATGCTCATGCACATGCTCATCCACGCCATCATGAGATAGATATAGAATAGCGCCCCCAAGTCGTCCAAGACCCCTGTAGAGCAAAACTCCCCCATGAAATGATTTGTAACAAATGGGTTATAGAACATTCAATAGCGCCGCAGCGTGAGCGCAAGGAATGACAAAGTTGCCGAAATAAGGTCGCAAGGGATATAGTGCAAAACGCCATGTAGCGAGGACTGCCCACCCGCGACTTCAGCAGTAAGTAGGACTCCGGTATCGTCGAATTTAGGGGACGCTTTTGCCGGCGCATCAGTGACATAATGTCAGATTTTAGAGGCTTTATGGCCTGGACGGTGATGGGAAGGTGGCGACTTTGGTCGGCGATGAGCACACAAATATGTTGGAGCTGCGTTCAATGACCTTCTCTTGACGATCGATCTGGCGGGTTGCCACTGGTGCCATTCTCGCCTCTCGAGCGGATCCATTCCTGTTCTCCGCTCGTTCTCGTCGGTATTTTGATTCCCTCCCCTCCTGAAGCAGTTCCACTATGAGGCAGCATCTTGCCGATCGAGGCTGCAAGAGCTTGTATTACATATCCCCTCAATTCCTTCTCTTCCCGTTCATCTTCGATAATGAGCCGCTTGCGTTCTTCTTTCGACATGTTCTCCCGACGCATACGCCGGATTTCATTCGTGATGAACATGAGCACCTCTTCCGGACATCTGTTGCGATCGGCGCCGTGATCGGCGGCGTTGCGGACGTATCGTCGTGTCACATCTGTGGCTCCGTCGATGGAAAAGGCGATACAGTAGGACATTTTCTTGTCCCAACCTGATTGCAAAAGTCAGGCAAGCCAAGAACAAGATGGCGAAGACATCACTCACCCTCGGCGTAAAGCCTTGGATTGTCCCACGCTTCCTCACATGCATCAACATGTATCCATCTTCTCTGGTGTTCCGAATACACCTCCGTCCATACATGGTCCTCGGCGTTCCATACCCATCTGACGCGACCTCCCACGGCCCGACACAACATGGTGAAACAGTTGGCCCACTCGCCGCAACGGCCCCGCCTTGATTGCAGTAATGCCCACACATCCCCAAAGCGCGGAAATCGTTCGTCTGCTCTACACTCGCCTGCCGAACATCGGTAAAGCTCTACTCGGGCAGCACCTCTGGCGGCCTCGTCAGGCGTAGGAGGAGCATATCCGGCGGCTATCGTGGGAGATCCGCAGATCGAACATGCTGGATTGTTGATGAATTGAAAGAAATTGTTCTTGAACCATCTGATGACTCGTTGTGAGACAGTGCCGGATATTTTGCGGGAGGGCGACTTACCTGAGAAGTGCTCGAATGACACAGTCCTGGTATCCCCATTCGGGTTTCGCACTGGGACCGATACTTGCTGCTTGCGCTTGCAAGAATTGACTTTCATCTTCTGCTTCTTCGTATATTCGATCCAGCGGGATGACCGCCAATGCCTCGTCCAGCAGACCTGGATTTTCGTACTTGGTCGGGTTGACAGAGAGGGTAACGAGCAGGTTGCGAAACCGCAACGACGTAGGATCTTGAGGTGGCGAGGCTATCTTGGGAAGGTTTCGTAAGGAAGAGTATGATGGTGGGACTTGTGAGGAGTCGGTCGAGGGCTGTCGAGGATCGTGCTGTGACGGTGTTCGTGATGAATTTGAAGGCTGGCGGCTGGGCGATGGTGAAGCAGGTCGTGATCGAGTCGATAGGTGATTTAACCGCTGCGTCCGTAAGAGCTGTTCGAATCGTTCTGTCAAATCGGTTGCATTGAAATCTCTCTGCGGCTGCCGTCTCGGTGGAGGAGGTGGTGGAGGTGGTGCTCTGCGAGGAGGTCCATTGTAGTCACCCATCCTGCCGCCTGATATAGTTGTACCTCACTAAAGTCTTCTTCACCAGTGATACCGTCGAGTAGAGTGAGGTCTTGGTGCTGATAGTGAATAGATTGGTGAGGCTTCTTGCGCAAGACTCTTTGCGCCGCAGTCAGAGCCGGTCGCTGCACAGCCGAGGAATGGCTTCCGCCACAATCGATTGTGACTCTTGTCAATGCTGTCACTGAGGACCGAGGACGGTCGTTGAAGGGTGCAGAGGGGTGCTGCAAAGGAAGTCTTCTCTGGCGACAGTGAGCAGTCTTTGAAGTTGGGAGTACATTATGTCGAAAGTCTGGTCGGCGGGGAGGATCTCGAACGCGCGTTATGCACAGTTTGCGTAAGCTAGATCAACCAATCAGCAGCTGGAGATCTGCTGAGTCATCCGCCACTGTCCTCGCGGAGGGATTTGGGACCCTTAAAGACGGACATGTTGGTACAAGCCCTACACTTGAACGAACACAAATTGATCCTATGATTCTGTGGTCATTGGAGCCTCGAAGGCACCAGGTGCTTCGTAAGCATTCTATTCTACCTTATGCAGAGAGGATTCCGAGGTACATCCGAAGCATGACTCAACCCGAGGTATTCTGTCATTCGATACAAGATAGGATACAGCAACATACTTTGCGATCAAATCAACAGCCACGCAAGCAGTTTCGGCCTAGGGTTGCGTACATTACGCGGCATCCAACAACTACCTCCTGCATATATGGTAATTATATGGCTTAAATGATGATAATTTTCCACGAAATGGGAAGCCTCGTTCGGTTGTCCTGTCGACATGACCTCGACATAATCACGATGTTTTAAGTAGATATTTTGTGGCTATCGAGGTTTCTGTCTTGAATGGGATGTCTCAGGTGCAATGTCTCAGCAGGAAAGCTTTATAACATGAAGGGCCACCTCAGATTTGATCCTTCTATAGCCCATTGTTCTCTGCGGTAGCTACCCGTGAGTCAAAGTGGTAAGTCCGTTTTCTTTGACAGCAACCAAGGCCCTGACAGAGCAGATATCTCTCTCGGTAAACCAGACCGCAGATGTGTCAAGTATAGCGCTAAGCTTCGTAGTATGTGACGAGTGGCAACCCCTATATTGACCAAAAGTAACCCGTTGAATAATGTATATAATGCGAAAGGTTTGAAGCATGTACACTCTACGTGTCCCACTCTTGATTACCATAGTATTGCGGCGGAAGATCCAGATCCCACAATGGTCTTTCTACCAGAGCTACTTCTAGACCTGCTGGTCTGTCCTCCGCGTCATCGCCTGCGTCGTCATCAGGCTCGCCTTCCAAGGGCACGATCCCGAAGATCGGTCGATATTTGAAGGTATGCCAATGTGATGGTCTCTCGTGCCCGACAGGCTTCAACATCTTGTCGTCGTCGCCACCCGAAGCCGCGGCATCGATGCCTGTGTCATCGTCAACGTCGCTGTCTTCTGATTGATCGTTTCGTCGTAATAGCCTGAGTGCAAGGTCATTTTCATTGGCAAGGATGTAGTCATTCTCGTCTTCGGACGCAGACACCAACTCCTGATCTTGGCCGAGGGTAATCGACTTGGCGTTCTCACTGTCATCTCCATTGATTTTGCGGATCTTTCGACCAATACCCAAGCTGAGTTCGGATGTTGCCATTTTACTGCCTGCGCCTGTGTCGCGTCTTGACGCGTCATCTTGCAATCCATGCTCTCTCTTACGCTTGAGTTGCTTTGTTCCGTTTACGTCATTCATAACCAAAGCCTTACTTTCCTGGATCTCAATTTCCGGCAAATCTCTCGAAAGATCAAACATCCATAACCAGGACACTCCATAAATCCATATCCTCTCATTCTGTCCATAGACATCCCATATGGCCCCCATAGCTCGATCCTTTAGGTCTCGGAAAATTTGGGGTAAAATTGATGGCGGGTTCCTACGGGACCAGTCTGATAACTTACCGGATAACACATTGAATTCGTACGTTTGGTTTTCTGCTGTCAGTACCAAGAGTCTATCCTCGCCGTTCGGTAGATCATGAGAGAGTGGATTGGGCGTGTGGCGAGTGGGATGTACACCAAGATTACTCTCTGTCATTGGTGGAATGGATGATGTCGATGAGGGTCGGAAGGATAGGATAAGAGGAGCAGCGGGCAGTTTGATAAGTAAAGAGGCAGTAGGGTTCCGAATCCAGTGCTGGCCGAGGATGACATTATCATGGCCCTGTTCGTCACTGTCTTCGTCGTTGTCTTCATCGTCCGAAGAAGGAGACTTTCGTATTGATTTTGGATTTTGGATTTCTTCCTGGGTGAAGTCTTCATGACCTTCGAGGACCCAGGTGTCGAGAAAGCCGGAAATGTCTGCGACTGCCAGTATTCGGCTGTCAGCTGAGAATGCGAGTCGGCTGATGCATCTGCTATAATATCCCAGTGTGCCGTGATGAGATTTCATTCTTTCAGGATCTCGAGGTAATCGTTGCAGATGTACTGCGTGAGAGTTGAACCTGATGACTTTTTTGGGATCATCAGTTTTGATAATTCTGTGAAGCTCAATGCTGTTATCAGTCTTGACCGTCGCCAGCCACTTGTTGTCCGGCGAGATGTGTATCATCCTCGCACCAGCTCCTGTCATGTTTAAAGAGGCTTCAAGCTTCTGGACTTTAATGTTACCGAGCTTTGATCTTAGTTGGAAGAACTTCGACTCAGCCACAGTAGATACTGCGAGCATAACGCCATCGGAAGATATGTCTGCAGATATGATCGCTTCGTCGCCCTGAAAACGTTATTCACTGTCAAGACGACCGACCAAGTGGAGAAATCTACCTGGTGTGCGATCTTTGCAACTAGCTTTCTTCCCATTAGCCCAGCGCTCTCCGAAGGACTCTCGGTGTCGTCCTGACTGGCGCGAGGCTTTGGTATCGACCAGACGCTGACTTCACGGTCCCACCAGCTAACAATAAGCCGTCTCCTAGGAGCACTCCGGAGACTGGGTTGTTGTGGTAAATTAGAAAGAGTGCGTTGGTATTCGCAACCAAATTGTTGGATGGGTATGATGATCGGTGCAGTGTCGAGTCCTGATAATAGATTAGGGGGCCACTTCTAGACATATAGGGTAGAGTTTGAACCTCCTGAAGCAAGGACGCTCAAGGCCTTAGTCTCGAAGGTAGCCATTGCCTTCACATCGTGCTTATGAAATCGTTGATGGGCCATCTTGGCCCACCGAAGTTCCTTGCCTGAGCGGTCATTGCCTGTTCGTCGATATAAGGTGGTCCTCCGGTCCATACCACCGCTGAAGATTGATTGCCCATCGGCACTGACTGCAATGTCTAGTATATCGGCGTCATGGCTCTTGATGCGTTGTAACAAACTGTAATTCTTGCCATCCCAGAAGCTCAAGGTTCCAGTCGAGTCTCCTGATACAATCGTACCGTCGTTCAGACATTTTACGGACCAAACAAGAGTCTCCTTTGGACCTCCTCTCGGTCCCGCTCCCAGTGTCATGTTCCTCGTTTGCTGGGTGTTCCTGATGTCGTAGATACGAATGGTACTATCCGCATGTCCGGCGATGATAGTGTCGCGATTCTGGAAGGTAATGCTTAAGACCCGGGATCGTTTCTTTGATGGTCGTGCCAAAATCCTCGAGAACCGTAGGTCGCCTTCCGTAGTATTGAGCAGAACTATAGCCCCGTCTGCGCAGCCTACAGCTATGTTTTGCGTTTGAGATTCCGCCTCTTCAGTTGTCGGTTCTTCAAATCCGTTTGTAGCTAATTTAAAGACGTGAGCTTTCGGCTGCGCTGCCATACACCAGATTTCTCCATAATTGCCAGCAGAGTGCCTTGCAGGCCGTCCAGAAGCTAGATCCCATTCCGTCACTGCCGTGGAGTACCCAATGCTGAAGAGCCTAAGCTTCCCAGCGATCTTGTCGCCATTTTTGTCAACATCTTCAGGATCTTGCGTCCAGACTAATCCTTCTATGCTCCGATCTTTTCCTCCTCGGAATATGCTCTCCTGGTACCACGCGCCTTTGAGAGGGTTCCATAACTCGATGTCTCCGTTCGCTCGGCCAATGGCAAGCCGAAGGTTTGGCGGACCTTTGCTGGGCGAATTGGGTGTGGATGTGTGGGAGAAGGCAAGGGCGTTGATTGCTGAAGGTGGGTAAGGAACGAATCGACAGCGATGAATGTCCATGGCAGTGATGCGCTATCAGCCAGTGCTCGCTACCTGGTATTTCGACATTTCAGAAGCCTTCCTAAGTAACGACTTTCTATTTGAGTAGAGGCGCATTCAGCTTCTCGCCATACTCGACGTCTAAACTCTGAACCGAGGATTTCGCAGGGCAATTTTACCCGCCGCTAAGATCTCGCTTAGCTTCCGTTAATTAAGGTACGCTAGACTAAAGTACTCTCTCTCAACCAATGATAAAGTATCTTGTCCTCTACAAAGAACATTCGACCCTCTCCTTTCCATAAACCCAGCTACCAATCCAACCTACTCCTCTCCAGCATCAGGAATTGTACAGTCCGAAATCTTCACATCTCAGTCTAGATAAATCAACAACGATTATTACCCCATTCTGGTTTCCATCAATAATCTCCATCGACAATACAACGAAGCTGATACTTTCAAAGACAGCTCACCCTAATAAACACCGACTCTCCATAAAACAAGGCGTTCTCCAACGTACTCATCCCCTTCGTCCTCTTAATCCTCGTCATCGACTTCATCCCCTCCACCCCTCTTCGAAGCCCAAGCCCTCGCCGCCTCGTCCCCCCGCTCCCTTATCTTTACTAACCTCCTTGCTCTCTCTTGTCGAAATCGATCCATAGTGCTCTGGTACCAAATAATAATATCATGCAGGTCGTTCGGCCGATTATCGAGTCGACGCTGCTTTGCCCCTTTGATTCGAGCTAGAGTCGTCTTCTCCCAAGTTTGAAAAGAGGGTACGAGTCTTTGATGGGAAAGCCCCACATCTGTGGCGTACCCCACCGCTTTCAACGATGATGCATGTGAGTCCGATTTTCTTGCAAGAATAATAGGGTCGATATTAAGTCGCTTTTCATCCTCTTTCGGCTTTTTCTCACTTCGATTCTCGTCCTCGTCCTTGTCTATGTCTTTTTTAGTCTCAGACCCGGGCAGGCAGTTTGCAACGGGCTTGGCGGTTATGCAGATATCTCCACCGGTTACAGTGTCAAGAGTGGGCATAGATGTCGGAGCTTACCTTATTGAAGGAAGGTCGAAAAGGGATCGAGGGATCAGGCAGCTGTCTTGGATGCTTCCTGGAGAGCGCGGACTTGGGAGGGAGTCAAGTGGATTTCTTATCAATGTACAATTGGACCTGAAACGGTAGAGTGTTGGAAGGCTCTTGCTTACCGATGGTGTCAATGAGTGTGAAGGATATAGAGAGGGTTGAGATTTCAATTTGTGTACGGAAGTGTTGAAAAGAAAGGGATAAAACATTGTCGACGTATCAGGAACCGCTTGTAGAAAGCCATTGTTCTTCGCCCTCATGGAAGACATATCCAGGAGTTCTTTGTCCTAGAGCAAAAGTAGGACAACAATGCCACTCCCGGGCAGCCTCCTCAAACATCATGAGACGACCCTGTCAAGTGTCCTGTCGAAGAGAGTTACAGGATGAATGAAATAGCGATGCCGTCGTAGAGTCTAATGAGGAAAATTCCGTTAAGCCGGACTGACTGCGTTTTGTAATACCAGATCTGGAGGATTAAAGTCCACCAGTCTGAACAATAACGTTCACCTACATATAGATATTGAAAAGAGACTGCTTACGACGCAATGTCGAAGAAAGGAAAACCAGTGGGTATAATCTTACCGCTGTAAATGATCCGATTAATATCAGTCCCAATAGTCCGATTCTCATTCAGATGCTGTGCGTAGTCAAATTTGGAACGTGATCGCCAATTTGAAGATAGACATCTCGATGAATCATCAGCTGACCACCATGGCATGGAACAAGAATCGAGTGCTTGATTGAGTGGTCTAACTTCTCCCTCGAGGGTTGATTATGCCGAGCTGAGAGGCTTTCATGTTCGGAGATGGGGCTCAAACTTCTTTCAATGCTCTCGAATAATAGAATCCATCCGAGGGCGCCAGTCCATCGGGCGCATGGCGTTGGTATTAATCTTTATGGGATCGAACCATAGAACGAAGGTGAAAGAGTCTTGCTTGCAGCTCGCCGTGGTCTTTTTCGTCTGTCGGCAACTTGCTTACTAGATTATTATTTCGTGAGCCCGACAATAACGAATGAACACAACGAGAACAACGGGCCGTTGCTGTAAAAGAAACACATTCATCGGAAGGGAAGCCGAGGCGTCGTGTTGAGTATGATTGATAGTGGAGGTGGTTCTCAAGACCTCCCGAGAAGCGCCATGTAAAATTCATGGGCCAAACAAGCACAACGCACAGCATCGCAGATCGTATAGCAAGATGACTGCAGATCATGGCGTTGACATGAACAGGATTCTGATGTGGTATGCAGGGTGCTGCAAGGCGGGGCAAAGAATTGGTTGTGTTGGAGGCTGGTGCTGAAGGAATGTCCCATAGGAGTATAATTGCTGTGCCTCAGTATCCGTTGGTTATCCAAGTTGGGTTTTCACAATGCTGCTGTCGACCATATACTGTCTGGTATGTTGCTGAATTTGTCGAGGGCCGCCCAAACCGAGCATGAGCGAGAGTGAGCAATTGATGTGTGCGTGTGGCTCGGGTAATCGGGACTATGGTTTAGGCCACCCATATCTCGCCAAGTGCCACAGGCTTCGGAGGAGTGGCCGACGATTGAAGTAGTAGTCCAGGATGTGCCCTGGTATCGGTAGGATCTGCTATTGGGGGCTTGCATTGGACTGGTCCCTAGCTGGCTGAGGGTTGAGACCAAGTAGGGAGATCGTCCCCGCTACAGCGCGTGCTTCACGCGTCTGTGGATAGACGCGTAAATGGAAATTGTCAAATTGATCAATTTCAACCGAGTATGGTTACTCGCAAAGCGAATTGAGATCTGTTGTCCTTTGAACGGTGCCGAGCAACAACCGTTGCCAACGTAGAATCCCGTTGAGGTCCAATGGATCGTTTAGGGATGATGAATGCAAATCCTTCCATGCAACTCGCCAGCGCAGCTCAGGAGGTGTTTCTTTGCCCCGCACATCCGCGCCACTCTTGCGGGAGTTGGAGTGGGTCAATTCATGTCTTTAGAGCTCCATCCGCCATGCGGCTTGAGCTCTGAGACTGACAGAGATGATTGGTGGCTCCAGGAGCGGCGGGGTTCTAGCAGAGGCCTGTGCTGATATTGGTGATGTTGCAACTCCACGCCCTTGCTGGCATACACCAAACAGCTGTTGCTTGCAGGACTACAACATACGCACACCGTTCTTGTGGAGATTTATGTAAGTATCAGAGTCTTTCTGTCACCGCTCAGATCAGAGATACATGCTTTCCCAATGGGTGAAGTAAGGGGATGGGCTGGTGATGCCACATGCCGTCCGCTGCGCGATTGCTGCCACATGGAGCGAGAGATTTGTGATGAGACATGCATAACACGCTGGGGGAGGAGGTCGACGAGTTATGCGAAGTTTTGAAGATGGGTGGCCAGATTGGTCATACAAGGGACGGCCCTGTTGAAAGCGAAAGGCATTACGCCATAGGCAGTGACCACGGAGATGAAAGCGCTTCGTAGATTGTATAGATTATCAAGTGCTCTATAGCATGGATGCTATCATCGGCCTTACCAGAAGAGGGTATGCTTGCTGCTAAGTCAGGTTTAGGAAATCAGGTTGTGGCATCGACCCTTAAGGCTGCATGCGTTGGCTGCATGATGCTAAGGCAAGGGAGTATGATCAGATCCATTGGTGTAGCGACAACGAGTCCAATAGCAACTGATATAAGAGCCGCCTCTTGTTTGACCAGTGACAACGCGATAGATGATCTGTCGGGTCCACGTCGGAGCCTGTAGCAGTGCCGGGCAGTATTGGTCGCGCATAAGACGCCGCTTGTGTTGGATCAGCGTGGGCGTCAGCTACTACCTCCCACAAGCCGTAAAGCTTCACAAGGAAGCTGAACAGAGGAACAGTCGAAGTGGGAGCAAATGTTCTGCGTGCCAAAGACTGTGAATAGACGATACATGTCTGAAGTAGCAGAGCCGTCAAAGCAGTTGCAAAGTAAAAGTTCCAAGCAAGATGATTGAGCCAGAGAGCCTCACGACACGCGACACGATAGAATAGAGAGCTTTGAAGCCAAAGCCTGCAAGGCTCCCAGGGATCTCGCCCTTTCAGTAGTACGCTGCTGTATCAGACTGGGACTCTCCTGCGCACTTCGATAGGCCCAAAGCTTCAAGCCGGACATGGGGCTGCTAAACCCGATGAGGGACCCCTGCACTTAGCCCGTCTGAGCAAATCTTGAATTCAGTGCCAGCTTTCAACCTTCTCCTCTCATCCTGTGGAGAGCATTGCTTCTCTTTCTCACCCCTCCCCTCCTCCTCCTCTCTCTCCCAATTGTCCTCAGGGCTCTCCTCTGCCAGTCATACAGAGGCTCGGAGTGGGCAAGGAGTTCCTCCAATGCATCAGATCTAAATCTGACCAACTCCAACTCCATCGCTTCTGCCGTGCGGGTGTCCTCGCAATTGCCCAAGACCCGACACCTCCCCCACCCACGGCAGCAAGTTGTCAATCGTTCTTCTCTGCTGTTTCATTGCCTTTTCTCCTCTTTGTCAACCTCAGTACGTTCTTCACAATAACCTGAATTCGTCACTCATCCTAATGAAGCAGATCAACGGCTGGGTCCAGAGCCCAAATCACGAAACCCTCCCCATATCAAAGATCCGACGTTCTACACAACATACAAAAGGGTCAGAGTCAGTGTGAGGTGAAGGGTGAGTGAGATATCAATTTGCAATTAGCATTCCTTGCCGGATGCCTACAAAGGAGTTCAGGGGGGCTGGCTTGCACGTGCCATTCCCATTACCGACAGCAGATGGACCAATCTCAGTACTCCAATCCTTTTACTCTGGAATGAACCGAGTCTCCTTTGAACTCGTAAATGCCAATGGCTCCTGCAACCCCCGACTGGGTGCGACCGTGTGTGAGGAGGCTTAGTGGCTCTCGAGAAAGAACTCCAGCAGTACATGAGCAAATGCATGGATATTCTCGAATGCATGGTGTTATGTTATGGATTCATCATTCATCAAGAGGCGTCAAAATCCGTCCAGTCCCTCGTTTTCGGGTACTGGATGGCTCCCATTTTGTGGGCCGCCCCAATCACCTGCAAGAACACATTGTGGATACTAGAGACCTCTAGCTTTACTACCCGGTATAAGTCATTGCAATAATCCCTCCGGAGAAACGTCGAAACATGGACGCGAGTAAAACGCGTGACTTTCTCGCGCCGGCCTTTTCTGCCAGGCGGTGTTCGATTTTCTAGTCTTACTTCGGGGCAATCATGGCTAATTCAGTCTGTTCTCGAATAGACACTTTTCAAACGCACCATCAAACTGCCCAGCTTGTTGTTGCGGAGTTTGCGGAGTCCTACCTGCGTGTGTTCCACAACAACGACAAGAGCAATTGTCACCCGGGTATACAGTGTTCATCTCTCTGTCACAAGCCCATGTTAACCACTACTCAGATTCTCTCGAGTCCGCTGCTCCGCATTCTCGGTAGACCTCATCCCCGATTCGTCAGTGGAGACGTTAGCTCGTCCTCTACCAACGTGGAAGCAGGACACCATTCCAGAATCTTCCTACTTGACAAGATTGCAAGGGACTTCAGCCTTGGCCATACTACCGCCACACAATATCGTCGATATTGCTCTGCCTAGGTAAGCACGTCGTCCTGCCCTATGATTCGACAGCTCTCTGTCGTCTTGCTCCCCTCCCCATCGAGGGATACTGTCAAGGGCTGACTTCTAGTGTTCAGATCCTCGCAGGGTTCCATATTAAGTTCAGCCAATTGTTCTATCTACTAAACAGGTTCAACTGTCGTTCCAACTAATGACTATATTTGATCCATATTCTTCCTCAAGTCATTCTCTAATAATCGTTGCCTGACACTGCCCGCAATCGGGATCTTTATCCTCAAGATCGGTTACAAGCAGCTGGCGATTTCACCATGGCCTACTACCAGCAGACCTGTGACAGCTACTTCGTTGAATCGCATGAGGACCGTGAGAAGAGATTCCGAGACGAAGTTAGGGCGCGGGAGAGGTTTGCAAAGCGTCAAACGCAACTAGCCATCGCCGAGGAACTGTCACAGCTGGCAAGCCAGGAATACGAATCCGAGATCTTACACCATATGGAGGCCATGGAGGTCAAGCGCCATGCACTTTGAGTTCAATGCAACATCCGCTGACTTTACATGTAGAGCAAAACGCTGCCCGATGTTGCGTCGATCGATATTCAAACAGAGATCCAGTGGTTCATGCGTCCATATCTCCTTGACTTCTTGATTGAAGCTCATACGGCTTTCGGACTCCTGCCAGAGACATTATTCTTGACAATCAATCTTCTCGACCGATACTGCTCGAAACGCGTGGTCTACAAGAAACATTACCAGCTGGTAGGGTGCTCAGCGCTGCTTATAGCATCCAAGTATGGCGACCGCAAGGATCGTGTCCCTACAATCAAGGAGCTCAAGAACATGTGCTGCTCACTCTACGACGATGATATGTTTACACAAATGGAATGGCACGTTTTGCAGACTCTTGATTGGACAATCGGACACCCCACGATCGACAGCTTCCTCCAATTGGCTCTCGAGAACTTATATGACCCCGAGGTTGAGCATCTGGCCACCTACATTTCAGAGATTGCCATGTTCCAGAAGGAATTTGTATCGAAACGACCGTCCGACATGGCCCGCACATCACTAGCATTGGCACGATGTATCCTCGGCCGGCCTCAAGCTTTGCATGGTGAATGGGCTGCTCAGTACGATCCCCAGACTCTCGTCACCTTGTCACAGCAGTTACATCAGCCCTCGACGGTATTGTCCCGCAAGTACGCCACCGCTCATCTGTCAAGGGTTTCTAGCATCTTGGATGATTTCCTGGCGAGACATGCCTCCATTGCGAGAGGCTATGCACCTCCACCTACACCGCCAGCAGAGACATCCACAGAAAGCTTCAGGCATCAAATCCCTGCAAAGGGAATGCCAGTCACGCCCACAAAGCCACAGTTCCAACCAAACTTGAACAACGGCTGTCCAACGCCCCCTATCACTCCTACGAACGATCAGTATTTTGCAGGGCCTAATACCGGCGTGGGTAAATTCGGCCTTCCACCTACGCCTGTCAGTCTGAACAGCCATTCGTTGTCTCAGCCATCTCAACGTGGGCCTCCTTGCACGCTACCCTCCATTCATCAGATTGCTCCAGGATTTTAGGTCTCGTCACTATGGACCCAGGCATTGAGAGGGGCCTCGAAGGATATCATATCATAGGTGAGGTTCCACTGGCCAGAGCTGTCATGCTGCATGCCATCTCCTGCCTCGCCACTGGCCCAATCTGAACCTCGAGACCGGCGTCCAACATCATCTCTAACCGTCTGTATCAAAATCCTCATCATCCTCTCGAATTAGCGACACCGTCCTCAGCATTGATAGCGTTCAGCATCCCTTATGTTAGTCATAGTCCGCCACCAGTTTCAGCATCTTGTTCGTGGTACATCTAGTCTATCTCCGGTGGAAAAGGTTCAAAAGCAGGAAGGCATGCATACAATAACTACGGGCCCACGGGTATGGGAATTGGTTATCGGCGGCAGGCTTTGGATACCCAGTATCCGGCCCGAGGTCATCAGGATACCAGCGGAGGATTTATATTGATTGACGACTTGCTCTTGCTCTTGCTTCATGCGTTACAGCGTACCGCTTGCAAAGGCTTCCGGCTTTCCTCCTTGAGCTTTGATCCCTCTCGTCATGGAGATACCCTTGCTTTGATTCGATCACGCAGGTTCCAACCACCTTGTACATTAGGAACATTCCGTCGTGAATTCGATGATTGCCATACACGCTCTCTAATTAATGAAAAATGATATCACCTATACCATTTATTGTACGTCTAATGAGTTAGGTAGACTCGTGATAACGAGATCGTGCCCATCCCACTCGTTCACTCTTATCGTCACTTGCGCCCCCGTACATCTGGTGGACATAAGATATCATCTACTCCCTTGTTAATAAACGCATTTGCTGGTTGATAACCTATCCAGCTAATGCGCCTTTCCCTTTTATTTTTCTCTTCCTTTCCCTTTACTCCTTTTCTCCTCCATCTCTACCTCCCTAAATTTCCCCCATCTAAATCTTCCCTTCCTTTTCACTCAGTTCTACCTACTCTTCCACTCTAGTCCCCTTTATTTACTTGTCTACCTATCCCTCTGCTCCCTCGACGTCATCCTTTGCTCCTCCGTTGCTCTCCAAGAACTCTCTCACTACGCCACCTTTCCCCCTCGATCCTCCCTCTGAAGCTCGTAGCACAAATGGGAGCCTGGTATGGCTGCCCCCCCTTTGCTCTATTATGAATGATTGTCCTACTATAGTGTTGCCTAGCCTAGCCTAGCCTGCTGTACTAGACTGACCCGTTTTTCGCGGTACTAGGCTTGCTTGCTATTCTCTCGGCCGAGGAGCGAGGGAGGATGGAAAACTCGGTTCGCGCTATGTCTTCTGCCCGATCATCAATTACCAACGGGTCTTGTGGAAGTGAAGATGCTAGTGAAGGCACTTACTTGTCCATCGATTGTAAGAATTTGGACGAAGGCACAAAGGGCTATGTGCCGATATTTGCTTTCCAGTCTCTTTGGCATATAGCTCACATGTTTGTTGACCAAAGAGAGAAATCATCGAATCTCGAGCCTTAAATCTTTTCATACTTGATTTTTCTAAGTCTACCGCGTACTCAAGCAGAATTTCGTCTCGCATTCGTTCCGTCTGCTTGAAGCGTTCCGACGGACTGCCCTGAGTCTTGGCCATTGCTCTTTCGTGCGAGGCGATCCTCTTATTTATGTATGTTCTTGTCGTTCTTCTATTTTTTCGCTTCGAATAAGGATTTGTCGTAATCGACGGTGACTACAGTGGCAATGGAAGAGTCGACATGTTGGGTGGATTCTGTGGGCTCTTGGGAAGCCCTTGTGTGCACATCGCGTGACGTCCCATCTTCTTCATATTCATCTCCTTTGGACGTAAGTTGATTGGCCTCGGATAGCCACTCATTGGAAGTCTGCTTGCGGGCAATAGTGTCATGATGAGAAGGGCCTAAGGTTGTCTCTGAAAGGCTGACAACCTTTGACATCAGAGGCAAGGCTTCTGTTCGTTTTTCCTGACGCCAAGCGAATTAGCGTGTGCGATTTCAATGTCATTGGCGTGCTGTAAGACCCCGACCCCAACCCCACGAATCGCAGCAAAAATTTGGGTTGACGTACTTATTAAATTAGTCATATCTTCTACGTACGTAGGCGGATTTCTATAATTTCTAAAGTATTAAATACTATAAATACGTACGTATCTTTTAACCTACTTAAATATATATTATATATCGTTATTACTAGTAGGGTCCGTCGAGATAGGTAGAGGTATAAGGTATAGGTATAGCGGGTAAAGCGGTACTAAGATATATAGATTTAGTAGGTAAATTTATAAGATTAGTTATATCTTTATATTAATAAATAGATCTCTATAATTCTTAAAGTATTAGATACTATAAATAAATACGTATCTTTTAACCTATTTAGATATATATTATAAGTATTAAATATTAAGTAGTATAGTCCCGCTTATAAGTCTTTATACCTAAGATACCCCGCGCTACCCTACTAAAAAAACGTACTTTTCTCTATAACTCCTAATACTATTATCTAGTTAATTATAAAGCTAAAAATTACGTAGATACTAGAAAATATAGTATTTTACTATTCTACTAAGCTATTTGTTAATTAGTACGCCCTAGTATTTAGTATACTATCTAGAGGCCTTTATTATAACCTTAACCCGTCTTTCTATACTATCTACTAATAACTATAATATATTATTACTAATAAGGTACTATACTACTTCTAATATCTTATATAACTTATCTAGCCTCTCCTTATTATTCCTACTATAGCTTATAATATCTAGTTCTAGCTTATAGTACTTTTCCTTAAGTAATTACTAGAGGTATTTAATAGGATTTAGGTCTAGTAAGTAGGGTAGCTAATTAATAAGCTATATCCCGTTTTCTTTAAATTATTCCCTTATAACTCTTATAGTATATATACGAGTATTATCCTATATAAACTATATACTAGGCTAATAGATTATAGGGATTTAGTCCTCTAGAATATTAAGGTATAATATTATAATATATTTATTAACTTTTACCTCTAGATTATATACTATTTAGACTAAATCGCTTTAATTAGTCCTAATAAATACTACTTATATTATAACTAACTTAGCCTTTCCTTTCTTAAATAGTTATATTATTTCCTTATCCTATTTCTAACTAATATAGTAGAATACCTATTCCTATTTTTTACCTAATCCTAGCTCTATTAAATACTTATCTAACTAGACTATTAATACCTATTCTATTATACGCTAGTATCTCTAGGCCTTATATTAATTTAGCCGCTATTTTATATATATCTTCTAGAGAAGTAGGTGCTTTACTACTAGCTAATTATTAATTCTATACTCTTTAAGTTATTACCGTATAGTATATCTACTAATTTTAACCCCTAGCTCTTTCTTAAGGTCTAAATAATATATCTTTAATTTAATTTAAATTATATAAAGGAGTTTATACTCTACTTATACCCCTAGGAGTTATAGCTAACTAGTTCTAGGCCGATCCTTTTATAAGGGTTAAGTAGTAGAGTTTTTAATAGTATAATAAATTATTAATTTTAAGATAGTTTTAGTACTTAAAATTACCTTATACCCCTAGCCCGCTATATATCACCTAATAATATAACCTCTTATAGAAGGAGTAAGATACTTCCGCTAAAGCCTAGTATAAGATCTAGGGGTAGTAGGAGTTATAGTTAGTATATGGGACGTAGGGGGGAATATAAGGTTTTTTGATGTTCTCGCTTAAATGCGGGATGGTGCTAAAATTTATGGCCTAGTACTATATAGGCGTAAAAAAATCAGCAATTTTGCTGCACTTCGTGGGGTCGGGCCGGGGTCTTGCAGCACGCCAATGACATTAAAATTGCACACGCTAAAATCATAACCCTTATTAAGAGACCATGCTGCGGATCCTTCCTTTCTCTTTCGCTACCACCTCCATTACAATACTTTCCGCTCCTTGCCATCGATGTTGACCCTGATACGCAATCGCAGGAGTCATCAATTGTTCTAGGATTATAAGGTGATCCCTCCCTAATTCTTCCTCTCTAACTTTCAATGTTCGCAACAGACGTCTTTCACTTTTCTGATCACTATCACACTTTCCCTGCCAGGTTTCCGCTGGTTCTGATACCCTTTGTATCTTTGGAAACTGGAGGATGTAGCAAGATTGCTCACGCTGCCTAGATTTAGTCACCATCCCTACCATAATACCTTTGTTGGTATATTACATCTTGCACATTTGGTCCGTTACTCATGATGACCCTGCACGTTTTTCCCATCGCACAGATGCTGGCTCCATTGGTCGTGCAAATAGTGACTTTGGATTATGTGAGCCAGGATTATAGGATGGGTGGAGGGAAAGCTACTTACCGAATAGTCCGTTGGTACAACGCCATTCTTGCCTTCGATATTCCTCAACTTGAACTCGCGGACCATGACAGTAACGACGACAGTCAATTGAACATATGCAAATTGCTCGCCGATGCATCTATGCCTTCCTGCACCAAATGGTAGATATGTGCTGTCTGCTCCAGTAGACACTAGGCCATATCCATAGTCCATTTTCTCTTGTTCCGCGTCCCCTGGGTCGGCAACATTCTCCCAGCGGTGTGGCTCCCACTTGTCAGCGTTCGCAAAGTATTTGTCACTCATTCCCATAGTAGCTGGAGCTGCAAGAAGAACATGCGAGGTCGGAACAACCCAATCGGTACCCTCTATCGGAAGAGGGGTTTTAACTTTCCGCATGATGGAGTGAATTGGTGGATGGAGGCGAAGTGTTTCTCGTATGACGCACAGGACCAGTCGCAGATTTTGAGAATTTTCAAGGCTAAGGGCCCGCGAGAAATCTCGGCCAAGCACGCGTTGCTGCTCCTCAAAAAGCTCCTCCATGACCTCCGGCTGCGCTGCAAGGTGGAGCATAATCCAAGCGCTAGTGACCGAGGAAGAGTGCTGCCCAGCCATTAAAAGGGCGATCATCATATGAGCAATCTCAGAGTCTGGTACAGGTGTGCCATCTTTGTACGCGCTGCCCATCAACGTCCACAACATGTCGTCACTGTCCTGTCTCTTCCCCGTAGAGCGCCGCGATTTGATGATATCAGCATATAGTTCCGTCATCTTATTCTGAGCAATATCTCGCCTTCTGTTCTGGGGTAGTGGCACCCATGGAAGCATGAAGTTGATAGGCTGGAACCCATCGTCTAGGTCGTGATATAGCGAGGCGAATGTAGTGTCCAGCTTCTCGCGGACTTCTCTGCCCTGCAAGGATCGCGAAGCAGTGAAGATGGTAATCTGAGCCATGATAGGCGGTAGTTGGATTGTACCGCCCGACCCCTTGAATTCGGGGGCCCTTTGAATGAAGCTACGCGCCTCGTCTTCCATCAGGGAAACGTACGAGCGGAGGGCGTCCGAGGCAAGGCCGGTCTTGATGAACTAGGTCAAAAGTTGAGAAAGATTTCTTGGTGTAATTGCTAAGTAACGGACCTTCTTTTGCTCCATGAATTTTGCGTTCGGCACGTCGTAGATAACGCCCTTACCGAATACTGGGGTTGTTAAGACAGAGTAAATTTCCTCGGCGTTTACGTCTTTGAGTTTTCCGTTCAAAATGAATTGATTGCCTTTGGATCCCAGGTAGACAGTGACTTTCCTGCCGAGAAGAATGAAAGTAAAGACATCACCATACTTGGATCTGAGTCAGCATTATGGCGGAGAGTTAAATATCCCAATACTCACTCTTGCCTGGCAGTCGGCGAAGAATCTGAAAGGATCCATCCCATAGGTCACAGTGCTACCAATGATTGGGACCCAGTGAAACACCACAGGAGGCTCATGGCTTCGTCGGATCAAGACTTGCTGCAAAATGTTTGCAAAGACTGCAAGCACCAGTATGAAAGCGAAAGTAGCGAAAATTTGTGGTGCATGCTCTATCATGATGTGCTGAGAGGTTGCGAAAACACCCATGATGATATCTTTATCATAAAGACACCCTGTAATTCCTAGGCCTTGAGGAGCCTACTGTATGATGAGCGAGGTGTTACGCTTGATTGATGGCGCCTAGAGAGTATAGCTAGGGTGGAAAGGAAAGAGGCAGATGCGCCAACATACCTTATACCTCGTGCCTACGTTGTACTCAAAGTACTATAAAGTGTTGGAAATCAGGCCGGGTCAACCTTAGTAGTTACTAACTAGGACTAGTCAGGGGGCCTTAGTAGACTAGTAGAGATTTCTTATAATGGTTATTCCATTTTATATAACTATATCTATCTATTAGTTATTATAATACTATTATACTATACCTAAATTATATATAAATAACTTATTAATATTATTACTATTTAATAGGTTATAAGCCTAGGTTCTATATAACCTAGGAACTATATAAATTATATAATAAGCTTTTTATTAAGACTTAGTATTACTCTAGAAGAAATATTCCTAGAACTATTTATAATAGGTACTATTATATCTAACTATTATAAAATTGTTATAACCTACTAAATAGGCTATGCTTCGCATGCGCTTAGCATGCGTTACGCCCTTATATTAACCCGTAAGGGGAAATAACGTATAAGGCTTACTAGTCTCTTTAGGGGGTTTATTAGATCCCCCGTAGAATAATTCTTAGATTTCTTAAGAATTAGTCTTATTATAAAAATAGACTAATTTTATATTACTATATAACCCCTATAATTTATAATTATAATAATTTTAATTCTTTCCTCCTATTTAAGGGTAGTAATCCGTTATTAGTTATAGTAAATATAACTCGCTCTAGTAGTATTATAAGTAATACGCCGTCGTAGTAGAGTTAAGATAAAAGTAGTTCGTTAAATACTTTTAATAATAATCCTAGCTAATAGGAAAGGGAATAGGAAAGTTATATAAGGGATATAAATAAACCTAATAACGCTAAAAATACCCCTAAGGGAGATTTAGAGAATTATAAAGGAAGTATTCCCCTTATAATAGAACGCCTTATATAGGTAAGGCGTAAGCGAGAAGAGTTACTATAAATTTAGTAACTTAAAGAAGTTAAAGTAGATATTACCGTCCTAGAATTAGGCGAATAGATTTCTCTTTATAGTAATAGTACTATAGGTTAGAAGCGTATATATAATAAAGCTAAGGAGTACTTAAGTCCCTTCTAAAGTATATTAAAGCTAACCCCTATTCCTAACTATTATAATAAGAATATCTATAAATACTAAGACTAGATATAATAATATAATATATCTTTTTTATAGATTCTATTTAACTTTACTACGTAGATATTATATATTCTATTTATAATACTAGCGCTTAAGAGTAACCTAGAATAACTTTAAGCTACTTATTTATATTCTTATCTATTAGAAATATTAAGTTAGAGGGATTTTATAGACTTTTTACTAAATTATATTAAGGATCCTATAAATAGGGAGTTAAGTATATATTAATAGTATACTAACGTATATTAATACTTAATATAGGTAATTTATAAGTTTAAAATATACTTAATATTATTAGAAGTATAACTTCCTAAAAAAGTTAAAAGTAAGCGGGTAATAAATTTATATACTAAGCTTATTAAAGAGCTTTAAATCACCCTTATAAATTAGGGGTCCCTACCTAATATAAGAGATAAACTCCTATTATTAGTAATACGCCTCGAGGCTAATATTAATAAGACTAGAGGCCTTAGTAAGAAAAGCTAGTAAAACGTACTATATAAGCACGCGGATTATAATAAAGGTAAAAAACCACGAATAAATAGGAATAATATTATAAGGGGATAAAGAATAGGTAGTTATAATAGTAAGAGGAGTTATAATAAGCCCGAATCACGCGACTTATTAGATATTACTTATTAGAATTATAATAAGAAGGGCTATTATACTATAAGTTATCCTAATCTATTAAAATAAGGCGGATTCTAATAAAAAGGAAGACGCTTAAACCTTAGTATTATAGGTAAATAGGGCTAATACGTAAGTAAGGAGTAGGGAAAAGGCTAGACCCCGTTAAAGACTCTAAATTATTAGGGGAGAGGCTATAAGGAGTAGAGGTTAAACCTCTAATATTATATTAATATAAAGTTAAGGTAACGCTAAAGTATAAGCCTCTTAAGTATAAGGGATATTTTAATTATAATTCCTAGTTAAATATTATCTTATAAGCTTACGCTATTAAAGCGAGTTTAAAATATATTAAAGATATTAAATTACTATATCTAGGCTTTATAGATAGTAAGCCTATTTTCTATTATAATATATATAATATAACATACTAAACTATTAATAGTTAGGGTTCTTCCCGTTAGTATACCTATATTTTCTATTTAATTAATAAGGTAGGACTACTACTAGTTATTAGTAGACCTATATAGTATATAGTAGGTATTAAGGTTAATATAAGTACGAGGAAGTAGCGTTTTAGAATTAATAAGTTATTATTCTAATTAAATAATTTATAATAGTTTATAAAGTTCTTAAAGAAATAGCCTACTATTTATATACTTCTTATTTCCGATATTACTAATCTAGAACCTATATAATTAAAGCTTAGAGTAGTAGAAGTAAGTAATCTAGATAAGGAATACGTAGTTAATTTATATATATTACCTCTAGAGTTTAATAAGTTCTTGGATATATTCTTAGTTAAAGAAGCCGGATATCTACTATCCTATTAAGGAAATAAACACGCTATTAATATAACTAGTAACCCGCCCTATAAACCCGTATATAACCTATTAAATATAGAGTTAGTAGAATTAAGACGCTATCTAGATAAAGCCTTAATAAAAGGATAGATTAGGTACTCTAAGAGTCCCGCGGGGTTACCTATCCTATTTATCCTAAAGAAGGATAGAGGCCTATATTTATATATTAACTACTATAGGTTAAATAAGGTAACTATTAAGAATAGGTATCCTTTACCCCTAATTAATAAAATATTAGATTACCTAAATAGAGTAAAGGTCTTTATAAAACTTAATCTTAAGGATACGTATTATTATATTTATATCTAAAAAAGAGATAAGTAGAAGACTACGTTTTATATATAATATAGTTATTTTAAGTATTTAATAATACTATTTAATCTTATAAATACTCTAGTAACCTTTTAAGCTTATATTAATAAGTCCTTAATAGGGTTACTAGATAAATTCTATATTATTTATCTTAATAATATTTTTATCTATTTAGAATTATATATAAAGTATAAGGATTATATATATAAAGTACTTAAGCGGCTTTAATAGTATAAATTATTTACTAACTTAAAGAAATATTAGTTCTTTATAATTAAAGTAGAGTTCTTAGGATGTATTATCTTAATTAAAGGCGTTATAATAGATTAGCGTAGGGTAGATACTATCTAGTTATAACCTAGGCTAAAGAGCTTTTATAAAATATAAATTTTTCTTAGATTTATAAATTTTTACTATTATTTTATCTATTAGTATTTATAGATTATATTACCCTTAATAGGACTATTAAAGGGTAGTATAAAAGGCGTTAAGATAGGTCTTTTTAATTAGCCTAATAGAGCGGAGTATATGTTTAATATACTCCGCTAGGCATTTCTTAATATATTAATACTAAGATACTTTAGTCCTACGCTACCTACGTAAGTCGAGACTAATATATTAGATTTTAAACTAGCTAGTATTCTATTATAGCTCTAGGAATTAGGTTAATAGTATCCTATAGCCTTTTAAAGTAAGAAAATTAACTTAGCTAAAGAACGCTATAAAACTTATAATAAGGAGTTACTTACGATAGTTATAGTCTTTAAATAGTAGAGATACTACCTAGAAGGTAGTTTCTATCTAGTTAAAGTACTTACTAATTATAATAACCTAAGGGGTTTTATAAATATAAAGGCCTTAAATAGTTAATAGGCGAGATAGGTAATAAGACTCTTAACTTATAACTTTGTTATTAAGTATAGACTAGGTAAGACTAACCTAGCTAATACGCCGTTAAGACGCCCTAATTATAAAAGCGAGGGTAAGGTAATAAATAAACTTATCCCTATATTATAGTAAAAGCTATTAATAGTAGCGGGTTTATTAAACCCTATTTTCTATACTATAGTAGAGGCCTATATATTTCCTATTCTAGGATAGGGCTTACTACCCTCTAGTAATAAAGGTAAACTTACTATAATATATAATATATACGTAAGATAGTTATAGATACTAGTACTAGTTATAAGATTAATAGTACTAGGAATTATTAATATAGCTATTAGAATAATAGTTTTAGATAGAGTATATCTATTAAGGTATAAGGACCCTTAACCTAGTAATATAGGGAGTATAAGTAAGATACTACCTTAATATACTTATAATATAGCTAAGAAATAGCTTAACTCTATTACTAGAACTATTAGTTATAAATAACTCGTTCCACGTTTTCTAGCTAGTATAATAGTAGAGAATAAAATAGTATATACTATAACTTTGAAGTCTATAATTAAATTAATTAAAGTACTTTAATAAGAAGATATTTTTATTAGCTAGCGACGCGTAGGTAAAATAATAGATAGATAAGTTAAGAGAGCTAGTTAATAGATATTTAATAGTTAAGGTTTACTTAGGTATAATAAGAAGTTATATATTCTTAAAGACTTATTAGTCTATAAAGAGCTATTAAAATACTATTATAACGACCCCTTAGTAGGGTATTTTAGGCTTAATAAGACGCTTAGTCTCCTTTATTAAAAGTATACCTAGATAGGTATAAAAGTAGATATTAAAGAATATATTAATTCTTATAATATTTATTAAAGAATTAAAGTAAAATAATATTAATTATATAGTGACTTAACTACGCTTCCTAAGCTAACTATGCTATAAAGGTTAATTATAATAGATTTTATTATAGATCTTCCCTTATATAAATAGTATAGAGGTAATTATAATATTATCCTTATAGTTATTAATAGGTATATAAAGATACTTTACTACTTTCTTATATAAAAGGATTATAAGGTAACTAATCTTATAAATATTTTATTTAAAGAAGTCTTCTTAAAGTATAATACTCCTAATAATATTATATTAGACTAAGGGAGTTTATTTATAAGTACTTATTAGTCCGACTTATCCTACTATTTAAAGTTAAATTATAAGCTAAGTATAGCCTTCTATTTATAGACTAATAGTTAAATAGAATATTAAAATTAGATATTAGAATATTATTTAAGAACTTATTATAGTAATAGATAAGATAACTAGGCGGGGTTATTACCCCTAGCTAAATTTATATATTATAATATAAAGAATGTGATAATAGGCTATAATCCTTTTAAGCTTTATTATAACTATTAGCCTAAGATTCTTATATATTCTAGGAATCGAACTTACTAAGAGGAGGTACTAGATATAAGATAATATATCTAAAAACTTTATAAGTTATATAAAGACCTATTAAGTTAATAGTAAGATATATTAGAAATATGGGTGAAGTTTTATAATAGGAAGTATAAGCTAATATCTTTTAATTAAGGAGACTTAATTATACTAAATATAAAGAACTTAAAGTAAAAGCGACTAAGTAGGAAGCTATTATATAAGCTTATTAGTCTATTTTATATCTTTAGACCTATTAGTAAGTAGGCGTATCGCCTAGCATTACTATTAATATATATAATCTACTCTATTTTTTATATTTCTCTCTTAAAGCTATATACGCGCAGGTAAGGTAATACCTTTATACCTAAGCTACTACCTCTAGAACTTATTAATAATAATAAGTAGTAGGAGTTAGAAGAGATTTTAGATAAGAAGATAAAGAAGGGTAAACTCTAGTATCTTATTAAGTAGAAGGGATATCCTCCCTAATATAATTAATAGGTTCTAGAAGAAAATCTAGAAGATATATAAGAAATATGTAAAGACTTTAATAAGAAGTAAAAGCGCCGTTATTAAAAGTAGGAGTTATAAATATTAAGATAGAATTAGCGAAGGTAAAAAAGGATATTTAATTAAATTACTTAAAAGTAAGTATAAAGAGTATTAATCTCTTTTATCTTACCTACTAGGAGTAGGTAGAACGCCCTAGGGGCGCTAGTATATAAGGATAACTTAAGAAAGAAGTAAAAAACTATCTAATTAAATTAGGAGAAGGGAACCTAGCGCTAAGTAGTTAAAGCTTACTTAGCTACTTATATAAGTGTAGGTAATATAATATTAGTATACTAGATACCTACTCCTTATTATTTATATCTATCTCATCCTCTAGGCTAGAGGCTAAGGGCTTAAGGCCTACTTAAAGATATATAAGTAATAGTTATAATAATTAATAAACGTAATAAAAGTATAAGGAAGTATACCTTAGCTCGCTTAATATTATAAATACCCGCAAGGGTTTTACTAATATATTCTATTATTTAAAGAATAGTAGTTTATACTTCTAATATACTTATTAGTTTCTTTTTATTATTAAGACGTGCCGCGATATAGCTATAAGAAGCTAGCTTAGAGTAGATAGTAACTATAATATTTATAAGGGTAACGCCCGCTACTTAAAGCTTTAATTTATCCTTTAAAGTATCTAGATAATCTATATTATTAATTAATTAACGGAGCTTAATTACTTTATTATAGACTAGGATTATATTACTAGGAATCTAGAAGTTAAGTAAATAATATACGCTATAACTATAAAAGTAACTTAAGAATATAGGGAAAACCTACTAGTTTATAATTATAATAGACTTTTAAATAATAGTTATACCGCTTAAATATTATTTTCTTTCTATTAGTAATTATAAATATAGTATTACCTATACTATTAGTATATATATTAAGTATAATGTAATTATAAATACCTATACTTTATAGGTCCTTTATTAATATAGTAAATATATCTTTTATATATATTTTATTTTAAACGGGGAGCTCCCTAGGAATATATAACTAGGGAAGCGGGGGTAAGAATAATATACTACTTTATATTAGCTATATAGTTAAGATATACCTAAGTACTTATATCTATAAAAGAGGGATAATAAGTAGGTATAACTGGATTATTATCTAGGCTAAAAGGATTATTAATACTCGCGGTGGAACTAGAGTAAGAAGCGGGCTTAAGGATAGGATTACGCGGAGGAGGAGTAGGCTCCTTAATAAGATTATTAATAGGAATCTCTATAAGATTTATAATAAGAGTTTTTATAAGATCCTTAATAATTAGATTACCTAACTAGGTATTAGGATCTACTTCTACTTCTATTATAAAAGCTAGGCGTATTATATATATTTTATATTAGATTAAGTTATATTATATTAGCTATATTTACGCGAAGAGCTAGTAAACTAACTTATAAATAATACTTAAGATATTAAGATATTAGATATTATATTATATAATTAGCTATTATTATATATATTATATATATTATATACGTATAAAAAGAGAGGGTACTAAGTACCTAGAAAAGATATTATTAATAGTTATAAAAGATAAAGTATTAAGGAAAATTTTAGGTATTATAATAATAATATTAAGGCGCTAAGATTATATTAGTATAGCTATTATTATTATATATAGAAAGTTATTATATATAACGCGTATACTTTAGATTATAATATCTACGCGTAATAAATAGCTATATTATAATATAGAGTTATAAATACTATATATTATAATTACTATATAGGCTATAATCTTACTTTATTAAGTTCTTTTCCTTATATCCTATATTAGGTTTAAAGGTTTTTATTAAACTTAATTAAATAGGCTATTTATATTAAACTTAAGGACGAGTTTCTTTAGGAGAGAAGATAATTATTATAACCTATTAAATAGGCTATACTTTATATACGCTTAGTATATATTACGCCTTTATATTAACTTATAAGGGGAAATAATATATAAGGCTTACTAGTCTCTTTAGGGGGTTTATTAGATCCCCCGTAGAATAATTCTTAGATTTCTTAAGAATTAGTCTTACTATAAAAATGGACTGATTTCATATTACTATATAACCCCTATAATTTGTAATTATAACAAAAATTTAGAAGTTAAAAGGTATTAAGAATTATAAACTATAGGAAATTATTATACGCGTATTACTTATAATTAACGGCGTATTTAAGGTTATAAAACTAGAATATAAACTATTAATTAACCTTAACTTACCTACTACTAGAGGAGTAAAATTACCTATTAAGGAGGTAGATAAGGAAAAATAGGAAAAGTATATTAATTTAAAGGAGTAAGTACTCGCTACTATTTACCTTACTATATTACTATTAGTATATAGTATAATTAAAACTTAGATAATAGTAAAAGAAATATAAGCTAAATTAAAGTTATTATATAAGATAGATTCTTATACTACTAAGAAAGTAATATACTTTACCTTATATAAACTTTACTTAGATTAATTTTAAGACCTTTATACCTACCTTACTAAATTTAAGGAGTATATAAATAAGCTTTTATAAATAAATAGTCTATTAGAAATAGATTTCTAGATAGCAGTCTTTAAGAGGGGCCTATTAGAAGAGATAAAGGAAGTAGTTTATAACCTTATTAAGATTACTTAATCTAGGGGTAAGTTATAAGATTTTAAGTATATTACTATATTATTAGTTAATAGGTTTATACCTTTAAAGACTAAAGAATCTAAGGTATATACTAGTAATTTTAGTAAATAGCTAAAATAAGGCTAATATTAAAATAAGCCTAGTAATAAAAGCTAGAGTAATAATAATAATTAATATATATTCTATAACTACTAGTATAATATAAAAGACTACTAGTATATTAATTTAAAGCTAGGACTAGAAGGATTTATTCCTAAAATAAAGAAAGATCTAAAAGTATAGAATAAATAATAGTATTAAAATAGAGGTCCTAATTATTAATAAAGTAGATAAAACCTAGATAAATAAAAATAGGATAAATTCGATATTACTTACTTTAAGTATAGCTTATAATAAAATAATAAGTCCTATAAGATTATTATTAACTTAAGGGACTAAGAGTATATCTTCTAGGATTAATCTAAGTTTACTAACTATTTACTAGTCTAGAACTATACTATATTAGGACTAACTAGGGGTAAACTAGTAACTATTAAAGGGATTAGAATAGTACTAATCCTAGTAATTATTAATAATAAGATTAGTAAATTCTTACTAACTAATATTTACTACGTATTAAATATTAAATATAACCTCCTATCTATTATATAACTAGATCTATAAGGCTATATATATACTAGTAGTAGAGGGAAGAATATATTTTATAATAAATAAGGTAAGGAGGTATTATAAGCCTTCTTATATAATTATATATACTAGCTAGATATTATATAAATTAACTAGATAAGGGTATTCTACCTTAAATTAATAGTCCTAGCTAAGAATAATACGTCTTAGACTTAATAGTATAAGAGATATAAATATATTAGTATAAAGGCTATAAAAGCTATAACACGTACTATTAATATTAATTATAAGGCCGCTAATTACTTATAAAAGTATAAGAAATAGGAACTATATAAGAGTTATATATTAGGGAAAATTACTTAAATACCCTTATAGTTATTAATAACTAGAGTTACTATCCCTAGCTAATACTAATATATTAACCTAGCGTTAGTAAGCTATATAACTACCCTTAAGGGGTATACTAATATAATAGTATCTATATATAAAATAATAGGGTTTACCTAAATAGATTATATAATTAATTAGGTAGAGTTATTATAAAAACTTAAGTTCTAAATAAAATATCAGAATAACTAGGGGTATAAAATAGCCTTTATTTAAAGTAATAATAAACTAGTCTAGGGCTATAAATATTAATAAATCTTTTAGGAATATAGGATATTTATTACCCCGTTAGCTCCTTATAACCCTTATTAAAATAGGATTACTAAATAGAAGAACTAGATACTATTTAGTAAAGTTAGAATAGTTCTTATTAATACTAGACTACTATAAGAGTTCTAGGGTAAGGCTATCTACTATATTAATTATATTAAGAACCTTATACCTAGTAAGGATAGGAAGTCCCCCTTTAAGAAATAGTACGGCTATAAACCCTAATTAATATACCTAAAGCTATTTAGATATAAGTACTACTTATTTAATATATTACTAAATAAGAAGAAACTAGATAATAAAGCTATTAAATATTACTTCCTTAATTATAATAATAAGAGTATCTACCGCGTATAAGATATTAAGGGATAATATATTACTTAATTAATATATATAATATTTAATAAGAGGGCTACTATATTATTAATAGATAATAATAAGCTCCTAATAGAGGGAGACTCTAGCGATAACAATAATATAGTAGATCTCCTAGGCTAGCTCTAGACTAACTAATTAGATAGTAGTAATTAGGCCTTAAAGGGAGTAACTACCCCTAATTAATAGGGTATTAAGGGAGTATTAGATAATACTAAAAATACTAATAATACTAGTAATATTAGTAATAGATTAGTAATAACTTTTCTATCTAGCTAATTAATATTAGGCCTAACTAATAATATAAGTAGGCCTACTAGTCTAAATAGACGTAATTAGGATAATCTACCTAAATTAAATTAAAATAAGCTAAATAATTAGACTACTAAAAATAGCTAAGTGGAGTTAGAATTACTAACTAATTAATATTAGAATAGTTAGGATAGTTTAATACGCTAAATTACTACTATAATACTATTAGCTATTATTAATAAATAATTAACTTAAAATAATAAATCTTAGAGAATTATTCCTAATATATTACGTTATTCTATTTATAATAAACCCTAGATTAACTATAACTAGATAAATAAGAGGGGTATAAAATGTTCTAATAACCTTAATAGGTTTAGAGCTATACTTACCTGTATTATTACTAGTATTAAGGAGTATCCCTACCTAATATTAATAGATATAGCTCTTAGTAGACCTAATAAAGATAAATAGCTCGCTACTACTAAAGAAGAATTAGCTAATTATAATAAGTAGATAATATAGTAAGAATTATATTAACTACCTTATAAAGTATATATCTTACTAGGTAGGTAGGTCTTATCCTATAAATATAAGCTAATAGGCGAAATTAGTTAATATAAAGTATAGTAGGTAGTTAAAGGCTTTTATTAAATTAAGGGGATTAATTTTAATAAGATATTCTTATTAACCCTAAAGGCATTATTATAATAACTCCTCCTAGCCCTAATAGCTTAATATAGGTTAGTTATTAAGTATTTAAATATTATTACGGCCTTCTTAGAATTACTTATTTAAGAAGAAATCTAGGTAGAGTAACCTTACTACTTTACTAATAGTAAATAAGGATACGCCTATAAACTAAATAAAGCTTTATATAACCTTAAATAAGCTTCCTATAAATAGTATAAAACCCTTTATAAGGTACTTAAGTCTCTAGGTTTTAAACGCTTTAAGTATAATTATTATATATTTATTAATACTATTATAAAAGTTATTATTATAGTATATATTAATAACTTACTATTTATAATATATAATTAGGACCTAATTACTTAAATAAAGAAGGAACTTAATAAGAGGTTTAACTTTAAATATATAGGAGACTTAAAAGACTATTTAGGAATAAATATTATTAGAAATCTAGATAACTATTCTATTTAAGTTAACTAAATAAAATATATTAACTAATTATTAAAATAACTAGGTATAAAAAAATATTCACTAGCTAAGTTACTTATAGAATAGGCTAATATCGCTATTACTCCTAATAGCTATATAGCCTCCTTATCTAAAAGGGAGGCTTATTAATCCCTTATAAGAGTACTTAATTAGCTAAGTATTATAACTAGGCTAGATATTATATACGCTATTAGTAACCTAAGTTATTTACTTAATAACCCTACTCCGTAATATATGAATATAGTAAAAAGGGTACTATATTATCTATTAGGAATAGTTAATAACAGCCTTATCTATTAACTAGGTAATAATAATAGCTTAGAAGGTTTTACTAACGCGTTATACTATAATAATTATAAGATATCTTATTCTACTAGGGCGTATATTTATAAACTATTTAATAGCCCTATTACCTAATAATCTAAATTATAAAAGCTAGTAGTAATATCTATATATAAGTCTAAATATATTACTATAATAGAGGTATATAAAGAAGCTCTATATCTAGGTCTTATACTTAAAGAGCTAGGGTATAATAAGGGAGTAGTACTAATACTCCTAAGTATTAATAACTAGGTAGCTATAAAATTAGCTACTAACCTAATTAATTATACTATTATAAAATATATCTAAATAAGATATTATTTAATATATTAACTTATTTCTAAAACTAAAGAAATCTATCTCTAATAGGTTAATACTAAAGGCTAATATACTAATCTACTAATAAAACCTATTAGCCCTATTAACTTTAGCCTAGCTAGATAATAATTAGGACTAGCTCTAAGTAAAGTATAAGGGTATTTAGATATAGTAGTTAGTAATAGGTAGACTACCTTATTACTATTAATCTAAGAGGGAGTATTAGAAATTAGGCTAGGCTAACCTTAGTAGTTACTAACTAGGACTAGTTAGGGGGCCTTAGTAGACTAGTAGAGATTTCTTGTAATAGTTATTCTATTCTATATAGCTATATCTATCTATTAGTTATTATAATACTATTATACTATATCTAAATTATATATAGATAACTTATTAATATTATTACTATTTAATACTAATTACCTATACTAAGTATTCTTATTTAGCGTATTTAAGACTTATACGAAACCTTAGTACTAAAAATAAATATCTCCCCCCCCTTTTTATATCTAAACCTGTATAATAATTAGCTCTTATAGTATTATCTATTAATAACGTCCTATTCTATATAATTAGAGCTATATATAACTTTAAGGTACTTAGTCTTCCCTCTTATATTATATACTATTATTTAGTCTCTACTTATAATTAATTAATATCTAATTATTATATAGTTTTACATAAAATAGGGGGGGAATTTTCTGTGTTCGGTGCCAAAGGTTTCGCAGGAGTCCTGAATACGCTAATCTAGGCGCTTGCATACGCTAGCATTCCCTACTCGTCCATCAACCTCCTCCCAAAAGAGACTGTCTGGTTGCTAACAACATTGCTAGGCGCCGGAGTTGAAATTGTTGTATCAGTAAATGTGAAAGCGGACACCGTGATCGTAACATCAACAGAATCACAAAGATTCTTTGTGAAAGCCACGGTCTCTTTGTCTTTGTTAGACACTTTGGTGAGAGTTTGAGATTTTGAAACATAGTTACTCTGTAAATCTGCCGGGTTGCACTTTTTCTCCACGACGGGTAAGAGTGAGTTTATAAAAGATTGATCCTTGCAGATGCAGTTGACATCAGTGATCTGACAACCTGTTGAGCTGATGCTTGAAAATGCGGCTTCTTTCTGCAAGAAGAACAACGTCAACATGGCTCTACAGGTGAGAACGATCCAGCTTACCGCACACTGAGGGACGTCCCCTATACTTTGTGCGCAACCACGATCAATAGCAATCGTCGAAATAGACACGATAAACCAAGGGAAACCCATTATAGCTGGCTATAGTCTGATGTTGTAAAATATGGTCTGTCAGACCGTAGTAACTCCCAACTAACCGATGGGAAAATGTAAAGACTTTCAGCGGGTTGCGGAATGGACACCACCGTCTAGAGATATACGAATAAGAGACTTGCAGACTTGTTCAGGCTATAAGAGTTTTGGGCGCTCGTTGGGCGCCCATCACCGTGAAGGGAGGATGCACCGAGGAAGGCATACTGCAGCACATGTGGTGCCTCAGAAATTGTGGCAAAGTCGCAGGACAGTCATCGGATCGCGACTGAAGATGTGCGATACATGAACTAAGCTCCCTGGACCTCACCCCAATTAGGAAAAGAATATCGGGGACGTCGAACAGGAGGATGCGTTGCGCGCGGCGCATTGCCGAGCTAAAACATTCGTGGGTGAGGCGGTTTCAGCGCCCCAGATGTAGCTCTCGGTAGGTAGCTGGAGTGCTACCTCAGGCGGAGCGATGACTTCCGAGGTAGCGGTGGATGGAAACGCATATGCAGCTTTGTTCCTTGCCGCACAACTGTCTTTACATGAGTACAGCCCCAAAGCATTACCAATCCTACCTTTTGGAAGCATGCACGTCAGCTCTGACTGAAAAACGACAGTGTGCAAGCCAGATTCAAATGTGACAGGTCCTCCTAGCCGAAGTGGTCCCTCGACTGGATTGATTCATTCCCACCAGAGGGCGGCACGGAGTGCTGTGCCAGTCTTGTCTTGTAAGGGTGCTGATTACATGCAGACCTCTTGGAAAAAGGCGTTACCGCACTCATTGAGCCGAGAAATCTCGATCTCCCAATGTTACCGGCTTATCGTCCCATTTAATTTTCTATATCTCATAGCTACAAAGCCTCATACTGCGAAGAATCTCTCACGACTTGCCATTATGGATCCTCTAGCTACACAAAATCACTCTTCCGCTTCGTCCACATTGCCAGCACATTTTCCTCCACCTGGCATCGTCAGCAACTTCGTTAATAATGTCACACGTGCTACAAATCTTGTCGTGACGAGTATAGTGTGCATATGCTTAGTGGTGATATGTGTATCAGTGCCGTTCTATACCAAGCTTCACGTCAGGAACGCCTGGGGCTGGGATGATTGTAAGCCTCCGTCTCGACTAGAGCTCACATTCACTGATTCAGCTTAGGGGTCTGTATACCTGCGGCAGTAAGAGCATAGATATCATCTCGATAATTCATGTTTTGTCTCCTAAAAACAAGTAGATTGGTTCCCTAGGCTTCGCCGCGACATCATTATCGTGTGCGAGGTACCCACGCTCGAGTTAGTATCACTGCGCTAAATTCAATAGTTTTGGGCCAAGGTGTTGGCCCTCACCAATGGGACGTTCCAATTACAGCTTTCACACCAAGTCTTCTTCGAGTAAGAATCTTGTATTCATCCTTGACTAGCCCTTCTGATCCCAACCTCGTTCGTTAAGAGATTTGTCGTTCTTGATATGCTTTACTCTCCGAGCATCCTAATGGCAAAGCTCTCCCTACTCCTCCTGTACCTCCAAATATTCCGCTCAAACCTCAAGCTACGATACTGCATCTACATCAGCATGGTCTTCTTGACTTTATTCTATGCGGGCATGCTTATCGCTTACGCGGTCCTCTCAATCCCAAAGCCAGGGCAAAGCCAATTAGCGTCTCTTCTATCAGTAAACACCGCGAAAGACATCCCCTTGGGAATCACTCAAGGTGCAGTCAATATTGCCAGCGACTTCTACATCCTTTGCCTACCAATGCCAGTAGTGTGGAAGCTCCAGCTTCCGCAAAGGAAGAAGATTGGGGTTTTGTCGATCTTCATGACCGGTCTCCTGTAAGAATCAATGCGACCGGATATTTCAATGAGATACTGAATTTGTACGTCTAGCGCTTGTATTGCAAGTGCCTTTAGCCTTTACTATCGACTAGACATGGGTCGGAACAGCGATGTTACATGGAAACTGGTCTATGTCTTGGTCTGGGTGTCAGTATACCTATGCTCCAAGGCCAGCGATATACTATTGACTGATCCTAGTGTCGTCGAATTGACCGTAGGTGTCATGTGTAGCTGCTTGACTTCGTTCCCAGCCTTCTTCCGATATCACCTTCCCCTGCTCAGATCCATTATGAGCTTTGTCAATTCCAGCTTCAGAAATTTGAGGTTCGTAAAGCTTCAAAGCTCGTCCAGCAATCCCGACGACAATGAAAAGCTGGCAACCAGAGATATAAAGATTACCCTGGGCTCCCGAGTCGATGGGCAAGGGCAATTTCTGGGCTCAGCTACGGCAGCATGGGGCGAACACGGCTTTAGGCCGCTCTCAGCGCCTTCCATAGATGGTCAGGCCTTTGTTGATGAGCGACACTCCACCAGGCGTGAAGGCTACGAAATTATGAGTATACGGCAACATCCAGTCTGGCATCGGCCTCCCGTGGATCAGAAAGCAGGCGAGACAACTCTTTGGGATCCTCGTCCGGGAGATGCCGAGCTCGGGCTCGCCACGCAATCAGACGAGCGCGAAGGAATATTACGTAGTTCAGCCAAAGGAAAGGAAAATAGTCGGAAATTGTGCCCAGATCGCAGAGGATATTGGGATGTCCTCAGCGTCTTTCGTACGGGTGGCGTCATGTCGACCGCTCAATCCAACCTCTGCTCTATGTCATAGCGAGAGAGACATACCAAGATGTGGAGGACCAATCAGTATTTCAATGGCGTGACGAGGCAGGACGTGGAATAACTCCCAGTGAGTCTTTCAGAATCAACTTTGGTTTACGCGTAATGAAGAGTCGGAATATTCGTTCTGTGCAACATAAGGTACGCCCGGTCTCATATCTCAAAACCCTAATTCCGAAATCCTTACATGGGACCAATGGCATAGGAACGCAAATTCATCGTGACGCTCCATGCCATTACAACACAAGGCATCGAAAAGTACGAACGCACATAAATTTGGCATTTTCGAACGAAGTTAGGTCATGTTGAAACCGAAACTATACTGTGTTATATACGCTACAATATAGGCTTCTCAAGAAATCAGATATATGCGACATCAAGAACAAAGATTTAGGAAATAGGATTTCGAAATTTGAGATTTGCAGGTTATTACAATACAACATATACTTTTAGCGTGTGCAGTTTCAATGCGATTGGCCTGCTGCAACACCACGACCCCGACCCCACAATTACTAATCCTTTAAAATTATAAATTAATAGTTAATACTTATAATATATACCTAAGTAGGCTAAAAGTTACGTATTTCTCTATAGTATCTAAAACTTTAAAAATTATAGAAATCCGTCTATATACGTAGAAGATATAACTAAATTTATCTGGTATATTAAGACTCCCTATTCTATATCTATTATTCTACGTACGTATGCTAATATATTATTATTAGATAGTTAACGCTTATAATAATAATCTAAGTAGATTAAAAAATATATATTTATCTACTATAGAATCTAACACTCTAAAAATTATAAAAATCCGTTGATATATATAGAAGATATAACTAATTCTATACCACAGTAAGTACGTCGTCCACTATTAGGATCGGGGTTAGGGTGTTGCAGCAGGCCAATCGCATTGGAACTGCACACCCTAAAACCATTTCTCGAAGTACGATACCTTATTCACGCCGCGCCGATGAAGCTACTTACGCGGGGCTGAGAGATGTTTTAGTTGGATAGGTAGTCTGCGTGATTCGGGTAATGAAAGTGGTAGAGTGTAATAGATTGGAATTTATCGACAAGTCTGCTTGCTTGCTGCAGAAATACGTACGTACGTACACTATCCACAACTCAATGTAAAGAATCCTATGGACATATGTAAGTGAGCTACTATATATAGAAGAGTCTATGCGAAGCTATAAAGTCACAAACATCCTACATGGCCGGCCCTCGGTAGAATAGAGAGTAGTAGAGTGCACAAGATTGGTATTGTCGGCAAATCTGCTTGCTTGCTTGCTGTAGGAATACTTTAGTACAATATCCATAACTCAATGTAAAGAATCCTATGGACATATTCTATGTAAGCTACTATAGAAGAAACTAAAGCCGAAGCTTCTCTCTCTCTCTCTCTCTAGAGCACAGTTTGGTCAGATGGCCCACGGATCAGGTGTGGTATATCATGCAAATTAGAAGATCCTTTCCACGTCCCGACCGAACCGAGCGCCCCCCTCCTTTGAAATATGAAATATCTCCCTTCAAGCCATTTTGTTGCCTTCCGGATCGCGCTTGCCTTTGTCCATCATGGCTTTTACGGACCAGGGGAAGTGGGCGACTGGGATGATGAAGAAGCTAGAGGAGGGTTAGCGAGTGTGAGAGTGGACTGGAAGGTGTCAGAGCTGCCAAAGCGACGTACCTGTTCGAGTCGTCCGCGATACCAGCCAGAGCGTTGTACCACGCCAAGAATGCCGCCAGCAGCGCGAAGAAGCCTCCGGCTTTGATGATGGGAGGGTTTGGCATGCCCTTTGCGTCGCGGTGCAGGTATCCGATCCCGAGCAGCAAGAACGCCATATCCAGCGTGAAGAACAGCGAGAAGAACGCCACGGTCGAGCGGAGGGTGCACAGCACTAGGAGAGTGGTGAAGATGAACCAGCCCTGTTGGAATGCTTAGTATGTATGCGGTGAGGCGGCAGGAGCCGAGCTAGCTTCAGTAGGATTTGTGGGGAAGCTTACCATCAGGTATAGTCCGAACTCGTCAGCGAACGCACTTTTACTCGTGGCCATGAGGGTCTTCTCAATTTCGAAGCCGCCCGGGGTCAGGATGATGGCGAAGGAGAGCCAGAAGCCGCCGTAGGAGGAGAGCGCGGTGGCACCAAAGGTGTTGCCAACGGCCATTTCCCTGTTTGTACAGCGTTGTCAGCAACCTCGCTCCCTACACAGCTGGCTAACACGGTGTCTAAGGAAGCAGAGAAGCGACGTACCACATGCCAGCAAGCAACTGCACCAACCCTCCATAGCCAAAGGCGAGAGCGACCACCAAACTCGGCGTAGTCAGGCCTCTCGTCCCCATGTTGATCAAGCCCAGCACAAAGGTCGTCAGAGCGAAAGCGCACAAACCGAGTGGTGCAGGGTTGGCTATGTTACGGTTCTTGACCTCCTTGTAGAGACCAGGCTGGAACTCTCCTCCGAAGGCGGGCAGACGGTCGCTGCCGCTGCTGGTGTTGACGTGGGCGAGGGGCCCGTAGCCGAAGCGGGCGGCGGCCCTGGCGGTCTGGTGCTCCTCGTGGGTCATCTCGCGAGTCATGCCGGCGCCGGTGCCGTTGGTCTCTTTGTTGTAGGTCTCGGGGCCGTTGCCGGTGAACTCGGTGTTGGTGTGGGTGGCCATTGTGAGGGTGAGGAAGTTGGAGAGGGAGGAGTGTGTTTTGAAGTGGAGGTAGGGTGAGGGAGGAGCAGCTATGACTTGTCAATGCCTGTAGATTGGCTGACCGCTGTCAGTGTTGTGTTGTGGTGAGGGAGATGAAGTGAAGATGAGAAATGTGAGATGAGGATGAGGATTGAACTATATTAGATGGAGATGAATGCGTGAGTGGATGCGACAGTGCGGAGGAACGGAGGGTACAATGGCTTTATGATTTATCATTATGAGTGGTAGTACTACCTTACTAGTGAGGAGAAAAGCGAGCAGACAGCCCAGCACCCCGGGGCAGTCATGTCGATGGCCGATGGGGAAAAGGAAGGCCCAGACCCACGGTGCCCTTGGCGCGACATGGTGTTGCGACCGATGGGGTGTAGTGGGGGATTAGTCATCGATCGGACCAATGAGGGAGCTTCGGACGGGAGGTGTGTGTCATTGTGTGACCCGTTTTCGTCACGCATCCACGCCTCATGTCCGCTGCCATGCCCCTTCTCGAGCATGGCGCATGGAAGATAGATGAATTGGCATTGCGTGGTAGGTGCATCATTGTTCTCTACTTACGTACTTATATGCTGTCTGCTCCATTGCTTTCGCCTCTCGTGTCGTTGATCAGCGAAAGACGGCGGAGGTGGCATATTGCTTTTCCATCCTTGACAGACCACGAGATTGCATGCATACATGGGTCTTGGCGCGGTCATCCACCCCGTACTCTACTAGTAAAGTACTAGGAAAGTAAAGTACTAGTAAACTAAAGTACTGGTAAAGTAAAGTACTTTATCCTACCCCACTGCCGCAATTGGCGTCCTGTTGGTGGCGTCGATCATGATGGACCCTCTTCCCACCACGCTGATTGGCTGATCAATTCACGGTGGAGGGTGTGAGCTCCTTTGCGATCGTCATCATTTGAACCACCGTATATTCGCAGTGGTTGACTGCAACCGCGGATCCAGATAACACCTGCAGTCAGCATACGCACCCTCGGTACCAGGTCCGCTTCCACCCTGTCGCGAGAATCTCTCCGTGGCAGGATACGCAGGGTAGGCCGAGATAGAAGGCGCATAACGTGCTGTCAAATCCACAGCCTATGGGATCATTCCGCAGCTGCTCCCTTCCCGGCATCGCGCACCCGGTTCACTACATACCTCACGCACGCGTCAACATCATTCCGAAGTGGGCCATCGCTGCATGCTGCATGTCTAACATCTTACCTATCTCTGCGTCGCCTGTTTTGATCCCAGTGGTTTTCTAATGACAGCTCCTCCACTATGGAGGTAGTCTCGGCTGGATAAGTGGTTACCATGACACGCTCTGTCGGATTGCCTTGACTGTTATATTGCGACGAGACCGCTTAGATAGGAACCAAGCGTACTAGGACTTCATGTAAAGAGAATGACAGGACCTGCAACGTCTATCTCCATTCCAGGAGGACAGGGTGGGTATCGCCCCTCTCCCCTCACCATCCAAACATCAACCCGCAAACATAAACCTGCAAACAAGAACAAGAACAAGCAATGAAACCACAAAACCCCACGAAAACCTGTAATACAAGTAAATTGTAATCCAAAAACTGTAATGCAACCACAACCGCGAGACCATGCCAGCCTCCACCAGCCAGCCCAGATAGAGTATTTCACCTCACGGCCGTCATCAACTGACAGTTATTGCATCGAAGTTGTTATAAGCACATCTTCGGCACAACCGACAGCCATGGTGGTGGGTGGGGCTGAGTTGCAATTTGACATCCGTGCTAGATAAAGTGGGGATGTGGTGGGGATGGGGATGGGGATGGGATGAGGATGGGATGAATTGGAGGTGGGGGAGATACTGTGGGTGTATTGATTGTATGCGTATGGTACATTGGGAATAGAATCTGATATGCGTCTGCAAAGACTGCTTGCAGTATTGGGTTTTGGACCAGCCTACCTTATTGCTTGATGCCGAGTATTTTACAGAGATATGGCACAGAATCGGTGATAGGAAAGACAAGACAAGATAGGAAGAGAGATGCTAAAGCTCGCCGTGGTCGTGGTCTCGGATCGCGGACGCGGCGTCCTTGGCATTGGAAGGCTTGAAGGGGTTTCCCTTGCGGAGTTCTTGGAATGCGATGTCGAAGCGGGCGCCGAACATGTAGGCTGTACCGAACTGTTCTTGCGATTAGCTCGAAACCACAATGCGGGATAGTTGTAGAGGAGAGCATACCATGATTGCTGATATGACGAAGAGCGTGCCCATGACCGCTGCGAGGAGGTAGACTGCGAGAATTAGCCGTGTCTTGTGGGGAGTAAGTGAGCTGTATGAAATACAAGTGTCCATCTTCGCCTCCCTCGCCATCGCCTTGCTCTTGGCTTCTTCGGGGGATAGTGGTGGTGGGCCGTTGGCTGCTTGTGCTGCGATGATGGTCTTGGGGTCTTGCGACGGGTAGATGGATTCGATGAATTGCTCGATCTGGGGTCGAGGTTAGTACGTTAGTACGACAAACGAATGAGAGAATCGCTACTGGATGACTAACCTTGCCACAAGCGATGCTGATTTTGAGGAAATTGGGGTCTCTTGGGGTATTCTTCTTGTGGATCTTTCTGGTGAACTGCCGGAAGACCTCGCACACTAGCTTCAGATTCTGCGTGGACTGCATCATGATCCGGCACGCTTCGCCCTTTGTGATCTTGACGTTCTTCTTGAAGATGTTTGGATTCCGAAAGACCAGCTCCAAGGTTGCTATTGCCATTGACTGTGGAATCGCCGCGAAGTTGAACACCGATTGCTCCTTGAGACCGGCTAAATAGAAGAGGCATTGGTCCGCGTGATTCAAAGAGTTCAAGACCATTTCCGAGCTGCAGTTCAATGCGGCCTCCTGGTTCTTGGGGTCGAACAAGTCCTCAAACTGGTCAACATGCTTTGACCAGATTTCCTTCGGCCAAAAGCGCCGTTTGTCGTCAAAATCCTCCCTAATATCTCGGATGATGTTTGTTTTCTGCAAAAACAGGCCCATTGATTCTTGCAGTTGAGGCCGCTGCATCAATGCTTGGTTTGCAAGACCACTTTCGACGAAGAGGCGTGTAAGACCGTTCCCTACAAGACCTGCGACGTAGTGGCAGTAAAGGTCATAGTCGCTGACGGTATCCACTCCATTGGCATTATACTCTGCATTCGCGCAGAAGTCTGCCATACCATTACCCATCTTGTTTGTGATATCCTTGATGATCTCTCTATATGCAGGCTTGACCTTTCTGAACTCCTCTGTAACGTTCTCCCATTGCACCAGTAGCTCTCGGTCCTTCTCATTCGGTCCATTACCATCGTAGCTCCAGCCTTCTTTCTCGGTATAGGAGTCGAAGTTCCTCAACAGTGGATCCTTCTCTTCTAGCGAAATGGTCATGTCATCTTCTATAGTGTCTAATCCGCGTAGAATAAGGTAGAAAAGTGCAATAGGGACGAGAAGTTCTGGATGAAGCTCTTGTATGACGGAGCTAAAACTGCGACTGGTCATGTCAAGGAACTCGAAGCATTTCTGCAGCGAAGGGGCCTCTTTTTCTGGGTCGCGCGTGTGTGGAGGATCATGCCATGTCGTCCTGAAGAGTGGTCAGTATGTTGCTGAAATCGTCGTCGGAGGGGATATCTGTCTTACCATTGGATAATGTTCCTTAATTCTCCAACATGCACGGCATAATACAGGGCATCAGCGACCTTGACACCCATGGTATTGTAGGATTGATGATTTCGACTGCAAGAGTGTGGAGCGAAGTATAAGGTTGAATTTGTGAAGTTTTACAGAAAGTTGGGAAGACACAGTATGTTTCTTCGGAAAATGGATCACTCGAAAGGCGTGGACGGAAGAGCGCCAGTGACGCTTCACCGTCAATTGGACGATGTCGCTGTAGAAGTGCAAAAGTGCCTGACGCGCTAAGCGGCAACGCGCCAAGAACATTCCTATCTCGAGTCTTCATCTGGATTCGAGGCAGCTATCCAATATGAATCATCCAACTCCTTGATTATGCGGCCGTTAGAAATACCCACCGCCTGACGTTGTTTTCCTACAAATATTCGACTCCCCGTCATTCCCGATTACGACGGCCGGACAGGCACCCTAATCCTCCTTTCCTAGCCGTCGAGATGGTTGTAGATACAACATATTACGATGCGCTTGGCGTGACACCGAGAGCCTCAGAACTCGAGATCAAGAAAGCCTACCGAAAACTTGCCATAACTACACATCCTGATAAGAACCCTGGTGATGAGACAGCACACGCTCGGTTCCAGGCTATCGGTGAAGCCTACCAAGTCCTCAGCAATGATGAGTTACGGAAGAAATATGATAAGTTTGGCAAAGGGGAAGCCGTACCGGGCGGTGGGTTTGAAGACCCTGCTGAGTTCTTTGGCATGATCTTTGGTGGGGAAGCCTTTTTAGATCTCATCGGAGAACTTTCGCTCATGAAGGATCTGACCAAGACTATGGACATTACGGCGAAACAGATGGAGGAGGAGGAAGAAGCCGCTGAGGCTGCTGGGATCAAGACGGAGGCAAAAGATGGTAAGGAAATCAAGGAGCGGAAGGATGACGCTGCCAGCATACCAGCGGCAAAACCACCTCCAACACACTTAGCAACCCCAACGGACACTTCGACCTCTGATCTCAAGCCTCCTAGAGCTGTTTCCCCTTCATCTGGCTCTGGAACCTCGACACCGCAACGGCCCCTTGGCCAACACGCCATAATGGACAAATCAGAAGAAGACGCCCGTATGGATGCAGCCGGCCTCACACCGGAAGAGAAGGAGTTGCGAAAGAAAGAGAAGAAGAAAGGTCTATCGAAAGAACAACGCGAAGAGCTCGCAGCTTATGAAGCGGAGCGAAAACGCATACGGGACGAGCGAGTGGACACACTTGCTAAGAAATTACTTGACCGAATTAGCATATGGACCGAGACCGATAAAGGCAACGATGTTACCAAAGCATTCCAGGAAAAGACCCGACTCGAAGTCGAGAATCTTAAGATGGAATCCTTCGGTCTTGAGATACTGCACGCAATAGGGTTAACCTACATGCAGAAAGCTACCTCCTTCCTCAAGTCCCAGAAATTCTTAGGCATCTCAGGCTTTTTCTCAAGGTTAAAGGATAAGGGTACCCTTGCCAAGGACACCTGGAACACCATTTCCACAGCCATTGATGCACAAGTGACGATGGAAGAAATGGCGAAGATGGAGGAGAAAGGGGGTGAGGACTGGACGGATGCGAAGAAAGCCGAGTATGAAAGGCGGGTGACAGGGAAGATACTGGCAGCCGCATGGAAAGGATCCAGATTCGAGATTCAAAGCGTCCTGAGGGACGTTTGTGACAAGATCCTTAACGATAAGAATGTTAGAATGGAGAAGCGGGTGGAGAGAGCACATGCGCTCGTGATCTCGGGCACCGTATATCAAAACGTATGCGATCTGAAAAAAGTGTCAGTTTTTGCAACCTCTCATGTGCTAACGCGGTTCAGGCTGCCCGGGATCCAGACGAAGAAGGCGACTATATGGCTTTCGAACAGCTCATGGCCGAAGCTGCGATCAAGAAAGACAAGAAGGGCTCGAAGAAAGATAAGAAGGACGAGAAGGAAGCGAAGAAAGAAGATGGGATTCCCTCACATGTCAAGGCAGAGTCGACAGCAAAGACAAGCACATGATCGTTTTATGCCCATAATCCACAGCCTCCAAATCACGACTTCCCAGCCACGACGCCATACCCCAATTATACCGAATTCCTTTGATAGGCTCCACCCGTGCCAAACTCGCGAACGCTTGGATATTGCCGCAGAACATCCACTCCGAATCCACTTTAGACGCCGAACTCCAGAATACCCTTCTTCTACAAAGACCCCCATTGTGAATGTGAAGACCCATCATGCAACCTCGCCTCATCATACTCCCACACCAGCCCCCGCATCGACAACCTTCCTCAACTCCCCCATCCTACTCTCATACATCCCCACCAATTCTTCCAGCCCCTTCCCCTTCCCCTTTCCATCCCCATCATCTCCCTCAACCGAACCCAACACCTCCATCCCTTCAATCCTCAGCATCAACTCCCTCCCCTCGACCTCCCCCCCTCCACCCCCTCCACCCGTATCATCCCACGTAGGCGCCGGTGCCAGCTCCGTAGCCGTAACGGCCCAGTCTGGACTCATACTCTGCGCCGACAACACTCTGCTGCCTGTAGCGTCCATGTCTAGGAGTATATACCGCTCCTTCGTCAGCAGGCCATTCCGCCCATCGCTTCTCCTTTCTTCGGAACTTCGCGTTGGTGAGGGGAGCGAGGATGTGGGATTCAGTATGTGGAGGGCGGCAGCTGTGATGGGGTCGGTGTCGGGGTTGTCGTCGGAGAAGATGTAGGATATACGTGGGTGGTGGGTTGTGGGGGAGCCGGCGTTTGAGAGAAGGGTGAAGAACGGGGCAAAGTTTGGTGGATGTGGTGGGGGAGTTTGGGAGGGTGGGTTGGGGAGTGTGGTTGGGTTGGGTGGTGAGGTTGAGTTGGTTAGGGCGTTTGGTGCTGCGGGGAGTTCTGATGGGATGATGTTTGCTGGGATGGGGGTTGTGGTTTCGGGGTGGGTGAAGGGGCGGAGGGATGATGGGGGTGGAGGTGGAGGTGGAGGTGGAGCGGGAGAGGATGATGCTGGTTCGGTGGGGTGAGAGAGGGGTAGGAATGACATGTTGCGTGGTGGTGCGGAGAGACTACATGTTTGGATGGGGATGGAGGAAGCTTGGGATTGAGTGGTGCTATGATCGCTGTGTTCATATATGGTTTTCAGCGCTAGTCTACGTAGGTAAAGTTATTGGATGCCATTCGTGCGTAAGAAGGCAGCAGAACTTCTTGGGTATGAGCACTGTTTCATAAAGGTCGATAATGTATCCCCTTTTCTCTCCTTCCAAACTCCAATTCTACGCTTCACGCTCCACACGTTGGTGGCTGGGGTATCATAAGCAGGACACGCCAGTTGCTCTATACCAACTCCTCTCAAAGACTCCTAGCACCCAGAACATGAAAAGGGCAGATGACCCTACTCTCCACTCTTCTTCCATTCGAATTCTACCAACCATCAGCTTCTGTCCCCTCCCCTTTGCTCACAACGCCCAGAGAACTCACTCTGCCTACACATCGGACACAAACCCTTTGACGAATCCTGCTGGATCCACGTCAGGAGACAATGCTATCTCCCATCAACAGGATCCATCCTTATTCATGTACCTCACGCGAAAACATACCATATGAAAAGAGTGTCCGCATGTGCCGATCACTATCCCCATATCTAGTCAACAATCCGTGCTTGTAGAACCCTAGGGTAGGTGGGGGCCAACATACGCAGTGCGCAGTCATCGCCCGGGTATTTGCACGTCGGACAGGTGCCGTCGAACTGGACGCGACAGATGCCGCAGACGTCGTCTTCGGGCATGTCCCAGCGCCAGGACGCTACGGCGTTCCATTCGTTGATTGTGACCTTCATTTCGTGAACGGTGGTGGTGGTGGGGGGAGCGATCGATGCTCTTTCGTCCGCGGGAGAGGGAAACGATAGGGTTGGGACTCGAAGTGAGTCTGCGACCCGGTCACTGAGGCTTCTGTCTGTGTTTATTTTGTTTGCTAGCTGTCTGTGCGTAGGGAGTAGTGATCGACAATCGATAAGATAAGGCAGCTATCCCTGATTAGCGCTGGCTTGGCATTACCCCTCCTTATCTCCGAAGGTCTCGGTTCCAGATAAGTACCTATGGAATAACAGACGAATGTTGCTCCTCTTGAACCCCTCGCTTTGTATATCTAAATATTTTACCTGTTGTGAAACTCTACCCTATCTGCTATCGACGCTTGGTAGGCGTTGAAAGCGATGAGATGAGTGAAACACAGTGGTAGTGAGTTGATCATGGCACTCCGAGCAAACACGGCACCCTCTCCTATAAAACTCCTCGCCAATTCTCTCCGTAAACACCCTCGGTCCTCCAGATCACATCGTCTCGCTCCAATGTCTCACATCCGCACCGTCTCCCTAAAATCCTACATCGTCACCCCCAAAGAGCTATCCGAAGCCCTATCCAAAACCTCCCCAACCAAAATCTCAACCGCACCCCGCGTCGTCCCGATCTGCGCTTCCTGGTTCCTCCCCAACGACCCCCAAAACCGTACAGGCGTGCAGGTCTACACCCAGCAACGCATCCCCTCATCACGCTTCTTCGACCTCGACGATGTAAAAGACCACGACTCCAAATATCCACACATGCTGCCCACAGCCGCGGCTTTCGCACAGGCTATGCAGAGGATCGGGATCAGGAAAGATGACGCGGTGGTCGTTTACGATTCGAAAGAGCTGGGGATCTTCAGCGCCCCTCGCGTCGGCTGGACGTTTCGAGTCTTCGGACATCCAACCGTGCACGTCCTCAACAACTTCAGAACATGGGTCGATCAGGGCTATCCGACCGAAAGCGGCGAAGTCCAGCTCGAAGCCCAAGAGCATAGCCACTACCCCGAGCCAACAGTCGATCCATCACGAATCGTAAACTTCGCCGAGGTCAAAATTATAGCCAAAGACCACGGCAAAGAAGGCGCCGAAGGAATCCAGATCCTCGATGCCCGCCCGCGAGGCCGATGGGCAGGTACCGCTCCCGAGCCTCGTCCTGGCCTCTCAAGCGGACGCATACCCGGTAGCATCAGCGTGCCTTATTCCGAGCTGCTAGACCCTCAAACGGCAACGCTCCTACCAGCCGCTGAGCTGAGGCGGATCTTCGAAGAAAAGGGTGTCGATCGCGAGAAGCCTATTATCAGCAGCTGCGGCACTGGTGTTTCGGCGGCGGTCATTGATGCGGCGTTGGGCGAGGCTGGGTATGGGAAGGCGGACGATAGGAGGTTGTATGATGGTAGTTGGACGTAAGTGGCCTTTCGTTTCTCATATCCCCATCTGGTACTGACTAAAGATAGGGAGTGGGCACAGCGAGTCAAGGAGAGCGATCGACTCATCCATAAAGAGACTTGAGGTTGCGTCGCCTAGGCCTTGCTGATGGCCTGTATATTTACGTTATATGAACATTGAAAGTGATACCCCTTGCGACTTAGCACAATGAAACATATCAAGATACGAATCCTTCCAAATACTGTGCGCATGTGACTCTACACCGTCTTCAGACACCTAAAGGTAATCAGAGACGCTTTATTAATTATTCAAGAGGGAAGAGTCTGACAGGTCTTCCGAAATACCTATAAGCCGTCACAGTAAGAAAATGAATAAGAAGCTCATCTCTTTCAGATTATCAATACAAAACTCTTCCAACGGCCATGACTGCTCAACGCATACACCTTCCAGCTCTACCATAGGATATACCAGAATCGCAATATATACCACATCATACCCCATCATACATGTCCCACAACAAAGAAAGCCATAAAGACTTCGTACCAGCATGAACGTATCTCGAAGATCCCACATCGTCACCATGAAGCATAATACCATCTTGAACAGAGAGGGTAGTATGGAAATAGTTTTCCCATCGCCATCGATCCCACCAGTTGAGTAGGAGCCTCGAGCCATGATCTGATACGTGTCAGAGACCAAGAGCGGCAGATAGCTTCCTTTCCATCACCCGATATTCCACTTATCCCTTACATAGAGGAGGATGTATGTATGTATGTATCCCAATTCTACCATTCCGTCACTTCAAGACGAAGTACCATCCATCCATCAAGAATGAAAACCAAAATTAAATCGCATACACATTCGATCGCTATCGTATCGATATCATATAGAACTTATCCGGATCATACAAGCCTCATCACGATAAACCCACGCCTTTCCAAGTTTGCTGCATAGACCTCTACTTCAGTATCCTACCTAATGCAAGATACCTCCCGAAAATACATCGCCAATCAAAGCTCTACAAACACTTCAATACACTAACATGAAGGTTACATACTTCTTACTACAACACACTATTACCCTAGATATCTAAATTTCCCACACATACGATCAACAATTCCAACCCAGCTCTTCCATACCTCTCCGCGCAGATTGAAACCAATCGCATATCTATTTTTGTTCCAAGGACTTGACGGGATATACTAATTATCGATGCTTAATAGCAAGCTGGCCTCTTTTAAGTTTAGCTCAATATCTAAATACCATATCGGAGTGTCATCTGTGTATGGTTTGGGTTGTGGAAAGGGACTTGGGATACTTGAATACGCGTGGATAGTACACGCAATTACATATGGAACAAGACCTTGCATTCTATATCGTACTACGAATCTTCCACGCATACTGAGAAATATAAAGCACACGCAAACGCCTGCAGTGGTTGATGTATGACAATTTAGCGTCCCCTGATATCACTTCCGCCTTGACTTTCTCTGTTGTCCTGTAGGTACTCCAATTTTCACACCATGTTGTCAGCGAAGACTCCTCTACTGCCCTTTCCTCCATAATTCCAACGCCAGCTTGACTGGGTGTTTCCTGATGTTGCCCGGTAGCAGAGTCGCCATCCATACAGGCTTGCATCCCAGGACCGGCTCTAGAAGTGTGAGTCTTGCTGTGCTGTTTGATTTCGATGATAAGCACAGATCAAGAAGGAATCCACAATCTGCCCCTGCCACGAGTTGCTGCTCGAGTAGACCCGGACTTCAGAACGTATTGTACGTCCGGCATGGACGCTCTCGGCTCGATCGTATCGGCCTCAGGCATTCGTCGGTTGTATTGCGATGCTGGCATGACCTTTCTGGGAACGAATTCGTTAGACTCGAAGGCACTTGGCTTAGGTGTTTCCCGTTCGACTTGGGGGGCATCCGTAGGGCTTCGAGAGACGAGGTCGTCTGGATGATCACTCGGTGGCTCGGGGGCTTTTGGCTTGACCTGAATCTTGGGATCGGCGATTTTAGTCACGAGATCTTGTACCTTTTTGGTAACCCCAATGACCTGAGGAGTACCAATAGGATCAAGTCTGGCTTCCGTCGAGGCTATCCTAGGAACAAACTCTTCCGACTCTACCATTCGAACGTTGAGAGTTTTCCGCTGTACCGGTAGCTGTGTTCCTGAATTGGCATGATTTGACCCGCGTCCGGCTGGCCCGGTTGCTTTGGTCTCCAATGCTTGAGATCGTTTTTGTGAGCTCGTACGCTCTGCGTGACTGCTTCGAGGTCGTACTGTCTCGTATTGCGGCTGAGGAGCAGGAGAGGTCCGGGCAGAGTTGGTGCGAGACTGACGTGACGGACTTATACGAAACGAGCTCTGACGCGTAGGCCCACGAGGGCCGTGAGGGAACAAGGCATTCTCGATGCTAGACTGTGGTCGATGATGTGAGCGAGAATTTTGTAAGGTGCGAGGACTTGAATTTGGGTTCACGGCGTAGGAACGGCCGAATGAATCTGGATCGATAATCATAGTAGTTGCAATAGGCTTCGAATGACTATGGCTGATGACCAAGGGGGTTTTGCCACGACCGGGAAGCTTTGCCTGATCTTGGGTAGTTGGAGGCGATAGTTTCGGACTTTGGGTCACGGGCTTTTGCTGCTGAGGTTGCGTGACAGGCGTCGACGGTCTTGAACTCTGCTGAGTAGGCTTTTTCTGAAGCGAGGAACGCTTTGGCTGTGGAACAAATACCACGACATCTTCGTCGCTGTCTTCCGACTCGTGTTCTGGTTGGACTATGGGTGTTGGCAATGGCACAGTAGCACTGCTGACTGGCGGCGCTGCAGTGCTTGTAGCGAAGTCTTTTGGAGGGGACCCGACCGGCTTGGTAGCCTTGTCTGAAAGCGAAGAGCACGAAGCACCTGGCGTAGCTTCTAGTGTTTTCTCGCCTTTGATTCCCAGAAAGCTTCGTGTTGCGGTGTCGTTGGCACCGTCCAGACTGAGAGCAATATGGTAGGCGGAGTTCGGAGAACCTATGCGCGGGGTGATTTTGCCCGGAGTCTTATCTTCAACTAGAGACAATGTTGACTCTCGAAGAGGTTCTTCCGTAGAATTCCGCTTCTCATCATTCTTCGCAGTCTCCCTACCCTCGCTCGACAATCCTTTAACGATTTGATCCAATTTTGTACCGTTTCGTTCATCGACTGTATGGCTGTTATTGATCTTCGCAGCTTTCTCACTCAATATCGACGTCTCCATTCTTTCCACACGCTTCGTCAAATCATCATCTTCGGTTTTGAGGTGCATGCCCGCTCCTTTGCTCCGGTTAGAGGGGGAGCGTTCCTTATCTGCACGGGTATGAATACCAAATTCACGCTCGAGATCTCCAAATGAGCTCAAGTCGGGCCTCTTCGCCTTCGCAGCTACAAGAACTCTGAGCTCGTGGGTTGACCGAACAGTAATGTTGAGCTTTTGAGCAGTGGCTCGTATTTCACTCTCATCACTTAGCAGGAATAGCTCATTCGAATCGTTTCGGTCGATACTTTCATGCAGACGCCAGAGAGCACAGCTCATCAATGGCCGTAAAGTTGCTGGCACATCCTTCGCCGATAGTTTAGGCGCATCTCTCTTCAATTTCCATGGTGAAGCTTCATTCCCGCCCGCTTTCGCGACTAATTTCGGCTTTACAGGACCTGCGGTAATTCTAGCAATGGCCGGGAACAAGATGGGGGGTATTACCTTTTGGAGCTTGTGGGTTCTCTACGATTCCATTCGCCAGGTTTTGTTTCCTCCGCAGTGCCTCTGCCCAAGATGTGGGACGAACCTCAACAATCTGTGGCTTCTCTTCTTCAATCTCTAGGTCCTTCCATGGCGTGTAGTGCTCGCTGGTCTGTTGGAGACTCACAGCGCCATGATTCTCCTTCTCTTGGAAAAACTTTCGTTGCTCAGAAGCAGCGTCCTCGTCTTTCCAAGTCTTCAGCCTCGCCAGGAAATTCTTGGCTAGGAGTGGGTTGATGTCGAAAGGAGGGTATTCCAACTTCGCCGGCTTGCCGAATTGCTTGGACCGAGTTTCTTTGGGTGCCGACTTGGTCTCCTTGGTTTTCTGATAGATTTGTTCAACCTGTTCCGGTGCTAGGTATTCTTCAGCAAGGCCACATTCCTGTTAAGGTGTTTGCACATACTGCATGATGGCACAACAAGGCGTAGTTGACCGTTGTAAATCCAGCGCTTTATGTCGTGAATATTTTCAACGAGTGTTTTGGCGTCTGTAACGCATATTGGAGTCTCCATTTCAGTGGTTAAGGCAATTTGTGTAACGTGTTCTGGAGTTCATCGAGATGGTCTCATTATTGATGTAGGCCCAGATGAAGGACCTGTACCGAATATCAACAAAAGCATTTCGGAAGGATCCCCTGAGGGTACGGTATCGGTCAGAAGGTGTCAAGCGCATACCTAGGTGGAGTATTCCTCGAATGTGGGCGCAGTCATACATTGTGATCGCCTCGTCCGGCCTCTCGATTTCTCAAGAGGCTGCTCATAGCACAGCTCCCATAGATCATGAGGGAGTGTTGAGGTGTGAGTAAGGAAGATGGAAAAGGTTGTCCGAAGCAGGAGGGGAGAATGAATATGCAAAATAATGGGATGTCCGGGGTTGAGAACGAACAATGCAGAATAGTTCTAGGAAGTGCGGGAGCTAAGCCAAATTAGGGATCCGCCTGGTTTCGACTCATATGACTTGGCACCTTGGCACCTTGGCACCTTGGCACCTTCAAGCCAGTTCACCAGCCAAGATAAGTATATCACATACAGGATGGTCTAATGCTGCTTGATCTAGAAATGGTTTATTATTGTCACATTTCTGCATGAAGTGGAGTATCGAAGTTTCATAACATCAAGGGGTATCTTCAAGCAAATCGACCTCCGCCAAATGCGTCAATTCAGCCTCTGAAAACGCCTCGTCCCATATCCTCCATTGCAATTCCCACTCACTAGCTTCATGTCGGCTGCGACGTCCCGAAAATCGAAAAAGCCTGCAGGTAATGTCCCAAATTCTGCATACTACCTCGATAGCCTGCCTGGCCGGGTTGGAGATCTGGGGGCTTCATACCCTCCTTTCGTTCTGCCCTTGCAGCATAAGAGTCCGGGTTGGTTCCTTGGGTGGTAAGGATCGGTCTCTGCTCATGAGTATAGGACTTTGCGTCAGTTTCTGAATCATCGTCTAAGCCGTCAATCGAAGCGACCATACTCGCCCTGCGTACTTCATCCTGCAGTATGACCGAAGTTACATAGTCCGTCTCTATACCAGAACCTTGACCTGCCTTCGTCACATGTTCCAATTCTGCGCCATCACTCAAATCTGGCTCCATGGCTTCTGCGCTCTCCATGAAAGGCGTCTGACCAGCTGTTGAATGACCCCATTTTGAGTAGTCAGGAGTTTCAAGGCCGCTATCCAGGCTTCCCGCGCTACCTAAACTTCGTTCCCAAGGATTTGGGGCGGTTTGGTCCAGACTTGGGCTCAGTAATCCCTGGGCCCCGCTAAAGCCATCACCTTGAGACTCATCGGGGGTCAGCACACGAGGGCCTAGGTTCTCTGGCTCTGGAGCTATAGCTCTGTATTCGAGCGCTCGTCTGCCCGACAAGATTAACGATTCAGTATGACCGAGGCAGCGTTTGATGGCCAGGTTGAGCTTCTGAGACTCAAGGAGAAGGGCGCGATGAGCACTTAGATCAATTTTCACGCACGTTGGGTCCTGAAAGCGGGTACGAGCAGCTCGTTCAGTGGGCGAAGACGGACGAGAGGCTGCAAATGTTAAAGAAACGGTGGAAGGTAGATCGGTAGCATCATCGTCTTCATCAGTTGAGGAAACAAGGTCATCCGAGCGTATGCTGGCATTAGGCTTTGACAGTATAGACATCGCGGCAGATGTAGACCGCGAAGCGGGGGCCAAGGATATGCGACCAGAACGGCTGAGGCGGCGGTATCGTCTGAGTTCGGCGTTCTGCGTGCGCATCTCCCGCTCAAGGGTACGATTGATGGCGAGAAGAGATGAATTACTGATTTCAAGGTCAAGCACCTTGCGTTCTCGGCGGGCCTTTGCAGCAAGCTCATTCATTTGGTCGATCTTACTGTGGCCATTTACAGTCGTTTTCGTAGGACTCTGAGGCTGCGAAGGCGACTGATAGTCGGGAAGTTCCTGGGTCATGCTAGGTGGATTGACACTATGTGGGAGCGCACCGTTTGCTCCCACTAGAGATGTCGTTCGCACGCGCTCGATAGGACATATGTCTGACAGTGCAATACTAGGTCTCCGAGAGAGGCCGGGACCGGGTGAGTGAACACTTGAAGATCTCGTGTGGGTATTGTAGCGGGTAATTTTGGCAGCATTGAGGCTAGATCTGCGAGAAAGGTCTCCGTTTCCAACAATGATTGCTTCGGGCGATTTGAGCTCACTTCCACCGTTCGAAACCAAGCGAGTGTGACGCCTTGGCGAGGCTTTACTGGTGGAAGTCTTCCGAGGTAGAATCTCTTCCTTCAGTGGCGAAGGAACTTGTGGCGGGCTGCTAACATCGTACTCGCTATATATCGTCTGAAGCGGTGGTCTGTTCGAGTTGTTTCCACTGGCAACCCTCGGTTGGGAGGATGTGGTTTCATGGGGTCCACTGGCAGTAGAAGAACTCCCCCTTTGCTCGTCGCGAGCTGAATCGTTGCTCATAGACGACATCCTGCCTGATGATGCTACGTCTTCTTTAGCCGGCGCATAGGTGGGCAGCCGGCTCTGTAGGTGGGAGGCCTCGGAGACTGGCATTGGTGTCACAGTAGGCTTAACGTCGTCGGCGCGAAAGAATTTTGGAGCGCTCTCTGGGCTAGTCGGCCCCATGAATGAATCGTGCCGGTTTACTAACATTGACCTGGATGATGAAGATGTACCTGGACCATCACTTATCATACTGCCTGACCTCGACTTCCGTCCAGCATTCGAGATCCGTAGACCCAGCCCACTTGTAGTCCGCGCATCATCCACCGTTGTATCGTGACGATTATGTGAGGAGGTCGGTCTCGATGTTGTAGGGGTACCATTAGGAGTCCAATTTATGTTCGGCGACGCGGTCTCGACCCTCGCCTTTCTTGATCCAGATCGGGGAGTAATGTTCGAATTCAAGAAAGCCTTGACAGGCGTTGCGACACTATCGTCTCGATAGGCATCCTGGGTTGCATATTCCTCAACCTTGCTTCCCATGCGTAGGACAGGCGAATTGTGAACAGACTGCGGTCCTGCTACCTTTGGCAACGAAATGCTTTTCCCTCCGAGCTTAGGCGATTGTGTACCGATACTTGAGAGGGGCCGCCTCTTGGGAATGCCGTGTGGTTTCTCGGAGTTCATGGTAACGGTGTCATGTTGCATAGTAATTGTCGGCTAGGTCTACGATGGGCTGACCGTGTCGTTCTCGAAGAGCGCGCAGTGTCATGATTCGTTTTGTCAACTCATGTTGGTTAGATCATGAAGTGGTGGTGACTGTCGGCGCGCTCTTGAACTTGAGGAGCGGCTTCCTAGTGTTCTAGTTCTAGTTCTATTCTAGTGGCTGCCACCAGGACGGTCCATGACGCACTCTAGATTTCCCCACCACACATATCGATCCCAACCCCTTGGCATTGGGTATTTTTACGCGTACCACGAGGTGTACGGTACAAAACATACGTGTACTAGCCTGTTGTACCTATCTTGGATGCATCAGGGGCATCTATATCGACCGGAGAGCGCATGGACGCGTGGGCACACCCGGTGGATTCAACAATAGAATTAGGGCTCCGTCCAGAGAGATGACCACGGATGGACCAGCAATACAATTGAATGCTCAAGACGCTTCAGTCGAGGCTGTCCCTGGGTCGGAGGTTAATGAACATGATACTCTCAAATATCACCTTCTGGGTCCCTCCCTAACGAAGGCTGGGCAAGACTCTGTCGACCAGCAAAAGGTGTAATTGCAATGTCTCAATCCACATGCCTCTTACTTCACCTCGACTAATGCTAGACTAGGTTGCCGAAGTCATTTACAATGCTTCTAGAGGATCTAAATACTTCAACAATGAGGAATACAAAGACAAGAATCTCACACAGAAAATCGAAAAGATACTTGTGAGAAAGAGACAACTCGAGCGCGTTGACCTAGCTTCCGACCTTCGGCGTGCCGATGAATATATTGCCGAGCTTGAGCTGTCGAGGGATCTTTCTCAGACCGTCGTTCACATTGACTGTGATGCCTTCTACGCTGCAGTGGAGGAGCTAGACCGGCCAGAACTCAAGCATGTACCCATGGCTGTTGGGAAGGGAGTGCTCACAACATGCAATTATCATGCCAGGAAATTCGGCTGTCGAAGTGGTATGGCGGGCTTTGTAGCCATGAAGCTATGTCCGAACTTGATCTGTCTTCCACTCAATTTCGAAAAATACACGGCAAAGGCGCAGGAAGTTAGGGAGATCATAGCGGACTACGACCCACGTTTCGAGAGCGCCAGTATAGATGAAGCTTATCTGAACATCACGGAATATTGTGAAGAGAGGCACATGGATCCCGAGGACGTTGTCACACAACTTCGTGATGAGGTCGCGGAGAAAACACACATTACCATCTCTGCCGGCATCGCCGCAAATGCCAAAATAGCGAAGATCGCGTCAAATAGAAATAAGCCAAATGGGCAATTCAGGGTCGCCAATGACAGGGCTACAATCCTAGCCTTCATGCGTGATTTACCTACTCGCAAGGTAAACGGTATAGGTCGGGTGTTTGAACGAGAGCTCGATGCTATTGGCGTAAAGACCTGCGGTGACATCTATTCTCACCGCGCTTACCTTTCGAAACTTTTCGGGGAAAAGGGATTCCAATTCCTAATGCAATGCCATCTTGGTCTTGGACGAACGAAGGTTCAGCCAGCAGAAGAGTACGAAAGGAAAAGTGTGGGGACTGAAAGTACATTCCGCGATATGAGCGACAAGACGGAGCTGCGAGAGAAACTACGCTGGATCGCTGAAGAGTTGGAGAAAGATCTCGCCCGCACACACTTCAAAGGACGGACTTTGGTTTTGAAGGCGAAGCTACATACGTACGAGGTCCTGACGAGGCAGACTATTCCGCCCAAGGCCGTCAGTACAGCAGATGATCTGTACACATACTCGCTTCCAATGATGGCGAAGCTGGAGAAGGAGATACCATGCATGACTCTCCGTCTCATGGGTCTCCGATGCACCCACCTAGTCAGCACCAAGAGAAACGGCATCGACTTCTTCGGCCTACGACATCCGACCTCCACGGATGAAGAGAAACTATCTACAAGCGTCAATAACGACGGCGAGTGGGAAGTGTGGCCGGAAGAAGAATTCGAAGAAGCTGCGCGCCAGGAACGTGAAGACGAAATGGACGAACTCGAACGACTAAGCCAAGAACAACCCCCATCTACCAACGAAAACCCTCTCGATCCTCTAACCCAAGAACAGCAGCTCGACGAAGCCAACCGCAGGCACAAACACGGCCGAGAAATCCTCCCCAACCCGACCCCCAAGAAACCCATCTCTACGGCTCGAGAGCTAGGTCCTTCGGTATGTTTTCAAAAGCCCGCTACAGGCTACGTGCCACTCGCGAAAGACGTACCGAAACGACAGCTCTGGACATGTCCCATCTGTACGCGACCGCAATCCGCTAGCGATAAGGACTTCAATGACCATATTGACTTTTGCCTGTCTAAACAGACGATTAGGGAGGCGGTGACCGATACGGAGCCCGAGTCTTCTTCTTTGCTGGTGGAGGGGGTGGTGAAGGAGAAGGAGAAGGAGAATGAGAATGGGTACGGGATTGGGAATGTGAGGGGTAGGGGCGATGTTGCTGTTGTGAGAGGTAGAGGTAGGCCGAGGGGGAAGCGGAAAGGCGAAGCGGTGGGGGAGGAGAAGAGTATCAAAAGGCTTTTCTTCGGAGTGCGCGATAGGTAGGGGATGAGGAATGGCGCATGGTATTGAGGGAGGGCATTGCTTGGAGTATTATACCCGGATGTCTGGACTTGGAGCTGGAATTGTATGAGTGATTGGATTAGATAAACCGTCCTTTACGAATGGACCGCTTTACATGAGTGATCTCGCAATCAAAAAAAAACCAAAAAAACCTCGCTGAAGGAAGGCCACGAGCACAGAAAACCATGATCCCCAAGCCCCTCACACTAGCCTACATACACAGCATCACCCAACACCCAATACCATCAAAATCCCCGCCCTGCCCCTCAAATCACCAATCATCCAGTAGGACTACTCCTCAACCTCCTCCCAACCCCCACATTCTCCCTCCCTTCCAACCTCACAAACGCACCCTTCCCACCTCCAAATTTCTGCGGCAGCTTGCTATCCGTCGCCTGCCTCTTTAATGGCGGAGGACCCATGCCTGCAGTTTCGGGATCGGTTTTTCTATCAATGCCAGTGGTGCTGGTGATGGTGTCGCTGTTGCTCCGGACGAGGGCTGCGTTGACGTTGAGACTTACCTCGCGGAGACTGGCTCCTGGGTTTGTTTCTTTGGAGGGGGAGGTTGAGGGTTGATGGGTTTGATCGCTGGGTGGTGGGGCGTCGGTGTATATGATGGCTTTGAAGGGGGAGCGGTTAGGGGATGATGGTGGTTGTTGTTTTCCGAGGAGGGCGGAGTGGGGTTGGGTGCGTGGGAGGGTGGTGGGGTATTGGTATTGTGTCTTCCGGGGCGTTTCGCCGGTGGGGGTGTATTCCATCAGAGGTGCGTTTGTGATGTTGGCGCGGAGGTCTGACAGTGGTTGCTGGATGGTCGACGTCAGTGGGGGGAGAGTGGCTGAGAGAGCGGTACTTTGGGTCGAGACGTCGTTTCCGATATCGCGGACTCGGTCGTACGTGGAGACGAAGTGGTCGCCGATGCTGGTGTATGATTGTCTCATCGTAGATGCCAGACCACCGAGGGACTCGACGTGCGTGCTGTGATGGCGTTCGTTCTGGGACCGTGCTCGGGTGACGAAGTCGTCGAGTGCTTGCATTTGGGTGGCCATGTCTTTCATCTGGGCGTCGACTATACGGATGGTCTCATCGTGCACAGACTTCGTGGTGGCCTGGATCGAGGTGTTTTGTTCGTTGATGGCCTTCCAGTCGTCCTTCATTTTGCCTTTCAGCGTATCTCTGGACTTGAGGACCTCCTCAACGAGCAGAATCTCCTTCTGCGACCAAACGTCCATGCCATTACTGTAATGCTTGTCTGCCGAGTCCAAGGCTGATCTTGACGCGGAGATGTCATTACGAACGTAATCGATCTTCGACTGCCATCTGGAATCCTGTACTTCGCCCGACGTGGTGACTAGATCCGTTATCTGCGAGAGTAAAGTCCTACGATCGTGAGCTGCTTGCTCATGCTCCTCCTTCAAGCAGGTGTCTAGTCGAGCAGATAGTTCGTCATTTGCTTGAATGGCAGCTTGCGCTGCAGCAGAGGCTTTCTGTCTCAGATCGTCCGCTTCCGACTTCTGCGAATTTACGTGCTTGACAAGCTCCTCGAAAATATTTCTGAAGTCTTTGCCCAGAGAGGAGTAAGAAGTGTGAAGCTGGTCCGATACATTAGAAGTCGGCCTACAAACGGAAGGACACTGTTGCTTACCTGAGTATGGAAAGCTCCCAGCTCATTGATGACCTCAGCAGAAATGCGGCCAGCAGCAGCCGAGAGTCCATTGAGTCCCTCACCAACTTTTTGCTTTACATCTTCCCTGAGGTATTTGATCTCCTCAAGGACGATGTTCATGTCCTCTTTAGCGCCTGTGGTTTGCTGGTTGACCTCTCTTTCGGAAGATTCGAATGAGACAACTTTCTCTCGCAGTAAGTCTTGCGTCGCTCCTAGCTTCTGTAACTCTTCTTGAACAAAATTCTGCATTCGGCTTGATAGTTTGATCACAAGCTGCTCTTGTTGAGACCTGAATTTCTCTAAATTCAGCTCCACAAGCTGTGTGGCATCAGCGACTTCATTCTGTGAAGCCTGCCATGCTCCTCGATTTATAGTTTGAACATCAGATTTCCTCTTAATCTTGGAATGCAGTCCTCCAACATCGCTCACCGTCCGTTCAAGTGTCGAAATGAGTTCTCCGCCAACGTTACTCAGCTGGTCCTCAGTTGCCTGGTGCGCCCTCCTCAAGATGGTCTCCTCCGCAAGATTCTGTCTTGTATTTGCCAGAACAATATCAGTCTTCTCCAAAACGTCCTTGGTTTCGTCCAATTCTTGCCTTGTAACATCAGTATCCTTCTTTAGGGTGTTGAAACTGCAAGTCAAGGAAAACAGTTCATGGACTTTGTTCCTTAGATTTGTCTCCATGGTCTCAATCCTTGCCTGTTGCTCTTCGCTCAGTATCCTGCGAGACTCGCTCTCTCCCACTATTCCTTCGTAGGCTTCAGTGGTCAGGTAGACACCATTCCGCTGCCTCGCCGCTACGAGCTCGCCCTTCAGCTTTTCGATCTCGGTGGTGAACTCCCGAAGAAGAGTCTTTTTCGAGATTGTTTGGTTTACTTGGGGCTTATTCCGAATATTCTTTGCACGGAATGCGTAGTCTAAGGTTGAGATTGTTTCTTCGAGATTGCTTTTTGCAGGCGATACTGTGGCAATAATACAGGTTTTGGTCCGGCCACCAAGAGAATCTTGCAAGAGTCGAGTGAGTTTGGATTCCCTGATAGTGCATTAGCTCTTCGGCCACCAGAGAATGTATGCAGATTCTAACTAACCGATATGGAATATGGGAACCTCTCTCTACCAGCGCGTTGATGACCCTCCCTAGCGTTAGCAAACTTTTGTTGATCAATCCTGCCTCAGCTGCACGCTTGTTTTCCGCACCGCTCCGCTGAATGTTTTCGCTGCCTGCCAGATCTACCAAGTTGAGCTTTCCAGCGCTGATGAAATCCTCGCCCGTGTCGGTCGTCCGCTTGATGTATGCTGTGACTGTAAAAACGGTATGACTTCGGGAGCTAAGGTCGTTGCACTTGGTTGCGGCTACCTGTCGTTTATGGCTACCGTTTTGCAAGAGCTTTACGCCATCTCCTGCAGATTTGATATGTGATTCCTCCATACCATGTACCAGTGTGGCGCTATGCCCTTTCTTTTGCCCGTCCTCGTAGATCTTCAGCTTAGTGGTGTCATCTGAAGACAGCAGATCCCGAAGCTCTTCATTATACAGCTCAATGAAAGAGCATTTGACCGAAGATTCGGCCTCATCAGCTTCGAGTTTACCAAAGAGAGAGTGTAGCACTCGGGGTATGATACCAGCTGAGTCTGAGAGAAGGCCGAGCGTATCTGACATATCGCCAGACATTGTGTAAGTTTTGCCGGTACCCGTCTGTCCGTAGGCGAATATCGTACAGTTGTAACCTTGGAGCATCTATCCCACTGTCAGAACAAGATACGTAAATATACCCTGACAGCCTTACCTCGTCGAGTAATGGTGTCACAACATCATCGTAGATCATTGACTGATCCGCAGCAGGAGAGAAGACTTTATCGAAGTGAAATGTCTTGTTGCTTAAAGCACTGGCGCCCATCGACAGCTCCACGTTTTTGCCTCGCACACCGTCTGTGGAGACTACCACTCCGCTGTTTTCTCGTAACTCGCGATCATTGCGTCCTCTGCATCGAACCACTACATGTATGTTTGTCTCCTCCCCTCCTTCAGCGTCAAATTCTCGGTCTTTGCGCTTTGTCCCCCCATTCTGTCGCTGAGGACTTCTGGACTGTGAGGTGCTGGTGGACATTGACAGGATGCTATCTGCTGGAGAAGCAGCCCCTGATTGTGTCCGTGGCTGTAATGAAGAAGCGCTGGACTGGGTTCTGGCAATAGAGGGTCGGACGATAGGCGGTCGCATTGAATGCTTCTTGCCAGGTAAGCCTGCCGCGGGGCGCGGTAGGCCAGCCATTGCAATAGTCAGCTAAGTTAATAGATCTTTTATACTTGCAATGTTCGTGCGACGAAAGAGTTGCTGGTCTGTATTTGATAATGATAATGTTTATCCAAGTAAACAAAGGCTTCGCCAAAGGTACTCTAGCGCGCCAAGCTTGTAGATCGAACTATCCTAGAGACCTAGAATGAGTGACACGGCCCGAGCGAAGGCCGATGCACCGATTTTGGCGTGGGGTCGGCGGAGCACATGCGAGAGCATATCAGATGGCCCCACCAGGCCAACAACAGTGTCTGTTAGAGATGGCTCTTCTACGTCTTCCTGTTGGCATGTTTAGGTTTGAAAGATTCCTCCAACCTTGATGGTAGACATGCACACGCGCCCAGCCATGCAAGTCCATCCTGGCCGTGGGCTCGGGTTTCTCAGTATGCAAAACCCGTCGCAAGCTCTGCTCCTACTGATGGGGGACAGATCTAGGAGCTTCGCTGCACGATGTTTTGACCAGGTTGAAAGCACAGAACAAGACTTATCCGATCATAGACCTATCGTTCTCGCCCTCTCACCCTCTCGTGAACCCTGTCACGGTAACCCTACCTGCTAATGGGTTTCGACTACGCTTTGATGGGCCAGACCAAAGGTTAAGGCTTGTAGAGGTCCTCGACTTCACAAAGACGCTCCTGAGCTATAAAGACACGGATGTTGTCAAACTTCCCGAGAAGCCGTCGGAATATTTGTCGTCCGGTCCCAACGGTCCAATATTCCGTCACGTCTACAACAAACTTTTTGGGCCCACGTTTCCTGGGGAGTACAATCCGCCATCATCAAGATCAACTGCGGAATCTGGGCTTTACGTATTGTCGTATCCAGGTGTGGCTTTTACATTTCCGCTGCAGGACTCCGCATGGAAATCTGATGTCGACTTCGTTTCCCTATTGTCTTCGCATGCTGCAGCGGCTACTACCATGGCAATATTTGATGGCCAATCATGGCCAGAGGCGCGTCAAGACCTCATGTTTAGACCATGTGTTAGTGCGAGGTCTCTGGCTCTTTCGAGCCGCGGCAAGGAACTGCGGCCGGACGAGGTAGAGCTCATCAAGATCCGTGGTGACGGTAAAGTGGACCTAGAGCGACGAAACAGCCCGATCTTTCAAATCGTTCTCAGTGAGACAACGCCGCAAGATCTCGTTGCCGAGCTGGGCCCACCAGACGCAATTCATCGAAAATTCGATCGTCGGCTGTCGATACACAGGAACCACCATAGGCAGCGGAGGACCAAAAGGACCTTCTCCAATGATTTCTTGGCTAATCAAGAAGAAGGGACTGATACTGACCAGTCTTCTAACCACACCATTACGGATGACTCAGACGTTGATGACGAATCCCAGCCGAACAATCACACCAGTACTAGTCTGTCTGCAGAGTGCTTTTACAACTATTTTCATCATGGATTTGACGTCTTTATCTCATACCCAACATGCCTGTCTTCGGACATTTCTCCCGCAGAAGCTATCATCGATAGGCAGATGGATAGGGAAAGCACAACTCAGCTGGTGGCTACCAAGATACTTCTACATGCGAATGTTCCTGGATCGTACCCGTTCAATAGGTATCGGCGAAGTCGCTGGGTCATCGACATGCAGAATCATGGGCAAGATGTAGCTTTGGACTCGGAGACTCCCTTCACAACCATGTCCTACACGCTACAGAGCATTTGGAGCGACGGATTTGCTAATGGCTCAAGCAAAGATTCCGCTCAGAAAGCTATGGTGCTCAACCGCGACTGGGGAGATAGCCCGGGAAGTAGCTGTGAAATCCTTGGTACTTGGGAAGAAAATGCCACCAACTCACAAAAGGAAGGAACGACTGGCCCCAAAACCAGTAGTAGTCCTGGATTCGGCAACACCAAACTCTATGGATTCCCAGGTTTGTTGTTTGAAGTGCTGAACAATGACGTTGTGAGCTGCCTGACGGTGTATTGAGCAGAGGCCTTGACGGAACGTCTGAATTTATGGTTGTGTATGAAGGTGCATGCGGAACGGTGTTCAAGATGGCGTACATATGAGAAAGATACCCCTTTGTCCTTGACGATCTTGGCGATATCCCATACATTAGATAGCTTGCACAGGGTGCTGTAAGGGTAAGGCTAGCAGTAGGATCTCAATCCATCGTATTGAACATGTAAAGATGTGAATGGAGCCAACATTGTTTACACTGTCGAGGTGACTAAGCCCGCCCACAACATCCAAGTCTCAAACGCAGACACGCCATGATCCATGATTGTATCTAAACCTTCATGGAAGAAGACTCTACATCTTCCCAAATCCATATTCCCGGCCCGTGCGCAGGCCAAAGATCGCCCGAAATATATAAAGAGATGTACCGACGACCTTTATGCCTGGCAGCGAGCCAGACACCTCCCCCGAAACTTCACGCTCCATGATGGACCGCCATATGCAAATGGCGAGCTACATATCGGGCATGCGCTCAACAAGATATTGAAGGATATAATATGTCGCTCGCGATTGTCGGATCATGTCGTGGACTGGCGCCCTGGATGGGATTGCCATGGACTACCGATTGAGCTCAAAGCTCTCCAGCAGTATGTGGGGCAACGGGCAACAAGCGATGCGGTGGGAATTAGAGCGGCAGCAAAGAGCTTGGCCGTGAAGACTGTGCAGAATCAGAGAACAGCGTTCAGAAAATGGGGCATCATGGCAGATTGGGACAACGCGTGGACAACGATGGACACGGATTTCGAGATCAAGCAATTGGGTGTTTTTCAAGATATGGCTTCTAAGGGTCTGATGTACCGCAGGTTCAAGCCCGTTTATTGGTCTCCTTCTTCAACAACGGCTCTGGCTGAGGCGGAGCTTGAATATCAAGATGACCATGTCTCTACAGCGGTGTTTGTCAAGTATCCTCTAGGAACGATCCCTGAGGAAGCCGGGCAGCAGCTCAGGATCGACAATCACGCCATCAGTGTCGTGGTCTGGACGACGACCCCCTGGACTCTGCCAGCGAATAGAGCTATTGGCATGCATTCGGATATTGAGTATACAGCCGTAAACTCTGCTTCTCACGGACGGCTTCTGGTCGCCAATTCAAGGATTTCAGAATTGGAACACCATCTGAATGAGATTCTGAGACCTCTTGGCTCAACTCAGGGGGAATACCTTGTTGGTGCATCATATACTGACCCCATCTTTGGCAGCGGGTCGCCTCCTCGGCCGATCCTTCATGCAGACTTTGTATCCGAGACGTCTGGCTCTGGTTTGGTCCATCTCGCTCCAGGTCATGGAATGGATGATTATGTGCTCTGTCTGAAACACGGAATCCAGGCCTTCGCTCCACTAGATGATGACGGTCGTTTTACTGCCCTTGCCCACCCAGACGAACCGGAAATCCTCTTAGGGAAAGAGGTATTAGGCACAGGGAACAAAGCAGTGCTAGGGTTGTTGTCTGAACGTGGCCAGCTTCTAGGGCAGCATGAGTACACACATAATTACCCCTACGACTGGCGTTCCAAGAAGCCCGTAATCGTGAGGGCTACAGAGCAGTGGTTTGCCAATGTTGGTGATATCCGAAAAGATGCCTTAGAAGCATTAGAGTCTGTTCGGTTCACCCCCACGACTAGTATATCCAGGCTTCGAGCCTTTGTCAAGAATCGCAGTGAATGGTGCATATCGAGGCAGAGAGCATGGGGTGTTCCCATTCCGGCACTCTACGACGTAGAAACCAATGAGGCCCTCTTATCTGATGAAAGCGTTTCCCACATCATTTCAACTGTGAGGGAACGCGGCATCGATGCCTGGTGGACCGATGGCGAACTAGATCCTGTGTGGACACCGCCTAATCTTAGGAACGGCGATGGCCAGACGTCGTATCGCAGAGGCAAAGATACCATGGATGTCTGGTTTGACAGTGGAACAAGTTGGACGCAGACCGAGCGACCATCAGAGAAAGACAGCCATGTCGCCGATTGCTACATCGAAGGCACAGACCAGCATCGAGGGTGGTTCCAATCAAGCCTGCTGACGCATGTGGCCCACCAGAGTAATCTTTCTGACAACGTTGACCCGCCCAGTGCTCCATTCAAGACTTTGATCACCCATGGCTTCACCCTGGACCAAGACGGTCGCAAGATGAGCAAGTCTGTTGGAAACGTTGTTTCACCAGATGAGATCATGGAGGGAACCCTTCTGCCTATTGCCAAGACGAAGATGAACAGGAAAACGACCAAAGTTCAAGATGCGATGGGTCCAGATGCTCTTCGGTTATGGGCTGCCAGCTGTGATTACACCTCGGATATCAAAGTCAGTCAGCAAACGTTGCAGGCAGTCCATGTCAGTCTCTTAAAGTATCGAGTGACGTTCAAGCTCATATTAGGAATCCTCGATGACTTCCACCCCACCTCCTATATATTCACCAACGATCCAGACAAGACCGATTCCCACGCCTTAGGACTTGTCCACCAAATTACCTTGTCGCGACTCACGACTGTCAACGCAAAGGTCCAAGATGACTACGCCTCCTTCGAGATCAGTAAAGCTGTGGCCAAAATCAACAAATACATCATCCGAGACCTCTCCTCCGGCTACTTCGAATGGATCAAGGACGCCGCCTACTGCGGCACCACCGAACAACGCCTCCAAGTCCAAGCCACACTCTACCAAATCTTCAATCATCTGCAGCAGATACTGCTCCCCATCACGCCTCTACTCATCGAAGAAGTATGGGATTACACACCGCCGCAGATCAAAGACTACGAAGGCCAGAAACCACCTGCACACCGCTCCAAAGTACCGTCCCTCTGGGAGAATACGATCGACGAAAACGTAAAAACCGACATCCCACATCTAATGACCGCCCTCGCCGCCATCAAAACCATCCAAGAGCGCGCCCGCTCGGAAAAAGCAATGGGAGACTCCCTCCAATCCAACATCGCCTTCGAATCCGCATCCCCACATCCCCTCCACCTCTTCAACCGCTACAACACCCATGACCTAGAATCCCTCTTCAACGTCTCCGGCATAAACATCATCAACAACAAAAGCTCGCTCTCGGAACTGCAGACGGCCCAATGGGCCTATGAGAAATCTGTGAGTCTATGTGGGGAGGATGTAAGAGTGTGGGTGTACGCGCCGCCGTTGAAGAAATGTGTGCGGTGTTGGCGGTATGCGGCTCCTGTCGATGATGGGGTGGAGGAAGGGAGGGCGCTGTGTGGGAGGTGTGAGGGTGTGGTTGGGGATCTTGGGGAGGGTGGAGCCGGGCGGGGGGGCGTGTAGGCTTTGGTTCTCGCTCGGTATGGTGTATCGTTACAGTCTGTGTTATTATATACCATGGCTGCGTCCTATCTTACAATTCACAAATATATTGAATCAGGCAACGTTCACGCCTCGGAGCGATATTTCGGTGAAATATGACTGAAGAAGTGTACGTCCCAGTTATTACAGAACCGTTGATTTCAATCTACTCCTCACGCCTTCCTGATTCAACGAGTAGTTGTTAGAGACCTAGATTCTGCTCATGTACCCCTGAGAATAGGACCAAATTGTCAACAAGAAGGATCAAATCCTTTTCTATTACCTACCCGCTAAAACTACAAATTAGAGACCGCAAGCCACACCATCTATATACCACCAATCCGCAAAACCCTTCCTCTAATAAAATTCTCAAAGTACAAACACCGTCCTTCCATTCTTAATCACAGCCTTCCATTCCAACTTAACCTCCAAATCGCGACCATGGCTATGAGGCGTTCCGCTCATCACCATGAGCTTCGTGCTCGAATCAAGCAAATCGCCCAATGTATGCGTACCCACAATGCGCGGAGCGACAAAATCCTGTATTGGCGTCAGTACTGCTGTCGGCCCGAGGCTAGATGTACAGACTTACCGAGTCGATTTCATGGTGGTGGTGCTTAACAGGCGGCCCTTTACTTTCGAAACCCCTCTCGCTCTTGACGGGATCTCCGTATTTGCTCTTGACTTCGAGCAGCTTTGACTTGTACGCGGTCAGAAATCGGGTGGCGATATTGCTTTCGTCTCTCGTGGTAGGTAGCTGAGTTTTGAAGCTGGTAAGGCGCTGAGCTACCTCCTCGGATATACTGAAGTCGTCTTCATATCTTACAGTGGTATCTGCTTCGGCCATGGGGGCAGCCTGCAAGTTATTGGATATGTAGGCTTTATTCTGCTCCTTACTGATCGTGGCGGGGTGTTCTTTCGGAGCTGTTACGGGCCTCAGATACTTCAGATAGGGATCGGCAGAAATATCTACGTTGTATCCCTCATTCTCTAAGGCAACTCGAGATTTTTGCACTTTTGTAGGGACGTTTGCCTCGAGGGCAGAACCAGGCAGTGATTGTACAAGTGACGGCCTTCCTGTATCTTCACCATTTAGATCAATCAGCCAGTCACCGGAAGCAGACCCCAAATTTGACCGCCCGTCAGAGACTGATAGACCTATCGCTTTCTTTTCAAGCGTATCGAGCCAGGTCTTCATGTTTTGAGCCTCGGCATTAGTGATGCCCGTATCCTTAAAAGGTGCGATCACCGTCACCGGCTTGAATTGTGTGGTAGAGGTAACGGCTGGTCCAAATCTTGGAGGAGCAGCCTTTGGTGGTAGACCCCGGAGATGAGGCGGGATCGGTTTTGCGTTTCTAGTAACAATAACATTGTCTGTGACTTTCGAAGTCGCGGTTGCTGTTCTCAATGGGGGTTTGAGAGATCCAGGGGAATTGATGAAGCTGTCAACCGGTATATTGGGCTTGACAATGGTAGAGATGGTAGCATGGATTGGTTTGGGTCCCTGTAAAGTCATCATTTCGGGCTTAGCTGGTGTTGGTCGAGATCTGTCGTTGAGCGTTGCGAGTGTCTCCTCTAAGCCGTTTGCGATTTTCGATTCTACTCTTGAGGGAGGAACATTGGTCGCTCGCCCGGAAGATGGACTGACACTTCCTTCGGACGGGCCCATAATTCGGACAGAGTCTTGACTGAAAGGGTTCGTATTAGAAAGCACTCTGCTCTTGGTAGTGGAGGGGAATAGGTACGCACTCTGGGTTGAGTCTTTTCGTGACATCCTGGATCAGCGTTGCTTGAGGCCACGAAAAGTCGCGAAGTAAGTCGCTGCCGTTGGTCTTGTCCATCACTACGCGTATATGAACAACGTGAAAACTATAGCCTAACATGTAGACTTACAAGCCAGGTTGTTCTTAATCCGAGCAAATGACTCATCAACGTGTGGTCCCCCTCGAATTATGCCTCTTGCTTTGGGCTTCGACTTTGCTGCGTTTTGGTGATGGATTATTTGTCCAATCGCGGCCTTGTGTTGAATCCCCAAAGGATCATATAATACGGTTCCGTTCCTCGCAATTGAGGCTGATGGACGCGCGGTTTCGGGTTCAGGGGAGCGGATGTGGATTACATGACTGGCCTTCGGTGTTAGTGGCTGTTCTGGTATACCTTGAGTGGACAGCGGCGGTGTAGGAAGTGCGTCTCCGTTGATGGGAGTAGCGCCAAACTTAGGCCAAAGCGTGGAGTAATCGAGCGAGGCTGGAAGTTCCTGTCAGTTGTGCTTGGAAGCCACTGCTGTTGGGTTCTCACCATCCACTGGGGTTTCGTAGAGCTTCTTGACTAGTATCTTCAAGCCGTTGACCTCATGTCGGGCCCTTTGAACCTCAAAATCCAACCGATTGATCTCATTCTCGGCGGCATCTAGCTGCATGTTGAGCTTCATCACCAAGCCATGTGCTTTCGAACACTGAAGCCCTAGCTGAGCGTTGAAAATTTTAGACACCTGAAGCTCAGCTCGAAGCTCGTTCTTGACTTGCATGGGGCCATCAGTTTCTCTTTGGGTTTCGGTGGATGCCATGTGTTGAGCGTTTATCTCATTGACTAGCATCGCTGCGTTATCGTCTCAGTTGGCAAGCTGCCGCGAAAGTCTGTCGTTTTCCTCGCTGAGATTCTCGAGACCTTCAAGTGTTGAGATGGTCAAGTGCTCCGTGTGTCCATGTTCAGATCGTAGCTTCTTTAGGATAGGCGTTAGCTTGCGGAGAGCAGCTCGGTTCATCGTCTTGATTGATTCGTTGCATGACAAGAGCCGGTTGATAACTTTCGATGAGGTTACGAATAGTTTTCTTCTTCACGTAAACAAACCATGCGACCTAGCGCGGCGCTAGTGTATGGTCCTTTCTCCCACATGCAAGAACGGGGAAGGAACGAGCATCTATTCTCTCTCTGTGCAGAATGTACCTGTACTTCACTGAAGTTGGGCCTCCAAAGGTTGGACTCCTCATTGAGGGACACGGTGCTTGCTGGATGGATGCAATCAATTAATTGGAAAGATACTTGTAACTCATTTCGCTACGAGAACCGAACATATCGACACGCTACCTGGAGATGTCCTCTGTGTCGTAGTTCCGTAGACTGTTAGCATTACGGGATGATTGACATCTCACCTCTACAAGTGGCAGAAAACCTGACTCGAAAGGATAGTCGCCCCTCCTCGCTCATCAGGATCGCTGCCTATGGCTTTTCTCAGCATACGCAATGGGTCTCATCTTATCAGCCATCGAGACATCCCTCCACATAGGTAAGTCAGCAAGGCCGTATAGGTGTAGACAAGACGCAGGAATCATGATCCTTGAAAGCGGGAGTGCGAACTAATCTATCTGTATAGCAAACATACCCAGAAATGATAAGCCAATTGATGTCTCTCTGCCTAGTAACCGACCCTCGTCATCATACGGACATCCTCACCTGTAGTTCATAGAAATATGCATGAAACGTCTGTCCCTTTAACCATTTCTACTATGATTGACACGATCCGTCTTCAACTTGGTAACCTCTGCGTGCAGCCGACGATTTTCCTCCTTCAGCGCCATCTTTTCATCACCATCGGCCTCGAACAGCTTCTCTAGCCAGATCCTCTGCTCATCGAACCTCTGCGCCATCTCTACACGAAGAGAGCCAAGAGCGGTTTTGAGCGTTGCCTCGAGGGTGTTGCCCCAGGTACCGCTATGATTATCTTGTAGGGCATCATCCTCCTTGAATGACCTAGCACTAGGTGCTTCAGCCTGTGAAGGAGCGCCAATGTACGTTTGTAGCACAAACCCAGTAGCCGATTCGCGGACAGACTTGATACTCGTATCTTCATATGACATCGACAAAGCTTTGTTGAGCATTGGTATGCGGGGAGACTTCTTCAAGGAGGGCCATTGCACGACAAGATCACCAGGTGTAGAAGATGCTGTGGCGGAAGAATTGTAGGAATCGGAAGATGGTGGCACGCTGACGTGGACTTTCTGTTTCGGTTTCGCCTTCGTAGGACTATGATGATACGTTTGGGATGCGTGCAAACCCAGACCCGAATATTGTGGAGAAAAGGCAGGCCATTGCACTATTGGGCTGGTTGTGTCTGTCATGCCGGTAGAAGCCGGAGTGGGGGTATTATGAGAGGCAGATGTAATGGAGAGACTGACGTGGCCCTGCCGATATGGGCTCTTACGGACTATGTCCTTTGTGAATTCCTGCGAGTCCTCCTCTAGCGAAGGAACGGCTTGCCGTATTGGTCCTACGTGCCAGTCGACGATAGTATCCGTAGAATTTTCCGAAGGACTTGATGTATGGACGCGAGATGACGCCGTTTGAAAACTTTCTATGCTCGCAGTAGGGGACTTGGGTCGCAGTTGAGGATTATGTGGAGGAGGCACTGGCGGTTCATTTGACCAGGCAACTTCAGACTGAGCGGACGAAGAATGATCATCTGAAGTCATACTAGACTTCAACGGACTACCGCCATCACGGCTACGCATCGGGCGAGGGCCAAAATTGCCATTAGCTTGAAAGGACAACTTGTTCCTAACATTTCGCGCATTTGCCATTAAGCTCAGATATGAGTCGTCCGCTGGTGCTTGGTACGAGTACCCTGTATGAGCACGGCGCATTGACAATAGACCTCCAGGTCTAGGACTTGGTCTTGGTGGTATTTGTGGGATTGTAATCTCTTCACTGGAAGCTTGATCAGGAGCAGTGTAGCGTTGAGGTGTAGCTGAGTGCAAAGCAGTCTTTCTATGCACTGTGTCGTCGGAGGGCGTTGTGGTAGTGCGATGAAAGGATTGCGGATTGTAATCGCAAACAACGCTTTCTTCCAAGCTCGTTGCTGGGGCATGGATCGTGTCTAGATGGCTTGCCGCTGCAGTAACATCACCTGAGGGCCACTGTCGCGGTATGTTTTGAGAGGTCGAGAAATCGAAAAGTGAATCTTGGGGCTGCCCGGTTGTCTCGGAGGATGTGAGCGATTCATCCTGCTGTACTAGACTATTACCGGAAAAATTGATCCTCCCTAGGGCGTGTCGCTGTTTCCTGTTACCTGATATCTTCGAGGTAGCGGGACTAGACTTTCTGCGAGCAGGAGCAGCACTATTCTCGATTTGTGTCCATTCCACGTCAATGACTGGGGCGCCGTTCTCATCCAAAGTTTGCTCACCAAGCGATTTCCCGTTCAGATCGAACAGCAAGACTCTACCATCGTGGCGCCCAACTGCAATGTAGTAAGACTCATTCCGGGCGGAGTAAGAGTCGGTAGAAGAACCATCAGGCTTCTCTGTTGCGACGTGGTCTGTTCCATCCAACTGCCCAGGACCAGGTGCCCGTGGAGAGTGAATGACTGACAAACTTGTTGCCGGTCTTCGAAGATGCCACGTCTTGAGTAAAACAGCCTTCTCTTTCGTAGTCTGTGTGAAGTCGACAACACAGCATTTCCCGTCAGCACCCACAGTCACAACCATTGCTTTTCGGCCAGGTACAAAGGCTATCGCAGTGATCCCGCAACTTTTATCTCCTATTCCAACAATTCCTGTGCCTGGATCGATGCCCTCAGTGCTCACACCGTCATCCAATGCTAGCTTTCCCGTAGAACTTCCGTGCGCATGAAGGCCTTTCATGAACGCCAATACACCTCCAGAGCCTGATACCGCTGCTCTTGCCCCTTGTTTACTCTTATTCTCCTTTCGGAAAAAGTGTGTCGCATCGAATACCGCAGCTGTGCCATCAGAGAAAGCCAGAAGGAAGTAATTGACTCGCTCTGGATGGAAAGCGGCAGCGATGACTGCCGAGGAAGAACATTGAGGACGAATGAGTATGGGTAGCATATTGAGGGATAAGTCTGTCAGATGAATCGTTGGTGGTACCACCGATGTCGAAAGGAGGAACTGCGAGTTACATGATATTGCGAAGACCGATGGTGGTGTAGGATGATCATGGGTCGTGTTTAGCAGCTTTGACTCTTGCAAGGAGTATGATTGTACCGCATTTTGGAGGTCTGTTGTGAAATAGAGGCTATCAGACTCTTTGGCATACTTGAGGAGCCTGACTCGACCCTATACTTAATTTAGCAACGATATTGGCCAGAAGGCACGCCCATTTCACGGACCTGTGACCCCTTGAGTCGATAGCTTCTCTGCATTCCTCCCTTGACTTCATGTAGGACCACTACTTGGCTATCAGCAATTGCAAGCATCCCGTTGTCACTCGTTATTGTCTTCGCTGCGACGATGCCTTCAGACCCCGAGCGAAAGAGCTCGGTGACGCCGTAAACATCCCACGCGTACACGCCTCTAGTGGTGGTGATGATCAGCCTGTTCTGTGGTGGGAAAGGAAAGACTCCCCAGCCACGAAAGCCAGGTTCTCCAGCGTCAGAAAGCCCAGGGCGCGGCGGTAAAGCTGGGACTGATTTTGCTGCTTTGACGTGCTTCACCATGTTTGCAGCGGCCCTTCTATCAAGAGCAACGCATTCTAGCAAGAGGCAGGCCTATGCTCAAGCCTTCGTGTTTTAAGAGGGCGGTGGCACCGTCAGTGCAATGTCAGTGCAATCTGGAAGGGAGGTTGCCCCAAATCGCTATGGCGATGCAGGCGGTCGCTCCGAAGAAAGAGCGATGAGCAAGGAGCAAGGAAAGCTCCAAAAGCGCCGAATGTGCAAATCTGAGGGAAGCGCAGCCCCTGCTTCGACATTGTCCTTATGCGGTTGTCAGCCAGTAGTTGAACATCTTGTAATTTGAAAATTCGACCCAAGTTTCCACAGAAAGGACATGAGGTTGGGTGTATTCGAAGGTGCTAATCCATTGATAAGAGACACGCAGTAGCTGATCCCCATAAAAGATGGACCAATATTGCCAGTACTTACCCCATGCTTCCTCCGCTGGCATTGTGATTGCCGATCAAACCTGCCATCTCCAGCAGAGCGCGGTCTGATTCGACATCTTTGCCCCTTCTGAAGCCTTGCCTGGCTGCAGCCTCTCTCTCCTCAAAGGCCCACGCAGTCCTTTGCTTTTCAGCATCCTCATCCCCTCCGCAACCCCATATTTCTAGACTGTCGATCTCGAAGCGATCTTGCCAATTCGTGTTTCGTGTCTGACTAGGATAATATGAGCCGCCACCAGCGCTATTGTGGTTGAAGACACCAAATTCAAGGCCTTCATCTAGATATAAAGAGACCGGTCCCAGCTGAAGATGGGTATCTAGCCCGGAGACTGGCCTCGGTCTGGGAGGCGGGGTCCCGAAAGTGATGCCAGATTTGGTAAAGGTAGCGTAGTCTCTCGTGTTGGTACTGGGTCTGAAAACCTCATGGATTGGCTCTAGCTGGAATAGTAAGTTTTCAGGCCCTCCTATAGCTTCCTTGTAGGTGTGTTTCCAAGGAACGTCTAAGTAGGCACCAAAAACAACCCTTCCGGAGATTGTATTGCCCATAGAACCATCGGCGAAGCGCTTGGGTTGTAGTTTATCCGAAAATGCTCGTTGTCGTGCTCCATCAGGTTCAGAGGGCAGGCGAGTCCCCGATATGAGTACTATGCTCGGTGCGTACCAGTTGAAAACCTTTTGTTCGATCGAACCCATGCTAAAGCCAGCATCTCCACCAACGTATAATGGTCTCAACCGGCGGAAGAGCTTACTGCCTTTAAGGAAAAACGCCAATTGACTCAAAACGTTCAGATCTAGTATCTCTCCCTCCCTAGGTAGAAGTGGTCCCTGGGGGTTGCCAGACATCTGGGGGACCTCCGGCGAAGCTATCGTTGACAACGCCAGAGGTACAGAAGCGGAACCCGTTCTGCGCCGATTAGATAAATCGAGATTTTTGCTGAAGAGGAAATGCTCAAAAAGCGGATTTAGGCCGTCAAAAAGATACGGGAGTGAGGCCGGAATAACGGTGTTGAAAGCATGGTAGGAAATGCCTGCGTTCTGCTCGGGAGTAAATGACCACAATATGCAATCTGCCACCCGACGAAGACCAGCGATCCTTTTCTCGGTCAAGGTCTTAGCATGTCTTGAAAGGCTTTCCTGGGCATCCAGGGGCGCAATGACAAGTAGTAGCATCAGCAAACGCCTGAAATTATCAGTTGGTATCTGCGCATGGTATATCTTTGTGTCGCCCTGTTGATCGTGCCTAAAGACCTCAATAGCATCTAGAGAGTCTAATGCAGCAAGAGCCAGCTCATCGTCATCCTCCTCTTCTTCGTCATCAATCGTAGATTGGTCAATAAGAGATCCAACGGGATGATCATGATGGAGGTGAGACTCCACTACTGATTCTGATGCTTCTTCTTGGCCTTCCGTTAATGCATTTAGGGACTGCTGAGACACTTTATCGTATGTGGAACTCATTCTTCGGTCAAACACAGCTAGGCTTCTGAATAGCAACTTGTTGCGATCTGCTTTCCCATGCTTGAGGACTCTTCCATACCTCTCGGTCATGATGACGACAACCTTCAGCATTGCTTCGATCGTCAGTATGCTTGGTGCAAGGCTCGGAAACGGGAACGCTCCAAGGTAGGAAGCCATCTGATAGATCAGCGGTCCTGGACCAAGAGCATCTGGGATGACAAGGAAGCGACAGAGCGTTTCTTCCTTCCAATAATGGATGCCATCCTGGTCATCGGCCAGAGAGCGGAACACGTCCTTGAAATGAGTAATTTCCAGAGGGGTGAAGCACTTCCTTGCAAAGCGGATGGCGAGCTCATGGCTGAGCGTTTCTTTATGTGGTTTAATCTCTGCGTGGTCTCAACCGACTGGTGGACTTACCTGTGGACACGTTAGGAGCACTCTGCTCTTCGGAATGACTTTGGCCCATTGTCACACCATTGCTACTCGAGCTGCAACAACGAGATACAAACAACACGCGCGAAGAACGTAGTCGATCGGCATTCTTATCGCCGACGTCCTATCGCCGCGGGGAAGGTGACGTGGGCGTCTTCATCCATTTTCCCTGGATTGGCTATAAGTGCCGTTTCAGACGCTACGTGATGTCGTCCATGACTGCCTCCGCGTTGTTGAAGAGCCGTGTCCGCCGTCCGTCGATGCTGAACAAGCTATCCAAAACCTCAGATCTGATAGAGCTGTTCCCCAATGGCGCCAGCGTTGGCTGGTCAGGCTTCACAGGCGTTGGCTACCCCAAGTAGGTGACACGAGGACTATGCCACTTCGGTTGGCCTTACAATAGCTCCAGAAAGGTGCCTACCGCGCTTGCCGACCATGTCGAGAGCAACAGCCTTCAGGGGAAGCTCAAGTACTCACTTTTTGTGGGAGCGTCGAGTGGAGCCGAGACGGAGAATAGATGGGCAAGACTTGACATGATCGAGCGTCGAAGTCCCCATCAAGTTGGAAAGGAGATCTCCAGGGGCATCAACGAGGGCAGAATTCATTTCTTCGATAAGCATCTTAGCATGTTCCCTGTTGACCTGATGTATGTCAGTATCTACCCTGCTCTCCTTATTGTCCAAGTGCTGAAGTCTTCTAGGGCTTCTATACCAAAGATAAGCCCAACAACAAGCTAGATGTGGTCATCGTGGAGGCTTCTGCTATCACGGAAGATGGCGGCATTGTACGAGTCCCTCAAGGTTTCGTGCTACTCGGATGCTGAGTAAAGGACAGATACCTGGCGCCAGTGTGGGAGCATCCCCTGAATTGATTCAGATGGCAGACAAAATCATCATCGAGGTAAACACCGCCATGCCCAGTTTCGAAGGCCTCCACGACATCACGATGACTGATCTCCCTCCCCGTCGAAAACCATACCTGATCATGGCGCCTGAAGACAGGATTGGAACAACCTACATACCGGTCGATCCCGAAAGAGTCGTAGCTATTGTGGAAAGCGATTATCCTGATCAAACGCAAGGTAACGCGCCTGAGGACGACACGTCGAGAGCGATTGCTGGTCACCTCATCGAATTCTTGAAACACGAAGTCAAACATGGCAGGCTGCCGAAGAACCTTTTACCAATCCAATCTGGTATCGGCAACATTGCCAACGCGGTAGTGGGAGGTTTGGCTCATGGGAATGATTTTGACAAGCTCAAAGTCTGGACGGAAGTGCTCCAGGATTCGTTCCTGGATCTTTTCGACAGCGGACATCTAGATTTTGCAACAGCGACATCCATTAGATTTTCTCCTCACGGATTCAAGCGGTTCTATGACGGTTGGGAAAATTATGCGGGGAAATTATTGTTGCGCTCACAGCAAGTATCAAATTCACCAGAAATCATCAGGAGATTGGGAGTGATCGGGATGAATACACCAGTTGAGGTGTAAGCTACTGAATAAATGTGCAATATATCCCATGCTAACGAATCCAGTGACATTTACGCCCACGCAAACTCAACTTGTGTCATGGGCTCTCGGATGCTCAATGGACTCGGTGGTTCCGCCGACTTCTTGCGTAGCGCCAAGTACAGCATAATGCACACGCCCTCTACTCGGCCCTCGAAGATCGACCCAACAGGCATCTCCTGCATCGTGCCTATGTGCACTCACGTCGACCAAACAGAGCATGACCTCGACGTCGTTGTAACGGAGCAGGGTCTAGCCGACGTGCGCGGCCTTTCCCCACGAGAGCGAGCTCGCGTTATCATCGATAAGACAGCCCATCCAGAATACAAAGCGATACTATTGGACTACTTCGAAAGAGCTGAGTATGAGTGCTTGAAGAAGGGGTGGGGGCATGAGCCGCATTTACTGTGGCAGACCTTCAAGATGCACAAGGAACTCAACGATAAGGGGACTATGAAGATTCAGAACTGGGATCCTTGAGCTTGGTCCATACTCCGTATGAAGTAGAGGGAGGCGTGTCATGGCCTAAGGAAGCCCCCGCTTGTACCTCGCTACAGAGGTCAATCATATATAAAGTGCAACCAGTATTCCGTAGCCTCCTTTAGCGTCTGGGAGACTCGATGGCGGGGAAAGTATAAGCTATGGGTTAATTTAAAGAGATGAGAAAAGACAGGGAGCTGCCCCTAAGGTATGAATTCTCCTAGCGCAGCTTTGGCTGTCAAGATCTTTGGATCTCAGTGACCGACCGAGACTTCCTTTCCCCGCTCCTCAGCAATCATGTGTTGTGCAGATCGGAGGCTACTGGACGCGCTTGGCGATGCATCCAGTGTTCCATAAAGTGCCTCAGTCCGAAAATGCTGCCACTGAGATAGGGCAATACACCAATATAATGTGTATTGAGGACACGGAATTTGACCAGTCCGGACATTGACGGAGACTCTTATTCACACTTCATCCAACTTCAGATGTGGCGTAACGACCTCGAACGTTTTCCAGGACGGAAGATACCTAGAATAGGGTGAAAGCGGCATGCATGCCAAAGCTGAAACGGCAAAGCAGGCCGAGAGCTTAATACAGTAAGGTCGAAGAACGGACCGCCACTGCCAATAATGGCTATTGGCTGGTGGACAAAAGTCGCTGGCAAGCGGGTAAGATAATGGTCCGCAATAAGTATCTATGTAGAGTAAGTACTTTAGAGGATTGGATGACACCGTGCAGATGGCATTTTAAGTTGTACGTTAATAATATTATGGAGAAGCTGCATAATAGCATGAATATAAACGGTGACGGCCACAATGTACTTTTAAGGTAAGATGAATTTACAGCTCTTGCCGTGATTTCGATGACGAGACGCAACCGCTAGTTCGCGCCTCAGATCCTTGATTCACCCAGCCCCATCAACCCCGCAGTCCTGCCAACCAATGAGCTAACGCGCCTTCGCTTACAACACCCTAAGCTCCAAGCTCTTCCTTCCTCCATCCTCTTTCTCCCCCCTCCACTCTTCCTTCCTCATCACAACAACCTCTCTCTCTCTTGCTTCACCTTCATCCATCTCCATCAGATCGTCATTAATCCTCACATCAAGCAACAACAGCTACCGCAGCAATGACGGGGGTCATCGACGCCCTCAAGGGCTCAGCATCTGTTGCACCCATCCCGTCCGTATGTCAGACCTTCCATCATCAGGCCATCTGGATTGACCAGGTTCTCTATCTCGAAAGTAACTGACAGCCAAGCAGGTGTTACCGCCAGCTATCACTCCCGTCTACCAGGAAGCTGGAGATGTCGGCAACCGTACTCTATGGTATGCTCCTTGTACCCGTCATCAGGCAGACATACTCACCAGATGGTAGGGTTGTCTTCGTGATCATGCTCATCTCCTCGGTGGCTTTCTACGCCATGGCATTCCGTGTTCCAGTCGTATGTCCAAGCTTTTCTTGCAACAATGCTCACCACTTACTCGCTGTTGCTGACTTCAATTCCCAGCAAAAACGCATGTTCCATATCCTTACTGCCTTCATCACCACCTTCGCCACCATCTCATACTACGGCATGGCTGTCCATGCCGGTGTGTCTTATAACAAGATTACATCCGTGGAGAAGACCGACAAGCACTTCCCAGATATCACCAAGGTCGTCTACCGAGAGGTTTACTGGGCCCGGTATGTCGACTGGAGCGTCACCACCCCATTGTTGCTCCTCGATCTTTCTCTCCTTGCTGGTCTCTCTGGTGCCAACATCCTCGTGGCTGTTGTCGCTGATCTCATCATGATCTTGACTGGTCTCTTCGCTGCCCTTACTGTTGAAGAATCTCCCAAATGGGGATGGTACGCCATGGCCTGCATTGCCTACTTGGTCGTGGTTTACCAGCTCGGAGTCAATGGTCGTGGTATTGTTCAGAACAAGGACAAGAAGACTGCCACCTTCTTCAGCGCCATTGCCGGCTTTACTTTGGTACTATGGACCGTTTACCCAATGTACGTTGTATCAATGGGTCATCTCGTATCAGATCACTGACATATGATCCAAGTATCTGGGGTATTGCCGATGGTGCCCGTATCGCCGATGTCGACGCTGAGATCGTCTCATACGCCGTTCTCGATGTTCTCGCGAAGCCCGTCTTTGGCTTCTGGCTCCTCTTCACTCATGATGCTATGTCCAGGTATGTCTGTCAACACTCATTACGTAACTACGGCTGACTGTCTTAAGCACCACATCCATCGGAGGCTTCTGGGCCGACGGTATTGCGAGTGATGGTGCCATCCGCGTTGGAGAGGATGATGATGGCGCGTAAAATCAACGCCAAATTTGCTCGCATCAGCCATGATCCGTTGCATATGGTCTTATATTGAGCGTTACGTCATCCGGCAAGGTTGTTGTTAAAATTGAAGGTGACGGAGGGTGGAAGAAAAAGGAGCATGAAGGTGGAATTGTGTATAATGGGAGAATGGTAAGAATGCGAGCTTGCAAAGATCTCTCTCTACTCGTGTATCTCTCATGTCTTGTCAGCAGGCAGTGTAAAAGTAGTGATAGCAGCAATTGCATCTAAGCCTGTGTTTGTTTCCACTTGCTATCTGTGTGTATCATTGCAGCTGGATCCTCATCATCGTGACAATGTATCCCACGTGTAGGTAAATATTTTCTCAGTCCTGGTCTCTTTGACAGTTCCCACTACTCTGAGAGATGATGTCCAGTATCTGTGCCCATGCAACCGGCGAGTTCCTGGTACATAGAAGTCGTTTCTGTCCTGCAATCGAGTTTGATGAACCACATCGGGGCAGAGATTAAGAAGAAGAGTGAGTACTGCCTGCCGCTTCTGCTACGTTTGCTGATGACAAGAATGCCAGGCAGGTCAGCCCGTTCAACCATTTTCCGCATGCAAATACTTCAATTGAAACTTCAGACCTCTCGTATTTAAGACTCTGAGGAACGACACTAAATTCATATCGCGAGAATGAATCCTAAGGTATTTATAGAGATTGGCTGAGGCTTGGTTACTAAAGTCTATAATATAGGATCTCGAACATGTCTCATGGTATGTAAAGGGTAGGAATGTGAGATTCTATGGGATTCCCGAAACGGCTTAGTGTTCGAACTGTTTTGAAACCTCCGTGCTAGACTAGCTTGCGAAGGAATCAGCGCCAACTGCCAAGCATCAAGGTACAGTAGAGATACTTTACTTCGTCTGATAAAGCAAATTATTCACTTCGATATCCAAAAACTGTAGTCTCGCATCATAATAGTCCGCCCGACCGTACTCAAGAGAGAGAGGATCCAAACGCGTTTTACCAAGATGCACCGTGCCACATCGGGCTCTGTGCCTGTACCTTTCACGATTCCTTGAGCGACTGTTCTAGAGTACCGCATTCCGGTAATTATCCAGCACAGAATGTACAGGCTGTACCATCAGTTCACACGAGCCAGTCATCAAGCGAAAGCATACGTCCTACAAGCTAGGGGCCAACTGGTGAATGTTTACATTAGTGACTGGTCGAATCACACCGCTCATAGCCGATTCCTACGCTGTTTGATCCTCTTGAAGATCCGACAGCGAATCTCGCAAGTGATCTGGTGGCGATGAGGAGGAAGGATGAGGAGTGAAGATGTAGCCGCGTGGCTTGCGGGTCGTCTTTCGATCTCTCTTGGTTATCGTGTTGAAGAACTAGAATAGAACAAATCCTCCAAGATTTGATCGGTGATATATAACCTGGATGACTAGTATAAGTCGACCAGCACCATTTCACTCAAGCGTTTTGTGATTCAGTCATTACGATCAGAATTCGCAATACAAGGCACCACTATCTGGCTTTCAAGTCTGCAGATACGAACCTTAGCCACCGGAGTCCTAAGACAGAACGTGTATAACACCGACGCCAGAAGTCACCGCCTTTATCTTATCAGGCATATACATCGCAAAGGAAGGAATGAAGTATTCGTGGAGACCTTCGACTACCATCAACATGTCAACTCCAAGCACCAACACCCCGTGTCCTTCCACGCCCGTTCATACGCCATCAGAGATCAACGCCACGTATTCCTCTGGACCAAGTGCTCCGGGCATGCCTTGTCATTGCCCCCATGCCAGTATTGTGCTGAATGAGTCGGATATGCTAGCAACGATCGTGGACTCAAAGCGGCCTGTCTACGTCGATACCGACTATCTCAGCGTTGCCCATGTTGCTGCTGTCTCAAGGTAAGGGATGTCTCCAATTATCTGTAGCATTGCGCTGCGATACTCTGTATACCTTTGTTTGGGAGCGACTGCGTCTTCGTCTGTTATCTGCACCAACAACGGCTAGCAGTATCACCTGAGAGCCGAAACCCATTAAGGGACAGGCCTTAGCGCTTGTTGATTAAGTGTATCGGGTACCCATATCTATTTGTAAAAAGAAATCCTCCTAACACGCCCTTTGCTAGGAATTCGGCGCACGTCCAACTTGAGAACGAATCCGCGGTACTTATCCGGGTCAATCGTAGTGTTGACTTTCTCTCGAAAAGACTGAGCGAAGGCCGCGATCTTTATGGTAAGGAGCCAGGTTGTATCACAACATGAAGGTCTGTTAACAAATCGCCACAGGAATTACTACGGGCTTTGGCGGGAGTGCAGGCCAACGTACCGAAAATCTGGTGGACCTTCAGCGAGCGTTACTACAATTCCAGCATAGCGGCATTCTTCTCGTGACCAAACAATTCGGGTCGATGCGTGCGGCTTTCAAGCACTCGGCAGGAGCAGATTTCATGCCCGAAGCCTGGGTTCGAGGAGCTATGCTCGTTCGGTGTAAATCCCTATTGGCTGCTTACTCGGCCGTCCGCTTCGAAGTGATCGAGTTGCTTATGGCACTCTTAGATAACGACCTGATCCCGCTGGTACCACTACGCGGCTCCATCTCCGCTTCAGGCGACCTTCAGCCTCTATCGTACATCGCTGGTGTCCTTGAAGGTAACCCTGACATGTACGTCTGGACTAGCGATGGAAAAGGTGGGCGAGACCTCATCTCCGCGGACGGTGCTCTCGATATGCTCAAGCGTCGTTCCATCACGTTTGGCCCCAAAGAAGCACTCGGTGTGCTCAATGGCACTGCCGTCTCCACTGCCGTTGCTGCACTAGCACTCCAAGAATCACATCACCTGGCCGTCTTCTCGCAAATACTCACTGCCATGGGCACTGAAGCCATGCTGGGATCAGTCGGCAACTTTAACGCTTTCTTTGCCAAGGTCCGCCCGCACCGCGGTCAAATCGAGGCAGCAAAGAACATCACACTGTTCCTCGCCGGTTCTCAGCTCGCTCGCGCTGAAGACGCCGATAATCAGTGTGTTGGGGGATTGAAGCAAGATCGTTACGCCCTCCGTACGTCATCTCAATGGATTGGGCCTCAATTGGAGGACCTTATTTTGGCACACGAGCAAATCACAACCGAGTGCAATTCGACAACGGATAACCCTCTCATCGACGTCGAAGGAGACGCTATCCACCACGGTGGTAATTTTCAAGCTGCATCTGTCACCTCTGCAATGGAAAAGTCTCGAGCATCTCTCCAGATGTTTGGTCGTATGCTCTTCTCGCAGTGCACCGAGCTCATCAATCCGGACCTCAATAGTGGCTTGCCGCCTAATCTTGCGGCCGACGAGCCAAGTACTTCATATACGGCGAAAGGCGCCGATATCAATGTTGCAGCATATATGTCTGAGCTGGCATATCTTGCTAACCCGGTCAGCAGCCACGTGCAAACGGCCGAAATGGGAAATCAGGCCATCAACTCGCTCGCGTTGATTTCGGCAAGGTATACGCATACTGCTATCGATTGCCTCTCCATGATATGTGCGACGTACCTATATGTACTGTGCCAAGCTCTGGACATTCGAGCGATGAACAAGCGTTTTTACCTGGTAAGGCACATCGCGCCGCCGCAAAGTTTCCGTCAATCGTCATTAGGTCTCAAGACATTCCCCCAGGGTTGTTCACTCCTAGCGGACACTATCTAGCATGATATCTTTCCTCGCTGGATTCATTCTTCAGAGTGTATTCCAGCGACGAACCCTCTGCTGCTCTTCCACCATGTCGCAAATACATTCAAAGAGGCCAGCTAACCTTGAAACGTGTGTAGGTCCTGAAAGAGGCTCTAGACACCATTACCGTTGATATTTTCGGCGCTGCATTTTCCAGCGCGGACACCGTCAACGAAGTATGTGTTCTTTGTTTGAACCACACACTTGAAACTCTCACGATCACATGCGCGCAAGACTCCACCGAACGCTTCACCAATATCGCTCTAGCTGTTCAGTAGGTTCCCTCCAGCCCATGAATACTGATTATGTATCGATCTTTGCGTCTTCAGGTACCTTGTAGGGCCGATGACTCGTCCCTTACACCTCGTGACATGAAACATCATCTAAGAAGACCATATACTAACTGTGCGGCCTTCCATCAGATCCCACCTCACAACCTTCATCATCACCCACCACGAACTCCTTTCCAAAGACTTCGATGCCCTTTCCGCAATCGGCAAATGGACCCAAACCGCATCCACGAATCTGTGTCAACTCTTCAACGCCAACCGTAACACCTACTTTGCTGACCCAGACGCCACTCCGTACCTAGGAGCGGCTTCGAAACGAATGTATGTATATGTGCGTAGAGAGCTCGGTATACCTATGCATAAAGGTCTTGTGGACCATCCTGATGGGGCGAATGGGAAGAAGACGATTGGATCGTATATCAGCATTATTTATGATGCTATGAGGAGTGGGCGGTTGTATGGGGAGATGGTGGAGTGTTTGAAGACGGACTCAGGAGTGTGATGAGAGCTTGGGGCTTTGAGCGTGGTATCTGGTCAAACTTGATTTGGGTATCGGTTGTCTCCCTGTTCGCGTGGATAGAAGGCGGGATTGTGTCGTCTAGCACTGTGGTATGAAGCCCCTAGCATTGAGCCACTCTCAAGTGCAAATCATTAGGTTCCATGTCTATTGGCCATTTGGTCGTACTTTGATTTGAAGTTGCTTGGCAAAGTCTTGGCAGCAAATCTTGGCGTGAATTTCCAAAACACATCGAGACGACGCAAATCACATTTTCTCTCCACAGATCTCCCAAGCATGTCCTGCAATGGCATTCATATCGTATACAGCTAGCACCTATAGCAGGGCCTCGTTCCTGGACAATAAGCGCCTCATCTACAGAATTAGCTACCCTATCGAACTTGCAGCCTCTGGACCGTATCGGTAATATGAGCCTGTCGGTTGAAGAATAGCTATTCTAACATCTGATTATATATCGAGACTAGACTACTCTTCAGCCTGCAGTGGCTGAGCTGTAGGAAGCGGTCGTTCTTCGGGATTCGGGATTTAGGATTTAGGATGCAGGATTTCAGATGGATGCCTTGCAGCCTCCGAATAGTGTCGGCTGGGTGAGCCTGATGCTTAAAGTATGGCTCTTCCCATACTATATCCGATCGTATACCGAGACTACCTATTCTTCAGCCTGCAGTGGCTGAGCTGCAGGAAGCGGTCGTTCCTCAGGGTTTCAGGATTTGAAATTCCAGATGGATGGCCCACATGTTGGGTTGCGGTTGGTTCCTGGATCCTCGCCTTTAAACCGTGTTAGTAGTATAAGGCTATCACTTAAACCATACCATAGCTATTCCCATATCCGATCGTATGCCGAGACAGTTCTTCAGCCTGCAGGTGCTGAGCTGCAGGAAGCGGTCGTCCTTCAGGATTTCAAGATTCAGGATTCAGGATTCCGGATCGATGCTCACATTTTGGCTTGCGGTTCGGTTCTAGAATCCTCGGAGATGGTAGCTCTGAAGATTTTCGTGTAAGGTATACTTAGAATCATATGTTGTCTTTGGTTGTTGGTCTTACGGTGGTATGTTCATTCGTACCTATCTTCTCATGTCTTGGTTTGCGCAAGGCTCGGGGGAACCCTCAGCTATGAGAATCCTTCGAACGGTACGTACTTTCACCGCATCGTGGGCGGTCAGTCGATATTGCGCAGCTGGAAAGCCCGCTCCGTTTCTTGATTTTGATCTTTTTCAATAAAGTTTGTTTTCATACTTCACTATGTTTGCTCGTAGATTTGATACGGTTCGAAACATGCAATTTGAGATATTCCGTACGTGATATGGTATGGAGGATTGAAAGATATCAAGCATGATTCATCTGAGATATACGGCCTGATACTGGAAACCTTTGTGTTTTCGACAGTGTCGAAGTGTTGGTACCTTCTTCTGGGTCTCGCTCTCAACCTTAACAGATCACTGTATCTTGCTTCACTTAGTTAGAGATTCAGACAACATTGCCGCCACCCTAAACCTTATCTCTATTGTCTTCCGGCATATGCGATTACACTCTTCGACACTACAAGATGTCGGTTCAAGATCCATTCAATCATACAGATGACCTTTCATCACCGGACTTGGTTTCATGGACGTTTGGCAACCATGACTACGATCAAGATAAGAAAATATACGTCCATGCTGATGACCCTGAGCAATCTGTTTCCGCCTCCCAAGCACGGAGAATCGTCAAAGAACTCGTGGCTGGCTTCCAGGCCAAGGGTTTGGAGCCCGGAGATTGCGTTTGTGTGTACGCTTATAGTAATGTTAGACAAGCCTTTCCTTCGATCGTGGCTATTCACGACGGGCATAACTAATTGGCCTGAATTATTAGATGATGTATAGTATGCTTGTGCTTGGTATTGTCGGCGCTGGAGGCCGATTCACAGGCTGTAATCCCGCATACACTACTTCAGAGCTTGATCACCAAGTTCGACTTACAAATGCGAAGTTCTTGATCACAGAGCCCGAATTGTTGCCGAAGGTAGCAACTGTTGTCGAAACATTAGGGGTGTCATCTTCGAACGTCTTCGTCCTCGATAACACAGGACCAGCTGTGCCACCAGATTGGAGCTCTGTTTCAGAGCTTATGGTACATGGCGAGACGAATTGGGTTAAGTTTCATACTGCAGGAGATGCAAAAAACACGACAGCTGCATTGCTCCTTACAAGTGGTACGACTGGACTCCCGAAGGCAGCCATGATCTCGCATTACAGCTTGGTCATGCTGAACATACTTCTCAACGACTCGGGACGAAAACCCTATGATGTAGCTATTTCTTTTACACCTGTTACAACTAATGAGACTTGCTAATAGCCTTGATAGGTAACAAGACTCATCAGTCTGCCCATGTTTCACATGTATACCTTCCCTCTCGTACATATCGCGCCACTGCGCGAAGGTGTAACAACCTACATCATGCGACGGTTCGATCTAGCTCGATACGTCGCCTTCATCAAAGAATACAACATCACGGAGACGCCGATGGTGCCTGCAATGATCAACTCTATAGTCAAGAGCACACTCATCTCCGAATCATCACTTCAGTCACTTCGCCTAGTCTGGTCCGCGGGGGCTGTCTTAGACGAGAAGCTCCAAGATCAATTGTATCGATTACTAGAGCCTTCGGCGCGAGTCGTGCAAGTTTGGGGAATGACGGAAGTGGGGTACATTACCACGTTCCTGTATCCAGAGAACGACCATACTGGTAGTGTCGGCAGACTTCTACCTGGCGTAGAAGCAAGGTAAGCGCTTGGAGCATGTCCGTAATTTCTAACTGACAGTAACATAGAATCATTGCGGATGGCGGTAGACTTCTCACTGAAGATCACGAAGAAGGCGAAATTCTTGTCAAGTCGCCTCTCCTCATGCAAGGCTATCTAGGCAACCCGGAAGCGAGTGCCGAGTCTATCAACGCTGGTGGATGGTTCGGGACCGGAGACATTGGGTACATGAAGCATGGCAAAGTCTACATCGTAGACCGAAAGAAGGTAGAATTCTCAACGTACAGATCTCATCAGCAACATTGTTAATCACACTGCTAACAGGAAATGATCAAAGTCCGCGGCTGGCAAGTCTCACCTGCAGAGCTAGAGGCCATCCTGACGCGCCATCCTGATATCCTGGAAGCCGCAATCATTGGCACGAACCTTCCGAACTGCAATAACGAAGCTCCTCGCGCCTACATCGTCAAAGCGCCAGGTAGCCATATCGACGAGATCGAGATCAAGCAACACATGTCGCTATACTTAGCAAAGTACAAGGCATTGGATGGCGGGATCGTCTTTACCGATAGCATCCCTAGAACACCGGCCGGCAAGGTCGCGAAGAACATCTTGCGAGAGCGTGTGGACAAGGAAGGGAAAGAAATCGTCGTCAAGAAGTTGATACTTTCTGCTCTGTCAGCTTATGGAAAGACCAAGATTTCTGTCTCTGGGGATCCAGGTTCTGCGAATTTCTCGTAATCCAACCGAGGAGAGCCAACTTCCCTTACTAGCCGTGTGTACAACTCTTTTTTTTTTCGAGGCAAAAGGCCGTCGAGGACGAACATGGAGATGGTCCCGCGGACCCATTTGAAGGTGCTAATAATATGTCATGATGATGGGATTTGCAGTGCGTAGGGTATTGAGGTATCTAGGTTGGTAGGCTAAGAAACGATATGGACTAAATAAGACTGGGAATGGCATTTTCGTGAATTTTTGCTTGCTCAAATTGTTTATCTAGAACTCAAGAGACAAAGCCACAGATCTCTCTTTTCTTTTGAATCCTGACCTTGCAATAACCTGGGTGATCCTTCCCCTCACGCTCCGAGACTTCGAGATTAATCTATCTTCCTGTACCTACTTCTCTCTGCCTTCGGTGAGGATGATATTCTTCGAAACTGACACCAACAACATTCACTCTAGGAAGAACGACCGTGACATCGTTCGTTGAGAATACCAGATGTGATTATGCTATGATATCGGGACGATTGCCTTGTAATACCAGAAATGGAACTAGAACTAGACAGCGACCACGTCCACAAGCCATTTAGATGTATGGGAATAAAGAAGAGTTGTAGAATAAATATATAGGGTCAAGTCCTGAAGGAGAGTAAGAAAAGAACAGTTCGTCAATAGTAATGTATATGGTTGGATGTTGGGACGTATATGTTGGGGGATGTTGGGATATGTTGGAGAATCAAGTATATTGATGATGCACGATGTGGGTGTTGATGGAGATGTTGGAGGCGGGGAGTGTCTTCTTATCCATGATTACATCAGACTAGATGGAGCAGTCTTAGCGGGCATTCCACAGACTAGAGATGCCAGGGTAGGTCGCTGGCCGGGATCAGGGTACATATTGCTTCGATCAAGAGGCTACGACCTAGGATTAGCCCATGTTTTCTCGTAGATCGTTCACCAAGGGTTTAATGCTTGAGAATAGATCACATGAATAGGATGCCCTCTCGACCATTGAGGTAGATTTGAGATCAAAGGTAGAAGCCAGGGGTCGTAGCTACCTTACGATACCCTGCAGTGCCGACGTACCTTTCCCTGATCCAGAACAGTGGAGATATACTTTTCCGGTCCGCTTTTGCTTTCGGTGGCCGATAGTGCTTCGCAAGATGCCTCACTCTCTTGGTGGGATCGGTCTATTGGCGACAGGTAGAATATCGGCGGAGACGGTACTTGGTCGATTTCGTCAAGACTGGGTGCGAGCAAAGTGATCCTCCCTGAATCACTCCGGATCGAGAGGCCGCACGAACTTGCATGTCAGGCCCTGGGTTGGCCGTAGTCCATCTGCAGAAGTAGGGGAATTTGGACTTGGACGCCAAGGTGCAAGTCCCAGTAACGTGAGGATGTGGCAATTACGGATCAAGCTCACGGTCTGAGAAACATTCTATATGTCGGTGAGTTCGTGCAATCTGAAAATGGATACCCGAGCTTCTTCAGAAACCCTTCCAGTTCTTCTTTCTGAATCTCGGGACATTGGATTCCAGCCAGTACCTTGCCCACGTCGCCTCCATGGTTTCGGTAGTGAAACAAGGATATATTCTGGTCAGGTCGAAGTGTGGTGAGAAATTTCACCAAGGCGCCTGGTCGTTCTGGAAATTCGAAACTGTATAGACGCTCGTCTTGGACGCCACTCTGGCCACCAACCAAGTAGCGTATATGTGACTTGGCAAGCTCATCGCCACTGAGGTCAACGGCTTCCATGCCATCACGCTTCAGACGGTGAAGCAGATTAGACAGGTCTGAAGTCCTGGTAGAAGCGTTAACAGATATGCCCATGAAGATATTGGCAGATTCAGCTGTGGTAAATCTGTAGCAAAATTCAGTCACAGCATGCGGAAGCACCGCCATGACCAGTTGAGCGAAAGAGCCTGGTCTTTCGGGTATGTTAACGCTAAGCAAAGCCTCCCTCTGCTCACCTAGAGCGGCGCGCTCTGCAACAAAGCGTAGCCGGTCAAAATCCATGTTGGCACCAGAAGCAAGAGCGACGAGCTGTCTTTTCGTATCCGGTGATGGAGAACGTGCCACATACTTCTTCAGTCCAGCTAAGGCTAGCGCTCCAGCCGGCTCGACGATGGATCTTGTATCTTCGTACACATCCTTGATGGCTGCGCAGGTTTCATCTGTCGTGACTTCGATGATGTCGTCTACAACCTCAAGGCACAAACGGAAGGTCTCTTCGCCAACGCTCTTGACCGCAGCGCCGTCTGCAAACAGGCCAACTTCGTTGAGGACAACACGCTCTTTCTTCCTGATCGATTGCACCATAGCGTTGGCGTCATACGTCTCAACCCCAATGATCTTCACAAGTGGAGCAATGCGTTTGATGTAAGTTCCAACACCAGCTATTAAGCCCCCGCCACCAACACAGCAGAAGACCGCTTCCAATTTTCGCAAATCTGTCTGTCGCAGTAGCTCCATACCTATCGTCCCTTGCCCAGCTATAACATATGGGTCATCAAAGGGAGGAATGTTTGTGAGACCGTACATTTTCTCCAATCGATGTGCCTCTTCTTTGGCTGAGTCAAAGTCTTCACCATGAAGGACAACAGAGCCTCCCAGCCGAGCTACGTTCCTATGCTTGATCGAAGGCGTCCCAGAAGGCATGACAATGGTAGCTGGTATTTTCAGCTGGCGAGCCGAATAAGCGACTCCCTGTGCGTGGTTCCCTACACTCTCTCAGTCATAAGCTGAGATAGGGCTCTGCTACTTCGTTCACCAGCTGAGCAGGCTATCACGCCCTTCCACCTCTCTTCTTCGTCCAGATGTGCCATTTTGTTGTATGCCCCTCGTATTTTGAAGCTGAAGACTGGCTGCTCGTCCTCTCTCTTCAGCAGGACTTTGCATTCTAATCGATTACTAAGATTCAAGGCAGGCGTAAGGGGGGTTTCCGTGATGACATCGTACACTCGGGAGCGTAATATGAGCTTGAGGTACTGGAAATCGTCAGTCGACAATATAGTCATAGGCATTAATTTGCGTACATCTGGCTGACCGTCTGGGAGGAGGTCCCCTTCTGGTAATAGAGATGAAGCTGGATTTTTGTTTGCAGCACTTGATGTAGGATTGGATGAATACTCTGTCAGTGGCATGCCACTATTAGTGCCATTGACAATCCCGGAGGGCGCCATTGGGCAATAATGGTCAGCGAGTCCGTTGATGAATATTCACATTCTTCACATAATCCACATTCGGGTTCGGGAGTGCTAGCGAAGCGAGATGGAACTAGCGCCCGTTGTGGGACTCTTTGATACCATCCATCTTTCGTGTATACTTCATGATCCGAATTACGGTTTACTTTTTCTTCTCGACCTTACCCACCCCACCTCCACTCCTGGCAAAGTCTCTTCACCATAAGCACTCCTGCCATCTGATAGAAGATCAGAGGCACTCGGTCTCCATGACCTCATGACTCGCCATTGAAGGAAGGATTCCGTAGTATCCTAAAATGTCAGACGCGCCTCTTCCCTCCTCTTTCGACGGCGATACGTAAATAGTCCCAAGTCTCTCATATTTACTTCAAAGGACTGACCCGTCGCCCAGAGATTTCTACGAAGAAAACCGGCTCCAGAAATTCGGCCGCCGGCTTAAGGAAGAACCCCTCATACCCATCGGCGTCGGCCTGACCTGCTGGGCTTTCTTCGGTGCTTCTCGGTCCATTCGCAAAGGCAATGCCACTCGCACAAATCAGTTCTTCCGCTACCGGCTTTATGCTCAAGCCTTTACCATCATTTCCATGATTGGCGGCTCCTTCTACTACAACTCTGATCGCTTGAAGCGGAAAGAATATACAGACCTAATTAAGCAGAAGAAGCAACAGGAAAAGAGGGATGCGTGGATACGAGAATTGGAGGCGCGAGATCTGGAGGATAAGGCGTGGAGGGAAAAGTTGGGAAGGGTCAGGGATGTGAAGAGAGACGAGGCGGAGAAAGCGGCGATGGAGGAGATGAAAAGGAGGTCTGATGATGGGAAAGGTGTTATTGAGGCAGTGAAGGCAAAGCTGAAAGACGTGAAGGATACGGAAGCTGCTAGAGAGGCGGCGGAGCAAAAGCCGGATATAGCGGCTGCTGCGAGGCAGAGGAGACAGGAGATGGAGAAGAAGCAATCTGTGGTCAAACAGAAGCAGGCTGCTGCTATGGAGGAAGCTGGTATGGGAAAACCAAAGGTGTGGGGTGAAGGTGGGGGAGGGTTTTTCGGATGGAAACGTATTCGGGATTTTTTTACCAGTCGGAAGCCTGACGAAGATCCATGAAAGTTGTTGATCTGTATAGTTATCATGCGGTATGTGAAGCGCATTGGGTGGCGCCTTCTATGTATGAATTTGCTCCTCCAATGTCAATACTGCTTCAACCATTCGGACAACCCCATACACAATGCCAATGCTGCCTCAATAGTTCGGACGACCCTATACTCAAAGCCATACCACGCAATGCCTCCCAATTTACGCCTTAGGGTCCGCTGCCAAAGAGATCATCTTCATCCTACCCCATGCACGCAATACCAGACACGCACCTCCTCTACCATCCTTCACCCTTGCCGCTGCTTATGTTTCGGATTCTTCGAGCATATAATGTAGACATAGCCTTTCCTCCTGACGCTCTACGCACAATCACGCTGATTAGACTCACGACATGAGACCTCGAATGTGGAGATGGCGATCGTACCTTGCACCCCTCGCACAGCTTTTTGACACTGCTCCTAACCTTCATGCCTCTTGAAATGCTCAGCTCATTCGTACCCATTGACTTCAAGCTCGGCCGTCGATCCACCTTCCCAAGCAGAGCTGTGGGCCATTGCCTCGGTATTGATATTGATGCACTCTTGTTCCATGATCCTTGGGATCCTGTGCTGAGGCAACGTGAGGGAATCGATTGTATCAATGTAGCACGATGTATTTGTGCCTGCGGTCGCATGCCTAGTCTAAGACTTGGATGGGAGAGATTGCGGAAAGGCGTCATTAACGTATTCGATAGCCGCGGTTGGATCATTGTATTTGTCGCTCGAACCACTCTTTACCGTGCGCAGACTACCTACCTATGTTGCAGGTAAAGTAGCTTGGATTTGCTTCAGCGGAACGTCCCCGCTAGCTGCACCCGCCAAGGCTTCGGCTCGCTTAGCCAGTCTTAGCGCCGATCACTCCCACCTAAAGTCACGTCGGCGAACTTCCTATCCTCATTTCACCAAACCGCCCATTCAAAGCCCAGCTCAACCCTCTCCCCTCTCTTACGAAGCGACCAACCCACAGCGTTTCAATCATGGCCGACGCACCTCGTGGCGGTGGTGCAGCGCGGGGAGGAGACCGTGGAGGATTCGGCTCGCGCGGTGGAGAACGAGGTGGAGATCGTGGCCGCGGACGTGGAGGACGACGTGGACCTCGCCGCGGAGGCAACAAGAGCGAAGAGAAGGAATGGCAGCCTGTGACGAAGCTGGGACGTCTGGTAAAGGCTGGAAAGATAAAGAGCATGGAGGAAATATATCTGCATTCGTTGCCAATCAAGGAGTATCAGATTGTGGACTTCTTCTTGCCGAAGTTGAAGGATGAGGTCATGAAGGTGATTGGATGCTCTTTCCTACCCCATTGCTGCGATTGGTGGAGAGAAAAGAAAGGAGAAAGGAAATCGTTGGCTGATTGTATGATCTTTCGACCGACAGATCAAGCCCGTTCAGAAGCAAACCCGCGCCGGTCAGCGCACCCGATTCAAGGCCATCGTCGTCATTGGAGACTCCGAAGGCCACGTCGGACTAGGTATCAAGACGTCGAAAGAGGTAGCCACAGCCATCCGTGCAGCCATCATCATCGCCAAGCTCAGCGTCCTGCCCATTCGCCGCGGATACTGGGGTACATCCCTAGGAGACCCTCACTCGCTACCAACAAAAGAGAGTGGGAAGTGTGGCTCCGTCACCGTCCGTGTAAGTTGTCCACGTCCTCTCCAATATACTTTCCTCAAAGAGGATTGCTGACAATGCCACTATGCAGCTCATCCCTGCCCCCCGAGGAACCGGTCTCGTCGCCTCTCCAGCCGTCAAACGTCTCCTCCAACTAGCTGGCGTCCAAGATGTCTACACCTCCTCCGCTGGCTCTACAAAGACCCTCGAAAACACGCTCAAAGCTACGTTCGTGGCTGTGGGCAATACCTATGGTTTCCTGACGCCGAATCTATGGAAGGAGAACAAGCTCAATAGGAGCCCGCTGGAGGAATTCGGTGATGTGCTGAGGGAGGGAAAGAGGTACTAAATCTGTATCAACAAGGACGGAAGCAGGGTTCTCCTTATACATTCGAGCTGTGATGCCGTAGCATGAAGGTCATAATGAATTCAATTGGCTGCTGTGCATGCACGCGAAGTGTAATAAGATCTCCCTTAATAGGTTTCCAGCGATGTCGTGGATACTAATATTGTCTAACGTACCTCACAGCATTGATCATTCTGAGAGAATACACATCAACGTGCCCCCAGTAAAAACCCACCAAGATCAGCCCACGGCAGCCCCCTCAACTGCTCCCCCTCACCTTATCAACAGCCTGCCGAATATCCGCCAGCGACCCCTTCCCTATATGCGAGGATACGAAATCAATCCACCCAACTACCAATCCCAAGTCCTCCCTTCCAAAACTCCCATCCCCAATCCCCAATTCACCATCATCCCCACCACCCTCAACCCGCACCTTCTCCCCACCTCCCCACCATCCCCCCATACTTCCCTAGCAACTCAAACCAACCCCTAACCCCCTAATCTTCCGCTCCAAAATCCCTACACAAGCCAGTCACTCAGCATCTTTTCAACCCCCCTCCCACTACAACAGAGAAAAGAGAAGAACAAAAAATGGGAAAGACTAACCTCTAACCTCCTCAACCTCCCCCACCAACGGCTGCGGAAGTGCGAATTTGATCGTGGCCGGGATCGAATATTCCAATATTCCTTCGCCCGTCTCCAGATTACCTATGTGAATACACTACCGTTAGCAAGCGGCGTCGGTTGATATTATGTTTTGAGAAATAGAGAATTACCTTGAGTAAGGTCACGCTCAATCTGCGCACTCATCAGCGCCTGCAAATGGGCTGTTTCGCCTATGAGAAATAGCGACTGCCTGTCATCTTGGTCATCAGATGCAGATGTAGATTCCTCTAGCCGATTTTGCGCATCGTGTCCGAGTTCGACGTCGAGATCTGGCATTTCTTCGGGTGGGGCTGCGGTTACGTTGATGTCATCCTTTTCTTCTGGCGAATGACTGTTTGTGGACACCTGATCCGGGTTGTGGTTAGGTCTTGTTCGCATCGGAATCGTCCTGGCAATTTGGTGGTTGAGCTTGGTGATTGCTCTCGATGCTGTGTCGCTGTCTTCTGGAGGACTGTCGTGGTCATTGGAGTTTTGAGCGAGGAGCGGCGTTGGTGTATGACCCTCCAACTTACTCGGTGATTGCCTTGCGGTTTTCCTGCTTTTAACTGTAAGGTGATCTAATGTCCGGCTGATTTCCTCTGCTGCTCCTTTCCTTTTTGGAAGTCTTGGTTTGGTGGTCGGAAGAGTTGCACTTCTTGCCTTAGCAATAGCTGAGCGTTGACTGTTCGCTATGTGTATGCTATGATTCTTCACCGCTGGAAATTGGTCTTCCTTTGGTAGAACAATCGCGTTCTCTGTCGGTCGCACAGCACCATCGCGACGTCTCTCTTCTATCGCTAGAACATCTGATCCGTGTGGTTTTCTACGAAGATGAAGCCAAGCCTTGACATCTTCGAAAACCTCCTGATCGTAGCCGCTGGTGCCCTTGTGTTCCTCCTGCAATGTCTGCAGCAGCTTCCAGATTGCTTTATGGCGCTCTGCTAAATCACTTCTTGACAATTGGCTGGGAAATCGAAGAAAATCCCTTGCTTGACGTAGATTCAAATTCACCGCTTCCTTCGCCCACGATGATCGTATGGCGGCAGGCTCGTCCGAGCTGTGATCAAAAGTGTGTCCTACTGATGGTTTCTGTCAGCGGAGGTTCGGCCAGGGAAGCCATAAGTACTTACCTGCTCCCTTATACATGCCGCTACTTCTAGCCACCTTTCTCGCGCCTGATCGTGTTTCCATGTTCCTAGGGTGCTTGCGCTCGTAAAATTGCCAGCATGTATGAGTCGATGATGGCCCAAGACATTTTTCAAGAGAATACCTTGAAGGAACAATCAATGAATCGCCGCATACGACTGTTTCAAGCTTTATCTCGCAACTTCGAACAAAGGGCAAACCCCACATTCCAGACATTGCCTAAAACAGATGATCTTACACGGCATCGCAAATAGGAGATTGATTATATGTCTTCACTCTATCCGAATTCAATGGTTTCTAACCAATGCGCAAAACTAAGGAGAACCAAGACTTTTGATTGGATCCTGACACACTGCTGCGGCACAAATAGGCGATTTCGCTATTGTCGAAGCATACCATTCTGAATAGTCACATTTCGGGGCCCTGCCATCAGCTGACCCTAAAAGCAACGAACCTGGCTCAGGGTGGGCAGAAAGCCAAAGCAATCGATCGGAGATTCAAAAGACAAATAGCAGTCACGACGGCAAAGACGTCTTGACAGTGAGGGCATAATGCTGATCTTGGACTCTACAACGACAGAGGACGAGTTCAAGAGTTGTCTAGACCCGAGGAACGCGAGACTGCATGCCTACCAGTCTCATATATCGTTGGTCTTATGGCCGAATCCTCATCTGACAGAGCTGATGTTGGGAATGGCGAGATCCGGTGCAGGCTGGGACTCGAAGGAGATTGAGGAGGCGTGGCGTTATGCGATGTCGAAGCCATCAATGCGCGAGGTGTCACTGGGAATTAGTAAGAGTACAATTCCCACAAGGCTCCCCTTTGTGGCCTTGAGTCTCACAACTTTCGTGTTGGATGACCTTCCTACCAAGTGGTTTGCTCAAACCACGATGCGCCACTTGCGACCTCATCGATGCAATCCAGTGGATCTCGCCCGCCAGACACAATGAAGGGTCGAGTAAGGGTGACCATCACAGGATGAGGTTCTCGCATTCTAAGGAAACTAGCTAAGAAATAGGGAGGTGTGAAATCTGTATAGGTCGATGAGGCCGGCATATGGTGTATATGAATTTTTCAAAAAGAATCCGGTATGAGAAAATCACCCAGTTCATGTTAGAGTACGTCCTGTGCCCAAGAGCCCACGCGGAACCTCATGTGCATACATGGTGAGCAGCCCACGGGCAGTTGGCCTGGTCAACATCCTGTGGCCGCGATTGCCTCCACATCTCTGACAAAGGATTAGAAAACACCATAGCACACGTCACTTCGATATTTGACGCTACCTTACTCATTTCTTTCTTCGGACTACGGATAGATCGAAATCCGGTCAGTGGCTAGGATCATTCTCATAGGGAGTATCCAGGTCTTCGCTACTTGGGGACTACGTTGTAGTGGTGCACTCCATCTATGAGTAGGTAGGTAATTAGACTTGACTAGAATAGTAGTAGGCAGGCTTTTCTCGACCAATCAAAGTGGATGAGTAAGCTTATCTCGGCGACGGATGAATGGAATGTTATCTAAAGTCCGTCCGCTATATCCATTCAATGCCCGGTTTCCTATGTCCAATACTCCGTAAAGAACAGACTACTCCATATATATGATGCTCCTCCTTCAGTCTCATTCACACCTATCTCTACCTCTTCCAACCAAGATTCCCTACCCTCCATAACTTACAATGTCGTTCACGACGTTCCTCTACGAGCAGCTTTTTGTCAAACTCTCATATCCCACTCACGATCACTCTGGTCAAACGATCGTTGTGACGGGCTCCAACACTGGCCTAGGTTTGGAAGCAGCTCGCCACTTTACCCGCCTGAACGCAGGAAAGGTCATACTGGCTGTGAGGAGCTTAGAGAAAGGAGAGAATGCAAAGAAGTCGATTGAGCAGACCACAGGCCGCCGAGGCGTCGTTGAGGTGTGGCAGCTTGACCTCTCGAGCTACGAATCCACTAAACAATTCGCAAAACGAGCTGAGGGATTGACGAGATTGGATACTGTGGTTGAGAACGCTGGCGTGGCTAGAGACCAATACTCAATCTTGGAAGACGGCGAATCTACCATCACGATCAATGTCGTCAGCACCTTTCTGCTAGGTCTCTTGCTTCTCCCGAAGCTTAGGGAGTGCGGCAAAACTCACAATACCACTCCCCGTCTTTGTATCGTAACGTCTGAAGTCCATGGCTTGACCAAATTTCCAGAAAGAAATAGTACGAACATCTTCAAGACGTTGAACGACAAGGAGACAGCAAACATGGCTGCCAGGTGTGCAAAGATCTCTCAAACCCCGAAGTAGTGGCTAACGGCGTCAGATACCCGGTATCTAAATTACTTGAAGTGCTTTACGCTAGAGAGCTCGCTGCGAATACAAAACAGAGTGGCAAACCTGAAGTAATCATTAATCTCATCAACCCTGGTCTTTGTCACTCTGAACTGGCACGAGACGCCGGATGGGCCTTAGCAATTCTCAAATTCCTACTCGCAAGGTCTACAGAGTACGGAAGTCGAACCCTGGTGGATGCATCCGAGGGAGGACCCCAAACGCACGGGCAGTATCTGAGCAGCTGCCATGTGGTCAAGTAAGCCACGATCCTGCGAAACGTGCGACATACAGAAGCTGACAAGACGACGCAGGCCCTCGCCCTTTGTATTGAGTGATGATGGCGCGAAAGCACAACGGAGAGTGTGGGAAGAGTTGTCTCAGAAGCTAGAAACCATTCATCCCGGGGTTATGGCGAATGTCTAGCTAAAGCGTAGTTGTCGTTAATGGCTTCACACAGCTATCCGCATAACCGTTTGGCCCGTGTTCATAGGCGCGGATCTTGGCGTCAGTCTGGAAGGCAAAATGCTCTAGTGTTTCCCAGTCTCGAATATTGGACTCGAACATCATCGTAGAAAATACTCGGCAACAACGTTTTCAGCACAGATGGTTTAGCAGCGCGAGTATGTTCAGATCTATGTGATAAAGTGTTCAATCTTTGTAATGTTTTGCTGACACTATGTACATTCTATAGAGCCCTTACGATGTATCCATTTTCTGGATCCTGTGTACTTTCACAATGCAACGACCGAACTCCGGATGACGCCCTTGGGTATAGGCCGGTGAATAGTTATGTCCCCCGCCAACCTCATCCGGAGTCACATTTTCATCTTAGAACCATTTCACGTACAACGAACGCCAGATCATGCTTATGATGCGTATCATTCTGCCAGCCGAGGTACCGTACAACGTCACAGGTCATGAGCTGCCCACCGATCCGTAAGTCGTGGAAAGCCGCTGATATAGCGTCCTAGTTGTCGAATGTGTTCCATCAACAACTGATCCAGCGTGAAAGCATTCACGCACGCGGCATTGACCGGCCTTGCAGAGCGTCTCAAACTTTGTGGGGTCCGAATAAGTGTGTCGTCCCCGAGAGGTAATTGTCGATGCTATTACCAGTAGTCGGTGCCGATGCACCAAGCCCCGGTTTGCCTGTTCCCTGGACGAGCGTCGCTGCTCGCTGTGCACCGACGGGCTGACTTGTGACGGTGGGGCTTGCTGCCTCGGCCGCCGTCGCCGGCATAACCGTAATGTTCAGATGCAGTGGAGGAGATTGGACGAAAATTTCGGCTGAGGCGCCAGCCAAGAATCCTGTCGCTAGATGCTCGTCCGCGGTGAAACTGGTTGTGTTTACTGCGAAAAGGCCGCTAGTAAAGCTAACGGTGAAGCACTCCGACGTGGGTATCTTCAATTTTGGATCTGCTGGTATGTATTCCGTCAGGTTGAAAGTCCTCTGCCAGACCGCACCAGGGCTCATTGAGATGAAGGCAGCATCGGTGAGTTGGCCGTAGCTGTATGACGATCCGACAAGAGTGACAAGTGCACCCGCTTGGGTTTTGACCCTTAGAGGCCGGTAGGGATTTGCGTCGTCGAAGATATTGTTCCTTGCTTCCATCGAATAGTTGCCTGTGCTGTTGTTCTCTATTGTAACAATGACGAATCCATCTGTTTCTGCTCCAATAGGGGCGATTGAGCCGGTAAATTGGCTGGCCGCGAATTGTAGGAAGAAAGCTGTGGTGAAGCAAGCGCCAAGAGCAATTGAGTGGTACATTGTGATCGAAGGAGAAGCTTGTGTGAGAGTGAAATTGGTATGGACTTCGATCCAACGTCCTCATGCATCATATATATTGAAATCAACAGCATGTCATTAAAAACGGGAAGCGCTTGGTTGCAAGATGCATTCGCCAGTGCGGCTTGATCTCCATGCATTGCGCTCCAGTCGCTTGAGCTACACCTTGTTTCAGCAATCTACTTAGCAATAAGCGCGGAAGGAGCTCAACAAAAACAACACGATGGAAAAGCGCTGTTAACCTCAGACTGATGCGCTGGCGCGCTTCTAGCTTGGGCCAACGCTCGAGCGTTCTTCCAACCAGCCGCACTAATACACAAGTTGCTCCAATATATACCTCCGACAGGGTGGTGCCACCTACGCGCGACGACACGCCCCGAAGCTTGAGTGACAGATCCATCTAGCTCAAATCGAACGTCGACAGGAAACGATAGCCTATGAAGCTTGTGTCTTCACTAGTCCTGAGCCGTGCGCTATGCAAATAGAAAAGTCTCGCGCTCCCAGCCAGGCAATCATAGGCTCACTCTGCGGGTGAAAAATGCTAGAGCCATCGGCGTCTGTCGTGCATTCAGGGACCTTTCAAGCACGAGCTACAGCCACTAGATTTGTGGCCGCTGGGGCATGCAACATGTTGTTTTTAAATTATCTCCTTCCTAAATATCGCGTCTTCTCTCCCTGCGTCTGCAGCAACGTTTCAGGTACGCGAGCCATGCGAAGAAGATGCGAGCAATCCGACTTCGAAATATGATAAGACAATCCATGTCTCGCCGGTGTTAGTCAATTGTGAATGTCAAAGGTCACCCACCTCTGTTGATATTTATTGACGGGCTAAAGTCGATAAGGGGCAACAAGCGAGCCCACACCGTGCACTCTCCTAACAGCAGAACGCTAAGATCGCGACGTCATTGCCATATACGCGAAAGGAACCTCGAGATCGGGCCAAGGGATTACACGATGGCTATCATTCAGTCCTTCCTTTCGAGCACCGCCACTCGAGCGTCACACCACCGTCCTTGTGGTAACATCGTGTACTCTACCCGGGAATAAAACGGCCGCTACTTCGCGGCTCGCTCATTAGTCTAATATTATATCGAAGGATTCCATCTTGCAATCTCTTGACAGACCTATTTTGGGCCGCAGCCGAGCGGAGCAGACACTCCGCGCCCCAGGCGCTCGACTATGAGGGGTTGTTTCCTTCCCTCCCGGGATGAATCATCGTTATCTCATAGATGCCGAAGTGCTGCGGAGGTGCTATCCTGGGCTTTGGGACTGGAGGTGGCAAATGTGCTTTGGATGATGGTATGTTCGATGTCACCACACAACCACCCGGATCTCTCAACGTGGCAACGATCCCAGGACATTCTCAACATTAGATCACCACTATGTTTACCGCACCGCTTCAGAAACATACCACATCCTTCGTCACGTTCAATCGATCCTGGATGTCGATGGACCTCCACTGCTAGCTACTAGCGGCCGGCGGATGGAATCCTGGATCCTGAATCCTGCCGCCATGCAGGAACACTGGAACAGAGCTCATGCAACTCATAGAATACATAGTGGCAATCCTTCAGGATTTTCGCTCGGACTTGCCGCAACACCCGGTTGTAGAATATCGGGTCCGTGTCAAATGTCAAGTCTGTCAACCTCGACGACTCGACGCGCCCACTGAATTTCAATTCAACGCTCACAGTGCACAAGGTTCCTTGCATCACGCACAAAGCGCGACGACGACAGCAGAGCAATTAATCCACGACACTGCCGGCGTCAGGATCACGTTGTTCAATTTTTCCATCTCTATTCTCGTCAACTCGGGGTGCTGCTCCTAGCATTTGTAAACCCCTACGATGTGGCCATAGCGTACTCCTTTTATAGTGGCCAAAGAGTCTCTGCACTACAACATACAAAGGCGGACATTTACGTACTCATGATTTGATACATAGCGGCTGATAGATATCTGAATCTGGAACATCATCGGTGTGAGCTGGTGCCTAGCGTCGTGTATGGCAGGATAAGGAAGTGGGTGTGCGGGAGTATGACCTTTTATGGTGAACTATCTACTATTTAAGATTTGATTCTGGCCAAAGATTTTTTGCGAACGGCACTGCGTGTGGAAGGGGTGGACGGAGTTATTTGTTTGAGATTGTTGGGTTTGTGTAGTCGTATAAATATTCACTGTCCCTGTTCTCTCTCCTTACTAAGGATTCACAATGTTGAGACAGCTACTTATCGTATGTTGTGATATTGGAGAAAGCCGGCCTACGATGCATAATCCCGCATCGGGTCGTAGCTAATCAGACATTGGCATATCTCAGTGCTATGTTTTACTTCCAACATCAAATATATATCTACAGCGAAAACCCCTGAGCACAAGCCATCCGCGATGCAATAATTCTCTCGGAACATAGTGAGCGTATATGCATTGACATTCGACGTCATGAAATGGGATCTAGTGACTATCTATCCATTTATGTATATCTATGGTGAAAAGGTATCGTAGCTCAAATACACATATAGATACGCTTGAAGTTAGCAGAGTTGTGGTGACACAGGGTCTTGCGACTGGAGGACGCAGTCCGCTCTACCATTTCTGCTGTGGCTGTGCGCAGTTATAGTAGTTCGCTTCGAAGCGGTGCCGTAGGGCGGAAGACGTGTTCCAGTTTTCCAAAGCACTGCTTTTCCCCGTCCTGGCCGATCTTCTTCGTGGTAGATTGGATTGAGTGTGCGGTATATTGACCACTCGTGTTTGTACTAGATATTAACGATATCGTGCTTGTATCGGATGGTTTGGGTTATAGTAGTGTTGTTGCGATATCATTGGTAGGTAGTGATCGTGCTGGCCATTTTTTGGATATCTCCGCGAGCTGAAAACATGGTTGTATCTTCGATGGCCATGTGGGGCGTAACTTGTCACGGATGGGTTTTGTGGCAGTGCAGGGTATGTTGGAATGGACGTGCAGGATGGCCTGTTTGTCGGTCACAGATCAGAAGGTCTTGGGCGCGATGGTCGCCATGGAATGCATCGTCAGTATCAGCTTCGTTCAGCGAAGCCTTCTGGCGATCCTCAATCGTTCTAGCGATCTCAAATAAAGTATGGAAGTCACCTATATCCATGTTATTATGACATATCTTTCGATAATCTATGGCCAACTAGTAGTCTCTCTCCTCTCAACCTCTGGCCTACGCTGCAGACCAGTACTGTTTTCCTCGCAGTGGCCATGGAGCTATGGAAAGCCAGACACTTGGGGGATCAGGATCATATTGCCAAGGTGGACTTAGTAGATGTTCGAACTCTCCTCATGACGCGGACACTACTTGGGATTGTGAATGCATCTCGCCAAGCGGCTATGGTTGTGATTTCGAGCCTTGAGGTGGACCGCTACGATAGCAGGATCGGCATGTAGTCTCTGAAAATATATGGTGCCATAGGTCGTGCTGTTATCGACATTGATGGAGCGTGGAATAGTGGCCCATATACACCATTTAGTGGGAGGCAGTATTAAGGCGCAGGTTGGGAAGTTGATGGTATTCAATTGTGCATCAGGAGATCCACCGGTATCACAAAAACTTCCAATCCATAGACATGTCGACTTGTAGAACTCTTTGGTTGTTCCTTTGCATTATCGAACAATCCACACCACTTCCATGGATATGAGGCAGATTGAGCCGTGGAAAGGCTCTTGGGGACGCTTAGCCTTGAGCACGCCATCGATACTGTATGATAGTCCGCGTAGCAGTCAGTCAGTAATCGTAGTAGTACGCGTCGCCAATAGCTGAATAAATATAGTTACTATAACCTGTGAATTATGTAAATGTTGGAGGTGGACGTCACCGTCACATTTTAGCGTCTTGGCAGTCATGTACAACATAATACTCTGCAGATGTAACGTGTCGCCTAGATAGTTAATCAACCCATCATCTTGCTCCCATCAAATGGCCACATTTCAACAAAGATAAGTGAATTGCTGTGCGGTATCCAATGGGATCTGGAGGGGATTTTGCAAGATTGGTGCCGAACTTTCCTAGAGTCTTGCATACGCTAAACGAGGCGGTGGAGCGGCCCTTCTGAGATTGTGTACCCTTGCAAGCAAAGGCCGATATCGTCCACGTCCATCCAGATCCCCAATTCTCTCATCATGTGCGGCAATATACCTCATTGTATGTGACCTGTCCGGAAGGTGCCATTTCTTTTGTCTCCAATCGTCTGTCATTTACGCATCTCAATACATCGCGGTTTGCATCAGGTCGTACCGTTGTACATAAGGAAATCGGCCCTTCAAGACTCAATGGCTTGACAAAGTTCAGCCATCGCCACGAGACGAGCCGTCTTTTTCTCCATCCCGTGGAGAACAGAACCACTCCAGCTAGCCACCATCTGCAACCTCGGTCATTGTCTGTACCTAAACAACAATCTCGTCCACGGACGTCCGGACAAGATGTCTGGCGTCCATGCCATTGTGGACGTCGTTGCTCGACAAGCGTACCAAACCGCAGGAGCAGCGACAACGGCGACGGCGCAGGGAGCAATTGGCAAACCGGCCTGTGCAACAGAAAACGGCTATGATGGAAGAATTGGCCTCAGAGTCTCTGCCATATTCGTTATACTAATTGGATCTCTCTTCGGTAAGCGTGACAGCCGATGGCCAATGGTTCCCTCAAATAACAGTGATATACAGGCGCCGCTTTCCCCGTCTACGCCGCACGACACCGAGGCATAGGAGTCCCAGAATGGGCATTCTTCGTAGCGAAATACTTCGGATCAGGCGTCATCATCGCAACAGCATTCATCCACGCACGCACACCACACACTCCAGCTTCTACAAACCATCGCTAACACGATCCCAGCTCCTCGCCCCTGCCTGCAACGCCCTCACAGACTCCTGCCTCACCGGCCCTATAACCTCCTACGACTGGGCCGAAGGCATCGCCCTCATGACCATCTTCCTCCTCTTCTTCATCGAACTGATGGCCATGCGCTCCGCCACCTTTGGCGCCGTCGGCCACACGCATGATCACGCAGGAGAAGCAGGAAGCGAGGAAGAAGAAGAAATAGACAAGGAAAACGCACACGACCACACCCTCGAGATCCGCAGCACGCGCTCCCCCTCCAACGTCGGACAGCGACACACCCCCGGCGAAGACCACCTAAGCCACACACGCGAACACATCGAATACGACCCCTCCTCCCCCACCCCAGAATCCCCCTCCCAACCCCCCTCCCTCACCAACCCCAACCCCAAACCCCCAACACCCCACCCCCACAACGAAATAGAAGACTACGCCGCCCAAATGACCGCCATCCTCATCCTCGAATTCGGCGTAATATTCCACTCCATCTTCATCGGCCTCACCCTCGCCGTCACCGGCCCCGCCTTCACAACCCTCTACCCCGTCCTCGTCTTCCACCAAACCTTCGAAGGCCTCGGTCTCGGCTCCCGCCTCGCCGCCACGCCCTGGCCCCCCCACAAACGCTGGACCCCCTACCTCTTCGCCCTCGGCTACGGGCTTTCGACGCCCCTAGCCATAGCCGTGGGATTGGGGGTGCGGAGGAGTTATGAGCCGGGTAGTCAGCGCGGGTTGGTGGTGAAGGGGGTGTTTGATGCGATCAGTGCGGGGATCTTGATCTATACGGGCTTGGTGGAGTTGATGGCGCATGAGTTTATGTTTAGCGGTGTTATGAGGAGGGCAAGGTTGAGGGTGGTGATGGGGGCGTTTGGGATGATGTGTTTGGGCGCCGGGTTGATGGCTTTGTTGGGGAAGTGGGCGTGAGGCGTGGAGGGGGGTTGGGAGGATGGGTCTTGATTTGATTTGATTGTAAAGTGTAGGGTGTTGCATTGTGTTGCATTGCATTGACAGCCACTCGTAGGGCTCTGGCGGTTTTTTGGGATTTATGGACAGCTCCATACTTGTTAAAATAGCGACAAGACATTCAAACAGCTCCTGTCTCCATCTTCTACGATATCCCTCATATCTTCCCCTCCCCTCGGCTTATCAACCACCGAAATCCAACCCAGCAAACACGGCTCCCGCCTCCCCCATATCCTCTAATTTCCGCCGCTTTTCGGGCTCAGGCTCAGACTTTGAGATCGAGAACGCGTAGAGGAGATACCCCGCTGCGGCCGCCGCGACGGCGGTACTGGCCGCTATGATTGGGGGAAGGAGGGGTGAGTTAGTGGTGGTTGTGGTTGATGAGTTGGATTTTTCATTCGACGTGGTGGTGGTGGGAAAAGGGGTGATGGGATTGGGATAGGATATGGGAACGGCGGAGAGGATGCTATGGAGGACTGTGTATCCGGCGGCTTGGAGACCCTGTTGCGAAGGCGCTTTCCATGGTAATTTCGTCCTCGTCATGTCGCTCGTTTGCTCCATCGGTTCCGTCAGCAGCGCATCTTGCACGCTGACTTCGTCGCCGAAACAGGCCTGCACGCCTCTTTCCACATATGCACACAGTGATGGGTAACGGGTCTTGATACCCTCCTGTAGCCAATTTTGGGGTAATTCGGGCTTCAGTGCTAGAGCTAGATATGCTAGCGCCAGACAGTCCAGACTTGAGGGATGGTCGTCCGATAGGAGATATTTCTTCCCGTCTAGCAGTTTCTGCAAAGGTCCACATGCGGCGTCGACGAGCGCATCACATTTAAACCTCGTTCCGCTACTCTTCTCCCTCACCATCCCCGTAACGCTCTGTGTGGAGCGTCTGAGGCGTTCGGGAACGATATCCGCCAGTCGTCTTCTGTGCCGCTCGTCGTCGTCGATGGTGTCGAGGTCGAGGGAGGAGAGGTTGAGGTGTGAGGTGTGGGTTTTGGCGGCTTGGCGGTGGGAGGGGGGGATGTAGTATTGGGTTAGCCAGGGGAGGATGGAGGTATAGGCGGGACGGGTGGTGGTGGTGTAGTTTTCGGAGGAGACGTAGAGGGAGAGGGAGAGGAGGGGGTGGAGGTGGGTGAGGATGTGGGAGGAGAATCTGGAGGTGTGGTCGTTAGTAGGTGGTGGATTGTCACGTTGTTTAGCTTTTGTTATGAGGGGGTAAGGGATAAGCGTACGCGGTTACATCTGCTCTTTGTGGGGAGCTGTCGAAACCTTGGTCCAAGTCCCATTCTCCATTGGATATTAGGCGTAAATGATCGATGGTATTTTGGAGTCCGCCGAGCACGACAGCTTCATCTTTCAGTGCCGGTAGCTCTTCTATCAAGCACCATATACGTCAGCAGATGATTTCAGACCTCAGAGCTGTGTACCGGTATGCGGGACGAGGTGTGGTGGCTCACGAACTGGTCGGACTCCATCCGGCGTCGGAGTTGGCTACGAGAACCCATTGATCCTGTGGAAGTGCGTAAGAGATGTAGAAGATTGCGGCTAGACATTGAGGATCAATGGACGGCAAGGTGAAGGCCGGACCCCATACATGCAGCTCGAGGACCATGCTTGTAGTGAGTTTATTACAGATAGAGCTGTTTCGACTCTTGCAGAAAATCAAGCCCTAACCCTAAGTTGAGTTGTCAATCCTTGGCGCTAGCCTTTGATGCACAAAGCATGTTTCCATCCCTTTCCTATTCCCCTTCCCCTTCTCCTCCTCAAACCATCCGTAACGGTAAACCTATGACAGCACACAGCTCACACTACTACCTTCCCCCTCTCCTTCCCCCGACCATCCCTCTCCCCTTTCCCCTTCCGCCCTCAACTCATGCCGATCTCCCATCCTCAAACCCTAGCGTCAACACTTCCAAATCCTTGGTGCGTTCCATGATGACTCAACCTGCATATAGGGCTGCAGATCGTCACTCTGATGCACCTAGTACTAGTTGCGGAACGTAGCAAAAAGGCATTGAGGAGTGATCGTGATGCAGGGTAACTTAGTGGCTTTATGAAGAAACTGTTACCAAAATTATCCCGAACGGTGTTGGCGCTGCGGATCGGTGAAATGAGTAAGTAAGTTGAGTATGCACGAGTCATGTCAGGATGGGGCCAGTAGACATTGAGCTGAAACGGAGCAAGCCGTACGGAGGATTTCCGTGGGGTCGTGAAACTCATACTATTGAGATTTGCAATCGACTAGCTGTAGCTGCATAATCGCGAAATTTCCGAAAGAGCCTGCATCGAAGATCAATGACGGACAGGTCGGAGAATTGGGGTTGAGATGTGAAACGGATGACGTTGATACAGCGAATCATGCTCATGAGACTTTAGAAAGGTGCTGATTACCTTCCAACGTCTCAAAGATGTCGGGAAGAAAACACTGGGCGAGAATGTTATTGCAGGTGTGAACGAAAAATGCAATTGAAAGGCATAGCGATGATATTGCATGTAAACGATAATCAAATGTATTCGAAAATTGCTCGTGATATACTGGTTGATAATCGGCCCCTCCCAAGCCTGCAGTATTCCCCCCAATGATGAACGCGAAATCGTAGATGTATATTTGTACATGGGTATATCTCGAACATGCGAAACAGAAGAACATCCCACCAAGCGGACGAAAAACCGATTGTGCTAAATCCTGAACATATCGTGGTCGTACATGTATTTGGTGATGATGGGGTGTTCGATAATGGGACAGAAACGGCCCGAAAGTGATATTTCTTTGGAGACGAGGTAGAAGCCGAGAAGATTGAGGCTCTTGCTGAAGAGATGGTGGTGTAGCGGTTCAATCTTGATTCGATGAACGCCCCGGCAAAGGACGCGCGGCCCACATCATGCGTTTCGATGTCTGAAATCAGCAGGTACGGCTGGATTCGATTCAGGACGGTGAAAATGAGGGCGAGGAGTTGGTGATTGGGGATGAAATTGGCCAGTGTCCAGCAACTGCCAAGTCCTGAAATCCCTCCCAATGTCCTCCTTGCCATCTTTGTAATGCCATATGTTCAATGTAGAGCGTTGAAGACCAGATGTGCGTATAGGTAATCTTGCACGAGATTGCAGGATCACGCGTAGGGTTTTATCCTCGTATGAACGAATGATTGTTCGTCGATGTCGCTGTAGGCTGCTCTACCTCGGGACTTTGGGGAGAGGGCGATTGGGGGGTGGGCCCGGACAGGGAGGGTATTGAGGTTGCGATGGAGCATTGTAGTAGGAAGGCATTGTGGAAGGCGTCGGAGGCATTTGGTGTATGATCTGGAAAAGTCGATTGGCGATTGCTGGTGGTCGTATAGGACAAGTGGATGCACTTATAGAGAGCTGTGGACGTATGACGAAGTCAGCGGTAGTGAAGATAGCTCAGGTGAAAGCAAAGGCTGATTGAAGTGTGCGAGATGGATGGAATCAGACAGAGGTTGAGGGAGAAAGGAGAAGTATTTATGGTTTCCGTGGGCGAATGTCATCATCAACGGCTGCCAAACCATCTTTCCCGAATGCAGCCATGGTACTCGGAATTAGTGCAGCCGGCGGAGAGTAAGGTTTGATGAAGTGAGGATATTCAGGGCGCAAGCATGGCACTGACAGGGGTCGAGTGCGAGAAGTCAGGGGTGGGTCGATCTTAGCAGACCCCGGCCATCAACTAGGAGAGAAAGATGACGCGCCTAGCGAGCAGGCGGTGAAAGAAATTGGATTAGTGTGTATAAGGTGTGTGTGCGTGTTTGTGTGCGTGTGTGTGATTAAGGTAATTTGGTCGAGGGATCATCTGATGAACTCAAGCAAATTAGCTCTTGCCAATTCTTGGAAGTAGTCTTCCCTCGGCAGCCACCATGACCAATAGGCGTAGGTAAAGTATAGTTGTGGGCGTAGGAGAAGACAGTAACGGCGATGTCGATGCTGTTCCCTATCGTCCAACAATACTCATGTGCGAGAAGGCGGAAGCATATCCTTACCGTGCCGTATCATCCCTACAGTGTCAAGATACGGTAAAGTACTTTGCATCTTGGCACGATCACCAACCGTTAGCGTCTATCAAAGCGGCGGGACCACACTTTCGATACCTTATGCTTCAGTAATCACAGAATCCCACGGCAACGGACGGATTGCTCACCCATGTTTCACATAACTCTTCCACAGCCAACGTGCCGGCCTCTCTCCCACAATGGAGCCAGTACTTTGTACCATCGTAGGCTCCTGGCATTCACAGGCCTCAACCCATATTCCTTCATGCACGACATCCCACACCCTTTGCCCCTGGGTAATCAAAGACCAGGAAAGATGATACAACGTCTACGGAAGAAGGAGTCAATAAACCTCTTGCCCATGCCATGATGACGATAACGTTGACCTGAGGATGCGATTGGATCGAACCTTTTTGCTCGGAGAAAGTCAATCGCCGCTCGGCAGCAAAAGGCCACCCACTAGAATATCCGCCTCCCTTCCTTCCACCTCAAAAAAGGACTTTGCACAAGGAATAGCGTGACAGGATATGGTGAGGCGCAAAGCCTCGCTGTACTTCCCTGTTTTTCTTCATAGGAGACGAGCTGACACAAATGCCCTCCTCGTATACCAACTCAAGTTGGAACACCTCAATCCGGACGTCACATTTCCATGGATCGAGCTGACATTGGCATCGTTGTTTCGTACAAAGTATGTACGCGCCAAATACGATCCGATGGGCACCACCAACAGCGTCCGATTATCAATCAACTCGCATCAAAGTCTAAATGAGATCTGCAGGGGTCCGAGGTGGCCGAAATGGCCGAAGTGGGATGGGCTGCATGAAAGGACCACGTGGCCGTGAGGCTGCACCTCACTAGCGCGGTTGGCAGCCACACCTCATCAGAATTAGACTGAGAATTCATGCAAGGTACACGGTACACGGTAAAGTACACGGCGCCGGCGGTAGGATGCTTCCATTCGAAACTTGGCGGGAGCACTCGCCCAGCCTATCACATTGGCCGATGAACAACAAATGGTGGTGTGGTGTCTCGATAGTCCTACAACATACTCTGCACCAAGGCTGCTTCGTATTTCGCGCATGATGTGCCCTGCCTTGTGAATGAGATTGCTGCTTGGACTACTCCGTATGGAGTACGAGGTGAGCAATGGCTAGCTGACACCTAACACTCTGTGGGTGAATGCTGACAGCCGTGCTCTGGAGGACCCGTTATCCACCTCATCGCATTGACCTACTCGGCCCACGGATGCTCCGACTCCTATCATTATCGCTTTCGTCCGGAGCCGAGTCATCCAACAACATGGCGTCAAGCACCCTGACCCGCTCATACGTCTTGATGACTGCTGATGACAACCATACCACTGTGGCTGCAAGCTATCCCTACCAGTACAAGCTGCATGTCATATGCCCAATCCAGAACCGTGGCGTCAACTCACGAGGCAAGATTTGGGGGCCGGCTAGATCACCCTTGGGAACACCACTACAAACATACGGAGTGGTTTGCAGCATGCATGAAGCAATCATCCCGGGAGCTCAGAAGGCAACTTGAACCTGCACACTCTGAAACATCTATAGCAAATCTGGGGATCCGGGGCAGGATCAAGCGCATGGTGGAAATGAGTGGGCAATTACAGCGTGGACGTTAAGGTTGACACATGACAGGTTGATGGACAGCTGACCTCGAATCTTCCGTGGGGGCCGACCTTGGCTCAGGTTTGAAGCCTTTGCTGCTTTCCGATCGATACGAGTCCAACGGAAGAGGGATGCTGCTTCAGGACCGCTGCATCAATCATGGAGGGTGCTGCTGATGGGCTTGAAATTTGCATCAGCCATGAAGGGCCATCTCTGCTGGGTTGGTGATCCAACCAAATCACGCTGACAGATACGCAGCATCGGTCCCTGATATCCAGCTAATCCGACTCAAGCCAACAACAGCCTTCCCTCCTACGAAAATATACATACGTTGCACAAAAGGCTTCGTACACTTGCATACCGTGGCACGGAACACAACGAAAAAGGAAGGATATACGACCCGTGCTTCGCCAACTTGGACCCTCTGATGATTGATGGTACTCCCCCAAAGGACCCGAGGATTGGTCTCGGACAACGACCGATACAAGAGCCACCCGTATTTCTGGGAACGAAACCTCCGTACATCGATCTAGTCTTGAACTTGAAACACCAACAAAAGGGACCTCCCTAGAGCTGAAACCTCCAATCAACTCAGCAAAATCCTTCATTCTATTAATACAACATAAAAAGCCAGGTAGATCCCAGAACCCTCAAAACAGCTCAGCTGCATGACCCTGAATCCTCCCTTCGTTATACGACCTTATGTATTCCTCCCATTTTTACAAGATACCAGGTGCATCCCAGTTCCCAGTTCCTGCATCGTGTTCTGTGATGATTGATGGAGAAGTTTGTAAGTCCCACCAGCACCACCCCCACCACCACTACCAGCATCGCTCAGCACCACCAGCATCGCTCAGCAAACTAAATATACAATTCCCACCCCATCCTATACTCCGCTATACTTCGTTCCTCCCTTCCGCAAAAAGCGCAATGGCTATCTTAAACGGACACTAGTTACGTCTATCCATACGATATCATGCCATGTCCTGGCCCCCCCCTCTTGGTTCTGCGGGACTGTAGTGGAAGGAACGTGTTGTGATTTGTGATTTGATTGATTGAGGAATGGATGGATGGATGAACGATGATATGGGGGGGGGGGAGGTGGGGGAGGTGATGTATAGAGAGAGATAGGGAGAGTAAGACCTACCACCACCACCATCGTCCGCAGCCGTAGCCGTAGTCGCTCTCGGTATGAAAGAGCTATTGCCAGACAGAGAGTTAATCTGAGGCATCACTTTCCTGATTTTCGGAAACCCTGAATCCCAACTCCCCCTCTTCCCCTCCCTCCCTCCATCAACACACACAAACCTCACATACGAAATCCCTCACGATCCTTCAATCAATCAATCATCCATACCCCCAACCTGCGTCGACGCAATCCACTCCTCCATCCTCGCCTTTCCCTGCCCATGCCCTTGTCCCTGTCCCTCCCTCCCCTGTCCCTTGACAACACCTAACCTCTTAACGACCAAACATAGTATCCGTCCATAGATGCTGAAACCGTCGTAGATGGTATCGAGCGCCATTTTCTTTTTCGCGTCGGTATCGGTATCGGTGTCTGCGTCTTCATCACCACCCATAACTGTCCTTTTTCGTTTCGCACGCTGAGGAGTTGAAGTTGTGGGAGAGGTGGGAGAAGTAGGAGTAGGATCTCCCCTCCTAGTCTCTGGTATGGAAGAGACGAATAATCCTTCCTCTTCCTCCTCATCCTCCTCCCTCACAACGACCCCCTCGCCAATCTCGAACGGCGCATCGTGCGTCCCGGTCATTTTCCCCTCTGTAGATCCCATCCTGGGTGTCGTTTCGCCCTTCACCCGTTTCTCCTTGCGGAGGATGGAGTGACGCGTTGAGGTTTCGGTGAGGAAGATTGAGACTTCGAAATCGCCTGTTGTGGGAGGGTTAGCTGCGTAGTACACTTGCGCCCCCATGTCCCAGCCTCATCCTCATTCCCATTAAGAAAATGTAGTAAAGTTTCGCACCTTCAACAACAACAACATCCTTCCACCCCCTCTTCTTTCCCCCTCTCCCCTTCCCACCCCCACCTCCACCCCTTCCACCCTTAGCATTATTCAAATAATTCTCCTCCCTCAACTTCGGCAGTACGAGCGGACGTGCGGCGGCGATGACGCGCGGCAGGGCGGGGTTTTGCGCGGGAATGAGCCAGCGGTGGGCGTCGGTGGGGTTGTCGAGGTAGATGCGGAGTTCGAGGACGGAGTGGGCGGTTAGGCGGAGGTAGCGGCGGAGGGGGGGCATGGGGTGTGGGTTTTGGGGAGTGGGGAGGGGAGGGGGAGGGGAGGGAAGGGGGGGATGGGGGGTGAAGGGAAGGGAGATGGGGGCGTGAAGGGAGGAGAGGGGAGAGAAAGGGTGGCGAGGGCGTGATGATGGTAGGACAAGGGGGCCAGGGGTGGTGATAAGCTAGGTGGTACTAGCGGCTTTGACAACGTTGATGAGGTGAAGCGTACAAGATCTATTTTAATCCCGAACGTAACTTACTTTATACACTTCTATTGGAAACGATTTCTAGACTAGGGTACAATAGTATGCATGTCTATATATTCAGCCTGTACGATATGTTGTAGAACGATATATAGTTGAAGTGTCACGTTTTTGAAGAGTTTGTAGAGGGATTATATCCTCCCATAACATCAAGTGTATATTAGTTGCTCTGAGTTTGAGTGTATACTCATCAAGTGTATACTACTAGTGTTATGGAAGACGATATCGATGTTCTGCTTCAACACGCCAAAGGTCGGAAGCTACCTCCAGCTCTTTCTTGCTATGTAGATCTGCGGGTACAAGTTTGGATCGGGGCTCTCAGTATCCAAACCAATAATGATGAGGTGGTTCACGGAGAGTTCACATGTTGGAATGCGTCAGGATCCGACTCTGCCTTGACGAAAGCAATGATGTCGGTCTCGGTACTTTGATTCGATAGGCCAACAAGAAGACTGGCACCCAAAAGGCTAGTAGGCCCTGTCATCAATATTTGTGGTCTAGCGACAGGTTGGTCCGTTGGGGAACGATGCACGCAGCTTTCCCAAAGCTTCACCCTCACTGGCATAGTCCGACAGCCTCATGACTATTAGCCCTGGCTATGTGAAGACTGATTGACGAACGGACTGATCAAGAGGTTATGAAAGAGCTCAACAAGCTGAAATTATACATGCGTATCGTTCAGAAGTAAATACAAGAGCTTGAGCAATCCTGTCAAGTCTCAATGTTTGTCTCATCGAGTGAGCTTTCAATCTGTAGGTAATGTCACCATCTGCCTACCCCAGCGAGGAATCATGATAGGAGGACTGATTTCCTCGTCTCCCAGCCCAGATACCTGACCAGGGTACCACTCGAGAGGCGATCTTCCCCCCTCTCATCGCAGACTGCAGCCGTCACGCTCAATTCTGCACAGTGTACTTCTCCAGATCAATCGTAGGCGCGAATTTCCTTGTTATTAAATACAACATAGCGATGGATGCTAGCGTTCGTGTTGTCGGCTGCGCAACTAGGAGCATACCGTCTCGAACCGCGTACTGATGGGAGCGTTGCATTGAGTGTGTTTTGGGGGAATGAGCGACATTAGTCGGTTCGTATATCGGCGATTGTGATGGAATCGTACAAGAAGATGGCCCGGCTAGCGGAGGGACATTTGTCTGTAGAGTCAGTACGGGAGAATTCGTCACTAAGCCTTTGTTCTTGAGATGCGATATTAGCTTTACCCAATGATGATTGTGAATAGTGCATTTGATGGAAGAGACGAAGCGTCGCTGTCTGTTCTGCCAAGCCTTTGATCGTGTCTTTGATTAGGTGTATGTCGGCCAAGCGCCAGCAATATGTGACGGCTAAGGTACCTTGAGCTCAATTGTTCGTGACAGATTCAGCGATCAAGTAGATAGCCCAAACTCTGTCCCATTTAGCTTGGCTCTCGAAATCCTGGGGACTTAGCTCGTTTTCTTGAGATGAAACCATGGTATATTGACTTTGAACTTATCTATTGAGATGAAGGTCAAACCTACTAAGAACACAAAACTCGCTAAACGTGCATGCCTGGGAACGTTGCCCTCATCCCAGGACCATTGAACGCCAACTCCGCTGTGTCAAGACCATACTTGCTCTCGAGTCCGTCGAAAATGCTTCTCCACTTTGTTGCGCATAAGCCTGCTAATCACTGGTCAATCACACCCCTTGACCTCCAGTAATCAGATATCACCACGATAGTGCAGTGACAAGCCTCTAGCAATTACATGCACCAGCACCTTGGGTTCCAGGTGCCTCAGGTCTCAGATCTACCCCTGGTTGGCGGTTCGATCTCATGTTTCGGGCACCCGCTTGTTCGATAGGCAGCTTTCGTGCAATAGCTGTGAAGAGCTCCCGGACATTTTCCGCCGTCTTAGCCGATGTCTCGAAAAATAACAGGCCAGCCTCTCTCGCGTATGCCTCAGCGTCCGAAGTCGTTATGGCACGCTTATCTGGATGTTCAGCAACCAGATCCGATTTGTTCCCCGCAAGAGCTATTATGATATTCTCATTTGCTTGTCTTTGTAGCTCTTTCACCCAAGCCTTTGCCTTATCTAGCGAAGACTGCGGATGCGTTAGCGAAGATTCGCGGAAGAAAAGGGCTTACATACAGCTTGTGTAACATCATAGACGACAACGGCGCAGTTGGCATTTCTGTAGTACATGGGGGCCAGAGACTTGTATCTTTCTTGTCCAGCAGTATCCCATATTTCAAACTTCACTGTCGTGGTATCGTCAAGGGAGATGGTCTGCGTGAGGAAGGCGGCGCCGATGGTTGATTCTCGATAGTCATCGAATTGATCCTGTGTTTGTGACATTAGCCTAGGTGGACTCGTACCGCTTCGCCAATCTCAGAGTACTGACTTTTACAAAACGTAGGACAAGCGAACTCTGGTCTGTGTCAGCTTTGATCCGCAACTGCTCCGGGTCCAAGGAGTAATTACTTTTCCGACTGCAGATTCTCCTGTCGAGCAGTGTTAGCAACTCCATCGCATGTTCATTACTTGATGATCGGGCTCGACGTACCGAGAAGGACAAGCTTGAACTGAGCAAACCGTGCTCCTGGCCGAGCGCCTGTAGAGACTCGTGATGACATGGTCTGTCTGGTCTGAGGATGGTGTGGTAGTGCAGACACCATTCGAATAAGCAGATCAGTGAAAGTGGTGTATGTAGAATGGTGGAGACAATGGACTTTGAAACGCAGATGCCTTCCTAGCGGCGTCAAATGACGCTGCATCTTATTTAGTAGGGCTAGGATAGCTGCCAAGCCGCTAGTAAGCTTCGTGATATGAGGTGTACTATTGTACGAGCTTCAGATCATTGCAACGACAACACTACCTCTCCTCTACTCTTCTCCAGATACCTTTAGCAAGCACCGATCCAAAATGCGCAGCTTGATACCCTTCAGAGACATCAACGTACACGCCTCAGCCTCACATTATGCCTTTACCTCCCCATCCTCGCCCTCAGCGCAAACCCTTGTTGTTGAGCGTCCATCTGGCGATCTCCGGTTGAATGATGGCGCTTTGTTAGGTACCAAGCGAGTGTCCAGTATTGCGGGCATACTGGGCATGATCAAGCTCAGATTAGGTGAATCGCGCACACTTCCCAACAGCAGCGGTACTAACGACTTTAGACAAATACATAATAGTAATTACCAAAGCACAGCCAATGGGTAGGTTGAAAGGTCACATGGTCTATAAGATCATCTCCACCGAGTTCCTGCCCCTTCGCGATCGAGCTCTCCATGACCCGGATGAAGACACCTACCTCGCCCTCCTCAGAACCCTCCTCAAGACCGGTCCTATGTACTTCTCATATTCTTGCGACATTACAAATAGCTTTCAGCGGCAGGCACTGTCAGATCTGCGACAGCCACTGTGGAAACGGGCGGACGATCGCTTCTTTTGGAACAGGTTCATACAGTCAGATCTGATAGATTTCGCCAATGGCGCTGGTAGTGGATCTGGTCTTCGCGGCGGACAGCAAGCTGGAGCCGACCCATTCATTCTGCCAGTCATGTTCGGAATGATGAGGATCACACAGACGTGCCTCAAAGCGACACCGTTGACATTCACGTTGATAACAAGAAGATCGAGGTATAGGGCGGGGACGCGATATCTTACCCGAGGTATTGACGATCAAGGACATGTGTCCAATTATAACGAGACGGAACAGATCGTCATATTGCACGACGAAAGCGGAGAATTGGGTGGCTTTGCTGGGGGGCAAGGAATGCAGAATGGCAAGGTCGGAGCTAACGAAGGCCACGAGACTCAGGTCATGTCCTATGTGCAAACGAGAGGCAGTATCCCAGTGTACTGGGCAGAAATCAGCACGTTGCATTACACACCAACCCTTGAGGTTCGGGGTGTGGAGACAGCTGTGGACGCGGCCCGACGGCATTTTGACGAGCAGATCAGCTTATATGGCGATAACTATTTGGTGAACCTTGTCAATCAGAGAGGTCGGGAAGACAAAGTCAAGAAAGCCTATGAGCAAATGGTGCGCATATTGGTCTCCTCGCCTGATGAGTCAACCCAGGCAGACTATGTCACGGACGAGAAGATACATGTCGTGGAGGCGAGCGATAGAAAGCAGAAGTACGATCGGCTTCACTACGTCTATTTCGACTTCCACAATGAGACCAAAGGATTGAAATGGCACCGTGCTCAGTTGCTGCTCGATCAGCTGAAACCGGGCTTGGACAGAGGACAGTACTTTCGGGGGGTGGATATGCCTGCTGATGCGCAAGGCCGGTTGGAAGTTCGAAACCAACAGAGGGCTGTAGTGAGGACGAATTGCATGGATTGCTTGGATAGGACCAATGTTGTTCAGACAATGTTGGCTCGTTACACCTTGACCCGGCAATTGACCGACGCAGGGGTACTCAAACCAGGGGAGTCTGCAGACGATAACAAAATGTTTGAACACTTATTTCGCAACGTCTGGGCAGACAACGCCGACGTTGTGTCAAGATCGTATTCGGGAACTGGGGCCTTGAAGACTGACTTCACCCGCACAGGCGAAAGGACAAGGGCAGGGGCCGCTCAGGACCTTAACAATTCTATAACACGTTACGTGAAAAACAATTTTGGAGACGGCCCCAGACAAGATGCTTTTGACCTTTTCCTAGGCGTACATCTCCCCTCTTCCTCTGTCACCAACAACAATCTCATCTTCAAGGACCGGAGGCCGATTGCAATCCAAGCCATACCTTACCTACTTGCCTTCAGCTTCTTAATGATCATGGTCACCTCTTTGACCAGGACTCGGCCAGAAACAACGGTTTGGCCTTTACGTGTGTTTGCTCTTTTATGCATGATGGTTGGGACGTGGTGTGCCAACTTCATCTGGACGCATGGCATGCTTTATGTAAGTCATACCGTACCGAAATCGAGCTGTATGCTGATCTTGCCGGTCATAGGTAAATTGGCCCAAGCTCAATACTCCTCGTTGGGCTCAAGAAGGTTATCAGGACACGATGGGCAGTGTCATCCAGGATAAGCTCATTGGTCCATTTGTCTCCCGGCACGAGCGTGGCTTAAGTAGTACCCGTTTGGGTCATCTCGAAGAGGGCAAAAAGAGAATTCAGTAGGTATCAGGCATCACTGTGGACATTATCAAAAGCCGCCACTCCGACTCCTCGCTGGAATACAGGTCGTTGCTGCCTAAATGCTACCGAACAGGAACGTTCATGAAGTCGCACGTCAGCATGCGTAGTGGAGCATAGGTATGGCAGAGAAGCAGTGGTTCAAGATCGCCAAAGCCGTGCGGAGTAAAGTAGAGACCATTCCTGCCATAGGTAGAACAGTAGATCATAGACATCAGCGGTAGAGTCGCTTCAACGTTTCTGGATCTGTCCTATGAGACATCATTCGAGGTTCAATCTGTACGATCTTGATGACAAACGTATAGTGCTCGCGTATCCCGTAGAAAGCCCAGCTTTAGCCAGGTCTTGGCCTCCTTCGCACATATTGCAGCTATCCAACCTCGCCCAATTGCTTAATATCGAGTTCCTTCTCTAATCTACGATATATCGTTTACGATTGGGTCGGCTAGCGGGCCATCAAGGCACTAATTCTAGTTGCACTGTGTGTCTAATCGCTTGACTATATTTAATGTTGCAGAATTTGCACGAAAGCGACCACGAAGATGGGGTAAATGGAGATTATACATGGAATACCTCCAGAGGGTCAATCGGTAGTAAGCGTGGTTTGAGCCGTATGAATGGGCGAAGAGGTCATTGAGTAAGCCTGCTGCACATCGACTCGCGCCAAATGGCAGTATCCCATAGATCTGTGTATTGATTTATATTGAAACATCCTCGGCCCTCGTTGATTACCTTAAGCCTCTCTTCATGTCTTCTTCCAATGAAGAGGAGCTCTTCCAATCCGCACAACGCCCACAGGACCAGGTCTATGCGGAGGAGGACCAACTATACTCCTTAAGTGTCGATTCATTTGACGGACTTGATCCTGATGATATTGCCACTATTGGAGCAGTGCCTCAAGCAGCTGAAATCACTAGTGATGATGGCAATCCCCAGCCCAACATCGCAGCTCAGGACTCAGAGGAAGTGGGGACATCAACAGAGGAACACTCGCCAGCACTCAACCTTCCACCATTACGTCCAAATCGATTTCTAGGACCTCCCTCTACCTGGCGCAACTGGACTGCTCCCGAGAGGGATCTGGCGGCTAGTCTCGATCAGTTGACAGCCAAGGATATCAGCATCCACCTGTACAATGCTTTCATGCTCAAGAAACCTCGTGGCACCCGAGCCCGGCCGCGAGAACTTGAGCTCCTAGACGCTGACGGAAACGTGCCTGATGAGTCTGTGTCTTGGACGCCACCAAAGGTGTGGACGGCATGGCCTCTGCCGCCAGTGGATGTTCCTAGGGAGGAGGAAAGGCGGTGGGAAGAAGCGGCCTCTGTGTCTGAATCGTTCTCTATGAAAGCAACAAGATCGAGAGAGCTCTTGAGGGAGCTCATAGGGGCCCAAGTTCTACGGGTAGCTAGAGGGCGATTTCATGACAGGGAGTCAGAAGATCAGGATTCTGAAGCGTCGGAGATCAGACCGAGGAAGCGCCAGTCTCAGGTCTCACTGGTGAAAGGAACAGACGATACGACCCAGAATTTGAAGCCAGTAGTGATGACAGACGATGAGCGAGCAAGTCAAATTTTACGGCCTACGGTTCAACATGTCATGAAAAGAATAGATGATCTACTGCTAGGGCTTCATTACGCCAGAAAATCATACCTCGCTGTTGGGCATGCCGCGAGCGACTCCGAAAGCGAAACCAATGACCGCTCAACATCTCAGCGTAAGGCCAGGAAGAGGAAGCATAGCACATCAACCCTTGACACCAAGATTGATATTGCTTCTGAGCCCGAGGATTCATCAACAAGTAGTACAGTGTCAAGATCCAAAAGCCAGAGTAAGCGTCCAAAGTTCACTTCTCGACCGAGGAGCAGTCAAAATCTCCGCAATCGAGTGTTGCGTTTGGGCTGTCGAGACTGGAGCGATTTACTCGGCATTGCATCGATGACCGGGTGGCCACCGAACGTGGTAGAGAGAGCTGCTGCTCGATGTTCATCTTTGTTTGGTGAGGGTATCACTTTCAGGACGCTGGAGGAGGGTAGTCTCCGCTTTGAAGAAAGAACTTACCAGCTGGATGATATGGCGCGGGTTACTGTAAGCCAAAGCAAGGAGGCTGTGGTAGCTAGTGACATCATTGGCAGTGACAATGAGAAGAGTGAAACGTTTGGAGGTGTCCATGTGGATGGATTCTTGCAGCCGATTGGAGTGAAGAAATCGTGGAAGTATCCAAAGAAAAGAGCGAAGAAACGAGGCATATCACGCAGCTCGTGTGGTTGAGATTGTGACTGTCAAATCGTGCTATATTCCATGACTGCCACATTCAAGGCAGACATCTTTATGAGACCTGCGTCGAAATGGGCCCCGACCGTTCGGCAACCCTTACCCGCCAGTATTCCTCCTAGATGTGAATTCTCGCTAAAAGTGAGAGTTTTGACAAGAGGAGTGAATGACGGCAATCTTCATCCACGCCATCTTCTGAATGCGCGAGTGGCAATTTTCCACCCTTTCATCCACGTTCAATCGATGAGGACTGCTGTACGTACTACACCTCTATGTGCCCGGAGGTTCGTCATACTGTCTTTCTCCGACGGCGTATAACAAGTACTGGATGCGAAAGTCTACAATCAGAGGACTCCGACGTTCAATCATCAGTCCACCTTTATCAATATTATCACTCCCTTCCGGCCTTTGAGTACCGCAGCAGATTCGATTCAGCTCTACAACGACTTTAGAGGAGTCACATCATGGCTTCTGAGCACGATGACAACAGCTCTCTGCTCTTCGATTTTGGTACCGGCGAACCAAACATCGTTGACCTTGACCTTGACTACAATGACGATAGCGACGGAACGCTACTTGGCGATGACTTTGAAGATCGCTTCGTGAATCCTACACCAGAGATCATCTTTACTAGGATAGCACCTTCGGCAGGTTTTCTAGACGATATCCAGCGCTTGGATACCTGGAGCTGAGAACTCGCCTGCGATCATCTTCATTGACGAAATCGACGCCATCGCAACGAAACGATTTGATGCGCAGACGGGTGCAGATCGAGAGGTACAGCGCATACTACTGGAGCTATTAAATCAAATGGACGGATTTAATCAAACCAGCAACGTAAAAGTCATCATGGCGACAAATCGAGCCGATACTCTGGATCCTGCTCTGTTAAGGCCGGGACGTCTGGATCGGAAGATTGAATTCCCGTCTCTACGAGATCGAAGGGAGAGAAGATTAATCTTTACAACAATCTCGGCAAAGATGTCGCTGTCGCCTTCGATGGGAGAACCTACAAACCGGGTAAGACCGTAGAACTTCTGGATGGGGACTTCCTCCGTATCACTACTATCGTCCCAGATCATGCAACCCAATTAGTCTCCCTAATGGGGATTAAATTCCGACGAAACAAAGATCTTGGCGGGTTACTTGAATTCAAGATGAACGAGGTCACTATGCTACAAGAGTCTAATGAAAATGACCCGAACGTCTACCATCAGAGCGTCAAGACTGTCCCACTATCGGATGTTTTACGAATCCGCAAATTAGTGGTGACCAACCAACACTTTCCTACATTTAGCTTTCGCCAAGCCGATCCCAACTTTGGAAGCCAAGGCAAGGACTTTATTATGCAGAACGGGTAGCTGGTTTGTCGTACGAGACAACTCTTGGTCAGTAAGAACGAGGGCTACATATAAGTGCATAAGGATCACGAGGTGGACGAAGGTTACGCTATAGATGATAAGGAAATGAGATGAAATTTCCGAGGAGAGACGATCAAGGGTGGTGCGTGTAGGGAGTGGCTAATAGGAGAAGAAAGTTTCGATTGTAATGAGCGTGCAAGGTGCGGTGATATCGACCCACGCTATGATTACTCCTCGGCTACCGATCTAAGTAAGCCTCGATACAAGTTCGCGGACGTATTCTGTGGTGCTGGTGGAGCTTCGCGGGGAGCTAAAGTAGCTGGACTTCGAGTCGACTGGGGATTTGATTACGATCCCGCTGCGATTGACTCTTACCGTCGAAACTTTTACGGTACCAGGTGCGAAGCAGTAGCGGTTCATGAATTCGTGACAGTCTTGACAGAAGACTTCAGAGTCGACGTCCTCCACCTCTCTCCGCCCTGCCAACCGTTCTCCCCGATGCATACTCGTCCGGGCCAGAACGACGAGCTAAACCAGGCAACTTTCTCGGCCGTTACAGAATTAATTAACAAAGTCAAGCCACGCATCGTTACGCTTGAAGAGACTTTCGGTCTCACGCGGCAGGTCGACACCCTGCCTTGGTTCACGGCCATGATTCAGATGTTCACCAAGTTGGGTTTTAGCGTGCGTTGGAAGGTGTTCAATCTCTGTGATTTTGGCCTGCCACAGCCTCGAAAGCGATTGATAATCTTCGCTTCCTGGTAAGCACACTAAAAGAACACAGAGATAATTGCTGATTCTCTCTCCAGCCCCGGTGAAGTCCTTCCTGAGTTTCCCAAAGCTACGCATTGCAAAGCAGCTGATCTTCATCATTTTCCATCAATGTCTCGATTCACATCCGTGAATGATGCGATCGCAGAGATTCCTGAGGGATTGCCGCTCCACAATCCCGATCAAATGGCGACCCGCAACGATATGCCATACGACGGAAACCTACCCCTCAGGAACACGATTTGCTGTGGTGGGGGACCTATCAGCCATCCATCCGGCAAAAGGGCATTTACAAATCGAGAACTCGCTTGCCTACAAGGGTTCCCTCTGGAACACCAATTCGGCCCTGCAAGAGCCAGGAAACAGATAGGCAACGCGTATCCTCCAATCGTTGCCAAGGTCTTCTTTGAGGCGGTCATACAGGCGTTGCTAGAGGCTGATGGGCTAATGAGAAATGAAACATCATCGTCCGAGCAACCCTCTTCCTCTCACCATATGCCACCTCAAGCCCCTCCGCCTGCTCAAATCGCTCCCTCTACACAAATTGAGAAGCTGGACCTCATCACGGACAAGTTCCATAACGACTGGGTACCGCGATGTATTCAATTCATGGACCATCCGCCCACTGACACAAAAGCTCGAGACGTTGAACACAAGAAGTTGAGCGAGGAGGTAACGGTACAGGTGTTGCTGAAATTGGATGAAGTGACTACAGAGGGGTTTCCGGAATTGAGGGCTAGGAGGACACAGCTGGTGACGGAGACGCAGTCGTGGCTGATGGAGTTGGATCGGGCGCAGAAGGGTGGGTAAGAGGGGATCTTGAGGCTTGGGGACCTGAGTCCGTGTCTTGGACATCATATGGGTCTTGTCTAGATCTGAGCATCAGTCTCGTCAACAGATATGTGATGGATGATACTGCCTCAGAGAAATGGGATGGCTGGCAGCATATCACTCAGGACTTCCAAAGTACCGATTCTTAAAATCTCGTTTCAGTCTAGACTCATACACAGTTTGCAACTGCAATCGCCAACACTAATCAGATACTGGTGATATGGACAGATCACAGAGTCATAAGTCAGATCTGTCAACAGCAGAGAAGCGTAGGAAGCTGGCGGGAGAATAGGAAGGAAGCATCACTCTTCCGCACACGTACAACCCGCTAGCTATAGCTTCAAGTCCGCTGATTTCTTCCAATTTAATAACCTTCACAACTCCCTCTAGGCAAATACTAAGGTTAGGAATAAGAAATAAGAATTGAGGGATGAAAAACCGTGATCCATGTGTTTGTTAAAGTCAACTCCTGGTGTGCGATAGCACGAGTCTTCAAGTTTCAGTATCGGATTGTGAGCTTGGTATGATGGTGAGGGTGTAGTGGTGTAGAGGTGGATAAAAGCTTGATTATATGTGTTGTGCAAAATGGATCATAGGTATAGCTGGGTTGGTGGATGAGTTGGTGGGTGGGTCGGTTCTGTATATCTTTGCTAGTGAGGTTGTTGGGGATGGCTACAATCGAGGGCACAATGCAACAGGATAAAAGACGTTCTTTCCGTTTCGTATCCTGGCGAGTATTGAATTTAGTGAATGTGACTGGGGCTTCTTAGGATGTATCCCTGCGAGGTCATATTATGGGAGTTTGAGGGGTTGAGAGAGCATTCAGGAAAGGCGGGGTTGGTGGAGTTCTTCTTGGAGGAAGTCGGAGATGAGTATCTGGAATTTTAGGCTGTGGGATGTTGATGCTAGAATGAGTAACTAGGGCATTTCGAGGGTTTCCCCGAAAATATTTCACTCCCTCCAAACCATGCCTCCACCACTTGAGCTCCAATCGATACACTCATACGCCAACAGCACTAGACTGACATTCCATCACCGTCACCGTAGCAGTCCCCAAATCCGCACCCTTTGCCACCGTAAGAAATTCCAGCGGCACCACAGGTCCATGCCCAAACCTATCCACAATCCTAATCTCCAGCTCACAGCCGTGACAGTCCACGTACGCCGTCTTGGTGGTTGTGACGGCGGCTGCTGGCTTCGGTGCTAGAGTCAATCCGGGCGCGGTCGTGAGGGTGGTTGTGCAGGGTGTGTGGGGGTGTGGTGGCCAGTGGGGGAGGAATGGTGGTTGAGTGTTGGGGGTGGGGATTGTTGGGAGGGGGCTGAGGAGGTGGTTTGGTGGGTTTGGTGCGGTGGTAGTTGGGAGATGGGGGAGGGGTAGGGGGTGGGTGGGTGTTGGTGTGGAGGTGTTCAGAGCGTGGGATGGAGAGGTATCGACGAAGTTTTCGCTGGCGGTAGGTGGCACGGCTGTTTGTAGACCTGCATCCACGGCTTGAAGGGCGTCTTGATTGGGCGGGATGGGCAATCCTGAGCTGAGAGGGGGGAGAGCTGTGCAGCTCCATGCAAAGAGGATGAAGAGGGTGAAGAAGATGAAGGAATTCATCTTGAGGTACAGGGTGGAGTGAGTGATGAAAGAGAATGTATATATATAAATGCTCGCTTTTGGGAAGAAGTAAATAGGGTAATGGAGAGAAAGAATCAGGATACGAAGGAATTAGTAGTAAGAGAGGAACATAATCAAGACTTAGCTAAGGAGAGAGTTTTACAGATAAAGAGAGTAGCGTAACGGTCTTCTCCACTATGTGGATACCTTGTGTGACCAATATGTATGAAAGTTCCGTAGTCTAATCCTGTGTAAGACAGTGTGGGAAGTTGGGAGCACTGACAAGGAGTCATCGTCACGACACAGGAAGATGCCCTGAAGAGAAGTATAATAAACCATGAGTAGTGATCAAGGATATGTGCGGAATGCTCCAGAGCATGATCTTCCATCAAATTGAGCCAAACCTTCAAGCCACAGACATGAGCCTTGGCATGGAGCCTTGGCATGACGCCTCTCCATGCATTGCATGAATCTGACAAGACGAAATTCCATTATTCAAAGGAGATAAGTGGAGCTTCTGGTGCAGTCTTCCTGTATTGGGAGACTCTGCTTCATTGACTGCAAAAGGCACTTAGAAACGACATAGATTTGCCATTGACGGCATAGTCCCAAACAGCTTGAACTTCTCTGCGAATTCATGGCGGAACATTGTATTGTTTGTCGTTTGGAACATCGCGAGGATGCTTGAAATGGTGCGAGACGGGTTTCTTAATCTTTGCAACTTGTAGGCGCGCACGCGCGCTAGCCGCCCATGCAGCTAGAAAACTGATTGCTACCCTATCTTAGCGCAGGCTCCGGTGCCTTTCGACCTTCCTAGGCTTCATCCAGGTGTTCTCCATTCAAGTTCCTTGCTCCATTGCTCTACGACATCTGTAGATGCTAGAGCCCGAGTGGAAAGGAACATTCTCCCAGCTTGGCCAGCCAACAGCGGGCGTCATCAAAGTACAATGCCTGATCTCAAGGACCTCCCGGAAGGCATCATCTCCTTGCTGGATACAGACTTGTACAAATTGACTATGCAATGTGCGATCCTCAAATATCTGCCTGACGTTCGTGAGTTCTTTTCTTTATGTTTACTGTGGCATGACTGAAGACGAATAGATGTCACCTATGCATTCACCAACCGCACACCTGATATGCGCCTCAGCAGAGCAGCGTACCATTGGATCCAGAAGCAGGTCGACAGCGAGTCACTCTTTTCAGTCACATACCAAACTATACTGATGTAGGTTTCAGAGCTTGCAAACGTCCAAGTAACCCATGACGAACTCGAATTCCTCCGTACCACATGCCCATATTTCAACGACAACTATCTCAGATTCCTCAGCTCATTCCGTCTACAACCAGCCAAGCAAGTCAAAATCTCATGGGTTCCCGTACGCGATACAGGAAGTGCAGAGGATGTTGGAGATCTACACCTAGACATTGGGGGATTATGGTTACACACGATACTCTACGAAATCCCTCTCCTTGCCCTTACCAGCGAAGCATATTTCAGATTCTGCGACAAAGACTGGACGCACGATGGACAGGAGTTGAAAGCGTACGATAAGGGTGTAAAGCTCCTCGAGCATGGCTGCGTGTTTTCCGAATTTGGCACACGGCGGAGGAGGGATTCCCACACTCACGAACTGGTGATGCAAGGACTCACGAGGGCTGCGGCCACTGCAAAAGGAAAAGGGTGGAAAGGGAAACTCACGGGGACTAGCAATGTTCATATGGCCATGAAGTACGGCATCCCACCCGTCGGCACTGTCGCGCACGAATGGTTCATGGGTATCGCCTCTATCACGAATGACTACGTACATGCGAACGAGACTGCGCTGAGGTATTGGGTTGGCTGCTTCGGCGAAGGCGTCCTCGGGATCGCCTTGACGGATACATTTGGCACGCCGACTTTTCTGCGAGCCTTTAGGAAATCCATGCCGACAAGATCTGAAGCGGAGCTCAACACCGTATCCACACAGATACCTACAGCGGCACGCCCTGCAGTCGAGCTTACGGATGGTGTGGTCGACGTCATATCTACACGCAACGCTTCAATAAATGAGGATCAAACGAAAGTAATAGAACGCCCCTCATACGCCCAAACATTCACAGGCGTTCGCCAAGACTCCGGCGACCCATTGACGTTCGTCAAATTAATGCGCGACTTCTACGACAGCGAGGGCATCACCGACAAGAAAACCATCGTCTTCTCCGACTCCCTCAACCTCGAGCTCTGCTTCGAATACATGCGCGCGGCCGAAGACGCAGGCTTCAACCCTACCTTTGGCATCGGCACTTTCCTAACCAGTAAGTCTCTTACCATCCCCATTCTTTCCCCCCATCCCACTCCCGCCCTTTCAGGAACCAACTAACAAACCCCCTCTCTTTCCCCCACACACAGACGACTTCACCCACCCCTCCACCTCCCAGAAATCCCTCCCCCTAAACATCGTCATCAAACTCTCCTCCGCCAACGGCCAGCCAGCCGTCAAGATCAGCGACAACATCGGCAAGAACACGGGCGATTCGGACACGGTGCACAAGGTGAAGCAGACACTGGGCTATGTCGAGAAGCTGTGGACGGAGGGCGATGAGAGGATGCGGTGGGGGAAGGAGGGGCATGGGCAGGAAGCCGCCATGGTTGAATGTCAGGAGTGAGTGAGGGTGTTATTGATGGGGGACGATGAGCTTATGAAGACTTGGGATCGAGACGGGGAATGGAGGCTCAACGATCATAATGCTTGCCTTGCATGTGCGGGAGGATAGATTCTCTGATGGCTGCGATGACTGCTTTGACGAAATGTCCTTGCATGATAGAATCCCAAACGGCTACAACGCCCCTTGACGAAATAACGAACAACAAAACGCTATAGACGGCTTTCGATGGCATGAAGCTACACACTATTCTATACAATGTGATGTGATGTGATATGATGTGAAATCATCGATCGACCTTTGATGAAATATCATCATGCGTATGTTGTATTGACGACTTGTGTATCTCTCATTTGCTGATATTGATATTATTTGCTCAGCATGGGATTTCGTAGGCGTTCACGATAATGAAATCCACTTTAGGCTTTGATGCTGAGAGCAGAGCAGAGCAGAGTATATGCAACCCCTATCTAACGCGTCGATTGCGTTGGCTGTAGAGATTCAAAATTTTGGGGCAGCTGTGATGGTATCCGATGATCGAAATGACTGTAGGAACCACAGCGGTCAAAAGATAAACCGGCTATCTTGTGAACAAGTTGTATGCTCGCTGTCATCATGCATAAGCTCTCTTCCAAGTGAATCATGCAGCTGGCTCAAGCACTCAGTCGATAGCTACCTAGCCCCTGCCGCTGCCAGCCCTCCCTCTCGTTGGGATATCATGACCTCGTCAGCTCATTGCACAATCTCAGACCGTATATTTCGCCTTCGCCCTCGTACTCCCACTGTGCGCACTCTCCGTATGTCCCGAAAATTCCACCACCTCCGCATCCTTCAGTTTCAACACCTCCTTGAACTTGACCCCCAATCCCATCAGTATCTCCTTGCTCTTCTCCGGACTCCTGCCCTTGCCGCCTGCAACATCAGCTTCGCCGCCACCCGGCACCGATTTGCCTACTGTTTTGGTCCAGAGACCGACCCTGTAGAAGCCTTTACGTACGTTGACGACAACGCCCATTACTTCGCCGTCTGAATCGTCTTGTTCGAGGGTCTCGCCGATTGCGGCGAGCATTACGTGTAGCCAGAGCTCATCGATAGGGGCGGCGCGCTTGTCTGTGAGGCTAGTGGTCAGTAAGATGGCAGGCAATTGGAGGTTGTTGATACAGGAAATTGGCTGATAGATGGTACATACCTTTGAATTGGTAACTCCATTTGCCTCCGTGCTTGTTTTGTGGATCCTTTGTTTGATGCTCAGCTAACTGCCGTGACCTGCTCGAAAGGTTCATAGCGTAGATGCGAACGTACCTCCCACTCTGGACGGACACCGCGCTTGAACAGATGATAATCTGACTTTAATGCAAGCTCTGATGTTGGTGTGATATTGTTCTTAAAGCCTAATGTTAACGACTAGAAGTCCTCCATTGTAATCGTGGACGAACATAGACGCCCCAAAACTCCTCCACAGAATCGAAAGTAACGACTTCCTTAAGCAGATCATTCCAGTTGTCGCCCTGTAAGTCTCCGTCAGTACCCTAGTTGCGGACGTGCCTCCAAGCTGCTGGTATTCATACCTTTCCACTAGGCGGCTTCGTGAACCACAGGGTCCATTCGTTCATCAGAGGATGTTTGACATTGAAGTTTTCCGGATCGTGGAAGACAGTGACGTTCTCATCGCCGGCCTTTGTGTCACCCTGAGCTCCGTCCTCTGAATTCATGTTGGGGTCCTTGTTGGCTTTGCTGGGTGAGATGGGAATGGTGTCGAGAGGAACTGGGGAACTGGGCTTGATCTCGGTGGGGGCAGTGGCGACCGTTGCCATCGCAGCCTGAGGGAAGATGTGTATGCGTGTGCCGTGGATATGACCAGACTTGACGAGACTGAAACAGAGCAAGAAAGCAGTGCAAAGTCGCTGAAGAAGCTCTCGTGGTCCTGTTGCTACTGTATGAGCTTTGACAGTGCCTCAAATCGAGACTGGCAGTTGCAGGGGAGTATGGAGGGAGAGGATGCAAGTTTATACTGGGCAGTGAGAGAGTCTGTTGACTCTGTATCAGAGTCGAAACTTCTAAATGTGGATTGAAAGGTGACGATGCCAAGGATCTAGCTCGATCAGGCATTAGCGCTCCAAACCCCTAAAATATCCCAATCACAACAACAAGGATCCCTCTGTGTCGGTCAAAGATGGGTATATGATTGGACGCAGTTGTTGACGTGAGGTCCCCGTTGATCTACGAAGAAAGGAAGGCCAAATATTCATAATAGTCATCAAATCCGATGACCCCTTACCAGGCGGAGCCATGTGACGAGTCTCTCTTCGTATACCCGAGGCTCTACTACTACGTTGGATCGATGTCAAACAGGTCAGTGGCATGGGCAATTCAATACTGGAAAGGTTATAGCGTCAATTCCTGTCGATTGCTAGGATAGAGATATGTCGCGATAACAGTAGAATCAGCACTCAGGGATCTGACCAGGCCACAGTAGGGTATCATCATCAGCGTGCAATCATATGCTCTTGCGGATCTTGTCCTCCACCTTCTCCTCCAGTCTCTTCTCTTCACCCTCCACTTTCGCCCCACCCTGACTATTCACATAACTCAGATAGCAATTCCACCCTGCGAATTTGTCAGCCGCGTGTCCTAAATATCATCCCTTAAAGCCTTTCAAGATCCACTCACCCAAGCTAACAATATTGACAACCAACACCCTATGCTCCAAGGGCACCAGCTTAAAGTTGACAGCCTGCACCGCTGGCCATAACATCCAATTCTTCTGCAGCGCCGTCCAATACGTGCTCTCTAGCTTTTTCTTCGGATCACTTCCCTCCATTATCGCCATGCTAGTCAGGAAACACCCCAGATTGGCGGAGGCGAAGACGGTCTGGTCCGTGAGCACGCGTGCTGCTATTGTGAGGTTGGGGCGGGAAGGGAAGTTGATGCGTCGAGCGAGGAAGGCGAACCATGTCGTGGCTGCGGGGCCGAATATAGCTGTTGTGATAAACGATATCAGCGACGAATTCGTTACTTTCGAATTGGGAAAGCTGAACATACCCCCGCCGTAAAGAGCCATCCGTCCCGTTCGAGCAAGGTTGTGTTTGTCAAACCCGACTTTCTCAACCGCTTGCTGTGCCATAACATCCCCCGTCGCAAACAAAACCTAGATCGCCCCCGCACCATCAGACACCCACAAGCTGCGTCAATCCAGCACCTATTTACTGACAGCAGTCGTGATACTCTGCGTCAGCATCGGCCGCTGCGCGAGCTTCATCTGATACCTGCGATCCGATGAACCAAGTCAATCAACACTCCGGAGAGCGGCCAATGGCATTTCCGTGACTCACCATCTTAGGAGCGACATTGTGTTAGGGATAGGAAGAACAGCAATGCGAAGTATGCACCGATTGAGCTGTACAGAGTGGCATAGAGATTGAGGACGAGGGGCATGAGTGCGAAGATAAGTCGCTCAGCGGTAAAGTTGTGCCTGACAGCGCGCGCCAATCAGCAAGCGGTATTCTGACGGGTCAGGGTCCAGCGATATTCAAGATTGAACTTTATACTCCTCTATCCATGCTTCTTTTTGCGAACGCAGAAATATGTGACATACAAGTGACATACAATACTGCAATCCTTGGTCAAGAATCGTAGCTTACCAGGAGACGCGACATGGGTGCTCTAGGGAGGGTTCAGTATTTTGATGAATCTCCATTGGCCAATCTATTACAAGCTTCTATCCTACAACTGCCCAGAGGATATCTTCACAAACAACGCCCTCGGCTCTTCGAAATCAAGGCGACAAAGGGAAAAGCCGGCCATGGCCACAGCCTGGAGAGTGCCAGCTTCAAATACTGGCTTTCGCTGAGAACGGTCGGTACGCCGGTCGGTTCTTGAAACACAGATGATGATGAAGATAGCCGGTCCGACGAATCAAATTTACTTATGGCTACTGCGTACGGTGTCAGTCGAGGCTCTGGAAGAATTCCAAGTATTGGATCTGGGCAAACTACTCACTTGCCGCGAACGACTACCACCACAACGACAACAACAATCACGATGATGATAAGGATGAGCACTGGCAACGATTAGCAAACATGACCCTGTTAAAGCCGATGATATACGCAAGATACGTACAGACTATGCCCAAGCAGATCCACTTCTTCCTCCTAGCAGACCTTGCCTTGTCCACAGCTCCGTCAAGCTGCTCGTTCCCCTTGTTTACGTGTGTAACGGTGTCCTCGGCTTTGTCATCGATGTGTTTGATGGGATCCTCCTGCTGGACAACAGCAGCTTCCATATCCTGGAACAAATGCGCGAGCTCGACCATTTGGCGCTCGATCTTTTGAATGGCTTCGTGGCGACCTTGCACTGCGCGTAATGCTGACTGTGATTCGCCTCGTCGGTTCTGGGAGAGGAGCTATCAAGTGTATCAGTGAATGTCCCCATTATCATCACTTGGCACATACAGCTTGACTGAATACTTGGTTGTTCGACGTGTCCTGGATCGCCTCTTTAACTTCTTGGTCGCTCGCGTCTGGCCTGACTATACGGTACTGTCTCTCCATCTGGGACGACAGCTGATGCCTGTATGCGGAATCGACTTGTTGATACTCGTGAATAGCGCTCTTCAGCTTGCGCTCAATCAGTCCGACTTGAGGTGCATATCTCGATTCTCCCGACTCTTTCCGCGACTTGATTGACTTGATACGAGCAGTAAAATTTCGGTAGAGGGTCATAGTGTCCGCGCTCAGCGAGTCTAGCTCGCGGTTCGTGGCAGTTCCTTGACTGGCATCAGGATCGTTGATGGCTTTGCTTTGGAGGTGTTTGAGGCGCTCCAAGTTTCGTTGAATGTTGTCAATGCCTCTGTCGATGTCCCGGCACTCGTTCAGTATAGCGTTGGGGTCTCGGCTCGGTTGAGTTCCATCGCCATATGCACCGTTTTGACCATTCATGGCTGTCATCTCAACATCGTTGCCTCCGACTGAAATCCGTTACTCCTAATCCATAATATGAACTGTGTTGTAGTTCTTACCATATCCACCGCTGGGGGCCATTTGAGTTTGCCCATACCGATTGTCATGAACCCCTTGCTGCTGTTGTCCTCCATATGTAGGCTGTGAGGGGATAGTCTGTTGAGCATATGGATTATTTCCTTGTTGGGGTGGGTATGGGTTTCCCGTAGGTTGCTCGTAACGATTGCCTTGCTGCTCGTATGGATTGGTCTGTCCGTAGCCACCTCCGTATTGCTACATTGTAGATCATCAATTAGCTTCTGTGCTCATCCGTTCGATGCTCACAAGTGATACAACAGTCTGTACCACCGATCGAGACATACAGAGCCTGCGGCAAACGGGGTTTCTTACAGCCATTGCAGCAGTTGCGGTGAACAGAGACCCCTGATTTTTCCGGGACCTTGTCTGATTTAAGGGAGCAGATTATGCGCGAAGCAAATGTGTAGTCTCTGAACAAGAAGGAACAAAGTGTGGAGAAAAGAATTGAATTAATGTGATGCCTGATGTGGACTTGGTTTATGATGTTGACCGTGGTTAGAGGGCGCAAGCAACGTGAGATTTCTGGAGGTGTGATTACTAAGGTGCTGCTTGCGGCTAGCTTCGAATTGTCTCCGGCGCTCAATTTCCCCAAGCATACGTTGCACTGCCTTTCTTTACACCACGATGCCCCATGTACCACGAATCTCATTCATGGCTGTGGTGATGTTCTGAATGAGGAGGCTGTTCTATTACGTACGCGCGTTCTATACGTAGTAAGCACCTCAAACGTGGAATGCCTCTAGGAATGTTGCCTGCTGTGGCTCCGCCGTTCGCCGTTCTAATTATAGCAACTCTCTTCAGTACGCCCTGTTGAGCAATACCGTATCAGATTGGAGCTCTTCAGCCATGCTACTACATTATCAGTATCACTGAAGATCTATATTCATTCGAAAGCAGCTCAAAAACACGTCCTTGGCGAAGTCCAGTTCCAATGTTTTGCAACTAACGCTTACGACGACACTGGCATTTCAATTGTCACCTCGTCTTCACCTTAGCGCGTTGTTTTCATGAAGTCTTTTGGCAAGGCAAGTCCCCGGTGTGATGTTGCCGAACACAGTGGGTGAAGATATTCTGTCTCTCTTGAAGATCCTCCACACAATGTGGTTAGTAGTGCATCGGAAGACCTTTTCAATCATTTAGAAATAAGAAGCGAACCATTGCGGTTATCCAGGAAGAGAGATTGCACAGAAAATGTTATTCTGCTGAGCCTGATCCAGTATGCTGTCAATCTTTGATCTCAACTTCTGAATTACTGACGATTATCCACAAACTCTACGGTATTCCATGACATTATTACAAGCTTACCAAGTGAGCCTCGAAATCCCACTTTTGAATAACCGGACATCATTCCCCTAATGGCCAAGGCGTCTCACAACAGTGACAGAAAGCATGACGAAGACAAGTTTGCTAATACTATGGCATCGAGTACGAGAGTACGGTGCCGACCCGTGTTCCAATCATGGAAGTCGCATTTCAAGACTTGTAAGCTGGTTACAATACCGCCATTATCCAATAAACATTCCATGCAAGACATTAGACCTGGAATGGTACTGAGGATTGCCACCTATTTGCGATGCACGATGCTCACTCTGATCCCCACCCATTCTCATCTTTGCACTGGCATTACCCCATGCGAAGAAGTCTAATAAAGGGTCAAAGGTGCATACAATCCAACACCAGGTAAAACTGACTATGACAGCGGCTTTTCCCAAAAGTGCGACAAATGTTTTGAACCTAACAGAAGACCATGACCTTGATTGCTCGACTCCTATTTTATATACGTTTTCTGGCATTGTTAGGATGCTGCAAAGAGGCAGGGATGGTCTGAGGCCCTACGCACGTCCGTACCCCCATGCCCTGATCTCTTTCCGACCATGAGGAATCTTCCGATGTGTAGGAACTATATTCTATCTGAGGCATATTAACGATAGGGTCGGATCTCCGACGGGGTCTGATTTGCTATGATTAGAGTGGTGGGTGGTGTGTGGTAGATAGGAACTGCGAAGGATAAAGTCAAGCCTTCTGGAGAAAATGGTACACATTCTGCTACGGATGATGTCACTCGATGCTGCAGTAATTAAATCACTTAGCCATCACGTGAGCAATATGTTTGGTCTATACTGATACCTAGACCCATCCTACCTCAGTGTAAGCACCCAAGTCGGTAACAATAACCACTGTACTTCACACTTGCTATCCTAGGAATGTGGCAGAGATCCTCACTATAATTTTGTCCAAAACATTGACTAGGTATCAACGAAGCCTTTACACAATATTTTTCTTCATGTGAGAGGGTATCCTGTAAGCTCTCTTCATGATCATAATGCGAGTCGTGGAGGACAAACAAACTACCAGTTGATCTGTAAAGAGGTGGGGAATCGTCGATGCTTCAGTTTCCACCAGATAGGTATTTGGTCGGAAGCTCTCTACCAAGTCGCTAGTAGTTAGTATACAGTGGTTTTTTAGTCACCACCTGTGGCCCCTAAGTCTAACAAGCGTCCCGTCATCAGCTCATGCATGTTGAGCCTCCCCCTGGGACCAGTTAAGAGGCATCTCCACCCTTCCAATACAGAGACTTCGTCAGAAACGCACGGACGGCTTCCTATACGGGAGCCTTGGCTGTTGATTGCCATGGGGACGGAATCGTCTGAAACTATGCTGTAACCTACGATAAAAACTGATTGGGTCAATGGCAATGCGAACAGCGCTCGATTTTGGGGGCGGCTCGGTCGACTGTGTCATCTGTACGGTGTGGTTATATGCATCTATGTGGCGGTTGTAATGGGCTGAAGCATACGTCTCTTCAGCCTTGCTTCAGCACGATCATAAAGCCTTCGGCCGGAACCTCTTTTTCTAATCAACTGTGCTCTGATGAAAGCGATTGCAAAACTTGGTCGGGAATTATGTCTGGAACGTCTTCTATACCTTCCCGGATATCTCAGCCGATCTTCATCATTTGTAGACAGGCATTATCGCTTTATCTGACACAGCTGATTGCCCAAGCTCATGCCGCAGAGCCCCAGAGGTGTACATCAGAGGCGGATAGATACATTGGCAACCCGCGCTGGTTCTCAATCACTTCGTGGGTGAGCCGTGGTATTTGCGTAAGGTCACAGAATAACCAGGGTGTTTGCTATGAATCTCTCGATCTCACCTTGAAGAACTTCGATTCCATTCGCAAAGCAGAATATGCGGGAGCCGCCAGCGTGCTAGCCCTTTTACCTACCATCGGTGCACTCCTGGGCGCTCCTACTTCCGAGATTTGGCGCCTGCTGACCGTGGTCCCATTCGGAGGCGGTCTTGCAATGACGCTCTCGTTTGGGGGTGCTATCCTTCCTGTCCGTGTGGAGGATTATGAGAACGCCTTGAACATGCACAGAGTAGCCATTGAAGGAAGTGTTGCCTCTGGGACCAAGGGACCCAGACGATCGGAAGACGCACACAACGAGATGCATACGGGTGTGGACCAGGTGGTCGAGAAGATTTTAGCGCGTATGCGTCAAGACGAGAGTCAGAGGTTGGCGAAAGGCCATTTATGGGTGGGGTTATTGGGGATGATTATGCTCTCGGTTGGCGCACAGGCTGCGATGATTGTTGTTGAGCAGGGTGGGATTATCCCGTGGTGGTGTGTCTCAAGATCGTGGATGCACTTGTGGTATTTTTTGGGTGAGATATTCTGATCATGAAGCCCGTCGTGTCACTAACAAAAGCTATCAGTGACATTCACTGCAATCGCGGAAAATTGGGCTCAACTCCCCTTTGAAGAAAGTTTGAAATTGTTCGTGTCGGATGTCCCGTACGACGTGAGCATTCGCAGTGGTGATAGTATCCTGCCGAAACTGGAAAATCCAAATGCCAGCGCCTCTCAGGTGCTGCATCAGCTCGCCAGCTTGAAAGCGGGGACAGCAACGCTTCATGGCTCGAAACAATACACTCGACCCCGTAACGCCGTCCTCGTTATGGTCTCCGTCGTAAATCGAGGCCAAGGTCGTTCCCGATCGCTATTGCGACTCTTCAGTAAATGTGCCAGTATTACTACTTTTATCATTGGCACTGCACTCTTCGCTTCTGTGCAGTTGCTCGCGCTGCCCGTTGCTGTCATGACACTTACACTAATCCTTGCTGCCGGCATCTTTGGCCGTGCTATTACAGGATGGATCGTTTCGGGAGTCAACAAGACAGAACCGCTGATCCACGTAATTGTAAACACGACGCAGGAATCTCAACATGTGATTGCTCGAATCCTTTCCCTCGACAAGTATGGCAGTCAGGCAACAAGTGGAAACGAAGTTCGGCAGATTCAGGTGGAGCTGGGAGGTCACGTGTTCGTCAACCAACGTCGCGTTGGTCATCGATCTCCTTGGTATCTTAAAACTTTGGGCGTCCTGGCCGAGCCGTTCGACTTGAGGAAAGTGGACGTTTCCCAAAACAATTCCAATGTATTACAGGCGAGCACAGATGAAAGTGAGGTGGAGCTCGGCTTGATGCGAGGACAGAACTGAATCGCCGCCAGAAAGGATTCGAAGATGTTTGTTGACGAATGGTATCTGTAATGTCTGATTAGTAGTCATACTAATAGCAGTGAAGAGCCATAGTATGATTGAAAATTTCCCCTATGGTTTCGGTTTCAGCCTGCCATAAAGCAGTCAATATAGGCTTCTTAAAAGAACAACGGGAATCTCGAATCTTAAGTTCCAAGGCAATAATATATATGCAGAATTATGTCCAGGGCCTTGTGGCGAATGTGTTCAAAAATTTGTCCTCGGTGAGAAACACCGTGTTAGGCGGCATCTCCAAAGATCTGCTTGACCAGGATTTTCTTATTGACTGCATGGGCAGTTAGCAAACACACTCGTAGCTAGCGGGACATGCCAGGACTCACTTTTCCCCATGGCATTTTTAGGCAGCTCCTCGACTACCCTCAGCTCTTGCGGTATCTTGTAACTGGCGAGCTTGTCTTTCAACGCCCGCCGCATGTCCATGGCACCCCACGTCTTGCCCCCTCTTCCGCTTTGCGCATGTACGGGATCCAACACGACGACTGCTGCCACTTTCTGGCCCCATTGTTCCGAGGCGACGCCGACGACTGCGGCGTCTGATACTTGGGGACTGTATGAGGTTAGGACTGGTTGGCTTCGAGAGTGAGAGGAGATACTTACAGCGATAGTAGTTCTCTTTCAATCTCCAATGCACTCACTTTCTCTCCACCGCTCTTGATGATGTCCGTGCTCTTGCGCCCGCGGATGAAGTACATCGGTCCCTTCGCCCACTCCTGTCCGCTCTGACCGGCACCCTCTACAAGTCTTCTCGTTGCGATATCACCAGTCTTGAACCACTTTCCTCCACCATCATCTGCCGCCAGGAACTCGTCTGTTGTAGCTTTTTCATTCCTCCAATACTCAGAAAAGACCGTGGGACCGCGAAGCTGGATCTCGCCTTCTCGTTCTTTACCATCGTTGTCGATCAGCTCATCGAGAGGTATGACTTTGTTGGTTTCGCTATCTACAAGCCGGGCTTGAACCGAAGGTAACGGCCATCCAACACTACCGTCGACCCGGTCTCGGAAATCTAGACCGCAGCTGAGGGCCATACCGACTTCGGTCATGCCATATCGCTCTAAGAGGACGTTACCACCACTTAATTGTGTCCATGCATCCTTGATGGGCGTGGGAAGAGCTGCAGATCCTGAGATGTTCAGTCGCAGATTCTCTGGCGCCAAAGCCTTCTTTATTGCTTGCTTTGTAACGTCCGCAAGTTTGTCATGAGACGAGAGAAAGCGGTTGTAGATTGTGGGCACCACTGTAAGAAAAGTGATGGGCTCCTTGCTCTGTGAGTCCAGAAGAAACGGAGCGGCGAGACGTTCCCACACAGCGTCGACGTTGAAAGGGAACATGAATTCGATCGTGGAGCCAGCGAAAAGGGGTGTCAGGAGTGCATTGACGATGCCGTGGATATGATGTAGAGGAAGCACGTGCATGAGGTGGTCTTTAGCCGTGTACTCCCAGGCTTTGTGAAGCGAGTCTGCTTGAGCTGTAAGAATGCTTGTTGGCAGTACGACGCCCTTCTGGTAGCACGTGAGCTTGACACAGCGTACAATGGGTCAGTGTCCTTACCGGTCTACTTGTTGTTCCTGATGTGTAAAGCATCATGCCACCTTTGTCCATTGGCAGAGGGACTAAATGGACGTCATCTCGCCCTAATCCTTGTCGCCTCTTCTCGATGATGGTCAGGCTTGGCTTATCTGATAGGTGCTCTAGTCCTTCTTTGAGGGTCTCTTCTGCCTTGTCTTTGAACTTTTCCGACGATACCAGAATTATGGCTTCACTATTCTCGAGAATATATCGGAGCTCGCTTGCCGGGAAGCCTGAAGAGAGAGGTACAGCGATGTTGTCGCATGCAAAGATTGAGAGCAATGTCACTGTCGGTTGTTAGCCTGCCTTCTTACCCAGTCCAGTCCTTATACTTCGCACCTACATAGTCGTATCCATTCTCCACAAGAAAAGCCACACGTTGGCCGCCAATGGAATCAGGGGAGGCAGCCTTCAATTGACGATAAAGTTTGATCTTGGCGTCCTCGACATCCTTGAGTAGTCCTCCATATGTGAAGCGTCGGTTTGATCTCGAGTGAATTATAGCTGTGCTCTCAGGTTCATGGCTGGCAATAGCCCTGAAGATAGGTAGGTCTGGGAACGTCGAAGCCATTCGAGGTCGTTGTCGGCGTGACAGTATTGCAAGGCTTGTCCAATTGGGATAGGCACCCGAGGCTGTTATGAAAGGTATGCGCCGAACACACTTCGTGATCATGGTCGTAGGAGAAAGGGTTCTGCTTCGGCAACATTTCGGACTCCATGAGGAAGGTCGGTCATTAAAATCAACATAGGATGGATTCGCCGACGTCTGCGGGACTGGTTGTCAGCGGAAGTAATTCCGCCTCGGCTGGAATTTACGACGACGGATGTCTTCCGATACAACATATCTATGCTCCTTGAGCGGCCAATTTCGAATCCATCTATGGCCGTGGTGACTGAGTCAAACTAGGGAATTGAGCATTTGTTGTTACTGCACTGTCCAATGCTCATTCACCGCGCGTTGAGTATCTCAAGACGGATGTCGATTACTCCAGTCGAAGATGCCATCCGCCTCAAGGTTCCGACAATGCATATTGAACAACGTAGTTGCAGCTGACTGCTTTCCAGATCACGGAAGCGCTCAAACCATCCTCGCTCGAAATTTACAATGATTCAAGCATGCATTCTCACCACAAAGCTATGCAGGGTAGCAGTTCAAGAGAAACGCATTTCCGCCTCGTCATCACCTCAGACGTTTTCAAGTCGAAGATGCAACCTGCAAGACATCGCATGGTCTACATTTTACTGAAAGATGAGCTGGACCGGGCTGGAGGTATACATGCTCTTCAGTTACGGACGAGGACGCCAGAAGAGGAGGAAAGACAGGCCGGTCGAGAAAAGGCAGAGCAGGGAGAGCTAATCGCAGACATCGAGAAAGATTGATAATGCGATGCGGACGAGTCCATGTCTAAATGCCGCGATCATCTACCTCGACCGTGACTTTAACGGCTATCCGCTGCCTTTTGCTGTTAGTGAAGCCAGCCTTTCATAGGATGGCCTTTCCGTGATTGAGAGTCCATCGCATTTCAAAGACCGAAGTGGATTTCGGGAAGGGGGTATACTGCTCCAGCTACAGATTTCTTCCACAAATCGTACGTGTATGAGCTGCACGCTGATTAAGCGTAGAGAAAATGTGCTGATTAAACTAGTAACCTATCTATCATCGGCATCTGATACTGCAGGTATGCCTAGACTCCTGATATTTGGGCTTTCAAATGCTCAAATTTATAAACTGTATTTTATCAGCTTCTTACGGAGTACCTTGATTTTCCTAGACTTATACCGTAGTGGGCGGTACTGAAAAGACTCCGTATATATAAGCCACCTGGATTATCTTGAATCTCCGAAAGTCGTCCATATTTCGCGACAATATCGAAATTCTACGAACTAATCTGCTATTAGAACTTCAAAGTTCCATGAAATTTAGGCTACCACGTGTTCTATCATGAGCTTTCCAATCTGCTAGTTTTGAGCTTAGATGACGGTCCTCCTGCAATGGAATATCTTGTGGCTGGGTAAGCGTGGGTTTCCTTTGCAAGAAAGAGAACTCGGGCGAGAACGCTATGCCTTGCTATGCTACATCATTCATGTAATCACTGGCCGATTTTATACTTATCCGTTGAATGGATGTGGCTATGTTCAATCACACACCTTTGAGCTTTTGTAACTATTCTTTCTCCTGTTCTTTCGCTCTCCAGATTTCTCCACTCAAGATACTAACTGTCATCGGCTCTTATCTCTTCAATCTACAATGTCCTGAATCCTCCTTCTTATCATATCTCCAAACCACCTACAATGGAAATCCAAATACTCAATAGCAAAGCCATTTCTAAATAATATACTCGCATCGAGCCATGTCAAACCCTATCTCAATCACTGACTCCATACCATACCCCTTTCACAATCTCAGTCTCTACCCCTTCCCATGCGTTATCTTGAGCTACGCTGGCAACGCCATACTTTCTTTCGGAGATTAGTTGATAAAAATGCCATACATGAGGGGCGAATACCTATATCACTAGTCGGATACTGTGCTTGCCCTGTTGATTATTTCTTACAGGATGAGCATGTGACATGGTTGATCTTGTCTCCAGTTTACTGAGGTATACTGTAGAAGTACTGATAGTACAGACATCCTGAAACATTCCATAATCGCGTTGGAAATCTCCTTAGCTCAGAGGTAGCTATCCTTGACGTATCGTATTGTACACAGCTACTTTGCAGGGCCTTCCGTGGTATCACATTTCTGCTCTCCATTTAGAGAACAATGTTCTCCACTATCATAATGAATATTTGATTAACCTTTAGACGACCACTGAAGACTGACTTCCCTTATCCCTCACTTTCCCCTCTCCCCACCATTCTAACCTCCGAGATAGCATTGAAATCAACACAGGAATTGCGAAACTACCACAAATAACAGCACTCTATCCAATACCACTCTATCCGTCCTTTATTAACCGATATATATATATCTTAATTCTGTTCCCTACCTCCCAACCCATGAATTCCGAAGTCTGGTACCTCATCCGACGATATCTGAAGGATGCGATTATGGAGTCTACCTTCTTCTCGCGCTGAATTTGGGCATGTACTTCGTTGGTATTGGTCGTGATACCTAGTGTCGACTGTAGGTGCGAACGTCGGCGATTATGCGACTTGAAGAATGTGCGCTTGGATCAATGGATGTATAGGGTACCGGGTTCTTGATCCTGCTTTTAATATCATACCACTCGGGTAGCTATGCCGGATTGCTGTTGCGTAAAGATATACTTCACATAATCATCAAAGAAATGGATCGATCATCACGGAACTATTTACAAGAGCTGCGTCCGGTGTCTGAGGAGGTGGAAGATTTTGTCGTTTCCTTGTACTATGGCACTACTACTGTGACCTCATACATGTAGGGGATGGATGGTGTTTTTTGACCGATGGTCTTAGCGGGAGGTAAGTTGGGTTGGGGTGGGATGGTAAGGGAGGCGCCGTTGCATGGAGTTCTTTTTAGTGATTTGATATGGAAGGTGTTTGGGGAGATATAGGGATCCGAGTGGGGAGGGTCAGGTAGGGCTTCATGGTTGCATGAGATGCGGAATTGAGATGGGGGTTTCGATGGTATAGCAAGGGGTGTCTCAATGATTGATATCGTCGTGCTGCGTTTAGGGTAGCGACGACTTTTCGGAGGGTTTGAGTGAACAGGACATTGACAGGATGGGTCTCAAGGTTCCTACAACATAGGAGTAGATATGAGTGTATAGACCTATTGTTTATGATGCAGTGGCTATGTCGAGAGCCAGTATCTAGCTGGACGCGACTTTGTCACCAATTGCTGTAAGAAGCTGTCGAAATGTTTTTTCGAAGGAAAAGAACAATCGATATGCTGTTGTTATCCTATGTCTCGTATAGCGGCATTGTTACTCTACACAAAGTGGATCGAAAGGATCTTTGTCAAAGAGAAGCCTCGAAAACCATACCCATTGTCATTCAGACAAAGTAGTCTCAACAAAGCCTTGTTCTCGATATATCTGAAGCCTTAATACCGAGTACTGAAGAGGATGCTCACGCCCCCTAAATTTTATCTTCCGATACGCTGGACATCTGCAGGACGAATTGTTCACCATATACATATATATACACAGCTGCGTCAGTCTCAAGCCAGCATAACCAAGAATCGTACTTGCAACCGACGAAGATATGGCAGATTCCAGCGACTTCTCAGACCTTTTCAACCTCGATAGCGAATTCGATGATCTGGCTAAAGACTTCGACCTCTCTGGCGAGCCCAATTTCGACCTTTTTGGCGAATCGTTCGATGGACAGCCATTAGAGCCAGAGATGTCAGATCCAGTACCCGAAGTTCCTGCACCTCTTGCAAGCGCCGTCTTAACAGGTAGCCAAAGCAACGTCGAACCCTTGACGGTTTTCCCTCCAACAATTGAACCTCTTCAGACCTTGAGTTCGCCAAGAAGTGCGCCAACGAGCCCGATCAAGCAAGTCCCGTCTCCTCAACTGAAGTCTCAGATACCTGAACCTCTCCTAAACGTAAGTCTGACAAGATGTGCGCCAATGAGCCCAATTAGGCAGGCTCCGTCACCTCAGCCACCGCAGAGCCGATTGCCTCCTGGGAGAGGTTTTGCTTCTGTACCGCTACATACCCTTGTACGGAGATGCTCGCCACCACCATATAGTACTCTCCCACCGAGCTCCATGAGACCACAAGCAAGAAGCCACCCTTCACCCTCTGGCTTCCCCCAAAGGATACCGATTGTGTCTCCGGGTAGCCCGCTGGTTCGGTACGCCAATATAGGCCCTGCGCCGCCGGGACCGCTCAATGCGCCACGATACGCCCCAGTTGCTCTGATGACTGCTTCGCCCTCAGGGGAAGTGGCTTCTGACCCATGTAAAAAGCGTAAGGGAGCCGAGAGCGAAGACACACTGGCTGATCTTTACAGCAGTGTCGGCGATGTAGAATCACAAACAGCCTCTGATGCTGCTGGCGAGAACATGCCGGCCAAGAGGCGAAGGCTGGAGCAGCGGACTGAAAGACATGTGAGGGATTTGGAACTCAAGGGTAAAGAGAACGAAGCGCTTGTCCATGCTAAAGAGTACAGAAAATTGAGGAACTTGGCGCTCGAGCAGGCCGAGGAGTACAAGCGGCTGGGAACCAATGCGATTCTGCGGTGCAATTTGTACAGAGATAAACGTCGTCAGCTGAGAGGCGGAGCCTAGGTACTGTAAGTGGCATTGAATCCTTTCCTTAGGTTAGCATGCTTGTTCATAATTTTGTCAAGAGTACTGTTGTAGGGAGGCTTACCTAGCATCATACATAATACATATCTTCATAGTTTCCAGACTGGCCCCAGTTCACCCGGGGCGGTTTCCGCAATATGTCGTAGCCATGTATACCAGGCTCTCTCCCATATCGTATACATCATGCGTAACATCTCTAGGGGCTCATAGACATCTTACTCTATCCATCCCATAAGACACTCAACTTAACGGGCCCATCCTCACAACAGCACCCCTTAATAACCCCAGGACGAACCCCCATTCTCATCTCCCCGCACCCCCAACCTGACCCCTCATCCGCTCATACTCAGCCTTTCCAGTACTGAGCAGGTACCTTACCTGCCTCAGCTCCGTCACCTCCCGCCGCTGCTCAAACTCCTCTCTGGCATAGTGTCTTAATTCCTCTCTTGTAGGTGAAGGAAGCTTGTGGCATGTGCGGATGATGGTGCGGTAGAGTGCGAGTACGCGCTGGTGGAGGAGGAAGTGATCGAGGGAGAGGGGGGGTTTGTTTATCTGAGAGAGGCGGGAGGGTCGTTTTGTTGAAAGAGGAAGTGGTCTTGTGGAGTAGTTTCGAAGGAATAGAGTGGCGCGGGAGAGTCGGTGGGTGCGGAGCATACGGAGTATTTGGTTTACAGATTGTGAGGGGGCGAAGAGAAGGCAAACGCCGGTGGTCATGGTTCTGTAGACAGAGACGGTGATGTCGGGCGGAAAAGGTTCCGCACCAATGTTTCCCCTCAACGCGTCCAGGACCTCCACTTGAACCCACATCTTCCTTCTCTCTACTTACCATGTACCCGCCATGGCACCAATTAGCACCATCGAGCAAATCAACACCCTCTCCCTAACCGACTTCCGCTCCAAATTCTGGCCACCAAATGCAGACAAAGCAGTCAATGCAAGCAGCGCATACAAAGACACTCCCTTCAACCTCAACCTCAACCTCACAACATCCAGCGCGCTACCCAACGAGCTCTTCGACCTCTGCTACGATCTCATACGATCTACGAGCTCTGCGCAGTATGCGGCCTCGAGCCTGGGGTGGCATCCGAGTAGGAAAAGGAGGGAGATGCGGTTGGTGGATTTGAGGTATATACTATTAGGTGAATCTCAGCATACAACGGCGGAGAAGCGCACAGAATCTGTGGCTCCCATGACGAATTCGATTGATGGCTTTTTGTCCTTCATGTTTACTTATGAAGATGGAATAGCGGTCATATATTGCTATGAGCTCCATTTGCAGGAGCGGTATCAGGGGAAAGGGTTGGGAAAGTGCTTGATGAGACTTATGGAGGATATAGGTAGGGAGGCTGGAGTGGAGAAGGCGATGTTGACGGTCTTCAGGGCCAATGAGGCGGCGCGGGGTTTCTATGAGACGCTGGGGTATGTAGAGGATGCCTTCTCACCGCGTCCGAAGATATTGAGGGGGGGAATCGTGAAAGAGTCGGATTATATTATCCTGTCGAAGCCGCTCCTTGACAACAGTCGGTAGACACTCGAGGTGGAGGATTAGTCACATCAAGATGAGATTGCCGTGCTTTGGGAATAGAACGTGGTATTCGATGCTTCACACAGCAGGAAGCGAAAAGCTGGATGATGGATACTGTGGGCGGAATGAGAGTTCATATCTGCCTGACTTCTTTGCCCTTCATCTCCGGCCGTTCGACCTCCCACTCATCTCTGAGAACAGCAAACAGCGAGTCGGACAAAATGACCGACAGGCCCAAGCTCCAAACAAGAGTGATGGCGTAGAAGAAGTTGGCGTTGCCTGACCCGGCATATATCCAGAGGTAGTAGAAAGCAGGGCCTAATAAGGTGGCATAGAGGATCGTTGCCATGGCGAAAAAGGTGTATCGCATCACTGTGCAGTATCAGCGTGGCTGTCATGGAGCCAGGGAAGGATAGCACTTACAGGGGAATACGTGTCTATACAAAGGCAGCATAGCAAAATACAATGAGGTATCTGATACACTTGGGTACGGCTTGAAGATGGCGAAGATTCCCAGGAGTGTTGTAATGATGAAGAGCGGTTGCTTGCGCACTCTGACACACAGACCCCCAACATAACTCCCCAAGTGCAGCCAGAATACCCCCAGGAAGAACTCCCGGAACGAGTCAAATATCTCAATGAAGAAATACCACCAAAGCCCCACATTCGGAGTGAGATCTGGTAAAAGTAGATGAACTCCGTAGGTCGAGGATAGAAACTTCCACGAGCCACCACTGAGAATGCTCGATATATAGAGAAACCATGCGATGCTGGCAGAGAAGACCGACGTATATGTAGCGGCGGCGGTGGTTATTGTACGTCGGGTTTTCAGGTCTCTTCCCTGACGATCGTAGCAAAGTAGTATGAGTGGAGGGAGTAACAGCGCGGGATACAGCGAAAGGTATGAGGCGAGCCCTAACGCTAGAGTCGAGCTCAACGGCTTTGCGGACACAGCGTGAGCGACTGCGAAGAGGATGGCGCAATTGGTGAAGACGCTGGTCGGTCGACCAAGGCAAGTCGCAATGGTGAAAGGATTGAACAGGTATCTAGCGTCCAGTCAATGCTGTTCTGCTACGTATATCCGATGCGCTCACGCTGCTCCGACAGCCATACTGTCCCATTTGGTGTCCTTCCTAGGGGATGTGAAGAGAGCCGAGGAGCCAGACTCGCCGGATTCAGCGATCTGCATGAGAGCATGGGCGCACAATAGATCGAGCGCGACGTAGAGTAGACCCGTTATGGAGGAAAAGAGGGATGATGGTATGAGAGCGAACAGCGGTAGAAGTAAAGGTGCTTGGTGGAAAACACCTCCATCGTAAGGGGAGACGTTATGTGTGTATAGAAAGAGACCTTCCTGTACTGGTGTTTGATCAGCAGCAGGTCCTTGTCCGCAAGGATAGCATGCTCACATCGCTTGAAATTCGTGACCGGCGTGGATATCTCGACGCGTCCGGTTAGAAGAGGTGGGAGCGATGGGAATACGAAGAACAGAAGCAGTCTAAGTGCTGCGGCGGAACCGTACAGTAGCCACCTTTCTTTCCGCCGATCAGTGACCATATTCAAGTACCTATGGTCATCGGAGTTGGAGGAGTTTGATATCGAAGCAAAAGCCGCCAAGAAGACTCGGCAGAGTTGCCTAATATTCTCGTTCAATGGTGTGGGATGGGAAGTTATTGCCGAGATGCCCGGGTAAAATTCCATCTCACAATCTCGAACTTCTCGGGCTCAACCACTCTCGACGATTATCACTCCCATTCCCCAAGGATCACATAGCGCTCGAAGTCGATCTTAATATGCCGAAGATCAAGAAGAAAGGCGAGTAACGGACCCGCTGCTTAACGCAGAGTATGGGCCATGCTGATCAAATTTCCAGGTACCTCTGGGGCCGCAAGGAATTATATGACAAGGACGCAGGCGGTACGGAAGCTACAGATTGCATTGCCAGACTTTCGAAGATTGTGCAGTAAGTGCAGATTTGCTTTCTGGAACTCTGAACAGCAATTGGTACCTGCGCACAAGGAAACCACTCTTGTTGCTCAACGCCTCTGATCGAGTTCGTTCAGCGCAAAAATACTCCTCTGAACGACTGTCTCATAAGCGCACAAGGAGACAACCTCGCTGATAAACAGCAGTCTTCAAGGGTATCTATCCTCGCGAGCCTAGGAACAAGAAAAAAGTAAACAAATCTTCGACCCCTTCTACGACATTCTACTACAGTCGCGATATCCAGGTACCGAGGCCCTTTCCGAACTTCGATCCTTCTGTTCTAATATCCCCACGAAGTACCTCCTCCATGAGCCCCTCCTAGCAAAGTTTCGTGACCACAAAGCCTTAGGCAAAAAGATTGCCAGACATCTCGGAAGAGGAGAAGCGGGAGATGCACAAAGGCTGGAGCAGAAAGGGGTGAAGAAGCTTTCCCTCGACCACATTGTGAAAGAGCGGTATCCCAGGTAGGGAAAGGTCCCAAAGGCTCTCCAAGGGGCCTCGCGCTTACAAGCTTGATATTAGCTTTGCCGATGCTCTCAGGGATCTCGATGACGCGCTCAGCCTTCTCTTTTTGTTCGCCAACCTCCCTTCTACATCTACTGTACCTCCTACAACCATTTCTCGCTGCCAGAGGCTTTGCCGCGAATTCGAAAGATACATAATCGCCTCAAACTCGCTACGAAAGTCTTTTCTCTCTATCAAGGGCATATACTACCAAGCTCTCGTACAAGGTCAAGACATTCTGTGGCTGGTACCTTACAAGTTCGTCCAAAGAGTGAGCCAAGATGTAGACTACAGGATCAGTACGTTCGCTGTGCAATCCTTCGATGACCGAATGCACTAAGCTCCCATTATAGACTTTGATCCCAAAATGCTGACTCGTCAATCATCTAGTGGGTACATTCGTGGAGTTTTACACCACCCTTCTAGGCTTTGTCAACTTTCGGCTATATACTTCTATAGGTTTGGTATATCCCCCTAGGTTCGACGCAAAAAGCGACGAACAGGGAGGAGAGCTGAGTGCATTCACGTTGGACGGGAAGGCCATCGAAGAACCACAGCAGATAGCGGCAGCCGTGGATGACCGTACCAACAGCGCGTCGAAAGCGAACGAAGAGGTCCAAAAGCAAATCGCCGCCATTGCGGAGGTACCTGACGCAAACGAAGATCCTACACAAAGTCAGGATAATGGGGTAGAGGAGGATATGAACGACGCTATCGACACGTTTGAAGCCGTTGGAGAAGACGCTGATATACTACCACAACCCCAGGCGAGCAGCAATGAAGCTGCCTCGCTCTTCGCACCGTTCACATTCTTCCTCTCTCGAGAGACTCCCAAACATTCCCTCGAATTCATCCTTCGTGCTTTCGGTTGCAAGCGAATAGGTTGGGATGCCGTCCTGGGTGACGGTGCGTTCACTAACAACGAGAATGATCCAACAATCACACATCACATCGTAGACCGTCCGCCATTGATGGGCTTGCCGGAGTCCGAGGACGCAGATCCTGCCGACGACGCTGCTAAGGACTCCACATCCACACAAATCGCAAGGCCCGGATATAGGATTCCGGGTCGCATCTATATCCAGCCCCAGTGGGTTTGGGACACCATCAACCAGGTCCAGCTACTCCGACCAGACTTGTATGCCCCGGGAGTAACCATGCCGCCCCACTTGAGCCCTTTCGTACGACCTTCGAAAGGGAGCTACGATCCCAGTGTCCCATTGGCCGAGCAAGAGCGGGAGGGCGAGGCGGAAGAAGCTGAAGGTTTGGACGAACTCGAAGCCGAGGGTGAGGGAGAGGAAGTCTCAGAACAAGGCATGGCTGTGCAAGCCATCGCCGTTTCCAAATCATCGGCTCCCATAATAAACGACGACATCGACTCGCACGGCATGACCATCGCAGGCAGCGACTCCGATTCCTCCACCTCCTTCACCTCAGCCACCTCCTTCGCCGGCTTCGACGACCCCACCCTCACAGCCGACGCGTCTTCAGAGTCCGAAACCGAAACAACACGCACCCAGCACCAGCGCGAACTCGAAGCCGAAGCCGCCGGCCTCACGTTCTCGGAAGGCGCTGTATCTGTGAATGCGAAAGCGAACGGTGTGCATGTGAAGGGGATTTTGAAGCCGAGCGGTGGTGGTGGGGTGAAAGGGGAGGAGGCGAGGAAGAAGGCGGGGAAGAGGAGGAAGGAGGAGGAGGAGGAGTTGGAGAGGAGGAAGATGATGATGGGGAGGAAGAAGAGGAAGGTTGTGGAGAAGATGCTGTTTAGTAATCGGAAGAAGGATGAGGAGGCGGAGAGGCTGAGGGGGAAGAGGAGGAAGATTGAGGGGGGGAGGGGTTGAGGGGGTGGGTTTGATGGGTTGGATGTTGATGATGAATTATGCTGAATTTATTGTGGCTTGTTGAGGGCTTTCTTCGTGTCTATCTTTCAGCAAGGTGTCGAGAAAATGTTAGGTTCCTTCCTTCTTGCCTAATCGTATCTGCATGTTGAGCGTAGAAACTGTGATAGCCCCAATTCGAATCCCCCGAGCGATGGGATATTGGTCAACCATGCGCGTAGCGCCACGGTCAAGCAGGCCCCTTTGATACCGTCCCACCAACCTCAAGTTTCTCCATCTGACTCCCCACAACTCCAGCACCATCCTCACCCCCACCCCCCGTCTCCAAAACCTCCAAGAACCCCCCAACAAGATGCACGCTCCCCGTAACCAACACCTTCACCTCCCCGCCCGCGTCCCTCGCAACATCCCTACACCACCCGACCGCTTCCTCAATACTCGTCTTCACCTCCACCACCGCCTCCGCATCCAAAGCTGTCCATGTCTCCGCTAAGCCTCGCTGCACCTCTAAGGTATCCACAGCCTGCTTGTTTGTGTTCATGCTTACCAGATCGGGCCGGTAGCCTGCGTCGCGGAAGGTGGTGTTGGTGCAGAATACGGCGTGGGTGAAGGGTTGTGAGTTGTTGAGTGCGTGGGAGAGGGTGCGATGGAGGGCTTTGGCGAGGGCGTTGGCGTCGCGTGTCTGTTGGTTGAAGAGTAGGATGCGCGTTGGTTTGGGCGGTGCTGGTAGCGCATCGCTGCTACTGTTGCTGTGAGTGATGGGGGCGATCTGGTCGGCGAACCATGTGCCGGCTACTTCGATGCTTTCGAGCGTGTGTCCGCCGTCGATGTGCCATGCTATTTCTTTTTCTCGCCGTATTTCGCATCGGCCTGGCCAGCGGACGTTCTCCAAGCCGCGAATGAAGGGGGTGGGAAGAGGGTGTGCGGGATTGTGGGTGCTGAGGAAGAGGTGCTTCCACGCGATGGCGATGGCGAGGCTGGCGTTTGTTTGTTGGAAATCGGCTGCTAGGCCGAGCTTTATGTTTGAGAGACCGGGATGTCGATTGACGACATTGAGAGGGCAAGAGACCTCCCCTGAGCGCTTACGCAGGACATCGAGCGCGTTTGGTGGCTGCGGCGCGGTGTAGCAGGGTACATCTTTCTTCATGATCCCACCCTTGTGCCAGGCTATCTCCTCGATCGTGTTGCCCAGCATGGCGGTGTGATCAATCCCTAAAGTGGTGATCCCGGCGACAGAGGGCTTGACGAGGATGTTGGTGCTGTCATATTCCCCTCCGATGCCACATTCTATTATCGCGGTGTTGACGCCTTCGCTTATGTATGTGTGGAATGCCATCAGAGTCAGGAAGCGGAAGTAGGCTGGTTTTGCTGTTGTGTCTGTTGGCTCGGCCCTTGCCCTCGCAGCTTCTTCTAGCCGATCCCACAACTCGAAGAAATACTTTGCGAAGGCTTCTTCCGATAGTGGCTCATTGTTGATCTGGATGCGTTCGCGAACAAATCGGAGATGTGGGGATGTATAGAGGCCGATCTTGGTCAATGGAGGTTCGGTGTGATGAGGGGACGGGTTTGTGTATTGCACCAGTATCGATGATATGAATGCACTTGTGGATCCTTTGCCTTTGGTGCCAGCAATGTGTATGGTATTCAGACGATTGAAGTCCGAAGGCTATCCAAAGAATCCTCCTCTTAGCATCTCGCAACCAGGAATTCGATGGGAAGCGGAAGGCTTCTCACACCTCATATCCAATCCGACGGCACCATTCGATCATCTCAGGGATCGCGGTCTTGTTCATGCCCTTGCCCGACTTCCGGATGGCGTCCACGATCGAGAAGTTGGACTGAAGGGTATTCAAAGCAGAGACAGCATCCTAGACATTTGTTCAGTATGCGATCCTATGGACTACCACTGTAGTAGCTCTGAGATGCTAAGACTCGGGGCAGTGTGACAATGTAGCTGGCTTACTGCGTAAGTACGACCCATTCTTGTGGTAGTGTATTGGCGTCTTGCTACGCATCTGTAGAGATATGGGAAAGAATTGTTACACGACACATGCATCAAGTCATGGTTATGATGTGAGCCTAGGTAAGGTACCTAAGGAAGATGCATACCTACTTCTAACAAAGTAACTACCTTACTTTACTCTGACCTTTGCAAAAATACCCGCGCGTCGGGCGGTTCCTCCAGCGTATGTCGGGAACCCCGTGGCGCCTTACCATTCTTGCTATCAGGAGCTGTGTTAGCTTTGGCAAGGGTCGTGAATACATCTCCTAGCTAGCCTGACACGAAGCTGAAAGCCTTTACTTGTGCATAATGTTGAAGCTCTACAGAGTTCGGCTTCTCGTACTCCCTCCGTTTTTGATCCGGAGTTGCCAGCTATAAATGTAGTATTCAGCGCCGTGCCTCCGAGTTCTTCTGATATACCTTCCTGATATCATGTTTCGACCAAGTCGTGGGTCTGCTACCGCCTGTTCTACTAGGTTTGGAGGTAGCCCCCACGTAAAGGCCTAGCTCAGCGGTATTCTAGAAAAGCCTAACGCCACACATTGATCATTTGTATCAAAAGTCGCCGAAACAGCGACATGATCAGCCCCTCCATCAACTTCCCCTGAACTGATCGGCAGCTCGACCTGCATGGCCTTCATCCTTATGGATGCTGCTACAGAAAGCGTCGATTCACTTATGAGATGACGTCGATTAAGGGATCCTGGCAATCAGGAGGCTGCGATGTCTGTTCGAGAAAGCTATTGATCAATACACTGTAGGCAGTATTCCGTCGTCCTCAAGGGCGGGTTGGCAGTCCGTTGTCTCCATTCTGGTCAGGCCGTTCGACCTTTGCCTTCGAATGCTGTGAAGCTGACACTTGGCTGGATGGATTTTGGGGTGGTGTCAAGAACATCTACTACAACATGCAGGCCATACAAGGCAGCCAATGAGGGCAGGCAAAAACCCCCTACTAATCGCAAATGATTGACTCGTTCCCGAAGTAATCGCAAGCTTAATAAGTATGCTGTCATGCTGACCATGATGGTACGGCATAGAAAGCTCACCATCGGTAGTTGTGGACACCATTACGATTCTCAATCTACTTCAAGTATCTATTCTTCAGTCCAAATCCAGCGAACCTCACCACCCCCAATGTTGAGATACTTTCAGCCACGACGCCACTCGCAGATGCGAGAAGCTGAAATTGGAGACGATACTGCCATTAATCGCTGAGCTACGCACATCAGGAATACGAGGTTACAATGAAAGCAAGATGAGGTGAGAATCTTATTCATCCAAAAATGGTCTGTATTAAAGCAGAGACTTTCTCTATCGTTCCTCACCAGCTCTTTTGAATTTGGCATAGTCCGCGATATTCAGTGTGATTCCACCTGTTACCATGTATATCAGCATCATGTTCTTTGTCGCGCCTCTCATCTTCTTGCTCTCCACAGCCCGCTCAGCAACAATTGCCCAGATCGATGCATCGAATTCTGCCTTGACATCACAGGCTGATACTGTCGACGCCGCTGTCGTTGCCATCACTGCCCAAACCCCTCCTACAACCGCTCAAGTACGTCCCTACCAAGCTTCATCATTTCTCATACTCTTTCCATTACCTCCTACAGCTTTCTGATTTCACAAGCTCGAATTCATCCATCGTTCTAATCCCACTGTTGTGAACTAGCAAATCCCTGCCTCCCTTCAATCCCTTACCAACGCCATCTCCTCTGCACTTTCTGCCTCCAACCCGACAGCGCCTACCACTGATCCCTCAGCAGAGGAGAGTGTGGTTAGATCCTGGGGACTCTTCGCAAATACAATCGCCGAATTGATGTCTGATTACATCCAGCAGAGAAGTAGATTGGTCGGTATTTTTCGGCTTGCAGTCAGCAATCTACAGCCAGTTGTTGACCTTCAATACTACCTTTTTGGTGAGGATCTCCGTTGATATCTGTGATAACGTACTCTTACGGGTTGTGTGACGGATAGGATTATGCCGATTTTATGATCAATGTGGTTGGCGATAAGCCGTATCGAACGACAATCAACATGACTACTTTCGAAGCCTCCGATGCCTACCACAAAGACCTCAACGGCGTGTATGATGCAATTGCCGATTATGCGCCAGCGGTGGCATGAACTAATATTAGTCCAAATGCTAGGGGTAGATATGTCACGTGTCAAGATTGATTATGGTTCCTACATTCGTTCACATAAACAGGGGCGCGTAAAGGGAAGTAGGATAGCCGAAAGCCTGATATTACTATCTAAACCTAAGACGAAGAAGGTAGAGGAGGTCATACGGCCGTGACGAAACATCAGTGTGCTACGTGAACGTATGGTCAAGAGCCTGTATGAGGAGCGCGCGAACCCCGAAGACAAAGTGGAACCACCCAATCGAATCCCTCAAACCATTGATAGGAAGTGCGAAACAGGAAATCCATTGTCTCGATCAAACAATGATTCAGCATGAGCGAAACCCCTTGTCTTTTGTACAACCTACCCATTGTTCGATACAAGCCTACTTTATCCACAATGTCCCCCATCCACATTCAAAGTTCCTCATATCTATATTTCCTTCGCATTCTTTCAAAATCATAAGCCAACCAACAACAAACCACCAGTAATCCCTTCCCTTTGCCTGGCGCAAAATCACCAACAAAATCATCGTCTACAACACAAAGAAGCCACATCCTTCCCCCATACCACCAACAATGCCACCCCACCATCCCCCCAAAGCCGCCCCCAGCGCACCACCACCAAGACCTCACCCCCACCCCACACCAACAACCCCCTCGAAAACCCACCTCCCCACCCGTCCCCACCCACACCCATCCACAGACCTCGAAAGCGGTATCCCCCACCCCGCCCCCGTTCACAAGCCGTACAAGCAAAGATTCTGCTACGATTGCTCCAGGGGTCAAGCTATCTGGACCGGTTTTTGTGTGTTGTTCGTCATAGGCGTCGTGTGTATCTTGCCGGCGGTCGTGACGGGCGGGTCTTGTGGGATTGGGTGTACGAATAACCAGCACCTGCCTACTGCCCCTCCTCCCTAGTTCTGAGGGATATTGGGGGGCTGGAGGGGGTTGTTTTGGGTAGATGTGTGAGGGAGGGATTTGGGTTGGAGGGATGGAGGTGCTGATGAGGTTACGAGTAGCAGGGCCGAGACTTGTAGTTCGATCAGGAATCAGGGTACTACTCCTTTTGATAGGGAGATATAATAGTTTCAGGATTCACCTGTGGATCAGTTACTACTAGGGCAGCAAGCCATAAATCCTGATCCTTTAACGGACAATCTGATTAAGAGGTTGAGATCTACTTTTGTATGAAATGTTCAAGGAATTTCCGCGCCGATTGAAGTGTGAAACTTGACTTTGTTCATTATTGGATGCAATACTCTTGAAATATATGCAAGGTATAATACGGAAAGGTGATACGATTATAGCTGACCGATGATTCATGTTCCCGAAATGGGGAGAGAAAAGGTTCCATTAGTCTATATAAGCCGTCACTATCAAGACGGTTGAGTTGTGGTCCTAGTGCTTTACACTTGAAATCTTATGTAGCGAGCTAGGCGGGTTCGAGTCCTTGTGTAGGGTTGGGTAGATACAACAGTTCGGAGATTTGAGTCTTTTTGTGAAGTCTTGGCAGTCTATGGCACATCTCTTCACGTGCAATACATCTGCTTTACATAGCTTCCAGGATGACGGGTGTGACATTCTAATGGCCGAAGCTCTACTCCGTATATATAGATGAGTTGGGAATCGTTAGCCTCGCGAACAACTCACGCCTTCAAGCCGTTGTAAACGCGGTCAAAAGCAGGAGGCCAGGCTGCCAACATCAATTGAAGTTCCAGTGCTGCAGTGGAAAATAGCAACAACGAATTCATCATAAGTAGAACTAGCACTCGTGTGGTTGCACTTCTGCTTGGTAGTCACGCAGGTATCACACCTTCAGAGAGCGCGCTGATGGACTCGCCGACATCGTCATTGGTTTCCCTGGCTGGTCTGGTGGACCTTGATACATACAGCATTCCTCCTTCCCCAGAGCCTCCTGAGGGCTATTTATTATCATTACCATACGAAGTGCGTGCTCAGATCTGGGAAGAATACTTTGAATACCGGAATATTCTCGATTTGCGTCTTTACTGTCGCCGACCACGTTGTGCGAAAGACAATTCCCAAAGTACTGGCGACGAAAATCACAACTTAGACCCGCCTGCATCTCAGCATGTTGACTTGATTTATATTGGCAGCTTGAAGCAGAAACGGCCCACCTGTTATACTCGCTTTTACGAGCTCGGTGGTTCGGATCGTCCTCGTCAATGGCTGTCATTGCTCTGCACCAACCAACAAGTCCGCCAGGAAGTTGAAGGCGTACTCTTCAGACGTCGAGCATGGATAGTCGACGACGGAGTATTGCCACTTCGACTGGACTGCCTACGAGACCACGGTTACGCAGCACGTACGTTTCCAAAGTATCACAGTGTACACCTTACGCTTCAGAGTCATCTACCGCCATCAGAGCTTGACAGTCACAGCTTATATTCCACTATTTTTCTGTCGCTAAAGAACTTTAGATATGCCTGGGATATATACATAGTAATCGACCTTGTACATGGCAGAGACATGCATCTTATGGACTGGATCAGCAGAACCCTCTGCCAAGCACGGTCCTCGACCAGTATCCACTTCCAGAATTGCACATCTATAGAGATGCGGTACCTGGGCCACAGCCCCACCAACAACCACCGCCAAGAATGCTGGCCCGCTCGTCATAGACGTGAGTTCATGGATGGAGCATGGATGCGCTTTCAGCTGCCAGGTCTCGACATTGTAGGAGCCGCTTATCTAACCGAGAGAGACAAAGCATGCTACTTGTCGCTGAAGGAGCGAGCACCTTTCACGCTCATCTCACCAGTGAAGAATGAGCACGGAGATGGCACGAAGGCTCCGATCACTAGGGTCTATATGGTAGGGGGCAAAGATCTCTGGGATAATCACCGTAATTAGATTCATCCCATGGATGCCGGAACTCGACTTTTTTGATGATCGCAGGTGTTGATCAAAGGCGAGCAGATACGTTGTACCTAGACATGTTCTGGTGGCGTGGATGGTGATGAGATCAGAACGGGGATTCAGGAGAACGGGGTCCATTTTGAGCAATTCTCTGAGCCAGATCTTAACGAAGGTCTCATGAAGACTGAAATCCATGTGTTATTCGTGAATGGAGGTCATACTTGCAACAGTGGCAACTCCACTGCTAACGTCACCAGACCCAAGATTCGCACATACTAAGCTCGATGCCAACTGATACAGAGAATCCTTCTCTAATCGACGTGCCTTACTGCACAGCATTTCAATCGAAAAGCCCACTATACATGCTCCAGGAGGAATGACTAGGCATGGAGAAACCCGCTAGAGTCGAAATGGAACGAAAGCCGTGGCAATGACAGAGCCTACTGTCAGCATGATGGAATCAGGATATAGCCTGTGGAGCTCAGATGCCACCTTTTGTAGGCAGTCCCGTAGTTTGAGGATTGTAGAGATCGAATGCAGAGAAATTGGTTCATGCTATGGACAACTCGAAGTTCGAGGACTTCAATCAGAGACCTGGACTCTAGCTGAATACCACCCAATAGCCCATTTCTATCCTTAGGAGCTCATGGAACACTCATCGTATGTCAGTATCCGTAATTGACAGAACGACGTACATAGAGATAGACTGTACAGGTTGAAGCAGGGGAAAGGGTGGAAGGCAATGAAGTACCTTATGTTGCAGCCTAAGCCAGGATGGCGAAGTGTGGCTCAGGAAGTTTCTATAGAATTACGGGATTGTGGCTTGACATTGTGGCGATGTATAAATCCTCCCGGGAATATATGACAACATCATTAATCCAAGGGCATATCCGGAGCTCATCCATCGACGACCACTTCTATACCTCAATTCAAGGGGATGGACGAAATGACTCCTCCATCTTCCATCGTAGTTACAAGGCTCGCTCCAAAGGGAACCTCATCTCCCCCCGCACACCATGTGGAAAACCCACCCTCATCCTTCATCAATCCGTGGCCGTCCTTCCACCAGCATTCACCCCTCACTTTGCTAACAACAGCCCTTCGCAGACCAGCGTTCAAGCCTGTCCCGCCGCGGGATGAGCTGGTCGCGGTTCAGAAGCCTAGCTGGGGTTTCGGCAAAGACGCTCTGAAAGCCACTTGGATTGGCCATGCAACGTTCCTTATAGAGACACCCGGCACAGGAGCTCGAAACGGGGGACTGAGAATCCTGTTCGATCCTGTCTTCGCCGAAAGAACCAGCCCAGTATCATTTGCTGGTCCCAAACGCTACTCTCCAACCCCTTGCACTCTTGATGAACTACCTGAGGTCGACCTGGTAGTCATCTCTCACGATCACTATGACCATATGGACTCTGACACCCTTCTCAAGCTTTACGAGAAACGAAAAGGTAGTATACACTTTATGGTAGCCTTGGGCAATTCCTCCCGACTTCATGGTTTTGGAATTGGGAAAGATGCTGTGACTGAATTAGACTGGTGGGAGGGAGCTCACGTCGACGTGGCTGGTGTGGGATCCATCAACCTGACCTGCACACCCTCACAACACTTCTCCGGTAGAGGCGTCCTGGACCACGGCTCTACATTATGGTGCTCCTGGGTCATAGAAACCATCCATTCAGCTTCCCATCAGGGTAACAACGAATCCAACAGTTCAAAGAAGCTCTTCTTTGCTGGCGACACAGGTTACAGATACGTACCGAAAGACAGGGATGAAGGTGAGATGCCTTGCTGTCCTGCCTTCCGGGAAATAGGAAAGACGTTTGGTCCATTTGACCTTTGCCTGCTACCCATCGGTCTCTACTCTCCAAGGCATCTACTCTCTCCCGTGCACTGTACGCCTGAAGACGCTGTTTCATTACACAAAGATCTGCGGAGCACAAAGTCCATTGGAATGCATTACGGGACTGTGCGAGGTGGCATAAGCCAGTATTTCGAAGAAGTAACAGAGCCGCCAAGAAGGTTCAAAGAGGCATGCGAGAAAGAAGGCAAGATCTGGGGCGAGGAGTTGGGCTTGATCAGTATTGGAGAAACCATTGTCATCTAGGAGCATTCTTCTACTCATTGCGCCGACCGACCCCCTCAGGTCCCTTCAAATGGGAGTCATCTGACCGAGTTGCTCTTTATATCAGCACGCGCTCGAACTGTCAGAGCCCTCGGGTAGTCTGAGACCACCTGTCCAATGTTTGCCGATTGGATTTTTGTAGTGCTACACAATTACATGACGCACGAACAAGATCTACATTATGTTTATTTGAGGAGGGCTATTGGCTGAATACCAGAAACGCGTAGCACCATTGCTTCCACCTACTTACGTTAGTCATAGAAACACTCAGTACGCAGCGGTATTCCGAGAAGATACGATATGGACTAAGCTCCTGCCGTCCCTGTAAACTCAATCGAAAAATTCCGCAAAGTCGATGACTCAATTCTCACATGTGTTTCCACAGTCTGTTGACCTTTCACTTGGGAGCATGTGATGTGTGACTCAGAGCCAACCACTCTCTCGTACGTTTACGGCCATTAGGATACTCTTCATACATTAATTTTGGGGGAAAGAGCGCTTTAATTATCCTGATACGCCAAGAAGATTAAACAAAGAACTGTGCAACCTCGAGACAGGCACACCGGAACGAATACGTGAATGACGAACAAGTGCGACACTCTCTCCTGTCTTCTGTATCGTTTTGGGAATATCGAAGAAGCCGGGTTTCAATCTGCCTTCGGTCTTTGGCTAAGATGATTTATTTAGTCAGCTCAAAAGGATCCGAGCTGTACCGCATGCCATCAGTAACAACTTTCTGATACTAGGTATTGGGTTGTCGCAAGCATGTGACGCTCCAGAACAACTTGCCAGTAATGTGAGCCTGTGTGCTACTGGTCGGCGTGGAATCGTGGTACCGAGTTCGAAGTATCACCCTTATTGGAATCGAAATCGAGCCAATCGACGGAGGAACATCGCGCGACGTACGAGTTTGTGTCACCCCTATCTCGCTTCGAAATAGATCGCTGTTCTATTGATACGTATATAGCAGGTGGCTATTGGCTTCTTTGTTGCATGTCACCGGCAATGTTCATAGCGAACTATTGAGGAAACATTCAGGCAATTGACGGGTCGCCACTGTGCAACGTACGAGTGCACATCTATATGTAGCAGATGTCTTGACTTCTTCTCTTGCATGTCATCGACAATATCCATATTGAATTACCGAGGAGACGTTCATCCCATACGCTTTGCTAGTATCTGCCTCACAACACCGAGTAAGCATCTTGATCTATCAGAAGTAAACACAGCGTGGTATACTTCGTACAAGATCCTATCAAAGCTGTCGTGACCGAAGCCGGTAGGTTCATTGTCCTTGAGTGACTCGATCGAGCCTAAGAAGTCGCATATCTAAGTCGAGCGTACCCATAGTATTCTCCTTCCTACCAACGATGTCTAACGCCACCATGTCTGACGTTTGGCAAAAGGCCGAGGTCGTTATGATCTCAAGCGATGTCCTCACTGTCGTGACGAAGATTGGTGATATAGGCTACGGAGTTATTGGCGATGTAGCCAAGCTGAATATCCTGCAGGGCGAGATCGTTGAGATTACTTTAACAGACGATCCTCCCAAGCAGGTGAAAGACGTACGCCGAGTTCCCGAAACCTCGGCGGAGTCAGCAGGATTACTGCAAGCTGCGACTGCAGCTTGAAAGAGACCGAAAGTAAGCACTCTCAGACAGCTGGATGTGGCATACAATTAATCGACGGAGGTGTCCTACTATTGTCCTTTCGATGTCCTACCCCTTTAACATGAGCGGGCAAGAATGCGAGTGGTGGCAATGTCGATATTGACTCCGTTCCACATGAGTTAGGATCGGTAATTGGGCGATCTCTTGTTTCTGGAGTCTGGCTGATCAAGGGCCGATTCTCGCTGTGAATATTCCTGGGTGCACTTGAATACCGTTAGTTCAGTCGACACGTCTGCGTGCGTTTAAGGGTTGCTAATGCGACAGGAACCCACATGCTGAATACAGTATATTTACGGATTCACATTCCATCGACCAGTCCGCCAAACATTCCATACACTCCAAAGCAACAGCATCTCGTCTCCACCAGCATCGTGTTTATAGGTACCTGTCCTACTCAGCTGCGTTGTATCAACGCTACATTAGTGGACTCATGAATCACACAAGCTCGTCCTCCAACTGGAGTCTGCAATTCTTCGAGATCCAAGCAGCCTGGAATCTTGCACATTCCTCTCCGTGATATTCCAGAAGTCGCGAATGCCAAGCATTCCGAAGCCATTTGCCTATTTCAAAACAACTCTGCATTCCGATACATGAAAATAGTATGGCAATTTCCCATTCTATATGTTAGTTGGACTAGCGATACTTCTTTCTCACTTATAGTCTTCTGATTTTTTTCGCTTGTCTTTCTGCGTTTGTCGCATCCACGCTCATTTCCGTCCACACTCATTTGGCGTTGCTTGACTCAATAAGGATGGGGTGGAAACTGGGCCTCCTACTTCTGGGCCTCGCCACGATCGCTCGTCCGCAAGGCGACATCGGAGGCACACAGAGCCCACCATGTACTGCTTCGCAAGGTTATTCGTACAAGGGGTGTTACAGCGACGATAACAATGGCGCTCATATGAATTTCGATTTCCAGGTCATTCCGAACACGACAGTCGACAAGGCCAACTACCCTGGTTTTGGTACAGCCATCACTCAGCTTAGCTGCCAGATCGCTTGTCGAGGGCATGGGTATAAGTGGGCTGCTGCTTACAATGGTAGCCAATGCTACTGCTCAAGTATCTGGGCTGCCCCAAATACGACATATAATTTCTCAACCCAGAATGTCCCTCAATATCCTCTTTACAATCCCAACTATGTCAATAATTATTCCGAATCCACTTGCAACAAGTAAGTGCTCCCACCCCGGCGCTTTTATCTAGTGTTCTATTTTGAGGTCAACTGGTCGCTCAACGAAAACATGTCTCTTTGCATATCTGGGAAAATAGCGAACGAAAAGGCTTAGCTGATCTTTGGGTTACTCAGGCCTTGCTCTGGCAACTCCAGTCAATTTTGTGGTGGCTCCAATGCGTCATCACTATCCTATGACACCAGCAGAACCGGCACTCCCTCTGATTGGCAGAACCCTTGCAATTGGGGTTATTTAGGTTGCTATGGGTCAGGCAGCTTGGGGATACCGTTCGTGGACAGATATGTGAGGACTAACAGTACTCTCGACTGCATAGCTTACTGCGGAGGAATGAAATACCCATATGTTTCACGAAACGGGACTGACAGCCAGACTGGTCAAATAACCTGCGGTTGCGGTAGCGAAATCTCGAGTGGATATCAGCTCCCCGAGTCATCTTGCTCTGCGAAGTGTGACGGTACTGCGGGGGTGTAAGTCAAGACCCAGCACTTGAGGTGCGAGTTACAAATTACATACTGTGCTAATTATTAAAGCAGTGGGGGTCCTGATAGTTGCGGAAATGGGAATTCGGACTTCTCGATTTTCTACAACCCTCGCCTTATGGGTTGCTACTACGTAAACATCCCCGGCGCAGCTGCCTCTGTGAGCTACTCCGCTCCTCCCGGTGCTAGTACGCCCGTAGGGAGATGTACTAGCTCAAGCACCATTTCATCCAGCGCGCCGACGAGTACGCCAGTCTCCAAGACGCCAATCTCGAGTTCGCCAGGTTCCAGTACGCCAGTCTCGAGTACGCCAGCATCCAGCTCGCCAGTCTCAAGATCGCCGGCTTCTAGCACGCCAGTCTCGAGCTCGCCTGCCTCCAGTACGCCAGTCTCAAGTTCACCCGCTTCTAGCACGCCAATCTCGAGTTCGCCAGCCTCGAGTACACCTCTCTCTAGCACCAAGGTCTCAAGTACGCCAGTTTCAAGCACACCAGCCTCGAGCACGCCAGCCTCGAGCACGCCAGCCTCGAGCACGCCAGCCTCAAGCACGCGAGCCTCAAGCACACCAGCCTCAAGCACGCCGGCCTCAAGCACACCGGCCTCAAGCACACCGGCCTCGAGCACACCAGCCTCAAGCACACCAGCCTCAAGCACGCCGGCCTCCAGCACGCCAAATTCAAGTTCGCCGGCCTCTAGTACACCCGCCTCCAGTTCTCCAAAGTCTAGTCTTCCGGCAACCAGTACCCCTGGTACAAGTACATTAGCATCAACTACCATGATGGCAAGCTCCCGCACAGCAACGAGTACACCCTCACCAACCGTGGTGCAGACTGTTCAAGGTTTCGCAAATGAAGGATTATACGATGACAAATTGAGTCCCCAACTACTAACAGCGGCCTCAACCTCAGCTCCTAACATGACGGTCGAGGTTTGCGCAACTTACTGCTCAACCTACTTGTACTTCGGTGTAGAGAATGGTATGCAACCTGTCACTTTCGTTGATTGAGCCAGAGCTGACTACGTACGCAGGTACCACCTGCTTCTGCGGAAACATCTTCAGCCGTCAACCAGTCCGCTCAGCAGACCAGTCTGGTGCTTCCGATACAGTCTGTGCTGGCAACCCTACAGAATACTGCGGTGGATTACAGGCTCTGCAAGTCTATGCACTCGTTTCGGTTGCCTCAAGCAGTCTACCTTTCAGCACGACCGCTTCATCTACGTCAGTCAGCATCGGTATGTCAAGTATCATGACCTCCAGCAGTGCACCAACTTCGCCCATCAGTCCATCCTTGCCTGCTATAATTCCAGTCGCCTCATCTGGCACCACCGCCAGTAGTGCAGGAACCAGTCTCAGCAGCAGCAGCAGCAGCAGCATCGGCGTTGTTTCTCCATCAACGGCTGTTACTTCACCAATGGGCTCTTCTTCACCGAGCGTTGTTGGCCTTCAATCCACAGCCGGATCCGCACCAAGCAGCCCTGGCTCCAAATCGTCGGTCTCTTCCTTACCAAGCAGTGCCAGCAGTCCATCGGTAGCTTCTTCTTCACCTATTGGCCTTGGTTCAACATCTGCAGTAGTATCTTCGTCAAGCATTGCAGGCTCCCAGTCAGCGACTTCAGCAGCTCCTATGAGCTCACCTTCCTTCTTCTATCTTCTGTCTTCTGGGCCTGCCAGTGGCTCTCCTGGCACCGGTCCAGGCAGTGGCACTTCTGGAAGCGCAACGACCGGTATTCCCTCTGGCAGCGGGCCTGGGAATTTGCCCTCAGGAAGTGGAACAGCGGTTGGTCTCCCCGGAAGCGGTCTAACTGGTCCATCTGGAAGCGGTCCAGTCAGTCCATCTGGAAGTGGATCAGCGGGTAGTTCGCCTGGAACTGGCGGTCGTGGCTACGTCCATCTATCGCCAGATCCCTCTGGCAACAATCTAGGCTTCTTCACCACCGATCCTAGTATCGCATCGCTTTTCACGCTTACACCAGACGGCCAACTGATCTCTGGAGATCAAATTGCCAACTTACCTACCGGCGATGGTGTCAATCCGACTAGCGATACCATCGATCCCACTGGGGACAGTGGCAACTTCCAATACTTCAACCCTGCAAGCAGCCTAAGTGGTAGAACCAAGTCAAAGTGCACTATGACGAACGGACAGGTCACTTGTGCCAATGGGGTCGATGTTGTCTTCTACTTCTGCGCGTCGGCACCCTACGTTGCTCTTGAGACTGGACCTGTGGTACCAGCCGGCTGTCAGGCGCTGATCTTAACGGCGGCTGACCCCAAGACCATCCCTAGCCCTCAGTCTACAATGCCAGCAAGCAGTCCCAGTCCCATGGCAACAATGTCGTCTTCAGGCAGTCTTGGTTCCCAAATGACAATGTCCCCAACCAGTCAAGGCTCTATGCCGACAGGATCTCCAGTCAACTTGGGCACTCTCTCGATAGTCTCTGCCACCGGTCCAGTCTCCTCTTCGACAACATCTACAAGCGTACCAAGCTCGCCGTCGACAACGTCTGTAAGCGTACCAGGCTCGCCGTCCACACCTTCTTCACCAGTGATTGGCCCGCCGTCGATGCCTTCATCGAGTATCCAAAGCTCTTCCTTAGTAGGATCGCCAAGCAGCATCGGGCCACAGTCGCCAGTATCTTCTTCGGCATTAAGCCCCTTTCCGTCATCGAGCGCTGCAGCAAGGCGAATCGGGCTGATGATAAACCCTGCATCAGCCCCAGGTACAGGCTTGGGCACAGGCTCGGGCACAGGCACCGGCGCAGGTACTGGTGCTGGTACAGGCTCAGGTACAGGCTCGGGCACAGGAACAGGCTCAGGAACAGGCTCAGGTACAGGCTCAGGTACGGGCGCAGGTACAGGAGCAGGAGCAGGTGCAGGCACAGGCGCAGGCACAGGCGCAGGCCCAGGACAATCAATGTCTTCACAATCTGCACCTTCCACTGCACCCACCGGGCTGGCACGCCGCAGAGTCGCCCAGAGCGTGTCAGGATCAGCTTGCACCAGCCCAAACAATACCTTTCAGCTGGTCAACTCCCAACTCTTTACCAGCGATGGCACTGCTCAGTTCAGCACCTCCCAAGGTGTAGCCAACCAACCCTTTGCTGCATCATCAACCGTTGGGGATATCTCGACGGCATTCAGCGTCAATGGATCTACCCTCGTGTGGAGCAATCCTGCATTCACAGGTGGACAAGCGTCGTTCTGTATGGTCAACGGAGTGCTTTATGCCGTCTTCACAACGGCCCCTCCTGGCTGCACAGCAATGCAAGTATCCGTCCAGAATTGTGCAGACCCCGGATCTGCTAGTGCGGGATTATCATCTGGTCTAGCAGGGACTGCAACATCTCCATCCGTTCCAGGAGCATCGGCTGGTCAGTCAATCCCCGGAACATCGGCTGGACAGTCAGTCCCAGCGGCATCGGCTGGTGTCGGAGGGAGCTCCACCACCGTACAGCCCACATTCAGTAGCTCTGGATACGTTGGGACGTCTCCCATGCCGTCTAGCATTGCCAACATGACAGACCACTGCTCACAAGAAGTCCTAAACCTTGTTCCCGAAGGTGTGATCGCAGGCTTCGGCAATGGCGATCTCAACTACTACTGTGGACATGCCGAATACTACTTTGCGCGTTTCTGCCCGGTATGCGACATCGTCAAAGTCGACATCCAGCGCGACACGTTGGTCTATGTGCCTTGCCCAGTCTGTCCAGCAGTAGTGCAACAAATCCCAGGCAAAACGCAAGTCAGCAACGCACCCGCCGAAGGTCAAAAGGGCTCCAGTCAAGCGGCTTCTGCCGGCAAGTATCAATACGAGCCTCCGGTCTGCCCTCAATGCTCGACTGTGACCTCCTTGGCCAAGATTCCCCTGACAACGATCACGGTGTCATGTTCAGCATGCTCGGGTGGGAGCGAAGCCATCGGATGTCCAACCGCAGCCGCATCCTCCCTCGCCAGCTTGGCCAAAGCATCAGGAGCTCCCGCCTGCGAAAAGGCGGCCCAAGCGGCGATCGAATCGGCACAAGTCTCCGCGCTGACGATCACAGCACCAGCTGGTGCAACGGCCACCTCCACCGTCGTCAACGTGCCATGTTCCGCCTGCTCTGCCGGAAGCCGTGCTGTCGCCGTGCCGCAAGTCGCTGCTGTTGCTGCCGCCACCGCTACCGGTCCAGCCGCACAACCTGCATCGTACACGACAGCTACGGCGATGAGCGCTGGCAGCCCTGCCCCGGTCGCCGCGGAGGCGGCTGCTGGTGCGAAATATGCAAACCCCAACGTTGGTGGCAACGATTCCCTCGCCCCGGCGGCGTCTGCCGGTCTCAATAATCTGAGTAGTAGTATAGGCGCCCCGAACGCGGGTAATAACGAAGGTGTGGAGCAGGCTTTGAAATCTGGTATGTCCCCCACTTCATCATTGTGGTTATGAACAAAGGTTAACCATGTTGTGTACAGGAGCCAATATGCTTGCCCGTCCGATCAGTATACTTGTAACCATTCTTGCGTTGCCCTTTGGTCTTTGGGTTCACGGCCTTTTTGTTTGAGGAGATTGATTCCTTTGATGACATCGAGGGAGGGGGTAGGAGGTAGAGCGTTACCATTAATGTTGAGGAGTTGCGTGAAGCTTTAATTTAGTTTTTGATTGATTGGGGCTTCTCAATGTACATCTCTGTTAGGTAGATCAGCTTTGCACTTGCAGCACCTCATTGCATTCTGTTTGGTCGTAGAAAGTGTGTGGAAGTCACTGAGTCTGCGTTGAGGGTTGACGAATACCAATGTCTTTCATCATGCTCTCTCGGGACCTTCTGGAGAATGTGGGCACTCGCGGGACTCACAAGAATAAAGCGACCAGAGGGGATAAAATGAGCATGAACCTGCTCAAGACCTGGCAGACCGACCTAGCTAAGTGACTCCCAGCAGCTTCATCGACTCCTCAAGTCAATGCATGTTGACTTCCAATCCCCCAAGCCCGATGACATTTCAACAATCGAGATTGGTAAGGCCTACGGAACCAACTTGGACTTCGAATGAAATAACCAGATCGCTCAGGTGCGTCGGTATGCAGAAACATGCGAATATACGCACATGTCTCCATCGCCGAGAACGTACGTACCCACCCTGACAATACAGGTACTACGCGCCTCGGCTCTCCTGGAGCTTGCGTGCCCGATCCCCTAAGATCATCCATGTGCAAGGCCACAGACGACTATCTCTCCCAAGCACGAGCTCTCATTTGACTCCGCTCTCATGTTAACGGTGATAGAAGTCAACTTCTCTTCTTCTCCAGCTACATCAAAGGACCTTACCGTCCTTCAAGTCCTGACACCATCTGGGAAGTCACAATCCATACGACTTTTCCGTAATTGGGCGCTATATCTGAAGGTGTGATAGCAAAGCGAGACTGCAAGTCCTGTGATGTGGACTTTGGGTAGAGGTAAATGGGAAATGTAGCTGCGATGGATCGTCGATGGTCTGGAATGGGTTAAGATAGACAATCTGTGCGATTTCGTAGGTCCGGGAGTGTGGTGCGGAAGTAACATCGTATGATTTTGGCTGGATGGTATGGTTGCAATTGGTGTCGTGACGATGTCGCTGTTGGGATTGGTATCTTTATGGCGAGAGCAGATCGAGTGCTATATAGGTAGCTAAAAGAATGTCGTACTGGTGGTACGGTGGGTCCGAGAGATGTAAACTTACCTTTGACGAGTTTGGTCTTGGGTTTCTTCTTTCACAGGTTTGCAGTGGTGGCGTTGGCTCAGTTGCTGTAGTGATGTATACTTACGCTGCTCAATCCATGCTTGGAGGTGACGAGGCTTGGTTGCAATGCTGATTGGTGTATGTATGTTGATATGAATTCTCGCTTCTGATTGGTATATGTATGTTGATATGAATTCTCGCTTCTAGTGGGTATAAGACTGAATGCTATCGATTTTGGGGTGCTGTAAATATACTACGAAGGCCGCTAAAGTCTAGATTGGTCATGGCATTAGTATGAGGAGAGTAGTATCACATAGGTTTCTAACACCCTCACCCTCACCCCCACTACTGGCCCTCGCCACCGTCACCCTCTCCATTCGCATTCTTCCTCTTCTTCCTTCCTGTGGCTTCCGTTCGCTCGTGGATCTTGCGGAGGACTTCTTTCATGCGACTTTTCCGATCACCAGTACCCCAATCGAGAATGTTATTCATAGCACGGTGAAGTCCAATGGCGCCCTCTTTATTGCGGAGGGCAAATGATTTGATCAGATGCATGTGGTACACCACGTCCTCAGCGGACTTGACTTCAGCCCAGTGGCAGAAGATATTTGCCACTGTCGGCACGAGTGCGACGGAAAATGCCATGGATTGCATGTCTGGGCCAGTGCTCGTATTGAAGTCAGGGTCAGAGTCATGGATCATGATCCTCGCTGCACAGACAAGAGATGCACCTCCGCGGGGGCACTGATTTTCGGTATCTTCAATCGTACCATTGGTCTTGGTCTCTATAACAAGGAAGGAGTGGTAGATCCCCTGCGAAACCTGTGCATACATCTGATATCGATCATTAATAGTATTCTCGTCTTCTGAAAATGCCTTGCGCTCGAGGCCGAATGCGATATCAGGCCTAGGATTTGTAATTCTTGGAAGACTATCCAGCATCTCCTGTATATTTGGATCGTTAGTGTATAATTTTGGTACGGACCCAGTCCGAAGATCTGCGTCCCAATTTTGGTCGAGGAAACTCTTCTCCCAAGTCGTTGACGTCCATGCTCCAGGTGCTAGAATCGACCCATCCTTATTCTTATCTCTGATATTTCGTTGAGGGTTATGCAATGCGCCCCAGACCATGTTGATCCAGGTCGACTCATTTCTTTCGGCGTATTTGTCCCGCACCTTCTTGAAGTTTACCTGCCATTGTGGTCTCTCAGGTGAATTTCGAGTCTGATCAACGATTTCCTCCGCCCATTGTCGTACCTCAGGATTATTCTCTATTGCAGCTTCGTCTTCGATTGGTATATTATTAGCCCGCATCACTAGACGAACACCAGGAACGTTGGTGGACTTCTGGCTATTTAATGGACCAGGGCCAGTCGCCTTAGAAGAGGTGGACGGGTTCACTGGGAGGGCCATATCGTTCTCGTTGAGTACTCGGAGATTCGATGCAGTAAGAGGAAGCGGCTGGTATTCGATAGTAGGGATGGCTGGAACGGACCTGGGAGGTGGGGGGTTGGTGAATGGGTAGAATTGCGGAGGCGTGATGACCTTCGATGAAAAGGGCTGTGGGTGTGTAAGAGCCGAGGGTGCAGTTACCTCAGCTGGTATGGACTTCACCTGGGAAGATACTCGGATAAGCAAACGACCTTTACGTCAAGGTTAGAGTGCTATCGTTCATACAACTGGTTGCACAATATCAGAACCAGCAGGAAAGCAGTCGATGGTAGGCGTAGATGCCTGCGAAATGGATAACGCAACTGTAGACTTCAAGTGAGAGAAGTCGTGGGTGGCAGAGATCTGAGAGTGAAGGTAAGTCAATAAGAGGACTTCATTCTGAGCAGGGCGGATGGTATTACAACAGCACTTTGACTTGCTGAAGTATCAATGCTTGATGGGATTGCATTGGTAACAAGGCGAGATGAAGCTGGACCTTGGTCTGCAACCTCAATCTGGAAATGATGATGTTAGTAATGAAGTGAATGCGGGGTGCAGATGCCTCACATCAGCCAGAGCCGAGTATTTCCTCTTGTGGGCCATCAGAACATCGCGCAGCGCAGGATCTAGAGACGACGGAACATACTGTCCTGAAAGAACGCGGATAAGAAGATTGAAGTATCTTCTTTTAATGACCTCGATGATTTTGACAATTATGCGCCAAGACAAGCTTCCTTTAGCGCATACAAAACCATGGAGAAAGCTTGGCAGCGGATGCAAATTTCCCTACGATTCCGATTCTGCGACATCCGAGTGGGATGATTGTATAACATTCATACATGATATAGCTGTAGGAGATAATTTGATTAAGGTTGAGTTTGCGGTAGATGATCATTGTCTATGCTATCCGCCTCCTGAATGTTATCATGTAGTGACTTGTTGCTCGGCCGCTCTCTCTACCGCACCGACTATCTCCCTAGGCATGCTAAGGAATGGACTATGGCTTGAAACGAAGGTCTCCACGGCGAGACTAGTGCCTATGGCCCTAGCTGCCTTGATCTGCCTTTCCTGCCAATGTGGGAACAGAACCTGGTCGTCCTGCGTCCTCAGATAGGTGGTGGGAATATATCGCCAGGCAGGGTACGTGATAGCGTCGGTCATTGCCGAACCACTTTGGCGAACAAGCAAGGCCTCCATCTTCTTTGCGCGCTCCGGCTCGACGTCGGCGTAGAACAGCTGAATAGGAGGTTGGCAGGGGAGCGTGGTCCCTGTCGCCTCGTCAAGCTCGATGGGTTCGGGGACAGGGCGAGGAAGGCTGGCGCCACCAACACTCTCACCGACTTGCAGCATAAAGCCGCACAAATAGATCAAATGTATCACACCGCCATGGAGCTTTTCATTGGCACGTTCGCTCGCCGATAGACCCTTGACGGCTTCAGTGCCAACGGCGCCCCCATAGGAATGAAGCAGCATGATGACCTCGCGTGACCTTTCAATCAAGGAAAGAACGAGGTTTCGCACCACATGTGCATCGCCAAACATATCTGCGTCGAGACACTTCGTTTCGTCACATGTCGGTAGCAGAGGGCAGATTACCTCGAAGCCAGCTTGTTGCAGTTGTTGGATGAAGTCAGTGTAGTGCTGAGGCACGTGCCAGGCGCCGTGAACAAGTACTATTGCAGGCTTGACATTTAAGGACATGACAAAAGCTTGTTTATCAGATATTAGACTGACCGTCGAGTCGGGTTTTAGTACTATGGATTGGTACCGACCCGAATACTCGGTACCTATTTAGGTACTAACCTAAATACTTAGTACCTACTTCTAGTACTAACCTAAAAAGCCCTTAGTACCTTAGTAAGTTAGGTTAGACTAACCTAACTTACTAAGGTATTACTAAGAAGCTAAGCCGCTAATAAATTAATAAAGGATTAATATAATTTCCTTATAAAATAAATTTAAATAATTTAATATTATTAGGATTTATCTTATACTTAATATTTATTACTTATTATTTTATATAATATAATAGTTTATATTACTATTTTATATTACTCTTAATTCTCTTACTATTAGTACTTAAAATATATTAACCCCTCTAAGTCCTTTAAGAGTATTAAGTTTTATAAGCCTTAATAATAAAACTATTTAATTAGAATTTAATAATCTTAATATAAATAATTTTATATCTAATAGTCTTTATCCTAGCTAATTTGTAAGTTAAGTTAAATAGAGTATATTAAATAGATCCTTTTAAGAAAAGAAAGTACTTCTTTAAAATATTATTAAAACTATTAAGGAAGATTTCCTAGACTTAATTCTAATAAAGAATAGTAAATTTATTAAATAAGATTAATATATTAAAGTCTAGTTTAAAGTATAATAATAGTAAACTACTATTAATTAAAGTATTAAAATAAAGTCTAATATTAAAATTAAGGATCTACTTTAAATTAAAAAGATTATATTAAGTAAATAAGCTAATATTTAAGATAACTTTATCTAAATTACTTTAATAATTAAGAGATTATTAAAGATTACTTATAAGAAGTATAATAGAATTCTAGACTACTTAATAATTACTAATAATTTAAGTGTATCTAATATAAGGAAATATCTTAAAATTAATAAATACTTTCTTTATAAGTAGCTTAACCTATTATTATAAATAAAACTTTCTTTAAGTTAGATATATTATCTATAATAATATAAATTAGTAATATAAAACTAATTATTTAGGGATAACTTTAAAAGAAAAGTAATACTAGGTTTTCTACTAACTTTTATTAAGAGAAGTAGAATAAATAGTTATATAAATACTTTCTTACCTTAAACTAATCTTTCTAGACTATTAATTAACTAGAGTTTTAGTAATTACTATTAATAGCTTATCTAGATTTAATCCTAATCTATTATACTAAATTATAAAGTATAATCTTTTTAGATTTTAAAGGAATATATATAAAAATTAAAGTAGATCTAGAATATCCTTAATATATTTCTCTTATATTAGATACCTAGTCTAGTCCTTAAAAGGTTACCTACTTTAAAGTACTAGTTTACTAGGTTAATATTAATTTTTAATATTAGGAATATCTTATTACTTTTATTCTACTTAATATCTAGTATTCTAGGTATTTACTTATAATAAAAATAATAAAGATATTAACCCTTTATAAAATTAAAGATAAGCTTTTTAGAATTATTACTAATAATACTAGTAATAATAGAACCTTAAAAGATAAATTAGAGAAATCTTTAGCTTAATAAGATATTTAATAAGATAAATTATAAAACTCTATTCCTTATATAACTTATATCTTTAACCTTATAATATAAGACTTTATTAAAGCCTTAGACTTAGAAGCTTTAAATAATATTATAATATTATTAAAGGATACTTAAGTTAAAGATATCTAAGTAAATATAAGTCTATTAACTATTATTAAGAAGGTATAGTATTATAAGGGTAATATAAATAGGTAATATATTTACTAATATTTTATATAAATCTATACTCTTATAATAATAATTAACTTATCTTCTTAATAAAAGCTTTATTTTCTATAATTATAAAAAACTCTAGTAGAAGACCTTAAAAACTTATATAAGATATCTATATTTATTAGAATTCTATATACTTAATACTTTATTATATATATTAGTTATATAACTTTATTAATACTTAAGTAGATTAAAATATAACTAATCTAAAAATTAGTATAATTAGCGTTAATAAATATAAATAGTTAATTATATTACTACTTAATAATATATTAAATCCTATCTATTAACTTATATTAATAGTTTCTTAAATAATAAATATAAATATATATTTAAGATTCTAATTATATAATACTCTTTTTAAATATTTTAATAGTATTAAAATAATAATATATAATAGTAGGATTATTAATAAAGTAAGTATTATTTATATTTATAAAGTAGCCTTAATAAAACTTATTAAATTTTATTCTAGAATAAAAGGTAAAGGTAGATTAATATATAATCTTATTAATATTCTAGACCCTTTTATAAAATTAAGTCTATATAAAACTTAAGATAAATAAGAGGAGTTAAATAATAATAATACTTTAACCTCTTATAAAGAGAGATATAAGAATAAATTTACTAACTACTTTTATAAGTATTATAAGATATTACTAGTTATTAAAAGGACTAATATATAAGATATATAAAAGATTAATAAGGTAATATAATATAATAATATATTTAAATTTATATTAACTAGTAATAGCCTTTAATAAGAGTAAGGAGAAGTCTACTTTAATATTTAAATTATAAGTCTTTATTATAAAGTAAAGCTATTTAATACTTTTATTCTAAAAGTCTACTAGAGGATATTCTTATATAGAAGTACTAGAAGGATAATACTTTAACTTATTTAAATCTAATATAAATAGCTAAGAATATCCTTTTATATCTAATATTATTTATAGATATTAAGAGAGTCTTTAATCTTATTTAAAGAGTATATTTATAGGATTATATATAATTAGAACTAGAGTTTATAAAATAAGTAATACTTCTAAAGTATTATAATTATATTATAGGTTTAAACCTTAAAGAAGCTCTTACTAAGCTCTAGGAAATTCTTTAAAGGAAAGAAGATATTAATTAAAGTATTAATAAAGATAAAGATCCTTTTAAATTAGAATTAATAAATATCTTAAAATAAATAGATTAATAGTTATAATTTTAAAGTTAATTAATAATTAGGTAGTATATTTATAAAGTAGGTTTAATTTCTATATATAAATATAGAGGTAATATAAGAAGGTAATATAATTCTTTATCTTACTAAGAACGCTATAATACTAGGAGTAATATAATACTAGGAGTATTATACTATCTTAGACCTATCCTCTACTCTTAATACTATAAAACTATTATTACTTTTAAGTACTAAATAGTATAATACTAAAGCTCTTTATTAATTCCCTTATAAGTTATAAATCCCTTTATATAATAGTAATATATTTAATATAAATATAAAGTAGATTTAAATTTATATTATAAGATAGATTAGTAAGTAATTATTATAAGGATAAAATAGTAATATAAAATAGTAATATACTTACTTAAGAGAAAAGATATTATAAATACTTTTATAATATCTTATAATATTTCTAAAGTTAAACTTTAGATTTAATATAAGTTTATACTAACTCTTATAATATCTATTATAATCTCCCTTATAATATAATTAAATAGTAGCTTTAAGATAAGATTATTAATAGACTTTTAGTATTATTTTATCTCCTTTAAAGCTTTAAGACTTAAGTTAACCTTATACTTTTATCTTTATATTATTAGTTTTAGTACTACTAATTATAAAGGATTAGCTAATTATATTTTAATATATTACTTATTTATATTACCTTTCCCTTCTTATATAATAGCTTATTTACTCCCCTACCTTATTAGAGTTTACCTCCTCTAACTTATAATTTTAGTATTTTATTACCTAATTATACTATCTACCTATTAATATATAGAGTAAGAAATATATTATAAAATAATATTACTAGTCTACTTAGTATAAGCTATTATTAAAGTTATTAAATATATATAATAGTAGATAAAAGAAGGAATATAAGGTTTAAAAGTTTTAATATAAAGTAAAGTAATATAAAGTAGAATATTCTATATAATTATAAGTATAATTATAAGTAGAATTACCCCTTAAAATCTTCTTTATAACTCCTTCTACTTTTATATACTTAAGATATTATAGTAAGATAGGTTATTAATATATAATAAATATTTATTACTAATTATATTACTTAAATATATTATTAAATAGATAAGCTAATATAATATTATAATAATATTAAGTCTTTATAACTAGAATTCTAAATTAATTATAAGTAGAGAATAGATAAAAGACTAGAATAATAATAAGAAGCTATTATATATAAAAGTATCTAATAACTATATAGTAGTATTAAAGAGGATTAAGAAGTTAAAGGAATTAGATATATAAAAGATAGCTATTAAAGAGGATTATATAAAGCTAGTAATTAAGGTAAAGAATATTATTAAAGAGGAAAGATATAAAAGAGGGATTTATAATAATATAATTAGGTAATATAATACTTCTTAAATAGCTAATACTATATAATAGAATATTTTAAGATAAAGCTATATCTTAAAGATAATAAAGAGGCTATTAAGAAATAAGCTAAGTTAAATAAATTAATAAATAATATAAAGAATATAAATATTATAACTAGTTTTATAAAAGAAGTAAATATATAATCTATCTTTAATCCTATCTTCTAATTAACTTAACTTTTAAAATATTTCTAAGGTAGATATAAATACTATTAAGCTAGAATTTACTAGATTTAATCTATTAATTATATAAATTATTAAGTAAAGGATTATATATTATAAGAGTCTAGAGGAGTTAAAAGATATATAAGACCTTAATATTATAAATACTTATATTAAGTTTATATAATAGTATACTAACGCGTTTAATATAAAGGATTATATTATACTTAACCTTATAAAGAGAAATTAGGATAAGGAGGATATCTTAATTAAAGTTAGTACTAATAAGAAAGAAATTAAGTATACTATTAAAGAGGATAAAGAAGAGGATAGGAAATATAAGTTAGAAGATACTAGTAAGACTAGTAGTAATAATAAGGATAATAATAGTAAATATATAGGGGCTATATATATAGATATTAAAGGTAGCTAAGGCTAGGAGAGTTTAATAGATACTAGTAGTATTAAAAGATAAGAAAGAAAGGGAAGTAGTAGTAGAAGTAGTAGGTAAAAGGCTAGTTATAATATTCTAAGCCTCTAGTTATAAATATATATTAGAAATTATAGTAGTAAACTAAATAAAGAGTAGGAATATACTACTATAAGTTACTTTAATAGAAGTAAGGGAGGTATTAAAGAGGGAATAATTATAAGTAATTATAATATACTACTTTATAGTAGTAGTTAGGAAATTATTTAATATAATAGTATATAAGGTATAAGTATCTATCTTTAATATAAAAAACTAGTAGGTAATTAAGGAGAAGATCTAATAAGAGAATAGGGCTCTCTATCTTAATTTAGAAGGGAGGTAGTTAATAGGTATATATATACCTAAAAAAGCCTACTCCTCCTTTATAATAAGTATTATATTATTAATAATAGTAGATAATTTAATTAAGAAGGATTTAGTAAAGGTAGGAGAGATAAAACTTATAAAGTAGTATAAATAAAGGGCTAGATTAATATAGTACTTTAAATACTAGTTATATAAGTATATATATTATAACTACCCTAATAATATATAATATACTAACTATAATTAGGGCTATAATATAATAGAGTATAAGGTAAAGGTTATAAGTACCTTATAAGGGTACGCTATATATAAATAATAGGGCTACTCCTCTTAATCTAATAAATACTTAATAAGAGTTAGAGAGAGATAACGCGTTAAATAATAGGTTATAAATAAGACTATATTTTATAAGATTAAATAGGAGTATATAATAATAGTAATAGATATTAAAGGATTTATAATTATAAGAGTAAAGAAAAAGAGGAAGGTTATAATTAATTAGGTAATATATAATATATTAGATAGTAGGAAGTAGTTAAGATTATAAAGACCTAGGTATAAGCTAGAGAAACTACTTATCTCTAGAAGGCTCCTAATAAAGGAGCTAGGCTAGAAAATATTAGAGGTAATAATAAGTAGTAGTAGGAAGCTATTAGATAGTATTAATAAGCTACTTATAAAAGTAGTAATAAGTAGCCTTATCTACCTAGCTAGAGAAGGTAAGTAGGCTACCCTAGGAGAAATAGATATATAAGAGGAAGGTAGTAGTACTCTAGGTCTAGATATCTAATATACTAACCTTAAAGATATTATAATATAATATTAAGGGTAAAATAGATATAATAATAGCCTTATTAAAAGATAGAGTTATCTAAGATATAGATATCTTAGTAATCTAGGAACTATATTATAATATTAAGAATTACTTATTATATAACCTTAGTTCTAAGGCGTTCTTTTTAGTATATAAAGTAGAGTAAAGTATATAAGTATATTTCTATATTAATAAAAGACTCTAGATAGATAGCTAGGATATAAAGTTCTTTATAAAAGATATTAGTACCCTTAAGCTCTAATTCTATATCTAGGAGGAGAGGAAATACCTAGTATACCTCTAGATATATAATATATATAATCTAAGCTTATTACTAGTAATAAGTAAGAACCTATTAAGCCTAATATTATAATACCTAGGAATTAGCCTAATTCTCGCTAAATCTTTTAAGTAAGTAGTTTCTATTAATTTACTAAAGAAATAATACTAATATTTAGTATAATTAAGATTAATTCTCTAGGATTAACCTTAATTACTAGCGTAAAAAGACTTAGAGATTTTAGAACTTCTAGGAATCTACCTTAATTCGTAGAAGAATCTACCTTAATCCTAGAGAATTAACCTTAATTCTAGAGAATCTACCTCTATTAATCCTAGAGAATCTACCTTAATCCTAGAGAATTAACCTTAATCCTAGAGAACCTACCTCTATTAATCCTAGAGAATTAACTTTAATCCTAGAGAATCGACCTCGATCCTAGAGAATCTACCTTAATCCTAGAGAATCTACCTTAATCCTAGAGAATCTACCTCTATTAATCCTAGAGAATCTACTTTAATCCTAGAGAACTAACCTTAATCCTAGAGAACCTACCTCTATTAATCCTAGAGAATTAACCTTAATCCTAGAGAATCGACCTCGATCCTAGAGAATCTACCTTAATCCTAGAGAATCTACCTTAATCCTAAAGAATCTACCTTAATCTTAGAGAACCTACCTCTATTAATCTTAGAGAATTAACCTTACTCCTAGAGAATCTACTTTAATCCTAGAGAATCTATCTTAATTCTAGAGAATCTACCTCGATTAATCCTAGAGAATTAACCTCGATCCTAGAGAATTAACCTCTATTCTAGAGAATCTACCTCTATTAATACTTAAGAATTAACCTTAATCTTAGAGAATTAATATTAATTCTAGAGAATTAACCTTAATTCTAGAATTACTACCTTTATTAATTTTAGAGAATCTACTTTAATCCTTAAGAATTTATATTAATCTTAGAGAATCTACCTCTATTTATTTTAAATAATCTACCTTAATTCTTAAGAATCTACCTCTACTAATTTTAGAGTATCTACCTTAAGCTTAAAGAGTCTATATTAATTATAATAAATATACCTTAGAGAAACTATATTAGTTATAAATAATCTAGGTTACCTTATCTATCTTAATTTTCTAAACTCTTATAATTATATAAATTACGTATAAAAAATACTCTAAGATTTTAAGCTAGGAGTAATTATATTATATAATTTTACCTAATTAAAGTACCTAGGATTACCTAGATTATCTTATTTATATTTAGATTTAAGGATACCTAATAATATTCTTACTCTTAAGTAAGAGGGAAGATATCTACTAATACTAAAAGTTTAATAGAGGCCCTATTACTAAATTTAGGTTTAAGAGTCTTTAATATTTTTTATATTATACTCCTACCTTACCTAGTATATAAGTTTATCTAGAGTTATTAAAAAGGTAGTATTACCTACTATCTACTTAAATTATAAGTTAGAGTACCTTTATTATATTATATATCGCCTTTTAATATATTCTTTTAAGTATATATACTATTCCTACTAGCTCTAATATCTAGTATAACACGCTATTAACCCTAGTATCCTATTCTACTTATACTTAAAGGCTATTATTAAGTACTTTAATAGTTAACCTTTCTAGCTTACCTTTTATATCCTTATAACTTATACTTAATATTTCCTACCTATCTTTATTAAGAGTTTTATTAGTATATATCTCTATTAGTATTTAAATTAAAGTATATATTAGGTCTAATATATACTTACTAGAGCTTATATAAGTAATATATCTTACTTACTAGGCTAGTAATTTATTATAACTTAAGGCTAAGCTATTATAAATAATAACCTACTATTATATTAAGTATAAGAAGTATAGTTTAAAGCTAACTCTTAGAAAAGTAATAGCTTAAAACTTTATATCTTTAATTAAAGTTAATTTATTACCTAAGTTACCTAGTAATATAAAATAATTATAATAGCCTAGGATAGGTATTAACTTATAGAGTTTTATAAGCTTATTATATTAATCTATTAATATTAGTAGTATTTCTATATCTATATATACTATTAACTTAGGATAAATAAGATTTATCTATTATATTATCCTATCTATTATATATAACTACTTCCTAATCTATTAAGTAAAATCTTTCTACCCCTTATAAAGCAAGCTATTATACGCTAGGCGATTATAAGTAAGAGTATCTTCCTCTACCTTAGTAACCGCCTTTATATAATACGCGTTATAACTATTGTTAACCTTACTCTAATTTATAAGTCTACTACTAGTACTATATTTATCTTATAATTTATATTCCTTCTCCCCTTTAAATAATACCCTAATACTAATCTTAGATAAGCGCGTTCTTTATAAGCCCTTTATATTATACCTTAACCTTACCTTTATATAATATCCTATTTAAGAGGGTTAGCCTACGCTCTAGTTATACCTATCCTACTATTAATAAACTAGTAGTAGTCTATAACCTAGTAAGCTTACCTTAATAGAAATAATTTACCTAGTACCTAGTTCTTACCCTTTAATAAGAGTAATTATTATTTTAATCTAACTAGTTACTTTATTACTAAGTAATAAGTTAATATATTTAAGATACTAGGATCTATCTACTATTTTTAGTATTAAAGAAAGACGCGTTAAGCCCCTAGTTATACTAAGCTAGGCTATATACTTTATCCTCTAATTACTTATTATTATATTATACTACCTTATTTAAGTAGGTTACCTAGGTTACTTTACTACTATTATAAGATATTATTATCTAAAATTTATACTATTACCTTATAACTCGTATATTTAACTCCTTTATACCTATAATTCTATCTACCCTCCTACCTATTATTAGTAAGTTATAATCCTTCTACCTTATAATATATAGTTAGTATTTAAGCTAGAAATCTTATACTTAGAGTTAATTATAATATAGTATCTATTAAGTTAATATTAAGTTTTATCTAGACTTTTTATATACTAAATATAGTTATATTTACTTAGGTAAAGTATTATTTATCTATTATCTTAAATATAAAAACTAAAATATTAAGATTTAAGGTTAAGTATAAATCTTAGAGTTTAAAAGTTAACTCTTTAATATAATTACCTAGATTAGCTATTATTAATCTAAGAATTAATTAAGCTACTAGTAAAATTAATATATATAATATACTACTAAATAATATATATCTCTATTAATAAATCTTATCTTTAATTATTTACTTATATATTTAACTTTATAAATTTAATATTCTAATAGGTTATAGTTTATTTATATATATAAATACTAGTCTTATATATACCCTCTACTATCCTCTACTTTTTCTTTAATAAACCTTTATTCTTTTAAACCCTCCCTATTTATTAGGGTAATCTCTCTCTTACTCTACTATTATATAACTACTAAGATAAGTCTAAATTACTAATAAGGTAAGTTATAAGTAATATTATTAATAAATATTAATATACTAAATTATTATAATTTACTATTAAATTATTATACTTATAAATAATCTTTTAATATAATATACTACTCTAATATTCTTTACTTAATTAACTTAATATCTTTCTTAGTTTATTTTAACTCTTAAAATAAGTAGATTACTAGGATTACCTATTAAATTATATAATCTAGAATACTACTTTAAATATTATATTATTAATCTATTATTATTATTATTATTATTATATTAAAGCGTTTATATTCTAATAGTTCTCTACTAGTAGTAGTAGACTCTACTAGATCTAATTATAATAGTAATACTTTAAGGTAAGTTCTAATTTAATATTACTAGTTCTATTTACTTAATATAATATAACTCTTACTTATTATCTAAAAAAGGCTAAGACTAAGCTAGATAATATTATATTAGTATTACCTTATATTACCCTATTCCTTTAAGATTACTATAGCTAATTAAATATAGTATTATATTATACTCTATTATAAACTTATAATACGCCCTACTTCTATTATAGTAATATATCTCTATTAACCTTAATATTATAACTACTTACTTCTATATTAACTAGGTAATAAAACTTATATCTAACTTATTATACTACTACCTAAGACGTCTTAATATTACTTAAGTAGATAATATCCCTCTTTATTACTATAATCTTAATATTAAAGCTATTTAATAGCGCCTCCTACTAGGTTCTTATATTATTACTACTCTTTAAGAAGAGATTATATCTTAAGTTACCTCTAAGATTATCTAGTCTCTATATCTTCTAAGGGCTAGTAGCTATTATAATTATTACTTAATATAGTATATAATATAGTCCTAGATTTATAACCTAGATCTCCTAAGTTATATAGTATCTAGCCCTTTTAAGGGGCTACCTATCTAGATTATAAGAGGATATAACCTATTAGTAAATATCTCTAAAATAATATAGAAATAATATAGGATTTATTTAAGTAGTATAATACTTATATAAATAAGAAAATACGCCTCTTTATAAATATAATAGAATAAGCTACCTTTCTTTAATAGGATTAAGCTCTTATTATAAAGAGCCTTAATAATTAGTACTTTTAATACCTTATTAAAGTTAATAGGTAAAATACTAGTAACCTTACTATCTAGTTATATATTAATATTTATCTTATAACTACTTCTACTAATTAATTCTAGTTAGTCCTTTATAAAATATTTAACTATCTAATATATAAACTTATAATACCTCTACTATTAATTATATAAGAGTTAGAGGATATTATTATAAAAGAGTATTTTAATTATTCTATTTAATTTTCCTAACTATTTACCTTATACTATACTAATTTATAAACTATTTAAAGCTATTATTATTAATTAATATAATAGTAAGTAAGGGGATTATTATAATAATTCTAATTATATAACTACTTAGTATTATTATTACTTAGGATTTAGATATTAATAGTAGTAGGTATATTATAATAGTTAATTATAATTATCTTTATTTCTATCTTTATACTTATAGTAGTAGCTTATATATAGATATTATAATTACTAGTATTCTTTATATCTAATAATAAAACTCCTACTTACTCTAATATAATCTAACTTATATTTTCCTACTATTATATAATCTTAAACTATATATCTAGAATATTACTTAAAGGAATAATTATTAATAATTAGTATTAATCTTAATTATAATATAAGTATTATAACTAGAACTTATAGTCCTTATAATATATATATAAAGAGAAGAAGCTAGAATAATTAGTTACTAAGATAACTAATTAGGAGTAATTAGATTAATTAGTTATTAAATAGATAGAACGTTATTAGGTTAATTAGTTACTAAGCGGATTAAATACACCTCTTAGTAGGCTTTCCTATATCTATATAAAGAGCGTACTTTCTTCTCTAGATAGGAGCTTCGTACTTAACTTATATTATCTACTAGACTATCTCCTAGATACTAAATATAATACTATACCTGTACTAGACTAGTTTAGTACGAAGCCTATTTACCCTAGTCCTTAACACTCCTCTTTACGAGATCTACCTAGACCTTAAAGCTATCTAGTTAGAAGGTAAATAGGTTGTAATAATAAGCTCTTAGGTTAGGTATTAATTATATTCTTTTAAAGTATTAATTAATAGTATTAAAATACTAGGATTACCTATTAATACTTAGCCCTTATATCTTTATATAATTACCTTATACCCTTTAATTAAAGATTACTTCTACTATTTATAACTTATATTAACTTTATTACTCCTTCCTTACTAGTATACCCTTATTTAACTTTATTTAACTAGTTATCTAGATTAACTACCTCCTATCTATTTAATCTTATATATTTACCTCCTCTATTAAATACTTATACCCTTTCTTCCTAGCTACTTCTACTTATAATAATAATATTAGTAGCTTATTTATAATCCTCTTAAGATCCTTAAAAGTAGGAATAACTTTAACCTAGTTACTCCTCTTATTAAGCTTTATACCTTTAAAGGTCTCTACTTAAATCTTATATATCTAGATATAATATTAGTATTCTAATCTAATTCCCTTACTATTTACCTAAGTTCTACTTACTATACTTATATAATCCTCTTTAAACTATATCTTTAACTCCTTATTACACCTACCTATTATTATACTTAAGAGTTAAGTACCCTTTTTTTCCTTTAATACTTAATATATAATAATTTACCCTTTAATTAAATACTTATTTACTATCTACTATATATATATATCCTAGTTATTACTAATATAATATACGCGCCTAATAGCTTATACCTTAGTATATAAATTCTAACTAGGGGTTAGAAAGATAATATTTATTATAACTACTAGATTAATACTTATATAATCTAAGGTAATAGTTATAAGTATAACTTATATCTTAGATTCTTCTTAAAATATCTTTTAAGTCTAACTCTAGGCTAATAATATTATATAACTATTATACTTATACTATTTAATACTATTCTCCTTAAAACTTATACTTAAAATATCTAGTATAATTAGAAAGTTATTAAAGATAATAATCTTTCCTAGCCCTTTATTTAAGAGTTTATTAAGGAGGTTCTAGACTAGCTTTATAGTCTTTATTCTCTTAGATAACTTCTAGTATCTATCTTTATAAATATAAGCTAGGAACTTTATTTAATTATCTTTTTTATACTTAGATTTAGTTATAAGCTCTTCTAAGTTACTATTATCTCTAGATAAGTTGTCTTTACTATTAGTAAGCTCCTCCTCCTCCTCCCTATATACCTTTTAATACTACTTCTCTTATATTAGATCTCTTATATCCTTATATATATTAGTTATATTACTATAATTTACCTAATATATAATATAGTAAGCTGTAATTATATATTAAATAATAAAGCTTTAAAGGATATCCTTATCTTATCCTTTTCTCTTACTTAGTTCTTAATACTATTTTCTAATAATCTACTATTCTAACTTATTTATTAGAGTACCTTTTTCTTACCTATCTAGATATATCTTAAAATTAGGAAGTATCTTATATATTAAGGTAGCGTTAAGATTATATTCTACTAGTATTATCTTTATTACTTTAAGGATTACTATAATTACCTATCTATTAAATAGTATTTTTAATATTTAATATATTATAATAGCCTTTAATATTATCTATATAATTTATTTATAAGGACCCTTTAATTAATCTTTAAAATTTACTCTATTATCCTATTTATTATTAATAAAATACTACTACTAACTAAGATTACCTAGATTATTTATATAATCCCTTTATAAGAGTACTTACCTACTTTATATATATTTATAAGTTAAAGGGTAGATACTTAATAAATATAAATATAGTAGTAATAGACTAGTAGGTATTCTAAAATAGTATTCTAGAGTAAAAGATACTTTAATACCTTACTATTATAAATATAGCCTCTTAAGTTAAGGTTTTATTATATATCTTATATACTTTATCTATTATAACGCGTATAAAGTATATATTATAAAGAGGGTAGTAGCTAAGCCTTAAGCTTTTAATTATCTTTTAATTATTAGAGTTAAAGTTAACTATCTTATTATTATTATCTATTATTATATTATTAATTATATATTTCTATATAATAGTATAGTATAATTTAGTAAATATAGTATACTAGTAATATTTACCTTATAAGACCTTATATATTATAAGGATAAAGTCGTATTAAATAAGATTATTAGGTCCTAATAATTTTTTAGTACTTAGATAGACGCGGCTCTTATTATAATAGACTAGAACTTTAAGTATATCCTAGACTACCTATCTATTAATCTTAGCCTTCTACTATTAGATAATAGCTAGAGGTACTACTACTAATATTAAACTACTATCTTATACTTAATATTTAATTATAAGTCTAAGAAGTTAAAGTATCTTCCTAAGTCCTATTTTATTATATAGTATTAAGCTAGTACCCTTCTTCTTAAGTAGGATAGCCTAGGTAATCCTATCTATCTAGTAGTCTTTAAGTTTAATACCTTTTAACTACTCCCGTTTAAAGATTAGCGTAGTATTAGATAATAAATATATTATAAATAGTATCCTTAAAACCTCCTAGAAAAGAGCCTAGCTTTAATTATATAAGACTTTTACCTTTAGTATTATAAGCTTAAAGTCGTCTTATTCTTACTTAAAGGGTACTACTATCTTCTTCTTATATAATCTATTACTTATAATCCTTACTAAGCCTTTTTAGTAAAATCTAGTTAGTTTAAGATTAGTTATTATACCTTCTACTTACTTTATATTACTCTTAATCTTACCCTTACCTATTTATACTCTTAGTATAATTCTAACTAATTTATCTAACTCTTATTTATCCTCTATTATATTATCTAACTTATCCCCTATTATATTACCTAAGTCTACTCCTAAGATATATCTTACTTATTTAAAAAGTTTATCTATATTAATATTATCCTAATAGATAAGCTATTAATTAGTAGGTATTATTAGATAATTAATTATATAGATTACTTACTTATAATTAAAGCTTATTTTTAAGGGAGTTTAAAGTAAAGATATAGTAGATTAAGGAGTTTCTTATAATACTTAGTAGCCTACTAGTATACTAGTTAAAATAAGTTATTTAGAATAAATAATAAATATTCTAACTTACTATTAATATTACTTATAACCTCTCTTATAATTCTTATCTACCTATCTATTCTATCCCTCTCTAATACCCTTATTTCTTTTATCTACTTACTTAACCTTAATAGGTACCTAGTTATAAATCTATAGGATTCTATAAGTAATTACTTTAATCTCCTTATAATATTTACTTAGTTTATAACTCTAATAATTCTACTATCTTCTATTATAGCTATTAGATATAAATACTTTACTCTTATAATAAAGGGAGTTTATAAATTATAACTCTACCCTTTAATAATAGCCCCCTAAAATTTATAGCCTTTACTTATTCTAGCCTACCTTAGTCTTTATATATTATTACTATAGTATTAGTAAAGCTTTATACTACCTCTTACTAGTATTAGTAGTTTTAAGTAGAATAAATATATCTTACCTTTATATACTAATAATCTTAACTATTATATTACTTCTAATATTACTTTAACTCTTACTTAACTACCCTATTTATTATCTAAGTAACCCCTCCTTACTATCTTATTATTATACTTCTTACTCTAACTACTAATCTAGGTTATTTATCTATTTATTATTAAGGCCTTACTTAATTTATTATATTATACTCTATTAATTATATTTATAAAATATCTCTAAGGTTAGAATTAGTACCTTTATTATAGTAAGTAATAAGATACTTATAAATCCTTATAATTAATATTAATATACTCTAGAATACTATTAATATTATAAGATTATAATAAGATATATAATACTAGTATAATAAAGGAAGGTCTCTTCCTTTACTTTATTATAAGAAATAGTTAACTTATCTAGGTAATACTTAGCTAATATAACTTAAGTAATATATTAAAAGTCTAGTAGTAGGAGAAGAGGGGGGATAAATAGGGGTACTAGGAGTATATTATAATATTAGTTAAGTACTAGTATATAAAACCTATTAGAAAGAGGATATAAGATTATACTAAAATATTAAAGGATAATAACCTTAAGAAAACCTAGAAATCTAAATTTACTAATCTACTTAAATAGGTTCTCTTATTAGTTTATTAGGTAGTTTATAATAGGTAATCTAGATTACTTCTATTAACCTCTTTATTATTCTAGCTAACTTAATCTTATAATAAAGAGTTTAAAACTTATATTATAATCCTAGTAATCTATACTTTAAGAAATAGTCTTAGATAATAATAATAATAATATTAAAGGAGTAGATATAAAAGGTAATAAAGATATATTAATAAGTTCTAATTAGTATAAAGATACTAAAATATAAGATAATAGCTCGCTATCTATTTTAGAATTAAATAATAATTATATTAACTAGAATAGATAGCTTAATAATAGGATAGGATTATAGTCTTTATACCTACTTATACCTCCTATTAATAGAGTAGAATACTCTTATATTATATATTATATTAAATATAAGAATATATATCTTATAGTTATAAATATAAGCCTTAATCTACTACTATAATATCTATTAAGCTATTTTATTCCTAACCCTATTTATAAGTATCTTATACCTTCTATTAATTAGAGTAATACTAATATAAAGCTTCTCTTATAATAATAGACGCGGATACTTAAACTATCCTCCTTACTATTATAATATTTACTAAAATAGTAGAGTTACTTAAGTAGTATAATTAAAGCTAATATTAGATTTAATAGTTTATATAAAAGCTACTCTAGATATCTAGTATTATATTTATTAGGGGTTAATTCCTTATATACCTTAAAATCTAATAAATAGATAGTATTCTAGATAGATAGAATAATAACTTGTTTTTTATATATCCTCTATATTTTTAATTATACTATTTAATATTAAGGTTATTAGTTATATTCTAGTTTAGTATCTACTATCTAGACTACTTTATTCTTATAATATACGCCTTCTTTAATATCTTATATTCTTATTATTACTTAGTAGAGTTATCTTAACTACTTAGAGATATACTTATAAGTAGCTACTTACTCTTATACCTTTAATTATAAGTAGAGTATCTTATTCCTACTATTAGTTATTAAATCTCTTTATAAGGTTAGATAGATTTTAATATATACTCTATTACTATATAATTAAACCTCTTTATTATTAATCTTATTTATCTAGTATTAATAACCTTATATTATTATAGTTAAAGTCTCTTAAGCCTAGTAATTCCTACTATCTTATACCTCCTTTAATAATTTACTAACTTTAATAGAGGTATATTAATTTTTCTTCCTAAGTATAATATATAGTATTAACTAGGTATCTAGGATATTTTATCTATTATAAAATACTAATAAGACTTATAAAGCTAGAGTTATTAAGGGGGGTTAATAGATTTATTTTATAACCTATTATAGAAAACTTATCTAGGGGATATTATATAAATATAAGACTAATATAAATAGTTATATATATAAATATCTCGTCCTTATTAATAATAAAAACTCTTATAATAAAATTATTATATAACTACTTAAGTTTAAGGATATAAATACTATTAGTTATACTATTTAAAAAGCCTTTATAATTAGTTAATTTAACGACCTTAATAAGGATTATAAATTAAAATTTATTAAACTACTTAAGGCTTTAATCTTACTAGTATATAAGAAATTAGGTAGGTAATTAAGATTACCTATCTTCTTCCTAGACTATTATTAGCTAATTTAATAATATTATAAAAGAACTTAGGCTAAGCCCTTTATATTATAAGTATAATATAATAATAGAGTTAAGTAGACTAATTCTAGATAATAACCTAGAGGAGGTATCTTTATAACTATTCTTTACTACCTAATTATTTACTTAATACCTATTATTACCTTCCCGCTTTAATCTACTTAACTAGATATACTCTAACTTAGAATTTATTCCGTCTCTCTATTAAGCCTATTACTACTATAAATCTATTTATACTAATATTATAAACCTTAGTCTACTCTTATTATTATAAAATCCTACTAGTTATATATTAAACCCTCTTAATATAATTAGTCTTATATAGTATACTTTTATCTATCTACTAATATATCTCTACTTTATAAATAATAGGAAATACTAGTATATTCTTCTTATTTACCTAGTATTTTAAGAGGTTTTAAAGTAGTTCTACTCTAGTAGTAGAAGAGGGCTTTAACCTAGAATAGAGGGTTCTTATAATACTAGCTTTAGATAGGTATTAGCTAGATATATATAAGGGCGTTAGTACCTAGCTAGAGTTAAGGGTTAAATATAAAGTCTTTAAGTACTTATATATATTTATATAGAAACTATATATAATATTATCTAGATACTCTTTAATAAGATCTCTTCTACTTTTCCTCTACTCTTAATATATTATTATCTACCTAGTTAAAATCTCCTCTACTTTCCCTCTACTCTTAACCTATTATTATCTTCCTACTTAACCTTATACTTTAACCCTAGTAATCCCTAGTATAATATACTTATTAGTATTAATTAATATACGGTTAAGTCCTATTTATATAATACTATTAAGACTTATATTATTAAACTTAGTATATAATTTATAATATAAATAACTCTAACTATATAATACTATTACCTATTATACTAATATCCCTTAGTTAAGTCTCCTATTATATACTAGTAATTAACTCTAGATTCTAGTTATAGTATAATTTTTAAAACCCTTATACCGCCCTTATAATAGCTTAGAGTAGTATAAGAAGGTAAGCTTAAGGAGTCTATTAATTAATTATTATAAAAATCTAAGATCTTTATAATCTTCTAATTATAAGATAGATAATATAATACGTAACCTTAATAATAAGTTAAACTATTTTAATATTATAACCTAATTATCCTAGTCTTCCTCTACTTAACCTTTCTATAAGTTTATAAGTTATAAATAAACCTATTAATTAATCTACTTAAATCTTTAAGGTAAGCTAATATATTAAACGTGTTATAAGAGATTAGCTATTAGAAAAGGCTTTTAAGAAGGAAGTTAAGGCGTTAAAGTAGGAATTAAATAGGTTAGATAATTAAATAGTATACTAGAAATATATTCTCTTTATATTTAAGTAGGTTACAAAGGCTTAAGATAAGAAAGAGGTAGATTAAATTACTTAGAAGGAAATAGTAGTATTTAACTATCTCTTTAAGATTATTCTATTAGCTCTACGCTTATCTAGTATAAATTAAGATCTAATTAATTACTAGAATACGCGCTAGCTACTTATATCTAACCCCTAGTCTCTTATTATACCCTATTATACCTTATATCCCTCCTCTTCTAGTACCTTATAATAGTAGTAGTAGTATTATATTTAAATCTAAGGTATAATATATTATTAGTAGGCGCTAAGTTAATACCTACTTTTCCTTAGTAATTAATTAGCTAGTAATCCTTAGTAATAAGTTAGTATATTTCTTAGTACTATTAGTATCTACCTACTTCTATTAGTATAAGTTTATTAACCCTTAATATTTCTCTCTCTATTCTCCTTTACTATTAGTAGTACCTATTACTATCTTTCTCCTAGATCCTACTATCTATCCTATCTATTATTACCTTATAACTTATTCCCTATTATCCCTTATACTTTACTTACTCTACTACTATTAAAATTTTAGAAACTCTTATACTACCCTTATAATAGCCTAGGATAATATAAGATAGTAATCCTATAAAGTTTACTAGCTAGTTATTATAAAAATCTAAGATCTTTATAATCTCTTAATTATAAGATAGATAAAACTATATATAATATTAGTAATAAGTTAAACTATTCTTATATTATAACCTAATTATCCTAGTAATCCCCCTCTTAACCTTTCTATAAGTTTATAAGTAATAAATAAACCTATTAATTAGCCTACTTAAATCTTTAAGATAAGCTAATATATTATACGCGTTATAAGAGATTAGCTATTAAATAAGACTCTTAAAAAGGAAGTTAAGGTATTAAGATAGGAATTAAAAGAGTTAAATAATAAAGTAGTATACTAGGAATACTTTCTCTTTATATTTAAATAGGTTATAAAGGCTCTAGATAAGAAATAGGTAGACTAAATTACCTAGAAAGAAATAGTAGTATTTAACTATCTTTTTAAAGTCGTCTTATTAGCCTTATATATAATCTTATAGAATTATTAAAGGTACTAGAGAGTTAGAGTTAGAGTAGATTAGTTATAAAACTTAGAGAAAATTAAAAAACTAACTTTATACTTAAATCCTTATTCCTACTATCTTCCTACTATACTATAATATAATAACTAAAATCTAAAAAGTATAAATTCTTTATAAGGCTTCCTATTCTAATTATTACTCTAATTCTTAATAATTTAAATTATTATAATAGGTATTAGTAGAGAAAGGGTATTTTATAAGATTATATATAATATATACTTATATCTACTATAGCCTTCTACTATTATAACTTCCCTTTTTAACTATTAATTAGAATTCTAAAAAATAGAAGTCTTATATATTTCTTCTATTATTAATTTATAAGCTAACTTTAAATTTATATTCCCTTTTTATAATATATTCCCTCTTTATAATATATTCCCTCTTTATAATATATTAGAATATTCTAAAGATTTAAATTCTATAAGTAATAATTATATAACTAATTATACTTATAAATACCTATAAATAGTAAGGGTAAAATATTTATTAAGTACTATTTATAAGTATTTATAAGTATAATTAGCTTAGTATAGAAAGATTATATTATATATATTAATTATATAACTAATTATCTTTATAAAAGCCTATTAATAGTTAGGGTAAGATATTTAATAAGTATTATTTATAAGTATCTATAATACTAATTAGCTTAGTATAGAAAGAATCTATTATATATACTAATTATATAATTAATAAGACTTATAAATACTTATAAATAGTAAGGATAAGATATTTAGTAAGTACTATTACGCGTATTTATAATACTACTTACTTAAATTTAAACTATATCTTATCTTATATTACTATTTTATAATTACTTAAATAGTATTAATATATAATAAATATTAGGTCTAATATTAATTAAATAGTTAATAGTAGGTATCTACTACTTTTATACTAGGAATAATTAAGTCCTAGTATTATTAACTTCTACCTTATTATTATTTATAAATAACTAGTTATAAGTAAACTAGTAGATTTACTACTATTAACTCTAAGTATAATAAGTTTAAATTAAGCGAGGTATTAATTATAAAACTATTAGATAATAATATAATATACTAGTAATACCTACTATTCTAAATTATCTAATTAATTAAATTAAATTTAATATTACTTAGGTTTTTCTTATCTATTACCTATTACTTTATAAGAGTTATAGTTACCTTAATATTACTAGTTTATTATAAGCCGCCTTACTACTATTATAAAAGAGAAATAGAGGAAGAAGAATACTTAGAATTAAAGATATTACGTAAAAAAGAAATTATTAAAAGAGGTAGTAATAAACTTATATATAACTACCTCTAATTTAACTTATTAGATTAATAAGCTAATTAAGTTATTATTTTTTACTATTATTAATAGGGTTTAGTCTAAGATAGGAATAATCTTTTAAGTTATAATAATAAAACTTATTATAAATTAGGTATACTCTAAGATTACTAGAGACTTAGCTTAGGTTTTAACTCTTATTATTATAGTAATAATTTTATTATAGTTTAAGCCTCTTACCTTATAAAGTAATATATTAAGTAATATTTTTATAGGATTAAAAGAGTAATATTTTCTTCTTAATATAGGGATTCTAGGAAGATATATCTTACTTACTAATAGTAGCCTTATAAAGCCTAGCTTAATCTAAGTTAAAGTATCTTTAACCCCTAAGGTATAATAGAGTTTCCTATCTCCCCTCTATCCTTTCCTATCTTTTTACTATCTAATCTTATATACCTACCTTTATCTCTAGCTTATTTATACCTACTAAATCTATTATTCTCTACTAGCTACTTAGAAGGTCTAAGATACTCTTTAGTAGAGTATTACTTTTAATTAAAGTAGCTACCTTTAAATACTATTATAAGTAAAGTTAAAGGTTAAAAAGAAGGTTAATATAACTTAATATACCTAGAGATATAAAGATAGATAAAAATAGAAGTATCTTAAAAGTAGTCCCTTTATAATTAATAAAACTAATTCTATTATAACTAGTCTACTAACTTTATCTTTAGCTAATATATTATAAATATCTAAGGCCTACTTACTTTTAAAGACCCCTAAGTAATTAATACTCCCTCTTTTATCTATACTTATAAAGCTTTCTAACTTCTTATTATCTACTCTAATATCTAATATTATAATATCTACTCCCTTATTATAATTAAAGTCCCTTAGTTTTATTAGAAATACGTTAATTATATAAGTATTACTAGACCTAGTAATTAAAAGCTTAATAATAATAATAAAAGAGTATTAAATTAGTAATATATAGAAGGTAATTAGAAATAAAGTATTTATATTAGAAAGTATACCTCTACTATTTATAATATTATTAGGAAAGCGCTTAGAAGTAATAGACTATTCTATTATAATTCCTAATATATTATTTATAAATAATAATATTAGGAATCTACTAGGATACTAATATACTACCTCTAGAATTAAGAAGAGGTTATAATACCTAGTAAATTACCTTTATTAGAGTTTATTTAAGATTAATAGTAGCTTCTTCTACTATAACTATTAATATATTATACCTTTATAATAAGCTTAGTCTTTACTTCTAATATTAATAGATTTAATATAAGCTCTACCCTTATTTAAAAGAGTTAGTAAAGCTTTAATAAAGACTTAGGAAAGATATCTAAGATATCTCTAATATTAAAGTCTTACCCTTATAATAGATAAGATAGAGCCTATTAAAATATAAATCTTATATTAGATAATAAATTACTACTAATTAAGAATATACTAGGTTATTTAAATATCTTACTAATAGACTTAATTATAACTCTACTACTACTAGCTATTAGAGAGAATAAAACTTATATACTAGAACTAGATATACTAAGGCTAGCTAGCTTAAAGATAGTTATACTAGCTACTTTTATATTTTATAATATTAAGGAATATACTAGTAAAGCCCCTTAAGATAATAACTTAATAACTAGGAGGTTACTAGATAGAGTATAACTATATTTATATTTAGATATCTGTTTTTAGACCTATATATATATATAGAACTAAAAGTAATAGTACTTACTAAAAACTCTCTATTTAATAGTAGTATATAAAGAAGATACGTAAGAATTTAATTATCTATATTAGAAGATATACTAGAAACCTTAATTTCCTAACTTATAGAGATAAATCGGATACGCCCGCATCTAATTTACGGCGTACTAAGTTTTAGTTAAGTCTAATTTAGAATTATAAAGTTAAATCGGATGCGTTATAAACCTTAACTAATTTTCATAATTTTAATATTATTAAAAAGCGCGCGCTTAGCGCTTAAAAATACGCTTACTAGCTTCCTAATTAGGCCTAGTACGGTAAAGCTATTAGTTCTCTAAAACCGGGGATCCTTAATATTTAAAACCTTAAAGGCCTTTCCGGCGCTAAAACGCGAACCTTTACCCTTAGGGTAGACCTCTACGTTATCCTATAAATAGGACTTAGTTTTAAAGCTAAGATTAAGGCCTTTCTTATTATCTAAAAATTACTAAAATCGGCTTAGTATCGCCGAAGTTATTAATAAGGTAAGTTCTCGTATATACTTACTACTATACCTCTCGAGGTAAAGTAGCTATCTTAGCCTAATAACTCGTTCTAAGGTACTTCTAGTATAGCTCTTTAATATAATTAGTTTAAGAGTACTCTAAGTTATCTATATACTCTAGGGAATAATATAGAAGTTCGTAGTAGTAGAATAAGTACGCGAGAACATCCTTTTATTCCTAAGTAACTCTACTATTATATAACTATATTTATATTTAGATATCTATTTTTAGACCTATATATATATATAGAACTAAAAGTAATAGTACTTACTAAAAACTCTCTATTTAATAGTAGTATACGAAGAAGATACGTAAGAATTTAATTATCCGTACTAGAAGATATACTAGAAACCTTAATTTCCTTATATATATAGAAAGCCTAGTATTAAAAGTCTATTATAAAGATCTTACTAAATTATAATATCTATTAACCTCGTTAAGATATAGCGTTAAGTAAGTATATAAAGGAATATAGGTAAGGATCCGCGTTAAATATTCCGTATATCGTACTAAGACGTAGGATTAACGACGGGCTGCGTTAAACCTTAATCTTACCGCCTTTAACGCCCGGAGTAATTATTTAAACGTTACTTCGTCTTTCTTCTTCTTCTTCTCTTTATTATTTAACGAAATATAAACTTTTTAATCTAGGCTTAAAAACTAGATAGTAAATCGACCTTTCTCTATTAAATACTATGGAGTTTATTAGCGTACTAGGAGATACCGGCTTCCTAGCCTATAAGGGTTATAAGACTAGTATTCTACCTTCTAGAATCGACTATTACTTCCGTTAAAAACTATATTAACTTCTACCTAAAGAACGTAAAAATATCCTTTTAGAGACGACTAAATATCCTTATTTAGTCTAGGATATTACTAAATAAAAGGAGGTCTTAATTCCAGATTCTTTTCCCTACTTCTTTTCTAATCTAGCCCTTTATTAAGACGGGCTAGCGTGCTAAGACTACCCTTATATTACTAGAGATATATCGGGTATATAGAAACACCTTAAGAAATCGTACGATTAGATAAATCCTAGGGGGAAAGGTTAGGTTTTAAAGAACGCGTCGATAGAAACCCCCTAGAAATTAGGAATCGCGTGCCAGCGATTCTTCCGTTCTACCCCCAGCTATAACTACTTTTTAGTAGACCCGGAGAAACCTTTTCCCGCCCCTAGGGCTAGGCCTAGAAGGTCTAGCTCGATCGTCGAGGAAGAAGAAGTTAAAGAGATAGAGCGTTCGCGTTCGTTTTTAATTCATAGTTAAGGTATTTACCCCTTATTACTTCTACCTATTTTTCCTATATCGAGAATATATCTAAGATCTATTTTAGATCCTAGTATCTAGGATTAGGGCTGGGTATAACTCGACTTGAAAATTCTCGCTTTTTAAAATAAGGAGATTTAAAAAATCTAGGCCAATTAATTCAACGACCCTAGCCCCTAGCTAGAAAGGACTAGATAGATTACCTATCTAGGTGGCTTAAATAGGCCTGAGCTTCTTAATTTAATAGGGGAACCTAATACTCCTCTATTAAAAAACGTCTGGCTCGTTTTTAATTATCTCGCCTAAAAATCCCAGCAAGCCCTATTAATTATAAGCTACTTCGGACGCTATCTTCTAGGGATAAATAAACTGTAACCGCATTTTATTTAAATAGTACTAAAAATTTAATCGTATTTTATTTAATTTTCTATTTCTAGATAAAATACGGCTTGAACCCTAACCGATTTCTAGGAAAAGTATACCGTTAGAAAGCCCTTACTTAGCCCTATAAATTAACCTACTTACCTACCTTATTAGGCTTAGTCTCGACTTTATATAATTTTCGGAATACTAGGATTTTCTTAATATTCCGGCCTTGACGGGTAATCTACTACTAGTACGAGCTTATTTTCTCTTACTCGTTCCTTTAGCTATATATAGAAGTGAAATATATAAAAAGTATATAAGGATATAGAGCTAAGCTTAGGCTATCTAGCGAGCTAATTTTTAGCTAGAACGGATAGAGTTAGCTTAGATCTCTATAATAAAAACTAATAATTATTTAAATTACTAGAGATACTATATAAGATTACTAGATTTCAGTTAGATACTATATATAGATTAGATAGAGAAAAAAATTAGAAAAAATTAGAAAAAAGAAGTAGCTATATCGGGTAATATATAAGAAAGTTATTAAGTAAATACTATCTAGTAGAGATTCTTCTAGTACTTCCTTAGTATACTATCCTTAGACGTAGGATAAGTAGGATATCTACGCTAAATATAGCTATATATATATATAATTAGATTCTCCGAAGACTTAAATATATCCTAGAGCTAAAATATCTATAGAATTTCTATAGGAAAAAATTATATTAGGATTATAAGATTAAGGTAAGAGCTAGACGTAGGAATATCTTAGCTAGCCTTCTACCCGCGCGGGAGGGTTAATTAGCCGCGAGAACCTTAATATAACCGCCTAAACCGCCTACTTCTAATATCTCTTAACCTCCTTTCTTCCTCCTTCCTAGATTATCTATTAGAAAATCAACCTTTCTATCTAGGGCTGAAACCTATATAGGAAATTAACTCGTCTCTTTCTAATAAGATAGATTATATCGCGATTCTTAGAGATAGCGGCTTTCTAGCTTACTAAGAGTATAAATACTTTATTCTTCCCTTAAGTCTTAACTATTACTTTCGTCGTACCCCGTATAGTCTTTCTACTAATATCTAAGAGGAGATTCTTTCCGAGGCTAGAAAATACCCTAGTCTTATTTAGGAAGCCTCCGGTATTAAAGACTCCGAAATTCCTAGCTCTTTTCCTTTTTCTTTTATAATCTAGCTCTCTACTTAGACGGGTTAGCGTGCTAAGACTACCCCTATATAGCTAGATCTACTCGAGGTATTTTAAAGTACTATAGGGAGTCTCACGAATAGGAAAATCCTAGGGGGAAGGGTTAAATTATAAAGACTTCCTTAGTTAAGGTCCCTTAGGAATCTAGCGTTTACTACCAGCAATTCTTCCGGTTAATACTAGGTTATTCCTACTTTAGGGTAAACCCTAAACGACCCTTTTTAGGGCGAGAAACTAGGCCTAGGGAGGCTAGTTTACCTAAAGACGTTAAGGATAGAAGAGAGGTTAAAATTCGCTCTAAGAGTTCTAGGCCTTCTTCTAGAAATTCCTAAGGTATTTAGACTTTATTTCTATATGAAATGCTTTAACTAATAGTATATATAGACCCCTCGAAATAGGACCTAGAATAGACTATACTAGACTCGAAAGTTCTAGCGTATTAAAATACCTAGATACGAAAAATTCAATAAAACCTATTTAACGACCTAAGTCCCTAGCTAGAAAGGACTCGATGGGGCTATTATCTAGAAGGTCTAGATAGGCTCGAGTTACTAGAGCTAATAGGGGAGCTGAATACTCCCCTATTAAAAGTCGTCTAGCTAGCTTTCAACGAACTAGCCCGAAAGTCTTAAGAAACCCTATTAAATATAGGTATTTTCGTACGTTTCAAGATAGTTCGGACTTAAAAAAATTAGTCCCGAGCTAAACCCTTTTAAGCCTATTAGGATCCGAGTTGAATTTCAACTTATTCTTACGGGTGGAAGTAGGTTTTCAGCTTTTTTATTAGAACCTAAGAGGATCCGAGCTCTAATAAATTTCCGAGGTATTCTTTTACCCCTACTTAATAACTTTCCTACTAAAAGTTTATCCGGATCGCCTCCGATATTAACGATATCGAAAAATTCGAAGAAACTATTTAAAAAACTAAGTCCTCGAGAAACAAGGATTCTTCTAGCGAGTCTAACTAAATCGAGACTAGCGAAGAAGAAGAAGACGAATTTAATATTAAAGAAAATACTTAAATCCGGCCTAGAAATACTAGTAAGCTTTCTAGTTTATCTAAGCTAGAAAAGTCTTTACTAGATTTCTCGATTTCTCTTCTCGACTATTCTACTTCCGAAGACGAATACGAGCTCCCCCTAGTCGACGTACTAGCCGTTCTAGGACTAGATAAACGTGGGTTTAGGGGTCTAGATAGCTACCCCTCGATTCTATCGTCTTTTCTAAAAATTAGCCGTTTTCTCGTTCTTCGACTTGCTTTCGAAAATTCTTCCTATATCGAGGATGACCCTAACGACTTAGATTCGACTTCTAGTACTTTTAGTACTCCGGATCAATATTTTTCCGAGGCCGAACTTGCGGCAGGCCCTCTACTACGACTAAAAACTCTCGTGGATCGATTTCTCGTTCGGGGTTCTCATACTCCTTTCGAATGGATGCTAGACCTCCGGAGCTACGGAATAAAGATTACCCGGACTTCGACTTCCTTAGGAAAAGTCGATTAGGAAGGGGACTCGATTTCTTTAGGGGGTTCTTCTTTCTCGATTTCGGATTTTCAAGGATTTATTCACGGCCTTACTTCTTCGACTCGGGCTATCCTTTTTCGGGATATACTATTCGAAAATAGTATTTCTACGCGGAAAAGTCCTATCCGAAAAATCCCCGAGATTTCTTAGTAGAAACTTATTACGCCCTTAGTACGCGAGCCTTAGTAGATATTATAATCGCTTACTAAGTCGAATATACCTTAGTATAACAAGTCGAGTAACCGCTTACCTAGTCGCTCTAGTTAATATAAGACGATTATAACGAGCTAGGCGATCGCGTAACTAGTCGCTCTAATTAATAGAGAGCGATTACTAGTAATTAGTACGAGTATAAACTTTCCTATATCTATATAAATAGCGTTACTTTCCCTCTAGATAGGAGCTTCGTACTTAACTTATATTATCTACTAGAATAATCTCCTAGATACTAAATATAATACTATACTTATACTAGACTAGTTTAGTACGAAGCCTACTTATCCTATCCTTAATACTCCTCTTTATAAGATCTACTATAAACCCTATCCGCCGCTAAGAGATACAGGTCGTAATACTTTAAGTACCCTTAAGATAAGTACCTTAAGATAAAGGAACCCTACCCTAAGTAAATAAGGTTTATAATAGTTAGTAATAGTAGAAAATAAAGAAGGTATTAAGATAGCTAGACCTAACTTATATTATAGCGATCGAGATAAACTTAAAGAATAGTTAATATAAATATAACTATACTATTCTTTTAATAAGGACGCTATTAAGATAATTAAGTAACCGCTATTTACTATAACTTATATAAGAGGACGGGCCTAAAAGTAGTCCGCCCCCTTTCTTAAATAATACTTAGAAAATCTAAACGATAGTAATAATACTAATATTAAGGTATAAATAGAAAGCTTTATACGCTTCTATATTAAGGTTTAACGTATATTTAAACTATCTAATAAAGCTAGTATAATAATACAAGTTATCTAGTACTTAGTTTAGAAGAAGTTAGTTATAAAGTATTTAACTTAGTTCTAATAATACTTAGTAAGAACCGACTAGGATAATAACGTACTAATAGTAATATATTAATAAGGACTAAAGGATAATATTAAGAAAGAACTTAAGCGAGATAGAGTAGCTTATAATAACCTAGACTTACTTATTTAAGTAGTAATAAGGATTAATAACGAGCTCTACGAACTTATAATAGAGTTATACTATAATAGTAGCGTATTAGAACTTAGTTAGTTAGGATTCTATTCTAGGGGAAATAGTAATAAGAAACGTGTTTAATACGATCCTTATAGACTTATACTAATAGATTTAGACTTTACTTAGAAGAAAGGAAAGTTTAAGGGTAAGAAGTAGTAAGGGGGTAAGAAAGTAATAACTTATTATAGTTATAGTAAACCGGGCTATATCGTTAAAGACTATAAGTTAAAAAATATAGTAAAGCGACCTTAGTTAAATATATTAGAGAAAGTACTAATTAAGATAACTAGACCTCTAAGGGATTAACTAGAAACGGAGTATAATAATAAAGAGCTAGATATAATTATAAGTAATCTACTAGTAGTTATTAACGTACTACTAGAAGAAAATATTAAAGAGCTTATAACTAGATAGGAGGAGTTACGCGAAGAAATTATAAAGAAATAATAAAATATCGCACGTATTAAATAAAGACTCGCGGATATCTATAAATAGTTAAAGGAGCTAGGCTCTAATAATAATAGTAACGGTAGTTAGGCTTAGAAGGAACTACCTAAGTAAGGACGAGAAAATAAAGACTTGGACTAGGAAGATCTTAGTATAAGATCCGGGGAGGGTAAAGTAAAGTATCTTCTAACGGAGCGAGTAGAATCTTATACCTCTACGTTAAACGATTTATAAATACGACTTAAGGAAAAAACGGAGTTCTATTAAGAAAAGGTATTAGGGGGACTTCTTTAGAAGGAGTTTAGAAACGACTTAGTATATCTATAATATAGAGTAATATATTAGTTAGCTTATACTAATAAAATATATATAATCTATTACTAAGTAAAGGTAAACTTAGGAAAGATAATTAGAATATATATATATAGAAAAGTTTAGTTAAATTACTATAATATAACTAGTACTTAGTAACTAAGAGATTAAAAAAGTAGTTTCTAAACTATAACTAAGGATAGTATAGTAGTCTCTATAGATACCTTAAGTATAACGAGTATATATTAGAGTACTACTTAACGGATTAGTATACCTATTTCTACGATAATTATAGAAAATATATATATATAAAGAGAACTACTAGATTCCTACCCTTTTTAAGAAAAGAGTAATCCCTTATATTAAGGGGAAGTATAAGGAGATTAATATCCTAACTACTAAAACACGTTAGTTATACTTAACGGAGTATATAATACACGTAAATATACCGGTTAGAATAGATAGTTAGAGAACTATAGTAATAATAGATTCTAGAGTATCTAGAAACTTTATCTTAGAAGTATTAGTACGGTTAGTAGGCCTACTAATATAAAAGAAGAAGTTACCCTATAACTTATAAATAGCTAACGGGTTAAAACTATTAATAGGAAGTATAAACGAGGAGATAACCTCGCTACTATTTATAATTCAGCGCTATTATAAGGAAATATCCTTTAATATTATTAGGATAGCTACTTATTATATTATACTAGGTATACCTTAGTTAAAGAAGTATAACCTAGTAATTAACTAGAGAAGAAAAGTACTTAAGTTTAAGAGAACTAGTAATATCGCTAGATTCTAACCTACACGCTAATAGTAGATGACAGTAGATAAGAAATTAAACTAAGAGGTTAAGGTATATATTACCTTAATTTTAAATAAAGATAGCCTTAAAAGAAAAGGATCCGACTTAATAGGTACTAGTAAGGGTTAGCTAGGCTAAAAAGTTAGAGTTCTTAGAGTAACTAATAGTACTCCTAATATCTTATAAGAGTATTAAAGATAGAAACGCCTCTTTATAAAAGAGATAATAGTAAAAGCTCTACTTAAATACTAACCTTAGGATTATAAAATTAAACTTAAACTAGGGAAGGTACTAATATTTAGACCTATTTATACGTTATCTAAAAAGGAACTCTTAGTATTACGCGGATACTTAGATAAGAACCTAAAAAAGGGATTTATTTAAGAATCTAAATTACTAGTAGGGTATCTAATACTCTTTATAAAAAAGAAAGATAGATTACTATAACTATACGTAGACTATTAAAAGTTAAATAATATAATAATTAAGAATTATTACCCGCTACTTAATATTAGCGAGTTATAGGATTAGTTAGTTAAAGTAAAGATCTTTATAAAGTTAGATCTTAGGGGAGTATATAACTTAATTTAAATAAAAGAAGGTAATAAATAGAAAACTATATTTAGGACTTAATATAGATATTATAAGTACTTAGTTATACTATTTAACCTTACTAATATACTAGTAGCCTACTAGGTACTAGTTAATAATATTATACGAGTATATTTAGATTAGGAAGCGATTATATACCTCGATAATATATTAATCTACTCTAAAACTCTTAAGGAATATATTTAGCATGTCTAGAGTATATTAATATATCTATTATAAGCTAGACTCCTCTTAAAGCTAGAGAAGTACGAGTTTTATAAGACTTTAATTAAGTTCTTAGGGTTTATAATAATAACTAAAGGAGTTTATATAAGCCTTAAAAAAATTTAGGTTATATAAGACTAGCTTATACTACATGATATTAAATTAGTATAAGGATTCTTAGGATTCACTAACTTTAATAGACGTTTTATAGAAGGCTATTCTAAGAAGGCCTTACTACTTATAGAAATTACTAAGAAAGAAACGGGATTTTAATAGGATACTAACTAAAAGAAAGTATTTACCGAGTTAAAGTAAGCTTATATAGACCCGCTTATACTCTATATATTTTATAACGGAGAACTAGTATATATTAAGATAGATACTTCGGATCTTATAATAGGAGCTTACTTATATTAGTAAAAGGATAGTAAATAGTATCTAGTAGTATACTACTTATATAAGATAATAGCGGTAGAATAGAATTATAATATATATAATAAAGAGCTTTTAGTAGTTATCTATTCCTTATAGTACTAGAGAGTTTATACTAAAAGTTATTCCGAACTTACTATCTTTACCGATTATAAGAACCTAGTTAGGTTTACTATAACTAAAGAATTAAATTAATAATAAGTTAGATAGGCTAAGCTTCTTAGATAATATAAGTTTAAAATTTAGTATACCTTAAGTAAAGATAATAGATAAGTAGACGCTTTAAGTAGATAATCTAACTATATATAAATAAAAGATATTACGGATTAACCTATTTTAAAATAAGAAAAAGATAGATTATTAGTATTAATAAGAAGCCTAGTAACGACTATATATATTATAATATATGCGGTTTTAAACCTAAAGGAAGTATATATTAATAATACCCTAGCTAGTAAGCTTAGGAAATAATAACCTAACTAAGACCTATTATTATATAAATAAAAAGTATACTTACTACTAAAGGCGGTTAAGGAAGTAATTAGAGATTACTATAATAATCTACTACTAGGATATCTAGGAGTATCTAAAACGTTAGAACTTATTTAAAGAATATACGCTATATTAAACTTACGAGCGTTAATTAAATAATATATTAGGGAATATATATATTACTAGTAGAATAAGTTTATAAGATATACTAAATATAGATAGATTTAGTTTACTAAATTTCTAGACACGTTATAAAAGGATATTATAATAGACTTTATTATTAAATTACTACCGTTAGTTAACCTAGTAACTAATAATAAGTATAACTTAGTAATAGTTATTATAAATAAACTTACTAAGTATATAATTATAATACTATATAAAGAAACTTATAACGCTAGTTAGCTTAGTTTTATCTTATTAGATAGACTTATTAGAGATTATAGTATACTAGAATTAATTACTTTAAATAGAGATAAGCTCTTTACTTTAAACTATTAAAAGACCTTAATCGCGTTAATTAAAACTAAACTATAAATATTAATAGCGTATTATCTATAAATAGATAGATAAACTAAACGTACTAACTAAATAATAGAAGTATACCTTAGATACTATATTAATAAAAGATAAAATAATTAGGTTATACTACTCCTAATAGTATAATTAGTATATAATAATAAAAGATTAGATATTATAAGGCTATTACTATTCTTTATAAACTACGGATAATATATAAATTTATTCTTAGATCCTAGATAAGAACTAGATACCGAGAAGGCCTTAGTATTAATATCTAATATAAAAAGTCTATATAAAGATATATAGTAAAAAATTAGCGAGGTTAATACTTTTATAAAGAAGTTAGTTAATAAGAAAAGAAGAAATAGACCTTAGTTAAAGAAGGGGGATAAAGTATACCTCCTTATAAAAAATCTAAAAGGTATAAGACTAAGTAAAAAACTAGACTATATTAAAGTCGGACTATTTCTAGTTATCTAAGAAAAAGGACTAGTTAACTTCAAGTTATAACTTCTACCTAATACTAAAGTATACCTAGTATTTTATATCTTAATATTAGAACTAGTAAACCCTAATACGCCTTTATAAGAAACCTTCTATTTCTAGATAGAAGAAGAGAATAAATTTAAAGCCGAAAAGATTCTATTATAGAAAGGTTAGAGCTACCTAGTAAAATAGAAAGGATACGAGGACTCGGAAAATACCTAGGAACTAGTTACGAATCTTATAAACTATTAAGAGCTCCTCTAATAGTATTATTAAACCCGGATATACCCTAAGCGATCTACTTAAAAGCTCTAGGCGATAGAGTCCTAGAACTCTCGAACTCTAAAAAAGTAGGATAAGTAGCGAGTACTTTCTTAACCTCGCTAGCCTTTTTAAGCTCCTCTAGACGTTCTAGTTCCTTAATATTATTAAGACCCTTATTAAATATCTATTATTTACGCTCTTTTAGGAAACGCTTTTATTAATAAAGATATTTTAATTTTATTTATTTCTAATAAGTAATTTCGCTACTCTAACGAGTAGCTTTATTAACGGCCTTCTACGCTACCTCTATCTCTATCTCTTCGCGCTTAAGCTTCTTTATAGCCTTATTAATACTAGAGAAGTAGACGACCGGTATAATAGGCTTATACTACTTCCCTAGCCGAATATATTCTACGTACCTTTAAGAAAGGGAAGATACTTAATACTCCTTTTAAGACCTAGTATATTATAAATATAATACTATCGTAATTACTCCTTTATAAGCTACTTAATCTAATAGTTTAATACGGTGTCGTTATTATACTAATAATATAAATACTTATTAACCTTTAAGATAAAGGTTTAAGGAAGGAGGGGTAATATTACACCCTTAGTACGTAAGCCTTAGTAGATATTATAATCGCTTACTAAGTTAAATATACCTTAGTATAATAAGTCGAGCGACCGCTTACCTAGTTACTCTAGTTAATATAAGACGATTATAGCGAGCTAGGCGATCGCGCGACTAGTCGCTCTAATTAACGGAGAGCGATTACTAGCGATTAGTACGAGTATAGACTTTCCTATATCTATATAAATAGCGTTACTTTCCCTCTAGATAAGAGCTTTATACTTAACTTATATTATCTACTAGAATAATCTCCTAGATACTAAATATAATACTATACTTATACTAGACTAGTTTAATACGAAGCCTACTTATCCTATCCTTAATACTCCTCTCTACGAGATCTACTATAGACCCTATCCGCCGCTAAGAGATACGGGTTGTAATAAAACTATATGATAATCCGATCGATTTAACCCCGTTTTTAAATTTCTTATTAGATTCTCGTATAGATCTTAGGCTAGAAAATCTGGAGAAATTCCTATTTAACCGAATAGCTACTAGTCCCGATCTAGTTAGTCTATTCTCGATCCCTAGACCTTAGCTTACCTAGAATACCTGAAAGCTTTCTAATTAGATTTCGGTTATTCTTCTCTTTCTCGAAAAACTTCTCGTCCTAGTTCACGTGACTAGGGGTTAACCGGCTAGGGCTCCGGAACTACTATCCCTCCGGTATACGAATTCTACGAAGACTAGGACCCGGAATATCTTTCTTAAAAATAGACTTCTCTTTTTTATTACTTTCTACTATAAAGGATATTCGATCTTAGGGTCTACGAAAATTATTTATCGATATCTACCTTAAGAAATAGGTAAATTACTAGTCTATTATCTATAGCTAGTAGTCCCTTTCCTAGAGCGGATAATAATGAAAGTCTTTTAGAAACCTCTTTTTAAATATCTTTTCGAGAATCTATCGGAGAAGAAGGGTTCTAAATCTTCTAGAATTACTTCCGAGCGTTTCCGAACTATTTTTTAAAGGGAGACGCTAGCCGGTTTAGGGTTAGCCTTAAACCCTAGCGAGTATTAATATCTTGCTATTAGAATCTCTCGTCGTTTTCTCTTAAAAACGTACTACTTTTAACCCGAGGATTTATAGGACCTAGACGACGAGAATAACGTAGATCTAGAAGATAATATTCTAGATTTATAGGCCGGTTATAGCTCTCGGGTAGCTGGAACGGTTTACGCGAGAGGTCTTTACGAAACCGCGGGGGAAATCTAGAGCGTTAAATAACGATTTCAAGAAGCTAGTATAATAAGTATTCTATTTTTCTATTATATATTTCCTATAAGTTACTACTAGCGTCTTATTTTTACCCCTAGTATTTTATTTCTAATTAATACTAATTAACTTTCTATAGAACTAGTATTATCTCCTCGGTTTTACGAGTTCTAGTTAAGAATTCGTAAGGGATCGACTCGAAAAACTACTTTTCAAAAAAGATTTTAAAATCTAACGTCTTACCCGACTAGACTCCCTGCGGAATATTAATCTCGAGAAAAAACTTCGAGAGCTTTTTTAAAAATCTACTATTTAATTCCGATTCTCTTAACGAGAAATCCTAGGGGATATACTAGATAGGGTTAGCCCTATACTAGCTATATTACCTACCGGGTCCGGGAAAAGTCTCCTTTTTTAACTACCTTCTTTTCTTAGTTCTTTTAGGGTTTCTATCGTTATAGAGCCTCTCGTTTCTCTATTATAGGATTAGTATTCTAGGGCTAAAACGCTCGGGATTTCTTCAGCTATTTTTAACGCTAGGAACCCCCTAGACTCAGCTAGTCTAGTCTTTACTACGCCGGAAACGTTCCTTTCTTTAGATTTTCGAAGTTTTATAAATCGGCTACGAATTATATATCGACTCGACTAGGTCTATATTAATAAAGTTTAAGTCGTTTTAAACTTAAAATAATCCTTCTAGAAGGAACTTAATCGCCTAGGGGAAGTAGTTAATTTAAAAACTTAGCTAATTCTACTTACCGCGACGTTACCCCTAAAATACGAAAAAGATCTTCTTTAAACCCTTAGCCTAGAGTCTAGTAAGCCGAAGATCTACTAAAATATAACTTAGAGAGATAATATTTAATACTCGGTTTACTTGAAAATTCTAAGGGAAAAAGCTCTATTAATTATTCGAGAAAAAGATAATAAGTTTCCTAGCGATAGGATTCTTATTTATACTTAAATAATTAATACTACTAGGGAGCTAAGTAGAGTATTAAATTACTCTATTTATTACTCTAATAGCCTAGGAAAAGAACGAGTCCTTTCTAACTTTCTCGAGGGGAAAATTTAAACTCTAGTTTCTACTAGCTCTCTAAGCTATAGGATCGACGTCTTAAATATCCGGGTTATTTTTTATATTAACCTACCTTATCGTTTATATAATTACGCCTAGGAGACGGGGCGTACGGGTAGAGACGGAAAGAAAAGTAAGGTGATATTATTACTACTTCCCCCTTTTTTAACTTCTTCTTTTCTTTTAACTTAACTAGAACCCCGGCCTAGTATAATAAAAGTCTTTAAAAATAATATTATTTAACGTTATATTTTAGATACTTATCGTCGAGCTATTTTTAATAGCTATCTTAATAGAAAACCGGAGGAAAGATACGAGTCTCCCGCGATTCCTTATAATTTTTACCTAGAAAATAAAGAGGGTAAGTCTCCTAAATTTAAGGTCTTACTTTTCTAATAATTTATAGATATTCCGAGCTTTACCCGAGGTGAAAGTACTAACGAGAACCTCTACGACTTAGAAACTAATAAAAACGAAAATTAAGAGGATTATATACTAAGTCCTAGCCCGGAGCTAATCGGTATATTATTTTTTCTATATTATTTTTTTTATAAGAAACTAATATTACTATAAATATCGATAAGATTTAAGTAAAGGAGACCGCTATTTCGTCGATTTCTAGTAAGAAATAAAAGAAAACCTAATAAGAAGCACTTAATTTTAAAGAGTTAAAAGCTTTTATCTAGGCTAGTTATAATAAATACCCTTATTACTTATTAAATAGCTCGAATAGGGGTATTTCTTACTCCCTACTAGCCTGTACTTAAGAGGAAAGTCGTCGTTCTAGGACGCTTCTCAGGGGATTTCAGGAATTCCTTAGGACTAGGAAGTTCCTAGCTCCTTATACGGCATGTTTTAATTATTATTTCCCTTAGGAACTATACTAGAAATAGATACCCTCGGAAGAAAGAAGGTTTAAGAGAAATCTAAAAGAGAAAACCTACTCTTAGCCGGATTTTCTTATTCCTACCTTCGTCGTCGGTCTACTAACCTAGGAATTCTCTTCTAGCTATTTAAAAAGACTTAAAGAAAAGGGATTTAGTTAAGAGAATAAAGAGGAGGAAGCTCTTTATCTAGGGGAAAGAATAGAATAGGCGGGAATCGAGATAAATCGATTATTTCTTAAGTTCTCCCTAGCTTTAAGAGTTATTCTTAAGAGGTATTAAAGTCTAAATAGTTAGAACGTATATTTCTATAATTTTAGGCGTTTAAAGTTAGGCTAGATAGAAGAATAAACTACTATTAAAAGAGTTTTTATTAGTTTTAATTAAAAAATAATAGTAATTAATAAAAAGCTAAGGATAAATAAAGTTATATATATACTATTTATACTATATATTATTAGTATTATTACGTAACGTAGTAAAGACTTAAATAATACTTTATTAGAGTATATTTAAGAGAAAAATTAAGGTTTTTAAACTAATTTTAATTATTTTTAGATATATTATTATAGTAGTAAGTCTATTATCTTCTTTATAACTTATTTTAATTATTTCTACCTTAAAAACACTACTAAAAATAGGTAGCTAAGGTAAAAAGTAGTATATAAGAGATAAGTAGTTTAATATAATAATAATTTATTTCTTAGTATTTTTATCTCGAATTTTTTTATAGATATATTTATCTCGAATTTTTACTTATATATATAGAAAAACTTATTAGAGTAGAAAGTATAAGATAAGTTATCTTACTAGAAAGAAAGATAGAAAAGAGAGAAGTTAATATAAATTATTTAATTAATAGATTATAGATAATAGATAATAGTTAATATAATATTAATATTATATAAGAAAAGATAATATATTTAGATATCTTAAAGTTTATAGATATTTATAATTAATAGATTATATTACTTTAATATTAATATAAGATACTTTCTATTTATTAAGAAATTTAAAGTAAGAGAAGATTTTTTTAGAGTTAAAGTAATATCTAGAGTTTTATAAACTATAAAATATAGGTAATACTATATAAATATAATATTTATAGCTTTATATTTAAGTAAATTTAAGTATTCTATATATAATCTTAAGATAAAGATTCCTTAATCTTATTAAGGATAGAAATAAATATATATAACTACTATATAATAATATATTTTCTAAAATATCTAACTTATTTATTAATATTTAAGTCTAACTTCTTATTTTTATACTTATAAAATAGAATATTACGGAATTTTAGAGAGATAATACTAGGTATAACTATTATAGAAAGTAAATACTAGTTAAAAAGATATAGAATAATATAAACTTATAAGAGATATAAGCTATTAAAAGATTCCTTTTATAAAATAAGATATTTTTAAGATATTCTAATCTAGTTATAACTACTAAAAGAAAAGATATATCTACTTTATTATAATAGAAAATTAGTAATTTAAACTCTAAAGATTCCCCGTATTAAATAAGCTAATATATTCTAAGAGAAGTTAATAACCTTTCTACTCTTATCTTAACTAGAATACTTTAAGTGTACTTTACGCCTTTATACCCGCTAGAAATAGATTATAAAAGATTATAACCTAGACTATCCTAATATATATACTATAAAGGCGTTTACTAAATACTAATAGTAAGCTTATATAAGTTTAGCGCCGCGCTTATATATAAGGGAGTTAATACTAATAGTAATAGGAGTTAATACTAATAGTTAATAACCCGTTAACTACGCTAGGGAAAAAGGTATAAAGTTATTAGATTATAAAACTAACCTTAAAGAATCCGCTCGTTAAATTAGAATAATTAAATTCTAATTAGTAGAGAAGTTGTAATTAATATACTAGGTAGAACTAAATTTTAATATTTAGTAATTAATATTAGTAGTAGGAGGTTATTTACCCCGGTTACCCTATTAAAATTAGATAATAGGACTGTAATATCTATAAATAGAGACCCTTAAACTAGGTAGGATATTATATAAGTTAGGCCGAATATAAAGGTAGATAAGAATTTAAGTTAAGACGAGTTTAAACTTAAAGTTCGTAGTATTAGTAGAGTAATTCCCGTACTAAGTAGATAGCTTCGGAACCTATAATAAACGCGTCCCTAAGTCGTATTACCCGTCTAATTTATTACTATAATAAGCTTAATACTTATCCTGTAACTAACTTACTATAAAGCTATTAATTTATTTACTTATATATTAGGTAATTATTTATTTAGATTCGTTATACTAATACGCCGTATTACCTAGTAATATTAATACTTATTTAGGTATATAATATTAAGTTTTAACGGGGAAATAATAGGATATTATTAGCTATATTCTATCTATCTTAAACTTAATTATTAATAAGGAGTATTTAAGGGTAATCTACCGGAATCTATAGCCTAACTAGGTCCCTATTCCCTAGTTACTAATATATTTAAATGGATTAAGATATTCGTATCTATTATACCCGTTTATTTACCGGTTATAAAGATATATAGTTAACTACTATAATAAGGAGTATTAATAGATTAACTTATAAAAAAGAGGCGGTTTATTACAAAGTTATTAGGCTAAGGTAGACTTATAATAAACGGGGGTCTATTACTAACGCTTATTTACCTGTAGTATATAGTAGAAGTATTTTAAGGTTAGCTTAGTATTAGGGGGTAACTTAAACTTACCCGTTATACCTAAGTCTAGTATAATAGAGAAGTACTAGCGAGAGTTAGAATAGATTACTATATAATAGGAGGTAATTACTAGTTAATAAGCGGTAGCCTAACTTAAATAGATATCTAATATTAATTTATAGTTAGAACGGGTAGAATAGGCCTATTATTTAACGGGTTTTTTATTTAAAGAGATAATTTAGTAGGCGGAATTACCTTAAGATAATAAGATTATATTATAACGGATATATAACGGTTTTAACTAGATAATTAATATAGCCTAGTAGTTAATATTTAGCTAGTAATATATATTTTTTACGTGGGTTAAAATCTATTAAAAGGAGAAGGAGAAGATATTATAGCGGCCGTTTTAAGCTTAAATAGGGGATAATATAAAGAAGTAATATAGGTAGGTATAGTAGTAGATAATTTATTATATATACTAGACCTATTAGATAGAGAATCGACTGTAGTATTAATTAATATCTAATTAGGTATAAGAGTTAGAAGGGTTAATTTATTTAACTAAAGAAGTTAAAGATAAGGAAGCTATTAAGTCTAATATTAAGAATAGACTAGACGAGAATAATAATAACTATAACGGGTATAATAAGCCCTAGGGTCTACTTAAATTAAACCCTATTTAACGATAATATTTACGATTTTACACGTTATTATTAGACTATTAAGTCTATAATAGCTATTACTATAACGCTATTATTAGTATATTAGCCGTATTAAGGGTTAATACGGAATATTTAATATAGTTACTAGCTAAGAATTATACCCCTAAGTTATCCGCCGTTATTAAATTAGTATAAATAATAGTAATATTAAAGATATATAATAGCATCTAGAATCTTAAAGAGATAGCTATAATTAAGATAGTAGGTTAAGAGATAAAGCGGTATATAATAATAATAAAACCTACCCTAATAAAGTAGATCTTTATAACTAAAATATATAGTATAAAGATTTAGTATAATACTACCGCGCTAGGAATAGTATAATAGTATTAGGGTAATTATATTTAATACTAAGGTACTATATTTAACGTAGTATAGTTATAATTATAGACGTATAAATTAAGGGAAGAATATTAATAGTTAATAGTATATAATTTATTAATATTTAAGGCGAATAGTAAGGATTAGATACCCTAGATTCTATAAGAGATATTATATAATAACCCTAGTATTTATAAGCTAGGGTATAATTTTATCTATAATAAGCGGAATATATTTCCCGTAGATAGAAGCTAATAGTTATTCTAGCGGGTAATAGGTTAGGAAGAGATTCGAGCCGATTTTATTTATAATAGCGGGGAAGATCTATTAAGATAGAAGTAAGCCCGGATTAGCTAGTATATAAAAGCTATTTAATAGTTTAAGGAGAAGGTAGCTATATTAATTTAGATTAGCGCCGGTTAGCTTATATAAGGCCTTAAGTTATTAAGTATCTAATATTATAATACCTATTAAGGTAGATATTAGAATATATTTATTAAGGATAGTAAGGTAGTATTCGTAGCCGTATATTATAAGGGGTATAATTTAAGGGGGAATACTAAGATTATCTATTAATATTTACCTTAAGAAGTAGGAGAAATTATAGTCCGATATTTATAGTTAGTAGAGCCGTTCTAGCGCTAGTTAGAAGTAGCTATTAAGGGTTAATTATTTAGCCGTAAGTATTTATAAGAACGGGGAATAGATAATAAGAAATAGATATCCGAGCGGATTAGGAAATTAATAGAGCGAGAAAGTTAGATTAAGATAGGAGTAAAAGTAGGGATTAGTAGATACTAATAAATAGCTATCGCTATTACCTAATATTATTTAAAAGGGGAGGGGATAGTAGATAATTATAATAATAAGGAGGGGATAGAGGATAATAATAACGAGAATCCTTTAAGCCGTAATTATATCTTAGATTTATAAGCTAGGTACGGGAGTTACGTAGTAGGAATAATATACGCCTAGGTTATATTAGAAGCCCTAGGAGAAGTAGCTAGTATCTAATAGTAATATTAGAATACTAGTAAGGCGTAGTATTAATTATTATAATTTCTATCTATATTAAGGGTATTAATTTAGAAATAAGCGTAAGAAATATAAGATTAGGATTAAGAGTATATTAAATAGAAATAAATACAGATATTAAATATTAATAGCCCGTTAGAATAGATTATAAGGAGTAGAGCCTAATTTTAAAGGATCTAGGAGCTAGTAATTAAGGCTATTATAAGGGGTAAGAGCCCTATTATTAGTATAATAGAGACGGGGGCGGGTAAGAGTTTATTATTTATATTACCCGCGATATATTCCGCTTAAGACGCTAGTAGTAATACGCCCGGAATAATAATCGTAGTAATACTAATAATATTATTACGGTAAGATATCTAATAATAATATTAGGCCGTTAGATTATTATATATAAAGTAGGATTATTATTACTTATAAACCGGAGTATCTATTATATTAGTAACTAGCGAATTAGCTATTAGTTATATATTCTAGGTATTTATATTATAGATCCGAGCTAGCTATTATTTAGAATATATTATTATTAATAAATACTATACTATATTAGATAATTAAGAGGATTTCCGGCTTAAATTATAACGGTTAAGTAAATTATAAGTAGTAGAATATTAAATCGTAATATTAATAGCTATATTACCGCTTAAAAATAAAGCCTAGTTTTATTAAATTATAAAAACACCTTGAAAGATAATTTAATAGTTTTATACCCCTACTAGTTAGCTTAATATTTAGTATTATATAATATAATAAGATAGTCGAGATAATAAAGTAGTTAAAGGAGTTATAATAGGGTTATAATAATAATATCTAGAAGGGAAGTTTATTTTATATAGTACCCGTATAACTTAGGTTAAGGTATTAGCTAAAATATTAGATTATAAGGTGTATTTCTAAAGTATAAGTAATAAAAAAGATATATTCTATTAAATTATCTAGCTTATATACCCTATAATTATAGCTACTAATATACTAGGATTAGGGATTAATATAACTAATATTTAAGCCGTTATTTATATAAATAGGCCCCGTAGTATACGAGATTTCAGGTAGGAAAGTAGGCGTATAAGATATAATAGGTAGATTAGTAATTCTATAATTATAATATTAGTAGATTCTAAGTATACTAATATATAAATAGCGTAATTTATTTATAAATAGATATATTACCGGGTAATATTAGATAGGTATTTAAATAGTTAAGAGGACTATTAGTAATATAAAGCTTATAAAGAGGTATATTATATATATTAAGTATCTACCCCTAAGCTTAAAGAATCTTCTAGCGTAGAAGAGATAGAGGCTTATAAAGAGTTTAAGTTCTAAGCGTAATAACGGGAGTAGTTATAAATATAAGTATAATATATATGTAGTAATAAAGCTAATAACTAGAGATAAATAATTTCGGCGCGGAAATTATTTATATACTACTAAGGATTTAGATAAGAATTATTTAAAATCTTTAGTTAAATAATTTCTAGGTTAAATTTAATCTAATCTTTTTTTTAAAAAGTATATTTTAAAGCGGACTATAAGCCTTATAAAAGGAGGGTCTAACCTTCTTTATTAGGCTTAGTCTCGACTTTCTAGAATTTTTAAAAGTTAGCTGAATTTTTAATATTCCGCTAGGGCTAGGTAATTTATAGCTAGTATAACCTTATTAGTTCTTACTTATTCCTTATAAGATATAATAAATATAATTTCTAGAAAATAATATTATTATAAAGAGCTCGCTTAAAGCTTTTTAATAAGCTATTTTTAGTAAGAAATTATAGAGAACTTATTAAGGTATTAAGAGTTCTATTTATCTATTTATTAAGTACTCTAGTAGTAATATATATAGTTAGAATCTACTAAAACTTTATATAAGGTATTT